>BNJT01000072.1_pt1 | contig 263137 bp, 266 predicted proteins | sample 8540491 | NCBI WGS metagenome assembly BNJT01 (sample SAMD00202455, study PRJDB9452) | human saliva metagenome | host: Homo sapiens | reverse complement strand
AAAAAAATGTAAAACAAGTCGTACAAATGCCCTACTTTTTTTATCCATTATGATAAGAAGAGAGGGTTAGACAAAACTAAAAAAATCGCAACTTATTAGATTTAACTTAGCTTCCGAATTTAATGTATAAAAAGTAATGACAAGAGTATTCCCAAGTCTAATAAAAAGTGTCGCAGTATTTACTCTCCGCCCGAAAGAGAAACTGAAGACGTACACTTTTGTCTTATTTTTTCACAAACCATATTTTAATTGATGCTTAATTGCCTTCGAAAAGACGCCCTTTTAGCTTGCAAAAGATGCCCTTTTGGCGGGTTACTAACGCCCTTTTGAACCCATACTAAGCACCCTTTTTGCACGCACATATATAACTATCTAATAATAGGACAGTTACAAGCAACTTAAAGAGTACTATTTTTAAGCTTTTCTATCACAAAAGAAGGTTTGAAAAGGTAAAGTTTTTTCTTAAATGATAATAAAAAAAAGTGCCACCAACGCTCTACAAGAATGGTAAAATTCGTGTTATAAATCGAGAAATAAATCTTTTTTTTATTCTACTCTCAATAATCCCTATGCTTATCAATGTACTTCTATACCTCTATACAAAGCTTATTTACTAACGCTGTACAAGTTTTCTATTTTCGTTCTTATCCATACTGCCCATATTATCTCAAAAATAAAAACAAGATACCACAAAGAGCAAGAACGAGCCCACACAAAAAGTTCAATACGCGAAAGCCCAGCACTCCCCAATTCTCATAAACAAACCGCTTCCAAAAATTTCCTGCATCAGCCGTACTACATTCGTTCATCCATTTCCAATTCAACATAGCACCAAGCATAAAAAACATACCCGATACGATTAGCACATATTCAAAATTAAGTTTCAGTACATCGAACAACTCTCCCATATATTACCTTTATTTTCAACAACTTACAATGGAATTACATTAGTTCAAGGTCATTCAAATAAGCAAACTTAATGATTTCTGCTCCATAAAACTCATTTAGGCGGAGATTTACTGCCTCCTTCGGAAGTTCTTTTAAGGAGTTATAAAAAGCTATATACTTCTTCTTAAGTTTATCACCGCTAATTATTTTATTAAAGTATTGCTCTGCCTTACTTTTCCCACCAAAGAAATAAATATAGTATAGCAGACTGTGACTCTTAAGCTTTCCTGCTAAAATCTTATCAATATTCGCTTCTGTATCTTCAAAATCCAGAAATAAAGGAATAATATGCGACTCTATAAGCCTGCTCACCTCTGTCACCGTATTCCTGTAACTTTCTCCTGCAAGCTGCCACCTCTCACAAGGCTTCCGCTTAGTTAATGTTCCCAAGTCTCCACCATATATTAACCCTTCATTAATACTGGCCTTCTTTATGGTTTTTGAATAAATACGGACGTGTGGAATGAATTCCACACTGCCCTCATAATTATAGCGGCTTGCTTGAAAGGATATCTCAAAGTTAATATCTTCATTGTCAGCCGTCTTCTTCAGCACCTGCCCTCTACCAAGTACCTTGAAGTCGGGAAAATTGCTTGCAATTTCCAGCCATGCTTTTTCACATAGTTTTCTCGGTTGCATCCTTATCTAATAATTATTCAATAGTAACAAACCACATTAATCACAGACAAATCCACTTCACTCTTGGTTACATCGCAGACTTTCTACCATATCAGTACAGCAAGATAACACATCTTAATACAATAGGGAATAATCAGCAGACAATCAGAGAGTCATGGTTTGAGCCGCAGTAACGACTCATCCACGAGGCTATACAAGACAATTGATGATTTCTGTTACAGACTTACAACCATGACGGTCAAGCCAGTCATTAATGCCATCGCGCACCTTTATCGTAACCTGTGGATCGAGGAAATTCGCAGTTCCTATCTGAATTGCTGTAGCCCCTGCCATAAGGAACTCAATAGCATCTTCAGCAGTAGAAATACCACCTAAACCGATGACTGGTATCTTCACAGCCTTTGCCACATCATTGACCATTCTCACAGCAACAGGTTTTACAGCAGGACCACTCAAGCCTCCCGTACGGATACTCAACTTCGGACGACGACGCTCTATATCAATCGCCATTCCCATCAATGTGTTAATCAATGACACAGAATCAGCACCTTCATCTTCACAAGCACGTGCTATACTGGCTACGTCAGTGACATTAGGCGAGAGCTTCACAATCATAGTCTTATGATAATGCTGGCGCACAGCCTTCACAATAGAAGCAGCTCCAGAGCAGGTGACACCAAACGACATTCCACCTTCTTTCACGTTAGGGCATGAGATATTTACCTCGATAGCTGGAATACTTTCCAATGCATCAAGTTTCTCTGCGGTTTCCGCATACGATTCTGGCGAATTTCCACTCACATTGACAATCATATTCGTGTCGATATCCTTTATCTGAGGATAGATATGTTCGATGAAGTAGTCTACTCCCTTATTTTGCAAGCCTACGCAGTTAAGCATTCCTTGAGGTGTTTCTACCATACGTGGATAGTCATTTCCCTCACGTGGTTCTAGTGTCGTACCCTTAACAATGATACCTCCTATTTCTTCCAATGGTACGAAATCAGAAAACTCTAAACCATAGCCAAAGGTGCCACTGGCTGTCATTACTGGATTCTTGAGCTGTAAGTCACTTATCTTTACACTTAAATCAGCCATATTATAATCATCTATTTTTACAAAACTATGTGATTGTATGCTTCCTCTTCCTATTTAGCACTATTAATATAATAGGTATAATAAAAGGGAACTAAGCTTAAACCACTCCTATCTGTTTTATTCTCCCCACATCAATCTACGTGTATCGAAGACTGGACCTTCTGTACAAACGCACAGATTTCCTTCTGTCGTTTTCTCTACACAGCACAGACAAGCACCAACACCGCACGCCATCATATTCTCTAACGAAGCCTCGCAAGGAATTGATGTCTGATGGGCATAACGTGCCACTGCCATCATCATTGGCTTAGGACCACATGTCGAAATACGGTCAAACGCTCTGTGGACAAAACAGAATGATTTGTAACAAAACCTTTCTCACCTATAGAACCATCCTCAGTAGTAATACATACCTTTCCATACTTCTCGAATAGCGATACCTCTGCTAAGTCAGCTTCTGTACGAGCTCCCAACAAAAAGACAGGTGTACCACCAGCATCCTTTATCTGCTTACCGAAATAAAGCAACGGAGCAACACCAACACCACCGCCCACAAGTAATACTCGTTCTAACGGACTTGCCAAAGGTGCAAACGTATTACCCAAAGGAAGCACGCAGTTTAACACGTCACCTTCACGTAGACGTGCAAGCGTACGCGTACCTTCTCCTACGGTTGCAACAAGCAGCCACAACTCATTACGCTCTTTATCAACAAAATTAATAGAAATAGGACGGCGAAGAAAGGTAGAAGGCGAGCCGTCCACTCTCACCTCTACAAACTGACCGGGCAGCATCTCTGGAAGCGGTTTCTCATCTGTCAGCTTAATAAGGACATTCCTTGCATTGACACGTTCCACGGAAGATACCTTCAAGTCGAGGACATACTTCTTCATCTTTGCTTTGCTTTTTTTAAAAACTATGCAAATATAGATAAAATATCCCGATTATAGACTGATTAAAGAAAAAAACAGAAAGAAATCCTTTCAAAACGAGTAATGCCCATAAACATCTATCGCATTAATAATACAATTAACACCTTTATATATAATCAGAAAGAAACAATCTTATGCTTTTTCAGTCTCCGTGCTATAACTCAGCACATAATGTGTTAGTTCCTAACACACGTGGTGTGGATGATTAGCACGATACGTGCTAAGGGAGTAAACATCTCGAAAAAAACAACACAACAAAAACAAGCTATAGGGCAAATTACAAGCTGTGACACGCTGTTAATCCTTGCATCAACTACCTTTGTATGAGTTTGAAAATCTCGAAGGAAGGTATAGAGAACATAGGTGACAGACTACATAACTTCTGTTAGTCACGCGTTAAAAGTCAATGGATATGGGGGACGACAGGCAAAGGTGAATGAGAAAAGCCAGTGTTTTAAGGGGTGGGAAACTTTAGTAAGGTATTCAACTTTTCTGCTGTGTTGAAACGATACGACTTGTCAGAGGTTTCGCTCTTATAGGCAATATTCTATTCGGCAAGTTCCTTCAGTCCGCGCCCCACGGTGTCGGCACCAGGTAACAGCGCACCTGGTCTCTGCCTGAACTGTCCTGTAAGCGCATTGATTTCCTCAAGACAATCCTCACAACAAAGGTAACTGAAGAAGAGGGAGCCCAGGATTCTTCCATGACAGAATGCCTTGCCTCTGCACCTGCGTCTGCCCAACACGGATTCGGTAAGTTTTTCAAAGCCCAACTTTGAGAAAACGTCCATAATATGATAAATTCCACCGAAAGAAGTGATATTCTCGTTTTTTATTGCTACCTTTGTCATGTCAGTTTTTTGCTTACTTGTTGTGTTTACAGCACCAAGATAGGTGAAAATTCTGACATATCCAAGTATTTTGAGAACTTTGTTTCTCAGGCACTTGGAGTTCTTACAAGAATTTATGCTGCGGAATTAAGGGAATATTAACATCAAATAGAATAAATTCAAGAAATGAATTGGAAAAATTTTTTTGGAGTAAAATACGACAAACAAGAAACGTGGGCATTTGAACAAATGTCTTATTTGCTTTTTTGTGCAGAGTTCAACAATCGTGTTGGACTTTTCCGATATAAGAACCAAACAGGAATTGAGACAGAACCAATCGAAAAAGACGGAAAATTTTATGGTTTTCAATCTAAATACTACACTACATTAATCGCTGACAATAAAGAAGACATTATTGATTCAATTAAAAAAAGCTAAATCCCAAAAACAAGCAACTAGACGAATTATATCTTTACATCAACCAAGAACTTTCCGAAAGCACTACTAAAAGCAAAAAGAAACCGCAATATCAATTAGACATTGAGAAAGCCGCTAAGACAGCAGGAATAAGTATTCAATGGCGAGTCCCAAGTAATTTTGAATTACAATTATCTTTGCCTGAAAAATAAATACATACATGACGTTTTTTTCAGTCTTGACCCAAACGAAGGAAATTTACTTGATGAGATTTATAAACACAACGAGAATATTTTACAAGCAATCCAGACAGAAATAACATTCGGAGACAAACAAATTAAAAATTGACCGAAGTTCTGTTGTTGAATCAATAGCAAATGCTTCTCAAAAGAAAAAAAACATAATTATTTCGGGTGAAGGTGGCTGCGGTAAAACCGCAATTTTCAAAGAGTTTTATAACTCTTGCTTTTAAGAAAAATACCAATTTGTGTGTTTAAGGCAAATGAACTTAATGTAAATCACATTAACGACATATTTCACATAGACCACAAATTTACATTTGCACAGTTTCTCAATGCCTACAAGGACGAACCACTTAAAATATTTGTAATTGATTCCGCAGAAAAACTTGCAGAGATTTCTAGCAACGATATTCTTACTACGTTAATTCAAAAGTTAAAAGAGAATGCTTGGAATATCATCTTTACAACACGCTACGCTTATCTTAACGATTTAACTTTTTTTGATAAAAGAGAATTATCAGTTGCCGTTTGACGTAAATGATGTTTCTCTGATTGGTACTGAGGAATTAAAATCAATAACAGACGAATTCAAATTCCCACTTCCCGACAATCAAAAATTCGTAGAGCGACTTAGAAACTTGTTTTACCTAAGAGAATATGTTCAACAACATTCCAACATTGACAAACAAGGAAACTACAAAGAATTTATTGACTTGCTTTGGAAAAAGCGAATACAAAATACCGTTCAAAAAGACAACCTGCACCTTGAACGAGAAAAATGTATTATCAGCATTGCCAAACAAAGGTGTGAAACAGGACAGTTCTATATCAATGCTGATAGTTTACCACAATCAGCATTGTTTCAATTAAAGCAAGATGAAATACTCGGCTATGATGATACTCATTGCGGATATTTTATTACTCACGATATTTATGAAGAATGGACATTGAATAAAATTGTTTCCCGAAGTTTTTCAAACACATCAACCACAAAAGAGTTTCTTGACGACTTAGGGAATTCTTTACCCATTCGCAGAGCATTTAGGTTATGGCTATCAGACCATTTATCAGAAAAACAGTAAGGAAATAGAAATTTTTCATTCAAAGTGCTTTTACAAGCACTGATGTTATTCAATTTTGGAAAGACGAAATTTTTAGTTTCCGTTTTACTTTCAGATTATTCAGAAACATTCTTTAAATTTTTTTGAGAAAGAAATCATTGCAGATGATTTTAAAATACTAAAACGAATTTTGTTCCTGCTAAGAATCGCCTGTACTGATATTTCTGCAATTCAAAATATTGAAATTATAAAACCTAAAGGTAAAGGTTGGGAAGAAGTAATTGCCCTTATTTACAAACATGAAACTGACTTTTTCGACAACAACCTAAAACTTGTTTTACCTGTTTTAACTGATTGGTGCGCATTCAATAAAAAAAGGAGTAACAACAAGATACACAGGTTTATTAGCATTAAGCGTAATACAAAAAAACTGAAACTGAAGAAAAATTTCTTCATACACGATGTTGCGGAAGAAAAAATTTTGAAAGTGGTTTTTAATTCAGCCAATGAACTAAAAACCGAACTAAAAGAAATATTTGACAAAGTAGTTTCTAATACATGGACAGAATACAGAGCCCCCTACGAAGGACTTTGCTCTAAAATTTTAGAGAAGCCCTACATAGCAATTGAATTAATTAAAACATTTCCATTATCTGTTATTCAATTATGTGATTTATTTTGGCAAAAAAACAGCCGAAAAAAAGCAAGACGGATTTGGATATGAAAGCGATACAATGGAAAGTCGTTATGGCTTAGTGGGCAAACACGAATTGAATTATTTCCCCTCAAGTGCTAATCAAACGCCAATAAAATGGTTATTGCAAATAGAATTCTGCAAAAACACTTGATTTTATCATAGATTTTACAAATAGGGCTGTTGAATCTTATAGTAAATCCGACTATGGACAACAAGACGTTAAAAAAATCACATTACACGTAAGCGAAACGAAAGTAACACAGTATTTGAGTGACGCAATTTGGAGTATGTATCGTGGAGGAGGAAGTCCCTCTGTTCCCCACGTATTAGAGTCAATGATATGGCATTAGAAAAAATTCTTTTAGAATTTTCTCTAATCTCAAAGTCCGAAATAATTCAGAATATACTTCTTAAAATTCTCATTCAATCAAAATCAGCTTCACTTACTTCTGTTGTTTGTAGTGTTGTGCTTGCGAATCCTGATAAGTTCTATGATGTTGCTTTGATTTTATTCAAAACAATTGAATTATTTCACATAGACACGATTAGGTGGTCAGGCGAATTTCATACTAAATCACTGTATGGTATAGGATATGGAATGGATAAAATAAAAGACATTTTATACACAGATGAAAGATTGAAAACTTATGAAGATAAACATAGAAACTCAAATTTAGAATCATTGTTTCTTAATTATCAACTTTTTGGTGTCAAAGGATTTAACGAAGAGCAGAATACTGAATACATCGGTAAATTATACGACATTATTGACCAATATAAATCAAATACTTCAACAAGTAAATCCTTTGGAATATTGTTGGCTAGAATGGATAGACGTAATTTAATACCAAAAGTATCACAGCATGACGACAACCATTTACGAATAGAATTTACGCCTAAAGAACTTTCTGACGAACATAAAAAGGAAAGCGAAGAAGCGTTAAATCAACATCAAGAACTTCTTAAATACTCTTCGCTAAGAATGTGGGCTGATTTTTTGATTGGTGCGAGAAATCAAACTAAAAGCGCAAAGCAAGAGGAATATGACAACAATCCTCTTTTAGCTTTATCAGAAACAAAGCAACTTGTTGAAGAACTGAAAGCAGGACGAAACGGAATAGGTATGCTTGATTATTCTATACCTGCGTTTTCGTGTTCTAAATTATTACTTGAACACAAAGACAAATTATCAAAAGAAGATAAGGTTTTTTGTAAAGAAATTATTCTTTCTTCCCTGTCGAATCTTTTCACCGATAATTATGATTATCAAATAAGTGATGGCGTTGAAGCCTCTATTCATGCAATTCCATCATTAATAAAAAGAATACCCTGATGAAATAGAAAGCTATGTTTCTATAATGGTTTTAACTCTTTTCGATGAAACATCTCTTGGTGCTTACAAAAGAATATGTGATTACGTTATTGAATCTATTCATAATTCAAAAATTATGGGAGCAAAAATTCAAAAAGTTGCACAGGCAATTCTGTTCGGATATGTAAAACTCAAACCCATCTACAAAAACCATTGTTGCTGAAAAAAAGAAAAAGAAATTGGTTGGGGACGAATTTCTAAAAAAATCCATTTTCGAAGAATTAGAGAAAAAGAAATTCTGATTTCACTTTTGAAAAATTCATCATTAGACATAAACAACATTACTTCACTTGATATTCATTCTTTGGAAATAGTTCTTCAGTTAATACCATCTGACACGAAAGATATAATTCACTTAGAAATTTATGCAAAATCGTTGCCCTTATTAGCTTCACAGTTATTAAAAAGACAGAAGAAGTTACAAAGATGATTCAGGAGACAATTCTAACATTTACTTATTACGCTTGCATATTTTTCAAAAAAATTTTTGCTTATTTCATTTTACATAGAGAGAAATATGAAATTGATGCGTTTCTAAAACCATTTGTTGACTCATTTTTCTTCAACCGAAGAAACAGCTTCATTTATTGGAGAATTAGTAAGTGCAGAGGATTATCTAAACAAGTATGAACAATTTTGGCATATTTGGGACAATCTATATCCAAAAAAATAAAAGAACTATGTGTAAATCCATGTGGCTATCATTTAAAAAGAAATCATAATAAATTATTTTTTTCGCATGGCGTTGAGTGGCGTGAAGGAATTGAAGATTGGCATAGTTTAAAAGAGGGAAATTTATCCCTTTATGCAAATGCTTCAAAAAGATATAGGAAACATTCCTGCTGTATTGTATTCTGTTGTCAAAGTTTTAAATTCAATCGGGACAAACTTTAAAGACGAAGGTATTGATTGGATTTATACAATTGTGTCAAACAACAAATTGTTACATCATGAAGACTTAGAATCAAACACTTTATATTATTTGGAAAAAGTTTTTTTAAGAAAGTTCGTTTTCATCAACAGACAAAAAAATAAAAAGAAGAAATTAGATTGAAAAAAATAAAATTATTCCGATTCTTGATTTCATGATTGAACGAGGTTCTATGCATGGATATTTATTAAGAGAAAGTATTTTTATGATATTGCTGTCCGGTAAAAACTTTATGGGCTATCTGTATTAGTTAAAATAGACTTGCACTTATTATTTCTTAGAATTATCAGTTATTATAGGTCTATTCTTGTCTAAATAAGTGCATTTTATAATGCTTACAGTTTGAAACTGAAAACCAAGCTCCAGAATGAGTAAAACTGCTGCAATACCGATGGATAAAGAGATACAGAGCTTTCAGTTTACTTTTACCGGACAGCAATAATTTTATGAAAACCATAACAACATGAAAACACCTGCTTCCAACAAGCATATAGGCATAAGTAGTGCTGTAGGCTCGCGGAAGCAGTGGTGAAAACCTGCAAGTATCTTGCTTGTACAAACTACAGTTAACTATCCCTTGCACTAATATGTCGATTGATATGAAAATAAGTTGAAAATGATTTGGATTTGTCTTAGAATTCTTTTGAGCCGTCTCAACTCACTGTCAAAAGTAACGAGGTGTTTTTCATTGGGGTTTCTTTGCTCCTTTCTTTATCCACTTAGGTTCACGAAAGAAAGGATCGGTCGGCAAATCTGCCGACTGCGTTACTCTGTCTGTTCTTCTTGAACGGTTATCCGTCCCGTCCTTACATCGGGGTGGGTGGAGAAAGCCCAATTCACCTCCTCATCGGGCAGGGTGCTACGAATATTCCAAGCCAGTACCAATCCGCAATTCTGAATGACCTTTTGCCGTGCTTCCTCCCTGCTTTTGGCAACCACCTCAAACACTCCCTCGAAAATGTACTGCATTCGTACTCTGTAAACTCTCTTCTTCATATTCTCCAATAGTCCGTTAAATATTATGCTACATCAGCAGCGAAACTAAATATATCATTTATCCTTTCTGGCGTAATGGACATTTGGTAGGCTGAAAACCTCTCGGGTTTTAGTAATGGACATTTGGTAGGCTGGTTATTCCAGCCTACTTTTTTGTATTTATGAATCCATCTATAAACTTCTTCTTGTTAGCTTCATTCAATCCATTATGATTATGTAGTGCTCTTTTTAAGTTGTGAGTTAAATCCTTCCAACAGGTTTGTTGTATTAGGTATTTGCATATTCGGATACTCCTCACACGTATAGATCCATGGCAGATGTGTCTTAATAGAACGTCTTGCCGTTCTCAGCCTTCTGTGTGTATAAGTTGTCTTACCCGAGATTAGGAGAGTTCGTTCGTTTAGAAACTCTTTCCATTTATCACACCATTTATCAAAAGCGGTTATAAACTCTTCTTTTCTCATAGAGAACATCCTTCTCATTAATGCTAACAGTTCAACGCCTGCAGGCAAATGTGGGTTGTTAGTAAGGAGTCTTCTAACTATCTGAAATTGGTGAAATTGACACATTTGTACGGGACAGAAACTTATAGCTTGTAAAAAGTCCTACATGCCCATCACACACCACTGCTTTTTATCATAGTTCCACGCTCCGCAATATACCGAAGTCCATCAAGATAATCTCTGTTAGTTTCGTTTTTTTGACAAACTTGCGATAGAGTATTTTTGCCTGATGAAGCATCCTGAAACAGCATCACACCAAATGTCCCGGAAAAAGTATGTTGTATCCAATATTATTACTGCAGATTTGGGGGTAAGTAGCAGTAAAAGCTATCTACTACTAAGCTCAACCTACGTCGTATGGTTCGTTCTGAACATTTATAAAGAGTGGATAGATCAGATATCGTTCGATTTGCCGTCAGATAGTCGTTCCATAGAGAAATATTATTTATACGCAGACCACCTTGAAATTGTCTACCACAATCCTTGCAGGAATACATCTGAACAGAACGGCGATGCCCATTCTTTTTAACATTTGAGCTATTACAGAAGATACAGTTTTTTTATTCATAGATTTTCAAATGTTGCAAAGGTAGTAAATAAAAGAATTCCGAGAGGTTTTCAGCCTACCAAATGTCCATTACGCCCAATTCTACTATACGGTTATAAGAAACAACTTTTGGAAACAGATGGCGAAGCTGCTTGCATACTTTTTCAAGATAGAAATGTTTGAAGCAACGATAACCAGAATCGTGGAAAAGAATCATTATCAGCATAACTTCTGCCTTTGACATTGTAGAATTTCGATGATATTTCCTTTTTTTCCTGTAGGTTTTAGCGTATATTTTGCTGTCATTGCATCAAAAAACTTGCAGAAGTCATCTGCCATACAAAATATTTCAGTAACTTTGTCCTCGGTGATCATAGCGATTTTTGTTTGTAACTGTTTGTATATTAGCTCTTTAAAGTTACAACAAATTTCGCTAATCACCAAATTTATAGACACTTATAATTCGTCGAACTCACGTTAATTGAAAATAAACTTGTTAGAAGTGTGGTTTAATCCAAATCAGTTTAGACTCTAATAACTTGAAGAGGATTTGGGGTAGACCTCCTCACTTAGTATTGCTAAAGAATCTAATCAGTTTAGGGTAGAAGTAAGAAACTTCCATCCATAAGTATTTCCTCTTCCAAAACCATTTCTCGCATTACTTGTTGTACAAGGTCCCAGTCATCATTCAACTGTCGAATCTCTGTAATAGGATGTTTTTGCCCATCTGATAAGAGGGTCAATAGCTGTTGTCTTATAAGCTCCTTCTCATCTGCATCCTCCTTCTTGGTATGTGATAAGCAAACGTCGCATTGGTCACAGTCCTTTGATTTTGTTTCTCCAAAGTAGGAGAGTAGCTGTCTGCTACGACATACTCGTTCATTCTGTGCATAATTAATAACAGAATTGATACGCTTTATGAATTGCTCCTTTCTATCTTCATACACACTCTTATTAAGGATAACGTCAATACCATCAATGCGGTCTTGCGTGTAACTAATAAGCGGTGTATTTTTGCGTGGGATAAAGTTGATGATACGTTTCTTACTTAGGTTGACCAATACCATATAGGTTTGGTTCCTATCGAGTCCAGCTTCTTGTGCAATATAGCTCTCATCAATATATCCGCTGTCAGAGAATAAGCCACCATAGTTGCGGAGTAGGGCAGTGACGATGTCATTCTCTTTGTCTGTCAATGAGTCCAGTCGGTAGAGATCATCCCTGTTCAATAGGAATCGTACACGTGCCTTAGTGTCTGGGTTCTGTTCATAGTCAATATAACCAGCGCGTTGAAGAATCGTCAGTGCTGCGTTAACACGAATAGGGAAATGTTTGAAGGTGTTGCAGAACTTGTCAATAGGAAACTCAAAGATACATCCGTAGCCACTTCCGACACCTATCTGGTAGAAGTAGGCTAAGTGTTCATACACTGTCTGAATATAGTCTTTTGGAGGGAAGGTATCTTCAATACGTTTCTGTAGAGTACGATTGTCGTTCCCGTTATAAAGTAATACTGCGTATGCCTTATTGCCGTCACGTCCCGCACGTCCTGCTTCTTGGAAATAAGCTTCCAAAGAACTCGGACTATCAATGTGAATAACCACACGTACGTTAGGCTTATCAATACCCATACCAAAGGCATTTGTAGCAACCATGACACGTATCTTGTCGTTCTGCCAGTCATTCTGGCGTTGATCTTTGACGCCTGGCTCTAAGCCTGCATGGTACCAAGTGGCTGAGATCCCCTGCTCTGTAAGCATCTGTGCAATCTCCTTCGTGCGTTTTCTACTACGGCAGTAGACGATAGCTGTCTTGGGAATTGATTGTAGGATATGCACCATCTCTGCGTCTTTGTCCTCAGTCTGGCGTACGACATAAGCTAAGTTCTTACGTTCAAAGCTCATTCGGAAGACATTCTTCTCTTTAAAGCCTAAACGGTCTTGGATATCATCTACAACCTCTGGTGTAGCTGTTGCTGTTAAAGCGAGGATAGGTGTGTCGGGAACTAACTTTCGAATGTCTGCAATCTGCAGGTAAGAAGGGCGAAAGTCATAACCCCATTGGCTGATACAATGGGCTTCATCAACGGTGATGAAACTTACTTTTATATGTCGTAATTTGCTTTAAAGATATCAGAGCCTATACGTTCTGGAGATATATAAAGTAGCTTTATTCCTCCAAAGGTGCAGTTTTCTAAGGTGGTTATAATGTCATCATGGCGCATACCTGAGTATATAGCAGCTGCCGTAATTCCTTGACGACGAAGGTGGTCAACCTGATCCTTCATCAACGCAATAAGAGGGGTAATGACTAAGCATACTCCCTCTTGGGCTAATGCTGGTACTTGGAAAGTGAGAGACTTTCCTCCTCCTGTTGGCATTAGTCCTAAGGTATCCTTTCCTGAACCGATACTCTCGATAATTTCTTTCTGAATACCGCGAAAGTCAGGATAGCCCCAGTATTGATGAAGAATGTCAAGGTAGGACATTAGACTTTGAACTTTGAGGTTTGAATTTTGAACTTTGAACTTTAGGGGGGGAAAGATGCCTATTAGTTCGAGTGCTACTTATAAAATTCAATCAATAATCAAGAATCCTCAGTTGGTCTAATATCCTCTATCTGCAACTGTACAGCTCCACGTTTAAAGACATTGTCTTCAATAGTATAAGCTATGTCAAACGAGCGTTTTGACTTGATATAACGAGCAGATGCACTCTGTCCGAAGGCTATGCCATTCATAACGTTGTTAGAGTTGGAGTCAACCAATTCCAGCTTGATATGCTCTTGCTCACGTCCTACAACCTTACTTGTTCCGAAGTCATAGACGTCTAATGTGCAGAAGAGAGGCTTTGAATTTCCTGGACCAAATGGGGCAAAGCGTTTCAAGTCGGTATGCAGTTTCTTGGTGATATCCTTAAAGTCAATAACTGCATCGATATCCAATATTGCTTCACGCTGTTCAGGCTCAATATGCTCTTCCACAAATGCCTGAAAACGTTCACGGAACTCCTTCACATCTGCCCACTTCATGGTTAGTCCAGCAGCATAAGTGTGTCCACCGAAATTCAATAAGAGGTCACGACAACTCTTAATAGCTGCATATACATCGAATCCCGCTACACTACGTGCTGAGCCTGTTGCAAGGTTTTCGTCACGTGTCAATACCACCGTTGGGCGGAAGTAGATTTCAGTCAGGCGAGAAGCAACGATACCTATGACACCTTTCTTCCAGTGTTCATCATAGAGGACGATACTTGATTGATGTTTTTGACTTTCCAAGCGAGCCACAATCTGGTTGGCTTCCTCTGTCATCTGACGATCTACATCCTTTCGTTGTTCGTTGTATTCGTCAATGTGTTTTGCTTGGTTAAGTGCCAAACTATATTCTCTTTCAACAAGTAAGTCTACACTCTTCTTGCCATTCTCCATGCGCCCACTGGCATTGATACGTGGTCCAATCTTGAAGATGATATCGCTCATTGACAGTTCACGACCATTCAAACCGCAGATGTCAATGATAGCTTTCAGTCCAAGACTTGCGTTTTGATTCAGCTGCTTTAGTCCGTGGAATGCAAGAATACGGTTCTCATCAACCACAGGAACCAAGTCGGCCGCTATGCTGACAGCACAGAAGTCGAGTAGGGGAACGAGGCGAGAGAACGGAATATTGTTGTTCTTAGCAAATGCCTGCATGAACTTAAAGCCTACACCACAACCACATAGGTGCTTGAAAGGATAGGTGTCATCTGGTCGCTTGGGGTTAAGAATCGCCACAGCAGGTGGCATCACCTCGTCAGGGACGTGATGATCACAGATAATAAAGTCTATCCCTTGCTCTTTGGCATAGGTTATCTCTTCGATAGCTTTTATACCACAATCAAGGATAATGATGAGTTTTACTCCAGTTTCTTTAGCAAAGTCTATTCCCTTTTTGCTAACTCCATACCCTTCGTCATAACGATCGGAATATAGTAGTCAATATTTGAATAGAACTGGCGTAAGAATTTATACACCAACGCTACAGCCGTACAGCCGTCTACGTCATAGTCTCCGTAGACAAGAATGCGCTCCTTATGGCCCATTGCATCATTAAGACGGTCGACAGCTGCATCCATATCCTTCATTAAGAAAGGATTGATGAGGTCTGCCAATTGTGGGCGGAAGAACCGTTTAGCCGCACTCTCCGTGGTTATACCACGACGAATGAGCAGCGAAGCGAGAATGGGACTAATCCCCAATTTCTCCCCTAAGTCTTTAGCCGCATTGACCTGAGTATCTGCAGGTGGAGTGTAGTTCCATTTAAATTGCATTTTAAATTGTTTTTATTTCTGTCCGTAAAGGTACAAAAAAAATGGCAAATGAGAATGTTATGTGGAGTATTATTTGGTTCTGTTTTTTTTAATGATATTAGCCCCATTAGACTAATTAGCCCCATTGGTAATAAAACAACAATCCCGCTCCAAATCATTAGAGCGGGATTGTTTATAATTCAGTGTGGGTTGTTGAAAAGGGAAAGCAAGAAAAGAATTTCTTCATTCTCAACTCAACATCTTGCCTTTTAGAGACCCATCTTCTTGCGAATGTCCTTAGGGATAGCGTTCTTGTTTACCATGTAGTCCATTGTGTTAGCTGCGATGAAGCTCTTGGTCATGTACCAAATACCCTTGTAGTCACCAGTCTCACCCCATGAGTTCTTTACCATGTAGTACTCCTTACCGTTCTGGTCCTTAGCGATACCGAAGATGAGCATACCATGGTCATCAGTGAGCTCCCAGTTATCGAAACGCTCCTGACGCTGCTGCTGTGTTGGAACAATCTCAGGTACGTTTACACCAAGTGAGTCGATGATGTCCTTCTTCTTTGATGCAGAAAGACCGAGCCAGTGAGCCATATCACTACCCTTCATGCTTTCAACCTTCTTACCGTCAACCATGTAAGCCAAACCCTTACGAGTGAAACCAGGCTCACTAACGTCGCCACCCCATGCTACTGTATAGCCGTTCATAACAGCGTTATCGATGATACGCATCATCTCGTCCATTGGAAGGTTATAAGACAATGGGAAACGCCAGTTGTCCTGCACCTCAACAGCAAACTGTGTATAGAATGGATGATGTGTGTGTAAGAAGTAATTGTTACATAATCGCTCCAGTTCAAACCAAGGCTTGCTGCAAAACTCTTTGGAGTGTACTGCTTGCCTTCGTATGTGAAGGTTTCAGGGCATTTGCCGAGGTAAGCATCAAGAATACCCTGCAAACCCTGCTTCCACTGACCAGAAATCTTGTTTGCCTTGTTGCGTGCAATACCATTTACATATGGCTCTAACAAAGAGAAGAACTCATTGAAGTTGTTCAATGAATCGCCATAGAGTGATCCTGGGAATGGCATAGCACTTTCTGGACAAATACCATGAGTCTCAAGGGTGTGCAATACATCGTATGCAGAACCACCTTGAGCAAACTGGCAATCACCATGGAAGCGAACAACCTGAATAGCGCGCTCCATGTATGTCTTGTTAGCAACGAAACTCTCACAGAGGTCGTATGTCTTACCAGTCTTCTTTAAAATCTCAGCCTCAAAGTAGCTAAGGGTAGAGTAGTCCCAGCATGTACCTGAACGGTTCTGGTCCTTGATACTTGTAATTGGGTTCTGCTTTACTACTGTAAAAACAGGCTTGTTAGAGGCTGCACCCTCTTTCTTGTCTGCGGCATTAGCACCTATCGCAACCAAAGCGAGCAATGCTACAACTAAAGTTTTTTTCATAAGTCTTTTTAAAAAGTTTGGTTGCCGTTACGAGTTGTACTCTTGCAGCAACCTTGATGTAAATATTAATTATAAATGTTCTATTACTTTCGGTTTGCTGCAATGAAGTCTTCAACATCCTGCGGATGATAAGGAATTATATCCTTGCCAATGAATCGGCAACCATCCTTTGTGATGAGGATGTCGTCTTCGAGACGGATACCTCCGAAGTCTTTGTACTCATCTAACTTATCGAAGTTGAGGAAGTCTGCACAATGTTTCTTTGCACGCCAATCATCGATTAAGGCAGGAATGAAATAAATACCTGGTTCATCCGTAACAACAAAGCCTTCTTCCAAGCGACGACCCATACGCAGGCAGTTAGTACCGAACTGCTCAAGGTTAGGGCGAGTTTCTTCATCGAAGCCAACGTGAATCTGGTCGAATGACTCCATATCGTGAACATCCATACCCATCATGTGGCCAAGGCCGTGAGGCAGGAACATTGCATGTGCACCAGCAGCTACAGCTGCATCTGTATCACCCTTTGCCAATCTAAGTTCTTTCATACGGTCAAAGAGAATACGGCATACAGCAAAGTGTACGTCCATATACTTAACACCTGGCTTAGAAAGATTCAATGCTGCATCGTGGCACTCTTCTACAACCTTGTAAATCTCCAACTGCTTCTGAGTGAACTTACCACTTACAGGGAATGTACGGGTATTGTCTGAACAGTAGTGATTGATGGTTTCAGCACCACAATCACATAGAGCAAGGCGACCAGCCTCTAATACTGCCATTGAAGGATTGCCATGCATAATTTCACCATGCTGAGAGAAGATGGTTGGGAATGATACCATCGAACCGTATGAATTAGCGATACCACTAACCTGACCACCAACAAACTGCTCGGTTACGCCAGGTTTACCCAATATCATAGCTGTTGTGTGCATCTTGTAGCCGATAACAGCAGCACGCTCTAATTCTTCAATTTCTTCCTGTGTCTTTACAGAACGCATCTTAACAATTGCACGGATAAGCTCCAAACTTGCAGACTCTTTCTGCTGGTTAGGATGAATTCCGAAGAGGTCGAATATCTGAATCTTAATATCAGCACGATAAGGAGGCAAGAAGTGAACTTTACGATGCTCGCGCAACGCATTGTTGCAAATGGTCTTTAGACCCTTCATGTTGACAGTGTTAGCTACACCGACAGCATCGGCCATATCCTTTACAGAGTCAACGCTACCGTACCAAACAATATCGTCGATATCAATGTCATCACCAACAAGTGTTTCTGTGTCATTGTCAATGTCAATAACACCAACTAATCCGTCACGTTTCTGACCAAAATAATAGAGGAATGATGAGTCCTGACGGAAAGGATAATATCCATTCGCAGGAAAGTTTGCAGGCGACTCATTGTTGCCAAAGAGGATAATAATACCCCCTCCAACAAGCTTCTTAAGCTCTGCACGGCGCTTTACATAGGTTTCTTTGTTAAACATATTTCAATTATTAGTTGGTTTGATTGCAAAGATAGTTATTTTTGTTTGAAAGTTATTAACTTTGCAGTTGTTTTTTAACGAGAATTTATGCAAATAGATAGGAATACGGGCTTAGTGTTAGAAGGAGGAGGTATGCGTGGTGTGTTTACCTCTGGTGTGTTGGATGCTTTTATGAAATATAAGCTTTATTTTCATTACACTGTAGCGGTTTCTGCTGGAGCGTGTAATGGTTTGTCATACGCCAGTCGTCAACCGCGTCGCGCTCGTATCTCCAATATTGATATGCTTGCCAAATATGATTATATAGGTTTACGTCATCTCGTTACGCAGGGATGTATTTTCGATCCAGAATTACTTTATCATCGTTTCCCTTATGAGCTGATTCCTTTTGATTATGAAGAGTATTTCCGTAATTGTAAGAATGGAGATATCTTTGAGATGGTGGTAACAAACTGTCAGACAGGTTTGCAGAATATCTTACAGAATCATCAGGTGATACGCATCGTTTAAACGAATTGGCACGTGCTTCTTCAAGTCTTCCATACGTTTGTAAGATTGTTGAGGTAGATGGAAAGGAGTTGTTGGATGGTGGAATTGTTGACTCTATTCCTATATTGCGCTCTATAGAAACAGGACACGATACGAATGTGGTTATCAGCACGCGTAACAAAGGTTGGAGAGAGTCTGGGCGCGATCATAAGCAACCCAAGTTTATCTATCGTAATTACCCTCGTTTACGTGTTGCTCTGAGCCGGAGAATAGAGGCTTATAATCGTCAGCTTGATTTGGTGGATGAGTTGGAAGAACAAGGTAAGATACTTGTTATCCGTCCAGAAGAGCCTATCGTTGTTGGTCGAATGGAGAAAAGATGTAGAGAAGCTTGAGAATCTTTATGAGGAAGGTTTCCGATTGGGCGAAAGATTCGTAAAGGATAATCTTCCACAACTTCTCTGATAATCTGCCGTAAAGGTCTATTGTACAAAGGAATAAACAAGAAATAAATAAAAGAATAGGGGCTGCCTGCTGTCTTAGTGGATAGCCTCTATTTTTATTGTTACTCTCTTTGCTTCTTCTCTTTTCTACCATAATTGTTTTCTCCCTTATACCCTTTCAATAAAAAGATTAAATATGACTTCTAAATGATAAAAAAACCCTGCAAAGAGTATTTTTTTACAAGCTACCTTGATATATTTTTCTTACTTCTTATTTTTCCCTTTCTAAATACTTTTTGTTATCTTTGCACAACATATTAAAAAAATGAAAAAAAGCGAATGAAGAAGATAAATTTTCTCCTTATTGTGTTGGCTGCAGTGCTGGCATTTAGTTCATGTAGTAAGACTGAGACCTATGCAGATCAGTTGGAACGAGAAACTGAGGCAATCAACTCATTTATAGTCAAGAAAGGTATAAATGTAATTACTGAAGAGCAGTTTGCAAAGCAAGGGAATACAACAGATACAACAAAGAATCAGTATGTTCTCTTCCCAAATACTGGTGTTTATATGCAGATTGTAGAGAAAGGAACTGGCGAAATAATCAAGAAAGGCGAGACAGCTACTGTTCTTTGCCGTTTTACTGAGCGCAATCTTCTTAGAGATACTTTGCAGTTGTCAAATCAGTTCCTTGTCTTTGGTCCTAAGGTAGATAAGATGTCTGTTACAAACACAAGTGGAACATACACTGCTTCGTTTGACCCATCTTCAAGTGTGATGAGCGAAATCTATCAGAGTACTTCTGTACCTGCTGGTTGGTTGGTTCCAATGCCTTATATTGGTCTTGGTAGATTGGTTAACGCATCATCAAAGTTGTCACATGTGAGACTTATTGTTCCTTCACAGCAAGGTCAGCAAAATGCGTCAAAGTCAGTCTATCCTTGCTACTACGACCTTACTTTCCAGAGAGGACTTTAACGAAAAGGAAAGAGAAATAGAGCAAGAAGAAAGTGCGAGAAAGAATAATAACGCAAGAGAACAATAAAGGTAATACCCTTCAAAAAATATTTTAAGTATGACGCTTATTAAATCTATTTCCGGCATCCGTGGAACTATCGGAGGTCGTGCGGGAGATACACTGAACCCGCTGGACATCGTTAAATTTGTTTCTGCATACGCTACTTTCATTGCGCGTAAGCACCCTGGAAAGAAGCTAAAGATTGTTGTTGGTCGTGATGCACGTATCTCTGGTCCAATGGTCAAGAATGTAGTATGCGGTACGCTGATGGGTATTGGCGCGGATGTTGTGAACATCGGCTTGGCTACAACCCCTACAACAGAGTTGGCTGTACGTATGTGTGGTGCAGATGGTGGTATCATCATCACAGCTTCTCACAATCCACGCCACTGGAACGCCTTAAAACTTCTGAATGAGGAGGGAGAGTTCCTTACTGCAGCTGATGGTGCTGAGGTGCTGGATATTGCAGAGCGTGAGGACTTTGATTACGCTGATGTTGATGGTTTGGGTAGCTATGTTGACGATGATTCGTTCGATGAGCGTCATATAGAAGAGGTGATGAACCTTGAATTGCTCGACCTTGAGGCTGTTAAGAATCGTAAGTTCCGTGTTGTAGTTGATGCTATCAACTCTGTTGGTGGTGTTATCCTGCCTAAGTTACTCGACCGTTTAGGCGTAGAGTATAAGTTCCTCAATGGTGATGCAACTGGCGATTTCTCTCACAATCCAGAGCCAATCGCAGCAAACCTTACTGGTATTATGGATGAGGTTGCTAAGGGCGGTTATGATTTGGGAATCGTTGTTGACCCTGATGTTGACCGTTTGGCATTCATTCAGGAGGATGGCCAGATGTATGGTGAGGAGTACACACTCGTCACAGTGGCTGATTATATTCTTGAACATGTAAAGGGTAACACTGTAAGCAACCTATCTTCAACTCGTGCTTTGCGTGATGTAACGGAGAAGCATGGCGGTAAGTATTATGCTTCTGCTGTTGGTGAGGTGAATGTTACCACAAAGATGAAGGAAGTTGGTGCCGTTATCGGTGGTGAAGGTAATGGTGGTGTAATCTATCCAGATAGTCATTATGGTCGTGATGCTCTCGTTGGTATTGCTCTTTTCCTTAGCTCTTTGGCACAGAAGGGAATGAAGGTAAGCGAACTTCGTAAGACCTTCCCAGAGTATTTCATTGCAAAGAATCGTATCGACCTTACAGCTGATACAGATGTTGATGCAATCCTTGTGCGCGTGAAAGAACTTTACGGACAGGAGAAGGATGTACAGGTAACTGATATCGATGGCGTTAAGCTTGATTTCCCTGATGCTTGGGTTCATCTCCGTAAGTCAAATACAGAACCTATTATCCGTGTGTATAGCGAGGCTAACACAATGGAGGCTGCTGATGCATTAGTAAGAAATTGATGCAGGTAGTTTACGATATGCAGTAAACTTAACCTTATTATATAAAAGAAAAGGATGCTTTAGAGAAACCTCAAAAAGCATCCTTTTTTTCATTGATATCCGTTTTGTGTAATATTTCATCACCACCTTATATCTGTCTTTCTGTTGACTTATTAAGGTGTAGGAGAATTTTGTTTTAGCCTCTGTATATGCCCTTTTAATTTCATGCTAAGGTGCAGGATGAAACACGTTTACTACCAGTAAGCTCTGTGCGAAGCTATAGCATGAAAAGAAAAGTATAGATTTGCAATTGGAAGAGGGGCTTATAGTCATTTATTCGGAATATTATATGTATCTTTGCGGTATCATCCATTAAAAGAGAAGGAGACGATTATGAAATATCCTATCGGTATACAGAGTTTTGAAAGTTTAAGAAAAGAAAACTATGTGTATGTTGACAAGACGGAGATGGTATATGAACTGGCTGAAAGAGGAAAGTATTACTTTCTTAGCCGACCACGTCGTTTTGGCAAGAGTCTGCTCGTTTCCACGATTGAAGCCTATTTCTCAGGGCGGAAGGATTTGTTTAAAGGCTTGGCAATAGATGAACTGGAAAAAGACTGGGGATGTTATCCAATCTTACATCTTGACCTAAATACAGAACGTTATAATACAGTTGACTCCTTGACTGACAAGTTGGAAGCCAACCTTAATGATTGGGAGCAGTTGTATGGTAAAAACCCAGTTGCAAAGTCTTTTGCTACTCGTTTTGAGTATGTCATTCGGTATGCTTATGAAAAGACAGGTCACCCTGTGGTAATTCTTGTTGATGAGTATGATAAGCCAATGTTGCAAGCTATTGGTAATGAAGAACTGCAAAACGAATATCGTGGGATTTTAAAAGGATTTTATGGTGCCCTGAAGTCGCAGGATCGTTATATACGTTTGCTCTACTCACGGGTGTTACGAAGTTCGGGAAAGTGAGTGTATTCAGTGATTTGAATAATCTGCAGGACCTCTCAATGGATGCGAGATACCAAGCATTATGTGGTATGACAGAGGGTGAGGTTGTACGTTATTTTGGCGAACCTATCCGTGCATTGGCTATCAAGAACAAACTGAGTGAAGAAGAAACGCTTGCCAGATTGAAGAAACGTTATGATGGTTATCATTTTGTTGAGAATAGTATCGGTATCTATAATCCATTCAGTCTGTTAAATACTTTTGAACGATTACAGTTTGGTAGTTACTGGTTTGAGACAGGAACACCATCTTATCTTGTTGAACTGTTGAAGCGTGATGACTATGTTTTGCCACACCTGACAGAAGAAGTTTCTACGGCTGACGTTTTGAATAGTATTGATGTCGTTTCTAATAATCCAATCTCTGTGCTCTATCAGAGTGGCTATCTTACAATCAAGGATTACAATGCTGAATTCGGGGAATATAGATTGGGCTTTCCTAATGAGGAGGTGGAAGAAGGGTTCCTACGCTATCTTCTTCCTTATTATACTGGTTTACACGATGTGAAAACTCCCTTCTCCATGAGCCAGTTCATTGGTGATCTCCGATCTGGTCGTCCAGAACAGTTTATGCAACGAATAGCATCCCTCTTCTCAGATACAGACTATAAGATTGTTGGTAATTCTGAACTCTATTTTCAGAATGCTTTTTATCTTGTCGCAAAGATGATGGGCTTCTACACAAAGGTGGAACGGGCGACGAGTAACGGTCGAATGGACCTAACGATAGAAACTAAGGATTATGTTTATATCGTAGAGTTTAAATTAGATGGTTCGGCTGATGTAGCCTTGCAACAGATTAATGAAAAGGGCTATGACAAACCATTCTTGATGGATGAACGCCACCTCTATAAGATTGGTGTGAATTTCTCTTTGGAGAAACGTTGTATTGATGCATGGAGGATAGAACCTGCTCCGTAAGTGGGAGCTTATAATAAATAGTAGACAATTATTCTGCACCTCACGTCTATATGTCATCATTCTCTGTCTATTGTAGAATATAATTAAAGCAAAAAATATTACTTCTCAATAACATTTGTCAACTTTTTACTTGCTTTTTTCTTATTTATTTTCTTACTTTGTGACGATAGTTATAAAGCCTAAATATAATGTCATATATGCTTGTATACGACTGAAAAATAGCAGTAAGATGGATAGAAGGAAAATAATTTGTGTGATCTTTGGTGTTATGACACTTCCTGCTGCTGCACAGACTGATTCTGTATCAAAGAATGTTCAGCTGAAGGAGGTGGTTGTTGCAGGTGATATGGCGAAACGAGAGGTGGATCATATCGACTGTATTCCTACTCCGAAACAGCGGAAACATGCTCATTCCGGATTTGAGCTTATAAGGAATATGATGTTGTCTGGCGTCAATGTGGATACAGAGAATGGTGTTATAACAACGCCAGTAGGTACGGCAACGCTGTATATCAACGGTAGGAAGGCTTCTGTGAGAGAGATAATTTCGTTACGTCCAAAGGATATCCTGCATGTAGAATACTATGATATGCCTACGGGAAAGTATGCTAACGACAAGGCTGTGATAAACTATATTGTTAAGACTTATACTTCGGGTGGTTATACACAAGTGGATGCTTTGCAGGGAGTAGGCTATCTGAGGGGTGATTACAACCTTACCTCAAAGTATAGTCTCGGGCATTATAATGTTAATCTATGGGCAGGTTGCAGTGTACAGAACCCTAAGGTTTACGGTGAAACGACGACAGATTATCTGCTGGATAACCCTATTCATAAACAAGAGGCAGCGTATGATACTGATATGAAGAGTATCGGTCGTTACGTTAATGCCAGTCTTAGTCGGAGGACGGAGCGTACAACGTGGATGATTAGAAGTGGTGTTGAAGTTAGTACAAGGCGTGATGATGTCTTGAATGGTAGTTTGGTATATACGGGCTATACCGTTCCTTTGTCGTTTACGAATAATGTTCTTGAGCATGATAAGACTATAAAACCCACCTTTTCCCTATACTTTAATCGCAATTTCAAGGGTGAGAAGAGTCTTGAATGTTCATTGGATGGTTATTATGCACGTAATACTTATAAGCGTAATAGCCTTGAAGACAGAGTTTTCTTGAGTGATGTGAAAGAAGATTATACGTATCTTAACTTTAACTCAAGCTATGTGATGCCTCTTCCCAAGGGACATAATCTAACGTTTAGTCTGATTGAATTCTTGAAGATAAGTCAAGATGAGTATAGAGGTAGTTCTCCGAGTCTGCAGCATCTGCGGTCTTCTGAATCCTTGTTTTTTGTTGATTATGCGAAGCGGTGGGGGAGAAAGGTAATGTTGGTGGCTCGTCCTGGTGTGTCTTACCTTGCTTACAAGTTGCGTGGAGAGCAGGAGGTGACACATTTGGCACCACGTTTTCAGACAATGTTCTCGTGGAGTCCAGATAAACATCAAGCTTTACAACTATTCTTTGCCTTAGGAAATACGTTCCCGACATTGAACACCGTAAACGCAGCAGAACAGCAGATAGATCGTGTCTTGGTACGTCGTGGCAATCCAACGATGGATAATTCCACGCTACTTGGTCCTGCTTTGTCCTACACGCTCAACTTCAAGAAATGGTCAGCCTTACTTTCTGCCAACTATGAATATATGAGTAATGCTATTGCCAATGTTTTTCTAAAAGATAATAACAGATTGATAAATACTTATTCGAGCGATACACGCTATCATCAGTACCAACTGTTGCTCTCTGCAACGTGGAAACCTGTGAGTGATTTCAATGTGAAATGGGAGGGCGGATATGATTATTACCGTGTAAGCGGAGCTGCCGGCGAACGTTTAGGATGCTTTTATGCACGTATGGAAGCCGGTTATTATTTGGGCGATTTCTCGCTCTCAGCTTCTACACAGACGGCTCGTAAGGATTTGATGGGTTGTCAGGAACGTGTACACCTACCATTCCTCTATGATTTGTCAGCAGAGTGGAGTCATGGAAATCTGTCAGTAATCGTCACTGCACGAAATCTCTTTATACAAGGAAATAAGCGTACACGAAGTTTATTAGCCTCTAACTACCAGTGTTATGAGCATAATGTTAGCGAGAGGGATAATTCTTTTGCTTCTGTAAAAGTAGCCTATTCTCTTGACTATGGTAAGAAGGTTAACCATTCTCCTAAGTATGAATCGAAGGCTGCAGAGAGCTCAATCTTGAAGTGATGAGTGTACACAGCGTAGATTACTTGTCTGCTTAATCTTCTTTTGGGAGTTTAGTAGACCACTGTTTGTGGTGCTTTTCTGAAAAGATTGTGGTTCTTCTGAAATATGGAGTGATAAACTAAAAGTCTTATATAATAGGCACACGGAGTCACGGAGGGGACGGAGGTAACGCAATGTCACGGAGGTGCCGACGGCACAAAGAGCGACGGAGGTGTAGCGTACAGATTCTTGATAACTATTTTGGGATAAGCGCTTTGTATATAAATTGCCAATAGAATTGGCAAACAAGCTCCGTCGCTCTATGCACCGATGGTACCTCCGTGACTTCCATTGCTTTGTTTTAATAATCCTCCGTTCTCTCCGTGCCTCCGTGTGACATTGCTTCAAACTTTAAACACAAATGGCAAACCTTATCACTCCAAGATCCTGAAGACCCATTGTTTATAATGACCATTTTTTGTGATATTTGGGTTTAATATTTCTCTTCCCTTATACGTGAGTTATTTGCATATTATTATATGCAAGAATCAGGTCAAAAAGAAGTCAGTTTCCCATCTTCTTTTATTCTGTTGATGCTCCGCACATGTGGTGTTGATGCTCCGCACCATTGGTGCGAGTCGTTAGCACCAATGGTGCGGAGCACTAAATACAATGCTATGGATAGCCTTCTGGGCTATGCTTTACCATAGTCAGAGGGATTTGGGATAGGTCTTAACACTATTCTCGTTTAATCCATTTCAGTATTGTCGGGTCTTTCAGCTTGTTATCTTCTGCAAGGAGTACCATCTTAGAAACAATCTCCACGGTCTTTGGATCTTCATCCATAAATGGGAGATAGAGTTTCCCACGATGCTGACTGTGTACTGGAATGATAGGAATCTCTACGCCACCGACCTGACGCACATTACCCGAACCGAGGTGAATAGTGTAGTCGGCAAGTGAGCCTTTAACGTGAATAAAGTTGTCTGAAACTGTTACATTCTTAAACTTCATTAAGTCAGCAGTACACTTGATAATAGCTGCACGCAGTTCCTTCGTTGAGTTTCCTGTCTCTGGGTCGACACCACCGACGAAAGCAATGCTAACTGTCATGTCCACGTCACGCATCACTTCGCTGTAGAGAATTGGGTCAATATCCGCAATCTTCAGTCGGTTGTAAGTGCGTGTAGATGAGAAGTAGACATACTCAATGGCGGGAGCTTCCACATCGGCAGGAGTAAACCAGTTGGCTTGTGCATAGAGTTCAACAGAGATTCCTTGGCGATAGAATACCTTGCGCAGCCCTCCTTCATAGTCTGCACTCCATCCACGGCTACGCAATGCAGCTGCTGCCTGCTTCACCTGAATCTGATACCCACTGTAACGAAGTGACTCGTTTTGTTCTGCTTCATCAGGTGTTGGGATGTAAATCTCACGGAATATCTGTTTGAAAGGTTGTACAATCTTCTTGCTGAAGACGAAGTTTTGCCACGCTGACCACGTGCCATCGGCATAGAGTTGCTGGGCGTGGGTAATGGTAATGGGCTCGTCTGCTTTTATCTTCTGGACGCCATTGAGCGTTTCCAGTCCCTCGTTGGTATAGAAGCCCGTGGTTGTTCCTTGTCGAAGGAGTAGTAGGCGGAACATTGGACTGACGATAGGATTCTCAGCAATCACCTTTACATCCTGTGGACGTAATTGTGTCTGGCGTATCATCATATCCTCCATAATCGTGCGGGCACGCTTTCTCTGCTTTGTCCACTCCTTGCCCATAGCGGCAATATTGAGGTAGTCGGGGTGCTTCTTAATCTTTGCAGGTACTGTTTTCAGCACCTTCTCACCTTGTTGAATGATGAGTTTGTTGGTGCCATCCTCTGCTAACTGTAGTTTCAGTGTGTATCCCTCCACGTCTATTCCTTGTAGGAAAGCAGCGTTGTCAGTCACCTGCTGGCTCTCCATACGCCACGTCAGCTGTATCGGGTCAGCATATCCGGCACCACGTGAGAGGTTGAGTAAGGCAATCTCGCATACCCTCTTCTCTGATGCCTGACGCTGTGCGCCATACTGCTTAGACTCTTTCAGGAAGGCTTGTATAAGCTGATAGCGTCGTTGCAAAGCCTTGTCGCTCTTGTCTGGGAGTAGTCCCAATGAACAAACAGCATCCTTGTTGCGCTTGGAGTGTATCTGTTCTGTAATCGTTTCTTCGTCTATCTTGTCGAGTGCTGTGTCTGCAAAGCGACGTGCCCGACTGTGATAGTTGCTGTTTCCGATGTATCGTGCAGCTTTGTAGAACAGGTCGAAACGCTTTTCTCCAACCACTGTGTAAGCCTCGTGGAAGAGTTTTTCGTCAAAGGCTCCATCGGCAAGATCAGCTGGGTCGAGGTCGGTGAAGAGTGCCGTTGCAGCCCTCTTCTCGTCTTCACCCATCTCCTTAGTATGTGCAATGAAGTAGTAATAGGCAAGATCGAAGCCTTCCCAGTTAAGATACGCTTTGATAAGTGGAACCCACTGCGGTGCAAAATACGCTAACTCTAAGAGTCTGTCGTCTTTGATAGTCTTGAGTATTTCTGGCTTATCTGTTTCGAGTGGGAAGGTACGCTCAATGATATCGGTCAGCACTGCACGCTTTTCAGTGCCGTAGCTACTTGCTATCAGGTGGTCTTTACCTAATTCCTTCATTGCCGTAACCATATACTCAGCACCCTGTAGCACCATTGCGTCATTTATACGGATGATGATATTTGAGACCGCTGTTGGTGCATTGAGGCGAGTCATTTCAATCTTGAAGAGGTGTTGAGCTATCTTATTGATGATTCTCTCCAGATTCTTGTAAGTCTCTTTACCATAACGTGCGTCAACATTCTTCTCATCTTCATACTGCAAGTAAGTCGGTGGCCTCGTGTATTATAGATATAATTACCTGCGTTACGTAGCTCTTCGCCCTCGTTATTCAGCAGTAACTCCATAAAGGCATCGTCAGACAGATACCCTTGAAGGTTGTAACGTGACAATATGAGTGCATCAATTGTAAAGTATAAATAGTATAGTTTCTTGTCCATTCGGGCTATTGGCGGATACTTTCCATACATTGCCATTGTCATATCTGCAAAGAGTTTGAACTCTTCGTCTGTCCTCCAGTTTTTTTCTGCGAACCTCATTGCCATGTGAAAGAGCCTGCTATGGAACACGTGTCTATCATCGTTTGAACCATAACGGGAAATTCTTATGTACTTATTAGTCGGACAGTGGAAGAATATCAGTGCGAGAAGGGTATAGGCTTGACGGAAAATCAGGGAAGGGTTCTTCTTTCCTAAATCATCGAGCAGAGTCTGTATGATAAGCTGGAAATGGCTGGCATACTTCCAACTTTCAATGTCTTTCACATTCTTGAATGGATAGTTGTCTGCATCCAGCTCCACAATTTCTCTGCTATAGCTGTCATCAAGTACAGAAAGCATTATATCGATACCTAATAGGTCCTCGTCTTTGAGGGGATGAGTTGCAAGAAAACCTTTCCAGAGTTCAGGATAAGGAAGCGCGTCAAGGGTATGCTCGTCAGACGTAAAGGAAAGATAACTGTCGCCAATTGTTTGGGTTCCTCCCCAATAGCTCTTATACTCCTTGTCTGCATTGTCCTCTATAATCTTTTCCAGTTCGGTGTATAGCTTGCGAAGTTCGTCAATGGTGTAGGTAAAGACAGAGCCTGCATCTGCACGGTTCTTGCCGGTAATCTTATTGAATACCTTACCAAGGAACGACTGCGAATCATTCTTTGTCAAGAAAGGATCGGATAGCTTAATGGTCGGAATGTTTCCCACCTTGTACAGACCGTAACCACCTTCTGCTCCGGGATAGGTTGTAGGAGCAGTTGTATTTGCCTCTTCACTTGTAGGAGCAAAGTCCTTTGTAAGCTGTTTATTGCCCTCCCTAAGCTCAGTCAAAGCGGCTGTTATATAGTCTCCCTTTGTTGTCTGCAAGCGTTCGTATGCTGCTTTTAGCTGTTCGTAGGGCAACGTAAGCAGTACACGTACAGCCTTACTTCGTGTGTCAGAAACCTTGGATTTTAGTTTCTTCTCTATATCTTTGACATCTGTTGTGGTAAATTCTTCCTTGTAGAAGAAGGCCAAGAGGAAGTCAAAGCCCTCTTTCTCATAGCCAAAGATATTCTTAACAAGGAACTGGCGACGTGCTTCAGGACTGCCTAAAGGGTAATATTCCTTCATAAAGGTGTATAAAGGCTTCTTTTTCTTACCCTCTTGGCTATAGTTATAATATCTTATGAAGTGCACTCCCCAGTTAGGCATCTTCTCAAGAAGGATATGGTCAATCGTTTCCTGTGTCTTCATTTGGCTGGCAAGTACCCACAGAGCATTGATGAAGTGTTCGCGCGAAAGACGGATTTTGAACCATTCAAAGCCTTTGAAGGTGAAGTCCGTGTTATTCTTAATCTCCTTCTCCCATTTTGCAATCTTATCAAAAAGCTTTTGGAAAAGTTCACGTTGCTTTCCCGAAACGCGGTCAACCTTTCCATATTCATACTTATCCTCCCTGGCTGTACAACTTAATTGTTGTATGAAGAAAGCCTTTGCGAAAGGATCATCCAGATGCTTTACAAAGAACTCGAGGTGGTCAGTAACTTTGAAATGGCTTGAACGGTCAAGATAGTAGATGGCTGCAATACGGTTCTGGAGAGGGGCGTCGCCATCAATTAACTGTAAGGCATCACGCTGTGCAATACTGAAATCCTCAACACCAGCCGTATATAAAGCAATGTAAACGAGTAGTGCATTCGGACCCGTATAGGCTTTTACTCGTTCCTCTGGGTGGGTCAAGAATAGATGAATACCTTCGAAGATAGTTTTGATATCCTTGTCGGAAACAGACTCGTAGCCGATACCAGCCCATGTTTGAACAGATCGTCTAACGGAACTATAACGCAGAAGTCCTTCTTCGGCAATGACATCCAACATCCGTTTATAGAATGTCAGGCTGTATTCATTACCACATTCTACGATACTCTGGCGCAGACCCTCTTGTAGTTTTGCAGCTCTCAGCACGTTGAGGAGGAGGGTATGCAACTCCTCGTTATTATTAGATTCTATGGCTGTGATGAGGCTTTGCGTAAGGATTCCAACGTTATTTTCACTGGTCAGTACCTCTTTTACAGCTTCGATAGTTTCTGGTTTTCCCTGCTGGATGGCAGCTGTAAGTACAGGAGTAAATGAGATATAGTAACTGGTTATATCAGGGTATTGTCCACGGATTAGCTCGTCAATCGTGAGACCGTAGGCAGCTGCGGCAAAGAAAGAGCGCATTATATTAGATATATCGTAAGCTCTCTCCTGCAAATCAATGTCATCTCTCACATCTATACGATAGATTCCTTTCGTATGGGAAAGGTCTTTGAGCTGTTTCAAATGTATTTCTAAAAGCTGAGAATAATCCTCTGGAAGAATGTGAGGAAGGTTTGCACCTGCAGAAATAAGTTCCTTTATGGTATGGAAAGGAATCTTCTCTTCGTCATAACCTTTGTAAAAAACATTTCGGTAGTAATTGAATTGATAGTCTTCTTCCTTACATGAGTTTACTAATCTTTTCTCCCATATATTACATTGGGATAGGTTGATGCCATTGATATATTGCGAACAGTGTTCCTGTAACTCCTTCTTTGTTTTCATATTTTATTCCTTTCAATAAGTTTTTAGATAGTAAATACGTTCCAGCCAATGCGAATTTGCTGGTTAATAAGACTTATAAAGTAGTGATCTTTGCTGAATCTAAGCCTTTCCCTCTCACAATTTTCTCTCTAAGTTTAACCTTAAAAAAATAAAGACCTGTGAGCATTGTGAGTCTAAGAAAGACGACTTCTGCTCCTTGGCAGAGGGTGATAGGGGCATTCCATTCCGTTATTTCTTCACCGTTGATGAATACTCTGAAGAGACCATCATCGTATGCCTGCTTTGTTCGTTCCATCGCTTTTGCCATCGTATCGTTGTTTTCGCCATAGTTCTCAGCAAAGCGGATGCGTCCTTCTTCAGCCTGTGCAGCTATCTCACTGTCGGATAAAGCGTGGTTCTCTTTTGGGGTCTGCGCTTCTGTTAGCCCTTGTTGGGTTAATATGTAGAGTAGGGCTCCGAGCGTATTGACGGTTTCATCAATTGCTACAGGACGTCTTCCTAATTCTTTTCTACTGCCCAACTTCTTTTTTTATAATGTATATATCCATTCCGTTTAGGTATTTCTTTCTTTTTGCAAATATAGGAAATAATCTGTAATTAAACGAATATTTTTGTTAAATGCATAGATAGCAAATAGATACTATGTTTATTCGTCTTCTATAAATAACTTAATAGACAGTTAAGACTCTTAGCTGTAGTTTTTATTTAATGTGTATCTTTGGTTCTTCCGTTAAAGTTATAGAGATGAAAGTGAATAAGTAGTTAGTTTTTGCAAAGGTCTTGTTTCTTAAATAAAATAGTATCTTTAATACATATTTAATTTTAAATACGTATCTTTGTACAAACATTAAAAAAATTACTATACATCAGCGTATCCAATTGCAATATTATCCTTATATAGGAAACAAATGAATGTGAAATCTGAGTTTCAATTCTATCTGTAAGGAGTTTGTTGTAGTGTGATAAAAAAGAGGATGCCGGGATGGAGCACATGAGCCTATAAGGTAACCACATTGGTAAACAAGTATTAATATTAATCAAAACTATTTATGGGATTTTTTAAGAACCAAATTGGCAAACAACTGGAAAATTTTAAACAATCTATTCCAGATGAACGATTAGACGAATTAGAAGCACAGGGTTACGACGTTAGTGAGTATCGTAAAGCAAAGCAGAATGCGCGTAGTGCTAAGAATGCTATGCGGGAGGAAATACGAAATGCTCATGAAAATTGTACTAATCTTTCTAAGCTTGAACCTTATATGAAGACTCCTCGTAGTATCGAGAGTGAATTCTTCAAGGCTGTTGCAGGAAAGGCACCTTGGTTTGGCAAAGATAAGTGGAGAAGAAAGTATAGTGAAGGGCCAATTGTGTATCGTGGAGTTGTAGCGGCACAGTCAGAACTGTACAAACCAAGTGACAAAGGAGAGGATGCATTTTATGCGATTACCATTGTAGCTGTGGACAAAGCACACCAATGCAACGAGGAGTGGATGCAACGTGTGATTAAACAGTTGCAAGATATGCAAGCGGGAAAAGTTGCTATCCCATCAGATTGTGCTGAACTTGTGGATATGATGAACGAAGTAGACAACGAGGGAGATTGGCGCAGTGGAATGCTTGGTATGAGTATTTCCGAAGGAGCGGAGGCGCATTACCGCAAAGATGTACTTTACCGTAAGAACCTACCAAACGGTTTCTTGCCTACTAATGGCATTGTTCCGCAGATCTGTACCAATTTTCCTGTTAAGGAATCTCATTCACCTTTGACTGCTAATATTCCTGTTCAATTCTATATGGATTAAGTCTGTAAGTTGGATGGATAAAAGTTAGGAGAGGTGCACAAGCTGTGTGACCTCTCTTATTATTTTGTCGTTTTTCAGATGTGCTACTTATTTAATTTCGGTTTTATAAGATAGAATGATATAAAAAGAAAAGCGGAGGTCTTTAAAAGACTTCCGCTTAATTCTTGAAGGGTGGGTGGTGGGATTCGAACCCACGACATTCAGAACCACAATCTGACGCTCTAACCAACTGAACTACATCCACCGTATTGGCTATTTCTTTTTAGCGAGTGCAAAGGTACGGGTTTTATTTGGATTGACCAAATATTTCCCGTACTTTTTTATTATTTCCCTTATTTTGCTGGTGCAGCTGGTGTTGTAGCTGGTGCAGCAGGTGCCTGTGCTGCTGGAGCAGCCTGCTTCTGCTGGCTTGCACCGAAGTTAGGCAAGTTGTTAGGGTTTGTTGTATTGTCCTGTACTGCAGCTTTCTCGATAACACTTGCATCTGTGCTTGCTGATGGTGCAACGTAAGCACTTGCTACGCTGATAACAACCATTGCGATAGCTAAGCCCCATGTAGTCTTCTCTACGAAGTCTGTAGTCTTGCGAACACCCATGATAGCATTAGATGATGAGAAGTTTGATGAAAGACCACCGCCCTTTGATTCTTGAATCAGAACGACACCAATCATCAAGAGTGCTGCAATCACGATAAGGATTACGAATAACGTGTACATTTTCTTGTCTTATTTTTTATTGTTATTTATTATCAATTTCTCCAAAAATCGTATTTGGTCTGCAAAGTAACGATTTTTTTCGGATATACCAAATTTAATCGCCTAATAATTTCCAATGCCTTAGAATATCGCCCTTGTTTTATATAAATTCTTGCTAATGTCTCTGTAAAGTAGCCAGTATCTTCATTTTCAGCTGCTTCATTGTGGTCATTCTCTTCTGGTTCGTACTCTGTTTCATCTTGTAAAGTGATTTTACCTCCTTCATTGTAGATGAAATCGTCGATAAGTTCTTGTCCTCTTAACTGTGGAGTGATGTCCTCATTTTGCTTACTTTCACTTTCCAATAGATAGGCAACGTAGTCCACAGTGGCATCAGCAGGCGTTGGCTTGCGTCTTCCTTCTGTTACTTGTGCTGTATCTTCATCTTCAGGAATTTGCTCTAAGAAGGTGTCGATAAGTGACGTTGTACGGTCTTGGTCTTGCCCAATAGTCGTTTCAGAGTTGATAGTTGCCGACTGCTTATCTGCTTTTTTCTGCTGTGGAATTAGCTGATAGTGGGCATCTTCTACGAGTTTAAAGAGGATATGCCGGTCAGAGATGTATACTGCTGCACGTCGTAACTCATCATCGAAGGTGGGGTCATGAAGCAGAAAGAGATTCTGCAACAACAGAATACGAGCTGGCTGATAGTAAGGATAGAGCGCAAGCATACTCCGGAGATCATATAAGGTCTCCTTGTTTAGATTCTCCGGATGATTAATAAGATTGGCTATATCCATAGGACGATAAGCGATTATGTGGGGTGATCAGAATAATAGTCAATGAAATTAAAATACTGATGTGGAATGGCTACCAGTTTGCAACAGTTGCGTTGAATATCTGGTCGGTAAGGTCCTTCACCATCTGTGTGACGAGTTCCTCCTGTACAGAATTCAAACTGCGTACAGTTTCATAGCTTGCTGTGGCAGTAAACTGTCGCTCAAAGTCCTCGCTATGATTTGTATTGTTCGTAAAGCGTACGTTTACAGTGATGGAAAGTTCTGTCTGTGCAGAGTATCCTTCACTTGATACGCTCTTATTACGTTGCTGATACTGTGTGATTTCACCTTCAATCTTCATGTCACCATTACGCTTTACTTGCTGTAGGCGGGTGTGGTTAGCAAAGACATCTTTCAATTGATTGTTGAACATTGGTCCCATTGGTCCCCATACGTATGTAGAGCGAATAGGGAAATCTGCAATCTGAATGGTGCGCACCTTACTATAATCAATACTTGCACCATTAAATTTATAGGATACACTACAAGCTGCCAGCAAGAGCAAGCAGATAGCTGTCACACCCCATTTCAGTGGGTGAATAGATGTGAATTTCTTTCCTATCTTCATTGTTTTCTAAGAGGGTAGCCCCTTTTGTGTCTATTGATTAATCTTTGTCTAATCCGTATTGCCTGATTCGGCGATAGAGTGTGCGGTCGCTGATGCCTAACTCTAATGCAGCCTTTTTGCGATTACCATTGTTACGCTCTAAGGCTTTTTCCACCAGTTGCTTTCCAATATCATTGAGGTTGAGTGTCTCTGGTTCAGATATTTCTTCTGCTACAGCGTCTTCAACCTGTGCTATTGTTCTTGTCGGAGTGATGGGCTGTTTGTTTGTGGTGGCAGGAAGGTTAGATACTGTTGATGGTGCAGGCTGGAATCCACTTGCACCATTGAGTTGTCTGCTTTCCTCTAATTGTTTGCGAACGTTGTTGAGGTCACGACGTAAATCGCTTACATTACCTCTTAACTCATAGAGAATCTTATAGAGAATCTCACGTTCACTCTCATAGCTGTGTGAACCACCGCTTTGTATCGTAGCGAGCTGTGTGCTGTCTTGGTCACGTGGGATGAAATGTAGTAATGTTTCTGCATCAATCTCACGCTTCTCGCTTAGGACAGACATCTGCTCGGTAATGTTCTTTAATTGGCGAACATTGCCAGGCCATTTGTATTGTAACAGAATCTGGCGTGCTTCATCTGTGAGTGTAATTTTTGGAAGATGATACTTCTCAGCCATCTGCATAGCAAAGAGGCGGAAGAGAAGAACGATATCTTCGCCACGATCACGGAGTGGTGGCATCTTGATTGGAATCGTGTTAAGACGATAGTACAAATCCTCACGGAACTTACCTTCGCTAACAGCTTTCTGCATGTTAACGTTAGTAGCAGCTACGATACGTACGTTTGTCTTACGGATTTCCTGACCTCCAACACGGATATATTCACCTGTTTCGAGTACGCGAAGCAGTCGAGCCTGTGTTGCTAAAGGAAGTTCACCCACCTCATCGAGGAAAATCGTTCCCTTGTTGGCTATACCAAAATAACCCTCACTCTCACCAATTGCTCCAGTAAAAGAACCCTTCTCGTGTCCGAAAAGTTCACTATCAATGGTTCCTTCTGGGATAGAACCACAGTTAATAGCAAAGTATTTCTCACGGCGACGAGGAGAGTTGTCGTGGATTACACGTGGGATAATCTCCTTACCAACACCGCTCTCACCGATAATCAACACAGATAAATCTGTGGGTGCTACCTGTAAGGCAACATCCAAAAGCACGATTCAGTTCGTCGTTGTTACCGACAATGTTATATCGTTGTTTGGTTTTCTGTAATTCTGTTGTATTCATTTAACTGACAAATTTACCTATTTTTATTTGAAAAAAATCTGCAACTTTGGCAGACTTTAACAACTTTCTTTCTGTCTTTCTCTGCTATTCTCAGATGGAATAAAGCAACTTGTTCTGAATTATTTTCATGAAAAAGAAATATTTATTTTTCGTGAATATGATTGTTTTGTTTTCATGAAGAAAAAAATAATTATTTACATGAAAAATAATTTGCAGTGTATAAATCTATCGAGTGTTGATTATTTATTTCTTTTCCTATCTAACTTGATAAGTAGCAAGCCGATAGCTGTCCAAATAAGTTCACGTATACGGACAAGTAGAGCAACGAAAATGCCTGCTTCGAGCGTGAGTCCTAAACCTTTTATAGACATAAGGAAACCTCCTTCACGACCACCTAACTGTAGCGGCATAAAGAAGAGCATATTGGCAAAAAGAGAGGTGAACGCAAGGATGAGAATACAATCAAAGTAATTGACAGATGGTAGCAATACCAAAAGAATGAAGAATATCTCTAACGCACTGCAAATTCTGCAAGACAATTCAAGCAGAACAACGGTGAGGAAGGTACGTGGGTTTTGGTTGTGCAATGATGCAATCTGTGTGTCTATTCTGTCGAGTTCTTCCTTATGATTGGCTACAAAGGGTTCTGCCCACCTTTTTATAAAAGGTATATGGCGAACAAGGTTCATTACACGGACTGCCAAACCTTTCTTATAGCCTGTGAGGAAGAACCAAATTGCAGATACGCAGAATGCAAAGACTACGGCTAACATCGTACCCATCATGAGATTGATAGGCTGCGTGAGGATATAAAGAAAGATAGAAATAAGCCAAAACCAGAAATGACTAAAGATATGTGTCATGGCATAAAGGACAACAGAAGATGTTGCACGTTCTGCTCCAATCTTCGGTGTTAGTTCCATGATACGATATGGTTCACCACCCATTAGTCCTCCAGGAGTAGCGTAGTTAAGTGCAAAGCCTGATACTGTAACCTTATAGAGCCAAAAGAATGAAACCTTCTTCCTCTCTTCAGCATCTTGTGTCTGACTACGTATAATCGTAAACCAAGCTGCTGTATTAAAGATGTATAGGAAGGCCCATAGTATAACTACAGCAAAGAACCAGTAGCCTGCATGCCGGATTTTCTGCCATGCATCAGCAAAGTCAAGGTTGTACACCATAATACAGAGTACAACCAAGCCAAAGATGAAGAAGATGTTCTGAAACTTTTTGTTCATAAGTCTTCTTAATTAATATCTGTCATAAGGACTGAAGGAAGACACGCTTAGTGTGTCTCCTTCGTATTACGGTTTTCGCCATTGTTTGGTGTGCGATCCTCACGCTTACGTGGAATAGCAAAGCGCACCTTGTCGCTTTCGTCTCTTCTTTCCTTGTAAAGCTTTGGAAGTGGATTGCCCATTGGTGCATCATATTCTGCACGATTGCGGAAGATATCGATAGCAAGGTAGATTGCATGACGGAATGGTTGCTCATCAACAACACCCTTACCAGCTAATGAAAGGCTATCAGGAATTTCTGCAGAAGTGCGAACGAGTGGTAATCCAGCTGTGTAAATGATGCCATGAGACGCTGAAAGCGTACGGAAAGGAGCAAGTCCTTGTTCGTAATACATTGCTAAGATGCCATCAAAATGCTCAGTGTTATTGCACCCAAAGAACGTATCGGCAGGATAAGGACCAAAGGCTTGTATGCCATTCTCAACAAGTTCGTCAATTGCTGGTAGGATAATCTCTTGTTCTTCAGAACCTAACAAGCCGTTATCGCCAGCTTTAGGGTTCAATCCAAGCACTGCAATGCGTGGACAGGAAAGGCGGAAGTCACGACGAAGACTCTTAAAGAGTGCACTCGCATTATTGATTATACTTGCCTTTGAGATTGACTCAGCTACTTGGCGCAGTGGGAGATTACGTGTAGCAAGGGCAACGCGCAGTCCGTCATTAATCAAGACAGATAATGCTTGCTCTTCTGATTCCATGTGGTCTTCGATATATCTGCTCTGACCACTGAAGTGGAAGTGCTCGTTATTGTCAAGAGGAGCTGTAACGAGAACGTCAAATAGACCCTGACAGTAGTCCTCTAAAGCTTTGTCAACAGCACGCAAACCAGCAACACCAGAGTCTTCTGAAGCTGCGCCCAGTTCAACCTTAATCTCATCGTCAAATACAGGGAGTAGGTTGAGTCGTCCGTCCTGTGCCTCTGATGCATCTTTAATGATGGTAAAGTTAGCTTCAATGTCGAGTGCATTACGGTGATAGGTGGCTACTTTTGGTGAACCATAGACGATGGGCGTACAAAGTTCCAGCATCTCTGGTTCGGCAAAGGTCTTAAAGATAAGCTCATATCCAATGCCGTTGGTGTCTCCGTGTGTGATTGCTACGCGGACTCTTTTATTATCGTTCATATACTTATATCTTGTATTGTTTTATTATATTCAGTTTTCTATTGGCTCTCTTTATGTAGTCTGTTAGTCTTTTTACGTTCTTATTTTTTACCTTTTTACTTTTTCTTTCTTCCTCTTTCTTCTTCAATCTTCTTTGCTGTTGAGAGCAGACCGCAGGCTGCAAAGATATCCTGTCCACGACTGGCACGGATAGTTGTGAAGACTCCATGTTGTGTTAGATAGTTTCTGAATTTCTCCATTTTCTTGTCATCAACACCCTGCAATGGGATATTAGGGATAGGATGGAAGCGAATAAGATTCATTCGGCAGTCTAATCCTTTGAGTAATTGTACGATAGCCTTGGCATGTTCCTCGCTGTCGTTGAAATCCTTGAAGACAATATATTCGAATGACAGACGGCGCTGATGCGAGAAATCATAATTGCGGAGTAACTCGATAATACTATCAATAGACATTCCTTTTTCTGCTGGCATCAACTCCGAACGCTGGTCGTGTAAAGGGGTGTGCATACTGATAGCAACGTGGCAGTCACTCTCGTCGAGGAATCGTTTGAGCTTTCCTTTGACACCTACACTGCTCACGGTGATGCGTTTTGGTGACCATCCGTAACCGAAGTCAGCAGTCATAACCTCTGTGGTACGCAGTACGTTGTCAAGATTATCCATTGGTTCGCCTTGACCCATGAAGACGATATTCGTCAATTTCTCACGTTCTGGGAGGGAATAAATCTGGTTAAGAATATCTGTAGCTGAAAGGCTACCTTCGAAACCCTGCTTTCCTGTCTGGCAGAAGAGGCAGTTCATCTTACATCCTACTTGTGAAGAAACACAGAGCGTGGCACGGTCTTCGTCTGGAATATACACCGTTTCAACAAACTTACCGCTGTCAGTAGGGAAGAGATATTTGATAGTTCCGTCTTTAGAATGTTGTGCATCGATAGGCTCTTTGCAGCCAATAGCATATTCAGCAGCGAGTTTCTCTCTGTTTGCTTTTGAGATATTCGTCATCTCATCAATACTTTTCACATGCTGTGTATAGAGCCATTTGGCTATCTGTCCGCCTGTAAAAGTTGGCATTCCGAGTGACTTAGCAACCTCTTTCAGCTCGCCAAGTGTCATTCCCAACAAATACTTCTTTGCACTTTCCATTCTCGTTCTCTATGTTTTGTTGCTGCAAAGATAACGAAAAAATAGCTAATATTAGTGTTTTCCTTTCTTTTTTGAAAGGTAAGAACGATAATGAAAAAGAGAATGTATCAAAACAATATTGAATACACAGAATAGTTGCGTACAAAAAGTTTTATCTTTTAAGCAGTAAGTCTTGATACACTCCTCTTCCCTTTTATGCTATATTATTGCCTATTAAAACGAGATTTCAGTGTAGCAAAGAGTTCGTAAATGTCGATTTTGAATAAATTAAAATGCTGGACATTCTCCTTCTCTGTGAAACCTTTTTCAACCTTGTCAAAGCTTCCACACGCCATTTGGTCTACACACCCTGTATCATACATCGCTTTTAATTTAGGAAGAAGTTCTGAAGCTTGTAAATCCATGATGAAAGAGGTAAGGCTTCCTGCCAATACACCATCAATATATTGTACTTCTGGTAGTTTTTCAATAGCAAAGGTGATGATGTCATCGAACCATTCAATACACGTTTGTCTCAGTTCGGGTTGTTTGAATGCTATTAGTGCCATGCTTTCAGCCAAGTAAGCTTTATTGAATGAATATAGTCCAGGCTCTTTCATGAAACAGCGCAATTTATTAAAACTATCCGTTGTTGTCAATTTATATAAAGTCGGAACAAATACATCATCACCACTATCGCCAAAATGGTATTCAAAGAAATCCTCAGATTGTCTGAGACATTCCAAGACAAGATCAAGGCTACTTTCGTTGTTTCCAACTTCTCCTAACAAGATGATAGCAGAAGCAAGGATTCCGTTGTAATCCCCATGATCAAAATTAAAAGGAATATTGCCATTAACTGTTATTGTCATGACATAGCGGATAATCTCTTCTAAATCCGAACGTAACTCATCCTTTGGCAATGCAAGAATCCGATCAATTAATGTTTTTTCTAACCATAAAGAATTTTTCTGGCTTGTTTAGTTCTTCTACAATCCATTCGTTATGTACATTCAACGTTTCAGTATATCGCGGTGGTTTGTAGGTATATTTTGTGTCCATACCATAGGTAGGGACTTTTCATATAGTAACTATCATCTCCTATCAAGTTTTTATTAGGGGAAAGGTATCTGAAGTCATTGCCATAAGCTTTTTTTAGTTTGGGAAGATATTTACTGGCAATATATGAGTCGATAGCAACAAGAATGTGCTTGCCATCTTTGCCAAACTCATACTCAATGAGTGGTATATCTTCTGTGTCTTCTTCCAGCATATATCTTGTGAGTCTGAAGCTATCGTCTGGGGTTATTTCGATTTCTTCAGCAAAGTCAACAGCTCCATAAATAATATTGTGTGCTTCTTCGTAACTACATTCCTCAAGTTCAGATACTTCGCTGAGCTTTTCAAGGAAATCGTTGAAGTCTTCTTCTTCTATTCTAAGCTTATATAGAGAGTCTTTTACACCAGTGCAGTAAGTGTCTACGAGATAACATGCAAAGCTAATTTTACCGCCAGTATGTAATCTGGAAACTAAGACATATCCTTCTCCCATATTAAACAGCTCTGACGTACGATAGCATTTCCCGATTTTTTTAAGGATCTGGCTCTTGTTTTTATAAATTTTTCTGGTGAAAGAAACTGTTGTTGTTCACTCTTATTTGTTTTCTTCTTAGGCATATTTTTCTTTTTTGTTTTCAAAATATTATAATGCTTTTAATCTATTTGCTGGCTGTTCCTGATTATATTGATGTCTTAATAATAGTAGATTACTAAACCTCCTTTATTAAATTTTTTTAAGGCAAAGATAATAAAGAAAAAAAGGATAAATACAAGATAGAGGTTTATAATAATGCGATTTTTCGTCGGTTGTGTTGATTGATTGATGTGATATGAAGATTAAATTTACGTAAACATTACAAGACTTTAGTAATACTATTAATATTCTTTATAAATAGCTGAGGTGAGCCCTTCCTATGTCGTATACCATTTCTATTGGTGCAGCAAAGGTAGGGAGTAAAATAATAAAAAAGAAGGAATATTTTTATAAAGAACTCTGTATTTAATTCTCTATTTCGTTTTTTTCTTACAGTTGTTTTTTTGGCTTTTCATAGGTTTTTTTGTATCTTTGAAGCGAATTTGGCTAAGCCAGTCCATTACATTGTTGGTAAATAAAGCATTCGCTATTATTCGCGTTCAGCCAAAAGCCTCGGAAACTTCTTGGAAATAATGTAACATGAATAATATGTGACGGGCGTATCGTATGGGTATGCCTTAGTTGTCTAATTGATAGCAATGCACACGCAATAGGCGTGGTGCATTCTTGTTAGATGACTGAGGTTTCCATCCGAGGCTGCCTCATAGCTGAACGCAATAAAGTATATACACCTTAGTTGTGTTGCGGATTATATGCTACAATGGGATGACTAACTTGTAGAAAAATCAAATATACAGAAATAGTGAATTTATTAAACTTATATTATGAATACAGATAATATATTAATACTTGAATTGAACCAGACAGAAGATAAATTCAGCTATCTTGCAAGCATTGAGACAGCTATAACACAGGCAGAGTTGGATATCGTATCATTAAATGAAACAATTGATAGCGTTAATGCATTAAAGCCTAAATGTGATAAGACTGATTATATTCTTAGTGCATGTTCTGGAGCTTTGTGTGGTGTCTTAGATGTGTTTTTTGTTGGTAAACCAGGCGAATCCCCTTTGGGTAATATTACAGATAAATGGTTTGAGAACCGTACATGTGATTTTGCAAAGATTTGTGGATGGAAAGGGCCTAAGACTGGGAGTAATCCCTTGAAATCAGCTATTGGGTATTTGGAAAGACACTATGGTGTTCCTTATGATCAAAGAGGTTTAGGAGATGCAGGACAAAACGTTTTTGACTTGAATCCGAGGAATCATCACTTTAAATCGCTTGCACATAATCCAAGCCTTTTAGGACTTTTTTTTTCAATACTTGATCAGTTTACTAATTCATCTCATTTTATTACAGACGGGAAAATGATACAGCTTAAGAAGCTGATGGGAAATTTAAACTTCAAGGTAATGATATATCTTCAAGGTTATGGTGTGGATTTACTAATTGGTTTTGTCATTTAATGTCAGATGTTTGTGGCAGTTCGGGGAGTAAGTCTCGAGGAATGGGTATTCCTTCTCCACTATGGACATGGACTAATGATATAATAGCAATTAAATCTAAATTGAAAATTCCTATAAGCCAATTTGATAAGGACTTGAATGAACTTGCACAGAATATCTACAAAAAAGGTTATGACTTTAGATTTCAAACAGCTCAGATTATCCCTGTTTTTTTATTAATGAGCTTATTGTTAGGTTCTTTTATTCGATTCGACGACTTGTTAAATATTATAAATCGACTAAAAAAAGAGGAACGTACATTCGGAGGAATATGGTCAGCTTGTGAGCCTTTCTCTAATCCAACAGTAAAGAGAATGTTGACAATAGCGCATGGTACATTTTGTCTTATTGATATTGCTGATGCAACTATTCGGGGGTATGTTAGCGGAGGAAGTGGTTTTAATGTGTTAGAGTTCTTTCTTAGATTAAATATTGTTGGTGTTGGAAGATTTACTATTTGTCTTTATGGTGAAGCAAAACAAGCAATAAATATTCATCGCGCTGAAAAAGGATGCAAGGTTTGCCCAAAAGGAAAAAGACCATAGTTGAAAAACTATATAGAGGGTTTGAAAAATCTTAAAAAGTAAAAATATAATGATTGCGAATACTTAACTTTTGTAGACGATCTTAAGCTAGATGATTTTTTTCTTCAGCTTTTACTAAATCAGCATCTTTAGCAACCTTACGAGGCGTTCCAAGTAAAGAAAAAGCTTGAAACAAAAAAACAGATATAGATATTTACTTTACAAAGCATTAATATATGTGGTTTAATAAAAAAAGAAAACGAAATTAGAGATTGTTAGTGAAGTCATAGGTGCTCTAGTAGAAAAAAAGTTAATGGTAAAAATTAATGAACTTGGTCAATATGATTATGAACTATATAATGCGCTGATTAATATTCAAGATAAATTTGATCAGATTAGAAATATTCCTAATGAAAAAAAACTGGAATATGATAAGATAAAGAATATCAGTTTGTCATGGAAACAGCAAGTTGATAAGATTGAGAATGATTATGAAGCTGCAAAAAAACAGATATTGGTAGAGGTGCTGTTGGCGGTCTTTTTGGGTGCGGGTGTTGCAACATTAGGACCAACTGCTGCTATGGGAATTGCTACATCATTTGGAGTAGCTTCAACAGGAACGGCGATTTCAAGCCTGAGTGGAATTGCAGCAACTAATGCAGCATTAGCTTGGTTAGGAGGTGGAGCTTTATCTGTAGGTGGTGGCGGAATGGCTGCTGGAAATATTTTTCTTGGTCTAGCTGGTCCTGTAGGGTGGACAATAGCAGGCATTGCAATTGTTGGAAGTGCCTTTTTATTTTGGAAAGCTAAATCTGAGAAAGAAAAAAACTTGAAAAACATTTTTTTCTTTTGATTAGTAAGCGTGATCAGTACTCTTACAAGCAAGCAATTGTTGAACTAAATGAACGTATCGAACGAATTAAGGATGAAACAAGTAAGTTAAGAGAAGCTATTAAGGAGGTAATAGCTTTTTGGAACAGATTATGATTCTATGACAGAAAAAAACAACAATATACATTAGGCGTATATGTGAATCTTATGAATGCTTCACTTCAATTACTTATAAATCCAATTCTCGGCTTACAGCCTAAATATACAATAGAGAATCTTGAACATTTTTTTGGCATACCATATTCACTATGGAACACATGAACATTTTAAGAAAAAAATAAAAAAATCTTATTGTATATATAGCAAATCTTTTATATAAGATTACGACAGACGAATCAGATAGAAAACTCTTAGCAAAATCGTTTAGAAGAAATAAGGAGTTTAGAAAAAAACTATGCAACTTAAAAAAAGCGATTTGAATCTGGACTTGTTTAATATTGTAGATGAAGTGTTGTCTGTTTGTAGATAATTGTATTTTTTTATAGACCATAGAATACACAGGCAAATGTTTTTCAAAAGGCAGAGTATGTGCAGTCTTTATTTTAAAGTTGTCTTCAAGGAGATAAAATAAGCAAATTATACTCTTTTCTATGTATCTTTTTTAGATAAGTAAGGTAGTATAGTCTTTTTGGTATATAAGCCTTTTTTTTGAGGTGTTTTTTTATTTGTTTTGGGCTGTAAAACGCTTCTCTAATGATAGTCGTGAGTTGTTTACCTCAGTATTTTTTTTGCATGGTATTGAGGCTTAGCACCATTGGTGCTTACCATGAGCACAATATGTGTTCGGCTCTAACACAATGATAATAAAGAACAAGGGAGGGGCTTATGGTTCCTGTTAAGGCTGTCTAATAGTGGTTGATAAGCATGTTGTAGGTGTAAAATGATGTTAAATTTAACATGCAGTCGCTTGCGATATAAGTATCTTTTTATATCTTTGCAATTGAAAATAATGGTTTAGTAAGATTTGATTAAGAAAAGATTGTAAAGACGATTAATTAGTAAAGGTATTTCAAGGGGGCGTGACACTGACATCAGTTAACGCTGGGAGAAGGTGATGCGCCCCCATTTACAAAGAAACAGGATGAACAAAGTAAAGATGATTTTCCGCCTCCTTTTAGGAGCATTTATGACGTATGCAGGTGTTTCTCACCTGACTTTTAACCGATTGGAGTTTGTGGCACAGGTGCCTATGTGGCTTCGATTCTCAGAAGGATTTACCGATTTTGTGGTACTTTCTTCAGGTGTAGTAGAAATTGCTTTAGGATTGAGTATGCTATTCTTGTATAAGCATAAGGCGGTAGTAGGAGCGTTGCTCGCCCTCTTCTTTGTTCTCATCTTCCCTGGAAACCTCAATCAATATTTCTATCATATTGATTCATTCGGGTTGAATACTGACACTGCACGTCTTATCCGACTTTTCTTCCAGCCAGTGCTGATAGCATGGGCATTGTGGTCTACTGGTGGTTGGCAGGTTTGCAAGGAGTGGATGTCGAGATTAAGAAAATAAGTCGTAAGGATTAGAAAAAAAACTTTGAAAGGGTAGAAGCTTATGTGTTGATACTTTTCAAGGCTATATTAGACAAGATACACGAGTTTGAAATATCGCTTTTATGGCGTAAAAATATTATTGTAAAATTTAATAAAGAGTAAAGAATTATGGCAACAGTTTATGATTTCAGTTTGAAAGACAAGAAAGGTAACGAGGTAAGTCTCGAGACATATAAGGGTAAGGTACTTCTTATCGTAAACACGGCGACAGGTTGTGGTTTCACTCCACAGTATGAGGAGTTGGAGGCAATGTACCGCAGTCTGAAGGAGAAGGGTCTTGAGATTCTCGATATTCCATGCGATCAGTTCGGTCATCAGGCTCCAGGTACAGACGAGGAGATTCACGAGTTCTGTACAGCAAAGTTTGGTACTGACTTCCCACAGTTCAAGAAGAGCGATGTGAACGGTGCAAACGAACTTCCTCTCTACACATGGTTGAAGAGTGAGAAGGGCTATGCAGGTGGCGCATACGAGGAGCAGTTGGCTGCTATTATGGAAGACCTTTACAACAAGGCTAACACAGAGCCACGCAAGCAGAACGACATCCAGTGGAACTTCACAAAGTTCCTCGTTAACCGCAATGGTGAGGTTGTTGCACGCTTCGAGCCTACAGTAGACCTCAAGGAGGTTCAGAAGGCTGTTGAGGCTGCGCTTTAAGCAGAAGCTGATAAGTAAGTTTTAATAGTCCTTTGCGGGACAATCGTTTAGGAGTTGAAGGTTTTAGTGGGGTTAAGCCATTACTGTTTCTTTCCAAAGAGCAGCAATGCAAGGATATGAAAGGTATCGGCTTAATCCCTACTAAATTCCTTCGCTCCTTTTTTATTTGGACAATTTAGAGTAAGAATGGCTGTAGATATAGAAGAATTTCGCAAGGAAGTTTATAACGTTGTGGCATCAATTCCGAGCGGTCGTGTACTGAGTTATGGACAGATAGCATGGCTTGTAGGCTGTCCTCGTCATGCTCGTTTGATTGGAAAAGTGCTACATGGCGTATCTGATACAGAAAATTTGCCATGTCATCGAGTTGTAAATGGTAACGGACGTACGGCTCCTTGTTGGGAAGAACAGCGCAGTTTGTTGGAAGCAGAAGGGATAACCTTCCGTGCAAATGGCTGTGTAGATATGAGAAAATGGCAATGGGAACTGGAGGGATAAGGTTTTTGTTGTCTTTTTTCTATCCTTATTCTATGACTATATTATAACGATAAGATACAAAGTAATCCCCTTTCTTTTTGATTTATGTTCGTCATTCCTTTGTAGACTGAAATAAAAGCATTAATTTTGTAGGCATAAAAAGAAAAGCAAATGCAGGCAATGATTTTTGCAGCCGGACTCGGTACCCGTTTGAAACCGCTTACTGACACAATGCCAAAAGCGTTGGTAAGGGTGGGAGGTGCGCCACTGCTTGAGCATGTAATCAGGAGATTAATAGATGCTGGATGCAGTCGTATGGTTGTTAATGTACATCATTTTGCAAGCCAGATAACAGACTATTTGGATGCACACAACTATGGTGTGGATATCTATGTGTCTGATGAAACAGAGCAGCTCCTTGACACCGGTGGTGGTATCAAGCGAGCTGCTTCGCTTTTTGATCAGCATCAGCCAGTGCTGATTCATAATGTTGACATATTAAGTAATGTGGATTTAGCAGCTTTCTATCGTCATGCTTTAGAAACAAAGGCAGATGCTCTGCTGTTAGTAAGCCGTCGTGTTACCCAGCGTTACTTGGTGTTTGACAGCAATATGCGCTTGGTGGGCTGGACAAATGTGGTTACAGGCGAGGTGAAGTCACCTCATGCTGAGATACGTCAGCTGCATTTTGTTTCGCCAACGGAGGAAGAAAGTTCTTATTATCAGAACAACTGCTACCTCTGTGCCTTCTCTGGCGTACACGTGTTAGCTCCTTCTGCGGTAGAAGCTGTTGAGGCTGTTGATCAGGATAAGTTCCCAATAATGGACTTCTACCTTAACAATTGCGATAGACTTGATATTCGTGGCGAATTAAAAAAAGACCTTCATCTACTTGATGTAGGCAAACTTGACAGCTTGCAAGCTGCTGAAGACTTTATTGCAAATTCAGAGTATCGAAGCTCCAAGACGGAGAACTGATATTCTTTAAATACATTCATTTACATGCAACAGAAGATTATCATTTTGGATTTCGGCTCACAGACGACACAGCTTATCGGCCGTCGTGTACGTGAGTTGGATACCTTCTGCGAGATCCTCCCTTACAACAAGTTCCCGAAGGATGACCCATCTGTGATTGGTGTGATTCTTTCTGGCTCACCTTATTCCGTACATGACCCAGAGGCTTTCAAGGTAGACCTCAGTCAGTTTATCGGTAAGATTCCAGTTCTCGGTATCTGTTATGGTGCTCAGTACCTCTCTTATTCAAATGGAGGTAAGGTTGAGCAGACGGGTACACGTGAGTATGGTCGTGCCAACTTAGAGAGTATCGACCTTAACAACCGCCTTTTTGCAGGCTTTGAGAAAGGCTCGCAGGTATGGATGAGTCACGGTGATACGATTACTGCAATCCCAGAGGATTACGATATCATTGCCTCAACTGGTGATGTGAAGTATGCTGCTTTTGCATCAAAGACACAGCCAGTATGGGCAGTACAGTTCCATCCAGAGGTTTACCACTCATTGCAGGGTAAGCAGTTGTTGGAGAACTTTGTTGTGAATATCTGTGGTAGCAAGCAGGAGTGGAGTGCAGCTTCATTTGTAGAGAGTGCTGTTCAGGAGATTCGTGAGCAGGTGGGTAACGACCGTGTTATTCTTGGTCTTTCTGGTGGTGTTGACTCTTCTGTTTGTGCAGTATTGCTTAATAAGGCTATCGGTAAGAACCTTACTTGTATCTTCGTAGACCATGGTATGCTCCGTAAGAACGAATTTACAAAGGTAATGGAAGCTTATAAGGGGCTTGGACTGAACGTTATCGGCGTTGATGCATCGGAACAGTTCTTTAAGGATTTGGAAGGTGTTACCGATCCAGAGCAGAAGCGTAAGATTATTGGTCGTGACTTCGTTGAGGTGTTTAACGCTGAGGCAAAGAAGATTACCGATGCTAAGTGGCTCGCACAGGGTACTATCTACCCAGACCGTATTGAGAGTCTGAGTATTACAGGTATGGTTATTAAGAGTCACCATAACGTGGGTGGTCTTCCAGAAGAGATGCATCTTCAGCTTTGTGAGCCACTTCGTTGGCTCTTCAAAGACGAGGTTCGCCGTGTAGGTTATGAGCTTGGAATGCCAGAGCGTCTTATCAAGCGTCATCCATTCCCAGGTCCTGGTCTTGCTGTTCGTATCTTGGGTGATATTACTCGTGATAAGGTTCGTATCCTTCAGGATGCTGATGATATCTACATTGAGAAGATGCACAACTATACTATGCCAGATGGTTCAAGTCTTTATGACCACGTTTGGCAGGCAGGTACCGTATTGCTCTCTACTATCCGTTCGGTAGGAGTGATGGGTGATGAGCGTACTTACGAGCATCCAGTTGCTCTCCGTGCTGTTACATCAATGGACGCAATGACAGCTGACTGGGCACACCTCCCTTACGATTTCATGGCAGATGTTTCTAATGAAATCATCCGTAAGGTAAAGGGAGTTAACCGCGTATGTTACGATATCTCTTCAAAACCACCTTCAACAATTGAGTGGGAGTAAGATAGATAATTGTTTAAATTAGTAGATTGCCATAGTATACAACTTGAAGCAATCATTAAAAGACTCTAACAATATGAAGAGAAAATTATTCATATACTTATGTTTCTTTATAGCAATATTCACTATGTCTTCTTGTGGAGGCGATGATGATGATTATGAAAAAGAAAGAAAAAAACGAGTAAATCTTGTTGAATACAAAGTCTTCTGTAATAACCCGATTGCTCATATAGACATTTGGGATGGACGTGATAGTCCTGAAGTGGCGATTGGAACTTGGAGTTCTTCTTTTTTTCCACGAAAAGCTATTCTACAGGGTTAAATGTTATATGTAAAGAAGATAAAAAAAGCAACTGTTAAGATACAGTTATATGTTAACAAGAGGTTAGTTCGTGAAGTTTCTGGTTACGGGCGTGCAGAACTACATTACAGATTAAAATAAAAGAGTGGGGATACTATAAGTAGTATCCCCATTTTTTATAGTTTTATTTAAGCCTATATACTATAGTCTTCAATTCTATTTTATTTCTATTGTGCTGAGTTTTAGAATAAAGAAGTAGGTGTTAAGATTTTGATTTTATTCTAACATACAGTCTTTTGCGAATTATTTTCATGAAAAAAACACATTTCTTTTGGTTCTTCCGTTAAATGTGTGGATACTTTTTGTATAGTGTTAACGACAGAACAGAACGTACTCATTAAACGAAGACATAGCCAAGACCATTAACTATCAATTCTTTTCTCATCCTCCGACCCAGGATCTTTTTCTTTTTAATACTCGAAAATTCAATGATAATGCCTTGAAAAGTTATTACATAATCTTACATAAAACTTTCATCAATAAGGCTAAAAATACATGAGAAAGGTGGGTTTGTAACCAACAGGATACCAATTAGTTATAAAGTGGCAACGTAAAAGGTGCTTAATTGGACTTCAAAAGGGCGTTAGTAAGGGTCTTAAAGGGCATCTTTTGCAAGCCAATTGGGCGTCTTTTAGAAGCCGAAAAGAGCATGTATTAGTTTTTGAACCGCACGAAAATAGTTTACAAAAAAATATATAACATGGAAATAAGTTGTTTGTAGAAGAAAGATAGACATTGCACCTAATTACATTTATCATGTAGTCTATTCCCCTTTGTAAAAGCCATCTAATTGAACCTAATCATACCATGTATGTGGATTAACCTTATTCTATTAACAATCTACGTATTTAACGGAAGAATCTTTTGAAAAGCTAATGTTAGAAAGGTAGTAGGTGGAAAGGCTATGTCGTATGGTTCTTTTAGTAAAGGAAGATAGATATAAGTGTTAATAAAAAAGTCCGAAGATTCATCGTGAATCTTCGGACTGATTATATCTGTATTTCAGATTGTTGCTTACTTATTTTTCAGCAAATCGCGAATCTCAGAGAGCAGTTTCTCCTCGTTAGTTGGCTCTGGATCAGGTGCTGGAGCAGCTGGTTCCTCTTCCTTTTTCTTAGAGAGCTTGTTGATACCTTTTACCATCATGAATACACAGAAAGCGATGATAATGAAGTCAAGCAATGTCTGCAAGAAGTTACCATAGTTGATGGTTGCTGGAGCAGGAGCAGTTACACCAGGGATTTCTACTTGTGGAAGTGTGTACTTTAAGTCTGAGAAGTTAACGCCACCGATAAGCCATCCGATAGGAGGCATGATGATATCGTCAACGATAGATGAAACAATCTTGCCGAAAGCACCACCGATGATTACACCGACAGCCATATCAACGGCATTACCCTTAACTGCAAATTCCTTGAATTCTTGAATAAGTTTGCTCATAATTAATTTTGTTGTTAATTTGTTTGTTTGTCTTGCGTTTTTATACTAATACCCTTTCTTTTGTTATATAGACTTTTGCAATCTCGGTTTGTTGTATTGCGTCTGATTGCCTATGTATGCGAAACGAGTTATTTTTTTATAATAATTAATACGCTAAGCGTCTGCAAAAAAATATTGTATCTTTGCAATCGTAAGATAGAAAAATCTTCTATAAGGAGGTAAAAAAAGAAATTCGTTTTTATAAACTTTTATAAATAATTTAAAGTAAAATGGTAAATGTAGCTATTAACGGCTTTGGCCGTATTGGTCGTCTCGCATTCCGTCAGATGTTCGAGGCTGAAGGTTATGAGGTTGTTGCAATTAACGACTTGACAAGTCCTAAGATGCTTGCTCATCTTTTGAAGTATGATACCGCTCAGGGTGGTTTCGCTGGCAAGTTCGGTGAGGGTAAGCACACTGTAGAGGCTACTGAGAATTCAATCATCGTTGATGGTAAGGAGATTAAGATCTCTGCTGAGATGGACGCTGCTAACTGCCCATGGGCTGCTAACAACGTAGACGTAGTTCTCGAGTGTACAGGTTTCTATACATCTAAGGCAAAGGCTGAGGCTCACCTCAAGGCTGGTGCTAAGAAGGTAGTTATCTCTGCTCCTGCAGGTAACGATCTTCCAACAGTTGTTTTCAATACTAACCACGAGACTTTGACTGCAGCTGATACTGTTATTTCTGCAGCTTCTTGTACAACAAACTGCTTGGCTCCAATGGCAGCTGCGTTGAACGCATACGCTCCAATTCAGTCAGGTATCATGTCAACAATCCACGCTTACACTGGCGACCAGATGATTCTCGACGGTCCACAGCGTAAGGGTGACCTCCGTCGTTCACGTGCAGGTGCTTGCAACATCGTTCCTAACTCAACTGGTGCTGCTAAGGCTATCGGTCTCGTTATTCCAGAGTTGAACGGTAAGTTGATCGGTTCTGCACAGCGTATCCCAACTCCAACAGGTTCTACAACAATCCTCGTTGCTGTTGTTAAGGGTAACGACGTAACTGTTGAGGGTATCAACGCTGCAATGAAGGCTGCTGCTAACGAGAGCTTCGGTTATACTGAGGATGAGCTCGTATCTTCTGATATCATCGGTATGCGCTATGGTTCTTTGTTCGATGCAACTCAGACTATGGTAAGCAAGATCGACGATAACACTTATCAGGTACAGGTAGTTTCTTGGTATGACAATGAGAACTCTTATACTTCTCAGATGGTTCGTACAATCAAGTACTTCGCAGAGTTGAAGTAATACCAACCGAAAGGTCATCTGCAATCCTCTCTTGCGTAGAGAGTGATTGATGGGTAAAATAATAGTCCCTGTCAGCTTGCTGGCAGGGATTTTTTTGTTATCTTTGCGACATGAAGAACGAACATATAGGTGAGTGTACAGCTGCAGGCGGAGCTTTCGGTAAGCGTATGATAACCATTCTTGGTCCTACGGCTTCGGGAAAGACCGATCTTGCTGCGCATTTGGCTGCTCGGCTCAATGCTGAAATCATCAGTGCTGACAGCCGTCAGGTATATCGTGGTATGGATATCGGTACGGGTAAAGACTTGGCTGATTACACGGTTGAAGGGCATACAGTACCTTATCACCTTATAGATATATGTGAGCCTGGAACGAAATATAATCTTTTTCGCTATCAGCAGGATTTCCTTGATAGCTATGAGGATATACGGAGTAGGGGAGTGCTGCCTGTTCTCTGTGGTGGTACAGGGCTTTATATTGAAGCTGTATTGAAGGGCTATAGCCTTTCACCTGTGCCACAGAATCCCGAACTTCGCAAAGAGTTGGAAGATAAGACGCTTGAGGAACTAACAGCAATGCTCGTTGATTTGAAGGCAAAGAATCATTCCGTCATGCACAACAAGACGGATGTCGACTCTTGCCAGCGTGCTATTCGTGCGATAGAGATTGAAACCTATAATCTTACAAGGCCAACAGAAGAGCGACAATGTCCACCGATTGACTCATTAATAATAGGTGTAGACATTGATCGTGAGATGCGAAGAAAGAAGATAACCAATCGTTTGAAAGTACGTCTTGAAGAAGGAATGGTTGACGAGATAGCTGGGTTATTGAAACGAGGTATTCCCGCAGAAAACCTTATTTATTATGGTCTGGAATATAAGTTTGTGACGGAATATCTCATAGGGAAGCTGTCTTACGACGAGATGTTCCGACAGTTAGAAATCGCTATTCATCAGTTTGCTAAGCGACAGATGACGTGGTTCCGTGGTATGGAGCGTCGTGGCTTTACAATTCATTGGGTAAATGCTGCGCAAAAAATGGAAGATAAAGTTGAAGAAATATTGAACTTATGGTAGAGGAAGGAAGATGGGGCATTATTTATTGCCCCAAGGGTGGATTACTTGCTAATCCTGTAAAGCGTTGGGAGCAAGCCGAACGCTGTTTGCAAGCGCACAATATAGAATATGATATGGTGCAAAGCGAGAATCCACGTAGCGTGGATAGGCTCGTACGTATGCTTATCAGTAATGGCTATAAGACTATTATTATCTATGGTGGTGACTCTGCCTTGAATGATGCCGTTAATTATCTGATGCTCTTAGAGCCAGAGGAGCGTGAGCGTATTACGTTGGGTGTTATTCCGAATGGTGTACTGAATGACTTTGCACACTTCTGGGGTTTTGATGAATCACGACTGGAGCAGACGATTGTTTGGCTCAAGCAAAAGCGTGTAAGACGGATAGATATTGGCTGTATTCGCTATGAGAATAAGAAGAATGAGCATTGCCGTCGTTATTTCCTTAACTGTGTAAATATCGGTATGGTGGCAAATATCATGAGTCTTCGTCGTCGTATGCGTCACTTGTTTATTTCTCGTACAATCTCATTTATCCTTTCTTGCTTTCTACTTTTGTTCCAGCGCATGGATTATTTGATGTCGTTGAAAATTAATACAGATAGTATTAAAGAGCGTTTGATGACCGTTTGTATCGGCAATGCACAAGGTTATGGACAAACTCCGAATGCTGTTCCTTATAATGGATTACTGGATGTTTCAATTGTTTCTCAGCCAAAGATGCTGCAAGCGATGGAGGGAATGTATCTCTTGTTGCGGGATAAGATACTAAATCATCGTAATGTGATGCCTTATAGAACGCAGGAGTTGAGCGTACAAATAGCTGAGCACACACCAGTCAGTGTGGATGGTCGACTATTGAATGGTACTCCTGTTGGTACGTTTACAGTTGGCGTAGAGAAAGAAGTAATCAACTTTATCATACCGAGTTAAGTTGCTTTATATATAATGTATGACGTGATATGCAATCGCATGTCACGTCATTTTTTTTTTTATTGTCGGGGGTAAATTAGAATCCAATCAGCAATATATTGCAGAGTATTTAACCCCCAGCACGATTGGTGCTCACCAACAACACCATTAGTGTTGGGCAACAACACATTGCATTCAAAGGGGATAGTGGGTTGTTAAAGTGTTAAGATTAAATCTCCAGACACTATTTCAATTATCTTTAACAATCTGTACCATTTGTCATCAGATATTCTATATGAAAGTTTCAAAAGGTAAGTATTAACCGAATAAAAATAATAAAAATATTATCTTACTTTATAATGCCATTATGAAAAATATTTGTATCTTTGGAGAGCCGAAAGGCGAAGTCTGTAAAGACTTATACCAGAAGAAAATAAAAACCAAACAATAAACCTTAAAAGACATGAGCTACTTAAAATTTGAAAAAGCTCTGATGACCAATCTTCAAGATTCGCTTCCCAGAGAGCTGCTGCGAACCAATCGCTCTGGTGCCTATTCTTGTTCGACGGTTGTTGATTGTAACACGCGCAAGTACCATGGACTGCTCGTTGTCCCAGTTCCAGAACTGGATGATGAGAATCATGTACTGCTGAGTTCGCTTGATCCTACCGTCATTCAGCATGGTGCCTCTTTCAATCTTGGTTTGCATAAGTATCAGGGCAATAACTTTAGTCCTCAAGGACATAAGTATATTCGTGAATTTGACTGTGATACTGTGCCAACTACGCTTTATAGAGTAGGTGGTGTTTTATTAAAGAAGGAGGTTGTCTTTCAGCATTATGAAGACCGTATTTTAATTCGTTATACTTTATTGGAGGCGCACTCAAAGACTACTTTGCAGTTTCGCCCATTCCTTGCATTCCGTAGTGTTCGCCAATTTACCCATGAGAATGGTGCTGCCGACCGCTCGTATGAGATTGTTGATAATGGAATCAGTACTTGTATGTATGCTGGTTATCCATCGCTTTTTTTATGCAATTCTCAAAGAAGAACGAGTTCCACTTTGATCCATATTGGTATCGTGGATTGGAATATCCAAAGGAGCAGGAGCGTGGTTATGCTTCTAATGAAGACCTTTATGTGCCTGGTTACTTTGAGATGAATATCAGTAAGGGTGAAAGTGTTGTCTTTGCTGCATCAACTACAGAATGCCGTACATCAAAATTAAAGAATCTTTTTGATAAGGAAGTGGAGTCACGTAGTCCACGTGACAACTTCTTCCATTGCCTTGTCAATGCTGCGCATCAGTTCCATAATCGTACAAAGAACGACGAACGTTATATTCTCGCGGGCTACCCTTGGTTCAAGTGTCGTGCCCGTGATCAATTCATTGCTTTGCCAGGTCTTACTTTAAGTATCGAAGAACAAGATTACTTCGAACTTGTAATGGAGACAGCTGAAAAGGGTTTACGTGAGTTTATGGAAGGTAAGCCTCTTAGTGTAAAGATTTACGAGATGGAGAAACCAGACGTTCCTCTTTGGTGTATATGGTCAATCCAACAATATGCAAAGGAGGCTGGTAAGAGTCGTTGTAGAGAACTCTACATGGATTTGATACGTGATATCGTTGAATATCTCATGGCAAGCAAGCATCCGAATCTCACTTTGGATGAGAATGGATTACTCTATGCAGATGCAAAGGGAGAAGCGATTACATGGATGAACTCCATGGATAATGGCAAACCTGTTGTTCCACGCTCTGGATATATCGTAGAGTTTAATGCGCTTTGGTATAATGCGTTGCGTTTTACAGCTGCAATGGAAATGGAGGGCGGCGATGAAGAACGTGCAAACGAACTTGAAGCACTTGCAGAGAAATGTAAGACTTCATTCGTTGAAACATTCCTTAACGAGTATGGCTACCTTTATGACTATGTTGATGGTAGAATGGTTGACTGGAGTGTACGCCCGAATATGGTGTTTGCAGTGGCTCTTGATTATTCTCCACTTGACCAGAAGCAGAAGAGAGGAGTACTGGATGTATGTACACGTGAGCTACTTACACCGAAAGGATTACGTTCTCTTTCTCCAAGAGTGGCGGATACAATCCGATGTACACGGGTTCACAGCATCAGCGTGACCTTGCTTATCATCAAGGAACTGCTTGGCCGTGGTTGGGTGGCTTCTATCTTGAAGCTTGCTTGAAACTTTATAAGCAGACACGTCTGAGTTTTGTAGAGCGTCAGTTGGTAGGTTATGAAGATGAGATGATAAATCATTGTCTGAGTACACTACCTGAACTCTTCGATGGCAATCCACCGTTCAGTGGTCGTGGAGCTATCTCTTTTGCCATGAATGTAGCCGAGGTGCTTCGTACTTTAGAATTACTTGAGAAGTATAAATTTTAAGAGGAGGGATCAATATGAAAGTTTTAATGTTTGGATGGGAGTATCCTCCTCATGTATATGGTGGCTTAGCAACTGCTAACTTTGGTATTTCAGAAGGTCTTCATGCGCAGGGCGACATTGAGACAATACTCTGTTTGCCACATCCTTTTGGTGATGAAGACCGTACGTATGCTGAGATTGTGGCAATGAATCACGTGCCAATCGCTTATCGGGAGCTGAGCTATGATTACGTAAAGAATTGTCTTGGCAACATTATGTCGCCAGAACTTTACTTCAAGTTGCGTGAGCACATCTATGCAGACTTTAATTATATGCACGTCAACGACCTTGGTGCAATGGATTTTGCGGGAGGTTATCCTTCAAATCTGCACGAGGAAATTAATAATTATTCTATTATTGCAGGTGTTGTTGCACGTACATACGACTTTGATATTATTCATGCACACGACTGGTTGACTTATCCTGCGGGTATTCACGCTAAGCGTGTGTCTGGTAACCTTTGTGTATTCATGTGCATGCAACCGACTTCGACCGTTCACGTGGTAAGGTTAATCCAACTGTATATGGTATAGAAAAGGACGGTATGGACAATGCTGACTGCATTATGTGTGTGTCAGAACTTACACGCCAGACCGTAATTAACCAGTATCATCAGGACCCACGCAAGGTGTTTACGGTACATAATGCCGTTTATCCATTGGCTAAGGAGATTGCAGATATGCCACGTCCTGACCATAAGGGTAAGGAGAAGGTAGTAACATTCCTGGGTCGACTGACAATGCAGAAAGGACCAGAATACTTTGTAGAGGCAGCTAATATGGTGCTTCATCGTACACGTAACGTTCGTTTCTGTATGGCAGGATCAGGCGATATGATGGACCAGATGATTTATCTTGCAGCTGAACGTGGTATTGCTGATCGTTTCCATTTCCCAGGTTTTATGCGTGGGAAGCAGGTTTATGAATGTCTGAAGGCATCTGATGTTTATGTGATGCCGTCAGTAAGTGAGCCTTTTGGTATCTCTCCATTGGAGGCAATGCAATGCGGTACACCGAGTATCATTTCAAAACAGAGCGGTTGTGCAGAAATTCTCAATAACTGTATCAAGATAGACTATTGGGATATTCATGCGCTTGCAGATGCTATTTACTCCATTTGTCATTACGAGAGCCTCTTCGATTATCTCTCTGTAGAGGGTAAGCGGGAGGTAGACCAGATAACATGGGAGAAGGTTGGTGCGTGGATTCGTGAACTCTACCTTCGTACCTTAGGCTGGCAGTAAAACTCATGAGAGTACTAATAACCTTTTTAAAACTAAAACAAAAAGATAATGAAAACAATCTGTTTATATTTCGAGATACACCAGGTAATTCACCTGAAACGCTACCGCTTCTTTGATATTGGTACCGACCATTATTATTATGACGATTTCGAGAACGAACGATCAGTATCAGAAATCGCTGAGAGAAGCTATATGCCAGCATTGGATACGCTGTTGCAGATGATTAAAGATAATGGGAAAGCATTTAAGGTAGCCTTCTCACTTTCGGGCGTAGGTATTGAGCAGCTTGAGATGCACGCTCCACAGGTGCTTGACAAACTGCAAGAACTGAATAATACAGGCTGTGTAGAATTCCTTGCTGAGCCTTATTCTCATGGTTTAGCGTCATTAGCTAATGAAGAAAGCTTCAAGTCTGAAGTAAAGCGTCAGGCTCAGAAGATTAAGGAATACTTTGGTCAGACACCAAAGGTATTGCGCAACTCTTCACTTATTTATAGTGATGATATTGGTTTGATAGCTTCTCAGATGGGCTTCAAGGCTATGTTGACAGAGGGGGCAAAGCATGTCTTAGGTTGGAAGAGTCCACATTATGTATATAATTGTGCGCTTGCACCTAACTTGAAACTTCTGTTGCGTGATGTGAAGTTGAGTGATGATATCTCATTGCGTTTCAATAATTCAGATTGGGATGGTTATCCATTGTTCGCCGATACCTATATGGCACAGATAGCAGCACTCCCAGAGGAGGAGCAGGTCATCGGTATCTTTATGAACCTTTCAGCACTTGGTATTGAGCAGCCATTGTCAAGCAATATCCTTGAGTTCTTCAAGGCGTTGCCTGCATGCGCTAAGCAGCATGGCATAACCTTCTCAACTCCAACGGAGATTTGCATGAAGTTGAAGAGTGTTGACAACCTCTATGTGCCAGATACATTAAGTTGGATGGATGAGGAGCGTGATGTTAGCACATGGTTGGGTAATCCAATGCAGCGTGAAGCATTCAATAAATTGTATAGTATTGCTGACCGTGTGCGCATAGCCAATGACCCACGCGTTAATCAGGATTGGGACTATTTGCAGGCAAGTGATAACTTCCGCTTTATGTCAACCAAACCTTCACGTGTTGGTATGGACCGTGGTATCTATGATAGTCCATTTGATGCCTTCACTAATTATATGAACATTCTTGGCGACTTCTTGAATCGTGTAAATACACTTTATCCAGCTGAGATTGACAATGAGGAGTTGAACAGCTTGCTCACGACAATTCGCAACCAAGGTGATGAGATAGAAATGAAATCTAAGGATATCATCAATCTCCAAGCAAAGGTAGAGAAATTGGAGTTAGAAGGAGATAAACTTCGTGCTTTGTTAGAGAAGAAAGTACCTGCAAAGAAGGCAGCTACTCCAAAGGCTACAGCTAAGAAACCAGCCAAGAAAACACCTGCTAAGAAGGTTGTAAAGGCTGTTGCTGAAGAAGTTAAAGCTAAGTAAGGTCTTTATATAACATACGTATAACGCTCGTATAGCAAACTGATGATTTTATCAGGCGTGTTATATGAGCGTTTTTTTACAAGTAACGTATTCTTATGTCGTTGGTTTTTGTAAACTATTTTTTTATATGATTTAAAAATCGATACATGCTCTTTTGGCTTCTAAAAAGACGCCTAATAGGCTTGCAAAAGATGCTCTTTTGAGGTCTAACTAACGCCCTTTTTGAAGTCCAATTAGGCATCTTTTCTTGTGCTGATTTATAACTATTTGATTCTCTTTTTAGTTACAAAGCTTGCTTTCAATATGTGTTTTTGCTATTATATATAGAGGTTTTTATCTGAAATTATGTAATGATTTTTCAAATCCTTATTTGAATCTTTGAAGTATTAAAGAAAAGTTTTTCTGTGTCTAAGAGTGATAATAAAAATAGGTAGTGATACAGCCTATGTAGGACTTATTTCTCCTCCATTGGTACACAGCACCAGCGAGAAACCTTGAGCATTACACCAATGCCTGGAATTTCTTTTAAGAGATAATACTTCTTACTGGAGCGAACCAATCGTCCTGACATTCCCTTTAGTGGTCCAAACTTAACAAGAACTTCGTCACCAGCTTTCATTTGTGCCTCGTCAGAAGAGAGGAACTTGCGCATGGTTATCTCAGGATTACACATCAGACGGAACTCATACATCTGATCGTGAGGAATGAGTGCATACTCACGTGAATCCTTCGACTTCTTTACAACGCTAATTTTATAGTTGGATTCTTGTACAATCTTTTGAAATGAGATGTCTTCTCCTGGCATTTTTACAAAGAGAAGATTACGAACAACAGGACGAAGAACAGAGTGAGGCTTACCATCACGCCCTTCTACGTCAACATATTGTTCAGGAACAAAACATTCCAAACTATGACGCGTAAAGTAGGTTCTCACCTCTTCAAGCTTAAGAGTGAAAAGCCTTACTGCATACCAAGGTGCTCCATCATCAATGACTCCGTCTATATAGCTTGCTGCTGTTGTCATAGTATGTATAAGAATAATTATTTGTTAGATGTGTAACCAATTAGCCATAATCTTTTTCCCATCTGGTGTTAGAACGCTCTCAGGGTGAAACTGGATACCATAAACATTATGCGTTCTATGGCGTAATGCCATGATTAACCCTTCTTTGCTCTCGGCTATTATTTCTAAACAATCAGGGAAGTTAGTTTTTCTCTACGACCCAACTATGATATCGTCCTACTGAGAAATATTTTGGTAAACCAGCAAACAAAGGGGTATTAACAATTTGATTCGTTTCTGTTGTTACACCATGAAAGACATCAGATAGGTTCTTTAGTCTTGCTCCGAATGCCTCACCAATAGCTTGATGGCCCAAGCATACACCTAAGATTGGCTTTACGCCAGCATAGCGGTGAATAACGTCCAATAGCAAACCAGCTTCCGATGGGATGCCAGGGCCGGGACTTAAAACAATACGATCGTAGTTATTCAAATCTTCAAGGGAGAACTGATTGTTACGGACCACCGTTACATCAACTCCTAATTCCTTTATGAGATGAACAAGATTATATGTAAAAGAATCGTAGTTATCAATGATAACACAATTTGTTCTCATTAGTATCTCTGCCTTCTAAGCGATGAACTTACTTAACCTTCTCAAGAAAGTCCTTCAGTAATGCTGCGTCTTTTACGGCAGGAACTGTCTCAAACTTCTCATTCACGCTGATACCATAGAACTGAGGATGAGAGAAAGTCTTAATCTTATCAGCCTCTTCGATACCAATATTCCCACTTACAAGGAAAGGAACCTTTCCTTCATACGCTTCCAAAATGCTCCAATCCTTTAGATTCTCTTGGATGTCAAAGAGGAAGTAATCAACTCCTTCTGCATATTCCTTGTATTTCTCTATATCCTCACGCTTTGTAATGACAAGACGCTTCATAATCTTTATTCCAGCATGAATATCAGGGTCAAGGGTACGACGAAGGTTGTCCACCATCACCATACTCTCTTCTCCATTAAGCTGGACAACATCAAGATTGAAGTTATAGACGCGTGTAACAATATTCTGTGGCATGTCATCAGCAAAAACACCACAAAGAATTGGTCTTTGTTGTTGTTGAGATGAGTCGTGTGACGATAAGTCAGACAGGCTACTATAGTCTGGAATAATACCAGCACATGATGATATCTGACTGACATAACGTTCGCTATTAGGGAAGGAAATCCAGTCCTACCCAATCTATATCAAGTTGAGAAACTTCGTGAATATTGTGGGCTTCACGCATGCCACATACCTTTATAATCATATAGATATAAAAATTCTCAAATACTTTTTACGCTACAAACTTACATAAAAATTATCGAATTATACGCTTGTGAAATAAAGAAAAAGCTCTTTTATTTAAAGGAAAGATGAATAAAAAAAGGAATGATACAAGATAATCCCAACAAATTAATGCATATAAAGTGAAAATATTCTTGTAAGAAGATATAATAATATCTATCATATAGCGTTTAGATGACATAATAACTCTCAACAATACATTTTCGGCCTATGGTTAGAATATTTACTCCAGAAGAACTTAAGCCGTCTGAGAAGACGCTTAATATTATTCGACAGATAGCTTATACCTATCGTGTCATTAAAATCAATGGGAAGATGCAAACCTTTTGCTTGAACTAAGATTGATATGGAAATAATAGTATCACCTTCCCTGCTCTCCGCTGACTTCCTTCATTTGGATAAGGAGATTGAAATGATTAATGAAAGTGAGGCTGATTGGCTTCACATGGATGTCATGGATGGCGTCTTCGTCCCTAATATTTCTTTTGGTTTCCCTGTGCTTGAAACTGTTGGTAAAGCCTGCAAGAAGCCTATGGACGTACACTTTATGATTGTTCATCCAGAAAACTATATCCAACAAACTGCTGATACAGGCGCAGTTATCATGAATGTTCAGTATGAGGCTTGTGTTCATTTACATCGAACAATACAAGCGATTCATGCTGCAGGAATGAAAGCTGGTGTGACGCTTAACCCTTCAACACCTGTCAATGTTCTTGAGGATATTATTTGCGATTTAGATATTGTTCAGCTTATGAGTGTAAACCCTGGTTTTGGTGGACAGAAATTCATAGAGAGCAGTATCAAGAAAGTGCAACGCTTGCGCCAGTTGATCGACCGTGAAGGTAGCAAGGTGCTGATCGAAGTAGATGGTGGAGTACAAGCAGATACGGCACCTCGCCTTGTTGAAGCTGGTGTTGACATTCTTGTTAGTGGTAGTTATGTCTTCAAGGCAGCTGACCCAAAGGCTACTATCCACTCACTCAAGCAACTGCATAGATAATAATAAGACATAGAAAAAGCCCTCACTTGTTTTAACAAGATAGTTAAGAAACAAGTGAGGGCTTTTGGTATAGTTAAAAAAAGAACTATTTATTCTTATGTTAATTGCAAACTTACCTTATGTTCGCGGACCATTCTCCGCAAGTTGAATATGGCATAACGCATACGGCCAAGGCTGGTATTAATGCTGACACCTGTCGTCTCAGCAATCTCCTTAAACGACATCTCTTGATAGAAACGCATAAATACAACTTCGCGCTGTGTGGCAGGAAGAAGGTTCATCATTCGCTTCACATCAGAGAGTGTTTGGCTATTAATGAATTGGCACTCGATGTTATCAATAACAGTATCGTCACCACCAACATTTGATAAGTCGTTGTCTTTAGGTGCATCAATCACCTTATCTGCACGCTGCGCACGATACCAGTCCATAATAACATTATGAGCAATACGCATAATCCATGCAGAGAACTTACCCGTTGGAGAGTATCTTCCCTGTTGCAACTTCGTGATAATCTTCACGAATGTCTCTTGAAATAAGTCGTCAGCAGCATCCCTATCACGCACAACGAATAGAATATACGAAAAAAGTTTCGATTGATTGCGCGATAGCAACAAATCGAAAGCATCGTTGCTTCCTTCAATGTATGATAATGCCAACTGCTCGTCGGTCATCTCATTCAGATTCTTCATTTTCAATTTTCTTTCTTATGAAGTAGAAGTATGTCGATAGGCTTTTTCTAACTTTTATTATTATTTGGGGTTGCAAATATAATCAATTTTTCTTATTTGCTGCAAATCTTTTATATAAAAAGTCACTCGTTCAACCATTCGCTTGCCAGTATATGCTTTTTCATACCTGGTATTCCTAAGTATTTTTGTTTAATGCCAAAGAAGGCAATATGTCTACCATAATTCTGAGGATTAGCGGCTAAAGCAATATCTTCTTTCATTTGTTTGTTGACCATTTGGATAGAAATAACATTCTTGGCGTCAGATTCTTCTGGGTCGTCAGCTAATAGGATTGCAGAGTCATACGTGAAAGGTGGTTCCCATTCAGCCTGCTTGATATTTCGTTTGCAAGCTCCAACAATATAACCATGTACCCAAACTCCATTATTTCCAAAGTCTCCCTTGAGAAACTCTGAAACTGTATATACCTGTGAGTCACCATTAGGCTGAGGGGAATGTTGCTCTTCTTCTTTATGCTCATCATCAGATGGTAAAATAGTTTTTCCACAACTAAACAATAATAAAGCTGCTAAAAGTAAGAGGAGAGATTTGTACTGTTTCATAGGATTAAGTTTAATAATCTGATACAAAGGTAAGTAAAGATTTATTATGTGTCAAGTTTTGAGATTGTTTTTTTCTACTTTAAAGAGAAATAAAAAAAGAGGTTGGTGCAGGAAGCTACCAACCTCGAAAATGATTTAGCAAAATATCTAAATCAGTGAAAAACACTTCGCAAATATAGGATAAATAGTGGAATAAAACAAATTTTATCAACAAAAAAATGCGTTTTTAACATTGTAAGCGCACACATCTATCTTGATATGTAGTGTATGAGTATGGAAAAATGAATAAATAAAAGGTTATTCATGGATTTATAATTGCATATATCATAATATTTGCCTAAATTTGCATAGTAATTAAACCTTTTTATTAATTAAATAAAGTTATTATGAATAAAATTCTACGCTTTGCTTTTTGTTGCAGCATTTGCTGCAGTTAGTTCTTTATCTTTTGCACAGAAAAACAGTTACCTTTGAAGCTGGTAAGGATAAGGGAACTGGTTTGACAGTTGAAAAGGAGGGTGTTACTATTACTCTCAGCGCAGGTAAGGTAGATGATAAGTTTTCTTATCGTTTGTACAAGGATGCTACAACAACAATTACTTCGTCTGCAGCAAACATTACCAATGTTGTCTTTGTATGTGATACATATAAAGCTGGTGGTAAGAGTTTCTTAGGTGATGGCTTTGATTCATCTATGGCAGGATTGACTGTTTCTGCTGACAAGATTAACGTAACATGGACAGGCGATAAGAACTCTGTTGAGTTTAAGACTCCTGGTCATCAGGTACGTGTTAAGAAGATCACCGTTACTTTGAAGAATGATCCTACCGGTATTAACGAAGTTAGCAACGGTACTGTAAATGAGAATGCACCTATCTACAACCTCGCTGGTCAGCGTGTAGGTAAGGATTACAAGGGTGTAGTTATTCAGAACGGTAAGAAGTTTATCAAGAAGTAAGCAAGTTTATTGAACTGTCTGATAAACCTCTCTCATAGGATTGATTCATTAGTGTCTTATCTTATTAATGGAGACATTTTTGAACATGTATCCTAATCTTTAACCAGTGTGTTGAGTGTCCGCACGTATGGTGTTGATGCTTAACACATGTGGTGTTGATGCTTAGCACACATGGTGCGCATGGTGAAAACCAATGATGTTATGCTCAATATTCGTGCAATATAATCATTGGGTAGAAGCTATTAGTGGTTAGGATAGGGACGTGTTTCTTCTAAGATGAAACGGTATAGTTTGTTGACAGAGAGATAATTTGGGAGAGCTTGCAGATTAATTTTTATCGGACAGCATAAGTTGTTTAGAATAAGCGGGTAGTAAAGGGTTTGGTTATTCGCTTAATCATATAAAAAACGCCAAAGAAACGATATGTTCTTTGGCGCTTTTATTTTGTCATATTCTTAGATTAGAACTCACTTGTAAAGTGGAAACGGATATTCTCAAAGTCTTGCTGAGCCATACTTAGCACATAGCTTGAGTCTGCAAGGAAGACGTCACGTCCCTCAATATCCTTAGCCATATACTGGTATTTACGCTTCTTGAAGTTCTCTAATTCTTTCTCGTCATCAGCCTCAATCCAACAAGCTTTGTAGAGATGTACTGGTTCCCAACGACACTTAGCATTATACTCATGCTCCAAACGATACTGGATAACCTCAAACTGAAGCTGTCCAACGGTTCCCACGATACGACGGTTGTTGAATTGGTTTACAAATGACTGTGCAACACCTTCATTCATCAGCTGTTCAATACCTTTTTGGAACTGCTTAGACTTCATTGGGTCATCATTCTCAATGTATTTGAAAAGCTCTGGTGAGAAGCTTGGTAGACCACGGAAGTGGATGTTTTCTCCCTCAGTAAGTGTGTCGCCAATCTTAAATACTCCACCACTATCAGGCAAACCAACGATGTCACCAGGGTAAGCCTCTTCTACAGTACTCTTGCGTTGTGCCATGAACTGAGTAGGAGAGGAGAAGCGCATAGTCTTACCATTACGAATGTGGAGGTAAGGCTGATTACGCTGGAACTTACCTGAACATACCTTACAGAAGGCAATACAACTGCGGTGGTTAGGGTCGATATTGGCTGTAATCTTAAAGATGAAACCTGTAAACTTAGGCTCATTTGGTTCAACCATACGCTCTTCAGCCTTCGTAGGACGTGGACTTGGAGCAATCTCAACAAAACAGTTAAGCAGCTCCTGTACACCGAAGTTGTTCAATGCAGAGCCGAAGAAAACTGGTGCAACCTCTGCACGGCGGTATGCTTCAACGTCAAAGTCAGAGTAAACACCATTGACTAATTCGAGGTCATTACGTAACTGTTCTGCAAATTCAGCACCAACTTGCTCGTCCAATTCGTTAGAGTTGATATCAACTTCAACCTTCTCTGTCACACGTTGCTTGTTAGGTGTAAAGAGGTTTAGCTGCTGCTCATAGATGTTATATACACCCTTGAAACGCTGTCCCTGACCGATAGGCCATGAAAGTGGGCGTACACTGATCTGGAGTTCTTCTTCCAATTCGTCTAATACTTCGAATGGATCACGACCTTCACGGTCCATCTTGTTGATAAAGATGATAACAGGAGTGTTGCGCATACGGCACACCTCCATCAGTTTACGTGTCTGTGCCTCAACACCCTTCGCAGAGTCAACAACGATGATAGCTGAATCTACAGCTGTCAATGTACGATAGTATCTTCGGCAAAGTCTTGGTGACCAGGAGTATCAAGGATGTTTACCTTATAATCTTCGTAGTCAAATTCCATCACAGAAGTTGATACAGAGATACCACGTTGCTTCTCAATATCCATCCAGTCGGATGTGGCTGTCTTGCGTATCTTGTTGCTCTTCACCGCACCAGCAACCTGAATCTGACCACCGAAGAGAAGGAATTTCTCTGTCAAAGTAGTCTTACCAGCATCTGGGTGAGAGATAATGGCGAACGTTCGCCTGCGTTCTATTTCATTCATTTGATTTATTATCTTAGGGAGTAAAATGAATTGTCAGTAGTTTTTTATTGAAGTCTTCCTGTTTCCTCTTATGTTTTAGGGAAGGTAATGGCTTACTTCTTTCTGATGATTCCTACTTTCTTAACTCCTATTTAATTGTCTTGTTCCTGCAAACCTTTCATGCACTTTTTCAGTGACTCAACCCAATACGGAATCTTTATACCGAAGGTTTCCTTAATCTTTGTCTTGTCAAGGACAGAGTAGGCTGGGCGTGTAACGGGTGAAGGGAACTCGTCGCTGTGACAAGGTTGGATGTCACATGCTGTGTTTCCAGCAAGTTCTGCAATCTTTATAGTGAAGTCATACCAGCTGCATACACCCTCGTTAGAGAAATGATAGACACCACTATTTCCTTCATACTTACGATTCTCAACGATATCATAGATAGCATCAGCTAAGTCACCTGCATAGGTTGGTGTTCCGCATTGGTCAAAGACAACCTTCAACTGTGGTTTAGTTGCAGTGAGATTTATCATTGTCTTAACGAAATTATGACCAAACTCGCTGTAAAGCCATGCTGTACGAAGAATAATATGGTTCACACCTGTAGCCTGAATCTTTTCTTCACCATGTAGCTTTGTTAAGCCATAAACACCAGTAGGAGTACCCTTCATATCCTCTTTACAAGGAGTATTATATGGGTCGCCACCAAAGACATAGTCCGTACTAACATGAACAAGTAAGCCTCCTACTTCTTTCATTGCCTTTGCAAGGTTCTCTGGAGCAATTGCATTGAGCAATTCTACAATCTCACCTGCAGTCTCAGCTTTGTCCACATTGGTCCATGCAGCACAGTTGATGATACATTCAATCTTATTGTCTTGTACCATCTTGCGGATGTCTTCGAGATTAGTAATGTCTAACTTTGTATATCCCTCACATACGTCTGTGAAGATATAGTGGTCTTTACTCTGCTTAGAAACAAGCTGAATCTCGTTGCCAAGCTGTCCATTAGCTCCAGTAACTAAAATATTCATAAGCAATCTCCTTTATTCTTCGCCGAAGTTTAATCCTTCAGTCTTATCCTTTATGTAATAGTCTGATAACATACCAATGAAGGTTGTTATCTCGTTAAGTGCACGAGTTGTCTCTGGTGTAATCTCTTTCTTTTGTAGACGGAGCATCATTACTCCATAAAGAAGGTCAAAGCAAGTCTCAATTTCGCTCTTTCCTAATTGTGCAGCTACACTCTTTAGACGTTCGTCATTTGTGCGTGCCATCTTATCTGCTGTACGTTTTGTCTTACCTCTCAGTTCCACAATGAAAGGTAGAACACGATAATATTCAGCAGAATAGAATGGAAACTTAGATGATTGCAACAACTGTGCATGCAATTCTGTGAGGTCCTGCATGAGTACCTTGTTAATCTGTAGGTGTCCACCTTCACGGCAACCTTCTTGATTCATCATGCGAACAAGGTCTCCAAACCAGTCTTCTTCTTCCTCTTTTTGTTCTTCGGTATATTGGAACTGGTCAATATATTCTTTGCGGATTCGTGTCAATGAACAACCGTATGCACGTATAGTATCTTCTATCTGCCACATATAAAGCAGATATTCTGCAATACTCTTTTTCCTTAATTCCTTTGCTATAAACATAATCTGTATTTGAAGTTATCCTTAGTCATCAATCCATCAAGCCATCAATAGTTGGCAGATGGTAAAGATTAAATACTGTTCCCAAAAGCATAATGATAGAGAACAGAATAACAACAGAGCCTATAACCTTATTTATAATAAGGATACCATTTACATCAAATTTATTTCTAATCTTATCAATCAACCATGATAACCCATACCACCATAGCAACGCACCAGCTGGTACACAAGCAAAACCGATAATCATCTCTAATGGACGATCAGGCTGTACAAACGCAAATTGTGCATAACTTGCAATGAATAGGAAGATAATCATTGGGTTAGAAAGGGTTACCAAGAAGGCTGTAACACCATTGTGGAAGAGAGAACCTTTCTCTTTTCCGCTCTGATGAGCCTTCTTCATAGGGTCTGATTTGAAGCAATATACTCCAAAGAGCAACAATAAAACACTTCCAGTAATCTGTAGTATTAGTTTGTATGTGGGATTCTCTAAAGGTCCCATGATAAAGCTCATACCTAATCCAACAATAAGTGCATATATAGTGTCACTAACAGCAGCCCCAATACCTGTTATAAAACCGTACCAACGACCCTTGTTTAAGGTGCGTTGTATACATAATATTCCAACTGGACCCATAGGAGCTGAGGCTATGATACCAATAAGAAGCCCTTTAAAAATGAAATCCAGTATATCTAATTGAATAGGAAATTGCATGCTTGTTATTTTGAGTGCAAAATTGCAAAAATAATATGAGATAAGCAAATTTAGCTAACAAAACTTTGTGGTATTCCACTTTTTTCATAACTTTGCCCATAGTATATTCAAACTAAAAACTTATTATGTCATGGACGTAACAGAGCAGAAACCAGTTGTAACTGGATTGGAAAAGCCATTTGTAATTGGCTTGGATTTAGGAGGAACAAATGCAGTATTTGGTGTCGTTGATCAGCGTGGTCAGCTACTTGCCACAAACTCTATAAAGACACAGGCTTATAAGACTGTAGATGATTTTGTAGAGGCTGGTGTAGAGGCTGTTAAGCCTCTCGTTGCAAAATATGGTGGAATTGGTCAGTTCCGTGCTATGGGTATTGGTGCTCCTAATGGTAACTTTTATCGTGGTACGATTGAGTTTGCACCAAACCTTTCATGGGGTCACGATGGTGTAGTGCCATTGGGAGAAATGTTCTCAAAGAAGTTGGGTATTCCTGTTGGTCTTACCAATGATGCAAATGCTGCTGCTATCGGTGAGATGCAGTATGGTGTTGCACGTGGCTTGAAGGACTTTATCATGATTACCCTCGGTACAGGTGTTGGTTCTGGTATTGTCATCAATGGTCAGATGATTTATGGCTCAGATGGTTTTGCTGGTGAGTTAGGCCACATGATTATGGTTCGTGGAGAGAAGGGACGTACTTGCGGTTGTGGTCGTACAGGTTGTTTGGAGACTTATTGCTCTGCAACAGGTGTAGCTCGTACTGCTCGTGAGTTCTTGAAAGAGAGCACAGAAGATTCTTTGTTGCGTGAGATTAATCCAGAAGATATTACTTCTTTGGATGTTTCTATCGCAGCAGGTCGTGGTGATGCACTTGCTAAGCGTGTTTACGAGTTCACTGGTAATATGTTAGGTGAGGCTTGTGCAGACTTTGCAACCTTCTCTTCTCCAGAAGCATTTATCTTCTTCGGGGGTCTGACTAAGGCTGGTGATTTGTTGATGGAGCCTATCATGCGTTCTTACAAGGAGCACGCTTTGGAGATCTTCAAGGAGAAACCAAAGTTCTTGGTAAGTTCTCTTGATGATGCTGCTGCTGCCGTTCTTGGTGCTTCTGCTATCGGTTGGGAGTTGTAATTTAAGATATAAAGCTTAGGTTTCTCTTGGATTGTACGTGCAGTTTATCTGTATGTATGCTTGAGAGAGTTTAATACTTACATATTCAATATAGGGACAAACAGCCTTGTCAGCTATTCCTTGCTTAATAAGAAGGACTGACTGTTGAGGTTGTTTGTCCCTATTGCGTTTTGTCTATATTAGCAACTTAGCGTGTTATCCCGTTTATAATGGAAAGTTTACTCTGTTATACGTGGTGATTGATAATTATGCTTGGACAAGTAGTCATGAGTGTCTTGCAATGTTGACAATGTTAACAAAGAACTTTACTTCCCATCTTTTGTCTATGTGTTTCATCTTAGCACATGCTGTGTTGATGCCCCGCACATGTTGTGTTGATGCTTAGCACCAGTGGTGTTGTGGGTTAATTACCTTGCTATAGGTTGTCATGAAGAACGCACTTTGAGGTAAGGATAGAATCGTTCAAGTAAAAGTAAGTGTACAGGAGAGTGTACAATTTAAGATTTATTGAACTGTAATAGTCCTTATCAGACTTTCTTTTTATAGTTTTTTTGTTTTGTGTTCTCGTTTTTTTACTCTATCTTTGCGTTTACTTATAATACTTAGAAAAAAAGATAATAACTGAAGATGAAACAGGAAGACGACATCAAGAAAGCGATTGAAGTAATGAGAAAGGGTGGTATTATTCTTTACCCAACTGATACGGTGTGGGGTATAGGTTGCGATGCTACCAATGCAGAAGCCGTAGCAAAGGTGTATGCCTTGAAGCGTAGAGATGATTCGAAGGCACTTATCTGCTTGGTTGACTCTGAAAATCGCCTTCAGCGTTATGTACGTAATGTTCCTGATGTTGCTTGGCAGTTGATAGAAGCTGTTGAGAAGCCAACAACATTGATTCTTGATGGTGCTGTAAATCTTGCACCAAATCTGATAGCTGAAGATGGTTCTATTGGTATTCGTGTTACAAAGGAACCTTTTTCTCATGAGTTATGCTATAGATTCCAGAAAGCTATCGTAAGTACTTCGGCAAATGTTAGTGGTGAACCTGCTGCACAGAATTATCGTGATATCTCGCAGGAGATTCTTGATGGTGTTGATTACGTTTGTGAAACAAGACGTCAGGAACATAAGCCGCATACTCCATCCAGCATTATCAAATTGGCAGCTGATGGCGAAGTGAAAATTATTAGGAAATAATTGAATAGATAGATGAAAGTGTCAGGTAGTCTGGGGTTTATATCTTGGCTTGATAATTGGCGGAATAAGCATATATCCAATCGCGAACTGGTATTAGTACTGGCGTTTGCTATTGGCTTTTTGGCTTCTTTGGCTGCCTATATTCTTCACGTTATTATTAAGGTTATACAAGAACTTGTTACCTCAGGTTTTCATGTTGCAACGACTAACTGGCTCTATCTTATCTATCCAATTGTAGGTATTTGGCTGACGAGTCTATTTGTTAAGTATGTTGTACGTGATAATATTTCACATGGTATCACGCGAGTTCTCTATGCTATTTCTACGAAGCAGTCTCGCTTGAAGGGACATAATACATGGTCGTCTATTGTTGCTTCTGCTATTACCATTGGTTTTGGTGGTTCAGTAGGAGCAGAGGCACCTATCGTGCTTACTGGATCTGCTATTGGAAGTAACCTTGGGCGTATCTTCAATTTAGATAATCGTACCCTTATGCTTCTCGTTGGTTGTGGTGCAACGGCAGCTGTATCAGGTATTTTTAAGGCGCCAATAGCAGGATTGGTGTTTACACTTGAGGTGTTGATGGTCGATTTGACAATGGCTTCTCTGTTGCCGATTCTGATAGCATCTGTTACCGCAACTTGTTTCTCCTACTTCTTTACAGGGGGCTCATCGATGTTCCATTTTCAGATGGATTACCTTTGGGGACTTGATCGCGTTCCACCAACAATTCTCTTGGGTATTGCTTGTGGATTCGTTTCACTTTACTTTATGCGATTAATGTCATGGTGTGAAAATGGTTATGGGAAACTCTCTTCTAAGCCTTATCTGAAACTACTTGTGGGTGGCTTAGTGCTTTCTCCACTTATTTTCCTCTTTCCCTCTCTCTATGGTGAAGGTTATAGCAGCTTGAGATTATTTATTGAAGGTAAAACAGAAGCCGACTGGATGCAGGTGATGAGTGGTTCCATGTTTGCAGGAGAAACAAAGTTTCTATTGCTTTATGTAGGCTTCGTGATGATGACTAAGGTCTTTGCAACCAGTGCTACAAATGGTGCTGGTGGTTGTGGTGGAACCTTTGCTCCATCTTTGTTTATCGGTGGCTTTGGAGGTTTTTTCTTTGCTCGTTTTTGGAATATGCAACAACTTGGTGTGTATGTACCAGAGAAAAACTTTACCCTCTATGGTATGGCAGCCGTGATGTCAGCCGTGATGCATGCGCCATTAACGGGTGTCTTTCTTATTGCCGAACTAACTGGTGGCTATCAACTTTTCATTCCATTGATTATTGTGACGGTTTGTTCTTATCTTACTATTAATATTTTCGAGCATCATAGTATCTATGCTGTCCGTTTGGCAAAGCAGGGCAAACTCCTTACACACCATACAGATAAGTCTATTCTTACGCTGATGAGTATGGATAAGATTATTGATCATGAGTTTACTTCGGTCGGTCCAGATATGGAAATGGGTAAGCTTGTTCATGCAATTAGTTCCAGCCGTAATGACTATATTCCTGTACTCAACGAGTCAGGAAGACTTTTGGGTGAGATTGATATTAACAAACTACGTCATATTATCTTCCGTACAGAACTTTATCATCGCTTTCATGTGAGTCAACTTATGACACCACCAGCAGCAACGCTTGGTGTTAATGATCCAATGGAAGATGTAATGAAGACTTTTGAACGTACGGGAGCACAGTATTTACCTGTTGTTAATATTGAAGGTGAATTAGTTGGCTATATCTCTCGTGCTCACCTTTATAGTATGTATCGTCAGTTTGTAGCTGACTTTAGTGCAGAATAAAACTTATATCTGCCTATTCTTACTTATTATCTTCCCTTATTAAATCGTCAAAGGCAATGAAAAAAGAAAATATACGCATTGTTTTCATGGGAACTCCAGAGTTCGCTGTGGAGTCATTGAAAGCATTAGTTGAGAATGGATATAATGTTGTAGCTGTCGTAACACAACCTGATAAACCAGTGGGACGGCATCAAGAACAGTTGCAGCCATCACCTGTGAAACAATATGCACTTGAGCATAACTTACCAGTTTTACAGCCTGTTAAAATGAAGGATGCTGATTTCATAGAAGAGTTGCGTTCTTATAAGGCAGATATGCAGGTAGTTGTAGCTTTTCGTATGTTGCCAGAGGTTGTGTGGGGGATGCCTCGTTTGGGTACGTTTAATGTTCATGCAGCTTTGCTCCCACAGTATCGTGGTGCAGCTCCAATCAACTGGGCGGTTATCAATGGTGAGACTGAAACTGGTGTTACGACCTTCTTCCTTGATAAAGATATTGATACAGGACGTATTATTCTTCAAAAACCATTTGGCATACCTGATACAGCAGATGTTGAGTATGTCTATGATGGATTGATGTGTTTAGGTGCAAAGATAGCTATGGAAACAATCGATCTCATAGCATCAAAGTTACCTGAAGACAATTTGGATGATGTTGATTTCTCTGCTGTTTTGGATAGTATCAGTGCTCCTCAAATGTGTGAAGATGTTGAACTTCAACATGCACCGAAGATTTTTAAAGAGACTTGTGAAATTAACTGGAATCAGTCTGCTAAAAAGGTTTATGACTTTGTGCGTGGACTCAGTCCTTATCCAGGTACATGGAGTACACTCTGTTCTATTGAAGACAATGGAGTAAAACCTTTGGTAATGAAGGTTTATAAGACGGCAAAGTCAGATCGCGCAGCTGTAGGTAACCCTGGTACGCTCGTCGTAGAAAAGACTCGTCTCTATGTCAATACGTCTGATAACCTCTTGGAACTTCTTGATATTCAGTTGACTGGTAAGAAGCGAATGGATGTTCGCTCATTCTTAAATGGGTTTAAGGATATAGAGAAGTACCTCTTCCAGACAGAATGACGATAGTTTAGACAGAATGACATAAAGACATATTTACTTAATGACATAATTTAAGGGAAGATAGAATGGCGATAGTTTAGAAAGCATATTCTTCAATAACATATTTTTGTTGTTTGGAGAAAAAGTTGAGTATAGTCTATCAGACAGAACTACATAAGATATCTTAATTCACAGCCTACACGTCCCATATTAAAAATATGTCATTAAAAGCAATATGTCTTTATGTCATTCTGTCTAAACTATTGTCATTCTGTCTTGTCCTATAGCTTCACTGGCATTGTTACTTGTAGTTCTGTGAAGTCTGCCTTCGTTGCATGTGCATTGACACTAAAGCCTAATGTAAGATTCTTTAGTTTAGGGAAACTATAAAACACGCCAACTTGTTCATGATAAGGTCTTTCCAAGCCATTACGTGATTTATAGCCCATGTGTCGGTAGAGGTAATAGCCTAAACTTACACGAACAGACATGTTACCATAGAAAACTTCATGGCGAGCTTCAATGCTAAGTGACCACGGGCTATGCTTTTCTCCTATGTATCCGTGTTCCTTATCATGTTGTGCAACCCTACTGGCATAGTCTCCATAGAAAAGACCAAGCCCTATGCCAGATGCCCAGCGACGTGCGTATCGATAGAGTAGGTGAGTGTGGAAAGAATAAGCTCCGTAGAAAGCAAACTGCTCCTTACGATAGTCAGGATGCCCTTGCGGAGTTTCAAATTGTGTTTGTTGCCAATCCTCTATTAAGGTTTTACCACCTACTCCAAGCGTAAATTCTGTAAACCAATACTTCTGGAAAGGCTCATTAGGATGAGTATCTTCCTTTGCCACCTTCTTTGTATGTTTTTCTGGTTCATATACGACACCAAGGAATGGACCTAAATAGTTTGCCCCTTTGTTAGGTCGTGCCATAGCTCCATTGCTATGATGTGCAAAGTCTAATCCTGCCTTTACACTCCACTCTTTTGCCACCTTATATTGTCCGTATAGTCCAGCGCTAAAGAATATATTAAGGTACGAGCCAATATATTCGTTGTCAATATTGTTCTTCTGGTTATATTTTAGCGAAGTATAGCCTACGCCAGTGCCTAAGTAATAGCCCCATTGCCAGTGCTTACTACGATAAAGCGGACGATTAAAAGTTCCATAGAGTGTCAGAAAGTTGCCTAATTTACTGGTGTAGTCTACTGGCTGTGCTTCTCCCCATGGATAGTCTTTATGCATTGTTGTCCCATGGTTGAGGTTATAACGCAGGCCAACAGAGAATGTTGGATAATTATAATCGCGTGCAAAATCATTCTCTGAGGGTGTGATATTTAGCTGTGCAGCTATGGCATGCGTTTCTTTCGTCTTAGTCCAAATACGTGGTTCCTTGTCCAAACATAAAGTTTGGGCAGGCGTATAACGTACTTCTATACCAGTTTGGGGTATAGCAATAGAATCATACTCTTCTGCAGAAGCAACTGCAGAGAGTAGTAATAATGGTATGAAAAGGTTTTTTCTCACTTGTTCTCAGGCAACATTAAAGCACCTGTATTCTGTAGCCAAGTGTTACTTCCAACATGCTATTGCGAGCATTCTTTAATAAATCCTTTGCTTCAGTGTCTTTAGTTAATTTTCTGAGAGATAGGCTATAGCGTGCTTCTACCTGCCATTGCTTCCACTCGTAGCTGACACCAAAAGGAATAGATACATCGCCTCTATAGATACTATTTTTAAAATTAACACTTTCTCCATTTTTACGCTTAGCATGTGCGCTGATAAGATAGCCTGTATGTACTCCTGTAGTGAAGCTCCATGGTAAATCAGCCCAAGGGTACCAACGTACAAGATAGTTCATATTGAAATAGTGTAAGTTAAAGTTATATGGACCATACTCTTGTACAACAGGGTTTCCATAGTCGTCTGTGGTATCAATTTTACGATAGACTCCAGAAGAACCTTGGTGGCTATAAAGTAACTCTGCATCAATAGCAATGTTGTTAGCAATAAATACTTCAAAATAAGTACCTGCAACAACTCCAACTTTCATTTTTCCATCAATGCTAGAGAGGTTAGATAAGTTTAATCCAACTTTTGGGGCTGCGTAGATGTCCCAAATCGTATGCTCACCAGTTGGTTTGGTATCTTGAACAATAACTCCTTTAACGTCCTGATAGCCTTCTTTAACGGCTTGTCCAATACGCTTTGCGTAGTTCTTGTTTATTACCTGAGCGTGTCCGTTTGTTAATGCCCCTAAAAGGATGGCAGCAATCAATATAATCTTTTTCATTTTTTAGGATAACTGATTCTGATGCAAAGATAGTGATTTTTCTTCAAACCATTGATATCTTGTGACTTTCATACATATAAAGATACAGAATGCTAAACAGTATGACATATAAGGTATAGATAGCGTTAAGCCAGAATGACATAAAGACATATTCTTTAATGACATATTCAATCATAGGATATGTGGTTGGAGCATTAATTATGTCTCTATGTCATTCTGTCTTAGCTTTGTCATCATCTGTGCGGGGTATCTCGGTGATTACTCTTCTCCCTTTGAGGAAGGGGGAGGAGCCCAGTTAGTAAGTCTGGCTTTGTTGCTCATTCTTTCTTTTTTTATATCGTGTGCTTACAAATATTCTATGAATATTCTTTCTTTTCTCATTTTTTTTATTTAATTTTGTACCCATAATAAAGGAAATTAGAACTATTAACAGAAAGATTCTGCGAACGAAGCATCTACTGAATTGACCAGCACAGTTTTTTTGTTGTTTAACTAACGATTGTTACTGTACCACGTCTATTTGTTTTTTTGCATTTTTCGTTCTTATGTGGAAGAACCGTGATAGTTGTCAGCCTGCAAACTATTCATTGTTTGTAGGGAGGAGATGATGTTTTTCTTCCTTAACCTCAATTGGTTACCCTGCGTGTTCTTTGTTTTGTTCTCATTTCCTTATCTAATCTAAGAATATCTTAATATTATGATTAACCAATGGAAGTAAACGAATCGCTGAGCTTAGAAACTTTCCCTAAGAGTTATGAAGCTTGCTTTTTTTGGAATCTTGTTCTGTAAAAGAGAACTGCCTGCATCATTTATATTTCAAACTACAACCATCTACTAACACATGGGGTGGAGCTATTTACCCATCTGCACTCTTACCAGAGAACCTTGTGAATGGCTGTTGCAGGAAATTTCATGATAAAAAGTTAGTCACTTGTCATGCAGGTTTCACTCACTTCTTTGACGAGGTGCGCCGTAAGGATTTACCCGACCTCCGCAATGAAATATATTCCTACTTTCGAGGACGGAGTAATTTCTATCGTTACGGAAATGCTGAGAATGGCTACCTCTTTACGTATCGGATGGCAGAAGAAGTTAAAGCTATATTCAAAAAATATGGCTATGATGCACCTTGATACGACAGAACATTTGAGTCATTATCTTTTCACGAATAAAAAAATAGACTCGGTTAAACAATAAAAAGTCTTTTTTTATAACAATTGATTAATCTTAGAAATGAAGTTTTATATATTGTTTTTACTCTTAATACCTGTTGATATCTTTGCTGAATCAAGAGACTCTTTATTGTTAAAAGATTCTATGACTTTTATCACTTCTCCTTTAGAGGCTTCTTTGGAGTTGTCGACAAAATATGTTTGGCGTGGTATTGAATATGGAACAGGTACAGTTACCTTTGCAAAAAAATATCTTATCAGAAGAAAAATTTTGATGCATACTTAGAAGGTGTTTACAGCACTAATGGTAGTCATTCTGAAGTTGATCTGGGAATTGGATATACTTATAAAAGGCTTTATGTAGGTTTAGCTGATTACTATTATCCCTCGACTGTTAGTAACAAAGATAAATATTTTAATTTAGCTAATAGAAGTACAGGACATTATATAGAAATGTATAGTATATTGAGTCCAACAAAGATACCTTTTTCTGTTAACATTGTCGTCCCTATGTTTTTTTGGTGCAGATAAGAATTTAAAAGGTAGGCAAGCTTTTTTTCTTCCTATGCAGAGTTGGCTTACTTTTTATAAATTTAAGGATAATAACATTTTAACTCTAGCCTTAGGGTCATGCTTAAATAAGGGATTTTATACAGATTATAAGTCTGGATTTAACATAGTCAATGTTTCCCTTAAATATGAAACAAATCTCAAGTTTGGTAGTTTTCATTTGCCAGTCAGTGCGTCTTATATCGTTAATCCTTATAGGGAGAAATCTTATTTTACATTCTCTCTTTTTCTTAAAAAGCAAAATATGAATACGGCTGTTATTTTTAGCTGCGCGTAAAGAGCAGAATTCTTGTATACCTTATCCTTTGAAAGAGTTTTTTTCATAGGAGATGGAAAAAAATATGTTTACTGGAACGTATCCTTCTTATATTGGAAGAATATGGTTTCAGTAATATCTTGATAGTTGTTGGCTATCAGAAGCATTTGTTTACAGAGTTTGCAAATAAGAATGTTCAGCTGATAGATAATCAAGAATATGAATTTACATCTTCAATGGGTTCGTTAGCTGTAGTAGAACCATATATTAAAGAAGATTTTTTTATTAATAGAAAGTGACACATTTTTTGAAAAGAAACTAATAGAAAGAGTATCTAAGGTTGAAGAAGGGATTTGTTTCTGTATAACAGAAGAGTCTGGAAACAGAGATGAGGCTTTTGTGCAAATAAGGCAAGGAAGAGTACAACGGATATCAAAAGATTATCATCAGATTTCTCATATAGATGGTGAGATGATAGGGGTTACTCGTATAAATAAGGAGAGTTTTTATCTTATGTGTCGTGCTTATGAACAATCGACCAATAAACGTGTAAATTATGAGTATCTTTTACTTGATAATACAGAACTTATAGATCGTAGATTTCTTATGTTTCCTAATCTAATATGGGGGGAGGCTGACAATGAAGACGATTTCAGGATGTTGTCAAATTACGTATATCCTCGTCTTCGTAGGAAAGAAAATCCTTATGATAAGGAAAATCTATATAGCCATCTTCGGAAAATCTTCTCTGAAAAGCACGTTGATGAGACTTGGCAGATAGAACAAATCGGTGGTATGAGTAATAAGAATTTTAAGGTTACTTCACCTGATGGGTGTGAATATGTATTACGTGTGCCAGGTATCGGTTCAGAGGGTATGGTTGAGCGAAATAATGAAGATGTGAATGGTATGCTTGGATGTCGTCTCGGTTTAAACCCTTCCATAAGATATTTTGATAAGAATACAGGTATTAAGCTGGCTGATTTTATTCATAATGCAGAACCTCTTAATGCTGGAACTGTTCAACGAATGTCAAATATGAAGCAGATAGCAGCTATATTCAGGACGCTACATTCTTCTAAAGTACGTTTTAATAATGAATTTAATATTTTTCATGAAATTGTAAAGTATGAAAAACTTCTAACGAAGGCTCGTGGAAAAATGTATGAGGGTTTTGAAAAGGTTAGAGAACAAGTTATGGCTCTTGAGGACTACCTTTTTGAATTAGGTGTTGAAGTGAAGCCATGCCATAATGATCTTGTTGCGGAAAATTTCATTATAGATGAAAAATGGTAAGATTTTTCTTATTGACTGGGAGTATTCTGGAATGAACGATCCAATGGCAGATTTTGCTGCTTTATTTCTTGAAAATAAATTTACAGCAGAGAACGTAGATTATGTCCTTAAAAAATATTTTGAAGGTAATGTTCCTGAGGGAACTTCTCAGAAAAATTCTTGCTTATCAGGTGTTGTGGGATTACCTTTGGGCTTTATGGACTTGTATTAAGGAAGCAGAAGGGGATGATTTTGGCACTTATGGATTAGATCGTTATAATCGTGCAATTCAAAATCTTAAATTAATAAGCGTTAAATAAATGAAAGCAAACACAAAGTATCTTATTCGAAAAGGATACATCTCTGGAATAGGTTCTGGGGTAACTTGGGGACTTGACGCAGTACTCCTTGGTATTGTTATGACTATGAGCCCTTTTGTCGAGAACCCAATTTTATTGGTAGGCGGAGCACTTGTTTGCAGTATGTTACATGATGTTTTTGCTTCAGTTTGGATGATATTAATAATGGGCTTGAAGGGAGAACTTAAGTTTTTTCGAGATGCACTATGTTCTAAAGATGGATTTTTTTGTATTTTAGGAGCGCTTTTCGGTGGCCCTTTAGCTATGACATTTTATCTGATGGCTATCTCAAAAGGTGGTCCAGCTTTGGCTGCAACTGTAACGGCATGTTATCCTTTATTAGGCTCAATTCTTGCTATATTTATTTTAAAAGAGAAAGTACAACTGCGTGGATGGATAGGTTTGCTAATATGTGTAGCTGGTATTGTTTGGATAGGATATTCTCCAGAAAAAAATGAGAATATTAATGTTTCACAAGGAGTTTTATTCTCTCTTGTTGCAGCGATTGGATGGGCTACAGAGGCTGTTATTTGCGGATATGGAATGAAAAGTGGCAGGGTTAAGCCACAAATGGCATTATTACTGCGTGAAGTCACATCTGGTACAGCATATATTTTGGTGGTGTCTCCTTTAATGTTAGGTGGTTTTGGAGCTTCTCTAGATGGTTTAAGAGCCATTTTCTCCTATTCTCCTTGTTGGAGTTTATTACTGCTTACAGCATTTGTTGGTATGAGCAGTTTTTTCCTCTGGTATACTTCTATTGACCTGATAGGGGCTGCTAAGGCTCTTTGTTTCAACGTTACTTATTCTTTTTGGGCAGTAGTTTTCACTTTTATCTTTATAGGAAATCAGCTTTCATGGAATATTGTAATTGGGTCGCTGTTGATTATAGGTGGGGTGACTATAGCTACACTTATCCATAAAAAAAGAAAAGAAGTATGAATGCTATAATAATGGCTGCAGGGATGTCATCCCGCTTTTGTTCCTCTTTCGTGGGAATGCCCTAAGGCTCTTCTTGAGGTTAAAGGAGAAATATTGATTGAACGTCAAATCAGACAGCTCAAGGAAGCTGGAGTAACAGATATAACAGTTGTCACTGGCTACATGGCTGATAAATTTGACTATTTGATAGCCAAATATGGAGTTTCTTTAGTTTATAATTCAGATTATGCACGATATAATAATACATCAACGTTAATGTGTGTACTTGATAAGCTTTCGGATACATGGATATGTTCCTCTGATAATTATTTTACTGAAAATATTTTTCTAGATAAACCAATGTGTTCACAATACTCTTCAGAGTATGCTGAAGGAAATACAGCAGAGTACTGTCTTTCCTTTGATGAGTATGATAATATAATAAAGGTTGTGGTTGGTGGAGCTGATGCTTGGTATATGTTAGGCCCTGTCTTTTTTTTAGCAGAATTTTCACAAGCCTTTAAGGCTCTTTTTAAGTAAAGAGTATGTTAAGGAGGAGGTTAGACTTGGATATTGGGAAGATGTGTATCTAAAAAATATAAAGAACTTACCATCAATGCGTATTCGAAGATTTAAGTCTGGTGTTATTAATGAATTTGATACCCTAACAGAACTAAGAAATTTTTGATAAGTCGTATATCTATGATACTCGTTCTATAATTATTAAGAATATATGTTCTAATCTTGGATGTGGTGAAGAAGAAATAAAAAGAAATTAATAAAGAAGGGAAAAACTTTCAGTTTCTTTTTTTAATGGTAAAAAAATATTTTTTTATGAAAAATTAAGATGGAACGATGACATAACTTCATCTTCCTAGTTGCTATGATTCTTGTCTTACAGAATAGTTGATAATAAAAAAACAGTATTTAATAATGTCAGAAATTTCGTCAAAGCGTCAAGTTACTAAAAAAATGCTTTTTATGCTCTATGTCAGAATGTTTGTTTCTATGATTATAGGCTTATATTCTTCGCGTGTAGTTCTGAGTACATTAGGAGTTTCTGATTATGGTGTTTATAATGTAGTAGGTGCAATAGTGCCAGTATTTGCTTTTTTTAAGTAATGCAATGGCAAGTTCTATTTCACGGTTTATAACTTTTGAGCTGGGAAAGGGAGATTTTTAATCGCTTGAAGAAGACTTTTAGTTCTGCCGTTCTTATACAGATAGTTATTGGAGTTGTTATTTTTATATTAGCAGAACTTATAGGTGGATGGTTTCTTAGAGAAAAAACTAGTGATTCCACCTGAAAGAATGTATGCAGCGAAATGGATCTTTCAACTTTCTGTCTTTTTCTATTCTCTTAAATATTATTCAAATTCCATATTATGCTTGTATTATTGCGCATGAAAAGATGGAAGTTTATGCATATATAGAAATATCGCATGCTGTTTTTTTAAGTTAATTACAGTTTTTTTCTTCTTATTGCTATTGGGTTTGATAAACTGATACTTTTTAGGGATACTTTCTTCCGTGTCCTTGGTTATAACTACTTTATTTTATGTGGTATATAGTATACGCTCTTTTTAAAGAGTGTCGATCGAAGCTTGTAGTTGATAAGGATATCATTAAACCAATGATAACTTTTTAGTGGATACGATACTTTTTGGAAATGTATGTCTTGCGGTGAAATCTCAAGGAATCCCTTTTGTTGTTAATTTGTTTCTTGGTGTTGTTATAAATGCTGCTGTTGGTATTGTTTATACCGTAACAAATATGTTTCGTTCATTCTGCATAAATATATTAACAGTATTTAGGCCTCAGGTTGTAAAATATTATGCGCAGAATGATTTTTTTAAGATGACGGAAACCATTAATCTTTCTATCAGAATGTTATTGATGCTTTCTATTTTACTTGTTACAATATTTATTTATAATAGTCAGATTATTCTTCAGTTATGGCTAGTAAATGTTCCACCTTTGACAGCTTTACTTTTAAATATTGCACTTGTAGAGACTCTTTTTGCTTTACTTACAGATTCATTGCGTATTGGAGTAAATGCTACTGGTAGAATCAAGGGATATAGTTTTTGGAGTGGTACTTTAATAGCCTTAGTAGTTCCAGTATCATACCTTGCTTTGAAATTTCATTACTCTCCTCAAAGTGTCTTTATTATTAGCTTAATTTCACAGGTTCTATGTACAGGTGTAAGTCTCTTTTATTTAAAAAAAGAGGTTCCTCAGTATTCTATAACTTCATTTGTTAAGATTTTTAGTTAAGGTTATATTTCCTCTTTTTTTGTTATTATACTTGTTACTTCTATAGTTGATTTTTAGTCTTTTTGGGCAGTTATCAGAAGTTATTTTTCCACGTCGATTATTGTACTGTTATATTTTTTTTATGTGTATATATTACTTTAGAAAAAAATGAAAAAAACAGTATGTTACTCGCTATTTTTTTAAAAAAAGATAGGTAACTAATTGGTTTTTTTATTATGGTTAAGTATGGATACTGTACTTTTTTTAATAGCATAATGAGATCAGGGAATTTTTTTGATAATAGTTTATTAGGCCTATTTGTTAATATTCTTAGATATAAGTATTTGTTAGTGTCATAAATTTTTTTTACGTCTTTGACCAAGTTATACTTACATGTACAGTATTGTAATTTATATCATTATGAATAAAAGATTAACTCTTGCAGAATTACAAAGTGTATCTTTGGTAATTTTATGTAAAAATTGATTCCTTTTGTAGGAAGAATGACATTAGATATTCTCTAACTTATGGTACGTTAATAGGGGCTGTAAGGCATAAAGGGTTTATACCTTGGGATGATGATGTTGATATTATGATGCCTCGTCCCGATTATGAACGATTTCTTTTAGAATTTAAGAGTGATGAAGAAGTCATGTTAATATCTGAATATCAAAGCTATATTACTTTTTAGTCGGGTATGTGATGTCAAAAAGTACTATTTGTGAAACTTTATTGCCTTATGCTCCACAAAAGTTGAGCTCAAAAAGCAGGAGTTTGGATTGATATTTTTCCCATTGATGGTGTGGAAAGTGATATTCTAAGTTTTAAGAATAAGGTTGATTTTATAAACCATTATTGTGATTTACAATTACAAAGAAGATGGGGTTGTCCTTCACTTACTTTAAGTAAAGGTTATATGTATTTGTTAAAATTGTTGTATAGAAAAAAATTAAATATATAGCTTCGCCTGTATATAAAAATAAATAATGCTATAAGGAAATGTCATGAACCATATACATTTGAAAATGCAGATTATGTTAGTCAAATTGTTTGTGGGAAAAATTTATGATAGAGAATTTTTTTAAAAAAAGAGATATTTGATGAATATGTGGAAGTTACTTTTTGAGGGTCATGCTTTTTAAAGCAGTAAGTTGTTGGGATGAGGTTTTACGTGCAACTTATGGAGATTATATGGAATTACCTCCAGAAGATAAACGTATTCAACATAGTGTTAATCATACTTTTTTTTATTGGAAATAATTTTTAAATATATGCTTAATTTTACAGTAGGTCCAGTTATGTCCAGCGACATCGTTCGTAGTATAGGACAAGAGCAGGTTCCTTATTTTTAGAACCCAAGAGTTTTCCGAAGTAATGTTTGAGAATGAGAATCTTATAAAGGAGTTTGCTGGTGTTGAGGAAAAAAAGGTAGAGTTGTCTTTCTGACTTGTTCGGGTACGGGGGCTATGGAGGCATCAGTAATAAATCTCTTTACTTCTAATGATAAAGTACTTATTATTAATGGTGGAACCTTTGGAGCTCGTTTAGTACAACTTTGCCAAATTCATGAAATTCCTTATACAGAAATACTACCAGATTTTGGGTATGATATTACAGACGATGATCTGAGGCAATATGACAATAAAGGGTATACAGGCTTCTTAGTAAACTTAGATGAAACCTCAACAGGAGTTCTATATGATATTAACAGGATTAGTAAATTCTGTAAGCGTAATAACTTGTTACTTGTTGTTGATTCTATTAGCTCATTTCTTTGTGATCCGTTTAATATGCAAGAGTTAGGGGCAGACGTTATGATTGCTGGTTCGCAAAAAGCTTTGGCTTGTCCTCCAGGTATTTCACTTATTGCAATGTCAGAGCGTGCTGTTAAGTATGTTAAACAAAATAAAGTTCAATCTTTATATTTTGATCTAAAAGATGCCCTTTTAGATGGAGAGCGTGGACAGACGCCTTTTACTCCCGCAGTCGGTATTCTTCGTCAAATAAATGTCCGTCTACGTGAAATTAAAGCGTCTGGCGGTGTAGAGAGTGAGATAAACAGGATTCAAGAACTGGCGTATGATTTTAGACGTAAAATTAAGGATTTACCTTTTGAGTTTGCTTCTCATTCTCCAGCTAATGCTGTGACTTCATTGTTTCCTTTGACAGCAAAGGCATTTGATATTTTTACTATATTGAAGGATGAATACAATATATGGGTATGTCCAAATGGAGGTGAGATGCGCGATAAAGTGTTTCGTGTTGGTCATATTGGAAACTTGACAGCTTCGGATAATACAATACTAATTAATGCCTTCAAGGATCTTCAAAAAAACGTAATATTATTTAATAGATGATTAGGGTTATTACATACGGGACGTATGACCTTTTACATAAAGGGGCATATACGTCTTCTAGAGAGAGCTAAGGAGCTTGGTGATTATTTGATAGTAGGTGTTACTGCAGATAATTTCGACAGATCTCGTGGAAAAATTAATGTTCAACAAACTTTAGCGGAGCGTATTGAAGCTGTAAAAGCTACTGGGCTTGCAGATGAAATTGTTGTTGAAGAATATGAGGGGCAAAAGATAGATGATATACGACGTTATGGTGTTGATATTTTTTTACAGTTGGTTCTGATTGGAAGGGGCATTTTGATTATCTAAATGAATATTGTAAGGTTGTTTATCTTGAGCGTACGCAAGGAATTTCAAGTTCAGAACTGAGAGCCGATAGCTGTGGCATCAGGCTTGGATTGGTTGGGGAGTCGCCAATTTTGAATAAGGTTGTGAATGAAAGTAGAATAGTTAATGGCATAGAAATTTCTGGCATCTTCAGTGAGACTACAAAATTTCTTTTGGAGAAATTAGATGTTATCAACTTTAGGTCGTTCAGAGAGTTGTTGGATAATTCTGATGCTATTTACATAATTTCAAAACCACAAAAAAACATTATGAGCAGATTAAAGAAGCGTTGCTCTTAGGTAAGCATGTTTTGTGTGAGTCGCCAATCTGTATAGGTAATGAAGAATGGGAAGAACTTCAGAAGCTTGCACAGGAATACTCCTGTGTGCTAATGGACTGCATTAAAACTGCTTACTCTACGGCCTATTATAGATTATTATTATTAGCCAAGAGTGGGCAGATTGGTAAAGTCGTATCTGTAGAGGCTACATGTACGAGTTTAGATTATCTGCAAAAAGCTGATCCTGGTGATATAAAATATATTTGGAATAGTATAAACGCATGGGGACCAACAGCTCTTTTACCTATTTTTCCAAATTTTTAGGTACAGAGTATCTTTCTAAAACAATAATCTCTCATCCCTTAAATCATAATTCTGATTTTGATGCTTTTTACAAAGATAAACTTTATTTATCCACAAGCTGTCGCCTCTATGATTGTTGGACAAGGGGTCAAATCTGAGGGAAATCTCATAATTAGTGGTACAAAGGGTTATATTTATGTCCCTGCACCGTGGTGGAAGACTGATTATTTTGAGTTGCGATTTGAAAATCCAGCAGAGAATAAACGTTATTTTTACCAGTTGGATGGTGAAGGAATTCGGTATGAGCTGGTATCTTTTGTTAAATCAATACGGACAAAAGAAAATTATTTTTTTATGTTAGTAAGGATGTCTCACAAGCTATTGTAGGTGTTATTGAAGATTTTTAGTTCTCGTAAAGATTTTATACAGATATAATGGATAATTATGATTTAGAAAAGTTTAAGCACTACTTGTTAGAAACTTTTTAAAAGCTTTTTAAGGAAGTATGTACAATTCACAACTTGACATATTATGGAGCCTTTGGCACAGCTTTGGGGGCTGCTCGTCATCAGGGTTTTATTCCTTGGGATGATGATATTGATGTATATATGCCTCGTGAGTCTTTAAAACGGTTTATAGCGTTGAAAGGGAATATTCAAGGGCATTATGATATCGCATTTACGGAGGATAATGGTTATTATGTATATTTCCCTAAATTTATTGACACTAACACTACAGTATTAGAAGCTGAGGACTTTACTTTTGTTGGCGGTGTTTGGATTGACATTTTCCCATTAGACGAATTTGATGTAAATAGAAAAGATGAGATTCACGAAAAGAATCTTATTTTTAGTCGTGTTTACAAGCAGTATTTTAAATCAGTTCGTGAAACAGGCATATCTGTTTTGTTGAGAAAAAAATAGCCAAGGGTGATTTCGTCGGAAGTGTTAAAACTATAACAGATATTCTTTATTATAATCCTCGTTCAAAAAAGTTTAAATCTGAATTACATTCTCTTATTGAGTATTTTTCCAGTATACGGGGCTCTTATTATTGTAGATACTCTCCTGATATAAATGAGAGTGATACTTACCCAAAAGAGTGGTTTGATGAAGGTGTGGAGGTCCCTTTTGAAGACACAACTATAGTGCTACCTAAACATTACGACAAGTATCTTACAACTGAGTTTGGTGATTATATGACTCTTCCACCAGTAGATCAACGCGTCTCTAATCATGGTCATTATTTTTTAGACTTTGATAAGCACTATACGTTTGAAGAAGTGAAAAAGATTCTTGCAGAAAAAGGATAGTTTATTATTTAAGGTAGATACTATGTTTAGTATATTTTCTGTCTAATAGAATCTACAACAAGCAAGTTTGGTTGTTGGAGATATTAAAAAGTGTAATTTTTTTATACTGTTTAATAAATGAGTAATTATTAGTGAACAAGTAATAAAATGGATCAGGGAAGTGAGATCGTATATTTTTAGATATGCTGAAAAGGTATTGCTATTCTTGGAGTAGTTTTTTTCATGCTAATCTTTTTACGTATGGTTATTTAGGAGTTGATGTTTTTTTAGTTATAGCAGGTTATTTTACAACAAAGAGTATTGTCAGGCAATTAGAAAATGGAGTTTTCAGCTATTTAAACTTTTTAAAGGGACGTCTAGTAAGACTATGGCCATTGTTGATAATAATAAGCATTATATCTTTATTGCTAGGTTATTTTACAATGTTACCCACTAATTACAAGAATACAGCAGAAACGGTTGTAGGGACAAATCTATTTTTAAATAATTTAGTGCAGTATGTTACTGCTAGTGACTATTGGGATGCCTCTAACGAATATAAGCCACTGATGCATACATGGTATATCGGTATTGTTTTTCAATTCTATGTTTTATATCCTCTACTCTTTATAGGAACATACCGTTTTACTAAAAACTGGAAGAATGTTGTAGGTGTTTTACTGGCTATAGTTGGCATGGCATCTTTATTGTTATACACATTACCTATATTTGATTCTGCTTTTCACTTTTATTTACTCCCCTCACGTCTTTTTGAGTTTATTGCTGGAGGATTATTAGTTTTAGTACCTAAGATAGAGGGAAAAAAACAAGAGTGGAAATTCTGGTCTAGTTTATTTTTTTAGTAGTTTTATTAATTACCTTTAATTCAAATTTAAGCTCTGAACAATATAGGTTATTGTCTACGGTTTTTGTTTACAACTCTTTTGATATGGATTTCTACTGATAAGGGAAACGGATGTCTATTCCTAACTTTAAATTTGTTTCTGTTTTAGGAATGGGAAGTTATAGTATATATATATGGCATCAAGTTATAATAGCATTTTATAGAAATATATTTGAAGATCAGTTAAATATATGGCAATATGTTTTTTTGTTATAGGTTTCTCTATAGTTGTAGGAGTTGCTTCTTATTACTTAATTGAACAGACTATTGATAGAATTATAAAGAAAAAAACAGTAAAGGGATAATATTCATATTAACAACTTCTTGTTTAGTAGTACTACCTGTTTCTTATATTTCTTTTGATTTTTATAAACGCTCAGGTGTTGTTAGGGATATTCCGGAGTTAGATGCAGAAGTTTCAAAACCAGAAACGTGGGAAACTTTGGTATATAATGATAATGTTCATAAATATGATGTTGATTTCCCAAACAATGGCATGTTTTTAGTAGTCGGGGATAGTTATGCACGTGATTGGTATAATATTATCAAGGAGTCTAATTATATAGATTCTCTTAATTTATCATATCGTAAGACCTTAGATAATGTTTTATATGATAGAATTAAAAAAAGCTAATTATATATTCTTAGCTAATCATGGTGATTTTGAAATCTTTGATTCGTATATCCCTCAAATGACCTCAAAAAGTACTTTTACCGTGTCGGGGATAAAAGATATTTCTCTAGTCCCTGTTTAATATATAACAAAAAGATTTTTTTAGGAGACTCTTATTATGATCAAAAGATAGATATTGCAGATGATATTACAAACCGTAACATAAAAAGAAAAAGCAGATTTTTTTGGTGAAAGATTTATCAATATGATGGAGGTAATGAAAGATAGTTCTGGACAATATTGTATTTTTACTCCAGAACATAAGTTGATAACTCATGATGGGTTGCATCTTACAAGAGCAGGTGCGAGATTCTATGCTCATAAACTTAATATTCCAAGACTATTTAATAAATCAAAAGTAATTTTACCACTTTTTAAAAAGTATAAAAAGCTTTTATGACGAAACAGCAGACACAGCTTGTTAAAAAGTATTGCACTTTTATTTATGATATGGGTGCATTTGTTTACTAGCTCTGACGTAACAGATAAATTATATACTATTATGTCTTTAGGTGGTATTCCTTTGGCATCTATTATTTGCAGAGGAATGGGGCCCGTAGATTTTTTTTAGTTGTAGGTGGATATGGTTTATATTATCAATATAGAAAAAAAGAAGTGATAAACATTATTTTACTAGGATATTTAATTTATATATACATTATTGGTTAATTTTGTGTATTTTTGTGCCTTTAACTATTATAATAGTTCAAAAAGCCATTTGGTTTCTCTACTCTACAAATATGTTATGAGCTAACAGGACTACATGCGTCTTGGAATCCTCCTGCTTGGTTTCTTTTTGCCCTATTCGCTTTTTATCAATGTCACATAAAAAGATTTTTTTATGTGTTAGATAAAGTAAAGTGGATATGGATGATGCCAATATTATATGCATTATCATTTTTAATGGCTGTTTTGTTGCATCTCTATGGTAGTACGGTAATTAATTCTAATCCACTTTTATCTACTCCTGTTGTTTTTTTGTAGAGTTCTTGTTTCCATTTTCTTTCGGTGCATATGCCTGTAGATATGATCTTTTTACAAGATTAAAAGATTTTGTCATAAAGAAAAAAATATTCATACTTCATATATAGTATTGTCTTTATTAATTTTATTCTCAATTCGGTGTTTTTTCAGTACGTCGGCATGGCATTCTCTATATGTAATTCTTTTTATTAGTCTTTTTGTTTTAATTCCTGTTAATGCATCCAAGACTAATTTTTTATATAGAATATTAGAAAGCATAGGAAAGCAATCTATGAGTATGTGGTTAATTCATGCTTTTTATTTATGCTTATCTTTTTGATGATATTATCTATAAATTAAAAAAAGCCCAATCTTAATATTTATAGCAGTGGTAGGTATTACGTATATCTGCTCATTAGCTGTTAATGTAGTAGCAAATAAAATAATCTTTATATCTAGGATTGTAAAATGATTCGTACAAAAAAAGAATTAAAGGAATGTCTTATAGACGAATTAGCCTTGTACGGTGAAAACTGTTTTTTTTCATGGTTTAAACGTTGGCTTTTTCACGGTAATTTAACAATATCAAGGTATATAAGAGTCTTAAGGTACACAGAGTACTATCATAATAACAGTTATCATAAGACCGGTAAGTTATTTAATATATTCAATGATATATTTTATGTTTATTATCATCATTTATATGAAGTATTAGGTGCAAAATTGGGTTTAGAGATAGGGCTTAACTCGTGTAAGCTCGGATTATTAATTTACCATAAAGGTTTCGTTGTTGTTAATTATCAAGCAAAAATAGGTAAAAATGCTCGTTTTCATGGATGTAATTGTGTAGGTAAAAGCCATACAGGAGTACCAGTAATAGGAGATAATGTTGAGTTTGGTGTAGGGTCTTCTGTTATTGGGGGAATACAAATAGCAAATAATGTAAAAATTGGAGCTGGAGCTGTCGTTACAAAAGATATTTTAGAAGAGGGGGTAACTGTGATAGGAGTTCCTGCTCATATTATAAAAAGACTAAATGAAAAAGAAAGTTCTTTTTATTATTGGAACCCTACAGTCTGGTGGTGTTTCAAAAAAAGTATGGTAAGCCTGCTTAATGTTTGGGATAGAGACAAGTATGAGACGTCTCTACTGTTATGTTGTAAGGAGGGAGATGTTTTTTCAAAATATCTTCCAGAAGATGTTAATGTTATATATAATCCTATAATAGAGCATGTCATGGGAGGATTTTCTTCTGCTAAATGGTTGTTTTTTTACACGGACACATTCTTTTTATCTATAGGAGTTCTGTTTCGTCTTTTGCTTTCGCGTGTGTCTAAAGCGTTATCAGGTGAGTTGATTGCTAAGATGATGCCTATTGTATCAAATGAACATTATGATTTAGTAGTAGACTATGGTGGACAGCAATTATTATATTATATGGTTAATAAATTGAAGGGCACCCGCAAGGTTACTTTTTTTCCATAATGATTATTCAAAATGGCCTTATTATTATAGTGCTGATAAAAAAATATTACCCCAAAGTTGATAATATTTTTTTCTATTTCTAAGACCTGTACTGATGCTTTAAAAAAATATTTCCCTAATTGTGCTGAAAAAGTGTCAATAATGGAGAATATATCTTCTCCAGATGTTATTCATTCACAAGCAATAGAATTTACGAATGAATTAAGTGAGATGTTGCAAGGTTATAAGAATGAAGGAAATACAATATTATGTACGGTTGCTCATTTCTGTCGACGAAAAGGGGGAGATTTTGCTGTTGAAGCGGCAGAAATATTAAAACAGCAACATGTGAAATTTAAATGGATATTTGTGGGGAAGGTGTTAGAGGAAGATTTGTGTGATATGATAAAGAAAAAAAGACTTGACGACAATATGATATTTGTAGGTGTTCAAAGTAACCCCTATCCGTATATGTTTTTGTCTGATATTTATGTGCAACCCTCTAGATATGAAGGAAAGTCTATTTCATTAGATGAAGCAAAAATTTTGTATAAGCCTATTGTTGTTACGAAATTCTCTACTGTACATGATCAGTTTGAGAATAGAAAGAATGCAACAATATGTGAAATGAGTGGGGAATCTTTATCAGAGGCTATTCTTGAACTTATACAGAATAATAAAAATCTGTAGTTTATATTCAAACTATTTGAGAGAAAAATCTTTATGATAACTCTTCTGAGATTTTAAAGTTATATACTTTGATAAGTTAGGTTTCTATTAAGATTAAAGAATATGGGAATATATATATTAGTTTTTTTATTATTGCATTATTTTTATCAAGTTGCTGTAAAAGGACGGGCAAGAAAGTTAGGAATGCCCTCTTCTTTTTTTCTTATTGTATCTTACATTTTTTTATTGGATTGGGAGATATGATAGGAGGATATGATCGGTATATTTATGGTTCTGCTTTTTGATGCTATTGCAGATGAAACTTGGACAACAAGAGACTATTCAAAGGTGTTATATCTTAATCATGGTATAGAATATGGGTATTGGTTATGGCAGATTCTCATATCTTATATAACAGAAAATAGATACGTTTTTATATTTTTTTACTATTGTGTTAGAATATGCCTTAATATATCTTACATTTTAGAAAAATATATTGATGATTATCCACTTTTGTACTATTATATTTTTTTAGGTTTCTTTTATTATTTTACAATGACTTACTTGAGAGAGGTTATTGCTGTTGGAATTGCGTGGCAAGGTGTTAAAGTATGTTTGGGAACGTAAGCCTGTTAAGTTTTTTCTTGTTTTAGGAATTGCTGCTACTTTTCATACTTCTATTTTTATCTTCTGTATAATTTACTTTTTACCTTTTACAAAGATAAATAAGACAACTGTACTTTGTATACTTATGATATGTCTTGTTATAGGTCTTACCCCATTCCCTAATATGATAATATCTAATGCTGTAGATATTACAGGAAAGGAGGGAGATTATACAAGTCAGGAACAGGGATTCCGTATAGAATATGTTTTAGAGGTTATTTTCATTGTATGGATTTTGTTTAAAAATTATTCAAGAATTCCGAATGATAAGAAGACTGTAGTTATGCTTAATATGTGTTATTCTCTTTGCGCTATCTTGTTTGTTTTTATGCGATTTGGACAAGGTGGTCGTTTTGGATGGCCTTTCTTTTTTTGGGTATATTTTATATGTTTACTTTTTTGTCTGTACAGAAGAATGCTTATACCGGACAAAAACCGATAATTATTTTTGCTTTCTTTTCTTTTATTTTTACGTGTTACTATAGCTTGGGAAAATCTTAACGTTCCATATAAGACTTTTTTCGTTAATGGACCTTGTGCAGGTGGTGGTTCAATATATGAAGGGTATGAGTATGATTATAGCTATACAGCGAATAAGTTATATCGACCAGTGTTCACATTCTTAAAATAATCCTATTTTTTTCTGAGATGTCATTAATTACTATTTTTACACCTACATATAATAGGGGGCACCTTCTAAATAGGCTTTATCAAAGCCTCTATAAACAGGGATATAAAAATTTTGAATGGATAATCGTGGATGATGGGAGCACAGACGATACTGCATCTTTTGTAGGTGAATTACAGAACAAATGCAAAGATTTTCCGATTTACTATTATAAGAAAGAGAATGGAGGGAAGCACACAGCTATAAATATTGGTGTAAAGAAGGCCCAAGGAAATTTGTTTTTTATAGCAGATTCTGACGACATCTTAGCACCTGATGCTCTTCAGATTGTTGCAGAAGTGTGGGATACTATAAAAAAAGATGACTCTTTTGGAGGAATATGTGGATTTGATGGTAATATTAATGGAGGTGGACTCATAGGAACAGGTTTTCCTAAAACTTTACAATTAAATAGATTGTGTTTAGCAGATAATAACAATATTAACTATATTGATGGTACTACGAGACAAATTAGATTTGATTTAGGGGTCGATGGGGATATGAAGGAGGTGTTTCGTACTTCTGCCCTCCGTGAGTTTCCATTTCCTGAGATTAAGGGAGAAAGATTTTGTCCAGAGGCTTTACTATGGAATAGAATTGCTTCTAAATACAAGCTCAGGCATATTGATAAAATAATATATTTGGTCGAGTATCAGAAGGACGGAATTTCTGCTGCAATTACAAGAAGTAGAATGAATAGTCCTATAGCTGCAACTATGACTTATGCAGAAATGTTGGGATATGAGGTTCCTATAAAAGCAAAGGTAAGATCCGCTATTAATTATTGGAGATTTAAGTTTTGTATAAAAAAGAATGTATTGGAAGTTCCTAAAGTAAAATGGTACTGAGTATATATATATTCCAATTGGTTTGTTGTTATATTTAAAGGATAAGAGGAGTAACAAATGAAACAAATAATATTAGATCCACGTTTGAAGTATAATTATGCTTCTTGGTATTTATTAGGGATAAAAAAAGGCTTTTTAAAAAGATTGGAATATTGATTATGATGTAAGTCCCTTCAAAGATATTAAGTATGAGAATACTGCCGATTATAATAGTGGATTTGCTTTTTGTTATAAGAAGTAAAGGTCAAGAAAAAGAAGGTCTTTGTTGATACCGAAGATGTAGCCAAGATTTTTTTGAAGACAGATATGAGTGGTGTGATGTCTATGGAATGGTAAACCCAACAACAGAGCAGGTTACGGAATATGATAAGTTGATTGCAATTGGACCAGAGTTTGGTGTAACGCTCGGTAGTCGCTTCTCAACTATTATTCGTTGTTTAAGACTATTTCTCAAAGGGCGTAAGTACTCAAATATTTCCTTCAAAGGCTATCTCCGCGATTATCTTTATACGAATATCCGTCGTCGCCCTATAGAGGCTTATGAATGTGAAACGAAAGTTCGTCATAATTATATTTTTTTCATGCTTCTACACTATGGTATAATAAATTTGCGGCAACGGATACTAATATGTATCGTGGCGAGTTTTTTGAAAAGCATGTAAGAAAGCTGGTATTAATATAGAAGGAGGATTGTTCTATGTTAATGGAGAATCTGTATTAAAAGAAATGCCTGATTATCCTAAATATAAGGAGGAATATAAAGACTTTATTTATGAGAGTCGACTCTCTATGGATGATTATATTAGAAAGACAAAAGAGAGCGTTGTCGTTTTCAATACACCAAGTGTATGTGAATGTCATGGATGGAAACTTGCAGAATATCTTTGTATGGGGAAAGCAATTATCTCCACACCTTTAACAAGAGAGATGCCTGCTACGCTGGAACATGGGAAGCATGTACATTTCGTAAATTCAGTAGATGAGATATATGATGCTGTGGTAAAGATTAATTCTGATGAACATTATCGCATGCAGTTACAAGAAGGAGCAAGACAGTATTATGAGAAGTGGATTGCTCCAGAGATTGATATTCAACGGTTATTAAAAAAAGGTTGGTGAACAGCCTTGAATCTGAAACGTAATTCTGTTTTGCTGTCATTCTTGTCATTTGAATAGAGAGTATAATCTGTTAGATATCATTTGTTTATGATGAAATGTTAAAAGTGACAGCAAATAGATTTTCAAATTTCTTGTTGGATTCTTATTTAGAATACGAGCAAAACAGATTTGTGTATTTGGTAAATTAAAGAAACAGGATAATGAGAATATTACAAGTCATAACATCTTTGGATATGGGTGGGGCTGAAACGTTGGTGGTTAATTTGATACCAAGGTTACAGGCTTTGGGAAATACGGTGGATTTATGTGTCTTTAATGGTAAAGAGACACCATTGACCCATAGATTGAGGAAAGAGAGTTCACAGACAAAGATATATGCGTTAGGACATGGGGTTTATAATCCGCTCTATATATTTAAACTGGTAAAGATTATGAAGAATTATGATATTATTCATACGCATAATTCTTCACCGCAATTATTTGTAGCTATTGCCAACTTATTTTGTTCTCAAAAGCTGGTTTCTACGGAGCATACAACTTCTAATCGTAAACGTGATTGGAAATGGTATGCACCGATTGAGAGCTGGATGTATGGACAGTATAATCATGTTATCTGTATAAGTAAGATTGCTGAAGAAAAATTGCGAGAGTATATGGGAGGAGTTTGGTTAGATAAGACTAATCCTCAATATAATCAAATCTCAACCATTAATAATGGTGTAGATGTTAAAGCTATCAGTAATGCTACTCCTGATAATGATTTATTATTGTTGAAGGGAAAAAGGAAGGCAGCTTTGATGGTTGCTGGGTTTCGAGATGCAAAAGATCAGGATACGGTTGTTAAAGCCTTAGGATTACTCAATAACAGTGACTTTGAGGTTTGGTTTGCTGGTGTTGGTATACGTCAAGATATTGTTAAACAGTTAGCAGATTCACTTGGTGTAAGTGAGCGAGTTAGATTCTTAGGCTTACGTACTGATATTCCAAATGTTCTGAGAGCTGCGGATGTTATCGTGATGTCTTCTCATTGGGAAGGGTTAAGCCTTAGCAATGTAGAGGGAATGAGCGCACATAAGCCTTTTATAGCCTCTGATGTTAATGGCTTGAAAGAAGTAACTAAGGGATATGGTATTCTTTTTCCCACATGAGGATGCAAAAGGCATTGGCAGAAGAAATCAACCGATTAACAAGTGATGAAGCTTATTATAACGAGATTGCAGAACGCTGTTATAATAGAGCCTCGGAGTTTGATATCAGCAATACTGTAAGTGGTTATGCTGATGTCTATAAAAAAATATCTTTAATTAATATCATCAAGTTTTTCTTCTTGATAAATAGATTTTTTTATAATTTGAAAGATATTCAAAAAAAGAAACTAATTCGTGTTACAACTGCGGACATATCTTTAAATAGTTTGCTAAAAGGGCAGCTGAAGTTTTTTTGAACCAATACTTTGAGGTTATTGGTGTTGCAAAAGATACAGGTGTTCTGAAGGAAGTTAGTGAACGAGAGGGAATCCGTGTTGTGGATGCTCCGTTAGAACGTCCTATAAGTTTAGTGAAAGATATAAAGGGCTTGTGGTTCTTGTATCGTCTATTCCGTAAGGAGAAGCCATGGTGTGTACATGCTAATACTCCTAAGGGAAGTCTTTTGGCGATGATAGCTGCATGGTTTGCATGCGTTCCGCATAGAGTTTATACCGTCACTGGCTTACGTTATCAGGGTGCTCATGGCTTTTTAAGAACGATTCTTAAGACGATGGAGCGCTTGTCATGTCTTTTTGCTACAAATGTTATTCCAGAAGGACAAGGGGTGTTACATGCTTTGCAAGAGGATAGCATTACTAAGAAGCCGTTGCGTGTGATTTGGAATGGAAATATTAATGGCATTGATACCGAGTTCTTCACTCCTGTAGAGAATACTCAAGAAAAGTCTGACTCTTTTACCTTCGTTTTTATAGGAAGAATGGTTAAGGATAAAGGAATGCACGAACTAACGGAGTGTATGCGACAACTTAATTGTCGGTTAATATTGGTTGGAACATTTGAAGAGGAGGATGCCGTTTCTGCTTCTGATAAAGAGTTTTTGACAACTTCTGAGAAGGTTAAGTTTGTCGGCTGGCAAAGTGATGTTCGTCCTTTCTTAGCTCAAGCTGATGCCCTTGTTTTCCCAAGTTATCGTGAGGGATTTCCAAATGTTCCAATGCAAGCAGGTGCTATGGGCTTACCATGTATTGTTACGAATATTAATGGTTGCAATGAAATCATTAAAGATGGTTTGAATGGTAAAAATTATCGCAGCTCCTCTTAAGGAAGGTTCTGAGATTATGCAGCAGGCTTTGTTTAATACTATGAAATGGTTTATTGAGCATCCAGAAGAGACTAAACGTATGGGACGTAATGCTCGTCCAATGATATGTGAAAGGTATGAACAGAAGGATATTTGGAAGGCTTTAAAAGAGTTTTACGATGCTTTATAAAATAGCACATATCTTACGTGACAAATTACCTTGGATTTGGGATGTCATAGGCATCATAAATTCTTTCCTTTTTGGATTAAGGTATGATGGTAAAATGACGCAAGTTCAGAAGATTCTTACTCATTTTACTAAGACAACAGAAGAGGATGGCAATGCGCTTTTCTATAAGATAGAGGTCCTTTGTAGGGATAATCTTTCTTTATTGTCAAAGATGTTTGCAGAACAGCCTACGTCAGCTTTTGATTTCTTTAAGCCTCATGGTTTCGATGAACTGTCATTAAGCAAGTTAGCAAAGGATAAAAGTTTTCTTGCTTATATTGTTGTTGCAGAAGGAAATGCTCAGCAAGAAGCATGTGTTGGATATTTTTTCCAGCGTAGTTTCTTTTGGGGGAAATCCTTTCGTGGGTATATGACTGATTATCGTTGGCAACGTCGTGGAATCAATAAAATGATGAATCTATGTGCGACAGAGATATCTTCATTGTTAGGTCTCCGAGTGTTTGGTACAATTGCACCGGATAATATTGCTTCTATGAAATCTGCTCAGACTGCTAATGATATTCATATTGTTGAAACATTACCTAATGGAGATTACTATGTAGAGTACAGACCTAAAAAGGATTAATCTGTAAGGTTATTCTTTTGGGATTCTGAAGATCATTCTTAAATATTGTAGTATAATTATGTTTTTTTAAATGGTTATTTGATAAACTTGCATCTTTGTTTGGCTTGCTATTCCTTAGTCCAGTATTATTGGTTGTAGCAATTCTAATCAAGGTGAAGATGCCTGGTCCTATTTTGTTTTGTCAGAAGCGAGTGGGGCAGTATGGTAAACTGTTTACTGTATATAAGTTTAGATCGATGACTGTCAAGGCTGAGGCTTCTGTGGCAATTCGGGATTCAGAAGCAACTTCTATTGCTTCAACTGAACAGTGCCGTATTACACCACTTGGCGAGAAACTCAGACATTATAAGCTGGATGAATTGCCAGAACTTTGGAATGTCCTTAAGGGTGATATGAGTTTTGTCGGTCCACGCCCAGACGTTCCTGGTTATGCAGATCAGTTGCAAGGCGAGGAAAGAGATATTTTGAAGTTGAAGCCAGGAATTACAGGTCCAGCAAGCTTGAAATATAGAAATGAGGAAGAACTCTTAGCTTCTGTAGAGAATCCTGCTCAATATAATGATGAGGTAATTTTCCCTGATAAAGTTAAGCTAAACCTCTATTATCTAAAGAACTATTCATTTATAAAAGATATTCAAATGATTATCTGTACGGTTCTCGGTAAAAAGATGGACTATGCAGGTGAAAAAAATATAGTTAGTAAAATGGAAAGAAATCGTGTTTTACTTTGTCTCGCTCACATGAGTGGTAACGAGATGAAATACATCCAAGAGGCGTTTGATACCAATTGGGTGGTGCCATTGGGTCCAAATGTCAATGGTTTTTGAAGATGATTTGAGACGTTTCTCAGTCTCAGTAAGTCCTTCAGGTGAAAGAGGAAATTTCCTTGCAAATGAGGAGTATCCACAGACAATTATGGCGCATGAGGATAATCCTGATAATCTTTGGAAGGAGTCCTTGCCAGGGTTGGAGGATAAGCGTGTCGTAGCACTCTGTTCTGGTACCTCTGCTGTACATCTCGCTTTAGTAGCATTGGGAGTAAAGGCTGGCGATGAGGTTATCTGTCAGAGTTTCACATTCTGTGCGAGTTCACACCCTGTAACTTATCAAGGTGCAATACCAGTCTTTGTTGATTCTGAGAAGGATACATGGAACATGGATCCTGTGTTGTTAGAGGAAGCAATTAAAGACAGAATTGCCAAGACGGGTAAGAAGCCAAAGGCAATTATCGTTGTTTATCTTTATGGTATGCCTGCAAAGATAAAAGAAATTCTTGCTATTGCAGATAAGTATGAAATTCCTGTTATCGAGGATGCTGCTGAAGGCATGGGATCAAGATATGAAAGACAGGTATGCGGTACTTTTGGTGAGTATGGTGTTCTGTCGTTCAATGGAAACAAGATGATTACCACATCAGGTGGTGGTGCATTGGTTTGTCCAAATGAGGCTGCTCGTAATGAGGTAATGTTCTATGCAACACAGGCTCGTGAGGGTTATCCATATTATCAGCATGAGAAGATAGGTTTCAACTATCGTATGAGTAATGTTTGTGCTGGTATTGGTCGTGGTCAGATGACAGTTCTTGATGAGCATATTGCTCACCATCGTCATATTGCTCATCTATATGAAGAAGCTTTCAGAGAGATAGATGGTATAACTTTCCATACAAATCCTTCGCCAGAGTATGACTCTAATTTCTGGTTGAACACAATGGTTCTTAATCCTTCAGTTAAGGTTAAAGGTCAGGAGAATGTTTATAAGTCCACCGTAGAAGGTGCTGTTGGTGGTGCTGCTGGCGTTATTCATTCAGTAGATGAGGCACATACCGATTGCGAACCTAATGCTAATGTTGAGGCTATGCGTGTTTTCCTTGATAAAGCTAATATTGAGAGCCGTCCTCTTTGGAAGCCAATGCATAAGCAGCCTTGTTATAAGGATTGTCCAGCATACGTAAATGGTGTTAGCGAGAATCTTTTCAAGGTAGGTATGTGCTTGCCAAGTGGTCCATTGGTATCAGACGATGATGTGAAATATATTGTAGAAAAGATAAAAGAGGCAATGGTATAAGTACCATCTTTTATACCCCATATTAAGGGCTGACGTCGGAGATCTTAATGTCTTCGGTGCCAGCCCTTGTTGTGTTTCCCCATAGATACTAGATTATGGTAATATCTTGTTAACTCTGCCTTCTTATCTTATACATAAAAAGTCGTTGGATAATCAAATGAATAAATAAAAATCCCAATTTTATTAGGTTTATATGTCAAGTGGATAATAGGCAAGAGTTTTTATGCTATTTTGAAATGTAAGTGTCGCAAAAGTACGAAAAAAAACTGAACGAACGAAGAAAAGAATATAAAATTAGTACTTATTTTTTTCAAGTTTTATTTTCTCTTCTTTTTTTGATAATATCTTTTACAGAATCGAGCGTTGTTGTTGGTAATAACATTGTAGAAATCAGTGAATTGAGAATTGTCGATATGTTTTTTAATTGTGTCGTTTTGTTGTCCTTGTTGGTCGTTTTGTCAGATGTTTTTAATAAGGAATCTTTAGGCAATGTAGCCTCATAATTTGCCCAACACGCAGCCGCCATACGTTTTATCTGTGCAAGTCGTCCCTGCACATCTTCCTGCTTATATTGATTATAAATCTTTTCAGCATTCATATATTGATCGTATGCTGGTTTCCATGATTGTAGAAACATATTGCATAAGCCTAATCGATAATAGACATCTCCCTTTTCTCGTTCATAACATACAGTCAGTGTTTTTTCATAATAGGGTATAGCCTCTTTGTATCGCTTTAGGTTGAACTTACTTTCTGCAGTAGTATAATAGTAGATTGAGCGTTCATGTGGGGCAAATACTTCTAATTTAGGCATAACACTTTCCAAGTATTTTGCTGCAGCCTCATAATCCCAATCATGGTAATAACATAAACCAATATAAGCCTTGAAACGTTCGTTAAGCTTATATTCTTTATCCAATCGCTGAAAGATAAGTAGGGCTTCGTGATACTTTGCTGAAGTAAAGTATTCCAAAGCTTTCCCCAACTCTTCAGCATCCTTACTCTTCTGTGCAGATGCAGGGATAGAAGTCGTTAGGAATAGCAGAAATGTTGTGATTATTTTTCCTGTTATTCTTATAGCCATATTATCTCCTTTACAATCTCCTCGCCATATTGCGCAAGGTCAATATCAATCAGAACATTTCCTTTTTTTGGTGACTTTCGTGAGAGTCACCCATAGTTTGTTCAATCTCCTTCAAGCATTGTTTTACTTGAGTGAGAGATATGTCTGTTTCAAAAGTTCCCAAACAATTCAAGAATTTGTCTGATTTTATTCCAATCGGTTCAGTCCATTGTGCATCAGAGAATTTGATACCCTCGAAACGTTGTTTCAACAGAATCTGTGCTTTAGAAATATTCTCTTCCTGATTGGAATTTGAGCCAAGTGCAATAATTGTCTTCATAAATACAAAGTTACGTATAAGTTTTTTTAAATCTTTGAGAGATTTAAGATAATTCACTTTGTGTTATATAATAAAACCCGTATTTTTGCAGTTATATAATCTAAAAAAAGAACTTTTTTTATGAAACGATATATCTTCCTTTTTCTTTCATTTCTCTATATTTTTTTCCTTCCGTAGTGTCGGGACAAGCAAGGTGGAATCAGGGTTATCAGGCTTATATTGATCAGTATAAAGACATAGCTATTGAAGGAATGCTAAAGTATGGTGTACCTGCAAGTATTACCTTGGCGCAAGGTTTGCTTGAGAGTGGAGCAGGCCAGAGTAGACTTGTCCTTTTGGGTAATAATCATTTTGGTATTAAATGTCATGGATGGAAGGGTCGTACAATATCTCATGATGATGATGCAAGAGGAGAGTGCTTTCGTGCATATAAAAGTGCATTAGAAAGTTATGAAGACCATTGCAAATTCCTTTGTGACCGTCCACGTTATAGAAGTCTGTTTAGCTTGGCAAGAACTGATTATCGTGGTTGGGCGTATGGTTTGAAGCGAGCTGGCTATGCTACCAATCCTGTCTATGCACAGAGTTTGATAAATCTTATTGAACTTTATAAGCTTTATGAGTATGATAAGGCGAAAAGCTATGATCGCTTTATGGTTCATCATAGTGGTGAAAACTCAGTTATTCAAGATGGGGTCAAGGGGCGTCCAACTCCTGTTCAGATATTAGGAGCACATCCTATCAATAAGTATAACGAGAACTATTATGTTGTCGTAAGACAAGGTGATTCGTTTAAGTCTTTAAGTAAAGAATTAGATATCAGTGTAAGTAAGTTGGCTAAGTACAATGAGCGTGACAAGCATGATAGTCTTATCCCAGGTGAGTATATCTGGCTGAAGAAGAAACAGAAGAAGGCTCCAAAGGAGTTTAAGAAACGCCCATATTACGTACGCAAGTCAGAGAGCTTATACGATATTGCACAGCGTTATGGTATTCGCTTGAAGAGTCTTGTGAAGAAGAATGAAAATATTGCCGAGCGTGGTCTGAGAATTGGCGATGAGGTGATATTATACTAATCATATATTTGTTCAATATGGTTCATTAGGCTTAAAGTATTTATTAACGCACATATAAAAATCCCTTACTTGTCTGTTTTTAGATAAGTAAGGGATTTTTGTTGTGCGGAAAATTGTTTACATTGCATTCTTAATCCTTAGTGAAAAAGAGTAGAAAAGTCGCCCTTTTAACCACAGTCGTAACTATCTTGTTATAAGTTAGTTGCAAGGTTGTGTACGAAAAGGTGCTTAATAAGCTTTCAAAAGGGCGTTAGTAAGACCTCTAAAGGGCATCTTTAAGAAACTAATTGGGCGTCTCTTCAAAGGTATTTAAGCATGAAGTGATTTGCTATGTTTGAATATTTTTGACAAAGTTCTGTGCTTTTATTTCTTGCTTCTGCGACAGCTTCTCTTTGTTCGATTTAAGTTGTATACACTTCTCGTCTCTATTTGCTATTTGTATCATTATTAATTAAGAATGTCTGTCTTCCTAACTTCGTGTATTCTACTACACATCCGTTACAAAGACAGACAATCAATGTGACAAACAAAATATGTTCTGTTTCTAATAACCAACAAGGGTTTAGAACTGATTAGAAATCAGTCAGGCAGGTATCCAATGCTTTAGTGATAGCCTCTTTGTCGATGTCTTGACCAATGAAAACCAATTTCTGCATTCTGTCACCGTATGGCTCCTCCCAATCTTTCTTCAGTTTAGGATTATTCTCAAGGAACTCACGCAGTTGGAATTGTGGCATAGTTGCATACCACTGACCAGCGTTGCGAAGGCTTACCTGCTTGCCAGCCTGCTCAAAGACATAACAAATATCTTTCTCATTAGAGAAATAACACAGACCCTTACAACGGATAATCTGCTTAGCCACTGACGTGCTACGAAATCATCAAAGAAGTTAATATCGAATGGACGACGTGCATTATACACGAAGGTCTGGATGTTATATTCCAAAGCTTCACCGCTTTCTTCATTCTCCAAACCGTGATGATGGTGGCAGTGGTGGTGATGGTGATGACCGTGATGATGATCGTCATGCTCATCGTGGTGGTGCTCATGCTCATCATGGTCGTGATGGTGGTCATGTTCTTCCTCTTCATCATCATGGCCTTCTATCTCAGCAATCCATGAAGCTGAGGTTGCTACTTTGTCAAAGTTGAAGTCTCCTGTGTTGATAATCTTATCCAAGTCAACATCTGCATAATTAGATTCAATAATCTCAGCCTTTGGTTGTAGCGAACGAATAATCTTCTTTACCAATCCTAATTCCTCTTTACTGACATCATCAACCTTATTGAGGAGAATAATATTACAGAATTCAATCTGCTGGATAAGTAGGTTTTCAATGTCATCCTCTTGTAGGTCTTTCTTCAAAAGGTCATTACCAGCAGAGAACTCATCACACATACGACGTGCGTCAACAACTGTTACGATAGAGTCGAGTACAGCCTTACCTTTCTTTATGATGTCTGGATACATCTGTGGATAGGCGCAGATAGTCTGGGCAATAGGGGCTGGTTCGCAGATACCACTTGCCTCAATGACAATGTAGTCGAACTTCTGCTGTGACACAATCTCATTCAACTGCTGCACTAAGTCCATCTTCAACGTACAGCAGATACAGCCATTTTGGAGTGCAACGAGCGAATCATCCTTCTGATCGACAACGCCACCCGCCTCAATGAGGTCAGCATCAATATTTACTTCGCCGATGTCGTTGACAATAACGGCAAACTTAATACCTTTCTTGTTGGCAAGAATCTTGTTTACTAATGTTGTCTTACCGCTGCCTAAATAACCTGTAAGCAGGAGGACAGGAGTCTCTTTTATATTCATCTTATCTATCTTTTGTTGTATAATTCTAAGACTACAAAGTTACAAAAAATATGCCAAGTGTACTGTTCTTATAAGTCGAAATCTCTTCTAAATAATAATTCTTCTTCTTTCATACAATAAGAACGGCTATGACTTTCTACTCATAGCCGTTCTTATATAGGTGGTTTTTGTTTTTCTTCTGCTTATTGATGGAAGAGAGGATGATAGACTTATCCAATAGCAAAGAGTTCTATCTCGAAGATTAGTGTGGAATAGCCAGGAATCTCTCCATCACGTTTTGTGCCATATCCCTCTTGATAAGGAATGTGTACACGCCAGTGGTCGCCCTTATGCATCGCACAGAGTGCTGTCTGAAAACCTGTAATCAAATCGTTTACACGGAAAGCTTCAGGGATTCCTCTTTGCCAACTGTCATCGAAAACCTGACCAGAAATAAGACTTCCACGATAATGGCAGGTGACAATAGAGCGCTCCGAAACCGTACCTTCACCACTTCCTTTCTTTATTACTTCGTAGAGTATACCATTTGAAAGCGGCTTGACGCCTTCTTTCTTGCTAAGTACTTTGAGGTATTCTTTGTTCTTTAATTTATATTCTTGTTTCTTACCCATAAGTCTAAATTATATATTAATGCACGCAAAATTAGCTAATATCTTTTGATTTCACAATTAAATCAATTACTTTTGTTTCGGCATAGTATTTGTTCTATAGCTTATAAACGTACGATATGAATTTTGATAGAATAGAGAATGATACACGTCGGTCGGAACTGATTCGCGTGTTGGAGCATTCAATAGAGCGATTGTCATTGGCAGAGTTAGAGGCTTTGTATTACGACCTTGTAGCTAAGGATTATATCCGAGAGTAGTAAAATGCAGTTGATGGATAACTGGAATAGGGAGATTCTACGCCTTGCCATCCCCCTCTATTATAAGCAATGTGACGGTTCCATTGTTGGGTCTTGTTGACTTGGCTGTGGTAGGACATATTGGTAATGAGGCCTATATCAGTGCGATTGCAGTTGGTTCAATGATATTTAATGTCATGTACTGGCTGTTAGGTTTTCTTCGTATGGGTACGAGCGGAATGACATCGCAGGCTTATGGACGACAAGACGGACAGGACTGTATGAATATACTTGTGCGCACACTGATGATAGGTGTGGGTATGGGTTTGCTATTCATTGTGGCACAGCGTGGTATAGAGTGGGGGATGCTTCGGCTAATGAATACGCCAGAAGCTTCGTGGAGTTTTGTTGCCACCTATTTTAGAATCGTTATATGGGGAGCTCCTGCAATGTTAGGACTTTATGGTCTGACAGGATGGTTTATTGGTATGCAGGATACCCGAACGCCAATGATAGTTGCAGTGTTGCAGAATGTGGTTAATATCCTTGCCTCTCTGTTTTTCGTTTTCATTCTTGGATGGAAGATTAGTGGTGTTGCTGCAGGTACTGTTCTGGCTCAATGGGCTGGTTTTATGTTTTCTTTATATGCCGTATATAGACGGATTTCGTCTGCGAAAGAACAGGGGCTGATTTTGGAGAAAAGTGGTCTTATGGTGTTGCAGACAACCTTCCGGCGTGTGTTGATTATGAGAGGAGAATGGGGAGAGTTCTTTCGTGTCAATAAGGATATCTTCTTGCGAACCCTTTGTTTGGTGGCAGTGAATTTCTTTCACCTCAGCAGGTGGAAAGCAAGGCGCAATGATGTTGGCAGTGAATACATTATTGATGACTTTGTTCACGCTTTTCTCTTATCTGATGGATGGTTTTGCATACGCAGGAGAGGCACTTAGTGGTAAGTACTATGGTGCTGGTGATACAAAAGGGCTACGTATAACAGTTCGTCGGTTGTTTGGCTTTGGTGTCATTATGGCATTGATGTTCACCTCAGTTTATGTCTTTGGAGGTGTAGGGTTCCTTCATCTTCTTACCAGTGATGCATCTGTTGTGACAGCAGCACAGCCCTATCTCTTTTGGGCTTACCTTATTCCCGCAGCAGGAATGGCAGCTTTTGTGTTAGATGGAGTCTTTATCGGGTTGACAGCAACAAAGGGAATGTTATTCTCAACAGCTGTCGCAATGATAACATTCTTTGCAGTTTATTATCTACTTTGGAGTAGTTTTGGAAATGATGCCTTATGGATAGCGTTTCTATCGTTTCTTGGAATGAGAGGAGTTGCTTCTATCCTTTGGGCACGTAGATATTTAGTAATATTTTAATCAAAAAGATTGTAAGATGGGTTTTGGTTGGATAATAGTTTTTTTCTTCTGGTCCTTTTTAACGGGCTGTGGATATGTAAGTTGGCACGTGTGGCAGATTTTGCCTCTTGCTGCGGTTGGTAAGTGGATAGTCGTGGGAGTATTGTTGCTTTGCATCGTATGCTTCTTTACTAATTTTATATTAGGTTTGGATAATAAGCCAATGCCAATAGCAGTGATGCTGTATGAACTTGGCAATTCTGCTGTGTTTATTGGGCTGTATCTGTTGTTATTCTTCCTTGCGCTCGACTTGGGAAGATTACTTCATCTTGTTCCTCGTTCTTTTCTTTATAATAGTTGGACGGGAACGGTGTCAGTTGTAGTCATAATGACAGGTTTGTTCGTTTATGGATATTTCAATTATTTACACAAAGAGCGTGTACCTATGACTTTGCAGTCGGCTAAGCCTATGCAACAGCAGCATCGGTTGGTGATGTTAACGGACTTACATTTGGGCTATCATAACCGTGCTGATGAGTTCCGTAAATGGGTTGATAAGGTAAATGAAGAGAATCCAGAGGCTATTCTCATTGCTGGTGATATTATTGATGGTAGTATTCGTGCGCTCATAGACCAAGATATGGCAGCTGAGTTCCGTTGTCTGAAAGCTCCTATTTATGCTTGTTTGGGCAATCATGAGTATTTAAGCGGTGAACCACGTGCTAAGAAGTTTTATGAAGATGCAGGTATTCATTTGTTGATTGATGACCATGCCTTGATTCCTTTGAAAGGTGGTGATTCAATTCTTGTTGTGGGACGTGATGATAGAACAAATAAGAAGCGTGCCAGTCTACAGTCTTTGATGAAGTCTGCTCCAAAGGGATATTATACGATTCTTATGGATCATCAGCCTTATCATTTGGAGGAGGCACAGCAGGCAGGTGTTGATTTTCAAATCTCTGGTCATACGCATTATGGTCAGGTATGGCCTGTAAGTTGGATAGAAGACCTTATCTATGAGGATGCTTTCGGTCCCTTACAGAAGGGAGATACACATTATTATGTATCTTCAGGAATTGGCATTTGGGGAGCTAAGTTCCGTATTGGTACAAGATCAGAGTATGTGGTAGCTGATATCAAATAAGAATAAATTATTTTGAGTATTCTGATTGATAGCTTTTATCTTCTATATTGTATATAAGATATTCTTTATTAATGGTTTAATATGTATCATTAAATGATATCTATAAGCTGTTTTGTCTGTTATCTGTTATGGTGATAGTGCTTCGCACATGTGGTGCTGATGGTAAGCACCATTGGTGCGAAGCATGAACACCAATGGTGTTGATGGTTTAGAGTCTTGTAAAATCTCTTTTGGAAGATGTCTATTTCTTGTTAGAAAAGAATCGCGTGACTATATGTGAATAGGATGGTTGGTAACAACATGATTAGTAAGATAATGAGTGCATTTTGGTTTTCGGCAGGAGATGGTTTTTAGGGAGAATTATGCTTAATAAGCTTCAATACAATCCTAATATGGCAAGGCATCCGTTATTTTGTGTTGAAGAATCTAAAAAGAAAAACAGGTATTAGTTTGCGGTTATCAGAAAATAGTTGTATTTTTGCAAAGAATATATTTCGATCGATGAAATAAGGATGAAAGTTCCTTTGTTTTCGCTCGTTTTTATTTTGCTAAAATTAATGTTGATAGTTGACTACACGTTATTTGTTCAAATGAAAAAAATTATTTTCTCCCTCATAGTTACGGCTATGATTATGACCATGACGGGATGTGGCTCAAGTAAGGGCTTTACTTACTTAGAAAACGCTGATTCTATTAGCCTTGCTGCTTCACGTGGCTTGTATGATGCACGCATCATGCCAAAAGATGAATTGACGATTACCGTCAACACTACTGACCCAGATGCTGCGGCTCCTTTCAATTTGCAGGTGCGTAATCAGTTGGGTAGTGGTAAGCAGGTTGCTTCAGGTGGTGGTTCTTTGCAGGGCTACTTGGTTGACAACTCAGGTTTCATCAATTTCCCTGTAATTGGTAAGATTCACGTAAGTGGCTTGACAAAGCCTGAGTGTGAAGACCTTATCAAGAGTAAGATTCAGCCTTATTTGGCTCGCACAGAGAATCCTATTGTAACAGTTCGTATGAGCAGCTACCATGTGACAGTTCTTGGTGAAGTTGGTAGTCCAGGTGTTATTCCTGTATCAACAGAGAAGATGAGTGTGTTGGAAGCAATTGCACAAGCTGGTGATCTTGGTGTTTATGGAAAGCGTGATAACATTATGTTGATTCGTGAAGATCCAACAGGTCAGAAGCATGTCGTACGTTTGAATCTTAACGATGCAAACTTGCTCAACTCACCTTACTATTATCTTCAGCAGAATGATGTCCTCTATGTTCAGCCAAACAGTGTAAAGGCTAAGAACTCAGGTATCGGTAGCTCTACTACCCTCTGGTTCTCTTTCATTGGTATTGTGACATCAGTGGCTTCGTTGCTTGTAAACGTATTAAGAAAGTAATATACTGTCCTTGGAGGCTAATCTTATGGCCTTACTTTGGATAAAATATAATTGGAATGAGAATATCTTTGACATCCACGTCTTGGATAGCTCCTTGGGGGCTATTAGAAAGAGAGGGTGTGAGAGGTATTCTCTTTTTTAATTTATGGTAAAGGGTTGTTGAGTATTTTTAGGAGTCATTAAGGATAAAGTGTGAGACTTACTTCTCCTAAACAGCAGCTTTAGTCACCTTGACTGCAGAGTCAGAAGACGATACGAAAGTATTGGTATTAAGTCACTCTACAAATAGGGTAGCCTATGAGAGAGATAGACTAATTAAAAGTAAAAGATAGACAGAAACTTTATCAATGGAAAAGAACATTCATGAAGACTGCGGTGTTGCAATGATTCGATTGCTGAAGCCGCTTGAGTATTATCAGGAGAAGTATGGCACCTGGATGTATGCACTGAACAAACTCTATCTGATGATGGAGAAGCAGCATAACCGTGGTCAAGAGGGAGCTGGTATGGCTTCTGTAAAACTGGATTCTGAGCCAGGTAATGAATATATGTTCCGTGAACGTGCAGAGGGTAAGAATGCTGTCGCTGAGATTTGCTAATGTTCATAAGTATTATAAGAACCTTTCACAGGAGCAGTTGTCTGATGTTTCTTTTGCAAAAACAAATCTTCCCTTTGCGGGAGACCTTTATATGGGCCACCTTCGGTACTCAACTACCGGCAAGAGTGGCCTTTCTTATGTTCATCCTTTCTTACGTCGTAATAACTGGAAAGCGAAGAACCTCTGTATGTGTGGCAACTTCAATATGACTAATATTGGAGATGTCTTTGAGATTCTAACCGAGCAGGGACAGTGTCCACGTATATATAGTGATACGAATATTCTCTTGGAATTGATGGGACATAGACTTGATCGTGAGGTTGAACGTAATTTCGTGGATGCACAGAAGTTAGGCTTAGAAAAACGTGCTATCACACATTATATTGAAGAGAATGTGCAGATGAGCAATGTTCTCAAGACAACAATGCAGCACTTTGATGGTGGATATGTTATCTGTGGACTGACAGGTTCGGGCGAGATGTTCTCTATCCGTGACCCATGGTCAATTCGTCCAGCTTTCTATTATAAGAATGATGAGATTGTTGTTTTGGCAAGTGAGCGTCCTGTTCTTCAGACTACATTTGACCTTGAGTGTGATGATATTCAGGAGTTAAAACCTGGTCAGGCACTGATTGTTAATAAACGTGGTGAATGTTCACTGCAACAGATTCTTGAACCAAAGCAGAATGCAGCTTGTTCTTTTGAGCGTATTTACTTCTCACGTGGTTCAGATCGTGATATCTATAAGGAGCGTGAGACGTTGGGACGTCAGTTGACTGAGCCTGTATTGAAGGCTGTTGACTATGATACAGAACATACAGTTCTCTCGTATATCCCTAATACTGCAGAGGTTGCATTCTATGGTCTTGTACATGGCTTTAAGGAGCAAATTGACAAGAAGAAGGTTGAGCAAATTGCTGCTTTAGGTTCTAATGCTTCCTCAGAGGAGGTTTATCGCATTATTCATCAGGATGTACGCTCTGAGAAAGTAGCGTGGAAAGATATTAAGTTGCGCACTTTTATTACTGAAGGTAATTCGCGTAACGACCTTGCTTCTCATGTTTATGACGTTACATACGAGTGTATTAAACCTTATGAGGATAACCTCGTTATTATTGATGACTCTATCGTACGTGGTACAACATTGAAAGAAAGTATTCTTCGTATTCTTGACCGCTTGCATCCTAAGAAGATAGTAGTTGTCTCCAGTGCGCCACAGATTCGATTCCCAGATTACTATGGTATTGACATGCCCCATCCTGAAGAGTTCTGTGTCTTCCGTGCAGTAATCGAATTGATATGCGAACGCGGTCTGGAAGACTTGCTTCGTGAGGTTTACGAGAATTGTAAGAAAGAATTGGCAAAGCCTAAGGGAGAGCTAATCTTCAACGCTGTTCGTGCAGTTTATAAGCCTTTCACAGTAGAGGATATCAATCGTAAAATCGTTGAGATGCTGCGTCCTGAAGGAATGACAACACCTGTTGAACTTGTATTCCAAAGTGTTGAAGGATTGCACAATGCAATTCCTAATCATCCAGGTGATTGGTATTTTACAGGAAACTATCCAACGCCAGGTGGTATGCGACTGGTCAATGAGGCATTCGTGAGCTACTATGAGCGTGAACATTTGAACACAGTAAAAGCGTAATAATCGCTTGTCTGTATATTATTATCATGATAAAAAAGAATTATTTTCATGAAAAGAAATCTTTCTTTTCACGATAAAAAAATATTTCTTTTCATGAAAAGAATTTTCAATCCAACAATACTATAAGCAATGAGGAACGTAACTTTAGTCCTAAGTGACGGAACAAAAATTCCATGGAAAGTCGTTTGGATACGATGTCCCAGTGGCTGGTGAAGTAGTCTTCAATACAGCTATGATGGGCTATCCAGAGAGCTTGACTGACCCTTCGTATGCGGGGCAGCTACTAACAATGACCTTCCCATTGGTAGGTAACTATGGTGTACCACCTTTTACTATTGAGGAAAGTGGTATTCCAACCTTCATGGAAAGTGATAAAATCTATGCCTCAGCCTTGATAGTGTCTGACTATACAGAGGAGCATTCACACTGGAATGCTGTGGAGAGTCTGGCTGACTGGCTGAAGCGTGAACACGTACCGGGTATTACTGGTATTGATACACGTGAGCTTACCAAGGTGCTGCGTGAGCACGGTGTGATGATGGGTAAGATTCTCTTTGATGATGAGCCTGATAATATTCCAGAGGCTGATTACGAGGGAGTTAACTTCGTTGATCGTGTTTCAACAAAGGAAATTATTCGTTACAATGAGGGTGCAGGAAAGAAGGTTGTCCTTGTTGACTGCGGTGTGAAAGCTAATATTATTCGTTCATTGATTACCAGAGGTGTTGAGGTTATCCGTGTACCTTGGAACTATGATTATACTGGTATGGAGTATGATGGTCTTTTCCTCGGTAATGGTCCTGGCGACCCTGATATGTGCAATGATGCAGTTGAGGTTATCCGTAAGCAGATGAGCATGAGCAAGAAGCCTATCTGTGGTATCTGTATGGGTAACCAGTTGCTTTCAAAGGCTGCTGGTGCTAAGATTTATAAGTTGAAATATGGTCATCGTGGACATAACCAACCTGTTCGTATGGTGGGCACAGACAAGTGTTACATTACCTCACAGAACCATGGTTATGCAGTTGATGCATCCACATTAGACAAGGATTGGAACGAACTCTTTGTCAATATGAATGATGGTAGTAACGAAGGTATCTGCCACAAGGAGAACCCTTGGTTTACCTCTCAGTTCCACCCAGAGGCTTGCTCTGGTCCGGTTGATACTTACTTTATGTTTGATAAATTCGTAGAAACACTGAAATAATGAAAGACGAGTCAATAAAGAAAGTCCTGATACTTGGTTCAGGCGCATTGAAGATTGGTGAGGCAGGTGAGTTTGATTACTCTGGTTCACAGGCGTTGAAGGCATTACGCGAAGAGGGTGTTTCTACGGTTTTGATTAACCCAAACATTGCAACAGTACAAACTTCTGAGGGTGTTGCTGATCAGATTTACTATCTTCCTGTTCAGCCTTACTTTGTTGAGCGTGTTATTGAAAAGGAGCGTCCTGATGGTATCTTACTGTCTTTTGGTGGACAAACAGCATTGAACTGTGGTGTTGAGTTGGATAAGACTGGCGTTCTTCAGAAGTATAATGTAAAGGTTTTAGGTACTCCTGTTAAGGCAATCATGGATACTGAGGACCGTGAACTCTTTGTTGAACGTCTGGATGAGATCGATGTAAAGACAATCAAGAGTGAGGCTTGTGAGGATATCGAGCAGGCACGTGTGGCTGCAAAGAACCTCGGTTATCCTGTTATTGTTCGTGCTGCATACGCATTGGGCGGCCTTGGTAGTGGATTTGCTGATAATGAGGATGAGTTGAATACACTCTGTGAGAAGGCTTTCTCTTTCTCTCCTCAGGTGTTGGTTGAGAAGAGTTTGAAGGGTTGGAAAGAGATTGAATACGAGGTTGTTCGTGACCGTTATGACAATTGTATCACTGTTTGTAACATGGAGAACTTCGATCCGCTTGGTATTCATACAGGTGAGTCTATCGTTATTGCACCATCTCAGACCCTTTCTAACAGCGAATATCATAAGCTCCGTGCATTATCTATTAAGATAGTACGCCATATCGGTATTGTTGGTGAATGTAATGTTCAGTATGCTTTCGACCCAGAGAGTGAGGACTATCGAGTTATTGAGGTAAATGCTCGTCTGTCTCGTTCTTCTGCTCTTGCCAGCAAGGCAACTGGTTATCCTCTTGCTTTTGTTGCTGCTAAGTTAGGTATGGGTTATGGACTATTTGAGTTAAAGAACTCAGTAACAAAGACCACTTCTGCTTTCTTTGAGCCAGCACTCGACTATGTAGTTTGCAAGATTCCACGTTGGGACCTCAGTAAGTTCCGTGGTGTTGATAAGGAGTTAGGTTCAAGTATGAAGTCTGTCGGTGAGGTAATGGCTATTGGTCGTAACTTTGAGGAAGCCATTCAGAAGGGTCTTCGTATGATAGGGCAGGGTATGCATGGCTTTGTTGAGAACAAAGAATTGCAGATTGACGACCTCGATGCTGCTTTACGTGAACCTACCGATAAGCGTGTATTCCTTATTTCTAAGGCAATGCACAAGGGATATACAGTTGATCAGATTCATGAGTTGACCAAGATTGATCGTTGGTTCCTCAACAAACTCAAGCATATCATAGACATTGATGAGGAACTGAAGACTAAGAATATCAATACACTTGATAAGGAACTTCTGCGTACAGCAAAGGTTTATGGCTTTACAGACTTCCAAATCGCACGTGCTGTTGGTTTGGAGGAAGAGTGCAAGAAGATGCACGAAGCGATGAGAATCGTTCGTCGTCTGCGTAAGAGCTTTGGTATTCTTCCTGTTGTTAAGCAGATTGATACATTGGCTGCCGAGTATCCTGCACAGACCAATTACCTCTATGTTACATACGCTGGTGTAGCTTCAGATGTTACGTTCCTAATGACCGCAACTCGGTTATTGTACTTGGTTCAGGTGCTTATCGTATTGGTAGCTCTGTAGAGTTCGACTGGTGTGGTGTTCAGGCATTAAATACAATTCGTCGTCAGGGTTATCGTTCTATCATGATCAACTATAATCCAGAGACCGTATCAACGGATTATGACATGTGTGATCGCCTCTATTTCGATGAGTTGACCTTCGAACGTGTGATGGATATCATTGATGCAGAGAACCCACATGGTGTGATTGTGTCTACTGGTGGCCAGATTCCAAATAACCTTGCTATGTATCTTGATGAGGAGAATGTGCCTATTCTTGGAACATCAGCAAAGGATATTGATAACGCTGAGGACCGTGCTAAGTTCTCGTCTATGCTCACAGAGAATGGTATCAACCAGCCTGAATGGAGTGCGTTGACAAGCATGGACGATATTGATAAGTTCGTTGATCGTGTCGGCTTCCCAGTACTTGTACGTCCATCTTACGTACTTTCTGGTGCTGCAATGAATATTTGCTCAAATAAGGACGAACTTACTCGCTTCCTTCAGTTGGCTGCAAATGTCAGTGTAGACCATCCAGTTGTGGTAAGTAAGTTCATTGAATATGCTAAGGAGATTGAGATGGATGCTGTTGCACAGGATGGTGAGATTATAGCATACGCTATCTCTGAGCATATTGAGTTTGCTGGTGTTCACTCTGGTGATGCTACAATCCAGTTCCCACCACAGAAACTTTATGTTGAGACAATGCGCCGTATAAAGCGCATCAGTCGTCAGATTGCAAAGAAATTGCATATCAACGGACCATTCAACATTCAGTTTATGGCGCGTGATAACGATATTCTCGTTATTGAGTGTAACCTCCGTGCGAGTCGTTCATTCCCATTCGTTAGTAAGGTATTGAAGATAAACTTCATCGACCTGGCCACGAAGATTATGCTCGGTGCACCTGTTGAGAAGCCTAATAAGAACCTCTTCGACCTTGATTATGTAGGTATTAAGGCATCTCAGTTCTCTTTCAACCGCTTACAAAAAGCCGACCCAGTATTGGGTGTTGATATGAGTTCTACTGGTGAAGTAGGTTGTTTGGGTGATGATACCTCAACAGCTTTGTTGAAGTCAATGTTGTCTGTAGGTCTTCGTATACCTAAGAAGACTATCCTTCTTTCTACTGGTGGTGCAAAGCAGAAGGCAGCAATGCTTGATGCAGCAAAGATGTTGAAGGAGCATGGTTATGAACTTTATGCAACAGTCGGTACATCAAAGTATCTCGCAGAGAACGGAATTGAGAACACTTGTGTTTATATGCCTTCAGATGAAGGAATGCATCCACAGGCACTCGACCTCTTGCATGAGAAGAAGATTGACATGGTTGTGAATATGCCAAAGGACCTTACTCCACGTGAGTTGACCAATGGTTATAAGGTTCGTCGTGCAGCAATCGACCTCAATGTGCCATTGATTACGAATAGCCGATTGGCAAGTGCGTTTATCTCTGCCTTCTGCAATGTTAGCTTGGATGACATTGATATTAAGGCATGGGGAGAATATTAATAGTTTTCGGGGGTTAAAGGAGTTAAGGGAGTTAGAAGGAGTTTAGCAGCAATTACCATTGTTTGGTGTAATACCTTTTACTAAACTCCCTTGACTTCCAAAGCAAGGATTAGGACGTTTTTGCCTTAACTCCTTCTAACTCTTTTAACTCCTTTAGCTTTTTAAAGATGAAACTACATTCTATGAAGTTGCTGCCCTTAGTCTTTGTGGTTATCTCTGCAGCGGCTTTTACGTCTTGCTCTGGCTGTTCTTCGCGTGGAGTAGGGCATTATGATACAACACAGGTCGACACTATGTTGGCTGTCGATCTCGATAGTGATCCGTCTGGTGATGGGACGTATATTTCTTCATGGACCTATCTCAACGATTCTGCAGTAGCCAATATGCAGAGTGCTCCAAACAAGAGGTCACAGATATCGTCTTCTAATCGTATGAACATACGTGTCCGTTATCTTGGACGTGTAGGCGTAGAAGCATGTATGATTCTTGGTGATGGTGAGCAGTTTGCGGGTAACAGTTATGATACAACCAACTTTGTTCGTGTCTATGCGTATGGAGAGGAGGTTGGACGATTCAGTTATAAGCCGGGTATCAGTAAGCAAACTGACTCTGCCTTCGTTCAGACTCCAGAAGCATTTGTCGACTGTCTTCGTAAATATCGTTCCTTCAAGATTGAGACTACGACTTTTACCAGTGGAACACTTGTTTATAGTTTTGATGCTATTGCAGCATTGGCAAATAGAAAACAAAAGTAAGGTGTTACCGTTATGGTAGTCTTTGTTTTAGTACGATAGTATAGTTTATGTCTCTTATTATCAGAACACATTATTATAAAAGGTAGTATTTAAAGGATAAAGCATTATGAAGAAAGGACTTGTATTAGAAGGAGGAGCCATGCGCGGCTTGTTTTCTGCTGGCGTAATGGATGTTCTGATGGAAAATAATATATGGCCTGATGGCGTTATAGGCGTTTCTGCAGGTGCTGCCTTTGGTTGTAATATGAAGTCAAAGCAGGCAGGACGTGTGCTCAGATACAATCAAAGTTGGCAAAAGACTGGCGTTATGCTTCTTTGCGTTCGCTTTTAACAACAGGTGATTACTTTGGTGGTGAATACGCTTACCATTATATGCCTCGATATATTGATTACTTCGATGTTGATACCTTCCGTGAGAATCCAATGGAGTTTTGGGCTGTATGTACAAACGTTGGAACTGGCAAGGCAGAGTACAAGCGATTGATGGAGGTTGATGATAATTGTTTAGAGTATATTCGTGCCTCTGCATCTATGCCTATTGCTGCTCGTATTGTAACGGTAGAAGGTAAGAAATTTTTGGATGGTGGTATTGCAGATTCCATTCCTCTCCGTTTCTTTCAGGAGCAAGGCTATGAGCGTAATTTGGTTGTTCTTACTCAGCCAGAGGGTTTTGTGAAGGAGCCAAACTCACTAATGCCCCTTATGCGTATGTGGTTACATCGTCATCCACGTGTTGTAAGAGCTTTGGAGCAACGCCATATCATGTATAATGAGCAGTTAGCATACGTCCGTGAAGAAGAAAAGAAGCCCAATACCTTAGTGCTTCGTCCTAAAGCAAAACTAACAATAGGACATTTCTCACATGATCCAGCAATGATGCAAGCAACCTATGATCAGGGTAGGGAAGTAGCTTTAGAATATCTAAACGAGATAAAGAATTGTTTGGAGTTAGTGAGATGAAATAAATGATGTATTGTTCTAAAAGAGAACTCATACTTTATTACATTATAAGTATAAATCAAATTAATCAATAGACAGTGGAGAATCTGTCACAAATATGAGATAAAAATGGATACGACAACAAATGAAAAAGTGAGTATTTTGTTTATTTGCTTAGGCAATATTTGTCGCTCTCCGGCTGCACATGCTGTGATGCAACATCTTGTTGAGGAACGAGGCTGTGCAGACCGATATATGATTGATTCTGCGGGAATTGGTAATTGGCACGTTGGACAATTACCTGATAAGCGCATGCGTGAATATGGTAGACTGCGTGGATATAGCGTTGATCATCGTGCTCGTCAATTTGATGCGCGCAGAGACTTTGATCTATTCGATAAGATTGTAGTAATGGACGAAGATAATTATCGTAACATTACGTCTCAAGCACCTAATGAAGCGGCACGAGAAAAGGTCGTACGAATGGCAGATTTCTTTACTCAACATCCTTCTGCTACTTGTGTTCCTGATCCTTATTATGGTGATGCAGAAGATTTTAACTTAGCTCTTGATTTAATTGAAGATGGTTGTGAGGGTATTCTTAATACTATCTAATGCTTTCCGTTTTAGGGTAGTATAACTCTTCTCTAACCACAAACAATATTCATTTTAACAACATATTGTTAGGTGTTAAGTACTTCGCACCATTGGTGTTAACCGTTAGCACACATGGTGCTAAGCATCCGCACGATGTGTGCGGGGCGTTAATACGTCAGTAGATAATGGACTAAAAAGGTCATAATAAGTATTAGAAAACTCCCATAACAAACCATTGCTGGTAATGTTATGGGAGTTTTCTTTTTTATTCTTTGATATCTTAGATTATTCCATAGTCTTCAATATCTCCTGACAGAGCATGTAGCCCTTAATCATCATACGTGGAACGTGGAACGGCCCCTTGAAGATATTACCCTTTGCAGGCTGTGCAACGGTTCCGTCACGATGGAGATAACCATACCATTCTGGATAGTCTTGATCAGGGAAGTGAGCGTATGTCCACTCACTAATACGCTGATGACGATAGAGATACTCCTCGTCGCCAGTTCCAAGGTAGGCATAGAGAGAGGCAATGATTGTCTCGCACTGTGGCCACCAGAACTTCATGTCTTGTGAATAGTCCTGTGGTGGGAGGTTACGGCAGTCGCAGAAGTTGATGATACCACCATATTGCTTGTCCCATCCCCAGTCCCATGACCAGTCGAAGATGGTGAGGGCGGTATCGAGTAAGTCTTTATCCCAGTTGCGCAACTTAGCCTCTTCCATGATAAACCATGCTGTTTCAATACAATGACCAGGGTTGATGGTACGTGCTGCGTTGGTGTCAATGAATTCTCCCTTTGGACCGACTGTTTCAAGCAATGCCTTAAACTCTGGGTGCATGAAGTAGCGACGGAGCAATGAGATAGACTCATCAATCTGCTGGGTCAGTGTTGGGTCGTCAATCACTGCACGCAGACGTGAACCAACGTTGATAAGAATCATAATGATAGAGTGGCTCTGCATCTCTACACCTGCCTCATATTTTGCAGGAAGGAAACCCGGAGTAGAGAGGAAACGCTGTGCATCGTGGAATACCTGCAATGCTCTTTCTGCGTAATGCTTGTCACCTGTAGCTAAAGAGTATTCGGCAAAAGCTATTGCGGCGAATGTCTCTGAGAAAACATAGCGACGCTTACGCAGTGGTTTGCCCTCTGCTGTTACCTCAAAATACATGTGTCCATCCTCGTCAAAGCAATGCTTCTCAATGAAATCGATGGCAGACTTAGATGCCTCAAGCCATTCCTGATTCTTCTCTACATTGTTGTAAGCAAAAGCACAGATGAAGGCCCATCGACCTTGGAACCATACCGACTTGGTTGTGTCCATCAATGAACCATCACGATTCAGACAAGTGTATATACCGCCATTCTCCTTGTCCCAACCATGGTTCAACCAGAAAGGCATAATGTTGTTTGTAAGGTCGTTCTTGTAGGTTTCAGCCCATGAACGCAAGTATTCTTTTTTTATCCATAATTTTTAGGTGATATAGACAATGTGTTAATTTTTTTAGATGGATAGTGAAGTAAGGGGGCAATCTGTATCGTTGTATAGCTGTCCTTTCCTACTGTCCTTTGGCAAAAATTAGGACTAATTTATCAATTATCCAAAGAAAAGAATTGAAAACTCTTTCTTTATTGTTAGTTAGGATATGTCTTACTTTAGTACCTTTGCAAGGAAGCGGGAAGTATAGCTTTCCTTATTCTTTGCCACAACCTCTGGTGTTCCACAGCCTAACATACGACCACCACCACGACCACCTTCTGGTCCCATGTCTATGATGTAGTCTGCAAGTTTGATGACATCGAGGTTGTGTTCGATGATGATAACGGTGTTGCCGCGGTCAACAAGTTTCTGTAATACGTCCATCAAGATACGTATATCTTCAAAATGAAGACCAGTAGTAGGCTCATCAAGGATGTAAAGTGTCTTACCAGTGTCACGCTTTGCAAGTTCGGTTGCCAACTTAACACGCTGACTTTCACCACCAGAAAGGGTAGTGGAACTTTGTCCAAGCTTGATATAGCCCAAGCCTACATCTTGTAATGCCTTGATCTTTGGCAGAATCTGTGGTACATTCTCAAAGAATTCTACAGCCATATTGACTGTCATATCCAATACGTCTGCAATGGATTTACCCTTAAAACGCACTTCCAATGTTTCTCGGTTATAGCGTTTGCCGTGACAAACCTCGCACGGTACCATCACGTCAGGTAGGAAGTTCATTTCGATGGTTTTGTAACCATTACCGCCACAGGTCTCACAGCGTCCCCCTTTCACATTGAAAGAGAATCGGCCTGGCTTGTAACCACGAATCTTAGCTTCGGGAAGATTGACGAAGAGTTGGCGGATATCGGAGAACACGCCTGTATAAGTTGCAGGGTTACTGCGTGGAGTACGGCCGATAGGACTTTGGTCAACGTTCACCACTTTATCAATGTTATCAATGCCTTCAATCTTTCCGTAAGGCATAGGACGTTTCAGTGAGCGGTAGAAGTGTTGTGAAAGTATAGGCTGCAAGGTCTCATTGATGAGGGTACTCTTACCTGAACCAGACACACCAGTGACGACAATTAGTTCGCCAAGTGGGAAGGTTACGTTCACGTCTTTTAGGTTATTACCCTTACAACCTGTGAGTTGGATGGTCTTTCCATTTCCTTCTCTGCGCTCCTTAGGAAGCTCAATGGCACGTTCACCATTCAGGTATTGTGCTGTGAGTGTGTGTGTCTTGAGCATGTCTGCAGGCTTCCCTTGGAAGACAACCTCACCACCTTTGCGTCCAGCTTTTGGCCCGATGTCTACAATCCAATCAGCAGCACGCATCATGTCTTCGTCGTGTTCAACAACGATAACCGTGTTTCCCATGTCACGCAACTCTTTCAATGAGTTAATGAGACGCTCGTTATCGCGTTGATGAAGACCGATAGAAGGCTCGTCGAGGATGTAGAGTACGTTGACAAGTTGTGAACCAATCTGTGTAGCAAGGCGAATACGTTGGCTCTCACCACCAGAAAGCGTAGCACTTTGACGGTTTAATGCAAGGTAATCAAGGCCCACATCGAGTAGAAAGTTTATACGTTTACGAATCTCCTTTATGATTTCAACGGCAATAGTACGCTGCTTCTCGCTCATGTGTTCCTCAACATGGTCAACCCAGTCTTTCAACTCGGTGATGTCCATTTCTGCAAGATCCGCAATGTTTTTATCCCATATTTTATACGACAAAGCCTCACGATTCAGGCGGTGCCCATGACATTCTGGACATTGAGCTTCGGCTATAAATTGGTCTGCCCACTTCTTTCCTGCTGAGGAGTCATCGTTCTCCATAACAGTACGGAGATACTTAATGATACCATCAAAGGACACAAAGTAATCGGAGGTGGTATGTACAAGTTCTTTAGCAATCTTCAACTTCTCCAAAGAACCATACAAAACCTCATCCATAGCTTCCTTAGGTATATCCTTGACAGGAGTCTTAAGGTCGCAATTATGCTTCTTTAAGAGAGCGTCTATCTGCCAGAAAATCATCTGGTTCTTGTATTTTCCTAAAGGAACTATTGCACCACTATGGATGTCTTGTTTGTCATCTGGAATCACTTTCTTCAAGTCAATCTCATCGATGACACCCAAACCTTTACACTGAGGACAGGCACCTTCTGGTGAGTTGAATGAGAAGATGTTTGGCGCAGGGTCTTTATAAGCAATACCCGTGACAGGGTCCATCAGTCGTTTAGAGAAGTATTTGGCTTCATTTCGTTCGTTGTCAAGAATCATAATCAAGCCTTCTCCCTGCTTCATCGCAGTTGAAACCGTCTTTGCCAAACGCTCACGTAGCGTGCTATTCTCCGTACCACCAAGTTTCATCTTGTCTATAACAACCTCGATGTTATGGTTTTTGTAACGGTCAACTTTCATACCGCGTGTAAGTTCTTGTACCTCTCCATCGATACGGATATACAAGTATCCCTTGCGTCGCATCTGCTCAAAGAGTTCACGATAGTGACCTTTACGGTTGCGAACAAGTGGCGAGAGAATATATATCTTGCGGTCTTGATAATCAGACATAATCATATCCACCACTTTCTCCTCAGTGTATTTCACCATCTTTTCACCGCTCATATAAGAGTATGCTTCACCTGCACGAGCAAAGAGTAGACGGAGATAATCGTATATTTCTGTAGTTGTACCGACAGTAGAGCGAGGATTTTTATTTGTTGTCTTCTGTTCAATCGAGATGACAGGGGATAGTCCTGTAATCTTATCTACCTCAGGACGCTCCATGTTTCCAAGGAAGTTGCGTGCGTAAGCAGAGAAGGTTTCAATATAGCGACGCTGACCTTCGGCAAAAATAGTGTCGAAAGCAAGTGAACTCTTTCCTGAACCAGATAGTCCAGTGAAGACGGTAAGTGAGTTGCGTGGGATAGTTATGTCTACATTCTTCAGATTATGTACTCTGGCACCGAAGACTTCTATTTTCTCATTCATGGGGTTGTTGGGTGTTTGGTGTTGAAAGTTGGGTGTTTATGAATTGTTGATTGATGGGGTTGGGCGTTTGGTGTTGAATGTTTAGTGTTGAGGATTTCCTTTGTGTCGATGACTTCCTTAATGGTAAGAAGTGATGAAAAACACTATTTATTACCATCTATTATTCATCACCCATCACCCACTCTGCATCACCTTGTCGACTGTGTGTAACCTCTGAGTAGGTTGACATCTCGTCGAATGCGGAACTCTTTGCCGTCAGCTCCTTTAGCGGTTACATTGACAAAGTAAGTTCCTTGAGCAACATCTTTGCCTTTATACTTGCCATCCCAACCACCAGCAGGGTCATTCCATTCGTATATCTTTTGTCCCCAACGGTTAAAGATGATTGCTTTAAACTCTACAATACTCTTATATCCTGGCTTTGCACGATAGACATCATTGATACCATCTCCATTCGGTGAGAAGGCATTAGGCATTTGTAGGCTACTCTCACTGATGGAGAAACTGATAGCATTGTAGCGTGTGGTGTCACCATTCAGGATTTCATAAAGTACCACTCTTGTCGTTCCAGCCTCTGTGAAGGTATATTCGGTGTTCTCATCATAACGGATAAGAAAAGCCGAGCGAGGATTCTGTTGATTGAAGAAATGCCATTCGTAATTTGTGGTAGCATCCTTTATTGTAGGTGGATTAGCTGAAAACGCAATTGTCAAAGGAGCCGATCCAACATAAGTATCACCTGCTGCAATTGTATTGGTCTCACCATTTGCATCAGTATATTTACCTGAAGGTTGGCAATTCTGTGCCCATGTTATAGAAGATAGAAACATAGACAACAGCACACCAAATATTCTAAATTTATATTGTTTCATTCTAATAGTTCGTTTGATGTTACCTTGAAAAATGTATAATCGTGCAAATTTACACATTTTTCCCATACAAACAAGTAAATCTATCTGTCTGAGCAGGATAATAATATGGATTTTATCTGCTAAAACTTAATTAGCATATTCTCTCACTGCGGCACCTCTTTGTAATTGGTAATAGCGCATTCGCTTAGAGATTGTAAAACTTCATACTATATTTATTTTGGTAAGGTGAGGTGTATCTCTCTTTATCTAACAATAAAATGGCTTAGCTCTAACAATATTTATAAGTCATTTTTAATCTGTGTGGAAAAACCACTGTCGCTCTTTGTGTTATCGTCTTCTCCACTGTTACTTTAAGCTTCGTCCTCTCTGCTTCTCTGTGTGCCTTATTATGTAATAGCTTTAGCTTATCACACCATATTTTGGAATATGCAGATTTTTTTGTAAACATTTTGCTTGTTAACTTTGTGTTTATATTTTTGTTTACTATAATAATTTAATTTCTTTAAAAATAAAAATTTCCTGTCACTGCTTTCATTCGAGAGGTGTTTATAACTACCTTATTTATAGTATGTTTATGAGAAATGTTAAAAGTGACAGTAACATAAAACTAAAACTACTTATAGTATTATAGTTGAATTTCTGCAAAGGAAATAAGTATTTTGTCTGTTAAAAAAACAATGTACATTGAGATGCTTTTGTCTGGGTTTTCTACTGAGCCAGTTTAGGACTCCCCCGTTTATTAAATGGTAGTGGATATAAAAAGCAAAAGAGTTGCAATCATCTGATTACAACTCTTTTTGTGGGTAGTGATGGATTCGAACCACCGAAGCTAGAAGCAGCAGATTTACAGTCTGCCCCATTTGGCCACTCTGGAAACTACCCAAGGTGGTGGGCGTTGACGGATTCGAACCGCCGACCCTCTGCTTGTAAGGCAGATGCTCTAAACCAGCTGAGCTAAACGCCCTTACTTTTCGTAAGCGGTTGCAAAAGTAGTCATTTTATTTTAACTGTGCAAACTTTATCAAGGTTTTTTCTTTATATGACAAAGAAATGTTCTTTTTAGAGTTGATATTTTTATGGTGAGTTAAATAAAAAAACTCCCTATGAATAACTTTATGTTTCATAGGGAGTTGCTTGTTAAATAATATATTTTATTTTAGCTCTTAATAAAGTTCAAGACAAAGAGTACTGCCAGTACTATCAGTGTCCAGTTTAAATCTTTCCACTGGCGTGTGAAAGTCTTCATGAATACATAAGCGAGGATCCCCAAACAGATACCATCAGCAATAGAGTAGCAAAGTACCATTGTAATCATCGTGATGAAGGCTGGGAATGATTCTGTGATATCCTGAAGGTCGATTTTCTTTACCGAGTCAATCATTAATACGCCTACCATAACCAAAGCTCCACTTGTTGCTGCACTTGGGATGAGCAGGAAGATAGGTGAGAGGAAGAGGGCGATGATGAAGAAGATACCTACTGTAAATGCTGTTACACCAGAACGGCCACCTTCTGCAATACCACTGGCACTCTCAACGTATGTTGTCAGTGTTGAGCTACCCAACATAGCACCACAAGTTGTACCAATAGCATCACTCATCATAGCTTCTTTAACGTGAGGAATGTCGCCATTTGGCTTAACGATACCTGTCTTGTCAGCTAAGCCCATCAGTGTACCGATAGTGTCAAAGATGTTAATCAAGAGCAGTGAGAAGACTACCAATATGGTTTTGAGGTTCATCAAGGATGAGAAATCAAACTTACAGAAGATAGGACTGATATCTTGTGGGGCAGATACTGGTATCCAATTGTCTGGAAAAACTGTTACTCCCATTGGAATACCAATGAGTGTTGTGATGATAATACCCCAGAATAGAGATCCTTTAACGTTTCTTGCCATGAGTGCACCACTAATCAAAATAGCGATAATACCAAGAATACAGGTAGGAGTGAAGGCTCCAAGACCAACGAGAGTAGCTTGGTTGTCAACGATAATATTAGCATTCTTCAGGCCGATAAAGGCAATGAACATACCGATACCTGCCGATATGGCATAGCGTAGATTAGTTGGGATGGCATTGAGAATCATCTCTCGCACATTGAAAAATGTAATTGCGATAAAGAAAACACCCTCAATGAGCATGATAGCAAGTGACTGCTGCCATGTGAATCCCAATGATACACAGAGCGTATAAGCAAAAAAGGCGTTAAGACCCATAGATGGTGCCTGTGCAAAGGGAAGCTTTGCCATAAATGCCAACAGTAATGTGGCAATAGCAGAAGCAAGTGCTGTACCGGTGAAGAGCGCTCCCTTGTCCATACCAGTACTTGCAAGAATACTTGGGTTGACAGCTAAGATATAGCTCATTGTTAGGAATGTTGTTGCTCCTGCAATAATTTCCGTGCGGAGTTTCATTGATTTGGGATCAAATCCGAGGGCTTTTTTTCTAAGAAAGTCATCATTGTTTTAAGGTTTAAATACTCTTTAGTTTATATTGATGTTTTATTTATCCAATCGTCAAGAATCATTCGTGCTATTGATAAAGGCTCAGGAATGGTTGGCAGGTTGTCTTTCGTAAACCAAGCTCCTTTTTGAAAGTTCGCTACGCTGAAGTTGTATACTTCCACTATCGTAGTCTGCATTGAAACCTATCATTAGACCGCAAGGATAGGGCCAAGGTTGTGAACCAAAGTAGCGAATGTTCTTTATTTTTATACCAGTTTCTTCTTCCACTTCACGGTGTACAGCTTCTTCGAGTGTCTCACCTGTTTCAACAAAGCCTGCTACAAGTCCATAGAAATCGGTCTTGAAGTTACGAGCATGTACCAAAAGGACTTCGTCATCTCGGTGTACAAGGACGATGACTGCTGTTGCTAATTGTGGCCATACTTCTTTACCACAGTTCGTACAACGCTTTGATATATCGGTGTGCATCTTCATTGGGGCTCCACAAATGCCACAGAACTTAGTGTTATTATCCCAGTAAAGTAGTTCGTGACACTTACCAGCTTTGAGATAAAGTTCCTTGGAAAGGTAGTAGAAGGATGGACGTAAGCCACACATCTCATACAGAGGATTGTCTGTAATTGGTTGATCTATCATGACCGTCTTGACCTCTGTACCATCCTCCATAGGAGTAACATTCAGTACATGTGTCCGAGGGATGTAGTGCTACTGGGGGCTCTTCAGAAAGTGGAATGGTATAATGTTCACTCTCTTTCTTAAGCATGATATCTGTTTTGCAGAAAACAAACCAGAACTTCTTCATCAGTCTCAGCTTTAATACTTTGCCTAATTCTTTTTAATCTTGAACTCTAACCTTTAATTGTGTTAGTTCTTTTTAAAGTAACAACTACTTTTTTTCTTGTTTATTCTCCAAAAAAAGAAGCTTGCGGTCACGTGCAGCGGCAGGAACGGTCCATGCTTCTGGAACAAATTTCCAGTTGTGGTTTGGCTGTGGGTTCATGACACCTGCTTTCTTTATTTCTTCCATTAGATAATGGCGCTGATCCTTAGGACTCTCCCAAATGATTCGACTCTTCAAAGAGTCACGTGGGATTCCAGCACCCTTGGTTAATAACTCGCCACCACCATTAGCACGATAGCTATTAACTGCTACTGTGTACCACTTATTCTCATCAAATGGTTCTCCATTACTCATGCGAAGGATACGAACCTTTTTCACCATCAGGCTTTGTGACATCTACTTCATAATCTATGCCTGCTGCAGAATCGAAGTTGAATGAGAAGTTTTTAAAGCCCAAACGTTGTGCATCATTCTGTGTGTTTGAGAGTAAAAGCAGGTGGTCGTCAGGACCCTTCATTGTGTTACACCATAAATCGTAACTCATCTCTAAATGCTTACGAATCTCCTTACCCGTTAGCTTCATCGTGCAGAGGTTGTTCTCATACTTGTAGAGACTGAACATGTCTGCAACAGTGACAGGACCAGCATTGATAGAAGAATTAAATAACAGAGGAGCATTAAAGGCAATGTCAGCCTTGGTAATCTTCAACTCTAAGTCAAGAATAAGGTCGTTGAAGGCAGAGTTGCCAAAGTAACTATCTTTTGTATAGATAGTATTTTCAAATCTTCCAATTACCTGATCGCTCCATGCTTTTACCGCATCAATCTCTGGTTGGAAGTGTTGAATGAAAGCATCGTCAGCTTTGAGTTCCTTTACATCAACCAATTCACCCGTAGCTTTTGTTACGGTGTATTGCCGTTTACCTTTGACAGTCTTAGGTCTAAGGTTTAATGTTGCTATGGCTACACGTTGTGCATTGTTAGCAGGGTCAAGACAGATTACGTCTTTACCAACAATGTTCTTTTCAATAGAACTATGTGGAGTATGGTCATGACCGAAGAACACAATATCAAAACCAGGCACTTCCTTTGCTACTTTCTTCGAAGCGTCTTCGTCGTATTCTGGCGTCTTGATTCCTCCATCCCAGCCAGAATGGAACAAACCAACAATAACGTCTGGCTTTTCTTTCGTCTTCACTTCTGCCATTGTTCGCTTGGCACAAGAGACCATTTCTTCAAAGCGTAGACCACTCCAAATACTCTCTTTCAACCAGTTAGGTATAGCAGGAGTGAGCATACCGATGACACAAACCTTGATACCATTCTTTTTCTTGATAGTATAATAAGGTAAGATATAAGGCTTATTAGTCTTTGTGTCAATAATATTTGCACCAAGGATAGGGAACTTCAGTTCCTTAAACCATTTGTCATAAACCTTATGCCCTGTCTCTATATCGTGGTTTCCAACCGTTGCTACGTCATATCCCATATAGTTAAGCACGCTTGCAGCGATGTTAGTCTTCTCTGGTGCGACGTAATTATAGTAGTAGGAGATAGGCTGACCTTGTAGGATATCACCATTATCCAATAAATAGACATTGTCTTTCCCATCCTTCTTACGCAGCTCTTCTACCAATGTATAGACTCTTGCCATAGAACCACTTTTAGGTTTTCTGGTGATGAAGTCGTATGGGAAGAAAAGAACCATGCACATCAGTTGTTTCGATAAGTTTGATCGTAATCTCTTTCTGTTGCGCCATAGTTGAAGAACTGAGTCCCTAACATGATGGAAAGTAATATTGTTGAAAGTTTCATAACTTTATTTTTTTAATTCAGCTGCAAATGTACTAAATTATACGGAAATAAACGAACTTGTTTTTGTTATGTTTTCGTGTCTTTCAAAAGTCTCTTTTTGTGGGTTAATTTGAGATGTAGAAGAGTGTATTTTAGCGTAGATATAAAAAAATCGTTTGATAATAGGCTTTGTTTTTTTCAGATACGTAGCTTTATTAATGTATATTATTGCAAGAATATCAGGAGCACACAAACTAAACCCTTTATAATGGTTTAAGCTGTGTGCTCCTGTCTTTTATTTTCAGATAATAATAAGTAGGGTAGGGTTAAATAACACCTTGCGCCATCATTGCTTTTGCCACCTTGATGAAGCCTGCAACGTTAGCACCCTTTACATAATTGATGTATCCATCTGCTTCAGTACCATACTTCACGCAGTTTGCATGGATGTCATCCATAATCTGAAGGAGTTTCTGGTCAACCTCTTCACGACTCCATTTCAGACGTCCAGAGTTCTGACTCATCTCAAGTCCTGACACTGCTACACCACCAGCATTACTTGCCTTACCTGGACAATAGAGTACCTTTGCGTCTTGGAAAATCTTTACTGCCTCTGGTGTAGAAGGCATGTTTGCACCTTCTGTCACAGCAATAACACCATTCTTTACGAGTTCAGCAGCTGCTTCTCCGTTGATTTCATTCTGTGTTGCGCATGGAGTTGCGATGTCAGCCTTCTCAGACCAAGGTCTTCCTCCTGGAACATACTTTACATTATACTTCTCTGCATACTCGCGAATACGTCCACGCTCAATGTTCTTAAGTTCCATTATATAAGCCAACTTCTCCTCATCTATGCCATCTGGGTCATAGATGTAACCATCAGAATCAGAACAAGTAAGGGGCTTTGCACCTAATTCAAGCAACTTTTCTATTGTGTACTGTGCTACATTACCCGAACCAGAGACGAGGACAGTCTTACCTTTAAGGTCAATATTACGAGTCTTAAGCATGTTCTGCAAGAAGTATACATTACCATATCCTGTTGCTTCTGGACGGATGAGCGAACCACCGAACTCCTGACCTTTACCTGTAAGGATTCCTACAAACTGGTTTGTTAGTTTCTTGTATTGTCCAAACATATAGCCAACTTCACGTCCACCAACACCGATGTCACCAGCAGGAACGTCACAATCAGGCCCAATATAATTCCACAATTCTCTCATGAAAGCCTGACAGAAACGCATTACCTCAGCATTTGACTTGCCTCGAGGAGAGAAGTCTGAACCACCCTTAGCGCCACCCATAGGGAGTGTTGTCAGTGAGTTTTTAAATGTCTGTTCAAAGGCAAGGAACTTCAAGATAGACTCATTAACTGATGCGTGGAAGCGAAGTCCACCTTTGTAAGGACCAATAGTGTTGTTATGTTGTACACGGAAGCCCATATTGGTTTGTACATTTCCCTTGTCATCAACCCAGTTTACACGGAACTTAATGATTCTGTCTGGTATACAGAGTCGCTCGATAAGATTGGCCTGTTCAAAACCAGGATGTTTATTATATTCATCTTCGATCGTATCTAATACCTGTGAAACAGCCTGAATATACTCTGGCTCATTTGGAAAAACGCTGTTTTAATCTCTCTACGACTTCTGTTGCTTTCATAAATAGTTTTTTTATTATTATACCCTGAAATGTTTTATTTCGTATATTTACGTTTGTTTACCTTGCAAAGATAACAATTTTTGCTTAAATATCTGTCATTTTGTAGTAGAATGTTTGAATATAACGTAATTAAGTCATTATCTATTCTCTTGTAGGTTAAGTAGATGTTCATATCATCTTTTTGCAACATATAGAATTTACAAGTGACATTATATTAAGATGTAATAGACTTCGTTTATAATACTATAATATTTTCGATTTATGTTGCTGTCACTTTTTAACATTTCTTGCAAGTGTATGTAAACTAATTAGTTACATCTATGTAGGTTATGACAGTAGTGACAGGAATTTTATTTTTGATAGAATCTCTTTGCCATAGCTTCTTATCTTAATGCAGAATTAACACAGAAAGAGTAAGATGAACTCGTTTGATGCATCCTATATTTTGTCTGATGCAGTAATCATTTCTTATATCGTTAATTTTATTATTCCTGTGATAATAGATTGCACTCATTCCACTCTTGTCTTTCAGCAAGATTATTAATTCTCGATTTCTACTAATATCCTTTTGTCATTTTAATGATTAGCACAATATGTGCGAACGCTCCGCACATGTTGTGCGGAGCGTAAGCACAAATGGTGCGAAGATATATCATTACTCTCCTTAACCACAGAGTCTGTTATATAAGACTTCTAAAATATAGATTAATAAGGCTTATTAAAGAAGGAGGGGATTTCTATTTGCGTATAATTCGTTAATGTGCAGATGAAGATAAAAACAATGCCCGTAACCATTGTTTAAGGTTACGGGCATTATATAATAATGTGTAAACGAACTCGCTTTATTTCTTACCGAGTCCACGAAGCCACTTCAGAGGTTTTTTTAATAAGAGCCTTCAAACCTGATTCGTTGTTGGATGTTGATGGCAACTCCTCGCGAATATCATATTTCGTACTCCTTCTTACAGACTTGTCTTCTGGTGTACGCTGGCGGTTGTTACGCTTCTTGCGCTTATTGTTAGGCTTCTTGTTCTGCTGATTGGTATTGTTTTCAGCATTACCTTTATTATTGGCAGGTTTCCTGACATTGCGCTTCTCGTTCTCAGCTTTTGGCTGACGCTCCTGCTGCTTACTCTTATTCTGACGATTATTCTTCTTGTTTACTGGCTTACCCTCAGTTGCTGCAGGATTGTTATCTTGCTGCTTTTGAGGTCTATGGTTCTGTTTGTTTCCAGCCTTACGCTCCTGTTGGTTCGCGTTGTTCTCGTCAGTGTTGTTCTGAGTCTGCGGTGCAGGACGTCTGTTGCGCTGCTTGTTGTTTCCTTGTTTCTTGTCCTTGTGGCTCTGATGATCACGGTCCTTACGACGACGGCTCTTTGCACTATTGCCACTCTTCTTAGGCTTTCCGTTGCTCTTATATTCAGGACCTTCACCAAGTTCTGCAGGTAGTTGCGCCTTCTCAACCTCCTTCTCTAAGAATGATTCAATCTGTTGGAAGAAATAGATATCATCTTCATTTACGAAGGTAATCGCCTTTCCGTCACGGTCAGCACGTGCTGTACGACCGATACGGTGTACGTAATCCTCTGCGTCATGTGGTACATCATAGTTGATGACCATTGCAATGTCATCAATGTCGATACCACGTGATACGATGTCGGTTGCAACCAACACATCAATCTGTCCACTCTTGAACTTGAACATAACGTCATTACGCTGTTCTTGATCGAGGTCAGAATGCATCTCACCACAGTTGATGTGCATGCGATTAAGCGATCCTGCAATTTGCTTTACCTTCTGTTTTGAACCTGAGAAGATAATGACACGCTTGAGATCTCCAGCCTTGAAGATATCCTTAATGATACCCATTTTCTGCGTTTCATAGCATACGTATGCTGTCTGCTGAATCTTCTCTGCAGGCTTACTTACAGCGAGTTTAATCTCAACAGGGTTCTTTAGCAATGTCTTCGCAAGTTCTTCAATTTTTGCAGGCATTGTAGCAGAGAACATAATTGTCTGACATGTTGCAGGCAATTTCTTTGCAATAGTCATAATGTCATCAGCAAAACCCATGTCGAGCATACGGTCGGCTTCGTCAAGGATGAAGAAGCTTACCTTAGATAAGTCTACGTTACCGAGAGAAATATGGGAGATGAAACGCCCTGGAGTAGCAATTACTACATCTGCTCCTAATGCGAGACTCTTCAACTCTTGGTCATATCTATTACCATCATTACCGCCATAGACAGCAACACAAGATACACCATTAAGATAGTAGGCAAAGCCCTGCATACCTTGGTCAATCTGCTGTGCTAACTCGCGAGTAGGCGACATGATGACACAATTAATTGCTGACTCAGGGTAGCCACCATCAGCCAGTTTAGAGAGAACTGGAAGGAGGTAAGCCGCTGTTTTACCTGTTCCAGTCTGGGCAACGCCCAATACGTCGTGTCCTTTTAATATTTCGGGAATGCACTTCTCCTGAACTGGAGTACATTCATCAAAACGCATGTCATATAGTGCGTCAAGTACGTTATCGTTTAAATCTAAATCTTCAAAATACATATTTTACTGTTTTGCCCTTCTTCAATGAGGGTAGTTTTTACTTTTGTTTTATTCGCCTTATTAACTTGGTGCATGTCTATAGCAGAAGTAGGCGATGATAGCAAAGATAATGTTTGGTATCCACGCTGCCAATATAGGCGGTGTGTCAGCCTGAATAGCAAAGGTTGCTGAAACGGTCTGGAGCATGATATAGCCGAAACTCAATGCCAAACCGATTCCAAGATAGAGTCCCATTCCACCTTTCCTCTTACGTGAAGAGAGGGAGAGACCGATGATGGTGAGGATGAAAGACGAGAACGACATCGCTATTCGTTTGTGGAACTCAACTTCATACTGTACCACATTACCAGAGCCACGGCTGGTCTGCTTGGAGATATAGTTTAGCAGTTCTGGAGAGGTAAAGGTTTCTTGTTGACCTTTAGAATAGACAAGGTCAGTTGGTTCCATGAGTAGAACGGTGTCCTTTGAGGCTCCACTTTGGATATGCTCCTTTAATCCTTTGAGTGTACGTATCTTCCAATTACTTACCTTCCAATGATACTTTGTGTCAGCAACGGTATCATACTGAATCTCCATTGCAGTCATGTGGCTGACAATCTTCTTGTTTTTAGTCTTTACAAGTGAGAATCCATAGCCCCGTTTATATTGGTCGTCGTAATGCTGAATATAAGCGGTAGTATTCTTTGCAACAAACAGTTGTACGTTCTCTGCCGATGTGTTCTTTTTAGAATTACGATAGAGAGACTCAAAGTTTTGGCGAATAACAGTCCCATGAGGTATCACAAAACTGTTAAGATAGAATGTTAAGCCTGCGATGAGCACACATGATATCATGTAAGGGCGCATCAATCGTCTGATAGACATGCCTGCTGCCATCATTGATATAATCTCAGAATTACCCGCCAGTTTGGAAGTAAAGAAGATTACTGCAATGAATACGAATAGTGGTGAGAATAGATTGGAATAGTAAGGGACGAAGTTGGCGTAGTAATCAAAGATGATTGCTCGCCATGGGGCATGATATTGCGTGAACTTAGAGAGGTTCTCATTAAAGTCGAACACAATAGCGATGGATATAATCAATAAGATAGCATAGATGTATGTACCTATGAATTTCTTAATGATATACCAGTCCAGAATACCGATATAACGCGAAGGGGAGAGCATCTGAAGTAGATGTCCTACCTTCTTCAAGACGGGAAAGCGTGTAAGAACACGTTGCCCGAAATGGTTAATCAGTTTCTTAACTTTATCAACAATCTCTTTAACCTTACTCATTTGGTTTCTTCTTAAATTCTTCTTCCTAACTGTTCAATGACAGAAGCTTTCCACTGTACGAAGTCACCCTGCTCAATATGTGTACGTGCATCCGTTACGAGACGGAGATAGAACGCAAGGTTGTGGATGCTGGCAATCTGCATTGCGAGTAATTCTCCTGCTTTGAATAGATGATGGAGATAGGCTTTACTTGTGATAACATCAATATCACAGCCATCTGGATCAATCGGTGAGAAATCATTTTCCCACTTCTTATTCTTCATATTCATCGTACCATTGTAGGTGAAGAGCATTGCATTACGGCCGTTACGGGTAGGCATAACGCAATCGAACATATCCACGCCGCGCTCAATAGCTTCAAGAATGTTCTGTGGTGTACCAACTCCCATCAGGTAACGAGGCTTGTCCTTTGGAAGAATCTCATTGACTACCTCAATCATCTCATACATCACCTCTGTTGGTTCACCAACTGCCAAGCCACCGATAGCATTGCCATCTGCACCCTTATCAGCCACAAACTTTGCCGCTTCACGGCGTAAGTCCTTGTAAGTACAGCCTTGAACGATAGGGAAGAGACTTTGGTTATGACCGTAGAGCGGCTCCGTCTCGTTGAATCGTTTGATACAACGATCAAGCCAACGCTGTGTCATTTCCAAACTCTTTTTGGCATATTGGTAATCGCTCTGTCCTGGAGGACACTCGTCGAAAGCCATCATGATATCGGCACCAATGATCCGTTCGGTGTCCATCACGTTCTCTGGTGTGAAGATATGCTTAGAACCATCGATGTGACTTCTGAACTCACAGCCCTCTTCTGATAGTTTACGAATACCTGTCAATGAGAAAACTTGGAAGCCACCAGAGTCTGTCAGGATCGGACGGTCCCAACCATTGAAACCATGCAGACCACCTGCAGCCTTGATGATATCAAGTCCCGGACGCAGGTAAAGGTGATAGGTATTACCTAAGATAATCTGTGCCTTAACTTGTTTTCGCAACTCCTCAAAGTGTACACCCTTAACAGAACCGACGGTACCAACAGGCATAAAGATAGGAGTCTTTATCTGTCCGTGGTCGGTTGTAATGATACCTGCGCGGGCATCACTGGCATTATCTGTATGCTGAAGCTCAAATGTCATTATTTTGTTTCCTCCTTCTTTTCTTCAACAATCGTAAAGTCTACAGGGTGTTCTACCTTTTCATCGGTCAAAGCAAAGTCCCATACCTGCTGAATATTCTCAACGAAGTGGAATTGAAGACCCTTACGATAAACCTCAGGAATCTCCTCAACATCCTTCTTATTCTCTGAACACATCACGATATCAGTAATTCCTGCACGTTTAGCAGCAAGTATTTTCTCCTTGATACCACCCACTGGAAGAACCTTACCACGTAGGGTTATCTCGCCCGTCATAGCAGTGTTCTTACGCACCTTACGCTGTGTGAGTGCTGAAGCAATACTTGTTGCAATCGTTATACCAGCTGAAGGACCATCCTTTGGAGTCGCTCCTTCAGGTACGTGAATATGGATATTCCACTGTTCAAAGATGCGATAGTCTACGTTCAATGCGTTGATATGTGCCTTAACATACTCCAATGCAATGACAGCAGACTCCTTCATGACGTCACCAAGGTTACCGGTCAGGGTTAACTTACCCGCTTTACCCTTAGAAAGTGAGGTTTCAATAAAGAGAATCTCACCACCAACACTGGTCCATGCAAGACCTGTTACCACACCAGCATATTTGTTGCCCTGATAGATATCACGTGTGAATGGAGGCTTACCTAACAAGTCTTCCAGTTTATCTGGAGTAATCTTCGTATAAGGAAGTTGCTTGTCCATAGCCTGCTTGAAAGCCAACTTGCGCATAGCCTTGTTGATTTGCTTCTCAAGTTGACGGACACCACTTTCACGAGTATAGCTTTCAATAATCTTCTCCAACGTTGCCTTGGCAAACTTTGGTTTCTCTTCTAACTGGTCTAAACCCGTATTTTCGAGTTCTTTTGGTACGAGGTGGCGCTTTGCTATCTCAACCTTTTCTTCCGTGATGTAACCTGAAACCTCAATAAGTTCCATACGGTCGAGTAGTGGACGTGGGATTGTATTAAGGTCGTTTGCTGTAGCAATGAACAATACCTTTGACAAGTCATAGTCCATATCCAGATAATTATCATGGAAAGCGTTGTTCTGCTCAGGGTCAAGTACCTCCAACAAGGCTGATGAAGGGTCGCCATTAACAGTGTTCTGAGTAACCTTATCAATCTCGTCAAGAATGAATACAGGATTTGAAGAACCTGCCTTCTGAATATTCTTGATGATACGTCCAGGCATAGCACCAATGTAAGTCTTACGATGTCCTCTGATTTCTGATTCGTCGTGGAGACCACCGAGAGACACACGTACATACTTGCGCTTCATTGCTTCAGCAATACTCTTACCCAAACTGGTCTTACCAACACCCGGAGGACCATAAAGGCAGAGGATAGGCGACTTCAAATTGCCACGCAACTGAAGGACTGCAATATATTCAAGGATACGTTCCTTCACCTTCTCCATACCATAGTGATCCTTGTCAAGAATACGCTTTGCACGTTTCAAGTCAAGGTCGTCTTTGGTATATTCATTCCATGGTAGGCTGACCATCGTTTGCAGGTAATTCACCTGCACGCTATAATCAGGACTTTGTGGGTTTAGGGTTTCGAGCTTATCCAATTCCTTTTGGAATATCTTAGCAATATCTTCTGACCACTTCTTGTTCTTAGCCTTTTCAAGTAGTTCTTTCTTATCAGGTGCAGAATCGCCATCACCCAATTCTTCCTTAATGTTTTTAATCTGCTGATGTAGGAAGTATTCACGCTGCTGCTCATCAAGATCCTCACGTGTTTTTGAACGTATGTCCTGACGGAGATGCTGGAACTGAATTTCACGATTCAGCACCTTCATCAAGGTAAACAGACGATCTTTGATAGAACTTTCTTCTAACATCTGAATCTTGTCTGTTACAGGGAATGGCATGGTTGAGCACACATAATTCACTGCGACAACAGGATTATTGATATTGTCGAGTGCAAACTGTGTGTCATCTGGGATGTCATCGCTACCATGGATATACTCCTTTGCAACCATCTTCATATCCTCAACAGCCGTAGAGAATTCCTTGTCTCTCTTTGGTTCAGCTTCTTCTGGTAATGCAACGGTGTATCCCTTCATGTAGGGTTCTACAGCTGTGATTTCCTTTATCTTACACTTGCCAAGTCCCTGCAAGATGACCGTGCGGTTGTTACCCTCGTAATTACCAGGCATATCAAAGGCACGAACGAAACGTGCATAGATACCTGTCGTATAGACGTCATCTATCTGTGGGTCATTAATATTGCTATCTTTCTGACTTACAATCGCTATTATAGTGTTCGGGTTCTCCTCCAAGTGCTTTACAAGAGCCAGCGTTGGCTTTCTACCAACGAGGATAGGAGAGAGAATTCCTGGGAACATAACGAGGTTACGGGTTACGAAAATTGGGATTTCGCCATCAACATGTACGTCCAAGTTTGGCATGTCACCTTCGTAATCAGTAATCATTTGTATAGAGCTATTTTGTTTCATAAAGTTCTTTTATACCTACTTTTAGCTTGCAAAGTTACAAAATAAAACCGAAAGACTAAAAGAATAATTGTGCTTTAATTAGTTATCTTGTAAAAAGGTGGGGTTATCTGCGTAAGAAATAGGTGACAAATGGTAGGGTGTTTATACTCCGCACATTTGGTGTTGATGCTTCGCACCATTGGTGTTAGGCCTCCGCACCATGTGTGCTGAGCCTCTTTAGCCTAATAAAAGTTAGTGAGTAAGCTTATTATTGTAAATGTAATAAGCTACAGTAAACACTTAATTTCTTACTTATCTGTTAATGTGTTTTTTTGGATAGTAATGTCTTCAAATACGTTTCTTTACTGAAAGTTAGCTTTTTGCCTTGTACTTTGTCGCCATCTTACTTACTTAATATAGAATGCTTGTGTAAGATTTTTTTATACCACATTGTGCGTGCTCCCATATCGTCGTTTAGTACTTGTTCTTCTATCTTACATTCTGTGGTAGCATCCTTTCCGAACTCTATTAAGCAGCGTTTAGCTGGTTTTGAAGATTTTGTTTTAATGTTTGTTATTTTTTTAGTATTGATAATCCGTTAAATATAGCTTCTGCTTCAAGTATATCTTTGTTGTTAGAAGGGATAATAATGGATAGGCTTCCGTTGGGTTTAAGAAGTCTTTTTAGAATGATAGATAAGCTCTTGGTGAGAGAGGGAGTCTGTATGTCTTGCAGTTGTTCTTTGTTGTAAAGGATTTTTTAATGAATTAATAAAGTAAGGTGGGTTGCATACAATTGCATCGTAAATCCCTTCCTCTTGGATTACACTGCATGGAGTATAATCTTGTAAGGAACTATTGAGAATATTTATTCTATCATTAAACGGAGACTGTGAAACATTAAAGCGTGCATCTTCAAGCGCGCCCTTGTCAATCTCAATAGCATCAATTTGGGCTGTTGGAAAGCGTTGCGCCATCATAAGGGCAATGAGTCCCGTACCTGTTCCTATGTCAAGGACTTTCAACCCGCCTTTTGCCCAAGCACCAAGCAATACACCATCCGTCCCAACCTTCATGGCTGTGTGGTCATCAGTGATATGAAATTGCTTGAAAGTAAAGCTCATTCGTCTGGCTTGGGAGTTTATATATTCAGTTTGCGAAGCAGGTTTTTTTATTGATAGCCTGCACCTTTCTACTTTGTTTGGTAAGGTCTTGTCTCATCAAGTCAATGTTGTAGAATATTTCAGAAAAGGCAGTTTGCAACATATTTGGTTGTCTGCAATCTTTTCCTCCCTTAGGGTTTACAATAATGTTAATTCCCTTTGGTACAACAGAGATGTCTACGTCAGCACCAGATGTAATAGGGTCACCATCGTAATGGATAACTCCCTCCTTCTTGCGGTGTATATGAATATGCTTGGCTCTGAAAGTCTTTATTTTAAGATTCTTATCCAAGGTTTTGTTGAAAAGTTCAATTGCAACCTGTGGTGCATCAATGAGGTCAAATGGTTCCATGATGATAATATCCAACAAGCCATCACTCATAGATGCTTGTGGAGCGATATATGCATTGTTACCATATTGTGAGGCATTGGCTGCTGATACGAGGAAAGCTTTATAACGATGTGTACCATCCTTATCTTCTATGACGTAGGTTTCTGGCTCATAGCTTAATCCTTCTTCAAGAACTTTCTGCATATAAGTGATAGGTCCACGTTTCCCTGCCTCTGCAAATTTCATAGAAATGAAAGCATCAAAACCCATTCCACAAGTACAGAAGAAAGGGTGATCGTTGATGATACCATAGTCAAGCGATTTAACATCATAGTAGTTTAAAATGTCAACGCATTTCTTTAGGTTCATCGGTAGGTTTAGATGCCTTGCAAGTCCATTTCCAGAGCCACAAGGGAGTATGCCCATTGCTGACTTAGTATTGATAAGTGACCTTCCAACCTCATTAACAGTACCATCTCCGCCCACGGCAACAACAACGTCTACTCCGTCTTCCACAGCTTCCCGTGCAAGTTCAGTTGCGTGACCAGCATGTTGTGTTTCTGCAATGCGATAGTCAAACTTATCTTTATCGAGTCGTTCTTCAATGAGGTCAGGAATACCAGCCTTACTCACAGTACCCGATATAGGGGTTTAGGATAAAAAAACAATTTTTTTCTTATTCATTGTGCCAAATAATCAGCGTATGGTTTTTTTATTTGTACAAAGTTACATATTTATCGGTTATGTCGTGGATATATGAGAGTAAAAATGTTTAAAAATCACTTTTCTAATCAAAAAGACCATTTTGTCATTCTAATTTAGTATCTTTGCAGCCTAAATAATATTTAAGTAGTTAATGACTACACCATATTAAAAAATAATGGGACAGTTACAAGACAAGTACAAAAGCTACCGCGAGCCACAGAAGTTTATGGATGCTGGTGTTTATCCATACTTCCGTGAGATTACAAGTAAGCAAGGAACAGAAGTTACAGATATTGATGGCAACGAGATTCTTATGTTTGGCTCTAACGCCTACACAGGCTTGCCAAATGATCCACGTGTAATTAAAGCTGCTCAGCTCGCTCTTGAAAAGTATGGCTCAGGTTGTGCCGGAAGTCGTTTCTTAAATGGTACACTCGATCTTCATGTTCAGTTGGAGAAAGAGCTTGCTGCTTTTGAAGGCAAGGATGAGGCGCTTGTTTTTTCAACAGGTTTCTCTGTAAATGCTGGTGTCCTCTCTGTTGTAGTAGGACGTGGTGACTATGTTATCTGTGATGACCGTGATCACGCAAGTATCGTTGATGGACGTCGTTTGAGTTTTGCAACTCAACTTCGCTATAAGCACAATGATATGGAAGATTTGGAGCGTGTTCTCCAGAGACTTCCTCAAGAGGCTGTAAAGCTGCTTGTTGTTGATGGCGTCTTCTATGGAGGGTGACTTGGCTAATTTGCCAGCAATTGTTGAGTTGAAGCATAAGTATAATTGCTCAATCATGGTTGATGAGGCGCATGGTTTAGGTGTTTTCGGACGTCAGGGTAGAGGTGTTTGTGATCATTTCGGTTTGACAGACGAGGTTGACCTTATCATGGGTACTTTCTCTAAGAGTTTGGCATCAATTGGTGGTTTTATCGCTGGTGATAAGGATACAATCAACTATCTTCGTCATACTTGCCGTACATATATCTTCTCAGCAAGTAATGCGCCAGCTGCAACAGCAGCAGCGTTGGAGGCACTTCATATTCTTGAGCAGGAGCCAGAACGTTTGGAGCAGTTGTGGAAGGTAACTAACTATGCTTTGAAGCGTTTCAGAGAAGAGGGTTTTGAGATTGGCGATACAGAGAGTCCAATTATTCCTCTTTATGTACGTGATATTGAAAAGACTTTCGTGGTAACCAAGTTGGCGTATGAGGCTGGTGTGTTTATTAACCCAGTAATCCCTCCAGCTTGTGCTCCACAGGACACTTTGGTACGTTTTGCATTAATGGCTACTCATACAGAGGAGCAGGTTGAGCGTGGTGTTCAAGCGTTGACTAAGATTTTTAAAGCGCAGGGTATTATTAAGTAAGTTGTATATACTTCCTATATAAAAGGGATTATATTAGTAAAGAAACGAAGGGATTATTCTTATAGAGTAGTCCCTTCGTTTTTTTGTTTTACACTTTATATATATGGTTGATGAGGGGGAGTAGGGGCTCAGTAGGAAAAAGGTGGGGAAATTTCTTTATTTGATATCTTTTTCTTTCCTTTGCATTATGGAAGATACTTATCTATATCATTTAGCATCGTTGGTTCTCCCTAAGGATGTATTGAAATACTTCTCTATAGTTAAAAATAGAACCTAGTCCTTCATTATTGCGTATCCATCTTGATGAGAAGATGGAGAAAGAACTTTCCGATGACCTTCATTTTGAGTCTAAAGGCTTTATGGACGCCGTTGAGGTTACCGACTTCCCTATTCGTGACCATAAAGTTATTCTTGTTCTTCGCCGTCGTCGTTGGTTAGATACGCGTACAGGCAAGAGTTTCTCTCTTCCTTTACAGATTGATATTACAGCCTCCGGTACTCGTTATTCCAAAGAGTTCGGAGTTTTTTTTAAAAGAAACGTATGGAGACATCCCCAGTGACCTGCCGTACGCTTGAGGAATTTTATCATATCGATGGACATCAGTTTGAGAAACAATATAAGGAGGTGCTTAGCGGCTATAGGGATTGGGATTAGCTATATCACGCTGAGGACTGGCTTCTGTTTCCTGATAATATTGGTTCACATCTAGCTATAGATGAGACCGCTCTCTCCAACGGAGAACTTTATACGATAGTAACTAATAGGGACAGACATGGCAAGAAGGGCTGCCTTGTAGCAGTGGTTGCTGGAACAAAGTCTGAGAAGGTATGTGAGGCCCTCGATAGGATAGATGAACAAAAGCGTGAAAAGGTTGAGGAGGTAACACTAGATTTGTCAGACAGTATGCGTAAGATAGTACGCCATAGCTTCCCTAAAGCCAAAAGAGTCATTGATAGATTTCATGTTCAAAAGCTTGCCTGTGATGCTGTACAGCAGATGAGGATAGACTATCGTTGGAGAGCCATACAGGAGGCAAATGATGAAATGCAGGAAGCCAAACTTATAGGAAAGAAGTATCAACCTCGCACCTTTGATAATGGAGATACGAAGAAGGAACTGCTAGCCAGGAGTAGATATCTTCTGTTCAAGTCTTCGGAGAAATGGACAGACTCACAGAAACAGAGAGCTAAGATACTCTTCGAACTTTATCCTAAGCTTCAGACGGCCTATGGTCTGTGTCATTCCTTAAGAATGATTTTTGCCAAGAATACCATCAAAAATGCAGCAAGGTTATCAATGGCTAAATGGTACAATAAGGTGGAAGAGGCAGGGTTTGATTCTTTCAATGTTATTGCAGCTACATTCTATGAGCATTATGATGATATCCTTAATTTCTACAACAATAGAGCATCAAATGCAGCAGCAGAATCTTTCAACTCAAAAATAAAATTATTCAGAACCAATCTGAGAGGAGTCAGAGACAAAAGTTTCTTTTTGTTTAGAATCAAAAAACTATATGCATAATCCCCACCTTTTTCCTACTGAGCCGGAGTAGGTTGTTGTTAATTATTCTGGAAGGAAACAAGAAAGAGTGGGTTAATATTCTTTGTTAAGCATATAAAAAGTTTAATAAGATATTCTTTATCTAAGATTTTGATAGTTTTTTTGCGTGTCAGATATTGTTTCTGATATATTCTTTTTAATGAAGTAAAAGAATTATTTTCATGAAGAAAAATCATTTATTTTTTTCATGAAAAATAATTTGGAATAGACGCTTGTAAGGTTATTCGTAGAGGCTATTTTTGTTAGCTTAATATATAATGTTTGTCGTTTTTTTAGTGGTCAAATGAGAAATAATAATTAGTTGTTATACATCTGTTATTATATAATTGAGATTTGATTTTATATGTGGTAGTACAGAATAATGTATTTTCTTCATTTTTTATCTTTGTGGCTGTTTCTTTTTGTAATTGCTTGTTTATCAAAAACTTTGCGGTTGTTATAGGCTTTTCTGGCACAGATTTTATCATAAAATGGGTGATTTTTATTGAAAAAAAACATGGAAAAGTTTGGAGGTATCGGAAATATATAGTACCTTTGCACTCGCAATTCAGAAATGAGACAATCACTAATGAATATGCAACGGGGTGTAGCGCAGCTCGGTAGCGCATCTGGTTTGGGACCAGGCGGTCGCAGGTTCGAATCCTGTCACCCCGACTTTTTGTCTAACTCTTTAGAGAAAGAGAGACGTTAAATGCGGCAATAGCTCAGTTGGTAGAGCACGACCTTGCCAAGGTCGGGGTCGCGAGTTCGAGCCTCGTTTGCCGCTCTTTGATATTCTGAATTATTTAGAAGTTTTCTTCTAAGTTATGCCCAGGTGGCGGAATTGGTAGACGCGCACGTTTCAGGTGCGTGTGTTTCACGACGTGCAGGTTCGAGTCCTGTTCTGGGCACTTTTAAAACAGAATATTATGTATATGCTGGAGAGGTGGCGGAATTGGTAGACGCGCTACTTTGAGGGGGTAGTGAAAAATTGTTTCGTGGGAGTTCGAGTCTCCTCCTCTTCACATAGAATTTTTAAAGTAAGTAGTTACTACAATATTAAATGCGGCAATAGCTCAGTTGGTAGAGCACGACCTTGCCAAGGTCGGGGTCGCGAGTTCGAGCCTCGTTTGCCGCTCTTTTTTTTTAGAGAAACATACATAGCAATTTCTTTATGAATTTATATTTGCGATATTTCGATAATGAAGTATTAGTACATAATGTTGAGGAAGCTTTAGATTTTCTAAGTTCTATTCCTGACATTCAGCTCACTCCTGATTTGGAAGATGATATTAGAAATTATGCTTCCAACGATGTTTTCTATCCAAAACGTTATAAAGTACGTCCTCGTGTTTATTTTATTGTGATAAAGACAGAGGCTGCTACTATGATGGATTTTAAGCAGAAAAAAGCTCTTCGTCCTGCTGTTGATGGAATGGCACGTAAGGATAATCCTGCTATTATGCATCTCAATGAGGAACGCGAAGGATGGTATGAAGGCGAACTTGATTTTAAGCGTGTTGTTCTCATTCCTACTTCTGGTAAGCATGAATATCGTGATACTCATTTTGTAGCACAGTGTAAGGCTGTGTCTGGATGGGATTGTTATAATCGCATTGTTGAGTATTTGAAGGATAGGGTAGATAATAGAAGTCAGTTCCCATCAGCTAAAGGTAAGAATTTTAAGTTTAGATATTTAGGTATGTGGAAGTAATTTCGCATGCCTTTTTGTTATTGCTTATTTATGAATAAAGTAATGTTGATTGGCAATGTTGGTCGTGAGCCAGAGATACATTATTATGATGCAGATCAGTGTGTAGCCTCCTTTACATTGGCTACTACGGAGCGTGGATATACACTTCCTAACGGCACGGTTGTGCCTGATCATACTGATTGGCATAATATTGTTCTCTTTAAGGCATTGGCTAAGTATGCCGAGAAATATATTCATAAAGGTGATAAACTTTATATTGAGGGACGTGTACGTTATCGTACTTATGATGATAAGAAAGGTATGCGTCGTTATGTTACAGAAATTTATGGTGACAACCTTGAATGGCTTTCCGCATCCCGTAAAACTGAAAGTATTTCTGGAGAGAAAGTAGACGATAGTGCTACTGATGCTACAGATGATTCTAATTTACCTTTTTAATGGATAGTTTTTTAGTAGATTTTTCTTCTTATATAAGTGTTAATCCAATAGATTTTAGTGTTGTTATAGCATTTCTATTGGCAGTTTCTCTACTATTTCTGTCAGGTTTTGCAAGTGCTTCTGAGATAGCTTTTTTTAGTTTATCTCCAACAGATATAGAATCTCTTGACCCTGATAAGAATGCTTCAGACAGACTTATCCAGCAGCTAAGAGACGATAGTGAGCGTACATTGGCAACAATTCTTATAACGAATAATCTTGTCAATGTGGCTATTATTATGCTGTGTAATTATATCTTTTTCCAGTCTGTTTACATTTAAGGAAGAGTGGTTGCAGTTTCTTTGTGTAACCATTCTATTGACTTTTTTGCTTTTACTCTTTGGTGAGATTATTCCAAAGGTTTATAGTAGAAGAAGCCCATTGGCTTTTTGTAGGAGCGGTGTAAAAGGTATTGTTTTCTTTCGTAGACTATTTTGGCCTATTGAAACAGTACTATTGAAAAGTGGTGCTTTTTGCAGAAAAGGTAGTACAGAAGGAGAGTCGTCAATTGTCTGTTGATGACCTTGAACAGGCTTTGGAGCTTACGGATAAGAATGATATTAAGGACGAGCAGGGGATGCTTCAGGGTATTATCCGTTTTGGTGATGAGACAGCTAAGGAAGTAATGACTTCTCGTCAAGATATTGTTGACTTGGATATTCGATGTTCATACGAAGATGTTTTGAAGTGCATTGTAGAAAATAACTACTCTCGTATTCCTGTTTATCAAGATAATCAGGATAATATACGTGGTGTTCTTTATATTAAAGACCTTTTACCTCATCTCTCAAAGCCTATAAACTTTAGGTGGCAGAGCTTGATTCGTCCACCTTATTTTGTACCTGAGACGAAGAAGATTGATGATCTTTTACGTGATTTTCAAGAGAATAAGGTTCATATAGCTATTGTAGTTGATGAATTTGGTGGTACGAGTGGTATTGTAACATTAGAGGATATCCTTGAAGAAATTGTAGGTGAGATTAATGATGAATTTGATGAAGAAGAGCGTAACTATACTAAGTTAGGTTCAAATATCTATATCTTTGAGGGAAAAACTCTTTTAAAAGACTTTTTTTAAGATTCTAAATCTTCCTGATGATGAGTTTGATGAAATTGAAGGCGATGCTGATTCTTTGGCAGGTTTACTCTTGGAAATTAAGGGTGACTTCCCTGCAGTGCATGAGATGCTAATATAAAAAAACTACAAGTTTGAGGTTTTAGCTATTGAAGAGCGTCGTATTAGTAAAGTGAAGGTTACAGTCTGTGGTACGAATAACGAATGAGGCAGAAGGTAAAGTAGCCATTGGCTTGCTCGAAATAGAAGGTGGTCGTCAAGCAGAGAGGGATGGGGTGCGGCGTGTCCTAACAGAAATGTTAGGGTATCAACCTTTGGTAGGCCATAATGAGGATGGTAAACCGATTATTGAAGGATATCATGTTAGTATATCGCATACTCTTGGTTATGTTGCTGTTATTCTTTCTCGTGAATATGAAGTAGGAATCGATATTGAATATATTTCTGATAGAGTAAGTCGCATATCATCGCGTTTCCTTAGAGTTGATGAAGAGTTTACTAATATTACTGATAAGCTTATCGCTTGGTGTGCTAAAGAAACTATGTATAAACTCTTTTCTTCGGAGCATTTAGCTTTAAAAGATATCAAAGTTGATCCACAGTTAAGATTGGTAACTAATCTTAATCGTAATGTTATTCTTGAATTTAAATGTGAATGTACTTCAAAGTATATTCTAACTTATATTTGGCATTAAGTATATTTCTTTTTTTCATGTTATAGTATTTTTTTATTCGAGTATAATTGCTTTTTGTGATTAAAGATGCATATTATATTACAAAAAAATATTTGTTATGCATTAAAAAAATATCTAATTTTCAATTTTTTTATTTACTGTATGGCTTGATTTTTTTATTTTCATTTTACTTATATTTGTATCAGTTATTTAGCGGATAACACAATATATTTACCAATTAGTCTAATTAACAGGAGGCAATGAACATGAAAGAAAACAAAACACATGATTTCTTCGAAGATTATGATTTCGAGAATCAAAACAGTAAAGAACGCACCGATGCTAATCAAACGCTTGGTGGTGAAATTTGGTACAACTAAGTTGTATGCGTATTAGATTATATATTTTTATGACTGATTTAGAATGCACTTACTCTTTGAGTTTAAGTGCATTCTTTTTTTGTATATATATAGTGCTTGGGTTAAAGTTGAGTATGGTATTCTTTTTTGCGTATAACTTTATTCGCATTTTTTGAGATATTTCTTATTAAGAGAAATAGATAGTATAAAGTAAATGATACTCAACATTTGTTTACTTCGTTATAATTGATTACTTTTGCATTTATAAAGAACTTATTATGAAAGAATCTAATGTAAAACAAGAAGAACTAATACTTATTCGTATAACCGGACAAGATAGACCAGGTTTGACAACAGCAGTGATGTCTATTCTTGCACGTTATAATGCTCATGTCTTAGATATTGGTCAGGCTGATATTCATTCTACTTTGTCGCTTGGTATCCTTATTCGTATTGATGAGAAAGATGCAGGGCAAGTAATGAAAGAACTCTTATTTAAGGCTACTGAACTTGGTGTAAATATAGGATTTGCACCAGTACCTGATGATGAATATGAGGATTGGGTTGATAGACAAGGAAAGAATAGATATATTCTTACTATTATAGGAAGGTCATTGTCAGCACGCAATATTGAGGAAACAACTCGGGTAATTACTGAGCAAGGCATAAATATTGATTCAATTCTTCGTTTGACAGGTCGTCAGAGTATACGCAAACGAAATCAGAATGTGAGAGCGTGTATTGAATTCTCACTGCGTGGTAATCCAAAAGATTATAGTCAGATGCAGGCTGACCTTATGCAGATGAGTCATGAGCAGGGTATTGACTTCTCTTTGCAGAAAGACAATATGTACAGACGTATGCGTCGTCTTATATGCTTTGATATGGATTCTACGCTCATTCAAACAGAATGTATTGATGAATTGGCAAAGTGTGCAGGTGTTGGTAAACAGGTTGCTGAAATAACTGAGCGAGCTATGCGCGGTGAAATTGACTTTAAGGAAAGCTTTAGAGAACGTGTTGCTTTGTTGAAAGGCCTTGATGCTAACGTTATGAAGGATATTGCTGAAACAATGCCTATTACAGAAGGTGTCGATCGCTTGATGACAGTATTGAAGCAGTGTGGATATAAGATTGCGATTTTAAGTGGTGGATTCACTTACTTTGGAGAGTATCTGCAGCGTAAATATGGTATTGATTACGTTTATGCTAATGAACTCGAAATAGATGAGAATAATAAGCTTACAGGCCGTTATCTGGGTGAGATAGTTGATGGTAAACGTAAGGCTGAGCTATTAAAGTTATTAGCTCAGGTTGAAAAGGTGAATCTTGCACAAACTATAGCTGTCGGTGATGGTGCTAATGACCTTCCAATGCTTGCTGAAGCTGGTTTGGGAATAGCTTTTCATGCTAAGCCACGTGTACAAGCAACTGCTGAACAAAATATTACTACTATCGGTTTGGATGGTGTTCTTTACTTCCTTGGTTTTAAGGATAGTTATCTTGGAGAAGCAGGAAACTTTAAAGAGACGCTTTAGATGATAGTAGTCTGTTAGAACTCAATTTATATATTATACTATACGTTGTTTTTTGAAACTGACAATTTTGCACTTATGTTAGGCAACATTACGCTTTTTAATAGAAATGCTGTTGTCTCTATCACTCTTCTACTGTAGGAGGTTACACCTTTTATAAGGATTATTTATAAGGTTTGTAGGCTCCGCACACGTTGTGTTCAGCATCCGCACAATACGTGCTGGCACCGATACATTTTTAGAAAGAATAGTTTTTGCCAAGTAACTATGTCATATAGCAAAATACTTGTGGGTGCTTTGCTTGAAAAGAAGTTGTCGAATCAAATTCTTTAATACAAAAAAAGATACTCTGAAAAGAGTATCTTTTTTTGTATTAGAAGTTCCACCAATGTTTTTTCTTAGGCGGTTCATGTTCTTCAAATGACCGATGTGCAAAGTTACGGCTTTCCCATGTTTCATTGTTGGTTATCATCTGATAGATAGTTCCCCAATCTGGTAAACCTCCAAGGTTGCGATCGTCAATAAACATTTCTACCTTCAATTTTCTGGAAAAATTATTGTTCTTCTCTTTTTCCTCTTCAGGATAGTCTTTGTTTACTGTCCAGAAATCTACACCACGTTCATGACACCAATCAACAGCCTCTTGAAGTAATTCACCTTCTCTGACGCTCCATAAGATAAGTTGGTGACCGTCTTTAATCAGCATTTTAAGTGTATCGGTAGCGAAAGGAATTTCGCTACCGATTTTTGGATATCTATGTTCTACGATAGTTCCATCGAAATCAACTGCAATAATCATTGTCCGTTAAGAATTTTTCTCTTGATTTTGAGTTTATCTCTTTACAGAGTCATCGTGCTTATTACCATAGTGGCTGTTAGCATAGTTACCATAATTGCCATAGTTTCCATACTGTCCATAGCTTGTACCGTAGCTTGCTCTACCATATCTACCATACTTACCGTAACCACCATAGCCATAGTAATAGCTATACTTTCTCTTAGACATATCAATACCGTTAAGTACGATTGCCATGTTAGGGAACTTCTTCTCGTTTGCAAGCGCATTAATCAAGTTGAAACTTGACTTTGGTGTGTAGTCTGCACGACACATATAGATAGATGCATCAGCAACACGTGCAATTTGAAGAGTATCCGTAACAAGTCCTACAGGAGCGGTATCAATCATGATATAATCATATTTCTCTTTCAAGAAGTTAATGATAGTATCTAATGAATTACGAGCGATAAGCTCTGCAGGGTTTGGAGGAATAGGACCAGACATGAGGAGATCCAAGTTCTTATTAACTCCTGAAGGCAAGATCTGCTCCTGCAAGTCCTCTACTGTTGGGTTATCCTTTACAAGAAGGTTTGTAATACCATGCTTGTGATCGTTGATACCGAAAAGTTCTGCTAAACGTGGACGACGAATATCAAGACCAACTAAGATAACTTTCTTGCCTAAGAGACCGAAACTTACAGAGAGGTTAGCTGCTGTAAAGGTCTTACCCTCACCAGAAGTAGATGATGTGAAGAGTACAACTTTCTGACCTTCCTTCAACATAAACTGGAGGTTGGTACGCATTGAACGGAAGATTTCTTCCATCTGGTTGTTCTGGTTCTCATGTACAACGATATCAGCTTTACCCTTCGCCTTGTTACTTGCAATAGCAACGTCAGCGATAATTGGTAATTTGGTAAGGCGTGCAACGTCATCATGACCTTCAATCTTATAGCGGAAGAATTGTAGGATAAGGATTACCAATACTGGAAGTGCTAAACCAATCAGCAAAGCAATTAGCATGATTGATGTAGACTTAGGACTAATCTTACCAATCAGCTGTGGGTCATCAATGAGCTTACCCTTATCGGCTGTCGCTGCTAAAGAGATACTATTTTCCTCACGCTTCTGAAGCAACATGAGGTAAAGACCAGATTTAACTTCCTGCTGACGGTCAATCTGAGTCAGCATACGTTCCTGCTGTGGAGTCTCAGCAACTTGCTCATTGAACTTATTAACCTGTGCAGAAACTGCATCACGCTGAATCTGTAAGTTTTGACGTGCAGCTGAAATTGCACGACGTATGTTACCATTTAACTCGCGAATCTGAGCTGTAAGTGGTTCTACTACAGGAGAACTTTCAGATGCACTGCGGAGTAAACGATTACGCTCAAGGACTAACTCGTTGTACTTGTTAATCAAAGAAGTAGAACTCTGGTCGTCCAAACCTACATTAGAAGGAATAACCTGAGAAAGATTGCGAGATGAACTTTCAACCTCTCTTGCAATCGTATTGAACAATTCAATCTGTGTTTCAACTTCAGCAAGTTTCAATTCTGAGCTATTCTGATTTGCAACAGAATTACCTGCATTCATCTTCAATTCAACAATACCATTCTGCTGCTTATAGTTCTGCAACTCTCCTTCGGTCTTACCAAGTTCTGCATTAATCTTACTTAAACGGTCATTAATGAACTTATCTGTACGAAGTGCAATGGTATTCTTATCCTCATTTGCCTGACGATTATATACAATTGCCACCTGCTTGAGATAATCAAGAGAACGCTGTGGAACTTCATCTGTAAGCTGTAACTGAGCAATAGAGGTAGACTTTGCTGTCTGTGTAACCTGAAGCTCGTTAGCATACTTGTTAGCTGCCATTCTTGGAGAGATAATGGTAACATTAAGAATTTGTGCGTTCTTCATTGAATGTCCATTATTTGGACTGATAGTGATGATTCCGGGCACGAGTAGCTATCGTTGCAGGAAGACTTGTAAATTTTCTATTGATAGAGTAAGGACCTTCGCTTGAGTTATCGTTAGTAGGTACATAGTATGTTCCATTAACAATATAAGTCAAGCTATCCTTGGTGATGCTCAAGTTAATAGGAGCATTCAATCTTTCACGATGAGCCTGATCAATATCAACGTTAAGAGGCTGGTCACGGTAAAGGATAATATCCTTTACTCTTCCCTTTGTTGAATAGTTAACATATAACTTCAAGTCTCTAATAGCATCTTCTGCAATAGAGTGTGATGTCAAAAATCTCCATCTCATTATCAATACCAGTTGAGTTTGAGATGATACCGAGGTTTGACATGTTTTGCAAAGAGGAACCACGTCTATTGCTATTATTTTCGTCCTTAATCAGCAACTTTGCTGCAGACTGATACATAGGTGTAGCATATCTAAGATAGATAGCTCCTAAACTTCCGAAAATAATCAATGACAATACGAACCAGTACCAGTTGAGTACGATGGTTCGATAAAGGGTGGCAAAATCAAAGGAGGAGTTACCTTCGTGAACTTCCAGTTCCTTCCCTTGTTCTAATTTAGTTGTTTCTTCCATATTTATTACTTTTTCTTATTATTCAGTAAAGGATTATTTATCTTACTTTTTCTCTTCAACAAGCTGAAGGAGATATTTACCATAGTTATTCTTAATCATTGGCTGTGCTTCTTCACGAAGCTTCTCTGTAGTTATCCAGCCTTTTTTATATGCTATTTCTTCTAAGCATGCAACCTTAAGTCCTTGTCGTTTCTCTATACATTCTATAAATGTACTTGCCTCTGCCAAACTATCATGCGTGCCAGTATCAAGCCAAGCGAAACCACGCTGCAACGTTTGTACCATTAAGTTGTCTTCTTTAAGATAGCACTGATTAACAGTTGTAATCTCAAGTTCCCCTCTTGGAGATGGTTTAATATTCTTTGCAATCTCAACAACACTGTTCGGATAGAAATAAAGCCCTACAACGGCATAGTTACTCTTTGGATGTTCTGGTTTTTCTTCTATGCTAAGACATTTGCCAGTCTCATCAAATTCTGCAACACCATATCTTTCTGGGTCATTTACGTAATAGCCAAATACAGTTGCCTTATTTTCCTTTTCAGCCATCTGCACACTATTACGCAATAAAGAACTAAAGCCTGCTCCGTAGAAAATGTTATCCCCCAGAACCAAGCAAACAGAATCATTGCCGATAAATTCTTCGCCAATGATAAAAGCCTGTGCAAGACCATCTGGTGATGGTTGTTCTGCATATTCAAAGCGTACTCCAAAACTACTTCCATCTCCTAACAGACGCTTAAATCCTGGTAAGTCAAATGGCGTAGAGATAATCAGAATCTCTTTGATTCCAGCCAGCATCAATACAGATACTGGATAGTAAATCATAGGCTTATCGTAAATTGGTATAAGCTGTTTGCTTATTCCTTTAGTGATAGGGTAGAGGCGTGTACCTGAACCGCCTGCGAGAACTATTCCTTTCATAATAGTGTGGTTTGAATATCTGTTTTTAAATTAGTAGTTATTGCTTATTTTATATGCTCAAGCGTCAAATTCTTATGGATGTTTTCTAACCTATGTGCTATAAGTGCAAGCATAGGTGGTAAATGGGTTATGCTCAAGATAACAAAGTTATTGAGGGAACCCAATCCTTTTCGTTAAGTATTTGTCGTTACACGCTTTCATTTGCAATATTGCTATCTTGATTGCAAAAGGTAATAAATTTAATTTAATTAAAAAGCTGTGAAAAATGAGAAATCATTTACTTAATAGGTGAATTTCATGTTTTTTTATTAACTTTGCAATCGAGTAAAAAAATAAAAAAAGTTCATCTTAATAACTTTAAAACTTTAAACAAAAGATATGGGATTCTTATCAAAACTCTTTGGAAAGAATGATGCTGCACAGTCAAAGACTGGTGGTATGGAGGACTATATGACACTTGTTCGAGTTTACTTTCAAGCAGTACTTGCAACTCGTTTGGGTATCAATAATTTAGCAATGCTTCCAGATCTACGTACATACAAGCAGACTTTCCGTGTTCCAACATTGAATAATAAACTGGGACTTGGTGAAAAAAAGCAAGTGTGCGTAAAACTATGAAAAAAATATTTATAATGTTGATGACAACTTCTTTGATGAGATAGATGCGAGCATCAAAAAAAGAATTGTAAGAAGATGCAAGATATTCAGCCTTATCTTTATCAGTTTCAAGGTTTCACACAAGACTTAATGATGCTTGTGGGTAATTTAATGAAGTTTAAGTTGCGTGTTCCAGGCTTTTTTAAGAAAGCTATCTATACAATGACAGAGAAGACTGTAAATGACATTTACGATAAAAATAGTTTCTCTGATCCAGGTGTTATAAAGGCTGTTATGTCTGTTCGTCAGTATAATCAACGTCTCGGATTTAGTCGTAAGTGGACGACAGACTTCGTTTATCAAGTAGTATCACTTGCAAAGAAAGAGCCAAAACCTGCTGATGAAGTAGAGTCAAAATAATTAATCATATATTTGCTTAAATAGAAACTTTAATGTAATTTTGTAGCCAAAACGAATAGATTAGCTATGAATGCAAATGAGAAGATTCTGAATACGTTTGCGACGCGTGTACGTCAGATGATTCTTCAGTATGAAGCACTGAAGAAGGAGAATGACGAATTGTATGCGCTCGTTGATCAGCGTGAGCAGGAGATAAAGCAACTGCAAGAAGAGTTATCTCAGGCAGAAGCTGATTATAATTCGTTGAAGATGGCTAAAATGCTTGAAGTTACGGATGGTGATATGGAAACCGCACAAAAGCGGGTTGCTAAGCTCATCCGAGATGTAAATAAGTGTATCACACTTTTAAGTGAGAAATAAAACAGAATACAATGGCAGACGATAAGCTACATATAAGATTGCATGTATATGATGCAGAACTATCCGTAAATGTTCCACGAGAGGATGAGGAGTATTATCGTTCGGCAGCCAAACTTATCACCGACACTATCAATACTTATTCAACTCTTTTTAAAGGTAAGAAGGGGGATAAAGACATTATATATATGGCTATGCTTGACATTGCATTGCGATATAAGAAAGAAGGTGTACGTAATGATACGGCTCCATTTAATGATATTCTCAGTAAACTCACTTCAGAAATTGAAGATACACTGAAGAAATAATGAGAATATTTAATTTAAATCAAAAAAAGAATCAATGAGTCCAATAGTAACAGTTATAATAGCTGTGGTATGCCTTACGGCTGGATGTGCTGGTGGATTTGCTATTTTCCGTTATATTTTAACTGGAAAATACAAAGATACAATGGAAAAAGCAGAAAAAGCTGCAGAGGTAATTAAAGAAAAGAAGCTTCTTGAAGTTAAAGAGAAATTTCTCAACAAGAAAAAGTGAGCTCGAAAAAGAAGTTCAGCAGCGTACGTTGAAGATACAGCAGGGTGAAAACCGCTTGAAACAGCGTGAAGTTGCGTTGAATCAACGTCAGGATGAACTTAATCGTCGTAAGCAAGATGTAGAGCAGCAGCAGCAGCGTGTAGATAATGAGAAGAAGCTACTGCAGATAAAGCAGCAGGATCTTGAGAAGATGCAGGAGCAGGAGCGAATGAAACTTGAAGAACTCTCAGGTCTTAGTTCTGAAGAAGCAAAGAAGCGTTTGATAGAGAGTTTGAAAGATCAAGCAAAACTTGATGCAGCATCTTATATTAATGAGATTGTTGACGAAGCAAAACTTAATGCGAATCAGCAGGCTAAGAGAATAGTTATTCAGACAATTCAGCGTGTTGCTACTGAAACTGCTATTGAGAACTCTGTAAGTGTATTCCACATTGATAGTGATGAGGTTAAGGGACGTATTATTGGTCGTGAAGGTCGTAATATTCGTGCTTTAGAGGCGGCAACAGGTGTTGAAATAGTAGTTGATGATACGCCAGAGGCTATTGTAATCTCTGCTTTTGACCCAGTTCGTCGTGAGATTTGTCGTTTGGCACTTCATCAGCTTGTTGCTGACGGACGTATTCACCCAGCACGTATCGAAGAAGTGGTTGCTAAGGTTAAGAAGCAACTTGATAATGAGATTATTGAAACCGGTAAACGTACAGCTATCGATCTTGGTATTCATGGTCTTCACCCAGAATTGATTCGTATTGTAGGTAAGATGAAATATCGTTCTTCATACGGTCAGAATCTTTTGCAGCATGCTCGTGAGACAGCCAATCTTTGTGCTGTTATGGCAAGTGAGTTAGGCTTGAATCCAAAGAAGGCAAAGCGTGCAGGATTGTTGCATGATATCGGTAAAGTGCCAGATGAGGAGACCGATTTACCACACGCACTTTATGGTGGTAAGATTGCTGAGAAGTATAAGGAGAAACCAGATATTTGCAATGCGATTGCTGCTCACCATGATGAGATAGAGATGACTACACTTCTTGCACCAATTGTACAGGTGTGTGACGCTATTTCTGGTGCTCGTCCGAGTGCTCGTCGTGAGATTGTAGAAGCTTATATTAAGCGTCTGAATGATCTTGAAGCAATTGCAATGAGCTATCCGGTGTAACTAAGACTTATGCTATTCAGGCTGGTCGCGAACTTCGTGTTATCGTTGGTGCTGACAAGATGGATGACGCCGAAAGTGAGAAGCTCAGTTCTGAAATTGCAGAGAAGATTCAGAATGAGATGACTTATCCTGGTCAGGTTAAGATTACGGTAATTCGTGAGATACGTTCTGTTGCTTATGCAAAGTAAAGTTTGAATTTATTTGAATTATCATAGAAAGCACTCCTATATGGGGTGCTTTTTTTATTTTGCAAGTTCATTAGTAATTCTGATATATGTCAGTAATATATATGAATAGAGAAAGCCCTCGCAATTCATGAAGTTATTTCCACGAATTGTCGAGGGCTTTAATTTTATTCTATCTATTTTATTAGCAGCCAGAACCATCAAGACGGCAAGAAGCTGCTGCAGGGGCATCGTTAAGGTTGATACCAGCTTCTTCTGGTGATAGTGTTACTGTACCATCCTCAAGTACAAAACAAGGTACGCCAGCATAGCCGTGCTTCTTTGCCTCGTCAAATACAGCGTTGTTATCACGAAGACGGAGGAATTCCTTCAAATACTTAATATGTGAACCAATTTCTATTACTTCATAGCGATTGTCACCTTCTACGTGCTTGTCAACTGCGATACAGTCTGGACAAGTATTCATTCCATAAATTTTAATCATAATCAAATGTCTTAAATTTAAACTCTAAAAGTTTATTATAATATTACCTTGACAGAGTTTCGGCGTTTAGTGATTACAAATCTTAGTTGTATCAACAGTGAATCCTCCCTTTGCAGGCATAAACTTACCACGTTCTGTCAAGAAATCTACCAATTCTTCAGCGTTCATACCATCTACAGAACAAGTGTGGAATTTCTCTTCTACACCGAAACGTTCGATAATTGCTTTTACTAAATCTTCTTTTGTCTCATAACTATTACCCTCCATCATGTGGAGAACATCATGTCCATGTGCCATTTTTATCTTCTTTTTTGTTAATAATTTAGTGCATTAAATCTGTCTTTGCACACTCTTTTTGCCTACAAAAAGTTGTGCCATGTGTTAAATTAACTAATTTTAATCCTTCAAAAGTGATAATATGACATAATTTAATTACTTTTTGTGTTTGCTGACAGATATTATTGGGAAAAATGTCAGTTGCAATTGATGTCATTATTACTTAAGTATCTCTTGCATTTCAACTTAGTGAAGTATTGTGTTTATAAAAAAATATTTGATTATAATTATATTATGATGAAGAAACTTTTGCTTGCTTTTGCAGCTACAATGTTGTTGTTATCATCATGTGGCACACATAAAACGGTAGTGGGGAAATCTAATATAGTAAGTTATACAGAAGCTCGTAATTACTTTCATATTGGTGATGAAACCAAGCCTATAATAAAGAAAATAACTTCACAGGAAACTCTTGCAAAGGAGTTTGGTGAAGCTGCTTTTATGGGTAAAGATGGTGAACCTACTAAAATTGATTTTTAATAGGAACTTTGCTATTGCTTATATTCTTCCACAAACAAACCATAAAAACAGTTTTGGCTCCTCTTTCATTGACTTTAAAGAAGAAGCATCTTGTTTTGGAATATAAGTTAGAACAAGGTAAGGAACAGACTTTCTTTACTCAACCATTTTTTATTATCGTTGTTGACAAGAAGTACGTTGATTATAATGTTGTTGAAGTTAAAAGTTGGGATTAGACATTTTTAGTTAATAGGGGGTATAATGTTATAAAAATCAACTCCCTATAGCTATTAATTATATGGTAAATAAATAAGGACAACTCATAAGAGTTGTCCTTATTTTATATCTTATAATATCGGTGAGCGGAATACGGGAATCGAACCCGCCTCCCAGGCTTGGGAAGCCCGTGCACTACCGATGTGCTAATTCCGCAAATGGAGCCGATACCCGGACTCGAACCGGGGACCTACGCATTACGAATGCGTTGCTCTACCAACTGAGCCATATCGGCGGTATTGCGTTGCAAAGTTACATCAAAAAAACAAACAGCCAAATTTTTGATTTATGTTTTTGTTATTAGTTTTGTTGTAATTCGATATACGCAGAGTCAACCAGCAAGTGCAAAATTACAAAACGAGTTTAAAGAACTCACACTTCGTTTTGGAACTTACATATATAATTTGGTTATAAGAAAAAGTAAATTATATTGTTAGTTTTATTAATAACGACTTTACTTTTGATAGAGTTAGTTCTTTATAATCTATTGTTTTTAAGTTTTATGTGTTTAAAGTAGTGAATTATGTTATTAAGTTTTGTCTTTTTTTCATTATTATTGATAACTTTGTATTCAATATTTAATGCACTATAATCACATTATGGAGTATCGGCATAAATTTACATAAATGCCTTCCTCTTTACTTATTTACTATATCGTAGTATAAAAAAATCTAATTTATTATAGCCTTATGAGAAAAAAATTATTACTCTCTTGTTATTGGCTGTCACATTGACTGCTGCTGCACAGGATTTTAATCATTATTTTGAGGATGCAACCTTGCGACTCGATTACATCTTTGCAGGTAATGCAAAGCAACAGACTATTGCTGTAGATGAGTTATCTCGTATTCCACGTTGGTATGGTAAGCACGATCGATTGGCTGAGGTACCTGTTGAAGGAAATGGGCAGGTTATTGTTCGTGACCATCGTACGCAAAAGGTTATCTATCGTAACTCTTTCTCAACGCTTTTTCAAGAGTGGCTTACAAATGATGAAGCGCAGAAACCTTCACAGAAGTCTTTTGAGAATGTTTTTCTTGTTCCTTTTCCAAAGGACTCTGTAGATATTACTGTTGAACTACGAAATAATCGTCGCGAGGTGACAGTGTCTATGAGTCATACGGTTAATCCAAAGGATATTCTTATCCGACACATTGGTGAGCGTTCTGTTACACCTTATGAAACATTGCAGAAGGCGGCAGATACAACACGTTGTATTCATATTGCATATATTGCGGAGGGATATACAGAAGCGGAGATGGCAAACTTTATAGAAGACTGTCGCACTGCAAATGAAGCTCTTTTTGCGCATGAGCCATTTAAGTCATTGCGTCAACGCTTTAATGTTGTAGCTGTTAAGTCACCATCTATGGAAAGTGGTACGTCAGAACCTTCAAAGGGTATTTGGAAGAATACGGCTCTTCATTCACATTTTGATACATTCTATAGTGATCGCTATTTGACAACACTGCATTTAAAGGAGTTGCACGATTGGCTGGCTGGTACACCTTATGATCATATTATCGTTCTTGTTAATACCGAGAAGTATGGTGGCGGTGGTATTTTAAACTCTTACAACCTTTCTATGGTGCGTAACCCTTATTTTAAGCCAGTAGTTGTACACGAGTTTGGTCATTCTTTTGCTGGTTTGGGCGACGAATACGCATACGAAAAGGAGCAGATTAATATGTATCCAACTGACGTAGAGCCTTGGGAACTAACCTCACGACCTTAGTTGACTTCCATGGAAAATGGGAGAATCTTATCAATAAGAAGACACCAGTTCCAACTCCCCAGCCAGCTGATCTTGATAAAGCTAATGCGCGTCATGATAAGTGGAAAGTAGGTGCTTACGAGCCTGCTGGTTATTCACAACATGGTGTTTATCGTGCATACCCAGACTGCCGTATGCGTACGAATATGCATCCTGAATTCTGTCCTGCTTGCAATTTAGGACTTACAAAGCTTATTAAATTCTATACGGGAGAGTAGGGGAATATAAGTTTTGTTTTCATTCTCTTGAATGAGATTATATATTAAAAAAAACACAACACGGCTTATGTGTTATTTCAGTATTGCTCTGAGAACACATAAGCCGTTTGGTATATCAGATTTTGCTAACATCTTGTGTTGTGTTTAGTGCTTAGCACTATTGGTGTTTACCAACAGCACGACATGTGCTGAGCCTCAACACGATGTTTGCCGAGCAATAGTATAGTAATTGAATATGGGAGTTTTGGATGGATATTATGCTCGTTATAATGATTATCTAAAGTACTAATCGATAATGCGGGTTACTGGAAATCTTTCATGAAAAGAGGTGTACCAAATAATTGGCACACCTCTTTTGTGTATTGTATCTTTTGTATGTCTTATGCTTAGTAAGCGAAGAGAGGATAATCCTTCATAGTCTCATTCACTTTCTCACGTACGCGCTTGATAACCTGATCGTTCTCTGGATCTGACAATACCTCGTCAATGAGGTCTGCACAGAGTAGCATCATATCTTCCTTACAACCACGTGTTGTCATAGCAGCTGTTCCAAGGCGCAGACCGCTGGTCTGGAACGCAGAACGCTCATCGTATGGTACCTTGTTCTTGTTGGCTGTGATGTCAGCAGCAACAAGTGCATTCTCAGCAACCTTACCAGTAAGGTCTGGATACTTCTGACGTAGGTCAAGGAGCATAGAGTGGTTGTCGGTGCCACCGCTAACAATGCTAAAGCCTTTCTCAACAAGTGCCTGAGCGAGAACAGAAGCATTCTTCTTCACCTGCATAGCATATTCCTTCCAGCTTGGCAGGAGGTTCTCACCGAAGCCTACAGCCTTAGCTGCAATCACATGCTCCAATGGCCCACCCTGGTTTCCAGGGAATACAGCAGAATTAAAGAGCATAGACATTGGTTTCAATTCGCCTTTCTTAGTTGTCAAGCCCCAAGGATTATCGAAGTCCTTGCCCATAAGGATGATGCCACCACGAGGACCACGAAGTGTCTTGTGGGTTGTTGTAGTAACAATATGTGCATATTTAACAGGGTTATCGAGTAGACCTGCAGCGATAAGACCAGCAGGGTGAGCCATGTCAATCAGCAGTAAAGCACCAACCTCGTCAGCAATCTGGCGCATACGTTTATAATCCCACTCACGGCTGTACGCAGAACCACCACCGATGATAAGCTTTGGCTTGTGTTCACGTGCAAGACGCTCCATCTCGTCATAGTCAACACGACCTGTCTCGGGATTCAGCGTATAGCCTACATGGTTATAAAGAATACCAGATGTATTCACCTCACTACCATGAGAGAGATGACCACCCTGGTCAAGGTCGAGTCCCATAAAGGTGTCGCCTGGCTTTAATACGGCAAGCAACACAGCTTGGTTAGCCTGTGCGCCAGAGTGAGGCTGCACGTTGGCATATTCAGCACCAAAGAGCTGCTTAACACGCTCAATAGCAAGCGTTTCAACTTGGTCAACCACTTGGCAACCACCGTAGTAGCGTTTGCCAGGATAACCTTCTGCATACTTGTTAGTTAGGTAAGATCCCATGGCTTGCATTACTTCGTCACTGACGAAATTCTCTGATGCAATCAGCTCCATACCTTTGAGCTGGCGCTTGTGTTCCATCTCAATAAGGTCAAAAATTTCTTGGTCTCTTCTCATGTGTATTGAATGTTTATAGGGAGTCATTTTCAACAAACTAATCCCTGGTTAGTGATACGCTGCAAATATACGAATTAATGTTCTAACTTGCAAGTGTATCAAAAAAATAATGTAACTTTGCATTTACAATAGTTTATTTGCTGCTTACACGCATTATTACTATAATGTGTAGAAAGCATTAATTGACAATATATTACAACATTATATATGAAGCTAAAAGAATTATTTCAAGCTTACGAGTTTGATGAGATTTATCCTCAGATAGGACTTATGTTTCCTAAAGGTCGCCATTTACGTGCGCAGTTTGGTAATGCATACAATTTATTGCTAACGCTTAATCCTGTAGCATCGAAGAAGCAGATTCGCTATCAGTTGATGGAGGACCCCGATACAAATGAGATGTTCTTTGGTGCTGATGATCATGATTTTAATGGTCCTTGGGAAGTTCTTCTTGGCAAGGAAGTCAAGAAAGAACCAAAGGTTGATCTTACAAACGAAGAACTGGTTGCTAACTGCTTGTTGAATACAGTTTTAATCGGCCGTCATCCTCGTTCATTTGAGAAGGATTATCAATCTATTGTAAAGTAGAAGATAGTTGACGATTCGGTAAGTTAACAAGTTGATATGTAAACGAGTTGACAAGTTGCTTGATAGAAAGAATTTAATTCCTTTTACTCATTGCAACTTGCCAACTCGTTTTATTAATCAACTAATAAGTTCGTATAATTTTATTTATTAAGTAACTTGTTAACTATCAGTTCTTAATATATTATGTCAAGTACCTTGTTTACTTGTCACCTCGTTAACTCATTACCTTACCCTCTAATCATAGTAATGATCATCTTGAATCTCTCAGGTGCATTTACAGAGTGAGGTGCACCACTTGGAATGATAAAGCTTTCTCCAGCATTGATTACATGCTTAACATTTTCAACGGTTAGTTCCATCTTTCCATCAACAACCTGAATGAATGCATCGAATGGTGCTGTATGCTCTGAAAGTCCCTGACCAGCATCGAAGCTAAATAAGGTTACACTTCCTGCATTACTATGTACTAATTCCTTACTTACTACACCACCTTCTGCATAGTCAATTACATTGTTTGAAGTGAAAACAACTCCTTTTTTTCTACCTTAGCTATGTTTTTTTATCTCCTTTATTTAATTTATAATACTTTTGTTTTATCTTTCTATGTTAAGTATAACAAAGTTGGTGCCAAGTTTGAAAGTGGGAACAAATGTTACTTTTTTTAGCTTGTTTGTAGTGTCATAGATATTTGTTATTGGTAACTTATTTTTATTTATCTGACTTTTTAGTGTAATATTGATTTCATTTTCATTCATTTCCATATCTCTCAAAAACTTTTTTTGAATGCTTAGTGATACCCAAATGTAATTCACATTCAGTATAAGGTATTATTTCAGAACAAAGTTGCTGTCACTACTATCATTCAAAGTTGTTTGCTAATACGTTAGTTTACAGTGAGTTTACTTGCAATGTTAAAAGTGACAGCAAATTAAAAATAAAATGTATTTAATAGAAGAATACTTCTTTTCCTCTCATTTTATTATAATTTCTCCCTTGTCATTCTGTTCTTTTGATTAATATTATTATCTTTGCACAGATTATTTCGAAATAAAAATCTCTGCTTATCCAATAAAGATGAGTAGACAGTAAAATTTAATTGTATAAATGAAACAATTCAGACTGGTGGACAACATCGTCGGATGGCTTGCATTCTTTATTGCAGCTTTCGTTTATTGTTCCACAATTGAACCGACAGCCAGCTTCTGGGACTGTCCCGAATTCATTACAACAGGCTATAAACTGGAGATTGGACACCCTCCTGGGGCACCGTTCTTCATGCTTACAGCCAATCTCTTCTCACATTTTGCAAGCGACCCAACAGAGGTAGCACGCATGGTCAATACAATGAGCGCATTGCTTTCTGCAACGTGTATCATGTTCCTTTTCTGGACCATCACTCACCTCTCACGTCGTCTGATTGTACGTGATGGAGAAGCTCCTTCACTTGCAAAAACTATCGCCATCGAAGGTGCTGGCCTTGTTGGTGCACTGATTTACACATTCAGTGACACTTTCTGGTACTCTGCCGTTGAAGGCGAGGTATATGCCTATTCATCAGCCTTTACAGCTGTTGTATTCTGGCTTATCTTGAAGTGGGAAGATAATGCAGACAAACCTCATTCTGACCGTTGGTTGATACTGATTACCTATATGACTGGTCTGTCAATTGGTGTGCACCTACTCAACCTCCTTTGTATTCCAGCCATTGCACTGGTTTACTATTATAAGAAGGTGCCAAATGCAAACTTGAAGGGTTCACTCTTTGCCTTGCTCCTCTCAGTAATCCTCGTTGCAGCCGTTCTCTATGGTGTTGTTCCAGGTATTATCACTGTAGGTGGCTGGTTTGAGCTATTCTTTACTAACACACTTGGTATGCCATTCAACACAGGTACGATAGTATATATAGCTTTACTAATTGCTTCTTTTGTTTGGGGTATTTATGAGACATATCAAGATAAGAGTTCACACCGTCAGAATATAGCTTTCTTAGCTGCTTTTGCACTTATTGGTATACCTTTCTATGGCTATGGCTGGACAGCATTCTTTACAGGTATTGTTGTACTTGCTATTGTTTATGTATTGCTCCAGTGGCAGCGTCCATTTAACAAGGATGGTAAGAAACAGCGTGTAGCACTTGTTTCTTCACGCATAAAGAACACAGCCCTACTTTGTATGCTGATGTTGTTTATCGGCTATTCTTCGTACGCTGTAATCGTTATTCGTTCAACAGCAAACCCACCAATGGACCAGAACTCACCTGAGGATATCTTTACTTTGGGTAGTTATCTGAGTCGTGATCAGTATGGTGACCGTCCATTGCTCTACGGACAGGCATATTCAAGTCAGCCTGCTGTTGCAGAAGATGGAATGCACTATAAGTTTGATGAAGGTGCCCCTGTCTATCAGCGCAAAGAGAAAAGTTCTAAGGACGAGAAGGATTCATACTTCATTGTTCGTCATAAGGCAACACAGGTATTTGAGCAGAATATGTTCTTCCCACGTATGCACAACCCAGGCTACGCAGGTCTCTACGAACAGTGGATGGGTGGTATCACAGGTCATGATGTTGATGGTGTGAAGATACCTACTCAATGGGAAAACATGAAGTTCTTCCTTTCTTACCAGTGTAACTTCATGTACTGGCGCTACTTTATGTGGAACTTTGCAGGACGTCAGAATGATATACAAGGTAATGGTGAACCTGAGCATGGTAACTGGATTACTGGTATCTCATTTATTGATAATGCTCTCTATGGTGACCAGAACTTGTTACCAGATGAGTTGAAAACAAACAAGGGACACAACGTATTCTATTGCCTACCATTATTACTCGGTCTGCTTGGTCTTTTCTGGCAGGCATGGCGTGGAAAGCGTGGTATACAGCAGTTCTGGGTTGTTTTCTTCTTGTTCTTTATGACTGGTCTTGCTATCGTAATCTATCTGAATCAGACACCAAGTCAGCCACGTGAGCGTGACTATGCTTATGCTGCATCATTCTATGCATACGCTATCTGGTGTGGATTAGGTGTATTAGCACTTTACGACTGGGCACGTAAACTGAAGGTTGCACCAGTATTGTCTGCATCTGTAATTTCACTTGTCTGTCTGCTTGTCCCAATACAGATGGCGTCACAGACATGGGACGACCACGATCGTTCAGGCCGATATACTTGCCGTGACTTTGGTCAGAACTACCTTAATTCATTACAGCAGGAGGGTAATCCAATCATCTTCACTAATGGTGATAACGACACCTTCCCACTTTGGTACAATCAAGAGGTTGAAGGAGTACGCACGGATACACGTGTCTGCAACCTTTCTTATCTGCAGACAGACTGGTACATTGATCAAATGCGCCGTCCTGCATACAACTCACCAAGTGTACCTATCTCATGGCCACGCCTTGATTATGTAAGTGGAACAAATGAGTATGTACAGATTCAACCAGAATTCAAGCAGCAGATTAGAGAGTTCTATCAGCAGGACCCAGCCTCTGCAAAGGCACAGTTTGGTGACGACCCATTTGAACTGAAGAATATTCTCAAGTATTGGGTACGCTCAAAGAATGCTGAAACACATGTCATCCCTACCGACACAATCTACATGACTATCGATAAGGAGGCTGTACGTCGCAGTGGTATGATGCGTCCTGGTGATTCAATTCCAGACCGCATGGTTATCTCATTGGCAGGAAAACAAGCATTGTACAAGAATGACTTAATGATGCTTGAAATGATTGCTAACTGTAATTGGACACGTCCTCTCTATGTAGCAGTAACTGTTGGTGCAGAGAACTTCATGAACTTAGGCGAGAACTTCATTCAGGAAGGCCTTGTTAATCGTATCACTCCATTCTCAACAATGGCAGATCCAAACTCACTTGGACTAAACATGCGTAACTTCGATACAGAGAAAACATACGATGTGATGATGAATCGCTTCAAGTGGGGCGGTCTCAGCAAGCCAGGAATATACATCGACGAGACTGTAGCTCGTATGTGCTATACACACCGTCGTGAAATGGCTGAGCTTGCACTCCACCTCATTGCAAAGGGTGAAAACGCAAAAGCATTGAAGGTACTGCAGAAGGTCGAGAAGGAAATTCCTAACTATAATGTACCTATCAACTACATGAGCGGTTCAAGTGACATTGCACGTGCTTACGCATTGCTGGGTCAGAAGGTTAAGGCACGTAAGATGTATGATGAGTTGTGGAAGATTTCTCTTCAGTATGTTAACTACTATTTGAGTCTTAATCCTCGTCTCTTCAATATGTCACAGAGTGAATGTAAGAAGAATTTCCAGATTATGATGAATCTTGTCAATGAAAATGAAAAGATTGATAATGCATGGGCTAACAAACATGCAACTCAACTTCAAAATCTCTTTGCAAGATTTGAAAATCGAGGTGGTGCATTGATGTAGGATTATTGAAATCCTATACAGATATTTAAAACTAAAAGCCAGAATCTGGTTGTCCTAAAAGACAGCCAAACTCTGGCTTTTTACTTTATCCTATCCCTCTATAATCTTTGGCTAATAGACACAGTAGTTGGATAGAATTGGGTAAGAATAAAGGATAAACTGCTCCTTTCTCTATCTTTGAGAAGAGCTTTAGGGATGTATCGAATAATATGCTAATAGAACAACCTGCACGCTGGCTACGTATCTTTTATCCACACGCTCTTTGGCGTATGGATAAGAACGACCATTCCGTCTATCTCACCTTTGATGATGGACCAATACCTGAGGCTACGCCTCTTATTCTCGACATACTTGACCAATTCAACGCAAAAGCCATGTTCTTCATGGTTGCTGATAATGTAAGGAAACATCCTGAAATCTATGAGGAAGTGATACGGCGTGGACATAAGGTAGGCAATCATACTTATCATCACCTTGGTTCTTTCAGGCACTGGACTTTAACCTATGCCGTAGATGTAACTAAGGCTGATGCCCTACTCAAAACCCCTTACTTTCGTCCTCCTCACGGATGGTTACGTCATACAGTATATTGGTGGGTAAAACAGAACTATCGCGTTGTAATGTGGGACCTTGTTACACGCGATTATTCTAAATGGTTGACAGCTGCAGACGTTGTAAATAACATAAAGAAATATACTCGTAACGGCTCTATCATTACCTTCCATGATTCTTTAAAAAGTATTGATAAGCTTCGCACTGCGCTTCCAGAGTCATTGCAATGGATTAAAGATCAAGGCTATGAATTCAAAGTATTCCCTGATGACCCAGCTGAAACTTTTTAAGAATTAACTATCATATCTCAATAATATTTGAAATAAAAGGGTAACCACCTTCTGGTGTAATATGGTGTTTTACCATTGAATATTATCTCTCCAAGCCTTTTGTACTTACAACGTAAGATGCATGAAAAGGCTCTTAATCTCATCTTATGTCATCAATAGACGCTTTCACTCCCATTATGCATAAAGAGAATCCTACTGTTGTTCAGTCATCAACAATTAAGTCCTTGGCTCGCTCTATGGGATTCTTCGCTTGTGGAATAGCAAAAGCAGCACCTGTTGACGAAGAAATAGCACAGAAATATCGGAGATGGTTAGAAAACGGAGAAGAGGCATCAATGGCATATATGACAAACTATTTGGAGAAACGCCTTGACCCACGCCTCCTTGTCCCTGGTGTTCGTAGCATCGTATCGCTTGCTCTAAACTATGCCCCCTCTCAACAAATGCCTGAAGGTGAGTACCAGATAGCAGCTTATGCACTCGGTCAGGACTATCACGACCTGATGAAGCAAAAGATGAGAGAGTTAGCTATGCAGATAACAGAACGATGGCAACTCCCCCACCAAAAAGAGGGAGAAGAATTTTCTATACGTTGCTTCTGCGACACAGCCCCAGTTCTTGAACGCTACTGGGCACAAAAAGCTGGTCTTGGTTGGGTGGGACGTAATCACCAACTCATAATTCCACATGCAGGCTCAATGTTTTTTTTGGGTGAGATTTTCTTACCTTTTGATGTTGATATGTATGATGAACCTATGTCCAACCGCTGTGGAAACTGCCATCGATGTATTGATGCCTGCCCAACCCGAGCTATCATCCCTAATGAAGATTTCCATGCCGAACGCTGTCTATCATATCAGTTGATAGAAAACCGAGGAGAGTTATCTGATGAAGCAAAAAACCACATGGGTGATACCATCTATGGTTGTGATCGATGTCAGACAGCTTGCCCTTGGAATCGCTTTGCTACACCTAATACAGAACCAGCCCTCCAACCTAAACCAGAGCTTCTCTGTATGAGCAAAGAGAAATGGCATAACCTAACTATAGAAGAATATCAACGTTTGTTTAAAGGCTCAGCAGTTAAGCGAGTTAAATTTGAAGGATTAAAACGTAATATTACCGTAAAGGTAAAATAAGGATACTTACTATTTATGGAGCGATAAAATCTCACTAATAAGTAAGAAACTATTATATTGCTAACAAGAATAGTTTTGGGCTATATGACAAAAATGTGCTTAAAATCCTTGTAACTGTTTAATAATCATTATCTTTGTTTTTATCCTTAATTCCACAGCATTTTTTTCTGGTTCTTCCGTTAAATGTGTGGATGCTTTTCGTATAGCTTTAACGGAAAAACCGAGGTTATTCATTAAGCAAAAATATAGTCAAGACTGTCAATTGTCTATTCTATTATTATCCTCCAACACCGCACCTTTTTTCATTTTAACACTTCAAAAAAATGTAGATAAGGTTCTGAAAAAAATCATTACATAATTTAGAATAAAAATATTTATAAATAAAGACAAAAAAACACGTGTAAAAAAAGTAAGTTTATAACTAACATAAAAATCAGTTGGTTATAAAGTTGTGCAAGAAAAAGGTGCTTAGTTGGGCTTCAAAAGGGCGTTAGTAACACTCCAAAAGAGCATCTTTTTGCAAGTCAATTAGGTATCTTTTAGAAGCCAAAAGAGCATATAATGATTTTTGAGTTGCACAAAAAATAGTTTACAAATATCGACTGATAAGGGAATAAGTTGTTTGTAGAAGACAGAAAGGCATGCTAATGGATAGACATCTTTTTATTTGGCTTTTTCTACATTATATCTTGTAGTTTATCCCTTTTTATATATAACTAATGGATATATCTATCCATTTAACGGAAGAAACTAAAAAGGGAGGGCATCAAATGATACACTCCCTTTTATATTAATTTCTGAATACTAAGCCCTCACCGAAGCTGTCGATGATGACAGGCTTGTCACGATTGACAGTGCCTGCAAGTAATGACTTACTGAGGTCGTTCAATACGTAACGTTGGATAGCTCGCTTGACAGGACGCGCACCGAACTCTGGGTCGTAGCCAACATCTGAAAGATAATTGATGGCTGGGTCGGTCCACTGAAGTGTAATACCCTGTGGCTCTAACATATCCTTAACTCTCTCAAGCTGCAGGCGAACAACATCGCCAATCTGCTCTTTTGTCAATGGCAAGAACATGATAGTCTCATCGATACGGTTGAGGAACTCAGGACGAATAGTCTTCTTCAGCATATCCATTACCGCAACTTTTGCCTTGTCGATTACCTCCTCACGGTTAGTATCGTTAAGATGTTCAAACTGTTGCTGGATGTATTGTGAACCAAGATTAGACGTCATGATGATAATCGTATTCTTGAAGTTCACTGTTCGTCCCTTATTATCTGTCAGATGACCATCGTCCAACACCTGCAGAAGGATGTTGAATACGTCTGGATGTGCCTTCTCAATCTCATCAAAGAGTACAACAGAGTAAGGCTTGCGGCGTACAGCCTCAGTCAACTGACCACCCTCATCATAGCCTACATATCCTGGAGGAGCACCGATGAGTCGAGTTACACTGAACTTCTCTTGATACTCACTCATATCAATTCGGGTCATCATAGACTCGTCATTGAAGAGATAATCAGCCAATGCCTTTGCCAACTCGGTCTTACCAGTACCCGTTGTACCTAAGAAGATGAAGGACGCAATAGGCTTCTTTGGGTCTTGCAAGCCTGCGCGTGAGCGACGAACAGCATCTGCCACGGCAGTGATAGCTTCATCTTGTCCGATGACACGCTTGTGCAATTCATCCTCCAAGTGGAGCAGTTTATCCTTCTCACTCTGTAACATTCGTGTGACAGGAATACCTGTCCAACGGCTCACAACCTCAGCGATATCATCTGCTGTAACCTCCTCGCGCACCATTGCTTGCCCATCTTGTGTCGCTTGCAACTGCTGTTGGATGTTCTTGATATCGTCTTCTAATTGCTTTAGTCGTGAGTATCTAATCTCGGCAACACGCTCGTAATTACCCTCACGCTCGGCACGGTCAGCCTCATACTTGAGCTGTTCAATCTCTTGTTTGTCCTGCTGAATCTTGTTTACCAGTCCACGTTCGCCTTCCCACTTTGCACGGAACCCATGTTCCTGCTCTTTTGAGTTCAGCGATCTCCTTGTCGAGTTGTGCAATCTTCTCTGTGTCGTTCTCGCGCTTGATAGCCTCACGCTCAATCTCAAGCTGCTTCAATCTACGACTGATTTCATCCAACTCCTCTGGTACAGAATCACGTTCCATACGCAGTTTTGCAGCAGCCTCATCCATCAAGTCGATAGCTTTATCTGGCAAGAAACGGTCTGAAATATAACGCTCAGAAAGCTTTAACAGCTGCGATACAAGCATCGTCCTGAATACGTACCTTGTGATGGTTCTCATAACGTTCCTTCAATCCACGAAGGATAGAGATAGCATCCAACTCGTCTGGTTCATCTACTAACACGGTCTGGAAACGACGTTCAAGAGCCTTATCTTTCTCAAAATACTTCTGATATTCATTCAGTGTTGTTGCACCGATAGCTCTCAATTCGCCACGTGCTAAGGCTGGTTTAAGGATGTTAGCAGCATCCATGGCACCTTCGCCACCACCTGCACCAACCAATGTGTGAATCTCGTCAATGAAGAGAATGATGTTACCATCAGCCTGCATCACTTCCTTAACAACACTCTTAAGTCGCTCCTCGAACTCACCTTTATACTTGGCGCCAGCCAACATCGCACCCATATCCAATGAGTAGAGTTGCTTGTCCTTTAAGTTTTCTGGTACATCACCACGAATGATTCTCTCTGCTAAACCCTCAACGATAGCTGTCTTACCAGTACCTTGGCTCACCAATGAGAATAGGGTTATTCTTTGTACGACGAGATAGAATCTGTAATACTCTTCTAATCTCCTCATCACGACCAATCACTGGATCGAGTTTTCCTGCACGAGCATCTTCTATAAGGTTACGTGCATATTTCTGTAATGACTGATAGTTCTCATCACCACTTTGCGACTGCACCTTCTGACCTTGTCTAAGATCATTGATCGCAGCTGTCATTTCTTTCTCTGTACAACCTGCATCTTTCAATATACGGCTTGCAGTTGAGTTCACTGCAAGTAGGGCAAGCAGCATTGGCTCGATACTAACGAATTCATCCCCCATCTTCTGCGAGATATCCAATGTACGCTGCATTACCTGATTGGTGTCAGAAGAGAGGTAAGGTTCACCACCAGATACTTTTGGTAAGTGGTTCATCTCATTCTGGATAGCACTTTCCACAGCTTGTGTGTTGACGCCAATTTCTGGAAGATGTAATTTATTACATCCTTCCCTTTATCCATTACACCAGCTAATATATGTACTGGCTCAATGGTCTGCTGTCCATTTCGCTGTGCAATGTTTATCGCACTCTGAACAGCCTCTTGTGCTTTAATTGTAAATTTCTCAAATGTCATATTCAAATCTCCTTCCTATAGCTCCTTTACCCTTATAATAGGCTTCGGAACTTGTTCTTATTTTTTGTTTCTATTGCCTATATCTCAAACCTTGTGCCTATATGTGTTTTATGTCAATTTGTCGCTTATTTCAGACAAATTGTCAGCTGCATGCTTCTTAAAAAGGGAGGTGGGGAGGTGGGGAACGTGTTTTTCAATGTTCAGTTCTCTTGGTGTTTACAGTTTATAAATGCGCAGATATAAATAAGTATGCCCCAAAGAATATAGAAAAACCTTTCGTAAGGCATATCTGTTTGTTGCTTCCAAAGATAAAGCAAGGATATAATTATAACTAAAAGACTGAATCTATTGTTTGTTCATTTTTACGTTACTTCTTTGATAATAAACGGTGATAGTGTCACCAATCTGCAGACTTTTATATTCTCCATATTGTTTACTCTTACCTTCATAGGTCTTCTCATCTACGTTATATGAATAGGAGTAGTAAGGAGTTGCGCAAATTTTATAAAGCTTGTTGACTACACCTTTAGTGTAAGCTGGGTCTTCAGTTATCTTGCTACTCGTCCATAAATGGTATAATGAGATTCCTAACAGTGCGATAACAATATAGGCTATTGATAGTTGATACTTTCTTTTCATTTGTCAGATTGAGCTTTATTATTCAACTTCTCCTTCATATAGTTATGAAGACGATGTGTAAACTCATAGTTTTTCAGTCCCCATTTTGGTGCTATGAGGAGGTCGGGAGGACTCTGGCTGACAAAGCGTTCGAGTACAAGGTCGGGGCGGAGAAGGCTAATGTAGTCTGCAATGAGCTTGATATACTCTTCAACCGTATAAAGATGAAATGGCTTTTCTGCGTACATCTTTGCAAGACGAGTTCCACGAATAATCTGTAACTGATGAATCTTCAGTGTTGTTAAAGGGAGAGATGAAATGATAGGTGCTTGTCTTAAACTCTCTTTTGCATCTTCGCCAGGTAGTCCGAGTATGATATGTGCACCGACACGAATACCACGTCGGGCAGTCTCTTCAATAGCTTTACGTGCGCAAGCAAAGTCATGCCCACGATTAACCAGTCGTAATGTCTCATCATTGCAGGTTTCTACACCATACTCAACGATGAGGAATGTGCGACGATTCAGTTCTTCAAAGTAGTCTAAGAGGTCGTCATTAATACAATCGGGACGTGTACCGATAACGAGTCCAACCACATCCTCCACAGCAAGTGCTTCCTCATAGAGTTTTTAATATGGTCATTAGTGCCGTAAGTGTTAGTATAAGCTTGGAAATAAGCAAGATATTTCATTTCAGGATACTTACCTGAAAAAGAAACGTTTACCGTCTTCAAGCTGTTGAGTCACGCTTTTCCCATTATCGCAGTAAGCAGGATTGAACGTCTGATTATTGCAATAAATGCAACCACCACGGCCAATCCTTCCGTCTCGGTTAGGGCAAGTAAATCCTGCATTAACCGATATCTTCTGTACTTTGTAAGGGAACTGAGAGCGCAACCAGTTCCCGAAATCGCAATAATATTGTTCCATTCTTTTGCAAATATACGGAATATTTTATATTTTTGTGCTGTTAAAACTTGAATTTATGAAACGTATATTACTTCTGTGTGCAACAGTGCTAACCGCACTTCAGTTGATGGCTGGAGAACCTATCTCTTTGAAAGACATTACTAATGGCACTTTTGCAACTAAGCGTATCTCGGGTGTTAATCCTCTAAAAGGAACTTCGGAGTATGCACAAATCTCGTCTGATGGTCGTCAGGTGGTTAAGTATTCTTTTCAAACTGGTAACTCGACAGGGGTTATCTTTGACCTTGCCGATGCAAAAGGTGAGCAATTAAGTTCCTTTGATGATTATCAGATCTCGTCCGATGGTAGCCGACTACTGTTACAGACAAATACTAATCGTATTTACCGTCGTTCGTTCACAGCAAACTTTTATCTCTATGATGTAAAGACAAAACAGTTGAAGAAACTGTCAAAAGATGGCTCTGAGCAGATTCCTACCTTCTCTCCTGATGGTCGTCAGATTGCTTATGTTTATCAGAATAACATCTATATTACAGATGGAGAGAACGTAAAGCAGGTTACTACGGACGGCGAGTTTAATAAGATTATCAATGGTTTACCTGACTGGGTAAACGAAGAGGAGTTCGGTTTTAATAATGCGCTTGCTTGGAGTGCAGATAGTAAGACGCTAAGTTGGATTAGATATGACGAAAGTGAGGTAAAGAGTTTTACCTTACAGTTCTATAAAGGTGCTTATCCTACATTTGATATGTTTGATGTCTACCCTGGTGATTACAGCTATAAATATCCAAAGGCTGGTGAGGCAAACTCAAAGGTGAGTGCATGGTCTTACAATTTGAGCGATGGTGCTGTACGTAAGTATGATTTACCATTAGCGGCAGATGGATATATTCCACGCATTAAGTCTACCTTTGATGCAAATCGTATTATCCTTTATACAATGAATCGTCATCAGGACGAGTTGAATCTTTATGCTGCTAATCCACTCACAGGTGCTTGTAAGTTGCTGATTAAGGAGAGTGTACCTAAGTACGTGAAGGAAGAAGCTATGGAAGGTGTCAGCATCATGAAGGATTATATTCTTGTTCCTTCTGATCGTGATGGCTATATGCACCTTTACTTGTATAATAAGGATGGAAAGCTTTTACGCCAGATTGATAAGGGGAACTATGACGTAACAGAAATCTATGGTTATGATGAGAAGACAGGAAATACCTACTTCCAAGCAGCAGCACGTAAGCCAATGCAGCGTGAGATATATGTTGCAGATAAGTCGGGTAAGTTGACTTGTCTTTCTACTCGTGCGGGATGGAATGTTGCTTCGTTCTCTGGTGATTATAAGTATTTCCTCAATACATGGAGTGATAGCAACCACCCATACGTATTTGCTATCTATGATAACAAAGGTAAGGAGATACGTGAGGTGCTTAATAATAATGAACTGCAGGAAAAAAATTGGCAAAAGTATGGCAACACTGGTGTTGAGTTCTTTACATTTACAACCTCTGAGGGTGTGAAACTCAATGGATGGATGGTGAAACCTGCTAGCTTCGATGCAACAAAGAAGTATCCTGTAATTATGCACCAGTATAGTGGTCCCGGGTAGTCAGCAGGTCGTTGACAACTGGAGTGTTGGCTCTATGGGTAGTGGTGCAATGTATGATTACTACTTGACACAGAAAGGCTATATCGTCGTTACTGTTGATGGTCGTGGTATTGGTGCACGTGGTGCAGAGTTTGAGAAGTGTACTTATTTGAAACTTGGTGACTTGGAATCAAAGGACCAGACCGAAGCTGCTTTATGGTTGGGTAAGCAAAAGTTATGTTGATGCTTCACGTATTGGTATATGGGGTTGGAGTTTCGGTGGCTTCAATACACTGATGAGTATGAGTGAGGGTCACAATGCCTTTAAGGCTGGTGTGGCAATTGCTCCACCAACAGATTGGCGCTATTATGATACGGTTTATACAGAGCGTTATATGCGTACACCGCAAGAGAATGCTGCGGGTTATGCCATTAATCCTATTAACCGTGCAGAGAAGCTTCATGGTAAGCTTTTAGTATGTCATGGCTTGGTAGATGATAATGTTCATCCTCAGAATGCCTTTGAATACTCTGAGGCTTTAGTACAAGCAGACAAGGACTTCAAGGAGAACCTCTATACTAATCGTAACCATGGTATTTATGGTGGTAACACACGTAATCACCTACTGAGACAGGTTGCTGAATGGTTTATTGAGAATCTGTAATAGGTGCTGATAAAAGAACTGTGCTGTTTACGAAGCACTCTCATGTATAAGTGAACCATGCGTGGCTTACTACATATTATGATAATGACAAGGGGCTTTTAACTCATCTTTTACTGATGTGTTTATGCCCAGCACATAGTGTGCGGATGCTTAACACGTCATGTGCGGATGGTAAACACCAATGGTGTTGAATGCTTAGTGCAGTGAAATATGTTGTTAGTAGGTAACAAATTATTGGTAGAAACGAGTTGTTCTATCAGATAACTGTAAATCAAAGGTGATGTCGTATGGACGAATATATTATTCAAAGTTCTATCAGATAGCACTAAAAAATAAAAAAACTCGGACACTGAATTGATATAATCAGTGTCCGAGTTTTTTATGTATAATTCATTTTATCTTGCTCTTTAACCAAAGAGTCGCTCAAAGAAACCTTTCTTTTTAGGCTTCTCCTCACTTGTAGCTGTTTCGAGGTGTGTAGATTTATCTTCTTCAGAGATTGTTTCATTTAATAGCAGAATCATCTGTAGGGATGTCTTCACCCTCAATAATACCTGCAGTACCCCATTGAGCAGCAAGCATTGTTGCATCCTTGCGAGCTGTATCCTCGTCAATTTCATATTGATTGCAGATTAACTCTACGAGGTTATCTACTGTAAAAGAATCCATCTTCTGCACCTCTTCCCATAAGTATGCAGAACTTTCGTTCATAGAAATTATATTGCTGAAGTCGATATTTTTCATCTCCTTCTGCAACGATGATACGTTCTCCGCATACTTCACGGAGGTTGAAACCATTCTTTACTTTCATTCTTATTGATAGTTTATATTGTTATCTTTCTTTTAATGTTCCATTAGATGGTACCGAAGATTGGAATCCAAATACGTCTGTAAATGCCTAATAGATATCTTCGGAGAGGGAGAAGTCGAGTCCAAATAAAACTATAAGTCTTCCATTTCCAAGCATCTGTAGCATCTATTTCTTTCCGTCCTTTCCGGTAGAAACCAATGACTGCTCCAACAATATTCTCCTTCTTGCAATGCTCAACACCAAGGTTGCCATCGCCTCGTAAGGTTACGTTGTCACCCTCTATTCTGTCAATACGATGTAAGACGAAGTGTCGGGGAGTTATCTCTGCTAAGACAGGGTCGCCAACCTTTATCGTTGTAGGCTTTACCAACAAAGCCTTGTCTCGGTCGTTTTCAAGGAAAGGACGCATAGAATAGCCACGAAGGCGTAATGTTACAGTATGCCCTTCATTCAACATCTTGACAACTTCTGGTAGAAACTCAGCATTAGCAAACTGGATTTCAGAAGTAGTAAGTACAGTCTTTGACATAAGTCTTATCTTTTCGTTACGGTTTGATAGCAGACTTCTGCCGCTTCCTGATTAGGTAGACAATGTAACGTAAATATTCTTCCAGTTTCTACAATCTTTGTAATCGTATTACAAACGCCATTGTAAATATCAGAATCCCACTTCATGCTGGAGCAAGAGGGGAGGAGTGAAGCGAACGCTGCAATAGGATTAGGCTTCTCAATAGAGTTTGTTGTGGCACGGTCAATGCGTGTGATAGCACCTAATCGAGCCTTGACATTACGATAACATGGCGTTTTTGCCACTCCATGGACTACCATATATCCATGTTTCACCATCAATGATTCTGACGATAGGATTATCATCGTTCATGAGGTCACTACCAGGAATATAGCGTAACCACATACTAACCTGTGTTGACTTACCTGTTCCACTCTTGGCAATGAAGGCATAGCCATACCCGTTGTTACGAACAAGAGAAGCATGAATTAGCAAGGTTTGTTTAAGTGCACCAGCAAAGGCAAAGATGAGCATCAATGCATTGTTCAGTCCAAAGGTGCGCATATTTGTGTTGCCATTGAGTGCACAACGACAATCGGAGAAATCCTTATTGCTCTGTAGTAAACAGCAGTCAGAGCCATTGATGTCTTTGATAATATATTGATAGCTACCGTCGTCAACACGATCAACGATCGTATCACCATTACCTGTATCAAAGCACGGATACGCTGTCTCCTTTCCTTTGGGATAGGGCGAAGCGTATCGTCAACTGTTAAGCGGAAAAAGATATTCTCCGAAACCTCCTTGATTCTAAAAAGGTTCGAAAGAACTCAGCAAGTGCATTCCGTTGACATCTGTCTCGCGGAAGATAATCTGTATATCAAAGTCAGCTATTCTGAAGTTATTTATTTCCATCTTTAGTTTCTCTGCTTACTTTGACTTCACTGCAGTTTTAGTATTCTCTTGTGTCTCTTCGCTTGATGTATAACTGTCTGGTGTTATCGTCTTATAGCTAAACTCTGCATCAGAAATAGACTTAACAACATACTTCTTCTTACCCTTTTCGTATTTATTTTTTTCAAAGCTACGAACTTCTTCATAGCCTTATTCTCATTCTCAGCATACATCGTAACGCAGGTTGGGTAGCTTACTAAACCATTATTCTGAAGATAATAGCGGAGCTGGTATGAATAGTCCTCGCGATTAGCAAGGAAGTTTGTACGATCGTTGGCAAGGTAGGCATCCACTTTCTGAATATTGGTCATATAAAACCGTTGAATCATTAAAAGAGGCTGCAAAACCAAACATATAAACCTTTGCAGGCTTGTATCCTTTTGCGTTACCACTATTTACCCATCCCAGCAGGAGTACTGCTATGATTAATACCTGACGTAATTTCATCTTAAATTAATATCTTACAATGTTAATGTTATTGTCCCTAAATAAGCCTTCAATACCTTACTGTTGGTTTGTTGGCGTAGGCGTCTTATTGCTTTTTTTCTTTAATCTGTCTTACCCGTTCACGTGTGAGATTGTATTTACTTCCTATCTCTTCCAGCGTCATTTCGCGTTGGTTTATTCCGAAATAAGCCTCGATTACCATCTTCTCTCTATCTTCAAGAATCTGTAAGGCTCTTCCGATTTCTTCACGTAGACTCTCTTCAACCAGCTCTTTGTCAGTTGATGGCGTGTTATCATTAGGGATGACATCCAGCAAGCTACTTTGTTCGTCGTCATAGAACGGAGCATCTACCGAGACATGATGTGAATTAACCTTCATTGCATCAACAATCTTGTCTTCTGGTATATCAGTGTTCTGTGCTATCTCATCAATACTTGGTGGCGTTCATTTTCTTGTTCAAACTGTGTCAATATCTTATTGATTTTGTTGACAGAACTTACTTGATTTAGTGGTAGCCTAATGATACGACTTTTGTTCTGCTATTGCTTGCAAGATACTTTGTCTTATCCACCATACAGCGTATGAGATAAACTTGAAGCCACGGGTTTCGTCAAACTTCTCTGCTGCTTTGATTAATCCAACGTTACCTTCGTTGATAAGGTCAGGCAGAGATAGTCCCCTGGTTTTGATACTGCTTTGCGACAGAGACAACGAAGCGCAGGTTAGCTTTTTGTCAGACGTTCTAAAAGCTTTTTCGATCACCATTTCGGATTTTTTTGAGCGAGTTCAACTTCTTCTTCAATACTGATCATTTCTTCGTGACCGATCTCCTGCAGATACTTATCGAGAGAAGCACTCTCTCGATTCGTAATCGATTTTTGTGATTTTCAATTGTCTCATGTGCTTAGCATTATTTTTAAGTGATGGCAAATTTACACAAATTCAATGAGTTAAACAAATAAAAAAAGTAAAAAAACTCACATAAGAATCTATAATGATTTTTGTGTTGTGTATTAAGTTTTTTTAATCTTTTGACTATTTCTTCTTAATTGATAGGTGGTTTATAGTTTCGTCATGGTTGCGTCTTCCCTCCATGTTTATACAATGTCTTTTTAGTTTGATTATATGAGGTTTATTTCGATTTTTTTAATGGTTATGATGTCGTGTTTATAGGGCAGAAATAGGAGTATTTATCAAAGAAAAATCCCCCATTCTTGTGTGTGAAACCAAGAATGGAGGATTTTTATGATGTCAGCTTCTTTGCTGAAAGATATTAGCTATTAGTCCGCAAGAGGGATAGCGAAGTAAGCCTTCTTACCAGTTGGATAGATACCCTGAACATAGAGAACTGGGTCTTTGCTGGTTGATGCCTTCTTAACGATATTCTGCAGGTCGTCAATACTCTTCACCATGGTCTCATTTACATTCTGGATGATGAAACCACGATTGATTCCAGCAGCCTTCAAAGCTCCATTGTTAACCTTCAGTACTTCAAGACCATAGTTAATGTTCAACTGCTTCTTAAGGGCATCTTGTACTGGACGGAACTGACCACCGAGAACATCAATGTCTGCTTGTTCAATTACTTTTGTCGTACCCTGAGCATTTTTCAGTGTGATAGTCTTTGAAACTTCCTTCTTGTTACGGATGAAGGTTACTGTAGCCTTATCTCCGTGGACGCTTGCTGTTGAGTGCCTGCTGAAGCTCAGACATACGTGTTACCTTCTGTCCGTCGAACTTAGTGATAACATCACCCTTTGCCAAACCTAAGGCTGCACCATTGCCTTCCTCAGATACCTCACTAACGTAAACACCTTCGTTTGTTCCGGAGATCAACGTTCTTGCCCTCTTCCTTCTGTGCGTTGATGAAGTTCAAAACGTCACCACCTTGGATACTGAGCATTACACGCTGTACGCTACCATACTTCTTAATATCATCAACAACCTTGTCTCATGATAGTTGTAGGGATAGCAAATCCGTAACCACTATATGCACCAGTCTGTGAGTAAAGCATTGCATTGATACCAACCAACTCGCCCTGAGTGTTAACCAATGCACCACCAGAGTTACCCTCGGTTGATAGCTGCGTCGGTCTGAATAAAACCTCGATACCATTGCGTGTAGCACCCAAGCCACGTGACTTAGCACTAACGATACCAGCTGTTACAGTATTATTGAGGTTATAAGGGTTACCTACAGCAATTACCCATTCACCTACCTTTAATTTGTCTGAGTCACCTACAGGGAGGGTAGGGAGGTTGGTTGCATTAACCTTCAAAAAGTGCAAGGTCAGTCTGCTTGTCTGTTCCAACGATGCGAGCAGAGAACTCACGGTTGTCATTCAGTGTGATAGTTAACTCGTCAGCACCCTCAACAACGTGATTATTTGTTACGATATAACCATCAGATGAAATGATTACACCACTACCTGTAGCCTCCTTCTTAGGAGTCTGAACTTGCTGGCGGCGTGAGCCATTACCTTGGTTAGGATTTCCAAAAGAAGCCAAATGGGTCGAAGAAACCACCAAATGGGTCATCTTGAACTTCAACGGTCTGTGTCTTAGAATTCTGTACATACTTAATGTGAACGACAGCAGGAAGGGCTTTCTCAGCTGCGTATGTAAGGTCAACAGGCTGACCAGAGCTACAACAGGTGCTTCAGCAGCATACACTTTGATGAAGGCTCCAGTAGAAAAGGCGAGGGCTGTAACACACGCTGCGCCTGCCAAATACTTTGATAAATTCTTCATATTCTTAATTATTTGTTCGTTAATTACGTTTATATGTGTCAAGCCGTCATTATTTGTAAATGTCTCGCTGACATATTCTCAGATGCAAATATAGGTGCAAATTTCCTAAAACCGACATTTTGTCAGTTATCTTTATCCGATTTTAACATTTGAAAATTAATCCTTAACGACTATTAGTCTTAAACGAGAAAAAGTTTTTACATTTGTTTAGTTTGTAAATGCCTTTTATTTCTATTTGTAGCTTTTATATTTTTTCAAACTGACAAAATGAAAGAAAACATAAGTCATAATGTCATGTGGATTATGTTCTCTCACTCTTTGTTGGAGCCTTTTATTGATGGTGTTATTTGGCGTAATGGACATTTGGTAGGCTGAAAAACCTCTCGGGTTTTTAGTAATGGACATTTGGTAGGCTGGTTATTCCAGCCTACTTTTTGTATTTATGAATCCATCTATAAACTTCTTCTTGTTAGCTTCATTCAATCCATTATGATTATGTAGTGCTCTTTTTAGTTGTGAGTTAAATCCTTCCAACAGGTTTGTTGTATTAGGTATTTGCATATTCGGATACTCCTCACACGTATAGATCCATGGCAGATGTGTCTTAATAGAACGTCTTGCCGTTCTCAGCCTTCTGTGTGTATAAGTTGTCTTACCCGAGATTAGGAGAGTTCGTTCGTTTAGAAACTCTTTCCATTTATCACACCATTTATCAAAAGCGGTTATAAACTCTTCTTTTTCTCATAGAGAACATCCTTCTCATTAATGCTAACAGTTCAACGCCTGCAGGCAAATGTGGGTTGTTAGTAAGGAGTCTTCTAACTATCTGAAATTGGTGAAATTGACACATTTGTACGGGACAGAAACTTATAGCTTGTAAAAGTCCCTACATGCCCATCACACACCACTGCTTTTTATCATAGTTCCACGCTCCGCAATATACCGAAGTCCATCAAGATAATCTCTGTTAGTTTCTGTTTTTGACAAACTTGCGATAGAGTATTTTGCCTGATGAAGCATCCTGAAACAGCATCACACCAAATGTCCTCGGAAAAAGTATGTTGTATCCAATATTATTACTGCAGATTTGGGGTAAGTAGCAGTAAAGCTATCTACTACTAAGCTCAACCTACGTCGTATGGTTCGTTCTGAACATTTATAAAGAGTGGATAGATCAGATATCGTCTCGATTTGCCGTCAGATAGTCGTTCCATAGAGAAATATTATTTATACGCAGACCACCTTGAAATTGTTCACCACAATCCTTGCAGGAATACATCTGAACAGAACGGCGATGCCCATTCTTTTTAACATTTGAGCTATTACAGAAGATACAGTTTTTATTCATAGATTTTCAAATGTTGCAAAGGTAGTAAATAAAAAGAATTCCGAGAGGTTTTCAGCCTACCAAATGTCCATTACGCCTGTTATTTAATATTTAAAACTCTTAAAGGTGCGGCAGAGGCTTTTAAATCTACTATATGCTGTACTTATTTTTCATGAAAAGAAATAATTATTTTTCACGAGTGGAAATATTTATTTTCATGACAATAATTATTTCTTTTCATGAAAAATAATTTTTGTGAAAGTGTTCTCTGGTATGTGTAAAGTATTGTTTTATAACCTGATAAGTATAGGTTTATTAGGTTTAAAGGTAACTATAAGAATCTTATTTTATTGCTTGCTATATGTATATGCTGTCATAGCTATTTTATGTCTATGTGTTTACGTTCACATTATAACTTCTTTTCATACCTCTTATATTATCTCTTTTTCTTTGCTAAGTTTAGATTATCAATGAAATATTTTGGCTTTTTCCATGTTTTCCATTATCTTTGCATTTTGATAAGGCAGTGTTCCGGCTCTGTCGCTGGCATCTGTAAAGGGTGCGAGAGGAAAGTCCGGGCAGCATAGGGCATCCTGCTTCCGAAAATAGAAGCTATTGGTGACAGTAGATGTAGGCAGAAGAAAATAACCGCCAAACAGTAATGTGTGGTAAGGATGAGAAGGTGGTGTAAGAGACTACCAGCAGGCGGGTAATCGTCTGGCTGTGCCGTTCAGGAGCTGCAAGTTCATGTATACCGTTGTTTGAGGGTAGCCCGCCCAAGCGTAAGCACAACGGAGGGTAGAATGCTTTTAATTGCAAGGTGACTTGTAATATAGATAAATGACAGGCATCTTCCTATTATCGAAAGATGAGGAAGAGACAGAACCCGGCTTATAGGAACACTGTTTTATCTTTCTTTCATACACGCCCATCTTCTCATATTCTGTTTAGAATAATGAAGGGAATTAGGGTGTGACCTTTACTAATAAAAAAAGCTTTGGATAGTCATGAAAGATTTAGAAGAACGATATGTAACCGTGTTGGACGATTTTCAACACAGAGTAGAAAATAGAATCAGAAACCATAAGGATGAGGCTGGATTCCCTCAGTTGCCAGATAATGTTAGTGAAGAAGACCTTTCTAATTATCTCTTCGATTATCAGGCGGCTTTGGATAGTGAGGGTACTGAGCGTTCACGCTATACGATTGCGGTTTCCTTTTGTGTTTACCAATATTAATTATGTCGGCATTTCCAGACGATTCACTCCCCTTTTTAAGGGCTTTTTGAATGTTCTGGTAGCTATTGGTATTGGCTTGGTACTCTTCCTTCTTTATAGAATAATGATGAAGATTTTGGTGCGTAAGAAGATTCGTCGAGCTAATCAAGATTATCCTGAAGCGAAGGCTTATGTGGACCGTGTGATGGCTTTCAAGTAATTTTTTTATTAATAATTTAATTGTAACATGGAATTATCTGATTTACAGAAATATAAAGATAAGTTTACCCAACAGGGTTTCTTTGATAAAATACAGCGTATTGCAAAGCGTGCTGGTGCTAAGTTGGTATATGTGGCATTGCTTTTGTATTATTTGATGCAGAGTGATAAGGTGTCGCTTAAGGATAAGGCTATTATCATTGGTGCGCTGGGTTATCTTATCTCACCACTTGACGCAGTACCTGATGCAATTCCTATTGCAGGACTTTCAGACGACCTTGGTGTTTTTGCTTTATGCGTTAAACAAGGTGTGGTCTTCTGTTGATGATGATATGAAGAAGCAGGCACATGAGAAGTTGTCAAAGTGGTTTGATGATGACGAGATGAACGTGGCAGAAGATCTTTTTACTGAAGATACTACCGATACGCCTGTTTAAAAAGTATAGAGGAGGAATTTATGTGGCAATATATTGTATTAGCTGTAGTGCTACTATCAGCTATTGGTTATGTGGTTTTATCGTACATGGCAATCGTTTCGAGCAGCAGGTGACCCGTGTCATGGATGCTCTGGATGTGCTATGCACGACCAGTTGAAGGAAAAGCAGAAACTGGCAGGACGTAAAAAAAGCCTGCTTGCTTTTAAATAGTTTCAAGGAAGAAATTTGTCAATAGAATTGTTTATATCATCTTTTTCACCCAATATTTGTGAAAAACTTATTAGATTCTTTTCATAGAGAAGAGTTTACACAATGTTTATTGAAAAAGTTTCTGAATTCTTTGGTTAAACTGAATTATTTGATTATCTTTGCACTCGCAAATCGCAATAATGGTTTGTAATAGAATGGTGCTTGGGCCGGGAGGTTAGGCAATGGTCTGCAAAACCATGGAGAGCGGTTCGATTCCGCTAGGCACCTCAAAAAGACTCTCAGTATTGAGAGTCTTTTTTCCTATAACTTTGTCAGCACATCATCAGTTGTGGTTTGCTTTTTTTCTTTCACAACAGAGTAATATGTAAACAGTTCTTTCTACTTTAAGTATAGTAGGTTGGACGGAAGACTATAAGCTTTCCAAGCGATTGGTACTTGCTGTCTCGCACCATGTGTGTTGAGCCTCCGCACAATATGTGTTTACCCTTCGCATGTTTATAAAGAGGATTATTGTGTTCCATTCTCAATAAGGAGTGTAATGGGTTTATGGATAAGCTTTTTATAGTCAATGTGGAGCCAGTTCCTTAATATTTTAACGAGCATGATTCTGTGGTATAATGTTGGATTCTGGCCTATATGACAAAAAAATGTGCTTATTTTAGCGTCGTTTTCTCTTATGTGACAAAAATGTGCTTAAAATCTCCCATTCCCCTTTTATTTCTTAGGAGAATGGGACTTTATAAAGTCTTGGATGAAGATCTTTCTTCTTTCCATACTGATCCCCTTGTGTAGGTTCAATTTTGTCTTTAAATCTGCATTGAGTGATTCAATGGCATTGTTTGTATTTGGCATCTTCAACTCAGGGTAATCATAGTATGTCCACAATGACGACATATTCCTTTTAAGGCTCAAAAAAGCACTACGTAGAGCTTTATGAGTATAATGTGATTTTCCATCTTCTGTTGTTGTCCGTTCCTTAAGAAAATCCTCCCACTTGGTGTACCATTCCTTTAAAGCCCCAATAAAGGACTCCTTGTCCGTATGACATAACATCTTGGATATTTCAAGCAGTTCTTTTGAAGCCTCAAGCTTGGGTCTTGAAGTTAGTTTTGTCTTTATAGTCATTACTTGATGGAACTGGCATAATTGGAATTTATAATTGGGAAAAGCTTGCCTAAGTCCCTTAAAACCATCGCATACAAGCCCTTGAATGGTATATCCAAGTGACTCCAAGTAGCTTATGCCCTCCTTATAGTCTTCAAGACGTTCATGCCTATTGATAAACTTAAACCAAAGTACATTACCAGACAATGAATCCTTCATGATGACGACACTAAAAATTACGTCCCCAATAGGTGGCATCCATTAAAACCACTACAGGGCGAACAAGAAGGTTGGGAAGTTCTTCTTTATAAGATTTACTGAGTTTTTCTATAAATTGTCCCGTTGAAACTCCGTACTCCTCTGATAGATCTTTTGACAGTTAGATTACCCTTGGAATAACGATTATTGACAATGGTATTGGTATAGGCGATTATGTCCAACAAAGCTCCTCTTACAGCACTTACAATACCAGCGTTGACTACCATTAAGATGACCACGTTTTATAGTCGATTTTGAGCCACAATAAAAAGCAGATTTTTTTGCCATAAAAATATAAATAGAACAAAGATAATGATTATTAGATAGTTACAAATGATTTTAAGCACATTTTTGTCATATAGGCCCTCGATTCTCATTTCCAGATTATATTTCTGTTTTGTATAATAACGTAATTTCTTTAAAATAACATTTCCTGTCATTCCTGTCATACGAAATATACTTCTAATCCATTGATTTGTAGTATGTTTATGCGAAGTGTTAAAAAGTGACAGCAAAAAGAAATTAAAATTATCATAGTGATATAGTTGTATTTTTGTATGTGAGAAAGATAGTCATACTGCACATGGTAATTTGTTAGATGTTTTTTTCTCTTTGTAAATATATAAACTATGTAATAGCCTGTAAACGCAAAAAAGGTATGCCTCACGACATACCTTCTTCTGTGTTCTTAGTCATTCTATTAATTCGAGCCTCTTGTCGGATTCGAACCAACGACCCCGAGATTACAAATCACGTGCTCTGGCCAACTGAGCTAAAGAGGCGGGGTGGACAAGCGATTCCTATCGCACCGCTACAACCTTCTGCCCTTGCTATGTTCCCTGTCCCTGGGGATTCAAAGGGAGCTGGTCGTAAGAGACTTGCCCGTCTAATACTTTTACCATTTCTGTTAAAGCGAGTGCAAAGATACAGAATTAATTTAATACCAGCAAAGAGAAAATCAAAACTTTTTCTGTTTTTAACAAAAATCATAATTTGATGGAGTACTACATTATTTATAATAAATAATCCGTACTTTTGTATCATGATTTATGAAGATTTTAAACAGTTGACAGCTTATACTCGTTATGATGGTATTTATCTTGCTATTATTTGGGCAGCAAGTTTCGCTTGCTTGTTGGGTATAACCGTTCTACCAGTTTTGGCACAATTTAGTTTTCTACTCTCACTATCAACACCTTTTTTTGTTGCTTATCGACTGAAGATATTTCGTGAGGAAGGACGTAACGGAGTTATCTCTTTCCGTCGTAGTCTTTTTCTATTGTGTACGTGTGTTTTTTAATGCAGCAATTATTTTTTTAGTTTGTTGCAATGGCTCTATATGCACTATCTTGATAATGGGAAATTAGTCATGATGGTTACTAATATCTATTCCACCAATGAGGGTAAAAGTACTCTTGCGGCTATAGGTGTTTCATACGACCAGTTTATTACTGCATTGCCAGAGGCTTTTCAACCATATTCATTGGCTTCAAGTACTTTTGTTACTGCTGTAATGTTAGGTGGTTTGTGCTCACTGTTTATTGCAGCTATTATGTCTAAGAAAGTCAAGAGGCAGACGTTATAAACTTGAACTTAATAAACTTCTCATCTCTAATTGAAAACTCCTAATTCAGAATATGGATATATCAGTAATTATTCCTCTTTACAATGAGGAAGAAAGTCTACCAGAATTACACGCGTGGATTCAGCGCGTGATGAACGCCAACGGCTTCACGTATGAAATAATCTTTGTCAATGACGGCTCTAAAGATAGGAGCTGGGATGTTATTGAGGAATTACATCATAAGGATGCTGAGCATGTTCATGCTATTAAGTTCCGTCGTAACTACGGTAAGAGTCCTGCGCTCTATTGTGGCTTTAATGCTGCTCAGGGAGATGTTGTTATTACGATGGATGCTGATTTACAGGATTCTCCTGACGAGATACCAGAGCTTTATCGTATGATAATGGAGGAGAAGTATGACCTTGTCAGTGGTTATAAGCAGAAACGTTATGACCCATTGACGAAGACTATACCTACAAAGCTTTTCAATGCAACGGCACGTAAGATTAGTGGTGTACACAATTTGCATGATTTCAACTGTGGTTTGAAAGCCTATCGTCGTGATGTAGTGAAGAATATTGAAGTGTATGGTGAGATGCACCGTTATATCCCTTATCTTGCTAAAGAGGCAGGTTTTGCACGCATAGGTGAGAAGGTCGTACAGCATCAGGCACGTAAGTATGGTACGTCAAAAGTTTGGTATCAACCGTTTCTTCAATGGTTATCTTGACCTGTTGACGCTCTGGTTCCTCACGAACTTTGGTAAGAAACCAATGCACGTCTTTGGATTGATGGGTTCGTTTATGTTCTTCATTGGTTTTATAGCCTTCCTTTGGCTGATTGTAGAGAAGATTATTATGCTCGTGAATGGTGTTTATGGTGACTTGCTTTCTAACCATGCATCCTTCTTTATTGCACTTGTTGCGATGGTACTGGGTACACAGCTCTTCCTTGCTGGTTTTATTGGCGACCTTATTAGTCGTAGTAATCCGCGAAGGAATGACTATCAGGTTGAGAAAAGAATTCTAAGGAATATTCTCCTCTATAGCCTTTGGTGGTTAAAGGCTATAGAGGGTTATTATATTTGAAGGGGAGTTATAAAAACTTGTGTAGATATTATCTACGGACGTTGCTTTTATTTATAGAAATCAATAGGAAAAATGAACTATAGCAAGATTAGACATGTAGTAAGTAAAACCTTCTTGTTTACTCTTCTTCTTGGTGGAGTAACTTGGATGTGGTCTTGTTCAGACATTGACTGTCCCTGTGACTAATGGTGTATGGGCAAACTATGTTGTACAAGGTGATACCTTACGTGATACACTTACTATCTCGGCAATACGTGAGAATAAAACCGACACTGTGTTACTGAATAAGCAAGTTAATACAACGAAGTTTAGTTTGCCGATGAGCTATAGTGGCAATAGTGACAAGTTGCGCTTTTGTCTTCACAAGTAAGGCGGGGGTAACAACAGTTGATACAGTTACAGTATCAAAAACAAATATTAGTCATTTTGAGAGTGTTGACTGTCCGCCAGCATTCTTTCATACCCTTACAGCCGTATCGGCAAAGGGTACACGTGTGAATCAGGTTGAAATCAATAATCCTAACGTTGATTATGATGGTACGAAAGAACATATACTTATCACTTTTACTAATCCTTAATGCATTATTCCTGCTGTATCCAGCTACAGCTAATGCGCAACGCCAACCTTCTTTGTCAAAGATGAAGGAGGATAGCATCCCTTTCTTTAAGGGAGTGGCAGTGGGTACAGATCTCGTCGGACCAGCTATGCGTTGGCTTGCGTCATACGGTCAGTATGAAGCTTTGCTGCGTGTAAATATTAAGGATAGATACTTTCCTGTCGTTGAAGCAGGTGTAGGACAGGCTGATAAGACTGATGAAACAACTGGAACAAACTTTAAAACGAGTGCACCTTATGGGCGAGTAGGCTGTGACTTTAATATGCTTAAGAATAAGCATGACGATTACCGCTTTTTAGTGGGTGGTAGAGTAGGCTATACTTCGTTTAAATATGATGTTCTTAGTCCAGGACTTGCTGATCCTATTTGGGGGACACAAAGCTCTTATGGTGCTATTGGTAATAAAGGAAGTCAACTATGGGCAGAACTCGTTGGCAGTGTTGATGCAAAGATTTTAGGACCTATTCGTATGGGATGGAGCGTTCGGTACAAACTCCGCATAGCTCATAAGATGGGCGAAATAGGTGAAGCTTGGTATGTTCTCGGATATGGTCGTGGCGGTTCGTCACAACTTGGAGCAACCTTTAATGTACTTTTTGAACTATAATGAGATAGTTGTTTAGAAGATAGAGAGATACTTGTTGTAGTACCTTTTAATAGTTATAACTTACGGACGTATTACTTGAGCGTCCCAATTGTAAAGACTAATATCTTCTGATTCTAACTTACTCTTAACTCTTAATAAATTAAAAATATTATATGAATAAGAAAAACTATATTGGCAAATACCTTTTCTTCTTGTGTTGATTATCGGTTCAATAGCTATTGTCCGTTGTCAGCACTCAATGCCTTATCAGCATAATAAGGGATTTATCTTCGGTACAGTTTATAATATTACCTATCAAAGTAATGAAGACCTTCAGCCGCAGATTGAGGCAGAGTTGAAGAAGGTAAATCAGACATTCTCAACTTTTGAAGCTAATTCGTTGATTTCACAGATTAATCAAAACAAGCCGGTGAAAGTGAATGAAATGTTTAGAGAGGTATTTACACTTGCTGAAACAATCTCAAAGGAAACTGATGGTGCTTTTGATATCACAGTTGCTCCAATGGTCAATATGTGGGGCTTTGGTTTTAAGACGGGGCAACATCCTTCTAAGCAAGCAATAGATAGCTTACGTCAAGTTGTAGGATATAATAAGGTAAAGCTTGTTGGTAATACAATTCAGAAGACAGATAAACGCGTTATGCTCGATTGTTCCGCTATAGCTAAAGGTTATGGCTCAGATATTGTTGCACGTTTCTTACGTCGTAATGGTATTAAAAACTTCATGGTTGAGATTGGTGGTGAGATTGTTACGATGGGAAATAGTGAGCAGCGACTGCCTTGGAAGATAGGCGTAACAAAGCCAACGGATGATAGTGTGAAGGTTAATCAAGAGATACAGACGGTTTTGAATGTTACAGATAAGGCAATGGCAACGAGTGGTAACTACCGTAATTTCTATTACAAGGGTGGAAAGAAATATGCTCATACTATTGACCCTAAAACAGGTTATCCTGTGCAGCATTCACTTCTTTCTGCAACAGTCTTAGCAAATAATTGTGCTACAGCAGATGCTTATGCAACCTCGTTTATGGTAATGGGTATCGAGAAAGCACGTAAACTACTTGATCGTCATCCAGAGTTGATGGCATACTTCATTTATTCTGATGCGAAAGGTAATTTACGTGTATGGTATAGTGCTTCGATGGAAGGCAAGATAGTAGAATAAACTATATAGCCGCTTTCTTTTAAGAAGGCGGTTATATAATATTTTTATATGTTATGCTTCAGCTCTACGATAAACTTCTTGAACTGCCACTCTTCATCGGTATTAGTACGGATGAATTGTCTGATATTGTGGGGCAAACGAAGTTTGGTTTTCATAAGTTGGTAGCTGATAAACCGCTTGTGAGCACTGAAGATAAATGTACACAACTTTTTCCTTATGAGTGGTACACTTCGCGTAGTTAGTCATGCAGATAACTATCGGTATCGTATAGAAGAAGAAATGTCTGCGCCGGCTGTGATTCAGCCAGAACACCTCTTTGGACTTATGCAGCGTTATACAAAAGATTTTTATCGCACAGACAGATTGTAGCCTGCTATCGTTGGATAAGTCAGAGGTCTTACGGCTACTTGATTATTATCTGATATTCCGACTTAATCTTCTTAATAGTATTTCCATGCAGGCACAGCGAATGAGTCATATTCCGTGAGGCAACAACCCAGTGATATTCGTCAACAATTTATTAACTTTCTTCGTCTTCGTTGTCTCACACAAGCTGGTCATAAGGTTTTGAAAATAAGGATGGAAGATCTTGCTCAAGAGTTGCATCAAAGTCGTCTTAATGTTTCTCGTATGCTTAACGCTTTACAACGTGATGGGCTGCTGACAATGAGTAGGGGAGTTATTACAGTTCCACAGTTAGAAGCTTTAAGGGGATAAGTAACTATTCAGTGGTATTAACCTCGTTATATTTTTTTCCTCTAAAATCTTCGTATAAAGACTATAAAGATGTTCATTTTTCTTGCGTATTTCAGATTTTCTTTGTACCTTTATACCTATGAAAGAGCAAGTTACGGACATATCAAAAGTATTACAAGACATGAAGGAAGAGATGCGATTGTTGCGTGAAACTGTCAGCCAGCAGTATGCCGAGATTATCAAATTGAATCGTAACATAAATGCTCTGAACCTCCATATCCGAAAAGAGTTCTTCCATGGTTTGATATTCTGTGAATCTCTTTTCCAAAACATGACAGTATATATAAGGTAACACTGCGTTGCATCGACTATCTGACTATTAAAGTAGCAACCTTGAAAATCTCCTAATCCGAGCTACTGCTTAGTTTCCTTTTTCCCCTTTTCTTGATGCAATGAAAAATCATAGGGCGTGGTTGTCTTGCCGCCAAGGAATGCAGAAAGTAACAGTTTGTAGCCCAATACGCACCTGTCTTTTATATTGTCGAAAACACGACTGATATCTTCCTTTCTCACGCCACTCTTCCTAAGCATGGTGTCATCTGTAATGACAGGCGAGATAACAGGTGACCGATGCCAAACTTGCCAAAAAGATGAAATAAATCATACTCATTCGAGTTTTAACACTCAAGAGTTTGGATAACTCACTTATTATCTTTATTTTTGCTTCCATAATAGTTTTGTTGTCTTGTCTTTAAAATTACTTGTTTAGCGATTACTAATTTACAAAGAAAATTCGATAAACTGTTATTTCTCTATCTATTTATTAGGATGGGAAACTTTAGACAATTAATTATGAAGAAAAACTTCTAAGTGTTGGTATTGCATTCTGTTCAATAGTGCCAATATCCTTAGCTGCCCTAAATGGGAGGGTAAAGTCTTATTCAGGAATTAGCCTGGATGATCTTGTAAGTACGACCGAGGTGAATGCAGAGTGGGTTCAAGGCTCAGACTGGTCTGCAAGCGGAAAAATGTCTGAGTGGTGTTGGAGTCTGTGTGTTCGCTGTGGAGTACCATGACAGTGTTCGAATAAGTAATTCAATTTTAGCAGGGGGTGCGTTCGCCCTCCCTGCTTCATAATTGTAAGAAGCATCCTATGAGAACCTTTTAGGAATTTTGGAGTATTTCTCTTGTTGGGTCCGTTCTTCCTAACTGTATTCGGTCAGAATCAACCGGATACTGCACAAGACTTGGAGGTAATCCATTCGGTACTGCCTCAGGACCAGCCATACATGCTCTTTAGCAAGGGAGTCTATGAGACAGGTGAAGATATGTGGTTCAAAGCATGGCTGTTCGACCGCTCCTTTTTAACACTGTCGAATAGGGAGCGGACTCTCTTTCTGAGAATCTATGATTCCACCGACAGTCTTGTGTGGAATGAGAAATATCCGATTTCCGGTGGGCGGGCTGAGGGACACGTTTTTCATCGGGGAGAAATGGAATACTGGGGAATACCGGGTGGAAGGATATACTCAGTCTTCGTTCTATGCAGACAGCACAGAAGCCATCTTTCCTCAAAAAATATGGGTTGTTGACCGAATCGACAAACAGAAACCACAAGACACGAAAGCTATACAGCAGAGAGATAACATCAGACTTGGCTTGTATCCAGAGGGGGGCTATCTGGTTCAGGGTATAAAAAACTATGTTGCATTTAAGACAACAGACAACCAAGGTATGCCTGCCCCCTTGAATGGCTGGCTATGTGAAAATGGAGCGAGGATATTGGACATAGAAAGCTATCATGACGGAATGGGGGCTCTTTTCGTTCGTCCTCAAGAAGGAATCCGCTACACGGTACAACTAACCAATGGGCAAGAGTTTCCTCTTCCCACATCTCTCCGTTCGGGCATGGTAATGCATTTGGAACACACAGACAGGAAAAATGTTGTGTTCTCGGTGAGGCAGCCCAAGGGAAGCATGCCCCGTCGTATAACTCTATTTGTGCAGATGCGTAATGTGCCCTGTTGTCGGGCCAAAGGCATACTTCGGGATAGCCTCATCATCACTTTGCCTACGAGCGAGTTTATCGGACAGGGAATTGCCGAGGCAACCCTTTACGATGAGCAGCAGCGTCCGGTAGCTGAAAGGTTGTTCTATGTCTTGCCTGATAAACAGCTGGCGATAACAGCTCGTCCGTCGAAAGAAGTCTATTCACGCCGTGATAAAGGTAAAAGTAAGGATACATGTGACCGATTCCGAGGGAAAAACCGGTACAGGCAGAAATATGCGTGAGTATCTTTGACAAAGCTTACATGAACCAAGCCTACCGGGAAACGATGCTGTCCTATAATTTACTCTCAACCCAGATACGTGGTAATATTCATCACCCCGCCTACTACTTCGACCGGAATAACCCGGACAGATTGCATGCTTTGGACCTGTTGCTTCTTACGCAAGGGTGGCGGCGGTATACCTGGCAGGAAAAGTCGGAAGGACTATCATGGGAAACCATTCCTATGTGACAGCATCATCGGAAGAGAAACCGTGGGAAGTCGTAAGATGAAAAGAAATACCACCAACGGAGGTGAGCAGGTGATTCAGGTGTTCGGACCTTCCGGGGATAGTCAGTTCCTATGGACCGATTCCGTGGGCAACTTCTCTGTTCCCGTGTCTGTCATGAATACACTTCGGGGTGGATATGTCTATATCAAGCCACTTCTGGGAAAAGAGTTCAAGCCACATCTGACGCTCTCGGATGGTACGGTACTGATAGACTCCATAAGGAAGTCGAAAAAATCATACCAATCTTATTTGAACAATGTCGAGAAAGAAAAGAAAGACGCGGAGCTTGTCACAACCCAGACAGGGACAGTGCTGCTGAACGAGGTACTTGTCACCGTGAAGCGCAGGATTCCCTTCAGGGATAAGTTCATGGGGAGGCTGGATAGCACGGTAAATATAAATTTAGGCCCATGGGTCTGCAAACACGGCTTTTTAGAAAAACTACAAAGAGGGATATTCCCACTTAATGGGAGATGAAAAGAGCACCTGTCCAATGTGCTCAACATAGTAGAGATACTTTTAAATGTTCGGAGGAAACCCGTTATCGGAAAGATGTATCGGATTATAAAATACGAACCTAATACACAGGGAATATGGATCGTCAAAGATGTCGAGGACATAAAGTATGAGGGTCCTATCTACACCGATGAGGAATTGCTCCGTATGAATAACATCACGCGTGTCAAGGGGCTACTATGGCCAACGCGAGTTCTATACGCCCGATTCCGTGGAGATGCTGTCCTCGCTACCCGATGCGCGGAATACATTGCTATGGGAGTCCCTCTGTTCTGACTGACAAGAACGGAGATGCCATCGTGCCATTTTGGACATCTGACATCAATACGCAGTTTATAGGAGTCGTGGAGGGTACCGATGGTCTGGGGACTATTAGGCAGTAACACTTTTGAGTTTCATGTATCAAAAACCATGGAAGAATGAAGACGAGAATAGCTGAAAGCCGGACAGTAGGGCTGATATTCATGCTGCTGTACATAGCCAGTACGGGGGCCTCTGCACAGACTCGCAATGACACCCTCAGTCAGATGAGAGACTCTATCGTACATCTGAAGGGGGTACAGGTCAGTGCCTCACGTCCGCTGATAAAGACAGAGCTCGATAGGGATAACCTATCATGCAGCCGATGATCCTGACAGCAGGAGCATGACGCTGTTGGAAATGCTGCGGAAGGTGCCTATGGTTACGTGAGAGGGAATGATGTCGAAAGTAAAGGGCAGTACTGATTTCAAGGTATATGTGAACGGCAAGCCAAACACCATGATGAGCAACAAGCCCACGGAGATGATGAGGACCATCCCCGCTTCGACCGTCAGGAAGATAGAAGTCATTACGAATCCCGTGCCAAATATGATGCGGAGGGCGTGGCAGGGATACTCAACATCATTACGTTAGGCAGTTCGAAGCTGGAAGGCTACAACGTCAGTCTGGGCGTGGGAGTAATGAATATAGCACAAAGTGCAAACGTGTCAGGACTGGCCAAGGTCGGGAAATTAACCCCTGTCAGTCACGGACGGAGTAAGCTATTCAAGACCACCCAAGGCATGGCAGGAGACGGAACGCACAGGTAAAACGCTGTCGGCAGCAGGGACAGATGCACTCCTACTCTGATTATCAGGTCAAGGCACCCGCCCATTTCATGGAATTGGGCGGCAGCTATGAGTTTGACAGCCGCCACTTGCTCAGTATTACGGCAGGAGTAGAGAACTACACGGGGAAAAGCCGGACGGACATGCACACTGATATGTACGACGGCAATGGTGGGCATAGATACAGCTTCGATAATGAGCATGCGTCACGCAATCGAATTAACAGCCTGTACGCAGGAATCGATTACCAGCACACGTTTGGCAGACATGGCGGTGTCATAACGCTGTCGTATCGCTTTTCAGCAGTACCTTCCACCGTTATGTCCTCCAGCCTTTATTACTGGCAAAAAGGCCAGACACCGGATTTTAAGTTTCAGGACCTGTGTACCACGTCCGATCTGCATATGGACGAACATACCAGTCAGATAGACTATACCGTAACCAGAGGTGGAAAGCATACATGGAGTGTGGGGGCTAAATACATCCATCGCAACCATAAGAGTGACAATGTCGAAGCTACAAGAACGGCAGGTACGGAAGAACCTTTTGCGGAAGACCAGAGTCCGTCTCTTTCTTACAGGCAGAAGACTGACATTTCATCCGCATATGCGGAATATGCCATACAGCACAAGCAAATATCAGGAAAGATGGGATTGCGTTATGAGCATTCTTCGCAGAAAGTAAGCTATCCTGAAGATAACCTCCTGACGCGTCATGAAAGTTTCGGTGCGCAATTCGATAACGTGGTCCCTTCCTTGTCAATCGGCTACCGTATAGGGGAGACACGGATGCTCACGTTCTCTTATGCCATGCGCATATCACGCCCCAACATCTGGAATCTGAATCCCTATGTAGACCGGACGAATCCTACAGTCATCAAGACAGGAAACCCTGACCTGACCACATCATCCTCGCATAACCTGAGCCTCTCGTTCAACTCGTTTGCCCGGCGCTTTGAATAAAACATGACGGCAGGACTCGACTTACAGGATCGTGGCATCATCGGCTACTCCTATTGGGGTAATCCTGTCTCCTGACCGACAATATGGTAACAGGGGAAGATGCCACCCTTTATCTCCACGTATGGCAATCTGCTCAAGAGAAGTAATGTTTATCTGAACCTTTTTACATCCGGTGGGCACTCTCTGGGAGCGCCACCTTGAATGTCAATGCAAACGGAGCATATACCAATCTTAAAAAGTTCACAGCTGGGACAGCATAATAATGGATATTCAAGCAGTCTTTCGGTCAATTTACAGAAGAACCTGCCGTGGAGGTTGAGAATGGTGGCAGGTTGTTCGCTGAACAGCCGAAGCTTAAATCTGCAAGGGTATACCGAAGGCTCCATGATGTACCGTCTTATGCTGATTCGTTCTTTCTTGAAAGACGACAGGCTGACGGTGACCGTCTATGGAAATAATCTGTTCCAAAAATGATTTGCGTATAGAACAGCTTACCGAAACTGCTGACTTTACAAATCGCTTTTACGAATGTAAGACGTGACTATCGCAGCTTCGGTATAAACGTCAGCCTGCGTATAGGAAAGCTGCATGATAAGGTGAAACGCACATCGAAGAGCATATCAAACGATGACATCATCATAGATGGGAATCCAAGAAACCAGAAATAGTAACAACTGAAACTCCTTAAAGCACGGGCCTTTTTCTCATTTCCTTTTGCTTGTCGTTCCTCATATCCATTGACTTTTTAACACATGACTAACTGAAGTTATGCAGTGTGTCTATATACTTCATCCCATTTTTCCAATGCTTCAGCCATTACAAAGATTTTGTACATCGCTTTGTTATTATCGCTGATTGTAGCCATAAGGTGTTGGGGCGTCACCCTAAGCGTTTCTTTTAAAACGCGAAGAATGCGTTCGAGACAAGCAAGAACTCTCTTCCATAACGTGAGTGCCATGAAGTCGTCCTCCATATCCGAAAAGAGTTCGACTATGGTTTGATGTTTTGTGCATCTCTTTTCCAAAGCCATGACAGTATATGTAAGGTAACACAGAGTTATGTCGACTATCTGATCATTAAGGTCGCAACTTTGATAACTTCCTAATCCGATATACAGCTTAGTCTCCTTGTTTCCCTTTTCCTGATGCAGTGATAAATCACAGAGTATGGTTGTCTTGCCGTCAAGGAATGCAGAAAGTAACAGTTTGTAGCCCAATACAAACCTGTCTTTTACATTGTCGAAAAACACGACTGATATCTTCCTTTCACGCCACTCTTCCTAAGCATGGTGTCATCTGTACTGACAGGCGAGATAACAGGTGACCGATGCCAAACTTGCCAAAAAGATGAAATAAATCATACTCATTCGAGTTTTAACACTCAAGAGTTTGGATAACTCACTTATTTTCTTTATTTTTTTGTTTCCATAATAGTTTTGTTGTCTTGTCTTTAAAAATTACTTGTTTAGCAATTACTAATTTACAAAGAAAAATTCGACAAACTGTTATTTTTTTCATCTATTTGTTAGGGTAGGAAACTTTAGTATATCATTAATGTCCTGATTTTTAACGGGACACTAATGACTCGAGAACAAAGATGTCAAACGTGCCATAAAAAGGATAAAAATATCTTTGAGAATGATAGTATTTAATAAAAAATGATGATCTTTTCTGAAAAAGACAGCCTATTTTCAAATAGGCTGTCCAAAGGACTTTGCGAATCTTTTTAAAAGAAGGAATCACTGTTAATGGACAATGTATTTTCTTTTAAACGTTTTTGTCAATAATCCACATATAACATTAGATATGTTTGATGATATGACGGCGTATGAATGTTTTCTTAATAACCAAAGTTTCCCAACCAAATAAATAGATAGAAAAATAACAGTTTGTCGAATTTTCTTTGTAAATTAGTAATCGCTAAAGAACTGATTTTAAAGACAAGACAACAAAACTGTTATGGAAGCAAAAATAGAGAAAATAAGTGAGTTATCCAAACTTTTTGAGTGTTAAAACCCGAATGAGTGATGATTTATTTCATCTTTTTGGCAAGTTTGGCATCGGTCACCTATTATCTCGCCTTTCATTGGAGAAACAGGACGGAGTTTCGGCTTCGGAGTTGCTCCTCTCTCTTTGCCTCTTCCGCATTGTGGGCGAGAGCATCCATAGTATATGCAAACATAAGATATATGAGCTTTCAAATCATGGTAAGAACTGTTTCTATCGCATGATGATTCGCCCACAGATGGATTGGAGACGATTGATGAACCACTTTTGCACTGCGTTATATGTGCCTATTGCGTAAGTATGGCGAAGTTCCTCAATCAGATACCACTACATGTTTCATTATAGATGACACCGTACTTGAGAAGAGTGGTGTGAGGATGGAGGGTATCAGTCGTGTTTTTCGACCATATGAAAGGCAGATGCGTATTGGGCTACAAGCTGTTACTTTGTGCCTTCTTTGACGGCAAGACAACTATACCCTTTGATTTTTCACTACATCAAGAAAAGGGGAAGCAAGGCAACTACGGGCTGACAAGACAGCAACTCAAAAAGGCATATCACACCAAGAGGAACACCGGCAATCCTGATTATAAGCGCTTTCAAGAGTGTAAGATGTCTAAGCTGGAAGTTGCCATGGATATGCTTCGCCGTGGATGGAAGATGGGGTTACATGCGAAGTATGTGATTACCGATAGTTGGTTCACCTGCGAGCAACTTATGACATGTGTTAGAAGCATAGGTAAAGGGGCAATGCACTTTGTTGGACTTGCAAAAATGGGAAAGACAAAATACACTATATCGGGCAAAAAGAAAAATGCTGCAGAACTCATTGCCACCTATGAACGTGAACGAGGAAAGAACTGTCGTAAATACAAATGTCGATATATTCAGCTCAACGGCAACTTAGGAGATATACCTATCAGAATCTTCCTCATCAAGTATGGTAGAAACTCCGCATGGAACGTTCTGCTCACCACGGATACAACGATGTCTTTCGTAAAAGCCTTTGAAGTGTATCAGATTAGATGGAACATAGAGGTGATGAACAAGGAGACTAAGCAATATCTCGGATTAGGAGGTTATCAAGGTTGTGACTTTAATGGTCAGATAGCCGACGCAACGCTGTGTTACCTTACATATACCGTCATGGCTTTGGAAAAGAGATTCACAGAATATCAAACCATGGGCGAACTCTTTTCGGATATGGAGGGTGATCTCATGGCACTCACGTTATGGAAGCGAGTTCTTACCTGCATCGAACGCATTCTTCGCATTTTAGGAGAAATACTTGGAATGACGCCCCAATACCTTATGGCTACAATCAGCGGAAACGACAAAGAGATGAGCAAAATCCTTGTAATGGCTGAAGCGTTGGAAAAATGGGACGAAGTATGTGGATAGTCTGCATAACTTCTGTTAGTCATGTGTTAACAGTCAATGGATATGGGGGAAGACAGACAAAGGAAAATGAGAAAAGTTAGTGTTTTAAGGGTGGGAAACTTTAGTTAATAATGTCCACATTGAAGATTTTTGTCGTAAGAATATCTTATCAAATGCTTTTATTTTCGCAGATAGATTGGAGAATATACTAAAAAGAAATAAAATGTGGATATGAAATTATATTAACCATAGACAGAGAGTCATGTGTACTTACATTCCATTCGTTGCATGAATCTGAAACAGATTGGATGAATTTCTGTAAAATCGATGATTATAAATGTGGAATAGCTCTTTTTAGGTCTCAAGAGTAATACTCCAAATCTGAGGACACCAAAAATAAAAGATTAGTTACTTTATTGGTAGTAGGGGTGAACTTTTTTATAATAGTGTTGTGTGTCAAAATAAGTGGTTTTGTGGATACCGGATTTATTTTTGAATGTTGCAGTATGAAATCTATGAAGAGGAATTTAAACAAATACGGACACACATAAGCGTATGTCCGTAAAATGATTCTAAGGTATAAGACGTGAAGTCTGTCAATCCTATTCGTAAGTTAAAAACGTTTTTTTACTATAATGTCTGTTATGCGTTCTTGGTTTCAGTAATCACTTCCTTACATAACTTCTCCTTTGTGGTCTTAACTGTATATTTATCTTCTCCAGCATAGAAACGGCGGTGTGCTTCCTCTTGGCGAGGTACAGAGAAGTTGCTAACACGTTTCATGTAGCCGATGATACGGGGAGGAGGTAATCAACATTTTTAGACTGGCAATGTGGACATTCGTGTATATATCGTTTGTCAATATGACCACAGTCGTTGCATACCGTGTTAGGAATGTTGAATGAAGTAGTTACACCCTCTTGTGCAGCTACACGCAGCAACTGTCGATACTGTGTTTCAGAGAGGTGCTCCTCAAGGTTCATGTGAAGAGCAGAACCACCCGTTAGGTGTTCTATATAGGTGCACCATGCAGCTTGAACTTATCAAGAATAGTCAATGAGTTATCTTCACACGATAGAAGTAGCTGTTATAGCAGCTACGTGGAACAAAGTAACCATCTTCAGAGTCCCATTTAGCATGCTTTACACCTACATTCTCAGCAGGAATCATCTCGCAGTTGAACATAGCTTCCTTTGTACGGAAGGCCTTATTCTGATGTTTCTATCAATCCAAGTACGGTCTGTACGAACTTCTTTATACTCCCTCATTCGGTGTGATGTCAAGTCCCATGAATTCTGCAGCTTTCTACAAGACCATTGATACCAATTGTGAGGTATTGGCGATCAATGTTAATATATCCTGCATCAAAGAGTGGTAACATGTGATTACGCAGCAACTCCTTGAGGTTTTCATTGTATGCTAATTGAACCTTATGGCACAATTTGATGATGTGGGTTAGATACTCCTTATAATCAAGGTTATTATTGACTGCATACTGAATACAGCGGTTGAGATTGATAGTCAATACACCTTCGAGCCTGTTGAGACGCCACCAGCACCGAGCGTATAAGAGAAACCATTGTCTTGAATCTCGTTACGCAGACGGCAGCATGAACTGAGTGAGTCAGCATTATCACTCATATATGTGAAGAAACTATGCCCTTCAGAATACATCTTAGCAGTAAAGTCACCCCATTCCTTATCCTTACAATCACCATTTTCGGCTAATAAAGCCATTGTTTCAACAGGGAAAGTGAGAACAGTCTTCAGACGCTCTTGATTGAACCAAGTCATAAAGCGTTTTTGTAACCAAGAAAGACTCTCCCAGTCAGGCTGTGAACCATCTGGGAAATAGAAGTTTCAAAGAGTGATTCGAAGTATGGTCGGTCGTAATATGATATGTTCCAGAATACAGCTTGATAGTTGCGAGCACCTGTAGGCTGGTTGAGTGAATAGACTATTTTGCTCAAAAATAATCAGTAATTACCTTGTCTCATTGAACGTTTTCTAAGGCTGAGATCAACTACTTCATCAGCACGCTTCCAGTAGTCTTCACCATATTCTTTTTGTATAAAGTAATTCATATACATAAGGAACTCTGGTGTTGCGCAGGCACCAGCAAGCATAGAAGAAACCATGAATACCATGTTGATAAATCCTCCGCAGAAACTCTTAAGATTGGTTGGTGCGGTAGAGTTCCCCCCAATAGAGGTTGTACCACCAATCAGCCAAGGATACATGGTGATTGAAGCGCAATAGTTTGCGAGGTTTGTCTCATCATTCTTATATATAAAATGGTGGTTAAGAAGGTCGATGTATTCATCAGCCAAGTCTTTACCATACATTTTCTTAATACGATCAACAAGTAGTCTACGGTTGAGACGAATAAAGCCTTGCTTTGGAAGTTCGCCGATAAGGGTAGCAATATTCTTGTGTTCAACATTGGCGTTAGCATCAAACTTTGAGCCTGTTGCTGCATTAGAGGCTACACAATAGTCTGAGAGGAATTTCATCTTTTCAAGTGTCTCACGATCTTCTGTGTGCTGCTGGCGATAGACAATGAAACTCTTTGCTACATGATAATATCCTTCTTTCATAAGTGCTAACTCTACCTGATTTTGAATATCCTCTACCTTGATGTCGTTTTGGATATTCAAGTTAGCAATGATTTTTGACAATGTCCCCAAGTCGGTAGGCGCGTTGACACTTTCGAATGCCTTGAGGATTGCATTCATAATTTTTGTCGAGGGAGAATCGATCCTTTGACCCATCACGTTTTGTGATTGTAAAGTTCTTCATTTCCATTGTTGAATTATTATTTTTAGGAGTTTAATTTTCTTTCGATATTATTTTTTTAGGTGTGTGATTTTTAATACACTAAAGTAAAGCAAAAAGTTGTCAGTTTTGGATAACTTTTTAATTTGTTATTTCTAAAGTTTTCCATTTTGATAAACTTTCTGATGCAAATTTATATAAAACTATTCATTTGGCAAAGAATATTTGAACTAAAAAATATTGGATAAATTACTAATTATCTGTGCTTTTAGTTGTGAAACGTTGGTGGCATAAGGTGTTGAAGTTAGTTTCACTCGATGAAATATTTTTTTGATATAGATGTTCTTGTACCTAAAAAAAGAATCATTTAAGTTGTTTACTAAATTATTCTTTTATTACATCTACTAAGATATGTTTGTGAAGAAGTTTTTAGGGATGAGATACTTGGTTAAATATATAAAGTTATTTTTATTGTTGTTATTTGCTTCATACATATAAATAATGTAATTTTGCAGGTGGAAATAATAAAGTTATGAAAGATATATCATTGATAGCCTTTGATGCAGACGATACTTTATGGGAGTGTCAAACATATTTTTGAGGCAGTAGAGAAAGAGTATTGTGAGGTTCTTAAGCCTTATGCTTCGGCTGATGAAGTCTCCAGCTCTTTTTGCTGTTGAAACAGCAAATATGCCACTTTTGGGTTACGGTAGTAAGGCTTTTTGTTGTCACTATTGGAGAATGCAATAGAGGTAAGTGAAGGAAAGCTAAAAAGCAAAGGAGGTTAAGAAGATTATTGATTTAGGCAAAAGGACTTCTCGAGTTACCGGGAAGGCCAATGGATGGCGTTGAAGAAACATTGAAAGTCTTGCATGATGCAGGAAAGTATCATTTGGTTGTTTTTACTAAAGGCGAACTACTCGATCAAGAGAATAAGTTTCGTCGTTCTGGGTTAAGTCTATATTTTGAAGACATTATTGTTGTTTCAGATAAGACAGAAAAAGTCTTATCATCAGTTGTGTAATCGATATTCTATTGATGTTGACCAACTATTGATGGTGGGAAACTCTTTTCGTTCGGACATAGAACCTGTGTTAAAACTTAGTGGCTGGGCTGCTCATATCCCTTTTCATACTGTATGGCAGCACGAAGTCGTTGAGGAATATGATCACCCTCATTTGTTGAAATTGGAGTTCTTTACACAGTTAAAAACATGTTTTTATTAAACGGCTTTTGTAAACTGTTGGTGAATCTTTTGTAATAATTTCATTATACGTCGATTATTTTATGTAAGTTTTGCATTTCAAAAACAATAAGGATATAAAAATACATATTAAACTAATCATTGATTAAATGTTAGCACCACAAATTGAATTTTCAGATCGAGAGGAGCGTATTGAGTTTATTCAAGAACGTTTTCATTGTAAATCACCTGCATGTGGTGGTTGTGGTTCATGTAATCTTCCTGATGGTGTACCTGCTGCAGAGTATTTTGCTGATTATATAGATGGTAAGGTTGAATTTGTTAAACTTGCTGCAAAGATTTGGGAGTAGGAATTTTTCTTCTTCCAGATAATCTAATGTTAAGGTGAAATGCAACTCATAATAGCTTTTTGTTTATAGTCCGCACTATTGGTGCTTACCCTTCGCACCATTGGTGTTTGCCCTCCGCACCACTGGTGCTAAGCACTATCACCATGAAAACATAATGGTAGGAAATGGTAATAGATACTGTAAATTAATATATAATAAGAGATTATAGAAAACATATATAGGGATGCTTTTATTTGGCAATAATAAATGATATGCAATAAGCGTTTTTTGTGTTTTTTTATCATTCTACATCTTTTGATTACAGATTTCTTTTGTATATTTGCAGTTGTAATTTGTTACTGATTGAAAAACAAAAAGTATGTTTATGAGAAATTATTTAAAAATACCTTATGTTATTTTTGCTATGACTTTTAGTTATAGCGTATTGGCACTAAAGTGTTCAATGGCGTGATCAACACAAGGTAAAAACGTAAAGAAACTATCTTTTGGTATTGCTAAAGAATATGGTGTAACAATCCCACAGCTTCTTGATGCTAACCCAACAATGAAGCAGGCAGGTTATGAACTGAAGAAAGGTGACCTAATCTTTGTTCCCTTACTCAAAAGAGGGCGATTTCCTTCCAGATGGTTCTGTAAAAAGGTAAGGCGGATAAGAAGGCTGCATCGAAGCCTACTGTTGCTCAGGCTCCTGCTAAGACTGTGAACGCTATTCGTGTTGGTATCATGCTACCTTTGCATAACCAAGATGGTGATGGAAAACGTATGGTAGAGTTCTATCGTGGTGTATTATTAGCTCTTAATCAGATGAAGACTGAGGGGATTAATACAGAAGTACACGCTTGGAATGTACCTAAGGGTGCTGATATTCGTAATACCTTGCTTGAGCCAAATGCTTCAAAGTTAGATGTTATCTTTGGTCCTCTTTATTCAGAGCAGGTAAAGCCATTGGCTGATTTTTGTCGTGCGTATGATATTAAACTTGTTATTCCTTTCTCAATATCAGGCAATGATGTAGAAACAAATCCTAATATCTTCCAAGTATATCAGACAGAGGCTTCGCTGACAAATAAGGCTATAGCTGCTTTCTTGGAGCGTTTCCAGAAATCACATCACCCTATTTTTTTGTTAATTGTAAGGATGAAACAAGTCAGGTAGGCGACTTTACTAGCAAGTTTGAGAAAGCAACTTGACTTACAGAAGATTAAGTATAGTCTTACAAGTTCAAAGTCATCTAATGCTGATTTCTAAGCATTTTGATGCAACTCGACCAAATGTTGTGATTCTTAATTCTGAGAAAAGCCCACAGTTGAATGAGGTTTTTCGCTAAGTTGGCTCAGCTGAAGAAGGCCCGTCCAGAGCTTAGCTATCAGCCTTTATGGTTACAACCAGTGGTTTTGTTTACCAAGATTATAACCTTGACCAGTACTTCAAGTATAACACTTATATCCCATCTACCTATTATTATAATAAGGCAGCGGATAAGACAAAGGAGTTAGAAGAAAAGTACACAGAGCAGTATGGTGAGCCTATGTCAAGACAGTATATCCCTCGTATGGCACTTACTGGTTATGATCAAGCACAGTTCTTCGTACGTGGTTTTGAAGGCAAACGGCAAGAATTTCAAAGGGTACTGCTGCAGAAGTTAGTATCGTCCATTGCAGACACGTTATAACTTTATACGTGTAGGACAGGGCGGATATATCAATGACAACTTCCAACTGGTTCACTTCAAGACAGATCAGACAATGGAGAATCTTGTCTATTAAACAGAAGAAGAGTATCTTATCCAAAAGATGAAGAATAAAATCTCAAGAATATTAGCTATTATCCTACTTGCGTTGCCATTGACAGTAGCTGCGCAAGTAGGTGACCATCGTAACGACTTTGCCATTGGTGTAAATGGTGGTTACGTACTCTCTAACGTAGGTTTCACTCCGAGTGTAAGACAATCCATGCATGGTGGCTTCACGGGAGGATTAAGTATACGTTATGTGTGTGAAAAGTATTTCAATACTATCTGTTCTATCTATGGTGAGGTGAACTATGCTTCAGTTGGATGGAAGGAGAAGATTTTGACAGGAACAGATCAGCCAGTAATTAATTCTAATGGGTTGACTGAAGAGTATTCACGTACTGTTAACTACGTTCAGATTCCTGTCTTTGCACACCTTGCATGGGGACGTGAGCAGAATGGCTTTAACTTTTTCTTTCAAGCTGGTCCACAATTAGGACTCTATCTTGGAGAGTCTACTCTAAAAACTATGATACTCCTAACCTTGCTACTGATGGAACAGGGCGCAGTAATCCAATAATAGCGCAGGAGTCAATGCCTGTTGAGAAGAAGTTAGACTATGGTATTGCTGCTGGCTTAGGTATGGAGTATAGTAATCGTCATGTAGGTCATTTCTTACTTGAAGCCCGCTATTACTATGGATTGGGTAATATCTATGGAAGTTCAAAGAAAGACTATTTCGGTAAGTCTAATTATAGCAATATTGTTGTCAAGGCTACCTACCTTTTTGACATTGTAAAAACAAAGTAATAATTAACCTATAATTTTATCATTATGTTTGAGAACCAACCTAAAGCACTGTACGCATTGGCATTAGCCAATACTGGTGAGCGTTTCGGCTATTATACCATGATAGCTGTTTTCTCTTTATTTTTAAGAGCCAATTTCGGGTTATCTGCTGATACGGCTGGCCTGATTTATAGTATTTTCCTTGGCTTAGTTTATTTCTTGCCATTGGTCGGTGGTATCATGGCTGATAAGTATGGCTATGGAAAGATGGTGACTATTGGTATAGTTGTCATGTTTGCTGGCTATGTTTTCTTATCTATTCCATTGGGTGGCGGAACTGTTGCTTTTATTGCAATGTTGGCTGCTTTATTCTTGATTAGTTTTGGAACGGGCTTGTTCAAAGGTAACTTACAGGTAATGGTAGGTAACCTTTATGATACGCCAGAGTTGTCTGCAAAACGTGATTCAGCATTCTCTATTTTCTATATGGCTATTAATATCGGTGCACTCTTTGCTCCTACTGCAGCCGTAAGAATTAGAGATTGGGCTGAAACATCACTTGGTTATTCTGGTAATGATGCTTACCATTTCTCTTTTGCGGTAGCTTGTGTATCATTGATCGTGTCAATGATGATTTACTACGCTTTCCGTAGCACTTTTAAGCATGTAGAAGCTGGTGCAGGTAAGAGTAAGAAAACTGATACAACAGTTGCAGCAGAAGAGCTTACCCCACAGCAGACTAAGGAGCGTATTGTTGCTCTTTGTCTTGTTTTTGCTGTCGTTATCTTCTTCTGGATGTCGTTCCACCAGAATGGTCTTACATTGACTTACTTTGCTGATGAGTTTGTTAGTCCTAAGGCAGAGGGTATTCAGACAATGGCATTTGATGTAATCAACCTTGTGATGATTATCTTCATGGTTTATAGTCTTATGTCATTCTTCCAGAGTAAGACTTCTAAGGCTAAGTTAATTTCAACAGTTGTTTTCCTTGCAGCGGCTGGTGTTTTAGTCTATAAGTTTAATAACATTGGTGGTCCTGTTGATGTTAGTGCTCCTATTTTCCAGCAGTTCAATCCATTCTATGTAGTAGCATTGACTCCTTTGAGTATGGCTATTTTTGGTGCTTTGGCAGCTAAGGGTAAGGAACCAACAGCTCCTCGTAAGATTGCTTATGGTATGATTATCGCTGGTAGTGCTTATTTCCTTATGGTTTTGGCATCACGTGGTTTGCTTACTCCTAACGAGCAGGCTGCTGCGAAGGAAGCAGGCGAGATGGTTCCATTTGCTTCTGGTAACTGGTTGATTGCTACCTATCTTGTACTTACTTTCGGTGAGTTGTTGCTTAGTCCTATGGGTATCAGCTTCGTTAGTAAGGTTGCACCTCCAAAGTATAAGGGTGCGATGATGGGTGGATGGTTTGTTGCTACAGCTATCGGTAACCTGCTTGTCAGTGTTGGTGGTTACTATGGAACGACCTTCCTTTGACCGTTGTATGGTCTGTCTTTATCATACTTTGTCTTATTTCTGCTGGTTTCATGTTCCTTATGATGAAGCGTTTGGAGAAGGTTGCATAAAAGTAGACTTTCACGTAATCAGATTTTATGATAGCAATAAAGGCTGAACTCTTTCTTTGAGTTCAGCCTTTTATCATGTAATCATATTTGAATGACCAATATCTCTATCATATAAGTAAGTCGATTAGCGTCTTACTCTCTTATTATAAGGGTGATAATCCTTCCTTCTTTTTATCCTCTTATCAACGTGTTGTAGCCTAACACATAATGTGTGAACGCCCCGCACATATTGTGCGGAGGGTTAGCACCAATGGTGCTGAGCACTCAAACGCCTAACAATATATTGTTAGAACGAGTGACGTTTATTGTTAGAAAAGAGTTACGCTACCCCTAAACAAGGATAGCGTATTTTGTTAAGGGACTTACCCTTCCAGTCTATAAGGTTTACTTACTTTTAGTTTTTCAGCTAAATACTTACCCGTCAAACTCTCCTTGCAACGAGCTACCTCTTCTGGGGGTAGCAGCTATTACGAGGCTTCCACCCTTGTCTCCACCATCAGGACCAAGGTCGATAACATGGTCAGCACATTTGATGACATCGAGATTATGTTCAATAACCAATATCGTATGTCCACGCTCAATGAGCGCATTGAAAAGCTATGAAAGTAGACGCTGGATATCGTGGAAATGCAGACCCGTTGTTGGCTCGTCAAAGATGAAAAAGCGTTGGTTCTTGCTGTTCCTGTCCGATGAAGTAAGCGAGTTTCACACGCTGATTCTCACCGCCAGATAGGGTAGAAGAACTTTGTCCGAGCTTGATATAACCAAGACCTACATCCTCTAAAGGTTTTAATCTGTTTATAATTGCTTTGCGCTTATGCTCACCGAAGAACTGAATAGCCTCAGATACGGTCATATTCAGAATGTCGTTGATATTCTTTCCTTGGAACTGCACGTCGAGTATCTCACGCTTAAAGCGTTGTCCGTGACATTCTTCACATTCAAGAACGAGGTCTGCCATAAATTGCATCTCTACCGTAATGACACCTGCACCCTTGCATTCTTCACAGCGACCACCTTCTGTGTTGAATGAGAAATATTGTGGTGTGAAGCCCATCTGCTTAGATAATTGCTGATCTGCAAATAGCTTTCTGATCTCGTCGTATGCCTTCACGTAAGTTGCAGGGGTTAGAGCGTGTACTCTTACCGATAGGGTTCTGATCTACAAACTCCACGTGTTTAATCTGTTTCCAGTCACCACCGATAGAAGAATATTCACCCGGTGTGTCGGCAACCTCATCCAAATGACGTTTGAGAGCAGGGTAGAGAATACCTTTCATGAGGGAAGACTTTCCGCTACCACTGACTCCCTGTCACTACAGTAAAGACATTCAGAGGGAACTTTTACGTCAACACCTTTTAAGGTTGTTCATGCGTGCCCCCTTCAATTCTATTGCCATATTCCAAGGGCGTCGACTTGTAGGTGTGTTGATAACTTCCGTTCCTGTGAGATATTTGATGGTATATGAATGAGGATACTGCTCCAGTAATTGCAGTGATTGAGTATTTTTCTTCTCTTTAATATCTCCCTCTATTCGCTTAATATCAGATACTTTACCTTCGAAAACAATCTCACCACCAAGTCGACCTGCATCTGGCCCAACGTCAATCAGGTAGTCAGCAGCACGCATGATTTCCTCATCATGTTCCACAACAACCACCGTGTTACCTAATGCTTGAAGTTCTTTCAGTACATGAATGAGGCGGTCGGTATCTCGACTGTGCAAACCAATGGAAGGTTCGTCAAGTATATAGAGTGAACCAACGAGGGAAGAACCAAGGGAGGTTGTGAGATTGATGCGCTGACTCTCACCACCACTCAATGAGTTTGATTGGCGGTTAAGAGTGAGATAGCCCAATCCTACATCTAAAAGGAACTGCAGACGACTTGTTATTTCGGTCATCAATCGCTTACTAACTTCCTGTTCATGCTCTGTTAGTTCCAGTTTGTCAAACCATCGCTTAAGATTAATGATTGACATATCAACGAGCTCGGTAATAGCCATACCGCCTATCTTGACCCAAGTTGCCTCCTTCTTTAGCTTCGTACCGTGGCAGTCTGGACAAACAGTTTTACCACGATAACGACTGAGCATGACGCGGTATTGAATCTTGTATTGGTTTTCTTTCAACATTTGGAAGAAAGTATCAATGCAGATACGATCGTGAATGTCTTTCTTTCTGTCGCTTGGTAGACCCTTCCAAAGGCTTTCCTTCTCAGCTTTAGTTAGTTCAAAAATAAGGCTTGAAGATAGGGAAGTTGTCTTTTGCAGCACGTCTGCAGAACTCATCTTTCCATGTTGCCATCTTCTCACCATGCCAACATTGTACGCACCCATCATAGACAGAAAGAGAGGAGTCAGGGATAACTAATTTCTCATCGACACCGATGACGCGGCCAAAACCCTCACAAGTAGGGCAAGCACCGAGGGGAGAATTGAACGAAAACATATTATCGTTCGGTTCTTCAAAGCGTATGCCGTCAGCTTCAAAGCGTGTTGAAAAGTCATAAGTAAGCTTGGCTGGTAGAATCATCAGTTGCATATTGCCGTCCCCCTCATAGAAAGCTGTCTCGCAAGAATCGGTGAGTCGGGTCAGTGTATCTTTGGAATTGTCAACCGACAGACGGTCAATAACAAGATAAATGTTCTTTGCTTTGTCCTGTGTAGTGCTTTTATTGTCATCATCAACAGGGTTTTGTTCAAGCCAGTCTTCTATGCGGATGAAGTCGTCATCCACATAGATACGAGCATAACCTTCCTGCATTTCCATTTCAAGTTGGTTCTGTACGCTTCGTCCTTCAACGATGTGTAGAGGAGCAAGAATACAGAACTTGGTTCCTTCTGAGTACGACATGACTTTCTCAATGACGTCTTCAACAGAATGATGCTTTACCTCTTCGCCAGAAACAGGACTAAAAGTCCTACCTATACGAGCATAGAGAAGACGGAGGTATTCGTATATTTCGGTAGAAGTACCCACCGTTGAGCGTGGATTACGTGAGATAACCTTTTGCTCAATAGCGATAGCAGGGGGGAGTCCTTTGATGAAATCGACCTCAGGCTTAGACATTCTGCCTAAGAACTGACGGGCATAAGCTGAAAGACTTTCCACATATCTGCGTTGCCCTTCAGCATAAAGTGTGTCGAAAGCAAGCGATGACTTGCCTGAACCTGATACACCAGTAACGGCAACAAACTGGCCTTGAGGGATTTTTACATCTATATCCTTTAGGTTGTTAACCTTAGCCCCTTTTACCTCAATATATTTATTCATAATTATCAACTTTATTCTACATTTATCCTTACATACTCTTAAAAAGAGATTTAAAGGACGAATAGTAATATGCAAAATTACAAAAAAACTTTTGGTTCTTTCTGATATTTACTTTATATTTGCAGCCGATATTATATTTTAAAAAGAACACAATTATGAGAGTTAAGAAATTATTGGTTATTGCTCTGATGGCCCTCCCAATGATGGGTATGGCACAGAGCTCATACGAGCAGATAGGTGAATCTGCAAACACAACACAGTTTGAGAATAAGCAGAATAGCGCAGCTTACCAGCAGTGGTTGAGCCAGTATGAAGAGTGTGGTCAGCGTATCAACGATATATCTGAGCAGTATCAGCGCGAAGTTGACAAGCGTGGCTATCCAAAGAAGAAGACTGTTAAGGCGAAGATGGCACTGGTTAATCAGTATATCAGCCTATTGCAGCAGCAGCGTGATTCTCCAGAACTGAATCAGGGGTTGATATTGACAAGGTGAATAGCAAGATTGCTATGTGGCAGGAGCAACTTCAGGGTTTGGCTGCTTTGCTGAAGAAGATTTAAATCATATTTTATTGTAATATTAAAAGAGCTGTAACGGCATTGGCAGTTACAGCTCTTTTCTTTGTTTTATTGCTCTTCTCCATCTGTGTTAAGCAGAATCTTCTTGCTTCCTTTCTTTGCTTCGAAGTAAGGTGGTTCGTCCCTTAACGTTATACTGTCATAGATGAAAGGTGCTACAATGGTGTCTTTCCCATCAGGAAGTATCAAGCCAATCTTACCATCCAATTGGGCTATGAGTGGCATTGTTCGCAAATCATCAACATAGACATAACAAGTACGAAGGAACTCATACTTCGGTTCAACGAGTGTACGTCCTCTGTGGTCAAGGATACCAAACTTTCCTTTTCGTTCGATTACCTCATGATACTGAATATATATCTCACGGATAAGATTCAAATATTTCACCATCTTTCTCTTATCGTTGACCAATGTAACGAGGTAATCAGAATGTGTCAGAGTAGTTTGCCATCGCGCGAGCTAAGACAATCTTCATGTCTAATCCCTTGATAGCCTTGCGGTTTAAGTCAATATATCGCGCAATAGCAGCCTCCTTTTCCTTCATAGGTAGGTCTTTCAGATGCTCCTCAAAACGTAGCATCTGTTGTTTACTGCCGTGCATGGCTTTGATGTATCTATGTATCTGACGCCCCATTTCCATGCACACGAAAATGTCGAATCTGCTGTTCCTCTATAGGGTCAGCGTATTCCTGATTGAAATTGTCTTGCGTAATCATGGGCTTTTCTCTTTTTGTTTTTGCCAAAGATACTGACTTTTGATAGTTCTACCAAGAATTTAAATGATTTTTAATTTAAATGATTTTTGAAATGTCTTTATTTTTCGGCTTTTAGACTTAAAGATGAAGCTCAACATCTTTGCCAAAAAGGTGTAAGGGATAGTCCAGCCATTTTGAAGTGTTGCTTGGCAAATGGAATACCTATAATTGTAATGGCAAGGAGGATACCAAAGAGAATGTGGGCTAAGCATGCCCATAAACCACCAAAGATAATCCAAATGATATTGAGTGGAATGGTGATACAGCCTGAAAGACTTTCTCCTTCTTTCACTTCTGCACCAAAAGGCCATAGGCACAGGAGTCCGAGCTTGAATGTTTGTACTGCAGCTGGTATGCCGATAATGGTGATGGCAAGTGCTAAGCTACCTGTAAAATAACCGATAGCAGCCTCTAATCCGCCGAATATCCACCAAATGATGTTTCCAAGAATACGCATAATTTATTGTTGAATTAAGATGTTTATATGCAGATTATTCCTCTGCTTGAATGTTATAAGCTAAGTTTTGAACCAGAAGTCAATAGCATTTTGCTTTCATGCTGGCGTCATATTGAGTTGTGCAGAGCGTCAGCACCATTGGTGCGAACCATTAGCACCATTGGTGCGGAGCCTTAGCACATCAGTTAAAAGTAAGGAGAATGATTCGTTATGGTCGTTACATTATATGAATAAGATGCTAATAACAACCTATACAGCTTATGTTCAATAGACAACAGAAATCTTTTATAAAGATTATATGATGTCTGTAATTTCTTCCAAAGTCTTCCGTTTCTTCTCATTCGTTGGGCAGTCATCTGCTATGTGACCGATAGGAATGATGGCAACAGCTTCAAAGCCTGTATATGGGAAGGTCTCCTTCAGTTTGGCTACATTAAAGTTACAAACCCAACAACTGCCTAAGCCTCGCTCTGTTGCAGCTAAGCAGAGGTGTTCTGTAGCAATGGCAACATCAATGTCACCATGTTGTTTGTTATCTTCCTGGCGTATCCAGTTTTTGTCAACCTCGCGCATACAAATGATGTAGAGTGGTGCAGACTTGAACCATTCGCGGTTGTAGCATTCTTGTAGTTGCTTGCGTGCCTCATCCGACTTCACAACAACAAACTTCCATGGCTGTTTATTGACAGCCGATGGTGCCATACGTGTCACCTCAAGAATATATTGTAAGTCTTCTTCTGATACTGGTGTGTCACTATATTTGCGTACTGAAAAAACGCTTTTTGGGATAGTTCTAATATATTCATAACCTGATAAATATAAGCTTTCCAATGTGGATTTAGCTATGAAGTGTATTGTTGTTTATACTCTCACTATAAAGGATTTTACTTATTGTAACTCCTCTTTATAATATAGTATAGCCTTAATGGCAATCTGTTCAGCTTCCTCGATGGTGCAATTTAGTCTTCCACCTGATGCGTCAGCATGACCGCCACCATTGAAGAACTTTGCTGCCATTGGCTGACAGTGGAACCCATTGCAAGAACGAAGACTCACGAGTACGGTCTTAGGTTTCTCTGTATCTTCTCGCAATGAGATACTTAGTTTGAGCCCTTTAATCTGCTGTGGAATACTCACAAGTCCCTCCATGTCTCCCTTGATAAAATGGAACTGCGCCATCTCTTCTTTTGTTACGGTATAATAGGATGCGTGCAACTCCTCAATCACCTTCATTTTGTTGAGGATGATGTGTGCACGGAGGCGGAGGGCATTGGTGGAGTAGTTGTGGAATACACGGTTATAAATCTCGTCCTTGTCAATATTCTTTGCAAGAAGCTGACCGATAATATAGAATATCTCTGGGCGTGATGAATTATAGGTGAAGCCACCTGTGTCTGTCATCATACCACAATAAATGCAGGACGCACATTGGGTTGTCATCTTCTCGTAGCCATCTAACTGACTAATCAGGCGGAAGACAATCTCACATGTACTTGACATTTCTGGATGTGAAACCGTCAATGCGTTGTTTGTTTCAGGTTCTAAGTGGTGGTCGATGAGTAGGCGAGGGGCTGTGGAGGACTCCAAAACCTCTTGCATTGCATCTACACGTGAGTTTTTGGTTGAAATCAAGACAGCAAACGAGGTCTGCTTCCTTAAACGCCTTCTCAACCTCCTTTGGTCGTCTGTCATAACGAATAACGGAATTATGTCCCGTAGCCAATGCAGAAAGTCGGGTGTAGCGTCAGGCATACACACCTTAACGTTGGTCTTGCCAATCTGTTTTAGAAAGTGCATCCATGCCAGTGACGAACCTGTCGCGTCGCCATCAGGTGACTTATGAGCACAGATTACGATGTTTGTTGCATTGGAGAGAAGATTGCGAAGTGTTGCAATTTCTTCTTGATTCAGTAGATTTAATTCCATTATAGCTGTCAGCTTTGGTGTGTGTTTGAAAGGTGTTTGGGTTGTTATACCCGATGTGTGTAGAGATGAGAGAAATAAAAAGCCCTGCTCGGATACCCGTCTTACATCTTGAAATACCGAAGAATGTATGCGGAGATAATACCCGGGCAGAGGTTGTGAATTAGAACAATTTAGCTGGATAGGTTCCATCGTCGACCAGTGACTGAATCTTCTCAACCACGCTCTGACGATCGGCAGCGTATGTTACGCCAAAACCACTTGCTGGTAGTGTCAAGCACCTTCACGGTAGATGTACCATCGTTGATGAGCTTGTTTACCATCAATGGGATGAAATATTCAGACTTCTTGTTCTCCATGTTCTTTTGAATCAGAGAGGAACTCCTTGAAGTATGCCTCGCTGTACTCGAAGTAGTCTGGTGTGAAACCCCATACATTCATAGATACAGGCGTGTTCTCACTAACAGCAACCCACTCACCATTGTCGTCTTTATACTTGATTTCGCCATCGCGACGCTCAATCTCTGTACGCTCAACAACAGTTGTCAAGTTTCCTTCAGCATCTGTAGAGCAGATACCACGAGCAACAGTACCATTCTCGCTCAGTGTGTTACCTACGCGGAAACCAACCATTGCGTATTTATCTTTTGCACCCTCTGGGAGGTCAGCAAGGAACTTACCAATAACCTTGAAGCAGTCGCGGTTGTAGAAGTCGTCACAGTTGATAACGCAGAAAGGCTCTTTGATAACATCCTTTGCCATCAAAACAGCATGGTTTGTACCCCATGGCTTCTCACGACCTTCTGGTACAGAGAATCCTTCTGGCAATGCATCGATGCTCTGGAAAACAAGTTCTGCAGGGATATGACCTTCATACTTTGAGAGAACTTGGCTGCGGAACTGTCTCTTCGAAATCCTTACGGATAACAAAGACAATCTTACCAAATCCTGCTTGGATTGCATCATAGATAGAGTAGTCCATAATGGTCTCGCCATTAGGACCCAATTCGTCGAGCTGCTTTAGCCCACCGTAGCGGCTTCCCATACCTGCCGCAAGGAGTAATAACGTAGGTTTCATTTTTCTTTTTTTATATCGTTAAACTATATATTATGTTCTGAATGCAAAGGTAAGAAAAAAATATGGGATATATTATTATTTTGTGTTATGAATTATGAGAGTTAAATATGTTGTTTGTTTTTATCTTTTTCAAGTTTAATTCAAATCACTCGTTATACCCTAACATTTATCATTCTTATTCAGAATAGTAATGCTTGATACTATCTTTCATTTTCTTATCAATGCTTCGTCTATCTTTCTAACTTTTCGTACTCTGCATCGTCTATATTGCAAAGTGTTATGTCATATAAAAGGTACCCTTATTTATTAGCTTTCTGAAAGGTAATTATGTTCTTGGTGTTTTGAATTTTTGTTTACATTATTTCTTGTCTTATATCTTTATAAATAAGCAAAAAAACACTATTTTTGAGTTCTTTTGTAACTCTCTTGTTATGAATTAGTTACAAGGTTAGATTTTAAAAGGTGCTTACTTGGCTTTCAAAAGGGCGTTAGTAAGAGCTCAAAAGGGCATCTTTTGCAAGTCAATTGGGCGTTAATTTGAATGCAATTTGTGCTCTTTTAAAAATGAGTATGTGAAAAAATATGACAAAAGAGTTGTTTTTACTCTCTCTCTGACCGTATGATTAGCATCCAAGTGGAAGTAATAGAGTGGGGAAGTGTTAGGCACGTTTCATGAGAATAGCGCGCTCTTTGGGTGAGAACTTTTCAATCGCATAACGCAGCATGGTGCGTGGCATGTCTGCACGATGGTTCATAACGTAGTCATAAAGACGCTTTGAATCACGTTTCCCTGCCTCACGAAGCATCCATCCAATAGCCTTGTGCATGAGGTCGTGTGGGTGGTGCATCATCAGGTCGCTTAGTGCGTATGTGTCTTCTAATTGACCTTTACGAATAAATGCGTATGTTGATACGATTGCGATACGATTATCCCATAGTAGTGGACTTTGAGCTAAATGATAAAGAATGTCACGTGACTTATCAAGCAAGTATTCACCTATGATGAAGCGACAAGATAGGTCAACAAGGTCCCAGTTGTTGATATGCTTGGTTTGAGAGAGGTAGAGATCGAAAAAGCTCTTTTCGTAATGCCTCGTCTTTCTGCTTACTTTTCTCTACCATAATAATTAAGGCGCAAAGGCGTACTTCATGCCATTCAGACTGTATTAGTGCTTGTATCTCAGCTAAAGAAATGTCTTTGTGCTGCTTCGCAATAGCTCTAATATTGGGTACGGTGACACCTAAAAAAACGGTCGCCTTCTCCATATTCTCCCTTACCAGCCTTAAAGAATTTAGGAAATATCTCTCGCTTCTCCGCGTTTGATAGTGCTTGGAGTTCGTTTGTAATAGTTTTAGTAATCTGCTTCATAGTAAATCCTTTTTTGTTTTACCAACTTCTTTATCTCTTGCAAAGATAATTCTTTATTTTGTTTTATGGACTAATTGAGAAGAAGAACTGACAGGTTGTCAGATAATATTCTTATAGTTGTCAGTAAGTCTGTTTGGCATAGTTTTTCGTATAAAGTAAGGCGAAACGACTTCTTAGCAGGTCGTAAACAAATTGATAATTAAAATCTTAAAACATATACAATTATGACAATTAAACCTTTAGCAGACAGAGTCCTTGTGCTTCCAGCACAGGCAGAAGAGAAAGTTGGTGGTATTATCATCCCAGACACAGCCAAGGAAAAACCACAACGTGGTAAGGTGGTTGCAGTTGGTAATGGTACCAAGGATGAGGAGATGATTCTCAAGGTTGGCGACGAGGTGCTCTATGGTAAGTACGCTGGTACGGAGCTTGAGAATGAGGGTGAGAAATATTTGATGATGCGCCAGAGCGACGTTTTGGCAATTGTTGAGTAACACTTCTCCTATCAAAAGGTCTTAAAATAGCTGTAGTTTGGCTATTCTATTGTATCTTGTAGAACTATATATACATAGAAAAGATAAAAAAAGAACAGCTAACAACGCATAATTAAACAATCATAATAAGGAATATAGAAAATGGCAAAAGAGATAAGATTCGATTCAGATGCACGTGAACTCTTGAAGAGTGGTGTAGACCAGTTGGCAAATGCAGTGAAGGTAACGCTCGGTCCTAAGGGTCGTAATGTAGTTATCGGTAAGAAGTTTGGTGCTCCACAGATTACTAAGGACGGTGTTACCGTTGCAAAGGAAGTAGAGCTCGAGGACAATTTTGAGAATGCAGGTGCACAGCTTGTTAAGAGTGTTGCAAGCAAGACTGGTGACGATGCAGGTGATGGTACAACAACAGCAACTATCCTCACACAGGCTATTGTTACTGAAGGATTGAAGAATGTTACAGCTGGTGCAAAACCCAATGGACCTCAAGCGTGGTATCGATAAGGCTGTAGCTAAGGTTGTTGATCATATCAAGGCTTCTGCAGAGGTGGTAGGTGATAACTACGATAAGATTGAGCAGGTAGCTACTGTAAGTGCTAATAACGATCCTGAAATCGGTAAGTTGCTTGCAGATGCTATGCGCAAGGTATCTAAGGATGGCGTTATCACTATTGAGGAGAGCAAGACTCGTGAGACAAGTATTGGCGTTGTTGAGGGTATGCAGTTCGATCGTGGCTATCTCTCTGGTTACTTTGTAACAGATACAGATAAGATGGAATGTGATATGGAGAACCCATATATCCTCATCTACGATAAGAAGATTTCAAACGTTAAGGACTTCCTCCCAATTCTACAGCCAGCTGCTGAGAGTGGTCGTCCATTGTTGGTAATTGCTGAGGACGTAGACTCTGAGGCATTGACAACATTGGTTGTAAACCGTCTTCGTGCAGGTTTGAAGATTTGTGCTGTTAAGGCTCCAGGCTTTGGCGACCGTCGTAAAGCAATGCTTGAGGATATCGCTGTGTTGACAGGTGGTGTGGTAATCAGCGAGGAGAAGGGTCTTTCTTTGGATAAGGCAACTCTTGAGATGTTGGGTACAGCTAAGAAAGTTACTATCTCTAAGGACAACACCACTATCGTTGATGGTGCTGGTGAGAAGGAAGCTATCAAGGATCGTGTAGCTCAGATTAAGAACGAAATTGCGACTTCAACAAGCTCATACGATAAGGAGAAGTTGCAGGAGCGTTTGGCTAAAGCTCTCTGGTGGTGTTGCTGTTCTCTACGTTGGTGCTAACTCTGAGGTAGAGATGAAGGAGAAGAAGGATCGTGTTGACGATGCACTCTGCGCTACTCGTGCTGCAATGGAAGAGGGTGTAGTTGTTGGTGGTGGTACCACTTACATCCGTGCTCAGGAAGCATTGAAGGACCTTAAGGGTGAGAACGCAGACGAGCAGACAGGTATCAATATCGTTTGTCGTGCTATTGAGGAGCCTCTCCGTCAGATTATTGCCAATGCAGGTGGTGAAGGTGCCGTAGTAGTTAACAATGTTCGTGAGGGTAAGGGTGACTATGGTTACAATGCTCGCAAGGATGTTTACGAGGACCTTCGTGCTGCAGGTGTTATCGACCCTGCTAAGGTATCTCGTGTTGCACTTGAGAATGCAGCTTCAATCGCAGGTATGTTCTTGACAACTGAGTGTCTCATTGTAGACAAGGTTGATAATACTCCAGTTATGCCAGCTGCTCCAGGTATGGGCGGTATGATGTAATAAGCATATTCTCAGATACATTATATATAATAAAAGGAAGGCATCAGGACAGATGTCTTCCTTTTTTTGTTGATAGCAATTAGTGCTGTTCGGCAAACATTTACTGTATAGGTTAGCTCATTACTATATATTATCATATCCTTTTCTTATTCTTTTTCTGATGATGTACTAATGTTCCGCACATATTGTGTCAATGCTCCGCACATATCGTGCTCATGGTAAGCACCACTGGTGTTGAGGCTAAATACGATGCAATAAATAACTATATAGAAATTCTCTTTAGGCTTTACTAAAGATAAAGATATCAATGTTTGGAACATCTTGATATGCTAATCGTATGTAAAGGTAACTTATTTCAATGGTAAGGGGGATATAAAAAGAAAAAGCGATGACCTTCACAGGGAATCGCTTTATTTACTCAATAGGTATTAGTCTTTTAAAGGTAAAAGATTGTTTTCAGGATAACAGCCACAAAGATATGTTATTTTCATATTCCATGCAAACTTTTTAGTAGATCATTGTTGAAATGTGTGCGAACACATGTTTGTATTAAATCTTTTTTTGAAGAAAAAAAGGATGCTATATTCTTGTTTTAAAAGCGATTTTTTTGATGTTTGAAGGTTCAGTAATTTAGAATTTTCTTATATTGAATTAAGGTGTGTTTGTAATGTTATGTGAATTGTTGTGAGCTATTATTATTTATCTTGTTCTTTGTTTTTTTGTATGATATATTAATTGTTGAAATGGCTTTTGTTATTCAAAGTATTTCCTTTATTCATAGATTATAGTTAACTTTGCAAGGAGCTTATCTGTGAGTTAAGTTTTTAAATAAAAAGCAAAAATCTTCCATTACTACATTTATAAATGATTATGAAGAAAAGAACAATCTTGTTGTTTGGACTGCTCCTTATGGTTTTTAACTGCTGTTGCAGGTGGTAAAAATTAAGGTGGCATGTGTAGGAAATAGTGTGACATGGGGAATGACAATTGTCGACAGAGAGAAGAATTGTTATCCAGCACAACTGCAGTTGATGTTAGGAGATAGTTATGAAGTCAGAAATTTCGGACACTCTGGTTCGACGTTGCTTCGTCGTGGACATCGTCCTTATGTTAATCAGAAAAGAGTATAAGGAGGCATTGGACTTCAAGGCAGATTTTGTTATTATCCACCTTGGGCTCAATGATACTGACCCACGTAATTGGCCAGAATACAGTGAGGAGTTCAATGCAGATTATATTCGTTTGATTGATAGTTTCCGTCAGGCAAATCCAAAGGCGAAGATTTGGATATGTCTTATGACGCCAATCTTTGATCGTCACCCTCGTTTTGAGAGTGGTACACGTGATTGGCATGCACAGATTCAGAAGCATATACGACAAGTGGCTACAGCTACGCGCGTTTCACTAATTGATTTGAATACGCCTTTATACAGCCGTCCTGACCTTCTTGCCGATGCTATTCATCCAAATACTGAAGGTGCGAAGATTATTGCTGAGACGGTATATGGAGCCTTGACAGGCAATTATGGTGGTCTTGCTCTTTCTCCGTTGTACACAGACGGAATGGTTGTTCAGCGCAACAAGCCTATTGTTTTTCCGTGGAAAGGCTAATACTGACGAAACTGTTAAGGTGAACTTCAATGGTCGTACGCTTTCATCTGTGGCTGATGGAGCTGGAAAATGGAGGGTTTCTTTTCCTGCAGAGAAGGCGGGTGGACCATATAAGGCAGTGATAAGTACGAAGAAAGATAAACTTGCGATTAAAGATATATATGTTGGTGAGGTGTGGCTTTGCTCTGGTCAGTCGAATATGGAATGGCCTGTGAATTCCTCACAGAGTAGAAAGGAAGACTTGGATGAGGCTGATAGTCAGACTCGTTTACATCTTTTTAATATGTCTGCAATCTATCCAACGAATGCTGTAGCATGGTCGGCTGGTGCTTGCGACTCAATAAATCGTCATCAGTACCTCCGTATTGGACCGTGGCGTAACTGCTCTCGTGAGTCATTGAGCGGCTTCTCAGCTGTGGCTTATCACTTTGGAAAGAAGTTAGCAGACAGCTTACAAGTACCTGTAGGTATTATCTGTAATGCTGTTGGTGGAACGACAACAGAGTCATGGATTGACCGTCAGACTTTGGAACAGCGTATGCCAGCCATTCTTCGTGATTGGTATCGTGGCGACTTCGGTATGAAGTGGGCACGTGAACGAGCATTGCAGAACATCAGTGTGAGCAAGAACCCATTGCAGCGTCATCCTTATGCTCCTGCTTATATGTTTGAGGCGGGCATGCTTCCTTTGAAGGGTTATGGCATTAAGGGCGTTGTGTGGTATCAAGGTGAGTCTAATGCGCACAATATAGAACTTCACGAAAGACTCTTCCCTATGTTGCAGAAGAGTTGGCGCAATTTCTTCCACAATGCTGAACTGCCGTTTTATTTTGTACAGCTCTCCAGTTTGAATCGTCCTTCATGGCCACGTTTCCGTGACTCTCAACGTAGTATGGCATCAAGGTTGCGTAATACTTGGATGGCTGTAACAACAGATGTGGGTGATTCTTTGGACGTGCATTACAGAAACAAGAAGCCTGTTGGCGAGCGTCTTGGCTTACAAGCTTTGTGTAATAGTTATGATTACAAGATAGAGGCTGAGGGGCCGGTTTGCCATGCTGTATCGATGAAAGAAAATGGTCTTGAACTTCAGTTTGTGCATGCAAAATCACTGTCTGCTAAGGGTGGTCGCCTTATAGGCTTTGAGGTAGCAGATACTGATGGTATCTTTTATCCAGCCGAAGCACAGATAACATCGTCTAACACAATTCATGTTAGGTCGTCGTCTGTAACACGTCCACTCTATGTTCGTTATGGCTGGCAACCTTTCACACGTGCCAATCTCGTGAACGAAGTGGGATTACCATGTAGTACATTTCAATGGAAGGTTAGAAAGTAAGTGTTTTTAATTTACTATTATTTGGTAGTGTAACCTCTTTTAAACAATAAGTTACTTTCACACTGATAGTATACTATATTATGTTTAACGCTCAACACCATTGGTGTTTACTATGAACACCAATGGTGTTGGACATTAGCACAAAAGCAAAACATGGAATGAGAGGATTCTTATAATAATAAAATATTGACTAACTTATCTGGGTAAAACAAGCAGGAAACCAATAAGAATCAGCTCGTTAATATGAATTTTAAGGTAACAGACAATTTGTGTCTGCGGAAATTCATAACTCCTATTTTATCTTTTCATACTCCACAATAGGTTTCTGTGCATTCATTTTACGCAATCGAGATGTTAGGTGTCGGAAGAGTCGAGCAACGAGTCGAGGCTGTGAAGCACTAAGATCATTCTTTTCTGATAGGTCGGTTGATAGATTGTAAAGCTCTTTCTTTCCAGTAAGATACGAATAAATCAATTTCCATTGTCCCTCACGAATCGCGCAATTAAGGCTGATGCCGAGTCCTTCTCCATCCCATATATTAGGATAGTTCCATATTAGTTGTCGCTTCTCAAAGCCTCGTTGTTTACCACGAAGGATAGGTGTGATATCCTGCCCATCGATAGTCTGTGGTACATGGTAGTTCTTGATGCCTGCCATAGAAAGCAAGGTTGGATAAAGGTCCTCTATTATAATAGGTGTATTCGAACGTGAATTTGGTTGAACCACATTGTTCCATTTGACGATAAAAAGGTACTCTTATTCCTCCTTCATACAGCGAACCTTTACCACTCTTGAGTGGTGCATTCTGCGTGTAAAGTTCCCCATCTCGCCAATATGAAGATGAGGCAAGTCCACCGTTATCGCTCATAAAGATGATAATTGTTTCTCGCTCGAGTCCAGCCTGAGCTACCCAATCTATGAGGTCACCTAAACTTTTATCCATTCCTGCAACCAACGAAGCATAAGCAGCTTCTTTTTCTGAAAGACCACGTGCTCTATAGGTAGGATAAAAACGCATATCTCGGTCGATGGGGACGTGTACAGCGTAATGAGACATATAGAGATAGAAAGGTTGATTGTATTTCTTTGCCTTCTCTAAGGATGCAATAGCCTCTTGTGTTAGAGCTTCTGTTGCAAAGGTTCCAGTACCCCAATAACGTTCTAAACCTGGGATTGCAAATGGTGATGTGGCTTTCCCATCCTTTGTGAAGCCATAATTACGTTCGCTTAAATAGGTTGCTAAAGCCTCCTGCTGCTGTACCCGTAATATTTATGTCAAAGCCGAAGTGATGCGGATTCTCACACGTGTGTCAATAGCTCCCCAATGTGCTTTCCCGCAATGTATGGTGTGATAACCCGCATCTTTCAGTAGTTGCACAAAGGATGTGGCTTTTTGCTGTGTGTGGCACATTACCGCTCTGTGCAATGCCATTATAATTCCAATCTGGTAGCGTTACACCTTCTCGCTTCCCATCCGTCATTTTGTCACGATGTAAAGTCCAATTCGTTACGCGATGTCGTGCCATATTCATACCCGTCATTAGGCTACATCTGGAAGGTGAACTGATAGGTGTTGCATAAGCATCAGTAAACATCATACCCTCTGCAGCGAGTCTTTTCATATTCGGTGTGTCGTACTTTCGATTATTGGCAGTAATTGAGTCTGCAAAAAGGAAGGGATGTGTCTTGCCACCCCATATCGTCTACCATGAAGAAGATAATGTTGGGTTGTGTGTTTTCTCTTTGTGCCTTGACTGGGAGCGATACTCCAAAAAGTAACCATAGAAGCAGTAGCTAATAGGGTAGATGAATATTTTTGATTTATAGAATGTATAGATGTGCATTGTTATAAAGAATTATGGATTGGGTTCTTAGATAGAGTACAAAGTTAGAAATAAAGTTGATAAATGCGACATAAATAAGGAGAAGTTTTATTTCTCTTTATGCTATCATAGAGCGCATAACTATCATATAGAAACTTATATTTTTTTCATAGTTTACGCATCTCTCAACTAAAAAAGATACAAGAAAAAGTTATAAATAATTTGGAATTATCAGAAATTCTTGTTACCTTTTGCACTCGCTTTTATCAAAGCATAGGGAGATTCGCTAGCTCAGTTGGTAGAGCACAACACTTTTTAATGTTGGGGTCATGGGTTCGAGCCCCATGCGAATCACTTGAAACAACAAGAGGAATATCCACAAGGATATTCCTCTCTTGTTTTATTGATAATCAGTATATTATATTATTATAAGCTAAAGTCTTAATATTGTTAATGATACGAATTAGTTTCATTAATCTTGCATTCTCTCACTGATAGTTACTTTTTATTTACCGATATTTACCGTTGTTTACCGATATATACTGTAATTTACTTATCTGTGTACCCATAGTGATACCACTTGTGATACCATTATAGTTCATAAGTACGCGAGTTCGGGATAAGAAAAAGGCTTGAAAAAAAGTTGGTAATCTCGTCAAAAAAATTCGTATCTTTATAGGTGAAAATCAATAGATTACAAGATTTTTTTGAACGATGATTACCAAGGACAAAGTTACTGAAATTTTTCTGTATAATCGACGAGTTTGATAAGAATTTGAGTGCCGAATTAGCGAAAAAAACCTGCGTCTACCGTCCCATAACAGTGACGGCAAACGCTACCGAAACCGCAAGGGCAGACTCTCGGAAAGTGAGATTATGACCATTTTGGTATGCTATCATTTCGGCGCATATCGCAATTTCAAGGAGTATTATTTGAATTGGGTCAAAGGGGTGATGCGTCAGGATTTTCCCGACGCGGTTTCCTATAACCGCTTCGTTGAACTCATGCCTAGAGTGTTCTTTAAGATGATGCTGTTCATGAAGCTCTATGCCTTCGGCAAGTGTACGGGTATAACATTCGTTGACAGCACAATGATACCCGTATGTCACAATGTACGACGATATTACAACAAAGTCTTTGCCGGCCTCGCCAAGGACGGAAAGGGTACCATGGGCTGGTGTCATGGATTCAAGCTGCACCTGCTATGCAATGATTCTGGTGAAGTGATAACGTTCTGTCTTACAGGAGCAAATGTGGATGACAGAGATAGCAGGGTATGGACGGTATTTGCAAAGGTCTTATTTGGGAAGATCTTTTGCTGATAGAGGGTACATCAAGCAGGAACTCTTTGATAGTCTGTTCAGTCAAGGTATCCAACTCGTTCATGGGCTCAAGGCTAAGATGAAGAACAAACTGATGCCTATGTGGGACAAGATTATGCTGAGGAAAAGATACATTATCGAGTGCATTAACGAACTACTCAAGAACAAAGCCAACCTTGTTCACTCAAGACACCGCTCGATACACAACTTTATCATGAACTTGTGTTCTGCCCTTACAGCATACTGCTTCTTTGAGAACAAGCCAGAGGCACTGCCGGTGTATGTGGAAAAATCAAGGCAGTTAGAACTTTTTTCATGCTAAACTTATCCCGAACTCAAGTATAAGTATGTGTGATACCAACAACAATAGTTCTCATATTAGTACTTTTATATAATTTCCTTCAGAAAACATTATCTTATCTGTTACATTTGTTGTTAATAAAATATTTAAAAAAACAATTAAAAAAATTTGTTTGAATCTATTTTATATTTTTTTGCAACATCTAATCAATTAGTAACTATTCAGCGATAACCAATATATACAGTACATATCAATTTATCAAACCTTAAATAGTCATCCCTTAAAAAAACTATATTAGTAGATTTCAATTGTTGGTAGTTTACCTAGAATGGTAAAAATAGTTAGATGAAAGCCCTTTAATCTGTAACCTCTACCTTCTTTACCTTTACCATTTTTCTTAGCTACACAAATTCTTTGTACTTACGCTGTTATCTACTTTTTTTCCTATTACGTAATGTTAAAACTAAAGAATCTTTATGTAAATCTTATTATTTTTTTATAATTTTGTCTCCATAAATTAAAAAAACCAACTACTACAATGAATGTAACTCCTAAAATTGGTATTCTAGCCACCTTGTTATTTGTAAATGCTAATCTTTTTGCACAGGAAACACCATTTAAATTAGGTGTCCGTTTAGGTTGTGGAATGTCTGTCAACACAGGAATGGATAAAATCCTTGTCCCTGAAGACTATTATTCTAATTACAGTTTCAAAGACAAGTGGCAGTTTACTCCAACAGTTGGTGTATTTGCTCAGTATCATGTCGATGGTTCCATCATAGGTGTTGAAGGTGGATTTAGCTATTGGCAGAAGGCATCACAGCTTGTCTATAATGATAATAAGGAGTTAAACTATAAGGTTACACCTCGTTATAATTACATTGGCGTATCTGCTCTGTTGAAGATCTATCCTTGGCACAAAGGCTTTAATATCTCAATTGGAGGACGTGCGGGAGCTAACCTTAATGGCAAGGGCATATCTTACGAGAGTAATCAAGAAGACAGTAAGTTTGCAAACTATCATTTTGCCACTGTCGCAGAGACGGAGCGTCTGATGAAGGAGAAACTGACGGGGCAGCCAGATATTGCCGTTGGCGGTGGTTTGGGATATGAAATAGGCAACCACTGGGCTATAGACTTACGTTACTTTTACGGACTGAACTCTACCATCAAGACAGAGCGTAATGACTATAACTGGGCAGAGCATTCAACCCACGGACAGAACGTAGAGCTTAGTATCAGCTATCTTTTTAAACTTTAACCCTTATGAGTTTATCTATGAAGGACAAGAGCAACAGCAGGAAACGTTATATTCTGGCAGGAATCTTTCTTGGCATAGCTACTCTTTTGGGTATAGAACGCTGTGTTAATGACGAACCAGAGCCTGAGCGAAGTATAGAACAAAAGACAGCAGACAAGGCACCATCACAATCTTCTACACCGCATGTCTCTTCTTCTTTAGACAAGACAAATGTGCAGAAGGATTCGGGACGTCCAAATTGTGTATATAATAAGCTGGGGAATGTGCCCAGAAACGTTACAAGTATCAATACAAGGAGAATTAAAAAATCAAGCATGACAAGGAAAACCGCTAATGGCAAACATTCCTCTTCAGAGCAGACTATCCTTTCTCCATCATTATCAACTGACGTTTCATTTGTAAATGATAAAACAGCCAGTATAAAACACGAGACGAAAGAACCAGACAATGAACCATCTAACCTAAAAACAGGGGAGCATGTTCTTGACAACTCTATGAATAGCCAGCCCACCATAGTAGAGGAAATTCCGAAAGATACACCATTTTTGATAACTTATTCTTTTCCTTCTCATCACCTTTTTCGGATAGGACTCAGAGCTGGAGTTGGTTATTCCAGCATTTCAGGATTAAGCAGTATTATTGAAAACTATGATATACGCCCTACTTTCACTATGAGTGAACGTGGTGGTATCAGTCCTCGTATTGGAATCTTTGGAACATGGCTATATCGCAGGTTAGGAGTAGAGTTGAACATTGATTATACTCGTCTCTCCAGCAAGCTGACGGAGTACAAGAAACCTGAAAATGTAACCGAGACTACACGATTTCATTATAATTTCATTACTCCACAAGCCCTGCTTCGTTTCTATGCTTTCCCAAAGTTCTATATGGGAGCAGGAATTAGTGCTGCTATTCCGTTTGGCAGCCGTAATATCGATTTTACTAATGACCGCATTGGAGAGGTATATCGACAGCAGGCAGAACGCACTCAGGATCATCTGAGAGAATCAGTCAAGGCACGAGTAGCATTCATTCCTACCATTAAGATTGGCTATGTTGATGTAAAGAATGGTCTGGAGGCAGGACTGGAATACGGTTTCGGATTTAATGATATGCTCCGCACCAGTGCCAATGACTATGGCTATAAGGAGCGTATGAATAATCTTCAGACTATCAGCCTTACTATTGGTTACAGTCTTCCACTTGGCAAAGCTAAATAAGTAGCATAACAACAATCATATTAAAACGGTCTTTAAATGAAACATAAATACTTCACAGCAGTTTCCTTCTTTATATGCACTCTTTCTGCGACAGCTCAGACCCCTGGTGGTGTAGATAAGCCAATGGTCTGGTCACATGATTCTACCTCCGTCCGTCTCTCTGCTGGTGCAGGACTTACCTATATAGGCGTAAGTAAGGTATATGGCGAGAAAGAACAGGCAATATGGTCTCTTGGAAGCGGAAAAGCGATCACTCGTATGCAGACAACTGAGCGTGCTGCTAACCTTGGCGATGGTACTTTCATGAATTATGCCAAGGATTCGCTGCCTGAAATGCGACTTTACAGCTATACTACTTCTTCAAATATGGGTAATGGTCAGACTTTGCATATCGGCTGGAATGGGAACGCCAAGTTGCCTGTAAAGAACCTTGATGGTAGAACTGTTGAGTATACTGTCTTCGATCGCCGCCTTTCTGATACAGAACGTTGCCGTGTGGAAAGCTATCTTGCTTTGAAATATGACGTGAGTCTTCGCAGTAGTTACCTTAATTCAAGAAGCGAGGTTATTTGGAATGGATATACCAACAAGAACTATAGCCACCGTATAGCTGGCCTCATCTCAGACAAGGCTTCTGCCTTATTTAAGACAAAAGCCAAGAGCTGTGAGGAAGATGGTTTCCTTACAATCAGTATGAGTAAGCCTCTTGAAGATGGTGAGAGTCTTCTTTGGGGTGACAACAATGGCAAACTTTCTTTCCGCCAGAGTAAGGCTTACGGCAAGTGGCTCGGTAGACGATGGATGGATGCAGCAACACGAGTTGACAAGCCTAATGTTGATGTTGTAGCTGATGGTAAGCAGCTACGCCAGATACAACCTCTTGCAGAAGGTGAGAGCTACTATCTTGCCGTTGATCCTACAGGAACGGGGAGTTTTCCTGTCAAAAACCTAAGCTATCATAAGGCAAATACGGCAGTTGGTGACAGTATTGTCTTTAAGAATATACCGTTAGGTAAACGTGATGTGTTCACGCTACGAGCTGCCAAAGATATGTTTACAACAATAGAAGTAAAGCAGCCAACGGAGAAGAGCGGCAGTACAGGAACACTTTCTGTCAGAGTAACAGGGGGTATCGCCCCTTACAAGATGACCCTACAGAGAGAACACATGTCTGTTTTCAATCGTACCACAAGTGATAGTATACAGTCTGCTGACGGACTCATAGAAGGGAAATACCTCCTTACAACGACAGACCATGTGGGCAACAAGGCTGAGAATGAGTTTCAGATTTCGAAGACAGGTATCACAGAGATTCCTTCCATGAACCCTTCTGACGGAAGTAGTGACTTCTTTGCAAATGTAAGTGTAAGTCCTAATCCAACGGTGAATGGATATGTCAGTGTGCAGGTGGAACTGAGCGAAGCAGCTCCATTGGACATGGCACTCTATACGACGGGTGGAGCTCTTGTCAGTCGTCAGACTAATATGCCTGATACATATTTTTCAACCAAAGTCTATCTGCCACAGACAGGTGTCTACTTATTGACACTGCAAAGTGGTAGCAAAGAAAGGACATTTAAACTGGTAAGAAAGTAATTCTCTTTTTATCCTTTATAAAATTTTCCAACGCAAGTATATATATTGAGGACCTTTAGGTCTGAAACAAAATAGCAAGAATAATGAAGTATTCTACACATTCACTCCTCCTTCCGTTCCTGTTGCTGGCAGGAATCATACTAAACTCCTGTAATGGTGGAAGTAGTCGTTCTGCTAAAGAAACAGTAATCAGTGATTCAACATGTACTGATACAGTCTCTTCTGTACAAAAAGATAGCATTTCCCGAAAGGCTACTTCCTTGCGAAAACAAGTTAAGAACAGTGTACAGAACTTACCTGTGAAGAGAATCTCCAAAGAAGTTATAAGAAATCAAAAGGGGAATCGTGTAGAGACTCACAAGCCAAACAAGAAATCTGCAAGACTTTTTGCAGACTTAGGCAAACGTACCGTCAGCAAGTTCTTTACTAATTCCGACAGCGATACGCTCAATGTTGGACGAGCCCAGCTTGCCGTACCACGTGAGGCTATGGCAAAGGGTAAAGTTCTTAGTATTACACCACTTAGAAAAGGTGAACTACCAACTTTGCCTACTGGTATGGTGAATGTTACAGGTGGCTGTGATACATTAATGGCAAGAACCGATACGGTGTCAGGTTATCGCTTCTTACCTCATGGTAATCACTTCGTCCATCATCTAGCAAGTATTTCTGTCCCCTACGATAGTACGTTGATACCGAAAGGCTATACTGTAGATGATATTCACACCTATTATTATGATGAACTGCACCAACGTTGGACAATGCTTCAGTCAAAAGGTATTGATACAAAACGTGAGGTTGCAATGGCAGAGACTTCACACTTTACGGATGTCATCAACGGTATTATCAAGGTTCCAGAGAGTCCCGAAACACAGAACTATGTCCCTACAGGTATCAGTGAGCTGAAGGCTGCTGACCCAGCAGCAGGTATTCAGCAGATTGAAGCTCCATCAGCTAATCAGAATGGTACGGCGTCACTGTCCTATCCTTTCGAAGTTCCTGCAGGACGTAATGATATTGGTGTAAGTGCCGGCTTACAGTACAGCAGTGAGGGAGGTAGTAGCTTTGTTGGCTATGGATGGAGTCTTCCTGTACAGAGCATTGATATAGAGACACGATGGGGTGTACCACGTTTCGATGATAAGTCAGAGAGTGAGAGCTATCTTCTCATGGGACAGCAGCTCAGTGACCGACTCTATCGTAGGACTGATTCTCTGGCAAGACAAGCTGACAAGCAGTTCTATCCAATGACTGAAGGTGGTTTCAGTAGGATTATCCGAAAGGGTAACAGCCCGAAGAACTATTACTGGGAAGTGACAGGTAAGGATGGTACAGTCTACAGTTATGGTGGTCATGGTGGTCATGTAAGTGATGCTACTTCTCTTACCGACACCAAAGGGAACCGTATCAAATGGGCACTTGACCGTGTTACCGATGTCCACGGGAACTTTGCCGCTTTCCATTACATGAAGTCTGGCAATAACCTTTATCCGGAACGCTATACATGGACAGGATTCGGGGAGACGGAAGGACTGTATAGCATTGAATTCAATATTGACTCTACAGCCACAGACCGAAAAGATGTGACGAGTAGCGGAAGACTTGGCATTATGCAAAAGGACAAAGGGCTACTCCGTAAGGTCATAGTGAAGAATAATGGTCAGCAGCTCCGCAGCTATACCTTAAACTATGAAGAAGGACCGTTTGGCAAGATACTGCTAAGGAGCATTGATCAGAACGATAGTAGGGATGGTAAGGTTGCTACACAATCTTTTGACTATTATAATGACCTCAAAAATGGGCTTTTCTCTTCTAAGGCAGAATTATGGAAAACTCAATCTGACGACTATGAATCATTACTGAAACACTCTGTTCGTGGATGTAATGATAATCTCAGTATGCTGGGTGCTGGTTACTCCTCTAGTAAATCTGTAGGTATGGGAATGTTTTTCGGCTTCGGTCTTACTATCGGAACACTGAATGTCGGAACGACTGGTACGCACAGTTCGAGTCGAAATATAGGTAAAGTTGCTTTTGTCGACATAGATGGTGATGGGCTACCTGATAAACTTTTTCAACAGTACGGCAAATTATTCTATCGTAAGAACTTGAATTCTGATGCTGTAAAGACATCCTTTAGTAACCCTATCGCAATACAAGGGGTTAATTCCTTCTCAGAAGGAAAGAGCAAAAGTTTTTCCATCAGTGCTGAAGTTGCAGCCGAGATAGGGAAGGTCGGTAAAACCAAGGGGACTGCGGGTATCAGTTATACCCGTACAACAGGTAAGGACAAGACAAGTACCTTTCTCTATGATTTTAACAGTGATGGCCTTACGGATATAGCTGTAAATGGACGTGTCTATTTTAACCATATAATAGATGGAAAGCCTGTCTTTACTCCAAAAAGTGGTGTTACAGATAATCCTGTTATTGAGAAAGGTTCTGCCATAGATAGCCATTTTGTACCAGACTACAGGCTCATCCGTGACTCTTTGGAAAAGGAATATCCGCTGAATGATGCTGTCCGTATGTGGCGTGCACCATTTGACGGAACGGTCAATATTAAGAGTGTGATTGAGAAGATAAGTAGCCAAGGTGATGGTATCATATATAGTATACAGCATGAGAATGAGGGATTCATGATTCGAGACTCCTTGTTGCAGGCTGGAAGTAAAACACATAATCTTCATTGTAGTGTACAGGCTGGTGACAGACTTTTCTTCCGTCTTCAGTCCAGATATGATGGAGATAATGACAAAGTGCTTTGGAATCCAATCATTACCTATACCTCCTTACCAGTTGGTAAGGACAAGTATCTTTCATCTGATTTGAAAGTATACGACAGCAAAGCTGATTACATTGAGGGTGAAAGCGATGTTGCTGTCTTCAACCGTACAGGTAAGGTAAAGCTTCATGCCCCTTATACAAAGGAAAAAACCTCTGATGATGTCATGCTTACTGTCACACGGCAGGATATTCATGGAGAAACCATCATTAAACGTATCATTCTTCCAGCTGATACAATTATCAAAGGAGCATATGACTATATGGCTGATGTGAGCGAGGAGGATTCAATATCTCTTAATTTTGTTATTACGACAACTTCGCCAATAGACTGGACCAAAGTCCGATGGGAGTGCAGTTACCATTATGATGATGAAACAGATGCTGTCCGCCTTGTAGCTTCCCGTAGGATGTTCAACAAGCCTGTCAGTATTGCTGCAAGTAGAAACCTAAAGCCTGATGTAACATCTTTGGGTAAAAAATTCCGTCCAGTACTATCCATTGTTCCAGTTCTTTCCGTCCTGCGTGAGAATAAGGATAATGACAAGGATACTGCAGCCGTCTATCTTACTTTACATGACAAAGATGGACAGCCAGTACTACATCATACCTGTTGGTTAGGAACCTCTAATACACTTAAGGCTGATACTATCACCGTTAATGATACTACACTTATCAAACGGCTATCTACAGGAAAGATAACGGCAACCTTTGCTATATCAAATGAACTGTCAGCATCAATTCAAGCTAAGGTACGGTTCCTACGTGATAGTCTTTCTTACCAAAGTGCCACATCTACAGTTGTTACTGCTGAACAGCGTGTTCTTGTGGATACGTTAGAGGCTTGTGTGTTCTCTGGATACAACTCGGTTGACTATGGCAGCCTTTATCGTGGTTGGGGACAGTTTGCTTATAATGGTAACAAGGCGTACTCCTCTCGCCCTATCGAAGTGTCTGCCTTGAGGATTGACAGGGAAAAATACAAGAATATTGCTGAACATTATCATTCTACACATGACGGGAATAAACTTGTAGAGAATCTGACCCCAATCAATGAGCAGCGTTTTCTGGTGATGGGTTATAATACGAACAGAAGAATGTTTGTCGGAGGTTCTGAACATGTTTTCATTACTGTAGACACAATAAGTAGTTCCCGTATAGGTGAGGATGTAATCCAGATAGATAGTGTCAATTATGCAGAAAATGCAGGAGAACTGTCTGCCCCAGTGCTTGTCAGCAGTTCAAAGAGCAATGGCTACAGTGTCAGCGGCAGTTTCTTATTTGCAGGGCTAAGCGGAAGTAAGACTACACAGACCTCTTACAGCAAGATTGCTTTAATGGATATCAACGGCAATGGTTACCCAGACTGGCTGGATGACAATGATGGTGCTATTATTGCACAATATACAAAATCTACAGGAGTTCTTGGTAATGAACGGATGAAGATAGATGTAGGACAACCAGAATTTAAATCTGAAGCATGGACAATTGGGGCAAGTCTTACCGCAGAGAAAGCTGTTAAAGAAGCAAAGAAAAAAGGCAATAATTCTAATGATGCGTCAGCTACTCCTGTAAGCCCTCAACCGGCACAAGGCCAAACAGAGAATGGAAATAATGCTGATGCTTCTGGAAATAATGCCGCAAATGGAAATGACGTCTCAAAAGCGTCAGTGAGTGCCAGTGGTGATTTCACTTCAGGAAAAGCCCATACGGCAAGGGATTGGACAGACCTCAACGGTGACGGGCTCCCTGATATGCTCTATAATGGTAAGGTTAAATATGGACTTGGTTATGATTTCACCGATGAACAAGTCAGTGGAGTGTCAACGGTAGAATCTTCTGAAAATAGTACTTGGGGTGCTGGTTTAGGAACCAAGATTCCAGTTCTTGGAAGTGCAGATATATCTTTTGGGTTTAATGGAACTCGTACTACCACAAAGAACAACAACTCTTTTGTTGATGTCAATGGTGATGGCTTACCAGACATGGTTACCCGTGATGGAGAAAAAATCAATATAACCTTTAATACTGGTGCTGGTTTCATGCCGAATGCACATGAGGTAAATGGGCAAATTAATCAGTCTTTAGCAACTTCTATTTCCAAGTATGGTAATTTCTCTGTCTCTATTCCTATTCATATCTGGATATTGAGATTCAAACTTACATTCAAAGGAGTAGGTTCTTTGTCTGATGGTGTCAGCTATACTGAAACAGCCTTGAGAGATATCGACGGTGACGGACATCCAGATATTATTGTCGCTGATGGGGCAAAGCAGCTTGTTGTTTATCGTAACCTTACGGGCAGAACGAACATGCTGCGCTCTGTGACGCTTCCTTTCGGCGGACATATTAATGTCAACTATGAGCAGACAACTCCAAGTTACGATTTGCCGGGACGTCGCTGGGTGATGTCATCTGTTGAGACTACGGGTGGATACAAGGAGAACGGAGCAGTACGAAGCAAGAATACCTTTGAATATAGCGGTGGCTACCGTGATCGTCGTGAGCGTGACTTCTATGGTTTCAAGCAGGTACGTACCAATCAGATAGACACAGAGAATGGTGAAAGAATCTATCGTTACTCCGTACAGACTTATGGTAAAAACAGGGATTACTATGCTCATGGGCTTGTTACGAGTGAATATCTCTATACCGCTGATGGAAAGAAACTGCAGGGTGCTGTCTATGACTACGACCTGAAGACACTCGCCGTTGGTAATAATACGACAGACGCTGTTGTCTTCCCTGCTCTAAAGACGCTTGTTCAGAGTAACTTTGATGAAGCCAGCGGGGATAGTCTGGCGGTTGCTGTCAGCAATACTTACGATGACTATGGTAACCTACAGGGATATAAGGAGACGACAACGGGCTATAGTTTAGAGGCAGATATTAACTATCATAAGATAGCCGACAAGTATATCGTCAGCGTTCCGAGCCATATCACTGTCAGCAGTGGTGGTAAGACTTACCGTGAACGTAGCACGAAGGTGGACGGCAACGGTGAGATAACGGAGATCATGCTCCATAACGGTGACAAGCCATCAGTTTATAACATGACTTACGATGGCTATGGTAACATCACACGTATGACGAAGCCGGAGAACTACAATCATCAGCGTATGTTCTATGCTTATACGTATGACGACCGCTATCATAGTCTTGTGACAAGTGTCAAGGATGCATACGGCTATAGCTCCAGCACGGCTTATGATGGTCTTTGGAATGCTCCGTCTGTAACGACTGACCTTAACGGGCAGAAGATGGAATACACCTATGATGCCTTAGGACGTCAGCAGACGATTCGTGCTCCGTATGAGATTGAAAGCGGTCAGCCGTTTACTATCCGTTTTGAGTACTTCCCTGCAGAGCGTAAGGCGCATACCATCCATTATTCTAAGGACGGAAACATTGACACTTATACCTTCGCCGACTCGCTGATGCGTGCCGTTCAGACAAAGCAGACGGGTGTGGTGTGGTCTGGTGGTAGCAATCAAAAGGTCTCTATTGTCAGCGGAAGGGCTGTCATCGATGCCTTCGGACGTAACATTACAGCTTATTACCCAATGACGGAGAGCTATGGTAACATCAACACTTACAACCATGCTACAGGTGATCTGCAGGCAAAGACGGAGTATGATGCGCACGACCGTACCATGAGTGTTACGCTTGCTGACGGCAGTGTGACACGCACAGCCTACAGTATCGGTAGTCATGACGGTGAACCGATGCTTCAGACAACGGTCACGGATGCACTGGGACGACATGCGGAGAGCTATACCGATGCCAAGGGGCGCAACCGCGAAACGATGCAGCATGCCCGTGGTGAGGATATCACGGTGAAGTACAGCTATGACCCTGTCGGACAGGTGATGACGGTTCAGCATCCTAACGGCAAGGAGACGAAGTATGCCTACGACTTGCTTGGTCGGAAGCTGATGGTGAATCATCCTGATGCAGGTGAGACGGATATGACCTATGATGCGGCGGGTAACCTCCTGACGAAGCTTACGGCAGAGCTTAGGAAGTCGATATCTGACAAGGGTTACATCTCTTACACCTACGACTTCGAACGACTGCATGAGGTGCTTTATCCTGAAAATCTCTTCAACCGTGTTACTTATACCTATGGTAAGGCTGGCGATAAGTATAACCGTGCCGGTCGTCTTGCCCTCGTTGAGGATGCGAGTGGCGGTGAAGCTTATTACTATGGCAGACAGGGTGAGGTGACAAAGACTGTCCGTACGGTGATGGCGAGTGTGGCTGATATAAGGACTTATGTCTATGGTGCTACCTATGACAGCTGGAACCGTGTGCAGACAATGACTTATCCTGATGGTGAAGTGGTGACTTATCACTACAATGCTGCAGGACAGGTTGAGAGTCTTACGAGCAATAAACAGGGACGTCAGAGCGTTATTGTTGATAGGATAGGTTACGACAAGGAGGGTCATACGGTTTATACGAAACTCGGTAATGGCACGGAGACTACCTATACCTACGACAAGCAGCGTGAGCGTCTGCAGGTGATGAACCTTACAGCGGATGGTCAGACAGTCATGGAGAACAGGTATCGTTATGATGCTGTGGATAATATCCTCGGTATTACGAATGCTGCCAACCCAACGTCGCTGACGAAACTCAATAGGGCGAAGCTGGGAGGAAGGAGTTCGCATACGTATGAGTATGATGAGCTGAACCGCCTTATTCATGCCAGCGGTAAGGCTAAGCGTGCATCGTATGATATGGTGATGTCGTTCGGACGGATGAGTGAACCGCTCACTAAGGTGCAGAAAGTGGACTCAACGACAACTGCTAAGTCTTATAACTTTACTTATAAGTATGAGGACAGCAACCACCCGACAGCTCCAACACAGATTGGTCACGACCATTACACGTATGATGCCAACGGTAATCCAACGCTGGTAACGAACGATTCCACGAACACTACCCGTGAGATGTACTGGGACGAGGACAACCGACTGATGGTACTCTCTGATAATGGCAAGACAAGTCGTTATACTTACAATGCAGCTGGCGAACGTATCATGAAGAGTTACGGTACGATGGAAGGTGTGTATATTAACGGAGCACCACAGGGAATAACCTTCCACGAGACGGATAACTTCACGCTTTATCCAGCAAGTATCCTCTCTGTCAACAAAAATAGATTCACAAAGCATTACTTCCTTGGTGACAAACGAGTTGCTTCAAGAATAGGAACAGGTCTGTTCAATAACGTCTATGGGCGTAACGGCTCATACGTGACGGCTGGTCAGCAGGACTATGCAGAGCGTATGAATCAGATTCAGACACAGAAGGAAGCGTATTATAAGAAGGTGGGTGTAGCCCCTGGTGTACCGACAGAGAAGGGTGCGTATGGTGATCCGGAGAACACGGGTGTTGGTTATAATGCCGTCCTCACCGAACTCGGCAACCATGATGTGCCACAGGGTTGGATTCAGACTCCACGCCCCAACACCACACCGAATACTAACCCCGGTCCACCTGTAAGCTGGAATGACCCGAGTAATCCTGATGACCCACAGGCTGGTTATGGATATATTCCAAACGACACCACAAAGGAAGAGACCTTCTTCTATCATAGTGACCACTTGGGTTCAACATCTTATATCACAGACGACAAAGCCAACATCACGCAGTATGATGCTTACCTACCGTACGGCGAACTCCTTGTAGACGAGCACTCATCGAGTGAAGACTTACCTTATAAGTTCAACGGCAAACAATTTGATGACGAAACAGGTCTATACTATTACGGTGCAAGGTACTTGAACCCTATGGCAAGTATTTGGTATGGGGTGGATCCGCTGGCAGAGAAGTATGTAAGTACGAGTGGATATGTGTATACACTGGATAATCCGGTAAAGTTAAGTGATATAGAAGGGCTTTATCCAAAAAATGTGGTTATCTTTCATAAAACACCTTTTTATCTCCCTGATTATTATACGTTAACAGCGCCGGTAGCACACCTTTTATCTTTGGTTAGCGGTGTACAAGAAGAATATGTTAAAAACCTTCATGTAATGGAAAAAGGATTAGGAAAAGAACTTCCATGGTATCCTCTTTCTTCAAAAGCAGATGAGGCAGGAGGTGCGATTACTTTGGGTGACAATCCGAAGTATGCATCCACAATAATGACTAGAAATTATTTTGAAGAAGATAAAAGCTTAGGGAAAAACGATTTTTCTAACAATACTTTTGAATGGTTATATTTATTAAGTCATGAAGTGAGACACTTGAAACATATAGAGAAGGCAGGATCCTATTTTAAATATACAGGTAAATTCGCCAAAAATGTATCTGAAATATTTTATTAAAGAAGGAAGTTTTAATGCAGGTCATGACAAAGTGCCTGAAGAAAAGGAGGCTATAAGTAAATCACAAGTATTCATGAGATTTAATAACTTTGTTACAAAAAAACTCTTAAATACAAAGGAGGTTTATCTGCATTGATAAATAATACCGAAATGACAGATTCACAAAAGATTAAAAATGATAGATGTGTGGTGGAATCAATTCAATCCTAAAAAAATATCTTACAACTATTCAAAAAAATGGAAGAAGAGAATAAATATTTATTGATGAAAAAAATATTTATATGGTACATAAAAATAAGGAAATGTATATTTATTAAAAATAATAAGTCTTCTTGCGCTTTGTATTATATATGCTTGTAAAGATCAAGTTAATAAAAATAGACCTTAGTGAGCAGAGGCAGTATGTTTACTCAGTTACCCATGATCAAATAGAAAAACATTCTAATTTATAGTCAGGATGGTGATGAGTGTTATTCAATAGAAAGAAAAAGAAACAAAACAAGGTGCTTATTATATAAACATTAAAGATATTTCAGATGACTATTTCGTGTTAAGTGGATGTCTGTTAGAAGGTGATACAGTTCGTACACATAAGATTATTTTGAAACCAAATAAAAAAATTATGACATAATAAGTATTACTTCTAGTAGGACTCCGCCTGATACAATTCATATTTATGTAGATTACAAAGGAAGAATGATCAAGAGGAAAAAGCATCAAACATGTGTAAACACCATACAAATAAAAATTTGAAATTATCTATTATAAATGTTTCTTACGAGAACGAGATTCTGCATGAGGGTTATGGTAAACAGCTGGGTGTTGCCCCTGGCGTACCAACAATGAAGGGAGCTTACGGTGATCCAGAGAATACAAAACGAGGATATAACTCTATCATTGACACACTCGGCAACCATGATGTTCCACAGGGTTGGATTCAGACTCCACGCCCCAACACCACACCGAATACCAACCCCGGTCCACCTGTAAGCTGGAACGACCCAAGCAACCCTGATGACCCGCAGGCTGGTTATGGTTATATTCCAAACGACACAACATGTGAGGAGACCTTCTTCTATCACAGTGACCACCTCGGCAGCACGTCTTACATCACAGACGATAAAGCCAACATCACTCAGTATGATGCCTACTTGCCATACGGTGAACTCCTTGTAGACGAGCACTCATCAAGTGAAGACCTACCGTACAAGTTCAACGGCAAACAGTTCGATGAAGAAACTGGCTTGTACTATTATGGTGCAAGATACATGGATCCCAAAATTTCCATGTGGTTAGGGGTAGATCCGCTAATGGAGAAATACCCGAATGTTACAGGGTATTGTTATACGATGGATAATCCTATAAAGTTTATAGATCCTAATGGTAAGGAAACATATGTGATTAAAAACAAAACAGGTACTTATACTGTTGTTGGCGGTATTCTCAACAATAATAGAGGAATCTATATTGCCTCAAAAGATAAATCTGGAAAATATACGATTAAAGGAGAAATGATAGGGATTTCTACTTCTACCACAACTTTTTATAATACCGATGCCAATAAAGGTAAAGGGGGGTGGGCTATAGGTGCTCAAATTAATCCCAATGATAAAAGCGGTATAAATTTCCTTAATAAGATTGTAAGTTCTAATGTAACATTAGGCGATTACATGAATAATGCGCGAACAAATCATCCATATGACTTTAAGGTGACTAATGGAGGGGATAAAGTTATAAGTAACACTCAAACCTACATATATAGAGGAGTGCCAATAGGAAAAGATGGTTTCGGGTATATCTTATATTCATCCGGACGTGATATTGGCAATATGGCTGCTGGTATTGTTGCTGCAAAAAATGGTATTCCATGGAGTATCGCTAGAGCTGCGTTTGATGCTTACCAAACAAAAAATAATATGGATAAGCACGGGTATTCTCTTGACAATATAAATGTAGAGGGAAAGTCTACGCGAAATGCAGAATATTACGGATGGTCGCAGATTTACAAATACTCAAATACTAAATCTAAAGCATCAAATCTTTGGAATAGTATTAAAAGATTCTTTTCTAAATAAAAATGAAGTACATAATTATATATGCATTCGTTTTACTTCTTGTTATTTCCTGTACAAACAAAAAGATAAAAAAGCGATATTATTGTGATATGAATAATATTTATATATCCGTTTCCGAGGGTGATAAGTATGATAGTCTCATCATTGGGGATACAGATTCTATCATTATTCGCAAAACCAATGGTTATTATGGAGAGATCCTGCTCTATTTTTATTACGGAACAGATACAATTTATGTAGATAACTTATATAAGAACATTTACAGGATACACCCACATTCCTTCTCTTATAAAACGATACGAAGAGATGGGGCTTTTAATGTGTTGGATTCTTTCCCCATGAAAGGGAGGAATATCGGTATTGTGGGTAACGGGGCTGAGTATTATTCTTTCTCGGCAGAAAAGAATGGTCGATACGTAAAAGATTTAGAGATTATCAAGTAAATTATTATCTTTGTAGTTGTAAAAAAGAATAAATTAACAGCTATATTTGATTAATCATATTTATGCAGATTGAAGAAATCCCCTTCGGCTACGCCTCATGCTACGCCACAGACAAAGAATGCGCGAAAGCAGTACACTGCCTTCGCCGCCAAGTTGCCCGACTATATCAGTTGCAACCCGAACCGCCGACAACGAACTATTGCGTAACGCCCGCCTACGTAGCACAAGTAGCGAAAGGCGAAGCGTGCCGCGAGTTTCGCAGTGACGCCCCCATGCGATACGCCCGAGGCATGCGCCGACTGTTCGACCATATCCCCAAAGCGCAGTACCACAGCGTGCGCTACGATGTAATGAACGTGTTCAGCAGCGAGCGCGCTTTCTATTACGCCCAAAAGGGAGACCAGCTCATTTCGCCCGAGCAGCAGGCAGAAATAACAACAATATTCAATGAATACGAACTCCCCGCCCCGCAATTCGACAGCTACGAACAGCGCCCCGACTGGGAACAATGACATATACAACATGTTCAAGGCGGACAACACCGAACGAATGAATCGATACAACGCACTAAATCATTTCGCAATAGTACTGCAGAGATTCTGCACCCGCGTTGCAGTCTCACTGCAGAAGCCTTGCAGAAACACTGCAGCACGCATGCAGTAACACTGCAAGGCCTTTGCAGAAGAACTGCAAGACGTATGCAGTAATCGTGCAAACTAAGTAAATTAAAATTCTTCGATAATATAACAATGAACAATACGAGTACACGGAACAACCTCAACTACGCATCTACGGCAGACAGGGCGAAGTTGTTAAGACTGTCCGAACGGTCATGGCGAGCGTGGCAGACATCAGGACTTATGTCTATGGTGCTACGTATGATAGCTGGAACCGTGTGCAGACGATGACTTACCCTGATGATGAAGTGGTGACCTACCATTATAATGCTGCTGGACAGGTGGAGAGTCTTACGAGCAATAAACAGGGACGTCAGAGCGTTATTGTTGACAGGATAGGTTACGATAAGGACGGCCATACGGTTTATACGAAGCTCGGTAATGGCACGGAGACTACCTATACCTACGACAAGCAGCGTGAACGTCTGCAGGTGATGAACCTTACAGCGGATGGTCAGACTGTGATGGAAAACAGATATCGTTATGATGCTGTGGATAATATCCTCGGTATCACGAATGCTGCCAACCCAACGTCGCTGACGAAACTCAACAAGGCGAAGTTAGGAGGAAGGAGTTCGCATACGTATGAGTATGATGAGTTGAACCGCCTTGTTCATGCCAGCGGTAAGGCTAAGCGTGCATCGTATGATATGGTGATGTCGTTCGGACGGATGAGTGAACCGCTGACAAAGTTCAGAAGGTGGACTCAACGACAACTGCTAAGTCTTATAACTTTACTTATAAGTATGAGGACAGTAACCATCCGACGGCTCCAACACAGATTGGTCACGATCATTACACGTATGATGCCAACGGTAATCCAACGCTGGTAACGAATGACTCTACGAACACTACCCGTGAGATGTACTGGGATGAGGATAATCGGTTGATGGTTCTCTCTGACAATGGCAAGACAAGTCGTTACACTTACAATGCTGCTGGCGAACGCATTATGAAGAGTTACGGAACGATGGAAGGCGTCTATATCAATGGTGCGCCACAGGGTATTACTTTCCATGAGACGGACAACTTTACGCTTTATCCAGCTTCAATAATCAGCATTAACAAGAACCGCTTTACGAAGCATTACTTCCTTGGTGACAAACGAGTTGCTTCAAGGATAGGAACAGGTCTGTTTAACAACGTCTATGGACGCAACGGCTCATACGTAACCGCTGGTCAGCAGGATTATGCTGAGCGTATGAATCAGATTCAGACACAGAAGGAGGCATATTATAAGAAGGTGGGTGTAGCTCCTGGTGTACCGACAGAGAAGGGTGCGTATGGTGATCCAGAGAACACGGGTGTTGGTTATAATGCCGTCCTCACCGAACTTGGCAACCATGATGTGCCACAGGGTTGGATTCAGACTCCACGCCCTAACACCACACCGAATACCAACCCCGGTCCACCTGTAAGCTGGAATGACCCAAGCAACCCTGATGACCCACAGGCTGGTTATGGATACATCCCTAATGACACTACGAAAGAGGAAACCTTCTTCTATCACAGTGACCACTTAGGCTCAACGTCTTACATTACGGATGACAAAGCTAACATCACCCAGTATGATGCCTACCTACCATACGGTGAACTGTTAGTCGACGAACACAGCAGCAGTGAAGACCTACCGTATAAGTTCAATGGCAAACAGTTTGATGAGGAGACTGGTTTGTACTATTACGGTGCAAGGTACATGAATCCTATGGCAAGTATCTGGTACGGGGTGGATCCACTAAGCGAGAAATATCCATATATTGGTAGTGTTGTGTATTGTGAAGGAAATCCCATTATTCAAATAGATAACTTTGGTTTAGCTCCTAAAAAACCGAATAGGAAAGTAAATAATGATTTAAATCATTTTACTCCTCCGAATGCTTCTACGTATGAAATTGGAGGCATAATATATCGAGGAGGACAAATGGTTGGAGAGAAGCCGCTTGAAACTGTTTGCCCCGATTTTTATATTTTATTCACTTCTGTTGGATTGGCAAAATCAGTATCTGCTTTATCCGATATCAATATTAGCTCTATTATAAGTATTTCTTCAAAGAAAGTATCATCTTTTCTTGAATCAGTCCCTCAACAGATACATAAAAGCTTATAGAGCTATAAAAATAAGGTGGTCCAACCTTTGCGCAGTATAAACGTCAATATTGGTTAGAACATTCAAAAAGAAACCTCCCAGACTTATATTCAAGGGAAAAGGGAACAGTTTGGAGACAGTATGAGGAATTACATCATCGCTTTATACCGCAAAGATCAAAGTGGGCACCCAATTGGGTTAAAAAAATAACAGAATCAATATAAAACGTGTATCAAGTTTGGAATATGCACAAAAAGATCCTTACCGTGCAAGAACAGCACCGAAGTGGGCTAAAGAAGATTATAATTTAAAAAAACAAAAATAAGATGTTTAGCTTTTTTTAATAAAAAAATAAAAATAGAGGAACAGGATATCTCCTTTCTTAAAAAAATGTGATTCACATCTTACCAAATAGATGGAACTTTCTACTAAAAACAAATTAATAGTAAACATATTATAGGAAAATGTAAAAAAATAAACATTATGGAAAAAGGATTTTTATAGTTTAATTCTCAATAGAGAATACCATGATTACAGTGATTACAACTATCCCGAGTTAGTAACACTGTCAGGTATTCTTATTTGGAATAAAGAAAGACAAGAGTATGTAGAAGTGCAACTAGATATTTCGTTTGGTACAATAATTGGCTATTATTTTTAATTCGAAATATAATTCTCTAGATTGGCATAAAAATCTGTCTAAATACGCTAGAAGAAAAATACTTATACAAATCATTCAAACGGAAAGAAAAAAATATCATACAAATGATTTTTGCAAAAAAACTTTCTTTAGAAGAACAAAAGGAAATAGATATAGGTGATATTAATGAACTTGAGATTGGAGGAAATATATATTATACTATTAAAAATTTAAACGATGGAGATTATATAGCTATCAATAATGCAGGAGAAGTCTTCTCCATAACTCATACACCTTTTGAAGTAAAGAAGTTATCCACTTCTATTGGTGCATTTCTCAACAAACATCGTGACAATTAATCTATGCTGAAAATATCACGTTGCGTATACCTATTAGTAATGGTAAGACTGGCTATAAGTACAGCAGAACCTACGTTTATAATATATAATAGTTGAACCTGTTTTACGGAGTATGACTTTATTGCAATAATCGTATCGCTTCAAGGATAGGAACAGGTCTGTTTAATAACGTCTATGGAAGAAACGGCTCATATGTAACAGCTGGTCAGCAGGATTATGCTGAGCGTATGAATCAGATTCAGACACAGAAGGAGGCGTACTATAAGAAGGTGGGTGTAGCTCGAGGTGTACCGACAGAGAAGGGTGCGTATGGTGATCCGGAGAACACGGGCGTTGGTTATAATGCCGTCCTCACAGAACTCGGCAACCACGATGTGCCACAGGGTTGGATTCAGACTCCACATCCTAACACCACCCCTGGCACCAACCCCGGTGCTCCAATCTCATGGAATGACCCAAGCAACCCCGATGACCCACAGGCTGGTTATGGTTACATTGCCAACGACACTACGAAAGAAGAGACCTTCTTCTATCACAGTGACCACCTCGGCTCAACGTCTTACATCACAGATGACCACACCAACATCACGCAGTATGATGCCTATCTACCGTATGGTGAACTCCTTGTAGACGAACACTCATCAAGTGAAGACCTGCCGTACAAGTTCAATGGTAAACAGTTCGATGAGGAAACTGGTTTGTACTATTACGGTGCAAGGTACATGAATCCTATCACGAGTTTATGGTATGGAATGGATCCTTTAGCGGAGAAGTATCCAAATGTTGGTGGATTTGTCTATTGTATTGGGAGTCCCCTAAAATTTATTGATCCTGATGGGAAAATCGTTATTCCCATTCATGGTACTTGGTCTGCTCCTTCAACATGGAAGAATCTAAAAGGAATTTTACATGCAACATACAATCTTTTTAGAGATAAAAATCTTGGGGGATCATTTAGATGGTCTGGAAATAATAACGTAGAAGCTCGATCTGTTGCTGCAATGCAGTTAATTAAATTTGTACGTAGCCAGCTAAAGGGGAAAGGGGAATCGGAACCCATTACTTTAGTAGGACATAGTCATGGTGGTAATGTTGCTATTGAAGCCATAAATAAGATGGTAAATGAAAGAATTTAAGAATGTGAAGTTTAATTTGCTTACTATTAACACGCCTGTACGTGACGACTACCAACTTTCCGAAACTGCGATGAAGAGAGTACACCATGTGAATGTCTTTGATTCAAAGGATCCTGTACAATCACATGGTGGACATTCTACCCTATCTCTACCTGCTAGTGGTGGAATCCCAACACCATTACAAACTAATGATATCCCATTAGAGATTGGTTCTGCTGGGAGAACATTCCCTCATGCTAAAAATATAGAGGTTAGTAACTCTCAAGCGTTTATAAATGGTGCTAAGATCGTTGGGCGAACCATTAGACTTGAATGGGGAGATTATCATAATTCTCACAATAGAGTTAATGACTGGATAAAGAAAACAAAATGAAAAAAAGAAAATCAGTTTTATTCTAATGATTATCACATTAGTTGGGTGTTCATATGATTACAACATAAATAAGTTAGAGCAAGAGAAGTTAGAGTATAGTAGATTACCTCTTAAGCTCCAAAAGTTTATGTCTTCTATACCTGAATGTAATCCTTATCAGAAGGATATATTGGTTGTAGACTCTATAGATGTTAATCGCTATCATGTAGAGGAGATTAAAAACAATTGTAGGGCCATGGATAGCTTTTTTTTGTGCTATCAGATGATAAAAAAAGAAAAATACATATAGAATTGATAGAGAATTAGCAACTCCTTATATTATATATGCAGATAAATTATATATACCTGATAGATATAATATCTTTTGTGGAGAAGATTTTTAGAAGTGCTATATATACGGTATATCAATTAAAATGACTCAGAAACTGTTAGGCTAACAATTTCTAATTGTTATTACTAGATATAATTCAAGGTTGAATCCTAAGTGAGGGATTCAGCCTTTTTGGTTTTCTTTGTTCCAATGTAAGGAATACTTATAACCATAAGGAACAATACACATTTCTTCGGACACATCTTTGGAATTACATGGTTTATCGCTACTCTAAACCCCTAACATAGTTTTTGTTTTTAGTTGCTGTCACTTTTAACATTTCTCATAAACTGCTTGTTATCAATGTGTTGTAACGTAGGGAGGAGTGACAGGAGTGACAGGAAAAATTGAAAAAGTAGTTGTTTAAATGATGTCGTTATAATAATGCGGAGGAGGAAATACTCGCTTGTTATGAAAAGGAAAAGGGCATTAGAAAGATTGTAATAAAGATTCATAAATTGGAGATAACAGATGGACTTTGACACGGCAAAAGATGCCCTTCCGCAGGGTAAAAGGTGCTCTTTTGAGGTGTTAAAGGTGCCCTTTTGCAGCGTAAAAGAGCACCTTTTAGAAAGGCTTTTGTAAGTCTTTGACAAACAATGGACTACAAGTCTAAATGTTTTACTTTTCTTTTGATTTTGTGGACACGCAACTTCAATCTATTGTAAATATATTTTTGATTAGCCCGTAATGGAGTGGTGGTATATGGAAGGACGGATAATCTTACGAGGGCCTATGCTGGAGCGTTTTACCATGAACAGGCGTATCTTATAACTATCAGTCGCCCCTCCCCAGCCAAGGACAAAAGCCACTTGCATACCTTTTTCGATTTTGCTGTCATTCCTGTCACTCTTCTTCTGCTTTTAACCATCTGTATATAAGCTAATTACGCAAAGTGTTAAAAGTGACAGCAAATAGAATTAAAACTTAATTAGGGGTTTTGATGGTTTTCGTTTGGTTACATTTACGCGCACAACACCCTTCATCTTTCTCCGTTTTCCCATGATCTAAAAACCCATTTACAAAATAAAGTTGTATATTTGCAGTTGTACACTTCCGTTTGACAACGTATAACGGTGATAGCCTTCTGTCTATAACATGACATACGATGGCTATGGTAACATCACACGCATGACGAAGCCAGAGAACTATAACCATCAGCGTATGTTCTATGCTTATACGTATGATGACCGCTATCATAGTCTTGTGACAAGTGTCAAGGATGCATACGGCTATAGCTCCAGCACGGCTTATGATGGTCTTTGGAATGCTCCGTCTGTAACGACCGACCTTAACGGACAGAAGATGGAATACACCTACGATGCACTGGGCAGACAGATGACGATCCGTGCTCCGTATGAGATAGAGAGCGGTCAGCCGTTTACTATCCGCTTTGAGTACTTCCCTGCAGAACGCAAGGCACATACCATTCATTATTCTAAGGAAGGCAACATTGATACCTATACCTTTGCCGACTCGCTGATGCGTGCCGTACAGACGAAGCAGACGGGTGTGGTGTGGTCTGGTGGTAGCAATCAAAAGGTCTCTATCGTTACTGGAAGGGCTGTCATCGATGCCTTCGGACGTAACATTACAGCTTATTACCCAATGACGGAGAGCTATGGTAACATTAGCACTTACAACCACGCTACGGGTGATCTGCAGGCAAAGACGGAGTATGATGCACACGACCGTACCATGAGTGTTACGCTTGCTGACGGCAGTGTGACACGTACGGCTTACTCTATCGGCAGCCATGACGGTGAACCGATGCTTCAGACAACGGTCACGGATGCACTGGGACGACATGCGGAGAGCTACACGGATGCCAAGGGGCGCAACCGTGAGACGGTGCAGCATGCCCGTGGTGAGGATATCACGGTGAAGTACAGCTATGACCCTGTCGGACAGGTGATGACGGTTCAGCATCCTAACGGCAAGGAGGCGAAGTATGCCTACGACTTGCTTGGTCGGAAACTGATGGTGAACCATCCTGATGCTGGTGAAACGAATATGACCTATGATGCGGCAGGCAACCTCCTGACGAAGCTCACGGCAGAGCTTAGGAAGTCGATATCTGACAAGGGTTATATCTCTTACACCTATGACTTCGAACGACTCCATGAGGTGCTTTATCCAGAGAATCTATTCAATCGTGTTACTTATACATACGGCAAGGCTGGCGATAAGTATAACCGTGCTGGTCGTCTTGCCCTCGTTGAGGATGCGAGTGGCGGTGAAGCCTATTACTATGGTCGTCAGGGTGAGGTGACAAAGACCGTCCGTACGGTCATGGCGAGTGTGGCGGATATCAGGACTTATGTCTATGGTGCTACCTATGACAGTTGGAACCGTGTGCAGACGATGACTTATCCTGATGGTGAAGCGGTGACTTATCACTACAATGCTGCCGGACAGGTGGAGAGTATGACAAGCAATAAACAGGGAGGACAGCAGAGCGTTATTGTTGACAGGATAGGTTACGACAAGGAGGGTCATACGGTCTATACGAAGCTCGGTAATGGCACGGAGACAACCTATACATATGACAAGCAGCGTGAACGTCTGCAGGTGATAAACCTTACAGCGGATGGTCAGACTGTGATGGAGAATAGGTATCGCTATGATGCTGTGGATAATATCCTCGGCATTACGAATGCTGCCAACCCAACGTCGCTGACGAAACTCAACAAGGCGAAGTTAGGAGGAAGGAGTTCGCATACGTATGAATATGATGAGCTGAACCGTCTTATTCATGCAAACGGTAAGGCAAAGCGTGCATCGTATGATATGGTGATGTCGTTCGGACGGATGAGTGAGCCACTTACTAAGGTTCAGAAGGTGGACTCAACGACGACTGCCAAGTCTTATAACTTTGCTTATAAGTATGAGGACAGTAACCACCCGACGGCTCCAACGCAGATTGGTCACGACCATTACACGTATGATGCCAACGGTAATCCAACGCTGGTAACGAACGACTCTACGAATACTACTCGTGAGATTTACTGGGATGAGGACAACCGCCTGATGGTCTTAAGCGATAACGGAAAGACGAGTCGTTATACTTACAATGCTGCTGGTGAGCGTATCATGAAGAGTTACGGTACGATGGAGGGAGTGTATATCAATGGTGCACCGCAGGGATCACGTTCCACGAGACGGATAACTTCACGCTCTATCCAGCTTCAATAATCAGCATTAACAAGAATCGCTTTACAAAGCATTATTTCATTGGTGACAAACGAGTTGCTTCAAGGATAGGAACGGGTCTGTTCAATAATGTCTATGGGCAAAACGGTTCATACGTAACCGCTGGTCAGCAGGACTATGCTGAACGTATGAATCAAATCCAGACACAGAAGGAAGCATACTATAAGAAGGTGGGTGTAGCTCCTGGTGTACCGACAGAGAAGGGTGCGTATGGTGATCCAGAGAACACGGGTGTTGGTTATAATGCCGTCCTCACAGAACTCGGTAACCACGATGTGCCACAGGGTTGGATTCAGACTCCACGCCCCAACACCACACCGAATACCAACCCTGGTCCACCTATAAGCTGGAACGACCCGAGCAACCCTGATGACCCACAGGCTGGTTATGGTTATATTCCTAATGACACAACGAAAGAGGAGACCTTCTTCTATCACAGTGACCACCTTGGCAGCACGTCTTACATCACAGACGAAAGCCAACATCACGCAATATGATGCATATCTTCCATACGGCGAACTGTTAGTTGATGAGCATAGTAGCTCTGAAGACCTCCCGTATAAGTTCAATGGCAAGCAGTTTGATGAGGAGACAGGTTTGTACTATTACGGTGCAAGGTACATGAATCCTATGGCAAGTATTTGGTATGGGGTGGATCTTTTAACAGGAAAATATCCCAATGTATCAGGATATATATATTGTATTGATAATCCTATAAAAATTAATTGATGTCGATGGAAAAGATTGGTTTGTAAATTATCAAGGTTTTTATCTTTGGTCAAATAAATCTCAGGTGGCTGGATTTACTTATTATGGTAAAACACTACCAAATAATATCTCCCATTATCATATACTTGAAGCTATTGATGGGGTCTTATACCATAAGTATACAACCAACATTCCACGAAAAGTTATAAATAAACTATTTGGTACAAATTTTGTAGAAAAAAAACAATATGATGCTGCTTGGGAGTCTGCAAGTCCCGAAATCGAGAATACCGCAATTGCTGTTGCGTCAGGAGGATTAACAAAACTTGCAGGACTTGGGAAAATTATATCACAAATCCGATGGCTAAGAGGCTTCCCAAATAAGTCAAGTTTCATTAATTCTGCTTTACGTAACGATAGAAACGGGCTCTCTCAAATAGGAAGGGCTTTACAAAAACATACGGGACGTGCTAATAGTTCTTTTAGTGATATTCATTTTTCGGGGAAAACAGCTACAGAGGATGGATTGAAAATTCTAAGGGACATTATGAGGTCTAAGAATAAAGTGATTGATATAGAAACAAATGGGACAAAAACAGTATATGATAAAGTTTCTGGACGCGGCTTTAACATAAGTCGTGAAGGAAAATTTAATGGCTTTAGAGATTTCAAAGAACGAACAAAATAGTAGTTATGGACTGGTATCAAATAAAAAAATATATATTATACAAATGACGATTATATCAGAGATGTAATTGCTCTACACCTTAAAAAAAGGGCGCATTGAAAGCTATTTATAACTATATCTGTCAAACTCCTTTTGTTTCTATGGAAGAGAGATTTAAAGGTTTTGCAGAAGGTATAGAGCATGATATTTGTAGTGAGATTATAACTCTTTTTTTATATAAAAAGCCCATACTAAGGTGGTACTTAAATAGTACAGAACAGTTAGAAATGGACATTGATGCAAGATTTGTTGATAGTTTGGATGTTCACAATAAGATTTGTGAATTCTTGACAAACTTATCATGCTTAATAGATGATGATATATTTTTATTAAATGATGTTATTAAGGAAAAAAACCTTTGGTATTAATGGTTTTCAAACCTCAAGCTCCCCCAGAAATAATAGAAGGTACCAAATATTTTGAATTTCCTTCTTGTCAGTAAGATGTGAGATAGTACAGCTATGACCCTGTCGGACAGGTGATGACGGTTCAGCATCCTAACGGCAAGGAGACGAAGTATGCTTATGACTTGCTTGGTCGGAAACTGATGGTGAACCATCCTGATGCAGGTGAGACGGATATGACCTATGATGCGGCGGGTAACCTCCTGACGAAACTCACGGCAGAGCTTAGGAAGTCGATATCTGACAAGGGTTACATCTCTTACACCTACGACTTCGAACGACTCCATGAGGTGCTTTATCCTGAAAATCTCTTTAATCGTGTTACTTATACCTATGGTAAGGCTGGCGATAAGTATAACCGTGCCGGTCGTCTTGCCCTCGTTGAGGATGCTTCGGGTGGTGAAGCTTATTACTATGGCAAGCAGGGTGAGGTGACAAAGACTATCCGTACGGTGATGGCGAGTGTGGCAGATATTAGGACTTATGTCTATGGTGCTACGTATGACAGCTGGAACCGTGTGCAGACGATGACTTATCCTGACGGTGAAGTGGTGACCTACCATTACAATGCTGCAGGACAGGTGGAGCGTCTGACGAGCAATAAACAGGGACGTCAGAGCGTTATTGTTGATAGGATAGGTTATGACAAGGAGGGTCATACGGTCTATGCGAAACTCGGTAATGGCACGGAGACCACCTATACCTACGACAAGCAGCGTGAACGTCTGCAGGTGATGAACCTTACAGCGGACGGTCAGACTGTGATGGAGAACAGGTACCGTTATGATGCTGTGGATAATATCCTCGGTATTACGAATGCTGCCAACCCAACGTCGCTTACGAAACTCAACAAGGCGAAGCTGGGCGGAAAGAGTTCGCATACGTATGAGTATGACGAGCTGAACCGCCTTATTCACGCAAACGGTAAGGTGAAGCGTGCATCGTATGATATGGTGATGTCCTTCGGACGGATGAGTGAACCGCTCACTAAGGTGCAGAAGGTGGACTCAACGACGACTGCTAAGTCTTATAACTTTGCTTATAAGTATGAGGACAGTAACCATCCGACGGCTCCAACACAGATTGGTCACGACCATTACACGTATGATGCCAACGGCAATCCAACGCTGGTAACGAACGACTCTACGAATACTACCCGCGAGATGTACTGGGATGAAGACAACCGCCTGATGGTACTCTCTGATAATGGCAAGACGAGTCGTTACACTTACAACGCTGCTGGTGAGCGTATCATGAAGAGTTACGGTACGATGGAAGGTGTGTATATTAATGGTGCACCACAGGGAATAACCTTCCACGAGACGGACAACTTCACGCTTTATCCTGCAAGTATCCTCTCTGTCAACAAGAACAGATTCACGAAGCATTACTTCATTGGTGACAAGCGCATAGCATCAAGGATAGGAACGGGTATGTTCAATAATGTCTACGGACGCAATGGTTCATACGTAACTGCTGGTCAGCAGGACTATGCTGAACGTATGAATCAGATTCAGACCCAGAAGGAAGCATATTATAAGAAGGTGGGTGTAGCACCTGGTGTACCAACAGAGAAGGGTGCGTATGGTGACCCAGAGAACACGGGTGTAGGTTATAATGCCGTCCTCACACAACTCGGTAACCATGATGTGCCACAAGGCTGGATTCAGACTCCACGCCCTAACACGACCCCGAATACCAACCCTGGTCCACCTGTAAGCTGGAATGACCCGAGCAACCCTGGTGACCCGCAGGCTGGTTATGGCTATATTCCAAATGACACTACAAAAGAAGAGACCTTCTTCTATCACAGTGACCACCTTGGTTCTACGTCTTATATTACGGACGATAAAGCCAATATCACTCAATATGATGCATATCTTCCATACGGTGAACTGTTAGTTGACGAGCATAGTAGCAGTGAAGAGCTACCGTATAAGTTCAATGGCAAACAGTTTGATGAGGAGACTGGCTTGTATTATTATGGTGCAAGATACATGAATCCTATGGCAAGTCTGTGGTATGGAGTGGATCCACAAATAGAAAAAATGCCAAAGATGGTTCTTATTCATATTGTTTTGGGAATCCCATTAAACTGATAGACCCTAATGGAGAAAGACCGACAGAAGAAGAGGCCGCTAGAATTTCTGCACATGTTTATGGTACAGAGAAAGTAACCTTGACAGGTGGTTGGCATCTATCGAAATATAATAAGACAATTAGTGGTATTACTTTGAGAGATGAAGATTCTGGTTTTAAGTCTGCAATATATGAAAGGACTTATAAAGGGAAGACAGAATATGTTTATGCTACTGCAGGAACAGATTTTACTGAAATGAACGATTGGAAAAATAATATAAAGCAGCTTATCGGGAAATCAGAGCAGTATGATATTTCCATGAGGAATGCGGAAAAGATATCCCAAGTGATTGGTAACTCCGAACTTACATTTACGGGGCACAGTTTAGGTGGAGGGCTAGCAGCAGCCAATGCATATAAAACAGGACGTAGTGCCATGACATTTAATGCTGCATGGGTAAGTCCATTTACTATTTTCAATAGAAAGTTTCCAAGAATTGATGCTTATATAAACTGGCAAGATGAACTTCATAAGGTTCAGCGGGCAGTTGGGCTCCGTGCAGATGGTCTTCCACACTATAGATTCAATAGAAGGGCGATTCTAGGGCATAGCATCCAAAATTTTTATAGAACTGACATAGAATTAATGAAAGATGAGATAAAAGCTAAAAATGAGTTATACCAACGTATGTACATAGACTCCTTTCATGGTTTCCCACAATAAATTATTATAAATATGAAGCATCTTTTATTCTTAGTATTGTTTGTTTGTTCTTCCTGTACAGAGCCTAACGTAAAAGACATGTTAGGAGATGATTTTAGGTTGTATAAACATACGCCTGCATGGTCTTTAGCAGAGGCTGTTGAAAATGAAGATACTACAGAGATTTCTAAACAAGTTTTACAGATGCATATTTCTGTAGATTATCGAGATCCAAAGTACAAGCAGACTCTTTTGATGTTAGCAACACGTACTAATAAAATAGAATCCGTTAAAAAATTATTAGAGCTGGGAGCTAATCCTAATGCACATAATGACTCCACTAAATACTTTGGACAAAGTGCTGTGTTACTAGCTTGTCGCTTTACTAGACCTTCAAGTGAAATACTTGCTTTATTACTGAAGTATGGAGGAAATCCAAATTCAACAGCTTGTGGAGTTCAGGAGAATGGTTTGGGAGAGATTGTACCAATGAGAGATTTTGCTTTAAGTGCTGCTGTGTTTTCCTCCTTTGAGAAGGTTAAATTATTAGTTGATGCAGGAGCAAACATTAATTATGAAACAACTACTGAAAGTTGTGCAATAGAAAATTGTATGATTCATGGTAGGATGGATATTATGTTATATCTTCTGCAAAAAGGAGCAGACTATCGCAGAAAGTTTACAGAAATAGACTTGGATAAGCCTGATTATTCCACTTTTGAAGTAGACATTCTATATAAACTACGTAAATGCGTATATCCAATTGGTTCTAAAGAATATACAGACAAAATGAAAGTCGTTAATTTCTTGAAGAAAAAGGGATTAGATTATTGGAAATCACCAATACCAAGTGGGAATGTATGGGGTTATAATGCGTGATATAGCTCCTAAAAAAATAAAAGCAGACTTCGATTATTATATAAAAGCATTATTAAAATGGTTTCTTTGATTATTATGATTTTGAATCAAAATCTTTGTGGGAGCCTAAATGTCACCCCTGCACGTTTTGGTCTCTCAAAAGAAGGAAGATACACATGGGTACCATTCTTTTTAAGAAAACGTATTTTATAGTTATATTATTGATAAGATAGGTTACGATAAGGAGGGTCATACGGTCTATACGAAGCTCGGTAATGGCACGGAGACTACCTATACATATGACAAGCAGCGTGAACGTCTACAGGTGATGAACCTTACAGCAGACGGTCAGACTGTGATGGAGAACAAGTATCGTTATGATGCTGTGGATAATATCCTCGGTATTACGAATGCTGCCAACCCAACATCGCTGACGAAACTTAACAAGGCGAAGCTGGGAGGAAAGAGTTCGCATACGTATGAGTATGACGAGCTGAACCGCCTTATCCATGCCAGTGGTAAGGCAAAAAGTGCAAGTTACGATATGGTGATGTCGTTCGGACGGATGAGTGAACTGCTGACGAAGGTTCAGAAGGTGGACTCAACGACAACTGCTAAGTCTTATAACTTTGCTTATAAATACGAGGACAGTAACCATCCGACGGCTCCAACACAGATTGGTCACGACCATTACACGTATGATGCCAACGGTAATCCAACGCTGGTAATGAACGACTCTACGAATACTACCCGCGAGATGTACTGGGATGAGGACAACCGCCTGATGGTACTCTCTGATAATGGCAAGACGAGTCGTTATACTTACAACGCTGCCGGCGAGCGTATCATGAAGAGTTACGGTACGATGGAGGGTGTGTATATCAATGGTGCACCGCAGGGTATTACTTTCCACGAGACGGATAACTTCACACTTTATCCTGCAAGCATCCTCTCTGTCAACAAGAATCGTTTTACAAAGCATTACTTTATTGGTGACAAACGAGTTGCTTCAAGGATAGGGACAGGTCTGTTCAATAATGTCTATGGGCAAAACGGTTCATACGTAACCGCTGGTCAGCAGGACTATGCTGAACGTATGAATCAAATCCAGACACAGAAGGAAGCATACTATAAGAAGGTGGGTGTAGCTCCTGGTGTACCGACAGAGAAGGGTGCATACGGTGATCCAGAGAACACGGGTGTTGGTTATAATGCCGTCCTCACAGAACTCGGTAACCACGATGTGCCACAGGGTTGGATTCAGACTCCACGCCCCAACACCACACCGAATACCAACCCTGGTCCACCTATAAGCTGGAACGACCCGAGCAACCCTGATGACCCACAGGCTGGTTATGGTTATATTCCTAATGACACAACGAAAGAGGAGACCTTCTTCTATCACAGTGACCACCTTGGCAGCACGTCTTACATCACAGACGAAAGCCAACATCACGCAATATGATGCATATCTTCCATACGGCGAACTGTTAGTTGATGAGCATAGTAGCTCTGAAGACCTCCCGTATAAGTTCAATGGCAAGCAGTTTGATGAGGAGACAGGTTTGTACTATTACGGTGCAAGGTACATGAATCCTATGACAAGTTTATGGTATGGGGTGGATCCGTTAGCTGAGAAATATGTCACAACGAGCGGATATATACATACGTTGGATAACCCAATAAAATTGGTGGATACTGATGGACAAGACTTTGTGTCCGCAATAACTGAAGGTGTAGGTACTTTTGTCTTTTCTGTAGGTGCAAGTTTTGTTCAGAACTTATTAAATAATGGTGGAAACGTACAACGGGCCTATAGCCAGATTGATTGGGAAGGTGCAGGAAAAAGATGCAGTTGTTGCTGGAGTTATGTCTCTCGTTGTCTCTGGTGCTTCTACAACAAAATTAATAAAGAAACTTTCATCTATTAAAATTGGAAATTCTAATCTTGCCAAGATTTTGGTAAATACAGCTGTTAATATGGTGTCGAACATCACTGCTGAAGCATGGAAGGAAAAATCTCTAAGCAAAGTTGATTTTAAAGACGTTTTTTCTCAGCACTTGGTAATTCTCTAGCAGAAGCGGGATTGGGTAAATTATCAAAAAAACTGGAAGATTCTTTTTCAAGTGCTAAGAAGGCTGTTAAAAGATGCTAAAAGTTACGTTGAATAGACATAAGGCTCATCGTGGTAGTAATTTTATGCGTCAAAAAAATACGAAGCCAATTTGAAAAAAAGGCTACAATCCATGCAGGTTCTATGAGGAGAAAAAGTCTATACCAGAAGGTTCTTTAATAGTATAGGGACGAATGCAGGATCAAAGGTAGGAAGTTTAATTTATCAAAAAAATAAGAGATGATGAATCTAAAAAAAATATTAAAGGAAGAAGCTACTTGGTGTTTCTTGGCCTTAGCAGGGCTGTGGATACTACTCTATATGGGAGCGAATGTCATTATAGATACATATTTCTATATGATATCATTAAACATTTTGATTCTTTTATTTTCTTATATAATACTTAAAAATAAAGAATAAACTGCATTACTACTCTTATGTTGTAGGTTGTGCGTTTTTTTGCTGTCTGGTTTGTCTTTTTATAGCATATGCGATTTGAGAAGCAGAAGTTTGAAAGGTTATCTCACCAAACAACTCCCAGTATTGTTTTATATTCCAACAGGTTCTGGAGGGAGGTGGTCCAGTAGTGGAATTGAAATAGAATGTAAAGGAAATCAGCATAAAATCTCAACAACTCATGAATCAGATAGCCTATATCAGATTTACGGAGACTCGGTTATCAATCATATTGTAGTACGATACTTGCTAAAGGAACCTTTTCCTGACGTATATTATGTAGATAGCGTACGTATAACTTATAAATAAGTACTCTCAAAAAAACTATAGATGGAAAGCTTTTTCATTTTACTTATAGGAAGGATTTTAAGATATAAAGAATAGAATTATTATAAATATGAAGCATCTTTTATTCTTAGTATTGTTTGTTTGTTCTTCCTGTACAGAGCCTAACGTAAAAGACATGTTAGGAGATGATTATAGGTTGTATAAACATACGCCTGCATGGTCTTTAGCAAAGGCTGTTGAAGATGAAGATACTACAGAGATTTCTAAACAAGTTTTACAGATGCATATTTCTGTAGATTATCGAGATCCAAAGTACAAGCAGACTCTTTTTGATGTTAGCAACACGTACTAATAAAATAGAATCCGTTAAAAAATTATTAGAGCTGGGAGCTGATCCTAATGCACATAATGACTCCACTAAATACTTTGGACAAAGTGCTGTGTTACTAGCTTGTCGCTTTACTAGACCCTCAAGTAAAATACTTGCTTTATTACTGAAATATGGAGGAAATCCAAATTCAACAGCTTGTGGAGTTCAGGAGAATGGTTTGGGAGAGATTGTACCAATGAGAGAATTTGCTTTAAGTGCTGCTGTTTTTTCCTCCTTTGAGAAAGTTAAATTATTAGTTGATGCAGGAGCAAACATTAATTATGAAACAACTACTGAAAAGTTGTGCAATAGAAAATTGTATGATTCATGGTAGGATGGATATTATGTTATATCTTCTGCAAAAAGGAGCAGACTATCGCAGAAAGTTTACAGAAATAGACTTGGATAAGCCTGATTATTCCACTTTTGAAGTAGACATTCTATATAAACTACGTAAATGCATATATCCAATTGGTTCTAAAGAATATACAGACAAAATGAAAGTCGTTAATTTCTTGAAGAAAAAAAGGGATTAGATTATTGGAAATCACCAATACCAAGTGGGAATGTATGGGGTTATAATGCGTGATATAGCTCCTAAAAAAATAAAAGCAGAGTTCGATTATTATATAAAAGCATTATTAAAATGGTTTCTTTGATTATTATGATTTTGAATTAAAAATCTTTGTAGGGAGCCTAAATTTCACCCCTGCACGTTTTGGTCTCTCAAAAAGAAGGAAGATACACATGGGTACCATTCTTTTAAGAAAAACGTATTTTTATGGTTATTCTTTTGTGTTATTCTCTTCTTCATTCTTATTAAACAAGGGGAGCTGAGTAATAAATATTGCACTTTAATTCGTAAAGTGATAATAAACTATAGAAATTAATAGTCAGTTTGTGTTTTTTTCTTGTTTATTCATCTAAAAATAAGCAAAAT
>BNJT01001415.1_pt1 | contig 264234 bp, 493 predicted proteins | sample 8540491 | NCBI WGS metagenome assembly BNJT01 (sample SAMD00202455, study PRJDB9452) | human saliva metagenome | host: Homo sapiens | reverse complement strand
CTGAGAATGGCCCGCTCTCTCGCTGCCAGGCAGGACATCTGCTGTGTATCCCGGTAGGTTTCATGTATCAGCATATCAAGCAATCCATTCAGGATGGTATCAACAGATCGTTATGGATCGTCGCCGTCAGAGCAACGCACTGGACAACAGATGTTGCGGTTTGATTGCGGCTGTGGAGCGTGTCGTTGCGGACAGAAGCGGTGAAGGTAGTCATCACCTCACGGGCGCGGGCAAAATTTCTCCGCAGGCGGCGACATCAAGGAGATGGCGACCTTTAATTCATCAGCTATGAACTCTCCATGTTTTGACGGGGCAGGCGTCTGCTCGCTCTGGTACTGCAAACCTGTGATTGCGGTGGCGGGCGCAGGCTGCGGGCTCGCGCTGAATTACCGTTCCACATCATGACGGAAGGCTGTCTGCCGGCGTTCTGCCGAACGTTGCCCTGCCAGGGACACGGGCTGTATCCTACCACCATCAGATTGTCAGCCTTGCGAGAGACGATTGGGCTCATAGCACTGGTACGCCTGGTGAGGGAGGCGCTGCGCCTCGGACAACGCGCAGATGCTTGAGGCTGGAGGAGGAAACGTGCATTAGCAATAAACTCCTGCACCGTCCGCTCCAGTGCGTCGCCATGCAGAAGCAGCTTTACTACGAGTCTTTGCCGTGACTACATGGCATACAGCCGCATCAGGGCGGAGGAGAATCTCAGGAAGGCGGGGTGTCTACGGATCTGTCAGGGGCTGACGCGTTCCTAGAAACGCAAGACCGCACTTTGAGAATCACTGATAAAATGAGGTCACCAGATGCGTAGATTTTTCGTGAGCAGGTGGAAGTAGGACTCAGAGTGGGTACTCTTGGGATTTTCCATAGAAATGCAGGCAGAATGCGCTGGGAGGCTGATGAGCAGAGTCCGTCAGATTGGTGCACAGATTTTTTGTCCTGCTCAGGGAAACCAGGCGGACATAGCAGAGCCTAACCGATTTGTCGACACAGACAAGGGCGAAAAGAATGTACTAAGACGGCGGTGCTGAAGTTATCAGTACTATCGATTCTTGCAGGGTACATCGGTGCTTCCTTCGCGAAATCAATAGACTGCCGGATGCTTGTATCGCAAAAACAATGACTTAAATTCAGGTTATACCGAGCTTTCTCTTGTTTACGAGCAGGTGTTCATTAATAAACAGAAGTAAATTGGTGCTCTCCATAGATGTTTCTCGTTCCGACAAGTTGCAGAATTCTTTACTCATGTATATGTTTAATATCCGATGAAGTGCAGGAGCATTTCTAGAATCGCTGGTGAAATGGGGTGTGCTACATATTGGCGAAAGAATGCGTCAAGATGGCCGTGCCGAATTTATCAGATCACTCCCTAAGGAGCAGTACTGGCCAAAAGATATAGAGACGATGGACGGAAATACCGCCTTAATATATTTCCCTATACCTTCTGGACGTGGCGGCGATCTATCAATCACGCGCTCGTGTGATAGCAGAGTATGTCGATGGTTTGCCGCCGAGGAATGAAAAATATCTTCGGCCAGGCTGCGTCTGATTGAGGATGCAGTCAGGGCCGGTGCTGCAGGGGCTATCACGGCTCTCTGCAGGCGGGTGCTGTGACTGCGCGTCGCAGGGACTTCTGCTGATGATTCCAATGTGTATGCGGGTGAACTGCACGGGCGTGTTCCATGTCAGCGTGCCATTGCCCGTACTCGCTGAATATCTTCCGGTGACCATCGGGACGTCGCGCGCGCGCGTGGTGGTGTCGCCATGCTCGCCGGTCAGGTGTGCAGGAGGTCATGGATCTCTCTGCGGTGGCATCTCGTCATAATCAAGGGACGTGTGCCGTTCATCAACTATTTGGTGGTTCCGTACCTCGCGCGGGATCCAGAAGATCGAGGTCGCAGTGGACTACGCCAGACCTCGCGAGATCCTTGGCTGGATGCCGTTGCGAGGCGTTCCGTCGTCGTGCGCTCAATCCGGATCATCCGGTGGTGCGCGGCGCTGAACCCTGATATCTTCCAGGGCGTACGGGGCGGTCAATCTTTACTGATGCATTCCTGCTCGTTGAGGAAGCAATGGCGCAGATAGCAAAGAATCACAGGGCGGCAGGCACCATCTACTGACTACTATGGAGCGCCTTGATGCAGACCGCTCATGTCGCCGGGCTCGGTGCCAGACGGCGGAGGTCGCGGAGTATCTCAATGCACGGGCGAGAAGGTCGGACTGCTGTCGTTCATCTCTATCGTCCGTTCTCCGTCGAGCATTTCTTCAAGTATCCCGAAGACGGTGAAGAAGGTTGCTATCTCAACCGCACGGGCCGGGGGCTCTCGGCGACCACTCTACCTCGATGTCAAAGGCGGCGTACCATGGCTCAGGCATAGATCCGCGTCATCGTCGCGTGGGTACGGCCTCGGCGGCAGGATGACGCCGGATCGGATGCTGCCGTCTACGAGGGGCTGGAAGAGGATGCGCGATGCGGCTTTGCATCGGCGTAATCGATGATGCTAACGAACCGCAGCCTGACGCCGATTCGCGGTGATGTCAACCTCACGAAGGAGGGACGACGACGTGCAAGTTCTGGGGCTCGGCTCCGGTTGGTACGGTCGGTGTGCGAACAAGAGCGCGATCAAGATCATCGGCGACAAGACCGGATATGTATGCGCAGGCGTACTTTGCCTATGACTCGAAGAAGTCGGAAAACCACGATGAGCCACCTGCGCTTCGGCAGGTCGCCCGATCATCAGCCCGTATCTTATCCAACCGTGCGGACTTTATCTCCTGTTCGCGGCCAGTCCTATGTGCGGCAGGTGACTACTGGGACAAGAAAAGACTGTGCGTTCCTGCTCAATACGTTCTGGTCGGATGAGGGCTGGACACATCTGCCGCATCGATGCGCCGCTGTCACGCAGCGACATTCAGTTCTATACGGATGCCGTTCACATTGCGCGCGATCTGTGGCCTTGGCGGACGCTTCAACATGGTTATACAGTCGGCGTTCAACAAGCTGTAACATCATTCCGCTCGACGATGCGGTCAGTACCTCAGGATGCGGTTTATTTGCCTCCTACGGCAGCAAGGGCGGGAAGGTGTCAACATGAACAGCAGGGCGATCGACAAGGGCATTGAGGCGCTGCACCGCGTCCATGTTCCTGATGCGTAGGGGCGAAGAGGATGCTGTGGACGAAGAGGTGCCAGTCGCGAGAAAGACACCTGCGTTCATCACGACGACCAGAACGTCATAGATCCTTGCAGAGGGCGACAATCAAGATCTGGATCCTCAGCATGGAGGACGGCACGTTCCTGTGGGCGGCACGGCGTACGAAAAGCGTGGTACGGCGATCTCCGTTCCCGTATGGCGCCCGAGAGTGCATCGGTGCAATCGAGGTGTTCCCGCTGTCTGCCCGCGCGTACGACGATCCGCCCGATCCTGACGACGGATGAGGAGCTTGCCACGCAGCACCGGAGGAATGCAGTCCGTGAAGTCGCGTCCGCGAAGGATGACCTGCTATCTGCTGTCGACGCTCTCGGCCTGCCTCGGCTGCGGCAACTGTGCAGGTCACCGGGCAAGGCACTCGACGCGGGCCCTGCTCGACGACAACCTCCGCGATGCGCCGATGCGCTGACTACGGCGTCGATACGACGAGGTCGCAGTCAAGAACGTTCCGATGAAGAGGGCCCAGGCGCCAGTCGGCTCGCAGTTCGAGCAGCCGCTCTTCGGGTTCTCTGGGGCGCGATGTGCAGGCTGCGGCGAGACACCGTAATATGGCTGTCACAGCTCTTGGCGACCGCGCGGTGATCTCAATGCAACAGGCTGCTCCTCACATTTACGGGGTGCCAGTGCGCCGGCCATCCACACGAAAGAACCAGAAGGGCTGCGGTCGCCATGGGCGACTCCTGTTCAGGGACAATGCGGAGTACGGGAGGTCTCGGTATGCTGCTCGGCACGGGGAGTCGGTGCATGGTCGCTCGCTGCTCGCGGCAGGAAATGATCAGCGGGGCGAAGAGGGGCTCGGCAGAGCTCCGGGCGGCGATACTGGCTCTGGCTCAGCTGCTGGCGGTGAGGGGCACGCGCGACCTGCCGACCTCCTGCGCAGTTGCTCGAGAAGGAGGGGACGGACAGGCTCCTCTGCCGCATCTACAGCGACGCGGCTTCTTCGTCCAGCGTTCACCAGTGGATTAACTGGCGACGGCTGGGCATACGACATCGGCTACCACGGTGGTGTGAATGCGTGCTCACGCTGGGCGAGGCATCGCGCATCGCCAGTCTTTACGCTTCCGAGGTGCGCCAATACGGGCATTCAGGCGTCAGAGAATCACGCCGGCGGCTGCGATTGCAGAAGTTTGCTGCAACGGCAGAAGACGAAGAAGGATCTCGGCGCCAGTGGCGATGTCACTACAGCTATGTCTACGTTGCCCAGATCGACATGGGCGCGACCGGAATCAGGTGCTACAGAGGAAAGCGATCGGTGGGGCGGAGAGGCATATCACGGCCTCAGCTCTTCATCGCGTACTCATGCGTACATCAACCATGGCATCCGCGAAGAGCATGGGCTGTCGCGCGAGGGCAAGCTCGCCGTGGGTGCGGCTACTGGGCGAACTATCGCTGCCCGCAGCTCAGCTCAGGGCGGGCGAATCCGTTCAGCCTTGACTCGAAGGTGGACTTCTCAAGTTCCGTGAGTTCCTATGGTGAGGAACCGCTTCATCAATCTCGAAAGCGCAGCTTCCCGAGGCAGCGGATGCGCACTCTTGAGAAGACAGAGGACGCGGAGACCTTCTAACAACTACAAGAAGCTTGCAGGCAAGGCGCCGCGGGCGTATTAAGGTTATTCCATTACACAGACTGCTCCTGCTTTGAAACTGCGTGAAATTCACGGCGGTTTTACTGTTTCAATACGTGCTGCCAGCGTATAATATGCAAACAATGTTTTAGAAATGCGCTGAATAAGCTCAGTATCATCATGTGATTTCTTTACGTCTGAATATGGAAAGTTTTCTGCTTGAATCAACATAAACAGGAAATCACGCAGTGAGGTTGGGCAGCAGGCACAAGCCGCGCTCTGCCTGGGCTCAGCGGGCAGAAAGCGTCAGCTGCGCATGGATCGCGCACTCTCGTGGCAGCATTCTTGGCTTTGGGCGAACGCACACTGAACGACCTGTTCAACTATCGCAGCAATCTTACGCGCCTCTTCCAGTTCGTCGCCGTGCCGACGTTACTCACCGTCATCACGGCACGCGCTGAAGCGCGACACGGGACTGTCTGTCACCACCACGCTGCTGACGGCGATATGCGGCGGCGGACGACAGCACTTTCCCTCTAGCTCCTTACCGAACCTGCACCACCGTATCGTCCGCGCAGGCACCTCGGATGCACAGCAACTGGAAAATTGTCCTACGATCTTCCTCTCGCTATTTCAAGGTAATGTACTCGCTCCATTTAGCTCTCAGGCAACATCCTCTCTCTGGTCGCGCCTCATTTACGGCAGCAGCGGGGCTTAGACTTACCTTCGCAAGACAGAGAACCGTGAGATGCTCTCAGTCCGCCAGTGCCAGATCTGTGGAGAGCGTCTGGTCGGATTCAGCGGTGCGTCCACAGACCACGACCGCCTCGAGGGCCTTTGTCGGATGAGGAATTTGTTTGATTCAAGCGGCCATAACGTGTTTGCTCACCACGCTATCAAATGCATGAAAGCCTCTGAAAATATTTCAGAGGCACTCAGCGTTATCCTATATTTTTTATTAATAATAAGGAAGGCATGATGAGTTTAGCAAAATAACTTTGGATTGGCTCTTTGGCATCAGTTTCCTCGGTATGACCGCGCGCGAGCATCGGTGCACAGGATACGCTCGCTGCCAGCGGGATTGCATACAGTGCGTCGGAGAGCTATGTGCGCAGTATTTACGGTGCCTGCACCGCGCGCGAGTGGAGACGGTAACTGGCTCATGCGGGCAGTCATGCTGCGGCCGAGTGGGAGTACCGGCAGCGATTTTGACATCACACCTTTAAGGGATGGTTGTTCAGCGGATTGAGGTTGGCGCGCAACGGCATCTGGGATAACATCTACGGTCGGCAGTGATCAGGTGCATTGATTGCAGCATACGGGCGGCCGGATATGATCAGCGGACGACTACATCTACCGCGTGGATGGGGATAACAGCGTCGGTCTTACCTTTACACAATCGAGCGCGGCCGCGTTGCCAGGTTCTGCGTGTTTCGTCACTGGGGAGATGGTGTTGGTGAAGATGCGAAAGAACCTGATGTATGCGGAATTACCATCGCAGGAGCCGCAGCCGTTCTTGCCACCCTTCATGTTTTCCGGGCTTAGCCAAGCCCCGCAGGACAGTACAGCAGACATGTACCAGTGCACGTGGTCTGTCGAAAAGACTGGCGATGGCAGATGATGCAGCAAAGCGTGAGCTGTGCTTTAGTCAGCACCGGGAGGTGAACCCTCAATAGTTCGGCTGGAACACAAATCACTGCTCCTCAGCATCACGCACGATTACGGGGACTGAAGGTACCGCCAGCTGCCAGAACACCACGGAGACGACATCACAGAAATCATGCGCTATGCGGGCAAGACATTGGCCTTGCAGATGAGGATGGCCTTTCGTCGAAACAGTGGACGGGCCGTGCGCATGGTTGGCGGCACGGTCGCCGAACCATCGCCTCGGTGAGGGCGTTCGCATCAGCACGCCGTCGGTACAGCGTGTCTACGGCGAGGCCGGTGGTGCGGACTGCATATGTTTTCTTCGAGGAGGATCCACGAGATGGGACTTTGCCTTTCCATCACGGACGATCCGTCTCAGGAGATGCAGGGATCCAGGACTATGGGTTTTCTTTACCGTGAACAGTTTTGTGCTGTTTCACGCCATATTCTGGGTCGCGACGGTTGAGAGCGTAGCGGGCAGGCAAAACCCACCCGCTATGCGGGTGCGATAAAGAAGTTATACAAAAGCGTCTTTCCCTTATGCGGGATGTTTCAAGCCCGGTAGAAAGAGGAAAGATGTAACCTGAAAGCAAACAGTTTGTATCCCACACCATAAAGTGGCTCTGCAAGTACCATCGTGTTCACCCGAAATATCGGCGGAAAGAAAATCATATGGGCAATACAAAGGTAATGAGATCACAGGCAGCTATGTGCATATAGGAATTAACGGAATACTGGAAGGTCACTTATGCGGATCATGCACATGATGGTATCCCACCAATCAGTGTATCACAATTTATAGGATATCTCAGGAAAGTGCCTTGATGATTTTTGATAAACACGCCAACAAGTACTAAGTTTGGGAGTAACACTTTGTTGGAGAATTGTTACATAAGTACTGGGTTTGAATGAAGCAACGATACGTAAATATATCCAAACAGGAAAAAGCATGACGTGCCTTGAATAAACTCAGCGTGAAAGAGTACACGAAGACCGGCACGGGGAAGCAGGTAGTACCACTTCCTTTTCCGGGAGCATTGACGAGTCAAAGGCAATATGGCTTGAACAAGAGAAAGTGAAAGCCAGCGCCTTAGACGCTGGCCGGTATTATCACCAGCAGGGGGCATTACAAACCGCATTTGACGGTGATTCGCGGTCAGAGCAGTGGTGTGTGTCTCGTGTTTGACGGTGTCTATCTTTTGATAGGTGGGGTATATATTGCCTTTGGCCGTGCGGGCAAATGGATGAGGTGGCAAAGTAGGCTGGTTGTAGCGCGATAAGTCGGACGGGATCAGGTCGGTATTGTGGTGATGGTAGGATTCTTGCCGAGCAGCATCAAGCATCCTGAATGAACCAGAGAATATTTATGGACGGTTTTCAACATGGTGATGATTGCCGAGATGCCGGATGATGCGGAGATGACTCAAGGCTGCAGGAGATTCTGCGAAAAGAAGGGCGAGGAGCGAGGACTCGAGGTCAAGGTTCCAGCATCAGGAGATTTCAGGGTCATGCACAAGATTTGAGCAAGGGCGGCAGATTGATTGTTTGAGAACATCCGTGAAATTAATCGGATGATTACAGAAAATCCTCGATGTTGCGCACCATTACGATGAAGTCTCCTGCGGGACCGCCCATCAGATCTCGAGATTCGCGGAATGTCTGCCAGGAAGATCACGCTCGGCGGGTATCTCGTTCAGACGGGCGGGGACATCGAGACGGAGTACGGCATCCCATCATCAATAAACGTATCTCGGTCACGCCCATCAGGGTTGCAGCAGATGCGTGCCAGACGGATTCAACCTTCGTTCGTGGCGGAGGCACTCCGGTCGCGCGGGCAAGGCGGTCAGGGTCCAACTTTATCGGCAGATTTTCGGCACTCGTCGAAAAGGGGCCAACGCGACCGCGTGCTCATCGACTCCATTCCGCAGGCGATGGCAGCGACGGATATCTGCTCGTCGGTCCAATATCGGCTCGACGACGGGCATCGTATGGATGCCGTGCGAGATGGGCGTGTGATCAAGCGCACGGCGGAGCTGACGCGAGCAGAAACCTCGGCTGCTGCAGATCGTCGTGTTCTGCAATGCCCCGGAATCCTTCATGGCTGGCGCATTCCACGGCGTTGCCGAGGGCGACCGCGTGCATCGGTATCGTCAGCGGTACACGGTGTGGTCAAGCATGCCCTTGAGGTATGAAGGGCGCGAACTACGGAGATCGCCAGACGCGATCAAGCGTACGGCGTTCAAAGATCACACGCGTGGGACGAAAGCATCGCGTGAGGCGTCACGCCGCCAGCATCGTTCGGCATCATTAAGTCTCTGGCACCGACCTCCAGGTCGGAGACAGTGTGGCGCATCTTGGAGGAGATGAAATTTGGCCCAGGCGTGCGGAGCACCGGCACGACAGCGACTCGCACTCCTCAACGATGGGGTCAGAAGGAACAGCCTGTGGCGACCTCCATGTCGGCGGCAGCTGTCGGGGCGTTCATTCCGTGGCGAGGACGAGGCATGATCGACGCCGTTCAGCGCAACAGTCTCTCCATCGAAACTCGAGGCAATGACCTGCGTCTGCTCGGTCGGATTGGATATGATGATTGCGATTGAGGCGATACGCTGCCAGTACGATTGCCGGCATCATTGCGGATGAGGCGGCGCGATTGGCATAATGGTAACAACAAGACGACAGCGGTGCGCGTCATTCCGTGCCAGGAAAAGGTGGAAGACGGTTTCCTTCGGCGGCGGGCTCCTAGGCTACTCGCCCATCGTCCCCGTCCGCAGTGCTGCTCTTGTCGGCGGCTTCATTGCGCGGCGGGCGCCATCGCGCCGACGCGCGCTCCGTAACTGATGCGTCACGAGGCGGTTAAGGCAGAGCAGCTGCGCATTCTGCAGTCCTCTATCAAATGCAAGCCCGCGCTCGCATTTCAGACGCCGTTCGAGCTCCTTATCGCCGTCGTCCTTTCAGCTGCAGTGTACAGATGCGCGCGCGTCAATGGTGACGGGCGGCTCGCACCGAAGGCAAATACGCCGCACACTGCGTTACCACACTCGGACGAACTGCCCTCGGTGGAGATTCATGACTGTGGATTTTTCCGCATGAAGGCGAAGCACATCATAGAAGACCTGCCTTATTCTGCTGGGCAAGTTACGGCGGCGAGTGCCGGCGGACTTTGAGCACTGCAAGCTCCAGGCGTCGGACGCAGACAGCGAATGTCGTGATGACGTTGCCTTTCCTTACACCTGCAATCGCGGTGGATACGCGCACGTATTTCGCGTGTGGCGAACCATCTGCAGCTTGCGGTCGGAACGACGCCGCTCGGTGGAGAAGGGGCTGCAGAAGGCGATTCCGCGCGCGGATTGGGTGACGCACATCATTGGCTGATCCTGCACGGAAGAGCGGGTCTGCAAGGCACGCAAACCGCTCTGCGATACGCACTGCAGCGGTCTGCCCAGGCAGTACGGCATAGGATACGGGAGGCAGAGGAGGTATATGCGTGATCTATCGCAAGGCGAAATTTGACGATGTTGAGCCAATCTATCAGCTCGTACGGGATTATGCAGCACAGGGGATATATGCCCGCGCTCGCGTACGCTCTATGAGAACCTGCGCGATATTGTTGTCGCTAGGAGAACGCTTTTAAATCGTCGGTGTGAGGCACTGCTGCGCACACATCATGTGGGATCGTCGCCAAGGTGTGCGCGGTGGCGGTGCACCGACGCATATACGACGGATCGGCGCTGAGATCATTACGCCGCCTCCTCGACGGGGATGCACTCAGCATTGAGAAGGGTCTCTTTACCCTCACCTACAAGCCGGAATTTTTGAGACCCTAGGTTTCCTCACGCATCAGCAGGAGGCTGCCACAGGGTTTGGAAGGAATGCATAGGCTGCCCCAAGTATCCGAACTGTGATGAAATCGCCATGATAAAATTATGACGGGTACACTATGATCGTCGTTATGAACGCAGGAGCTACGCAGGGAGAACGCCGACCATGTGATCGCCAAGATTGAGCTGAGCAGGACTGCGCGCGCATCTCTCGAAAGGAGAGGATCGTATGTCATCATCAGGGTGATCAGGGACAAACGTAGCTCTGCGGCTCAGAAATGAATGATATGATGGAGGGCGTGAAAAGACGGTGCGCATCACGGAGAAGTACCATCAGCCGCGAGTTCCACCCGAGCAGCATTGTCTACGTGTCAGGCTTCGGTAGAGCAGCTGGCGATCGCCATGAGATGAAGTGCTCCGTCGAGAACTACGATCAGGTCTAGATGCTGCGGCGGTCAAAGTCAAGGCGGGGCTACAGTTCCTGCGCGGCGGCGTTCTGAAGCGCAATACGAGCTGACGCGACTTTCAGGGAGGCTCGGCGAGGGAGGCTGAAAGATCCTGCGCGATGTCGCGGATAGACAGGGCTCCGCGTTGCTTGACGGAGGTCGTGGACAAAGATGACATCGGATAAGTCTCTCAGGTATACCGACCTCTGCAGGTCAGTGCGCGCCAATATGCAGAACTTCCAGGTACTCAAAGGCCACTTGGCAAGACGCAGAAGCCTGTGCTCTTCAGCGCGGGGCCTCCGCGACAATCAGCGGTGGCTGAACGACGGGTGATACGAACATTGCGGCGGCGGCGGGCATCATCTTCCTGTGGGCGCGGCATCTTTGTATGAGACCTATACGCTGCTCTGATGGATCAACGCGATCTGCAGCACTCAAAGGCGGCCGCATTTCCCGTCATTGCTATTTGATCACGGGACGGGGACGTGTGGCGTTGCACCCGCTGGCATTGCCTCCGTCGCCGTCAACGGACGGGCTCATCATCGGGTGCACTGCCATCCTGAAATGGCACTGTCCGATGGCGATCGGGAAGCAATCCGCGCTTTGATGGATGAGGTGGCGGTGCTCCCGCCATCGGGCGGCGCGCATAACGCGGACGAAGCTTGCCATCGGCGTCGGACTGATGGCGGCTCAGGCTGTGCCTCAAAGAGGCTCTCGGTGACGAGATCTACATTACACAGGCTCTGCCGTTCAGAGCAGTCCATGCGCGCGGCGATGGACTGCGGTGCAGTGGACTATGCAGGGCGGATCTGGCGAAGGTGGTCAGGGGATGCGGATATCGTATGCCTCAATTGTAATCTCAGATTGTTCCGATGGTACGCAGCGGATACTGCCGTATCTGGGCGGTGCGATCCTGACGGATGCAGGCGGTACGAAGGGCGAGCTCTATCGGCATGCGAGATCACACCGGCGGTATACTATCGGGCATCCGATGGCGGGACGCGAAGAGCGGCGTAGCGGCAACGACGAGGATCTCTTGCTCCCATGGGCGTACGTCATCGTTGACGGTCTGGCCGTCCGCAGGAGATCAAAGGCGTCTGATGGGCTTCTGCGCCTCACGCGTACCCGATTTACGACGCTCGATCTCGCCCGCGACCCGCTGTGCCCGCGGTCATCAGCCATGCCGCTGGCGACGGGCACCGTGCCTCCTCGGCATGCCCTCTGCACAAAACTCTCATCAACTGGCAGGTTCAAGGACCCAACATCCTTTTCTCAGATGCTCATGGGCAGGGTGCCGAAACTGCAGGTCAGGGAGGTGTCCCAGGTCAGACAGATCACAGGCAGTATCTCAGGTGCAGTGAGGCATTCTGTGTTTTCTTGAAATAACAGAGGCCTTTCTTTGAGATGGACTTGGGAACTAACTTTTTGGGGTATTCAATATGGTCAGACTGTCTGCGGCTAAGGCAAGAATTTTACAGCTGTGTGCGGTGTTGCTTAGCTCTCCGAATATATTGCTAATGCCACCAGGAGAACAGGCCAATGAATATAACCAACATATCGATGAATAAGGACAGGACCGCAGAAGCATGCAAGGCAAAGCCATCTATAAAGTGGAGCAAGCAGGAAACGCAGCTACTCCGGCGAGTTGTGCGCGAAGCACCGCCGCACTATGGGAAATACATTGAGCCGTTTTGGCGGCGGGCGCGTTACTCGTACGTTGGAGCCGCACGCGCTGTTCTGCCGGACAGCAATCCGGAGCTCATCAGCCTCTGTACCGTGAAGTGCATCGAACGCGAGCCAGAGTCATCGCATATCCTGGAGCAATGCGCTGAGAATACTGGCGAGCGTTTCTATGAGGTGCGTGCACTCGATTTGCAGAGCAGCACGCCTCCAGCAGAGCGGCAGCACATGATCTTCCCTCAACAGGAGGAACCCGTGTTTTAGCGGGCTTTACCATGTCAGTAAGAAGGGCAGGTTCACAATGTTCGCACTTTGGGCGGTATAAAAATCCCGAAAAATCTATGATCGTGCGGCAGGATTACTCTTGCGGCGTCAACGTCTTTCGCGTGCAGTATCATCTGCAGAGCGATTATCTGGATGTATCCCGGAACATCATGCGCGGCGGCGGGATCTGATCTGTCTGGATCGCGTATCTGCCGAGCTCGGCGTAGCCACGGATTTCAAGCGCTATGCAGAAGAGCAGTTCTATGAGGAGGATCAGCGCGTCTCACGCAGAGATGAGTCCGCACGTCTACGCGACGCAGATGCTGGCATGATCACCACGAACTCGAACCATCCGCGCTCGTGACGCAGGCTTTATGCTCCGTACCGGATTGACATCGACTCAGACGAAAGCGACCTCCTTTCCTGCAATGGGAAGAGTCGTAAAAGGAGAAGATGTAATCGTAACACTGGCGGCAACCCCTGCGCCGTACCCACGCTCTAGCGAGCGTACCTCTCTTTCGCCGCAGGGCTCACACTATCGCGAAAACGCGCGCTTCATGGGGTCGAAGCAGCTTCTCCATGAGGTTTGGGCGGTCGCACGCGTCTGAGCTGCAGAGACCATGTGCCAGATCTCTTTTCTCTGGCTCGAGGGATTGTCTGGCTATATGTTCAAGGCGCAGAGCGAGACGTCTTGCAGGCAATGATTATATGGCGATGTCTGGCGACGATTTCTCCAAAGGCGAGTGAGTGGAGAAAATAATACGGTTACACTTTCAAAGTCACGCACGGCGGAGCTAGCTACTCGCACAGGAGGGAATCGGATCGCTTTTGTTGCACGAACGTTTCAAGGAATCACTACTATACCGATGCGAGAATGAGCTGGTGATACGCTGCGGACCTGGACGGCGGTCTGCGTAATCCGTACGAGCGAGGCGATTGCGATAATGACGGCGCTCATTCGCGCATGCATCAAAGGCGTCCACGCGGCATCTTTACATGCTGCAGGGCATCGTTGCTGATGATGGCAGAAAGATCTAGATCATTGGCAGAACAGTTCCCTTGCGGCGGTGGGAATTGGTAGATGCGGCGATGTACGACAACGGTCGGTGTGAACCGCTCGCGCGCTGGGGCGATGCGCCGCCGCGAGCACCGAGCGTTTAGCTCGATCCGCCTACCGCCTCGCCGCTCTCTCCGGACAATGAGTATGTGCGCCGTTACCATTTCGTTGAGGGACTTTGCGCGGGATTGGGAGGCGGCGTGGAAATTCCAGGCGCATACGCTGACGAAAAATTCAGAGTCCGGCAACGCCATTCTCCTGCGTCTCGGTGCGGCAGGGCAGTTTGACCGCCTGTTTCGGCGGTTAGCTCAGGTATTCTGGTTTGTGTCTTACTCCTCAAACAGTCTGCCAGACGCGGGAGAGATCGCTTGCTACTGATGGCAAAGAGCAAGGAACACATGTTTGAGGCTAATACCTCGTGGACTACCGCTATCTCATTCAGCAATCAGGCTGCTGAAAACATCAGAACTCTGTGCGGGAGCCTCTCTCTTTCGTCAAAGTGACAGATGATGAGTGGTGCGGGAAATCGATGTCTGGTTGGTCGGCGTACGGGATTGCGCAGCCCGAGACATCAGCTGGGAGGGCAAAGCTCGCATCTACGCAGAGTGCCTTTCATTTGTGAATTTTCCTTGGGCGGGACAGCGAAATCGTTTCATGCAGTCTCATCAATGGACGCGGCATCATCCACAATGAGGCAGGACAGGATGCCTCCGGCATGATCATGTGCACGAGAGTGGCGCTGATGTTCGCGAAGGAGAACGAGGACGATCTATCCGCAAACTAAAAGATGGCTCACTGCCAGGATTCTCTAGGCGCACCGACTGCGGTGCACTACACCATTTTGGAGCGTACGTTCCTCACTGGATACTATCCGGCGATACAGGAATTAACTACGTGCGATGAGCGTTACGTTTGTTGCGGAGGAGGTTATTTCGCTACCGTTGGGTGCGACATTATGTTGGGCGGGCGACGCACGGGCTCGTCGAGATGCTGGCCGCATTGGTTTGCCCTCTGGGCGCAGGCAACACCGCAGGATATTTCTCTGCCGATTAATGGATCGCATTTTTTGGCCTCAGAGGCGTCGTCAGCATGCCATCGAAGAGTTTGGGTAGCGGAAATCAGACGGCGTGAGTGCTACCACAAGAAAGCCGGATAATTTTCTCGGCTTCACACAGATATGAATATGCGCTATCTGGGGTCCGCAGGCATCTTCGCGCACGCAGAGGCGGGGCTGATGATCACACCGACAAAGCTATATTCTGGCGAACGCTTTCGCGATATCGGTGTCAGAAGTTCGCTCCTGCATTCATATGTGTACCGGGCTCCTCTACGACGGACGATGTTCCGTTGCACAAATTGTTGGATGCGCACAACTCTAAAGGGCGGCGCTCGCATTTAGGCCTCCGCCACCTCTCAGGGCGGCGGGTACAGATCAATGTTGCGACAACGGGCAGCTCTTGGCGCAAACTGTGGATGAGATGCAGTATGTGCGCCAATGCCACGCGAGTGGCGCTGAAATCTCAGTTATATGACGCTCATTTTGCACCGGCGGCAGCAAAAGACTATGATGCGGCGCTGCGAAATAAGTTGCTGGGATGGGCGCTGCCTGTAATGTATCTTGCGGTGATTTTGGCGCGATTCTTGCCATCAATCACCTGACTACGATGCCGTACGGTGCGCGGTTCAGATGGATACGGACTTTGCTGCAATCAGCGCAGGCGTGGCAAAGGGCGATCCTCGCCGGTTCGACGTTTGCGATCCTAACAGGTTACGATCATCCTCGTCTCCTGGGCGGAAGCGATGGAGAGAGCCAGTGCGCTGATCATGTTTCGGATCACTGTCCTCCAGTAGGCACCTGACGGTCTATGGGCTTTTTGTTGCTGTGAAAATCATTTTGAATACGGCGAGCATTTGAGATATAGTATAGACGAAGCTGGAGATCAATCATTGACGTGGCACAGTGCAAACCTTTTGATGCGATGTTTTTCTTCTGGCCAACGCAGTGCCTGTGCATGTGATTTGGCATTGCTCTGTTGCGGAAGAATCGTACACGGAATTGCCGGTTACGCCTGCATGGGAAGTCATAATGAACATACTGTGAAATATGTAGATGAGCTCGGCTTGGATGGCAGACGGGTAGGCATGCTTATTCCTATGAAGACAGTCAAGCTCGCGATGCAGCAGAGGCCATACCCTTTTCTCAGAGCGACGATCTATCGCGTGGTTCAGAAACCCGCTGATTTTGAGTTTTATATATAGCGCAGTATGGGGAAATTATTTTTTCTTCTCTTACCCCTTTTTTTGAGACATGTATATACTATGATATCAATACTAAGTATGTATACGAACCTGTCAGGGGTATCACAGTGAAAGACAAGAATATATCCACCGCAGCGGCAGTCAACAAGGATCTTAGACACATCAAGGAGTTCTTGGTGGGAAGGGTGTCCGCCCTCAGTTTCGTAGAGATCGGTACGGCGGTCGGTCCCCAATCCAGCTCTCTCGACGGTGCATCGCTATCTGTCGATGTAACGGGGGGCTCGGCATGATTCGCCGTGATGCGGCAAGCCGCGATAAATTGACATCATGGAAATCCGTGGGGCGCACGATCATTACGCGGTCGGTGTTGTGACGGCGGGCGAGCCGATCCTCGCCGACGAATGGAGATGTTCTCTGTTGCGGGCTCACCTCGGGACGGCGGAGGATGTGTTCCGCATTGAGGACAACAACGCATGATCAACGTCACGGCATCTTCGACGGTGATTTTGTCTTGTGCGTCAGCAGCCGACAACGAACAACGGCGATATCGTCGTGGCGCTTGTCAACGGCGGTCGGCGTGGTGAAGCGTTCTTCCGTGAACCTGCATCCGCCTGCAGCCCGAGATGATTCCGGGGCCGTTCTACGAGACGGATGTCAGATTCCTCGGCAAGGTGATCGGGCTCTATCATGTTGATGAAGATACTACAGGGGCACTGTATTAAAGTGCTCCACTTTTCATTATCGGCAGAGTGTTATAATAAATGATTTTTCGATAAAGGAATCACTGATAAATGAGGTCTGCCAAGGACATCAAATTTTTCGTCCGAACGAGGTGGAAAGCCCGGACGCAAGAGTGGTGCTCACCAGCGGAGGATTTTCCGCCGGTGCGGGCAAAATGCGTCAAGATAGTTACCGAATTTATCAGTCTTCCTAATTCTTGTTTTGGACGGAACGATGTATATCTCGACCAGAACTGCACAGCGGATATACGACAGGTGCGTGCGGCGGCAGGGGTCAAGGCGGCATTTCTCTTTGGGGGAAGCCGTGAAATTCCCTGCGGCGCACTGGACGGAACGCCGCTGACGATTCCATCCGGGCGGTCATACCACCTGAGGGACGGGATCTGTGCCGAAGGTCGTCAAGTTCTCAGGCGATGATCGATATCACGAACAGCGTTTCCGTCACGACGGTCAGGCTGCACGGTGACCGCCGATGGGCTTGTGTTCCGTGCGGGCGGGGGTCGGCACGGTGACAAAATCGAGGATAACCTTCCAGTCGCGGTGAGGCCGTCGATCAATCAGGAATGCCAGGCTGATGTTTGTAACGTTGTCGCCGAGATGACCAGGACGTGAGGATACCGGTGCAAGGCGTTGCCATCCCGGCTGGGACAGAACAGCCAAAGAGAACGCTCAATCCCGATAGCACTCGGCATGGGGCAGCATCTCCGTGATCAGTACAACGGGCGTGCTTCGCGCCCCATGTCTGAGGAAATTCAGGGACTCCTTGTTCCCTGGATGTGGCACGTGCGGCGGGGAGGGCCTCCTTTGTTCCCAGGAGAGATTGGGCAGCGGATTGCCCTCCTCCCAAGTTCGCGAAAGCGATTATTGAGACGAACGCTTTATCGGCTTTATGTTGGAGCGCGCCGCCGAGCTATGGGACAAAGTGTACTGATTCTCGGTCATACGGGCCAAGCTCGTGAAGATTGCCGCATTTTCGCCATAACCGCATGGCGGATGCACGGCTGGAGACGCTCGCGGCGTATGCTGCCGCTGAGGGGCTCAGCCAGACGGATGTGCGCGCCGTACTGGAATCAGATACGACCAGAGGATGCCTTGGCGGTGATCGCGTCAGCAGGGGCTCGCTGGGCGGGTCTGCGCGGTGATCCGCCGCACCGTGCTGTATCCGTGCGGAGAGGTATCTTCAGGAAAATGAAAGATTGAACCGTCATGATGAATTTCGCGGGGGATCCTCGGTGTGGATGGGCAGGCGGGCTTTGCCGATGCCTGCGGATGGGAGACTGAACGCATGAGGACATACGATCACCGTCGTCGGCATCGGCGGCGACCCCGCCTATCTTCTGCCGCAGGCACGGGCAGCGATTCATGACGCGCGCGTCCTCGTCGGCGGTCGACGCGCTCGCCGGTCTTGCTCTGCGGAGGGTGCATGCGATCGGGCGGATGTTGTAGAGGTGCTGACCTTTATCCGGGATGCGCTCCGCGACGATGATGTGGTGGTCTGTGGTCTCCGGGATCGGCTACTACTCGATGCTGGATGCTCTGCGGCGGACGTTCCGCCCGGGCGGTGGCTGTGATCGGGCATCGGCTCGATCCAGTTGCCTTTGCACGGCTCGCCCTGCCATGGCACATTCACGTCTGCTCAGTTTTCACGGGCGTGAGCCCGCGGGCAGGAGGGAGCTCGCGCGTACAGCAGATGCCATGCTCAGGATGCTGACGGACAGGGCTTCGCTCGCGGACCATTGCGCAGCGCCTGCTCTATCAAATTTGGCGTGCAGATGATATGATGTATATGTGACGCGCCTTTCCTATACTGATGAGAACATTATTTCGGACGCTGGAGATGCGGCGCGTGATGAAGGTGGGCACGGCGTGATTATTGTCACCATTGTGCGGTGAAGGAGGATGATGCATGAGATCTCGGCATAAGGAATGACGCTTTTGTGCGCGGAAATATGCCCATGACGGGAAGTACGCAATTTCTCACGCTCGTCAGGGCACAGATTTTGATACTGTCGTCTATGATGTCGGCGCGGGACGGGCTCACTCTCGGTGGAGCAGCGCGTCTTGCACCGCAGAAGCATGTCTACGCCGTCGAAAAAAAATCCCGAGGGATTACTCATCAAGGAGAATGCGGCACGTTTTCCACACGGAACTCGTTGATCGAGGGCGCGCTCCCGCCGCGCTGGATGACTTCCCCCTCGATGTCGCTTTGATCGGCGGCAGCAGACGTCTGCCTGGTTACGGACATCATCAGACACGGATGCACAGCAGCGGTTGTTAGCCGTCACGATTACGACGATGCAGACGGTGCTTTTCTCTGGATTATTTCGGCGTACGCGCGGAGCTCTACCTACGAGGCGTACTCGGTGCAGATCAGTCAGTTGGAACGCGTCGATTACTACGATATAGCAAAGGCACTGAATCCGATTTATATCATTGGCACAGAAAGTGAGGCATACATGATTCGCATATTGTCGGTGCGGGTCACGAGCGACCCTGGCTCATCACGGTGAAGGGCGCACGCTATCTGGCGCAAGGCGGATGCCGTTATCACTGCCGGCTCGCTCATGAACCCGCCCTCCTCGATTCTGCAGGGAGGCGGAGATTCGCTCAAACGCCTGTGACGCTCGATGGTCATTGCGGTGATCGAGCGCGCGGAGACCTTGGGGAAGGCGACCGCGTCTCCATACAAGGTGACCCTACTGCGATCTATGGGGCGATCAAAGGCAAGATGGACGCGTGGGAAGCGCGGCTTTTCCTATGATGTAAATGCCAGGTGTCAGTTCCTTCCTCAGGACAGCGGCGCTGCGGCAGGGTATACCCCTGCCCGGCATCACAGATAGCGAATTGTCATCACGCGCAGCGAGGGGCGCACGCCCGTACTGCCAGACGCGAGCTGCGCAGTCTGCTGCACCATTCGACGATGTGTATTTTCCTCTCGTCCGGCGGTGAGGTGGCAACAGAGCTGACAGCGGGTGGGTATAGACGACAACGCCTTATCAGCAAATGCGGCGCCGCGACATGGCGGAGCAGAAGATCCTGCGCGGCGGTACGCGCTGCGACGATTGCCGCGGGCAGAATGAAGGCGGAGGAGAATTAAACCCGCGCGGCGATGATCGTGGTCGGCGACTGCCTCGATGCAGTATGAGCCGTCGCGGCTCTGCGGCCAATTTCTCGCACATGTTTCGGGATGCAAAGCAGTGAGCTGCTGTCTTTGCCCTGACGGACGGCGGAGCTGCGCGCAGCGCGTCTGTGTACCACGCCCTTGACGGGCGCAGCTCCTTTGCGCCGAACGACTGGTGGCAGTGCACCACCCACGGCAGGACGCCTGCCTATTTTTACATCTGTCCGCGGCGATGACGGCAGCGTTTTCACGCTATGATGCCTCGTCTATGTCGCGGGCAGGGTTATCGTGCGTGCTTGCCCCCTGTGTCCGCAGCAAACTGTACGACCCACCGTGATCGTTTTGACGACGGGGCGGCATGGAATCGATACCTTTGGGTTTGTCAGCGGGGCGAATGATCGACACGGCACGCTTTGTGCGGCCGGTGGGCGCGGATCCCGTCATTACGACGGCGGACGTGACTGAGGTGCACTCGCTCGATGCCGTCGCCGCGCAACACTGCGCCCTGTGCCAAGGCCACCATACAGATTACTGAATAAAGCGCTCGCGGGCGAGGTACACTATTATCGGCGTGATCTGCCGCAGGCTGCCTTCTATGGGCGCAGCTGCAGGGCAGAAGATCGGCGCACGGCTCTTTCGCGGCGCGGTTCCCCCTGCACGGATGGAGCGAGCTGTCGCGTTGTCATCGTTGGGCGGGCATGCGTCTGCCACGCGCTGCGGAGGAGCGGACGCTCTATCTTGTTCCGCGGCGCCTGATCGCGGGCGTTGGATGCCGTGCGGTGTAACAGAGCGCAGATTCTCCGTGCGTTGGCCAGGCATGTGGGATGATCGGACGGGAACCATCCGCGATCGATTGTTTGCGACACCGGGTCCGGCGTAATGAGGCCGGGCTTCTCATGACCGCGCGAGGGCGCTCACAGCCGTACGGTATCTTTCCCGCAGAAGCGCCCGGCGGATGATTGAGGTTCGTCTGACCAGATCAGTTTTGTGCGGAAGACAATCGGTGTCGGAAATGTATATAGCGAAGGCGGCGGCACTCTGTGCAGCAGGCGCGGAAGGCGGCCGCATGGCACTCAGAAAAACAGTGTTTGGGAAAGTGACGGTGGCACTCTGGGAAAAATAAGTGTTGTGGGCATTGGCTTGGTACGGATGATATGACCTATCGTGCACATCGCACGATTGAAACAACAGCAGTTGTCAGCTGCAACCGCTATATCCAGCGATCGCCGATCTGGTCAAGAGAAAGGAATTCTCGATACGGGCGTGACGCGGGATGGAAGTGGCTGCGTGCGGCACTGGAGGAAGCAGCGGGGAGAATGTCTGGTCGTGATCTCAAGCGGCGATGCCGGCATCTATATGAGTATGGCCCGGGCTGGTGCTCGAACTCCTCGCTTGAAGATGGATGAGGATCAGCGTCCCGGAATTCGGCGGTGTGATCGCGAGTGTCTCGGCAATGGGTGCGGCGGCGGGGTCCTTGCGGCACTGATCGCGCGACTTGCCGTCATCCGTGCACCGATCTCCGCCATGGGAGCTGATCCGGGGGCGTGCAGAGCTCGCGGCGAAGGGGACTTTCGTCACGGTGCTTTACAATCCGCGCGGCCACTAAGCGTCGGCAGATCGGGGCCCGGCCTGAAATCTTTCCTACGTGAGCGTGCGCCTGGACGCCGTTGGTATTGTGACGTCAGCGGCTGCCGAGAAGAACGTAGTGATCTCAACCCTCGTGCGTTTACCGAGACATCAACATATTCGTTGCTGAGTCATCGGCAACTCGGGAATAAAGCAGGAGACGGGCGGTGGATGATTACGCCGCGCAGCTATCAGAAGCGGCAGGGAGCAGGACTGTGATCTTCACGGCAGCGCGGGGACGCCGGGTTCAGGCGTGCCGTCATCCTGCGCCTCTCTGCGAAGCCGGAATTTGACGTGACGGCATCTGTTTCCCGGAGTTCCTACGGAGAGCAGCTGCTCGAGGCTGCGGTGGCAGGCGGGCATCTGACGGTGCATGATACGCCGCTCGATGCTGGTTGAAATGAGGTTATTTTAGGACACGCTGACGTTCGTGTCTTTGTCGGTGACGCATCCCTACGCCATCGTATTTCGCGCGCAACAACGCCGCTGGCGGCGTGCGGCGGCCAGATATTCCCCATCCCGCTTTACAGGCGCAAAGTCTGGGCGAAATATCTCGTATGAGAAGATGCATCTCGCACTCCCTATATGAGGCTGCGGAGACCCGCGGCGACTTGAGAGCGTATCTTTTCGGCGACGGGCGGCCACCAATCGTGCTAATCGCCGACAGCGGCGTTTGACTGGCGCTCTGGCGCGCGTTCTGCCGACGGCGGAGGTCGTGGCACTCTGCGGGCTGGGCGCGACACCCGCGCAGATCATTGCGATGCACGAAGCCTTTTCCGTGCGCTGAACAATTGCGCTTGCGGAAGTACGAAGCAGGGCGTGGTGCGGTGGCGAAAGAACGGCGGCACTGTCGGCGGACGGATGCGAAGTTTCCGGGCGGCGGAAGATCGGTCTGCCGTCGTGATCAAACTGGCACCTATCGCATCTGGCCACCGCCACGGCGGAGGAAGTTCTGACATTTGTTGCTGATAGAAAACCGGAGACCTTCATGGATTTTATCAGGCAAGTGACCGTTGAAAATCACTGGCATGGGCGATCACCCGCATCTGGCAGAGCTGCATCTCGGTGAGCGTCGAAGCTCTACTGCGCCTCATTCATCGGAATGTGGGCTGCTTGCATTACACGCGCGTACCCGCAGGCGATCGACGCGGCGATTTTCGCCTCTGAAACGCAGACTCGATATCTATACGGATGTCGAGATGGTGCGTACGGGCATCAACAAGAAGAAACTTGCCTCGTTCGGCGGGTGGGTGCATAGCAGTGGCGGATCGATGTTGCCGCGCACGCGCAAGGCGGAGGTTACGCGCTCAATGGTCGCCATGCATGCGTTTGGCAAGGATATGGACCGACATTATCGTCGCCATCGGCAACACCTGACTCTTTGAGGTTCTGCACCGGGTAGTGAGGAGGGATCCGCCCGCCTGTATCGTCGGTATTCCCGTCGGCTTTGTCGGCGCGGCGGGGTCGAGCGAGCTTGCCGAACGACATCGTTCCCTACATTACGGTCGAAGGGTCGAAGGCGGCAATACGATTACGACGGCGGCAGTCAATGCGCTGATGTATGATCGACCTTTTACCGTCCCTGGGGAGCACGTATGCGAGGTGGAATGTTCCGCGCATTCGCGCCGATCCGCGGCAGCGCAGTCGGGGCGGGAAGAACAACGCTGACGGCGGGACTGCGCGCGGCACTGCGCGCGTGGCCTTTCCGTACAGTCCTTCAAGGTCGGCTGACTACATCGATCTCAGCTATCACCGCGCATCGCAGGTGGGCGTACGGGGCATAATCTGGATACGCTGGCTTGTGCGAGGGCGGCTCGCGGAATCTTTGCCCGCGGTGCGCCAGCGCAAACATTACCGTGATCGAGGGGGTGATGGGGCTGTATGACGGCCGGCGCGCAGCATCGATTCGACCGCCGCCATCGCAAAGGTTCTGGATGCCCGTGCTCCTCACGTCATGGATGTCAAATCCATCGGGCTTCGCAGCTGCCGACGACACTAGGCTTTCGCAGCTACGATCAAATGTAAACCCCTCGCGGGTGTATTGCTCAGCCGCCTCGACGGCGGGACACATGAGGCGTGGTTCGCACGGCTACCATGGCGGGGATGACATGCCTGTCCTGTGGGTCGTTGCTTACGCGATGCTTCTTTTTGGCCTTCCCGAACGTCATCTTGGTCGGCCCCATTGGAAGACACGAAGCGCAGGCGATGATTCAGAGCCTTGGAACGTGCGGTGAGACGGGGCTCGACATCGACCGCATTATGGCTCTGGCTAGGTTGGCTTTGCTTCCTTTCGGCGGCGGCGGCAGCGGGGACGGAACGCCCGTCACGGTATCCGTCACCGCATTGCCGTTGCGCGCAGTAAGGGCGTTTTCCCTTCTACTATGCGGCGAGTCTCGACGAACTCCGTACATGCAATTGCGGGTTGGTGGGTTCAGCCGCTGCATGATGCGGCACCGCCACGATGGACGGCATCATCATCGGCAGCCACGAGACGTTGCCGCAGACCTAGCGCAAAATACAGCACGCGCACCGCGACACGTGCACGTCTTAGGAGGTGATATCTGCGCCGAATGAGTATAAATCTCATGCGCCCATGGTGGACTTTGCGGAGCAGAAACGCATGAGATAGCGGTGTTCGCGGCACGGGCGCGCATGACCGAACGCCTGCAGATGGTCGGTTACGTGGAGGCGGAGCAGACGGAGATACGATGTACTCGGTACGGCAGGGCTTATCCTGCACGGGTACGGTTTCACTCTCCGTCGAGGAAACGGAGGCGAAAGACGGATCGCCTCCGCTTTGAAACCAGAAGGCGCGCAGTATGCAGCAGGACATCGCCGCAGAATACGCCCGGCAGCTACCCGCACCTGCACTTTTGGGATGCCGCAGCGCAGCGGGCATTTGTGAAGGCGCGTCATCAATGGCAGATCATTCTCGTAACGGGCGGCGCCCGCTCGAAAATCCTCGTTTGCCGAACGCTGCGCAGCGCCGTGCGCGAAAAGGCACAGCCGTCGCCTATATTGCGACCGCGCAGATCTATGATGCAGAGATGCAGCTGCGCGTCGATCTGCATCACGCCATCCGGCAGACTGGAAGACCTACGAGGCACCATTTTCCTCGAGAATACCATCCAGGGAGGCAGGAAGGCCACGGCGTCATCTCTTGACTGTGACGATGTTTCTCAGCAACGACATGCTCCAGTATTCGAGGAGGGAACAGTGCGTGACTCCTTGCACGCCGCCATCGAGCGCGTATCCATGCACCGCGCTCATTTCGCGCCGCTGAGAAGCCGATGCGACGACCATTTTGTCACCGAATGGTGACGGAATCGTTCCCGCAAATCGCCTGGACGTCTATCGGATATGGCGGGAAGCACAATCAGCAGCTCGCCCGCCACGCAGAAAAAGTCCTCAATCTCGTCACCCGCGGCATCCGTTGATCTCAAAAACTGGCGGAAGCGGTGTAAACGGCGAAACATCATGCCGATGGGACGAAACCCACGTCAGAGCATCCTGACGACGCACTCACCATTTTTTTCATCAGCAGGGCAAGCGTGTCGCCCTTCAGGCCGCAGAACAGCAGCGCTGAATTCCTATGTCACTCACGACGGCGCGGGAGTGGAAGCACCGTTGCACAGGCGGAGGCGGGTCACCCCGAAAGTGATATGAACCCCATCCTCCTCAAACCGGCAGGGAACGCGCACAGGTTGTCATCATGGGCGAACCGGTCGGCAATATGAGTGCGGAACACCACACAGGCATCGCCCAAGGCGGAGATACCGTTGAGGTGTCAACTGGATCGCCTGCGACACCGCGTACGATCTCTCACGTGATCGAGGGCGCGCGCAGTCCCGCCGGATCAACCCAAAGGCAAACGATATCGTCAATATGCGCGTGCAAAGCACTCCAAGCACGTCCTCCTGATCGCCGACATCGACACGCGGCGGTGCGCTCCCGCCTCGTGGGACCATTGAACTGCTCGACGCTGAGCGTGCGCTGTCAAAGGCTTCGTCATCAACAAATTCCGCAGACGATAAGCCTCCTCACGCCCGCCCTTGACTTCTGGAGCAAAGACGGGAAAGCCCGTCCTCGGAGTCATCCCGCACATCGACGCGCTCGGCATGACGGGGAGGACTCCAACTCCTCGACGAGCAACCACGGCGATACTCACCTTCGATGACAGCTGCGCATTGCCGCCATCGCACGCCGAAACTCTCGAACTCACTGACTTTGACGCGGCACACGAGCCAGTGTCGCTCTACATGTGCGAACACCGAGAACTGGGGCATCGGATCTCATCCTCCTGCACGGGCTCGAAGAATACGGATCTCACACCCCTCCGACAGGTGGACTCAGATCGATCCGTACATGCGTCACGGCGGGACGCCCCTTTCGCATCTGCGGCGCATCAGATGCTCAGGAGAGATCGCAAACCCGCCCACACCGAGCCAGAACATATGATGCAGTGGGCCGTACCCGCCGCTCGACGACCTTTGCCGCGCACAACCACCGGCAGGTCACGGCGGACTCAGCGGCATTTCCTTCTTGAGGAGATCTCTGTGCACGGGATGCAGGCTATAGCAATTCATGGGCGACACCACACCTCGCCGAGGAAGGTATGCCATCGTTCCACATCCTCGTGCAAAATGCAGAAGAATGATATGGACAGTGCAGTCTCAGCAGACGGACGTTAACCACGGCATCTTCGACGACGATCATTTCCGTCGTCATGACCGCTCAGCGCGGCGCGGCCGGCAGCGGAGTCTCGTATGGATAAACTGGCGACGTCGCGGCAGGAGACGATGATCGCCCGCCCATCGCACCATGGCGGCGTTTTTCTCGACACGATGGCACAGGACATCCGCAGAACCGCCTGCATCCCGTCGCCTCTCGGGCGTTTATCGGATAGCTGGATCGACACCCCATACCGTCCCATAGGGAGACGGGAAATTCCGCCATAGACGCTGCAAGTGCTGGTCCTCCCGATTCTACGCTGCGGCGGAGGGCTGATCCCGCCGCGCGGCATCTGCCACCCGTGGCGTGGGGCGGATGTTCAACCATCCTGCTCTATTTCTGCACCTCAACGATCACTGGCAAGGCGGGGCGAAACCCGCGCCCTGCTCGACGAGGATAATCCGTGGGCGCAGGGGCGCGTCAGCTATATCGTTAAACGGGATACGGCGGAACTCTGACGAGAACGCTACGCGACTGCGGCGTTGAGACCATCGCGGAGAATACAGTGGACGGGTCATCCGCCGCTCTTTCTTTCTCTCGGCGGCACACCGCTCGCCTACCGTACTCTATCGGGCAGCGAAACAATGGATTCCATGCTCGGCTACAGAATGACCGCTATCTCTACTTCGGGCGCAGAGGCACGCGTGACGACGATGCTGAACCATATTCGCGCGCATCACGGGCATCCTCTTGTCATGGCGGCGTTCCTGCGCCAGTGCCGCGCATTCTTTATCCTGCGGCGCGACGCGGCGGGCATCAAGTCGAACGGCGGATATGGGGCACCTGTGGCGGGCGCATTACATATCCGCCTCGGCGGCATCAACTACTACTTGACAAAAGCACCTCACGCGCCTATAACGTTGACGCTCCATGGACATTGCCCCCCAAACATATCTTGGCGCGATACGGCTCATGTATACGGCAACCCGTTCTCTCACTCTTTGCTATCTGTTCTCGCTCTATCGTTAAGACCGGATTCATGCATTCTTTTGATTCACCTTCACTCTCACCACACGGATTCGTTTGTCCAGACAGACGGCGTGACGGCGGAGGACTTTGAGCCAGATACGCGTTTTTCCGTTGGTGGAATGAAGCTCACCTGTACCACATGCTTGCAGCGGGTGCTCATCACTTTCTCGGGATCGGTCGCTGACGTATCGCGATCCTCATCTGCCGATTCTTTGACGGGCGGAATCAGCGCGGATAGCTATGGATACAGCGGACGGCATCTTCGCAGGAGCGCGCGCGTCAGATCGAGATCACAGACGCGACCGCGCCTTGGCGTCGTTTCTTCGACCATGCTCATGTTCGTACAGTTTGCCTGATCTCAGTAAAAATCCGCCCCTCTTTGTGCCCGCACTCTTGTCATACCGATCATCAGCAGGCCGCCATAGTGCTTGATCGCCTCTCGTACGCCCGTGGAAGGCGTCGGAAAGACCTTTGCCGATCGCAGACCGACGCACTCATCGCCGCCAGCGACGAGAAGCGGTGCTTGTCACCGTGGGGTGTGGCGGCGCTCTCGCTGCTCTTATTCGTGCTCTTGCACTTCTCCTCACGCCGCGATCACCAACCCTCAGCGGCAGACAGGTGATATCTCATGGCGCGATCACCGTGTTGGCGGAACCTGGTTCTCGCCGCTATTTCTCTAGCATCAACAACACATCCGAACATTTCAGGGGTTATTATGAAATTATAGCAAAAGCACCTACGTCCCGTGAGGAGTTGATGAGGCGCGCTCATGGGAACCCGTTTCTCGTCACTGCCAGTCAGCATATCCGACGCGACAGTTTCGGATGCGTTCCACGGTGACCAAACTAGAACGAGCGCAGGAAGCACTACGTCGGACGCCGCCCACATCGGCGAGGAAGGCGTTTCGCTTTGCATCCGCACACGGAACGGAGATCGCGAAAGGGAACATGGCGTCCTCGAGTGCGGATATGCAGTCTCCATACCGCAGCACCGCGCATACGGAGGAACTGACGGGACGAGAACGCGGACATGCCATCGCCATCGAGCCGGTGACGCGACCACCTTTGCGGGCTCGCATATCACACACGACGGGAACCGTTCGGCGGTACCATAACTTCCCGCTGCTCGGCATCTCAACTCTTTGATGCGGGCGGTGAGGTCGATACCATCTATACCAGGCAAAGGCAATACAGGCGACCCAGGACGACGCCCACGCGCGCAGCACTGTCGATCAGGCATTTGCAAGTACGTGGAAGACAGAAAAATCTCCTCGGACGGGCGACCGGAGCCACAGCAACAAGCACCTAGAAAGCCGGAGCTGAAACGCTTCATCACGGCTGCCAGGCAGAGGGCGCTCGAGATGCACGGTGGCACACAACGCGGTACAGGTGGTCAGTGCACTCCTGAACTCCGATCTACATCGACAACGACGATCGACGCGCGTACCAACAGCTGGCACAGAAATTTACGCACATATGCCTTATGCGTCAGGAACGGCTGATCCAGGCGGCGTTATCTGCGGCGCATATAAAACCATAGGAAGGGAAAGGAAATGACGGAAATTATCATCATACGTCATGGGAGACCAAGTGAACAAGACAGCGCGACTTTCGTGACAGTCAGATGCCCCCTCACGGAAGGACACGCGGCACTCTCTCGACAACATCTCGACGTCGACCATACAATAAACCCTATCGAGTGACCCCATACGGACGATGGAGACGGCGGCACCGCTTGCAGCACAGCTCTCTGACCGTCGATCCTGCCCTGCGCGAACTTCACTTCGTGGGCATGGGAAGGGCGCTTCTTCAGCAGATCAACACCGGTTCCCGAGACGCTGAAACATTTTACCGTGATCCAGACATACGAATATCCCGGACAGTGAGGATTTTCAGCATTCCAAACTCACCGCAGGGCGCGTGCGCGTGCCGCAGGCATCCGCATTGAGCGCGCAATCATCATCGTCTCACACGGGCGATCCGCATTCTGATCGCCGACATCTTGCCATACCGATCCGCCCTCGATCCGCACGTTCTCAGCTCAACACGGCGGTCAACTGCATCCGCTTCGAGACACAGCTTCTGCATATTGACGCGCATGAACGATGTGGCACATTTGCGTCAAAGGGACGGTACAATGAGCGTCGCCGTCGACAACGGTGCGGTCCGGAGCGATTCTGCGCTTTGTGACAGGTCGCGAAACTCGGAGCGTTTTCCACTTGCTACGTCAATCACGTCCATCTGTTTCACCATCGGCGCGCCCGTCGGTCTGGCGGGACGCAGAGCAACCTTGACCCGCGCCTCAACCCTTCCTCACAACGGGATATGCGCGGCTTTACGACATTCTCACCTTTCGCGAAACGCCCCTCATCGGAGCGAGCTCCTTCGCCCTTGCCTATATCCCTGGGCATCGTGCCTCGCATCCTTGCCCTCCTGCTGGCAAAGCATCAAATTTGACGGCTGGGAATGGGAAGTTATGTCATCGGATCAATCGGCTCAGAAGGTCCCAAACGTTTGTTGCGTAAGTTCTCTCGAGTTTTTATGGAACACTTCATGTAAGCGGTGCAGTGGGTTGATGGAACCGATTCGTACAAATGAGGATTATACGAATTTCCATGGCTGCCTTTCACCTAACGACGGTATCTTGGATAGCAAAGCGGCGAGATGAATGAACCGGGTACCGGCTTGGGAAGAAGATTTTGGCCAGGCGGATGTAACGGATGCGAAACTCAGGTTCTTGTATTGCCAAGGCAAACGAGGATGCCACAGTCATGCTGGATGGTGGCTTTTTCATCCACACCCCAGTAACGGGTGATTCTTTCCAATGACAGGTATATGATGGAGCCCCCCATCAGAGAAAAGATGAGTTTTCAGGGATACATAATCAACGTAGTTTTATCGACAATCTGGAAAAACATGACCATGTGGACGCCAAAATTCTGGCTCTACTCAAAACTAGTGGAAAAAGTTATTTTCAGAACAGTGGGTGTATCTAATTTCAATTTTCCTGCAACAAGTAGATATTTGCAGCATAGCCTTCAAAAGTATGAAAACCTCTTGCCTTGCGCTTCACCGCGCCAGATCGTCCGTTAGTTCGCTGCAAAATCGCGTTCATCAGGCGCGTATATGGAATGGATTCAGTATTTCTTTGCTGTGATTCCTGGGCGTCAGGCGGCGTCACCATCGGTTTCGGTCGGCAGCGTCGCATCCATGAACACAGCTGTCCGATCGCTCCTGCGCCTCACCCATGGAGGTCGACGCATAGAAGTCATCAAGTTGGACAATCCGAAAGGCACGTCCACCGTCTTCTTGTACTGCTTGGAAAGTTCCGCTACATTGTCCGTTGCTTGTCGGTCATGCGTCCTTGCGGCACCATGAACAGTTTGCGACTTTGCCGAGGGCTTCCGACACTACACTCTGAAATTGGATGCCTTACTCAAAGCCAAAGGGAATCTCATCAAGGCTTTTGACATCAGGGAGGCGAACCGCTGACAGAGGGCGGATTACTTTCATGGTTTCACGGAACCCTCACCCGGAAGCGTATCATTACCTACACGCTGATTTCGTAGGATAGAACTGACACTATCAATGGGAAGATGCTATAGAACTTCTTCCATGGGAGAGAGCTGCTTTCCTCAATAATACAGCCCATCGGCAATAAGCTGATGAAACACTTACTATGAGAAAACGCGAATATCCCAAAAGTAAGAACCTTCTTGTGTTCTTGTCAAACAACATACAGATTCAGTTGTCATCCCTTCTTATCACAATATACTCAGGACATAGGAGCATAGATGTCGGACTTGGGGGATTCCCGCGCCAAGAACAAATGCAGTACAGTTCGCGTTCTTTTTCATGTATGGAATACATCTGGACAGGACGGACGGATGAGTCTCTTTATGGTCAATTCCCAGGAGCGTATGTGTTCATAAACCGCTCCTGCCGAAATGTGACGATTATTCGTAATGTGCTGGATGCAAAGCAGATGGCAAGGCGCTTCGATAAAGATAACCTGCAGCACCGTTGCCGTTCGTTAGGCTGTACTAAAGACTCACCTGTCCATAAGTTTTGCTCGTAATATTGTTGTATCTGCACCGCCGTCTGTCATACCGCATGATTTCCATCACAAAGAAAAGTAGAAGACTGTAAAACAAGTTTCTCTACTTCGAGCAACGAGTTTCCCTACCCTCGCCGACGGTCAGCTCGCTGTATCTTTATTGTCCCCAAACGGAAGGATTAGTACCAGCCGCTCGTAACAGCCATACCTTCTCTTAGCTAAAAGATACATGATGGTGTCTCTGTCAGGATTTTCTTGGGAGAGACTTATTCTGGTGGGTTTCCACTATCGTCAAAGACTATGTTAATATCGGTAACTCAAAACTTCGCACATCAAAAACGTTCCACAAGACTGGCAGAAACACTGACTTTGCATGCCAGTAATGCTCCCTTTATGCACATTTTCGTAGTTTTGCGACAGTGCAGGCAGCTCTTTTCAAGAGCCTTGCTTGCCCTGGATCTCCCTTCATCTCCGGCATGGGCTTCTCTTGGAGTCGTTCAACAAACGCCAGCAAAAGGGTATGGCTTCCCGCAAACACATCCAATGGCAGCTCATCACAGATGGGTAGAACGGCTCCCCAGACTGCATCCTTGCACTCGCACTCCACTGCGTGTTGCCATCCGACCAGCAGGCGTGAGCATACGCGAGCCATAGGAGAACTCCTTCTTGGCGTGGTCGTAGAGACAGGCGAAAGCTCCACCGCGGGCGCTTTGGAGATGCATCTGCGTAGCAGACAGAACTTTGCTGGAAGTTCACGGAAAATATGGCCAGGAAGATGCTAAGGACAGGGACGCCGCAGAAGCTTGCGCATTGCCGCACGGAGATGCGACGGCGATAGCGACGGAAAGACCTGCATTTCTTAAGCAGTTCCTCGTCTTGGTGGTTTTGTGTTATACGCATTTCATAACATGAGCTCCATTGGATGTTTTGGTTGACACTTAAAATTATGCCAAATGGATGTCGCTCTGTGCTATTTTATTATAAGAAGATAGATATTTCAAAGGGTTACAGCGATTATTCATCTGCAGTTTGAAATAAAAATATTTTAGAACAAGCAGGAAAATCCACGGGGGAATAATATACTTGGGTAAAGACGATTGGAAAGAGATCTATGGAGATATTTGTTATTATGGAATTTTTTCGTTTGCTGTGCTATGTGCCAGCAACATAGTGAAAAAAAGGCGAAAAAGAAGACCGATGTGGCGATTACTGTATTGTCGTTACTCTTTCTCCTTCTCATTGTATCTTCATGGAACCTTTGCGCACCATGAGAAGCATGTCACGGATATAGTTGGACAGAGATGCGTTGCCAGTCGCGACGTTGCTTCTTGTACGATTTTCCTGTATGGGAAGTCAGATAACAGAAAACTACACTGGGACTCGGTTTATTGGAAGCATTTTGTATCAACAGTTGCGTTCGTATTCGTCACCGGAACAGAATGGAAAAATTTATCAAAAGCAGCTGATATTTTCAAACTTTCGATGGGATTGATGTTAGGATGGTTGGATTTTTCCCAGCACTTCCCGTAAGGCGTGGGCGTTGCTAAAATAGCGCATAGGCTTAATAGAATTATATTAGGGTTTGAAACACTGAAAGCGCGAACCTCATACGATGGGATGAACTGTATTGTTTTAGAAGGATGTTTATGATGGTAAAGATGGGTGTGATTTTTGAGGCTGTTCGGCGGTTTTCATCGCGGCGGCGTTTGCGCTCTGCATTCGGCAGCTCCCGGCGCGAGCAATGAGCGATATCAGACCTGCAGGGCGATTATCGGTTAATGGGGCCAAACGCACATGAGCTAATGCCGGGCAGTATGGTATTCAATCTCTATAGACGGAAACCGTCGGGACGTCGCGGCAGTTAAATGGCTCAAAATCTTTTGATAATGTGATGGACGAACGATTATGGAAGAAGCTTCTATGTGGATGAGGGGACGTTATATATTGTCAGTGGACGTACGGCCAGGGATGTATGGCTTTCAAAGTTGTGCCTTGTAGACAATGGCGCAGAGTTCAAGGTTTCGGGCGGATGTCGCTTCAACTTCTGTGGAAGGTCAAGCGCATATCGTAATCCGGTAGTTTCCGTATTGCTGTTCATCCCTATGACTTCAGATGAACAATCATGCGGACGTATACCGTCTGGATCAGGCGTCGATGAACTCCTCCCATGGGGATGGCATCGGCGCTTTTTCGAACACGCGAGCCACGTTCGAGATGTGGGCAGGGCCAGGTTCGACGTGGGCGCTGCGTTCGATGCGAATGAAGTTGGAGGAACGCGCCAGTTTATGCTATACTAGGCGGTAGCATGAACGCCGTAGGTTCACGCTCAGTTCGCAGACTGCGGGGCTTCCGGAGCCGTGTCAGCGCGCAAAATATTCCTCAGGAGAGATTGGATGACCACCGCGCGTATATATTGATATTGTCGAAACAGTTGACAAATTTCTCACGAGGAACGGGCGTTTAAGAAGTGTTTTGCGGCAATAGAGTCCTTGAACTGTCGACGTTTCACCATCGGAGAAATACCGTTTGATGAACAAATTCGACAGTTCTTCCAATAGCTCATGAAGTATCGCCACACCAGGAACTAGCTCCTCTATTGTTGTCATCTTCTTTGTGTCATGGCGATCCATAGAAGCTCCGACTTCATGCGCGCCCACATACTCTCACAACGCGCGCGTTATCGCTGACGGCGTCCACCGGCACTGTTCGCGCTTTGACGAATCCATAGATTTGGTGCCTCCCGTACAGCTGACTCGTACTGGCTGCGATCCGAATGCAGGTTGCTCCCTGTGGGCATCGGGTGAAATCAGCGGGCGTTATCAAGCATCACACACACAGAGAAGCCCATATTCGTATCCGCCAAAGTCCGAGCACCCCGGCGACTTAGCGATCGAGAAGTGCTGAAGTATAGAGTTTTCCATCACACGCCGGAGATCTGTCATGTCAGTGACGCACTTGGAAAGAGGTGTGTCGGCATGAAATCACGGTGCAGGAGGATCCTCCGACATCTGGCCGCACCTGCCGATCTGCTTTGGTGATACCGTTCGGCTTATAGTTGGGACGATGACTGGCCGATCTCTTCCGCGGTACGACAAGCGGTGCGTTCACTCGGAATGGATGCCCCCGGCTGCCTGATCTTGGTGCCTGATACATACGGATTCCTTCCGTAGGTATCGTTGCATTCATCCTCTGCATGGATCTGCATCTTGGCATCCTTGGGTTCACAATGATATTTCAGGGGCAGTCTTTGCTCACCAAATACTGATAAAATCCCTGCCTTGTGTGACATGGAGCAGTCTGCAATAAAACTGATATTCCTGTGTGTGCCGTCTGATGGTTTTGAACGCAATAAAGCTTCGCGTACGTTTCGCATTGACTTCAGACGGCTCATGGCGAAAGAAAGCTGCCTTCCAGAAAATCGTTTTCTTTCTTCGGTCGCCGAATTTCCCATATCCTGTGCCGCCAGCCTGGGCGCGAAGCTGCACGCAATGAGCTCTTCGTGTAAGCCTCAGGCACTCTGTGGTGTTTGCGTTCCGCAACGCGGACTCCAGATACCACCGCCCGATGGGCACGTGTCCATGTATACATCGTATTCTTGGAAATTCCTAGCTCTGCTGGCGGCTTTCGCTGACCGATTTCCTGCGCCAGCTTGACTGCAGTGCGCACCTAGCCGTGACCGTATTGCCCTGCTTTGCCGCCATTGCTGACCTCCTTCGTCCTCTTTGACTTTATCTAAAATCCTTCGCGAAGAAGTTGTCAACTTTGATTTGCTCCCATTTAACATCAAATGATATGTCAAAAATGATGAGTTTCTCCATAATGAGCTGCTACGCTGTTCTGCGTTTCTTATGTGGGAGGAAATAGCACATCAACGATATGACAATCCTCTGAGGAAAACCGCTACATCTTGCAGCATGAATCATGCAAAATATGTTTCTGAAATTTGGAAGCTCTCTGACGTATCGGCTTCCATTCCTATCTGTCTACCTTTCAGCGGATGAGCCTGTCTTACCTGTGGAGAGACTTTATCGCGGCATGAAGGACGCTCTGTCTCCGCAATCGCTAATAACAACAGCGAGAATTTGGCGGACGCGACAACGGGAATCGAGGAGGTTCGATCTCCTTCGCCTTGACAACCGCCCTTTGAACAAAGCTATTATCCCGCATACCGGGTGGCGCATAGCCTGTTTGGGCGAAAGCCCATCCCCAACCGCACGGCGAGGTCATACTACTCGGCGCTGCCGAACCGCGCCAGCGAGTAATGGATAGAGGAGGTGTTTTCATGTGTGCAATCGTGAAAGACGGGCGGCAGTACAAGGTCGCTGAGGGCGATACCATTTTTGTGAGAAGCTCGAGGCGGGGCGAGGGCGAGGCCGTCGTTTTCGACCAGGTTCTGACCGCTGTCAACGGCGCAGATGTCAAGATCGGTCGTCCGATGGTGGACGTGCAGGTGACGGGCAAGGTCGCGGCACACGGCAAGGGGCAAGAAGATACTGGCCCCGCGCACAAGGCGAAGTCGAACTATCGCAAGCGTCAGGGTCATCGTCAGCCGTTCACGAAGGTCAGTTATCGAGAAGATCGAGGGCTAATCCGTGATTTCGGTCAAGATCTCAGTCGAATGAAGACGGATGATCGACGGTTATGCTGTTTCAGGGCATAGCGGAACGGCGGCACGCGGACAGGATATTGTCTGTGCGGCGTATCTCGCGCTCACGCAGTCCGCGCTTCCGGCATGATGGAGCATCTGCATCGCGCCGTCACTTATGACATTGCGAGCGGAACCTCATGTGCGGCTCTCTGAACCGCCGGATGAACGCAGTGAAGCGATTCTGCGAACCATGGATGGGCTCACAGAGATTGAAAAGATCGCCCGAGAGGCATTCAAGATTCAGGAAGCAAAGGGGTGAACAATTTGTTCTCGCTTTGATTTGCAGCTGCATGCAAGGGCGTCAGCTCGACGCGCAACGGACGTGACAGCCACTGAAGCGCCTTGGCGTGAAGGAGCAGGCAGGCACGCATGCGACGGCAGGCAGCATCATCGTGCGCCAGCGCGGCACGCATTTCATCCAGGGGCACAATGTCGGGCATCGGCAAGGACGACGATCGATCTTTAAAGATTGACGGCAAGGTTGCCTTTGACGCGCAAGGGACGCCATCAGCGTCAGATCAGCGTGTATCCGCCTCGCGGGTGCAGCGGTCTAAGAGCGCACGGAAGTTTGATATGCAGAGATGCCTGTACCCTAGTACAGGCTCTTTTAGAAGCTGTTTTCGCGGGTGAGCACTGTGCGCGAACAGCTTAGTGTAAAAGAGGAGGGACGTGTGCAGTTTATCGATCGTGCCCAGATCACGGTGAGAAGGCGGGGACGGCGGTCATGGAAAGTCCGCGTTCCGCCATGAAAAGTTTATGCCCAAGGGCGGCCTTCGGGTGGTGACGGCGGACGCGGCGGTGATGTAACTTTCGTGCCGACCGCAATCTGAATACGCTGCCTCTTCGCTATCGCCGCAGCGTCGCGAAGAACGGCGAGAATGGCGAGTACAAGAACCAGTTCGGTAAAAATGCGCTGCCCTCTATGTCGATGTCCACCCGGCACGATTGCGACGGATGAGGCGACGGAGAGTGGTTGCCGACTCGCGGAAGCCGGGATGGAGGCGGTGATCGCACGCGGTGGACGTGGTGGGCGCAGGAACGCCAAGTCTGCAACTCTGCCGAACCGTGCAATCGCGTCCTGCTGAGTTCGGCGAGCCGGGCGAGGACGAAAGCTTTCGTCTTGAGCTGAAGCTGCTCGCCGATGTCGGGCTGGTCGGCTATCCGAGTGTCGGGAAGTCAGAGTCCTGCTGCCTCCTGACCGGCGGCACGTCCCGAGATCGCCGGATTACCATTTTGACGATTACGCCTGTCCTCGGGCGTGTGTCCAGACGGACTATGAGGAAAGAGCTTCGTCAGCGGCGGAGGTCCGGGTTTGATCGAGGGCGCCGCCGATGGCGTGGGAGGCAAGAGCGACTTTCCTGCGCCATGTGGAGCGCACGCGCCTGATCCCGCACATTGTGGATGCGTCCGGGACTCGATAGCCGTGACCCGGTGGAGGATTACCCAAGATCACATCGCGGAGCTGGCACGCCATAGCGAGAGATTGCACGGCGTACACAGTTCCTCGTCGCCAACAAGATCGATCTCTCCTCTGCGGCGGGCATCTGCCGCGTCTGAAGAGAGCTCGCCGCACAGGAGGGGCTCGAGTTCTTTGCGATCTCTCGCGGCGACGCGTGAAGGCGTGCAGGAGCTGATCGATCGGGTCGGTGCGTGGCTGGACGCCTCATGTCCCTGGAGCCGAGGCGAGGAGGACGATGTCGTCGTCTACGATCAGAATGCGGACGATGACGAGAAGGTGACGGTCCTCACGCAACGATGCGGGCGATTTCGTCGTCCCGGAAAGGCGATCGAGAAGCTGGTCGCCATGACCAATTTCAACAATGATGAAGCCGTGCGCCGATTCCAGTATATATGGCGGCTCAGACGATGCATGAAGTCCGCGCACGCGGCATCAAGGAAGGCATGACCGTCCACATCGGTGATATGGCGTTCGACTCATCAGATTAACGGAGGAAAGACGTTGCTGCGAAAATCACTTTCCAGTAAGCAGATACGGAAAGCCGCGCTCCCTCGGCAGACGGACGGAAGCGTCGCCGCGATCGGCAAGGAGGGAGTCAGTCCCGCTGTGGTGGCATCCGCACGCGAGGCAGACCAAAAGCGCGAGCTGATCAAGGTGCGCGTTCTGCGGAAATGCGCCGGAGGAACCGGCGGACGCGATTACCATGCTTCGCCGAGCGCGCCGACGCCAACCTCGTTCAGATGGATCGTGGCAGTAACGGGCTCTGTTCAAACGAAACTGACAAGCCGAGGATTGAGCTGTGAATGCGCGGGCGCGTCTCCGAGGCGAAGCGCATTGTCGTAAAGGTTGGAACAAGTACGCCGACGCATCCCCGGGCGGAATGAATCCGCCGCCGCATCGAGCATCTTGTGCGTGGGCTGATCGACGACAGCCAATCAGGGTGCAAGGAGATTCTCCTCAGTTTCCTCCGCGTACCAGTGCGGGAATGAATGCACTCGGCATGAAGGAACGTCCTGCACGGCGTGCCTGCGCAGGCACTTTCGCGGCGATCGGACAGGATACCTTCTCCACACTCTATGCAGAAGCTCTTCTATGAGTATGGACGAACGATGGCACAGGTGCTCCTGACAGGAGAATGCGGCGCGTCATCATCAGTACATCAACTCGCGTCGTGCCCTTCTCGCACTGCTCGATATGCAGGTCATTCCATCATCAATGAGAACGACGCCGTGGAGTGGATGATCAAAAATCGGAGACAACGACAAATCTTTTCGGCGGTGGTTGCAGCACTTGTCGATGCCGATGCGCCATGTATCCTCTGCGATATCGATGGGATATACGGCAAACCCACGGACGGATGCATCGGCGCAGCTGACTCTCCGAGATCGCAGAGATTACGCCCGAGATTGAGCAGCATCTTGGGGCGGTGCCGGATCAGCACAGGGCACGGGCGGGATGCAACGAAGATCGAGGCGAGAAGATTGCCCGCAGGCCGGCGCGAGTGATGAAAGGATGGTGCGCGGTGATGAGGACGGGCATCATCCGCAGCATTCTGCGCGGGGACAGATCGGGGACGATCTTTCCCGCGTGAGGCGCATCTCAGGACGCGCAAGAGCTGGCTCGCCTCTGGCAGAAGCTCGCGGGAGGCTTCGTCGATGTGCGCGGTGCGATGCGCAGCGCGGCGCGAGTGTTCTCGCTGTCGGTGTGTGACGGCAGTGACGGTGACTTTGCTGCGGGCAGATGGTGCGTGCTCAGCCCTCTGGGGCGGAGATTGCCCAGGGGATCACTGCCTACGGCGCGGCGGATAAGCAGCACGGCTGATGGGAGCACCGTGACACAGGACTCAAGCGTCCTGTCTCGGACGCATTACAGCGAGGAGATCATACACCGGGATAATTTGGTGCTGATGCAGTAAGGAGCGATGGTGATGATGGAGCAGGCAGTGCGGGCACAGGCAGAAGCGGCAAAGGAGGCATCCTATGCTCTTGCGGTCGCTCCGCAGCGATGTGCGCGATCGGCGCTGCATGCGATGGCGACGGCACTGACGGAGCACGCGGCGAGCATCCCGCAGGAGAACGCCGCATGATGTGACGACGCCGAGGCGGCAGGTGTGCGCGCCGCCTACATCGACCGCCTGCGGCTCGCGTCGGAGCGCATTCATGCGGACGAGGCGGAGGGCTGCGGCTGACCGCAGCGCTTCCCTGACCCGCTGCGGGAGGACTACGCTGTGCGCCGTCCGAATGGTCTGGAGATTCACCGTGTCCGCGTACCGCTCGGGGTGTCGGTATGATCTACGAGGCGCGTCCGAATGTGACGGCGGATGCGATCGGGCTCTGCCTGAAGTCAGGAAATGCCGTACTCCTGCGCGGCGGTTTTCGGGATGCACTGCGCTCCAACGCAGTCAGTTGCCGATGTCCTTTCATGTGCTGCCCATGCGGCGTGCAGCTTTCCGCGGGAGCCGCTCAGATGCTCGCGATGAAGGGAGCGCAGAGCCGTGGATGATGACGCATCTCACGGGGCCGCTGGTCGTCCTCATTCACGCGGCGGGGCAGGGTTGATTCGCCACATCGTGGAGCAGCAGCGTCCCCGTGATCGAGACAGGATCCGGTGCATCTGTCATATCTATGCGTTGACCGCGCGCGGCATCCTCACGATGGCGTGTCGTATCGTGAGGAATGCAGGTCTCGCGCCTCGGTCTGCAACGCGGCGGAGACCGTGCTCGCACTACCGTGATGTTGCCGCTGCATGCCGCAGATGGCAGAGCAGCTGCGTGCGATGGGGTGGGGCTGCGTGGCTGCGCAGAGATATGTGCAATCCTCAGCGACGTGGCTGCGGCAACGGAGGAGGATCTGGGCGACGGAGTACGGTGACCTCATCCTCTGTCCGTGTCGTCGAGTATGGATGCTGCACTCGCGGCACATCAATCGCTATGGGACGGGGCATTCCGAGGCGATTGTACGATGACATCCGTACGGCACATACCTTTTCAGCAGAGGCTGATGCTTCGACGGTTTATGTCAATGCCCTCGACGCGGTTTACGGATGGGGTTCGAGTTTGGCTTTGGCGGAGATCGGGCATCTAGTGCACGCAGAAAACTTCATGCGCGGGTCCGATGGGACCTCGAGGCTCTGACGAGTACGAAGCATCTTGTCTCATGGCGAGGGGCAGGTGCGGGAAAAGCCGCCCTGTCGCATCGGAGTCGTCGGCGGATGCGGCGCCTGATCGGATATTGGCGCACCATGCGAGTGGCAGCATCACCGAAGCGCGGCATGATCTTCGTGACTATCTGTATGCGAGGCGCGACCTTCCTGCTCTGCATCGTTCTTCTGCTGGCAATCTGCATCACGAGGTGAATCGGATGGAAAAGCGCATCGGAATCATGGGCTGAACGTCTCGACCCGATTCACAGGGACATCTGATCACGGCAGATGGTGCGCGCGGAAGTAGAGCTGGATGAGGTGTTTTTATCCCGCAGCACGCCCTCCGCACAAGACGACGGCACCGCGGCGTCCATCGCGGATCGTTTTGCCATGACGAGTGTGCCATACAGGACAATCCGAACTTTTCTCTTTCGGACATGGAACTGCGTCGGGAGGAGCACCGTCCCATACGGTGGACCACTAGCGGCGCTCCACGACCAGTTTGACGGGGCGGCGCTTTCTTTATTACGGGCGCAGATGCATGAATGATCTGCACGATGGCATGAACCGCATCGCCTGCGTTCCTGCCAGTTCATCGGCGACGCGGCAGGGACGCCGCTTGATGAGCACGCTTCTCTCGCAGAGCAGTTTCCACAGCGGAGCGCCGCACACATTCACGTCGTTCCGACACCGCATCTGGAGATCTCGTCGACGATGATCCGCGCACGCGCACGCGCAGAGAAACCATCCGCATCGCAGTGCAGAAAGTCGAGAGTGTAGGGCAGGGGTTATATCGTGCGCATGAACATGACGATGAGGAGATGCGCGCTCCGTCTGGCAGAACGGTCCGCACCGGACGCTATCAGCATTCGCTCGGGGTGGCGGATACGGCAGCGGAACTGGCACGACGCTTCGGCATGGATCGAGGAACGCGCGCTGCACCGCAGGGCTCTAGATGACTGCGGGCGCACCTATGGGACAGTGGAGCTTCCGAGATAGCGGCGGCGCGGGATTCCCATCGGCAGGATCGGCGGCGATGCCCTCTCCCTGCACGCCTGCGTGGGCGCCTATCTCATCTATGAGGACTGGCGGCGCGATGACGCGGGCATTGCGCAGGCGATCTGGGCATACGGCTTGGGGAAGAGGGACGACCGCGCTCGATCAGATCATCTATTTTGCAGATAGTGATTGAGCCGTCGCGTGACTATCTGGAGGTGGAGCATCTGCGGGAGCTGCGCGCATGCAGCATCACCGACGCGATGCTGCTGGTCGGACTCACGGAGTCCATCCGATTCGTTCTGAAAAAGGGAGGGGCCTCGTTCATCCGGATCGGTGGCGGCACGAACGAACTGCGTTTTTGCGGCAGCGCTGAGCACAGAGGGAAAAGGGGAGAGGGCGTTGTCCGATTGATGAGTATGGAGGATCCGCGGCACAGCTGGCAGCGAAAAACTCGCGAGAAACAGCAAAAGCGACGCCGCACACAGCGTCACGCCGCCGACGGCACGTTCTGCGCGGACTTCGTTCGCCTGATCTGCACGGTCTTTCTCCTCGCCCTTTGTCGGCATCTCGGCCATTATCTGACCGGATGGGGCGTTGAGGCGTACCATGATATACAGGGAAATGTATGAGGCCTATCTCGTTCAGGAGGAAAATCGCAGGCGAGGCCGTGATGCGGTTTGACGGCTATACGAATATGCTCGTGCCTGACCGACGATCGGTAAATATGGGACGAGCACCGGAAAAGCGCTGCGGACGCCATTCTGTCAGAGCATGGAGAATGCGACGGGCAAGGTACGCATCCTCAAATGATCCCGCGTGATACGTGGGTGCCCGGCGGAAGGGGAGCACGCCTTTCTACGCCCATATGCGAGTGGGCGGAGCTACCGCTGATGGTGCGGACGATCAATCAGATGTTTGACATCTCGATTCATCAACAATACGCTGTCATCGATATGGATGACCTTTGAGAAGATTGTCGATGCCGTCGGCGGAGTTGATCTCCCATGTTGAGCGGGATATGGACTATGACGATCCGGAGGCGGGACTTTCACATTCACATGCGTCAGGGCTATCGGCATCTCGATGGAGCGGAGGCGGAACAGCACCCGCTATCGCGGGATGATCCGGCGACCTCGGCGCACGCAGCGGCAGCAAAGTTTGTCAAGGGCGTTCTACGCCAAGCTGCTCCGGTGCCGATACGCTGCCCAAGATCCCGAGCTTCGCCGACTATAGCTGAAACAGGATGTCACCACGAGTGCCGAGCTCTTTGACTCGGTACACATCGGAATGTAGTGAAAGCTGAACGCACAGCGCCGCGCACCATCATGCCGCCGGGGCGATTTCGCGCGGGATGATGATACGGTGTGGATTATGGATCGTGCGGCGACCGATAAGATCACTACGTGAACTCCTTTTCCGTCGGAGGAGACGGAAGAGCGAGTAAGAAGGAGCGAGTAGAGTTTGATAGAGCAGGAAAAATGCCGTGATTCAGGCGGCAGCGGATGAAAAGAGAAGGCGCGACATCGTACAGATGGATACATGGTCGACTGATGTCCACCAACGACTATTTCATTATATGTTCGGCGAATACAGCGACGCAGGTGCGCGCGTGATCGCAGACAACATACGAGGGAAAGATGGAGGAGGCGAGGGTGAGCTTTCTCACAAGAGGGCTACCGAGTGAGGGGCGAGGGTGCTGCTCGACTACGGCGCATACGGTGGCGCAGCATATTCCAGCAGGATGCACGCGGAGGTACTGCGCGCGGGAGCGGCTCTGGGGCGATGCCTCACGCCCGCATGAGGAGTAGGGGACGGAGCGGCAAAAACCCTGTGCCTGTGCACCGTACATGCGCTCGAAGTCAGGTGGCGGAACTCGCACGCGTGCGCGAATCTGATGGGGGCATCTTTCGATGCGGAGACGGGCAACACGAGTGATGATATTCTGCTGCACACGATGCGCAGACTGCACCGGTCAAGGTGCGAACGCGTCCGGTGTTTCTCTACCTCGACCCGAAAGCGGCGGCTGACGGCGAGCATGCGCACACCGCGCATGAAGGAAGGGGCAGGTCGCACGCCTGCGCGTCATCAACGTGACGAAGGCGAGGCCTCTCGATGTCGGGGCAGAGCGCGGTATCTTCCCGCCTGCGCAGGGATGCGCGGACGGGCCGCAGGTCGGCGAGGTCGCTGGGCGAAGCTCTATGACGGATAAGTCCCGCGCCTTGCCGCACGATGAGGTGGAGCATGAGCTGCGCCGCCTCGTCCCGCCGACAGGTGCGCATCGGCGACACCGCCTGCGCGATCCGTCTACAACATTACGGAGCGCGGCATCTTTCTCTTTACCGAGGAGCGCTCATATCGCGTTCATCGATCACTCGGGAGGCTCCGGCGGTCGCGCGTCAGCAGACCGTCTGAGATCCGCGTGACGTATCTGCGTGAGGACGGGCGGCTGAACGCGTCCTGCCCCCGAAAGAGGAAGCGCGCACGCTGGATGCGGATCGCCTCTCGCACCCTCTTAGAGGAGACATGGAGGAAAGATGGCATACGCGGCGACACTCCTGCGGTGCTAGGATCGCTTTGGGATCAGTGCAAGGCTCGCATTTCGCACGCGCTCTGACGACTGATGAAGGAAGGTCGTGTCCGCCAAGGGAATGGATGGACGTCTTAGTGGAAGAACAGAATTAGTCTTCAAGTCAAGGATCCTCTGCGAATGAGGCATAGCGAAGAATGTTGACGTGCGGGGAGAGATCAAATGGCAGATATCGGTAACCGAAAGAAGGGGATCCCGTTTTGAGACAGGAACAAACGAATCAGATTGTCGAGTTCAGCATAGAAGGTGAACTACGGCATCAACTGCAAGTGCGCGAGGTCATTACAGCGTGTGCCTGCATCACACGTGCCCGAGCGCGCATCCCTATGTCAGATGATCTGTTTACCACTACGCTGGCAAGCGGCAATCCCTCTTGTCAATATGGCGCTGCCTCAACCTCCAGACGGCGGATGAGCTGCAGAACATCATCGTGACAGAGATCAACAACTATGACATCGGCTTCCTCGTCGGCAGTGTTTACCGCATTCACCGCATCTCGTGGAAGAATATGAGCGGCGCTGAATGTCGGCGACGATGGCTCGCGCGTGGTCGGCATCAGCAAGATGGAGGATCGTCTTGTTCTCCTGCTGGACTTCGAGACGATCATCGCGGAGATAACCCTCTGAGATCAATCAGAAGCTCATGACTGTTTCCGAGGCGACGCAGGATGCAAAGATGCGGCGCGGTACGCTGCATATCGTCAGTCTTCGAGGACTCAAGATGCGTGAACCCTCGTGACGGCACTGCATGAGGCTAGCTCATGTTCATTCGTGACTTCGGCAACGGACAGGATGCGTGGAGTATCTGCAGGATCTTGCACGCAAGAATGGACTGATCGAGAATCATGTCCGCATCATCATCCGATGTCGAGATGCTGAAGATGGACGGACATCGCCTGCTGAAGCTCAGTGCGCGAGGACAGCCGCCTCGGTGAGGTTCCCGCGTTTCGTCTTTCCTCCCTCATCAGCGAGGGAGATGAAGCGCAAAGGTAGAGCCTTGGCGCGTCGGGACAGGTGTCGAAAACCGAGATCAATCAGCCGATGATCTCCTCGATACGCTGGTCTTGGCGAGCCCCGCACGAGACGATCAAAGAAAATTGAGACTTCTTTATGGGACTGCTGATCCTGGCGATAGGCGGTCCTTTTCGTCTTCTATTGACATGGATTTGAAATCCCGCTATCATGAGGGTACGTGAGGAGATGATAATATGAAGTAGCAGTCCTAATGGGAAGCGATTCGATTGACCAATTCTAGAAGCCGCAGTTGAGCTCCTGAAACACTTTTGGCATTGAACCGGTCGTTAAGGTGGCATCGGCGCATCGTGCCCGTCCATCGTCGTTCGTGATTTCGTCATGGAGGCGAGATCACGACAAAGAATTTTGGCTGCATTTGATCGTGGCGGCGAGGGCAGCAGCACATCTCGCAGGTGTCGTGGCAAGCTACACTGATCAAAACCGGTGATCGGGGTTCCGGTCAATGCGACGCCGCTGAACGGATGGATGCTCTGCTCAGCATCGTGCAGATGCCGTCGGGCACCCGTAGCGACGATGGCGGTCAATGGTGCGAAGAATGCGGCGATCTCGCGGCGGAGATCCCTCGCCGATACGATACCGCCATCGCCAGCACTTTATGGACTATCGGGAAAGATGGTGCTGGAGGTCGAGAAGAAGGCAGACGCGTCGCGGCACAGCTTTAACAAATTTTTCTGTTGCTTGAGAAGAAAGGCGGATGACAATGGAGCGTAAAGAGGCTCTTTATGAGGGTAAAAAGCAAAGATCATCTATGCGACGGACAATCCAAAATGAGTATCTCGTCTACCACAAGGACGATGCGACGGCGGGGAACGGCGCGAAGCGCGGGACGATCGTGCAAGGGCATCATGAACAACAAGATGTCGGCCTTCTTCTTCGATCTGCTGGCGAAGGAGGGCATCGCCCATCACTTTATATCTCCGGCCCGAGCGAGCGTGAGATGATCGTGGAAAGCTCAGTGTTATCCCCTTTGAGGTCGTCATCATCCGCACGTGGCGCCGGCCTCCTCGCAAAGCGTCCGGGCTCGAGAGGGCGTACCGATGCCGTTCCGGTCATCGAATACCGCTACAAGAACGATGATCCGGTGATCCGATGTCTCAACCGGCTATCGCATCTGTGCCATGAAGATCGCGACGATGCGGAACTGGATGAGATCGAACGCATGTCGCTGAAGATCAATGATATCCTCACGAAGTTCCTCTAAAGTCAAAAGAAGGTAGATCCATTGACTTTCAAAGCTGGGTTCGGCAGAGATGTCGACGGAAGATCATTTCGCCGATGAGATTTCGCTGGACGACGCTGCCGCTCGGGGACAGCGGCACGAAGAGAAATGGATAAGGACCGTTTCGCCGCGACCTCGGCAACGTAGAGGATGCTCTACAGGATGCTCCACAGGCTGACGGGAGAAGCATAAGAGCGATGTTTGAAAAAGTGCCAAAAGTGGAGGAAAGAGTGCGCGTCTATCGGCGTGTATTCTCCGACGGAGGATGTGTCCGAGATGACGTATCTCGTCTCTTTGCGCTCCAGCATCGCGGGCAGAGAGCGCGGCAGCACTGACGGATGGGGGCATGGATTGACGTCTGCAGGGATGGGGCTGGGCTGACCGAGGGTGTTTCGCTCGGAACTGCCCCATCTTGACCATGCCCAAATTGCCATCGGTCATGTGCGCTATGCGACGACGGGGTTCAGTCTCGCCGCGAATGCACAGCCGCCGCGCGTCAACTATGCCGGCGGTGCGCTGGCACTGGCTAATGGCGACCTCTCAATGCCGCATGGATTCTGCCGCGACCTGAGAGCAAGGACGGTGTTCAGACGACAACTCGACTCGGAGGTCTTTGTCCATCTGATCGCACGCTCACAGAAAGGTGACCATCGAGGAGCGCATGGAGACCGCGCAGAAGGTGCGCGCGCGCATTCTGCCCGACCATCGCGAGCGGAGAACAAGCTCATCGGTGCTGCGCGATCCGCTAGGGCTTTCGTCCGCTTTGCATCGGACGGACGGAGGAGGGCGGCTGGGTGCTTTCCTCGAGGGACCTGCGCGCTCGATGTCAACGGAGCTTCCTTCGTGCGCGATGTGCTAGCCGGGAGAGAGTGGTCGTCGAGATACGCCCACAGATCCTACCGTTTCTCACCAATGGGCAAGATGTCGCTTCCTGCATCTTCGAGTACGTCTATTTTTGCACGCCCCGACTCGATCATCGATGCGACGAGAGTGTTCATGCAGCGCGCTGAGATGGGGCGGTTCTGGCGCCTGAGTCCGGGCTTCGCGGTGATGTGGTCATCTCGGTGCCGGACTCGGGAACGACGGCAGACGACAGGATTCGCCTATGAGACGGGCAATCCGCGTTTGCCGAGGCACTCATCAAGAACCGCTACATCGGACGGACGTTCATCCAGCCGACGCAGAAACAGCGCGATACGGCGGTCAAGCTGAAAGCTGGGCCCGTGCGCTCTGTTGTTGAGGAAAGTCCGTCATCATGCGTGGATGACTCCATCGTTCGCGACGACGAGCGGAAAGATCGTACGGCTCCTGCGGAACGCCGGAGACGCGAGATCCATGTCCATCAGCAGCCCGCCGATCACGGATCCCTGTTACTACGGCATTGATACATCGGTGCGCAAGGAGCTGATCTCTAGCGACGAAGAGCCCGAGGATTCGTGATTTCATCGGTGCGGATTCCTTCGACTTCATCTCCATCAGGATTGCGGACATGGTACCTGCCCTCAATCCGGATCGCATGCTACGCGTATGCTTTAATAATCGGTACCGGTTCCGAGGAGGATGCGCTCTCGACGTGGGTGACGCGATCACGCGTGAGCGCAGCGGCAGCGACAGCGCGAAAAGGGGATGCAGTGTCCATGGAAAAGATGACCTATCGTGATGCGGGGGTCGACATCGATGCGGGCAACGAATCCGTATCGTTGATCAAAGACGAGTGCGATTCGCGACCTATCGTCCGGAGGTGCTCTGGTGATCTTAGCGGCTTCGGCGATCTGTTTGCCCTGCGTGCGCAGGACTATCGTGAACCGTGCTCGTCTCCTGGAACAGATGGAGATTCGGGACGAAGCTGCGGCTTGCCTTCCTGCATGAATCACCGGCATGATACCATTGGGCGGGATGCCGCGGCGATGTGCGTCAACGACATCCTCGTGCAGGGGGCAGAGCCTGTTTTTCCTTGACTACCTCGCCGTCGGCAAACTTGAGCCGACGCAGGTTGCCGATCTGGTCTCGGTGTTGCCCGCGCCTGCAGAATCCGGCTGTGCAGCTCATCGGCGGTGAGACGGCGGAAATGGTGCGGGGTTCCACCCGTGGGTGAGTACGATATCGCGGGGTTTGCCGTCGGTGTCGTCGAGCGCGAACGCCTCATCACGAGCGCGCGTGTAAAGCGGGGATGTCCTGCTCGGATTGCCTCCTCGGCGTGCATTCCAATGGCTACTCCCTCGTGCGCAGATCGTCTTTGAGCACAAGGGGCTTCCGCGGTGATGAGTACATGGAGGAATTGGGTCGCAGCATCGGCGAGGAGCTGCTGACGCTGACGCGTCTCTATCCGCGGGTTTGCCTCGCCGCTGATTCGTGACTTTGATCTTCACGGTATGGTCACATCACGGGCGGCGGGTTCTGTGAAACATCGCGTGCCCTCCCCCGATGAGAGATGAAGCGGAGGTCGATGCCGCTGCGTGAGGATGCCCGCGGCTTCCGCCTTCTGCGAGGGTGGGGCAACGTCTGACTGGGCGGAGATGTGCCGCACGTTTCAACATGGGATCGGCAGTGGTGCTCATTGCCTCTCGAGGAGGAGGCGGCATCGCACGAGCGCATCTCGGTGCACAGCATGAGGACGTCTCGGATCGGACGCGTGACCGAGGGCGCATGAGGGTGACGATCAAGGGCGGTGTCTTTGATGCCTCAGGAAAAATCGGCGTGCTCTGCTCTGGACGCGGCTTAACCTTGCAGTCCATCGTCGACGCCGTGGAGCGCGGGATATCGATGCGGGAGATTGCCGTCGTCTTGGCGGACAAGGCGGATGCTCATGCGCTCACGCGCGCGGGAACATGGCATCGTCGCCGTTAGTCGCGCAAAGCGTACGCCGAGCGCGAGACCTTTGGGCGTGCCCTGCTTGAACAGCTGCATGCGCAGGAGTCACACTCGTCGTCGCTGGCAGGGTTTACGGATCCTGTCGCCGCTCGTGCCGTGCCTATCGTGGGACATCCTCATCATCACGCTCTGCCTGCAAGTTTCCAGGGCTGCACCATCAGGGATGCATTAGCCCATGGAGTGAAGGTCAGCGGGTGTACGGTGCACTTTTGTGGATGAGGACGGACTCCGGCACTATCATTCTTCGGGGCGAGCTTCCTGTAGCCGAGGGGATACGGAGGACAGCCTTGCGCGCACGCGTTCTCAAGGAGGAGACATCGGATCTTTCCTGCAGCAATCTCGACTCTATGTCGATGGCAGACTTCGTACAGACGGCGGAGCACGTACACATCCTGCCCCCCGCCGAAGGAGGACATTATGAAGATAAAACGTGCCCTGATCAGCGTATCCGATGAAGTGGTGTCGTCAATTCGCACGGACACTGCGGAAGCTAGGCATTACGGATCGTCTCCACGGGCGGGACGATGAGGCAGCTGCGTGAGGCGAGGGATTCCGTTATCTATGTCGTCAGTGATGTCACGGGCTTTCCGCGATCATGGATGAGCCGCGTCAAGACCTGAATCCCCGTGCACGGCGGGATTCGCTGTGCGCAGCAATCGGAACACGAGAAGGCGCGGGAGCTGGAAGTCCACCGGTATTGATCCTCGTCGTGGTCAATCTCATCCGTCAGGAGACTGTGGCAAAGCCTGACGCCACACTTGCCAGGGCGGTCGAGCAGATCGGTATCGGCGGTCCGCGATGATTCGTGCCGCAGCGAAACGAACTTTAAGTTCGTCACCGTCATTACGAATCCGTCGCCTGACGAGAAATCACTGCGCATGATCGAAAAGGACGGCGCGGTGGGCAGCGCGGCTTTGCCGGATGCGCTCGCACAGGAGCGTTTGCTCATACGGCAGAAATGTAACCAGTGCCATCGGCGCATATCTCTAGCAGATAGAAAAACCTGGGAAGACGACGTGAATATTCTTGTCATCGGCTCGGGCGGGCGCGAGCACGCACTATATTAAGACTCTCGGCCCGCAGACGGAGCAGTTTTGCGCCGTCCGGAAATCCCGGATGGGCGCGTCGGCAGCGATTGCACCGACGATCATGCGGCGATTCAGCGTTTTGTCAAGGAGCACGAGATTGGGCTTGTCGTCATGCGCGAGGTGCCGTTGATGAACAGGTTGGTCGATGAGCTCGAGGCGGCAGGGATCCGTGCCGCGCTGAGTGCGCGCGCAATGCGGCGGAGATCGGATCGAAGTCCTTCGCCAAGCGATCATGAAAAAGTACGGAATCCCGACGGCACGCTACTGAGGTCTTGTACGCGGCAGGGCCACGCGCCCACATCCGTCAGGAGGGCGCCCCCATCGTCGTCAGGCGGATGTGGACTTGCGGCGAGCAAGGCGTTATCGTCGCCATGACGGGCAGGAGGCACTCGATGCCGTCGATGCCGTATGGAGGATCACTCGCGCATCGATGCGGGGCGCGTCGCCATTGAGGAATTTATGGAGGGGGAGGCCTCCTTCTCGCCTTACCGATGGACGACGATCCGTCGATGATCAGCGCCGCAGGATCGCACAAGCGTGCCTACGACGGTGACCGTGGGTAAGAATACAGGCGGCATGGGAACCTATGCGCCTGCGCCGGTCATAGACGCCGGAGATGACGGAGCGTGCTGTGGAGGAGATCTAAAGCCGACCATCGCCGCCGCTGGCGAAGGACGCGTCTATCGCGGCTGTCTCTATCTTGAGCCTGATGGTGACGGCGGATGCTGAAGGTCGTGGAGTTCAATGCGCGGTTCGGTGATCGAGACGCAGGTCGTGCTTCCTCTTCTCGACAGCGATCTCGTGAGCGATCATGTGTGCCTGTGCGGACGGAACTCTCGCCGACGTTCCCCTCCGTTGGAGGACGGCGCAGCTGTCTGTGTCGTGTCTCGCCTCCGGGCGGCTATCCGGGACATTTGTGAAAGGGACCAGAGATCCATGGGCTCGCCGACGCCGAGGGCGATGGGCGCACTCGTCTTCCATGCCGGAACGGCGATGAAAGATGGGGAAACTTTCGTCACCAATGGCGGACGCGTGCTCCGGTGTGGTCGGGCGCGGCGGATATATCCTCCGCCGTCGATGCGAGCCTATGCTCTGCTACGAAGATTTCGCTTCAAAGATGCTTACTATCGCAAGATATTGCGCATCGCGCAGCGACACATAGCAAAGAGCTTGCCGAACTCGGCAAGCTCTTTTGCCTGCTGTTTATCCTATTGAAGGGCTTCCTTCGGTGCGCTCCATATTCTTCTTCTGTGGTGTCGATGTATGCGTTCTTCTTGCCGCAGGTGTTGCTTCTCCCGTGACACGTCGAGCGTATAGATCTCTACCCGTCTCAGCGCAATCGTCTGGCATGCGGGAGTACTGCAGCCGCGTAAAAGTACCTTGGTCGGGAGCGCGTTTACCTGCTCGATGGTTTCCCTGCAGCTCACGCGGTCGGCTCCGTCCCAGCTCGCGCTCGACGACGACGATCGATGTTCAGATGGAACTCTTTTCGCAAAGTAGGGGAATGCCTCATGGAACGTCACAATGTCCTTGTGCGGAACATCGTCGGAGCGCAGCGTGCATCTCTGTTTTTCAGTGCCGTGAGCTTTTTCGATGTAGGCGGCAGCATCACAAGCGTCTGCGTGGGCAGGATCGGCTTCCTTCAGCTGATCGGCAATGTTGCGCACCTGAGCGTAGCGTCGGTGACGCTTCAGCCCAGAACGTGAGGGTTGTCGCCCTCATCATCGTGGATCAGCTCGATCGCGCGCGACGCATCGATGTCTTCATTTCCTTCAGTGCGCCCATTGCTATCGCGAAACTCTCCATACCGGCACCGTTGATGACCAAAAGGCATCGGCGTGTTCGAGTGTCTTCACTCCTCAGTCATGAGCTGGTAGGTCCGCAGGCGACCCGTCTGCGGCTTCGTCATGTTGGTGACCTCAACGCCGTCCACTCCGTCCGTAGCGCTGATGGTCGCCAAACTACATGGGATAGAACGACGTGACAATGGACGGTTTCTCCGTTTTTCTCGCAGACTGCTGCGATCCGCCCATGACCGAGAGCTGCTATCGTGAGGAGGGACGAGCAGCAGGGATAGGATCTTCGTTGTGATTTTTCATGGATACAGCTCCTTAAAACACTGGACATTTTGGTAGATTGGTGAAACGACGATCAGGAAAATGATACGCCATAGTGAGATGGATTGTCAATAGGTGAAACACAAAATATAGAAAAATTTTTATCAATAGATACCATATATAAATAAAATGTTCAGATGTCGATGGGAGAAGCACGCTCGTTTTGTGAAAATTTGACTTTACATGATTATTTTGAATTATCTCTGGAATAGTATAAGTGGACAGAGCATCATTTTGGATGCAAAAATTACTCCGCGCGTGGAGGAGGGGAAATGCATAGCAAATGAAATCAAGGTCAGCAAAAATGAGTCGATCGATAGGTGCCTCCGCCCTTTGGCGTATGTCACAGAAAGCCCAGGTACTCACCAAAGTTCGTAAGCGTGAACATTACGAGAAACCGAGCGTTCGCCGCAAGAAGAAGTCCTGAGGCGGCACGCAAACGCAAAATACTAGGGGCTGATTGCATAAGGCATCCGCGGCGCAGTGCTGCGGATGTTTTTGCTTTCATTATGAAAGGATGAGACAATGTCACTCATGGAAAGCTCCACAGCGATGGCGAAGGAAGCCATGAAGCAGGGGGCGAAAAGGCGCCTTTCCGTCATTCGTCTCGTGCGCGGCGCGCGGTGCGTCAGGCGAGATCGACGGGAAGAAGACGCTCACGGACGACGAGGTGATCTGGTGTCATCTCAGGGAAGTGAAGATGCGCCGCGACTCATTGAGGGAGTTTGCACGAGAAAGCGCGATGACCTTCGCCTCGCCAAGACCAGAGATCGATCTCCTCATGCCGATCACCTGCTCGCCCAAGCTCAGCGTCGATGCAGTGAAAAAGATCGTGGCGGACGTTGTCCGCCGAGGTCAGGTGCCGAGACGAGCAAGGATATGGGCGAAGGTGATGGGCGTTCCATGCCGCGCGTGAAGGGACATGTGGACTGACGAAGCTCATCAATGAGATTGTGCGTGCCCATTTCGAAATAAATTTTTCGGGCATATCGCATTCTTTTTCTTTGACAAAGGGCGGATTTTATATAATTGAGGAACAGTCTTTCTGAAACGAACAAGGGAGATACAGATGGCAGAAAAAGGACAAGCGGGCGACAAACTCGATAAGCCAGATGACGCGCGAGGAGCGCGAAAGTGCCCTGCAGAACATCGAAGGCGCATGAGCGCGGCGATCATGCGCCCTCGGGTGAAGCAAGGCGAACATGAACGTCGAGGTATTGATCTCACGGGGATCCTGCCGCTCGATATCGCGCTTGGCGTCGGCGGCATTCCGCGCCGGACGCATCAGCGAATGTTCGGTGCGGAGCTCCTCGCGAGCAGGGCGGCGATCCGCTGCCACACGATTGCCGACAGCAGCAAGAGGCAGGTGGCATTGCGGCGTTCTCATCGACGCAAACATGCCCTCGACCGGGTAACCTGCAAAGCTCGGCGTCAGCATCGAGGAGCTTCTCATCTCACGGCCGGATGCGGGCGAGCGAGCGCCCGCTGAGATTGTGGATGCGCTCGTGCGCACTGGTCTCGCGATTGACACATCATCGTCGTTGGACTCGGTCGCGGCTCTCGATGCCGAAGTCCCTTGAGGGCGATATGGGCACATCGGTGGGTCGGCCTGCAGGCGCGTCTCGCCAGGTCAGGCGTGCGCAAGCGCGGCAGGGCATCGTGGCAACGACGCGTACGCGCCACGACCGCGTCTTCATCAATCAGCTGCGCGAGAAGATCAGCGCTACCTGCCTGGCAATCCGGAGGTGAGCGACGGGCGAGCGCGCGCTGAAGACTGTGCATCGGTGCGCGATGTGACGCCGCGCCAGCCATCAAGCGAGGGCACGGAGTACTCTCGGCAATCGTACGCGTGCCAAGATTTGATCGAGAACAAGGTCGCACCGCCCGCACAAGACATGCGAGGTTCAGGCATCATCGCGTAGCGTACGGAGGGCGTCTCACGTCTCGGCGGCATCATTGACGCTGGGCGTTGAGCTGGACATCGTGTTGGATAAGAGTGGCGCATGGTTTCTCTACGAAGGGACGTCTCCGGTCGGGAGCAGGAGGAGAACGCCAAGGCGAGCCCGCAGGACCCGAGATGATCGCCGAGATCGAGGAGAAAGATCCGCAGAAGCTCCTCGTCGGGCGTGAGGCGACTCGAAAAGGGCAGGTAAGAAGACGCTGGCTGCCACTGCAGGCGAAAGCAGCGCAGGACGTCGCTTCGGATCTGCCGGAGCGAGGAGCCGCCGATGGGAAGATGACCAGACAGAGACCTGCAGGCTGGAAGCAGGGCGTGGGAGTAAAAGCGGGAGGGCGCACGGCCCTCGCGGCAGCAGTGGACTATCTTGCGCGTCGGGCGCACAGCGAAAAGCTGCGGAAAAGCTGATGCGCAGAGGGCTTTCCGACAAGGAGGAGATCGATGCGGCAATCGCGCGCCTGATCGAGCGCCATTATCTCGATGATGCCGGTCTCTGTGCGCAGCAGTTCACGTATACCTCTATCAGGAGAGCCGTGACTCGGTGCGGCAGATCAGCCACCAAAAGCTCATCCATCGCGCGGCTTTGAAGCCATGATCTCGTGTGAGCGTCGTCGCGAGGATACGGATGAGGCGCGAGTACGACGGCGGCGGGCGCATCACTGCCATGAAGAGTACAAAAGCGGGCGACAGGGAACAGAAGATGATGGCAACGCTCTACGCAGGGCTTTTCGGTCGATGTCGCATCCCAGTGCCATTCGGCACGGAGTTCTTTTGCCGAGGATATGGAAGGAATAACGTGAGAAGGGAACGAGAGATGAACAGACCCGATGCCGCAGAAATGATCTTGGTGTTGGACTTTGGCGGACGGTACAATCAGCTCATCGCGCGCCGCGTGCGCGGGAACCATGTCTGCGAGGGTGCATCCGCCATGCGGCTGCCATTGGAGCGGATTCGTGCACTCGCTCCGCGCGGCGGTATCCTGGCGGGCAGCTGGAACGGTGTGTGTCTATGGCGAGCTGGCGCCCCAGGGATCTCTTTGCCCTCGGCATCCCGTGCTCGGTATCTGCTACGGAGCGCAGCTGATGGCGCATCTCTGTCGTGGACGCGTGGAGACGGCGCCGCGAGCGGTACGGGCGTGCGGGTGGAGATCGTCTGATGCCTCGTCGCCTCTCTTTGCAGGATACCGCAGACGAATGTGTCTGCTGGATGTGAAGTCATACGGACTACATCAGCGGACTGCCGCGCACGGCTCGCGTGACGCGCACGCCCGCCATCTGCCCATCGCGACGATGCGACCCCACCTGAGCGTCTCACATGCCGTGCGGTTCCATCGAGGGTGATGCACACGGAGCACGGGACAGAGATGCTGCGCAGCTTTGTCTATGATGTCTGCGGATGCGCAGGGAACGTGGCGCATGGATTCCTTCGTGCAAAAGACCATTGAGACTGCGTCCAGCAACGAATCAGCGGTGGGCGGGCTCTCTATTGCCTGTTAACCAGGCGGTGTGGACCTACCGTCGCCGCCGTGCTCCTCCAAGGCAATCAGCGATCAGCTCTGCCTGCGTGTTTGTCGATCATGGTCTCCTGCGCAGAACGAAGGCGATGAGGTTGAGGCCGTCTTTGGGCGCGGCGGCACCTGATGTCAATTTTGTCGCATCAACGCCCGTGATCGCTTCTATGCGCGGCTTAAGGCGTAGCAACGAACCGAGCAGAAGCGCAGATCATCGGCGAGGAGTTTATCACCGCGTCTTTGAGGAGGCACGCGAGATCGTGCGGTGGATTTCCTCATGCGAGACAATCTATCGATAATGTTGAGAGTGGACTCGGAAAATCTGCAGTCAAGTCGCATCATAATGTTGGCGGACTGCTGCCCGATCATGTGGACTTTAAGGAGATCGTCGAGCCATGCGTCTTCTCTTGCTACCAGGACGCGAGGTGCGACACGGCGGGGCGTGAGCTCGGTATCCTGACTATCTCGTCGACCGTCAGCCGTTTCCGGGGTCTCGGCATCCGCACATCGTGGAGGTACGGCGGAGAAGGTACATATTGTTCAGGAGGCAGATGCCATCACCGTGGGGAGATCGAAGCGGGCATCCTGCGAAAATCAGGCGTGCTTCGCTCGCAATATACGTTCCGTCGGTGTATTTATGGGCGATGGGCGTGCGTATGATATGATTGCCCTGCGCCGTTGAGACCAGCGACTTCGCGGCGGGTCGCGCAGCTCCATGGAACTTCTCGCGCATTGCACGCGCATCATCAACGAAGTGCGCGCGGCGTGAACCGCGTGCTCTGTTTGAAGCCGCCCGGGACGATAGAGTTCGAGTGAGAGAACGATTTGACGAAAACGAGGAGGTAATAGACACAGAAAGGTGCCGGTAGACGGTCAGCCCCTTGGTCAAGCAGAATATTTTGACGCTGACGGCTGTCTGCTGTATACTTTCCTTCAGCGCAGGCATAGCTCAGCTGGGAGAGCGCTTGCATGGCATCTGCCAGAGGTCAGGAGTTCGATCACCTTGTCTCACGTATCGACACTTACGGATGCCAAGAGAATCCTGCGTCCGTCAATAAATATCCACCCGCTATGTGATGCTGATGGCAAGCTGCATCGCTTGTGCGATGCGTATCTCTCCGATGGTGCGCACCGGGATTCGAACCCTCGACTGACAGAAGGCCGTTGCTCTATCAACTGCAGGCTACAGGTGCATGGTCGGGATGACAGGATTTGAACCTGCGACATCTTGCTCCCCAAAGCAAGCGCGCGCTACCAAACTGCGCTACATCCCGATACCGCATTATTATAATGAGCGGTTTGAGGAAAAAGTCAACTCATCATTTTACGATATGCTTTCCCCGAGAAAGCGTGGCTGCCAATAATCGTTGGAGAGTTCATCGATGGCGTACGCCCTGCTCGTAGAGGCGTGGATGAACTCCCCTTTGCCAAAAGAGTAGATGCCGCGTGCGATGCGCGCCCTTTTTCGTAGGTCTCGAAGAAGACAAGGTCGCCCGGGCACGAGTTCCTTTGTACCTTGGTGCGCAGACCAAGTTTGTACTGTTCATCTGCGTGCGCGGATCGTGATTCCCTGCTCCTGAAAGACATATTGAGGTAGCCCGAGTCAGTCAAATCCTTTCGAGGTAGCCCCGCCAAAGGCATAGGCGTGCCCATATACGTCTTTGCCGTCTTGATGAGCTCCCGCACCTTGTTTGCGGGCAGGATTGGTGTCCCAGCCGGTGCGATGGGATGGCGCTGGACGCGGCACGTCAATGCCAAGGGCGTTTGGCTGGTGCGTTGCGCAGGGCACGCCACGTGCACCGTTGACGACGCCCGTGATTTTTTATCTTATTGTCGCGTTGAAAGGCGGCAACGGCACGTCTCGGTCTCCTTGCCGGTTGCCGTCGATCGATTTGATTTGGTAGCCGGCATTCTGCAGAGCACGCTGCAGGACGAGCACATCGTGTCCATGCGAACCCTCGCGCGGGGTGGGGAGAGGCGGATGCCGTTCCTCCGATGAGAAGTGGTGCGATCGCCGCAGGCGAGGAGGCGATACAGGCGATTCATCGCAATCTTCCTTTCATGCGGTTATGCGTATGTGCTGTGCCTCGAGTCCTGACCGAGCAGCTTCATCGTGGTCGTCATCGATCGAGTAGAGTATCTTTGCCCGTCCGACGGAACTTGACCAGCCGCGCACTACGGGCACGCGGAGCTGATGGGAGATGGCGACCGTCCCATCGTCGAGGCTGTACGGCGATGCTCATACGACACGCATTTTCCTCCGTCTGTGAGCGGGGAGAAATTTTTGATGCGGGTCGGATCGCCGAGTGTTTTTGAAGAGGTCGGCGAGATGCTGTGCTGTATCTGCGTCGATCGATTTTACGGGGGCGGAGGTCATGCGTTCCCATATCCTTTCGCGGGGTTAGTAAATCTTATTGATTTCAAAGCCATTTTCTTCCAGTGCGTGCACGATGCGGTCGACGTGATCCCGTCCATGCGCCCCTGCGGTAACGGTCAGCTGCACCTTTGGAAGCCGTCGTCACCATGGTCTGATCGTGAGTCGAGACGGATGACGTTCGCGATCCTGCTCTGTGAGGATCTGAGCGACGTTGAGCGGCTTTGTCCGGGCTTGTCGGGCGGCTGTACGGCGGCAGAAGACGCGTCCGCGCGAGATGAGTGCCTTGAGACTCAGTCGGAGATGGTGGAGATGTCGATGTTGCCGCCGCTGATGAGGACGGCGATCTTCTTGTCCTTCACTGTGGAGCTTTCTGCAGTGCAGCAAGTGAGGTACGCCTGCAGCCCTCGGCGATCAGCAGTGTTTCGACGAGGAGAGCAGGGCACTCGCAGTCTCCATCTCGAGGAGACGGTGATGATCTCGTCGAGATAGCGGCGGCAGAACGTGAGCGTGGAGTGCGCCCGCCGTGCGTACGGCGCAGCTCATCGGCGACGGTATCGGCAGACGGAGGGTGATGGTGTGTCCGCAGGAGATGCCGCTTTCGCCACAGGCGGCGTTTTCCGGCTCGACGCCGATGACCTTCACCTGCGGGTTGACGGTTTTGCCCGAGGGCAATGCCGGAGGCGAGTCCACCGCCGCCGATGGGGACGAGGATGGCATCTACGTCGCCCAGGCGCGTCGACTTCAGGGCGATCGTGCCCTGTCCAACGATGACGTTGCGGTCGTTGAATGGATGGATGTAGACGTAGCCATGCTCTTTCTGCAGTTCGAGGCTGTGCGCATAGGCGTCGCAGATCCGTTGCCGTGGAGTACAACGGTCGCGCCGAGTGCCCGCGTCGCTCCACCTTTTAGGATCGGTGTCGTTGCTGGCATGCAGATGACCGCCGACCCAGCTTTTTGCGCGAGTGAGCAACGCCCTGCGCGTGGTTTCCGGCTGATGCGGTGATGACGCCGCGTGCGCTCCTCTCGGTGAGGGCATGCTGATGCGGTTGTATGCGACCGCGCAGCTAAATGCCCGTCTCGAGGTTTTCGAGCTTCAGATAGGTCGCGTTCCCCGAGCTCGAGAGAAATAGTCGCTGTATACGAGCGGCGACTGCGGACGATCCTCCCAGCCGTTTGGCGGCGGCGTAGTATCAGATATGCCTGTGGATGCGACGATCTCTTCATCTGTACGGTACGTCTGTTCTTCTCCGCATGATAATCTCCCTTGTCTATTTAATGAAGTTGTCTATCGTGTTCATTTGAAGCGCGTCAAATTCTCCATCGACGAAAAGTTGTCGGAATAAAGAAGGAGTTTGCCCGTATTTCGCGAATAAAATAAAGGGAAGAAAGCATGAAATACCAGTACTTTCCGTGTCAAGACGAAGCGGAGGTGCGCGATGGGAGATTCCCCGCTGGGCGTATCCTGATTCCTGTGGATGGAGCGAGGATGCGCTGCGTGCGTCATTCGTCCAGCGGGAGAGCTTGCGCGTCTATGGAGGCATCCGTTGATTTCCTCTAGTTTCCGTTTGACGAGAGCACGGATGAGGGATGCGTCGTGGCTTCCCGCGAGATTGTACGCCCCGCGGCAGAAGAGGCAGGAGATCTTTTACAGTCGGCGGAGTCCCTGCTTTCCGCAGGAGGTCGCCCGCGTACGTCATCATCGTGCGGGATACCGGCGGAGGAGATCTCCGCTCATCGACGTGATGGGGCATTCGTCCGGTTGCCATCAGCGGGCAGCAAGCATTCACGCAGAGCGGTCTGCTGCTCGGAGGTGATGCAGACTGTCTTGGAGCGTGCATGCATCTGTCGTGGCGGAAATGATTGAAGTATGGGAACAGTGAGGAGGTACTTCCGCTGATGAAGAGTACTGGTTCCTGTCGATGGTTCCGAAGGGCAGACCGTGCGATTGAGCAGGCGGTGACACTGGCGAGATCTGTGGTGCAAGCTGAATTTTCTCTATGTCGCAAACATCAACCAGCTCGCGATCAATGCCGTCCTGTCGGATGCGATTCTCGACTCGGTGACGAAGGCGGGAATGTCGTCCTCGACCGCGCGATGGAGATGGTGCCCGAGGGGATCGAGAAGAGTCGTTCTCGGATACGGGATCGCCCGCCGTCGTCGTCCTCGACTGTGCAGAGACGAACGACATCGACCTCATCGTCATGGGCAGCCGCATGGCTGGGTAGTCGTCAAGGGGGTTCTGCTGGGCAGCGTCAGCCAGTATGTGGTCGAGCAGGTCAAGTGTCCTGTTCTCGTGGTAAAGTAGACCGTTGGTTGATTCTTTCGGCTGCCGCACAGTTGCGGCAGCTTTTTCGATGATGGGATGGGAGGAAATGATGGAGGATCGGCGCTTTGCGCGGACGGAGATGCTGTCGGCGACGCAGGACTTGCGCGCCTTGCAGCGAGCTCGTGACTGTGTTTGGCGTCGGCGGGTCGCTCATTCACGGCAGAGAGCGTTGGCGCGCGCCGGTGTAGGCAGCCTGACGCTCATCGACCACGAGTGCGATCGACGATGACGAATATCAACCGCAGATTCACGCACTCACCGAGGACGGTGGGAAAAGCCAAGACCACGGTCATGGCAGAGCGTATCGAGCGATCAATCCCCACTGTCAGGTACGCGAAATTCGTGCGTTTTATCTGCCTGAGGAGGCGGATTCCTTTTGCGGCGCATTATGACTATGCCGTGGATGCAGTGGATACGGTGACGGCGAAGGTGGATCTTGCCGTACAGTGTCAGGCACGGAATATACCGCTCGATTGCGAGCATGGGAGCAGCCGACAAACTCGACCCCACGCTCTTTGCGGTGATGGATATCTATCGCACCAAGGGGTGATCCATTGGCACGTATTCTGCGGAAAAAGCGGAAGGAACGCGGCGTGCGGCGTCTCACGGTCGTCTGCTCGCGCTGAGCGCTCCGAAGCGTCCCGCCGCGAGCATCTGTGCGCCGGCACCGGGACGGCATCTGGCACCGCAGTCTGTCTTTGACCGCCTGTGGCGGATGATTATGCAGTTGTCGTACGTGCACTGACGGGTGCGGCGGTGGAGGTATCGTCATGAGGGTTACGGTCTCTGGATGTGGGCGTTGAGGGCCCGTTTCACGCGCTGGTATGCCCAGCGTGTCGGTCATGCGGTGACGCTGTGGGGCGCAGCGGGTCGGAACATCTCGCGGTACTGGAAGACACGGACGAATGAGTTTTCGACCTCCCACCAGAGGTTCATCTGACGGATGATCTTGCAGCGGCGCTGCAGACGGCGGAGATCGTCATCAGCTCCATCCATGCACAGGCACTGCGTGCCTTCCTGCTGATGTATGCGCACAGGCTACCATGGAGGAGCTCCGCACCAAGCGGATGATTCTCTGTATGAAGGGGACTGGGATCGGCACGGAAAGCGCCTGACCACCGTGGTCAAGGAAGAGCTCGCGCGCAGAGCACAGCCCGTCGTCTGGGCTGGCCCCGGGCATGCAGGACTGTGCAGCATTCCGAACTGCATGGTGCTTGCGGGGAGGGAGCGGGCGTGCTGCACGATCTGGTGGAGGTGCTTGGCGGTCCCTCATCCGCTTATTATGGGATGATCTCCTCGGCACAGAGGTCAGTAGTACGGCGAAGAATGTGGTGGGCGCTCGCAGCGGGATGCTCGATGGCTTTTCCTACGGCAGCCTGAGAGGGGGCACTGCGGCGCGCGGTGCGCGTGGGGCTCTCGCGTTTGGTGCATGGCGATGGGGGCGATGGGGACACCATCTACAGGCTGTCGCATCTTGGTGACTACGAGCCACGCTCGTTTTCTCTCCGCACAGCAACAACCGCCGCTATGGGGAGGCTGTCGTGCGCGGTACGGCAGGCGACTTTCATAAGATCGCCGAGGGTGTGTTACACCGCTGAGGCACTGATGGCTCTTGCCGCGGAGTATCGTGTTGAGCTGCCCATCTGCACGACGGTATACGCGAGATCGTCGCGCATGGATGTGACCCGCGTGCACAGCTGATGCAGCCGTTTCTGCGGCGCAATAAGAGCGAGAAGGTAGAGGTATGGAGGGCGAAAAGCACATTGATGTCGTCGCAGCGATCCTGCGTGACGGAGGGTGTTCGGCGCTGCCCCTATGGAGCGTATGCGGGTACGTAGGGAGTCGCGGGCGGAAGGTCAGAGTCGAGACGGATGCGGCGGCACTTGTGCGTGAGATGGCGGAGGAGCTCGGCGTTGTGGTTGCTGTGGAGGAACCTCGGCATCGATTGACCACGACTATCCGGGTATCACATGAACATGCGCCTCTATCTCTGCCGTCTTGTGGAGGGAGAGCCGCAGCTGCGTGTCCCATCTGAGGGCGGCAGGGCTCAGGCGCGCTGATCTCTGCAGTGTCCCGTGGTTTGCGGCAGACATGGATCTCATCCGAGAGATCGAGCCGCGTCTGCGCTGACGTTTTGACACAGAGGACCGTGCGGAATGCTATAATACCTCGTATTTCCCCAAGCCGAAGTGGCGGATTGTGCAGACGCAGCAGACTCAAAATCTGCCGCTGTGTGAGCAGCGTCGGTTCGACGTCAGCCCGGCACCATTTGAAGATCAGCCATTAGTGAGCTTCGAAAACTCCCTAAGAGAATGTGAAACTCTTAGGAGTTTTATCCATACACCTGTGTTTCTCATACTGATTTATTGGTTGACAGCAGCGCGTGGAAGCGCGTGATATTTAACGAGAAAGCATGTTTAAGCCTTACGGTGACTGACGTGGGTGAATTTTTCAGTGCTTCTCGAAAAGTGGAAAGGATGGGTTCTCTTGGCGCATTATTACACTGAACCGTCGCATACGTTCGGAGAGTATCTCGCTCGTACCCGGCTACTCCTCGGCGGAATGCTTCCCCGCAGATGTTTCCTGCGCACGCCGCTCGTCAAAATTTCGTCGTGATGAAGAGCCGGCGCTCACGATGAATACCCTCGCTGACCTCTGCGATCATGCAGGCGGTCTCCAACGACAGATGGCGATTGCCCTCGCCAGCAGGGGCGGTATCGTTCATCTACGGCTCGCAGTCCATCGAGGCAGAGGCGGCGATGGTCTCGTGTGAAGAACTATAAATCGGGCTTTTTGTCAGCAGTGACTCGAACATCGGTCCTGATACGACACTCGGCGGGGTGCTCCGATCTTCCGCTAAGACGGGACATTCGACCATGGCGGTCACGGAGACGGCTCCGCGAACGGCAAGCTCGTCGGCATCGTGACGAGCCGTGACTACCGTGCTCCCGGATGTCGCTCGATACGAAAGTGCGCATGTTCGCGACGCCGTTCGAGAAGCTCGTCGGTATGAGTGCAGATGCGACCTCCCTGACGCTCGCCAACGATCTCATCTGGGAGCACAAGCTCAACATGCTGCCGCTCATCGACAAGAATCAGCGCCTGCGCTATAGGTGTTCACGCAGGACTACACGGACAACAAGGAAAATGAGTTGAGCTGACCGACGACAACAAGAGCTACATCGTTGGTGCGGCATCAATACGCGCGACTATACGGAGCGCGTTCTGCGCTCATCGACGCGGGCGTCGATGTCCTCTGCATCGACTCCCTCGGAGGGGTTCTCCGAGTGGCAGCGCATGACGATCCAGTACATCCGCGAGGAGTTCGGTGATTCGGTCAAGGTTGGCGCAGGCAACGTCGTGGACGGTGAGGGCTTCCGTTTCCGTCAAATGCGGGGCAGACTTTATCAAAGGTCGGCATCGGCGGCGGTTCCATCTGCATTACGCGCGAGACGAAGGGCATCGGACGCGGACAGGCAACGGCACTCATCGACGTGATGTGCCGAGCGTGACAAATACTACAAAGAGACGGGTGTCTACATCCCCATCTGCTCCGACGGCGGCATCGTCTACGACTATCACATGACGCTCGCGCTTGCCATGGGCGCGGACTTCCTCATGCTGGGGCGTTACTTCTCACGCTTCGATGAGAGCCCGACGGACCGCGTCATGGTGAACGGCACCTACTATAAGGAATATTGGGGCGAGGGCTCGAACCGCGCGCGCAACTGGCAGCGGTATGATCTCGGCGGGAGCAAGAAGCTCTCCCTTTGAGGAGGGGGTTGATTCCTACGTACCCCTATGCAGAGTAGCTGAAGGAGAACGTGCAGACGACGCTCTCCAAGATCCGCTCTACGATGTGCAACTGCGGTGCGCTCAGCCTCCCGGAGTTCCGTGACAAGGCAAAGCTCACCCTCGTCCTTCGACCAGCATCGTCGAGGGCGGCGCACACGATGTAATCCTGCGCGACAAACTCGGACGGGATTGACGAAGATCAGAAAAAGACGCACGATGCGTGCGCCTTTTCTTTTTCATATTTTGTGGTAATATCAACCATAGGATTTTTGGGAATCACGGATGAAATGACATTTGGCTGATCCGGTACGAATTCATTTCTCCGGTATGGCGGAGGAGATATGCAGCAAGGCGCAATCTTTTGATATGGATGGGCTGCTCTTTGGTACGGAGAAGATGTATCAGCATCGGTTGGCTGGTCGTCGCCGATGAATTTGTGTAGCCGCGCAGCCCGGAATTGGGCAAGGCATGCTGCGGCACGAGCGGTGAGACGATGGCGGCGGTGGTGCATTCCTTCTATCCGACGGTGGATGCCTGCGCCTATTCGCGCCGTGTGGCTGAGTACGTCCGTGACGAGGCAGCGAAGAACTTGCCGATCATGCCGGGGGCGCGTGAGCTGCTCCATTATTTTCGCGCGCATGGCGTCCGTATCGCAACGGCAAGCAGTTCGACGGTGGCGCAGATCGAGAAAAATCTCGCACAGAGCAGCCTGAGAGAGTACTTTGATGCCATTGTCGGCGGGGATATGGTCGAGCGGGAAACCCGCCCCCGATATTTTTCCTGCGCGCGGCTGCGGCAATCCAGATCGCACCGGCGGACTGCTATGTCTTGAGGATGGCTACAATGGGCTGCGCGGTGCATCCGGCAGCGGGGCTGTGTGGCGGTGATGATTCCCGACACATTGCCGCCGACGGAGGAGATGCGGATCTGCACGAGATTTTATCCATCGCTGCACGCGGCGCTGGATGCGATCAAGCAAGGGACGCTGTGACTATTTCCATAGTGAGGTGAGGTAATGGACGAACAGAAAAGCCATGATGTTCTCCTTCGGGGAGGATAAGCCAAAGGCAGATGTCGTCATACGGGATGTGAGTGCGGCGATGCGGGAGAAAGGGTATAACCCGATCAACCAGCTGGTCGGCTATTTGCTGTCCGGCGATCCCGCGTAGTGACGAGTCACCGCGATGCACGGAGCAAGATACGGAGCCTTGAGCGGGACGATCTGCTCGATGAGCTCGTAGCGCTTCTATCTGGAACACGAGAAATGAAACGCTATATGTCACTCGATCTCGGTGATGCGACGATCGGGATTGCGGTCAGTGACCTTCTCGGGTTGACGGCGCAGGGGCGTTGAGACCGTGCGGCGCACGACACTCGAGGCAGATCTTGCCCGCCTTGGACAGCTCATGCAGGAGTATGAGGTCGATGCACTCGTGGTCGGCCTGCCAAAGCACATGAACGGCGATGAGGGCGAGCGCTGCAGCATTGTACGTGCCTTTATGGCGGAGGTGGAGGAGCTCTTTCCGGGGACGGAGGTACACTACTGGGATGAGCGCCTCTCGACTGTCGCTGCCTCGCGCGCGCTCATTGCCGGGGATGTCTCACGCAAAAAACGCCGCAAGGTGATCGATAAGATGGCGGCAGTCTATATTTTACAGGGGATTTTGGGATCGACAGAATGTGGGAAATCACGGATAAAAAGATGCGCCGGGCGGCGTGCACTGAATTTATCCGTGCTTCCTTGATTGAAGGAGCAGAGAAGATGACTGAGCAGGAAGAACTTCACGACGAGGACGTTATTGTCGTTATCTCCGATGAGGAGGGAGTGGAGCACTATTACCGTGAGGAATGATCGTGCCGCTCGGAACGGAGCGATTTGCCGTGCTCGTGGCACTCCACATGGATGCAGATGGAGCCCTTGAAGACAGTGATGATGAGGACGAGGCGACGATTGCCAAGATCATCGTGGATGAGGCGAGGACATCTACACAGATCCGACGGACGAGGAGTTCGAGGCGGTCTGCCGCGCCTATGAGCGTCTTGCAGAGCAGGAGGAAGAATAAGAGGATCGCAGATCGCCGCCGCATCAGCGGACCATGATGTTCTGTGGAGCAGGAGACTGCGCAGTACCACGACACTGAGACAAGAGAGGATGGATTTTGTTGCGGGAGTCATTGCAGGAGTTGTGGCAGAAGACACGCGACTTTCTGGAGCACGCCGAATGGCAGGAGGCTCTGCGGGCGGTTTACCGCGGAAAGGGGAACCCCAAAGCAAAAGAAAAATGATATTTGGCGGGGCGGCTGCGGTCGCCTCCTCTTCCTTGTTTTTGCGCTTTTGATCGCGTCGCCGTCCGCCTCGCCCACCAATGAGGGGACGCCTGTGTACTTTACCGTGCGCCCCGGGATGAGTGTCAGCAGCATCGGCAAGGGAACTGCATGAACGCGGTGTGATCGACAGCGAGATGAAGTTCTGGTGGACGGCGAAAGCTGAACGGACTTGAAAACAAGGTCAAGACCGGTACGTTCGCCATGCAGACCGGGATGACGCCGCGTGATGCGCTGGAAAAACCTCGTCTATGGCAATACCGTCACGATCCGCTTCGTGATTCCCGAGGGTTCAGCGTGAAGGAGATCGCCGAGCGGCTGGAAAAGGAAGGGGCTTGTACGCGCGGATGACTTTATGGACGCGCGCCAAGACATTTCGCCCTATCCCCTATAGAGCAGCATGAGAATGTGCGTTATGCGGCAGAGGGTTCCTTTTCCGACACCTGAGCTGAGCGATTCGTTCGATGTCGACTCGATCGCGACGATGATGGCAGAGAATTTCGATCATCGCCTGACGAAGGAGATGCGCGACCGCGCCAAGGAGATGCACCTCTCGATCTATGAACTCGTAACGCTCGCATCCCTCGTGGAGAAGGGAGGCGTATCATGATGAGGATCGCCCGATCATCGCGCAGATCTTTTGAGCGCCTGCGCCTCGGTATGCCGCTGCAGGCCGACCCGACGGTACAGTATCTGCTCGATGAGCCGAAGGAGGATCTCCTCTACAGCGACACGAAGTCGCGTCGCCCTATAATACCTATCAGAATGTCGCAGCCTTGCCGCGGGTGATCCGCAAGCCCCGGTACAGCGTCGCTGATGGCGTGCTGCATCCCGCACTACAACTATCTGTATTTCGTGGCGGATCGGAATGGAAAGAATTACTATGCAACGAATTATGCGGATCACCTCGCTCTTGTCGATCAGGTGCGCTGATGCAGTGAAGGTGCTTCGATGACGCGCAGCACCTGGGCTCCTTGCTCCCGCGGGGACGATGGAGAAGCTGGCGGCGGCGCTCCGCTATGGTGCGGATGCGGCGTATCTCGGCGGACGGCAGTTCGGACCTGCGTGCCTTTGGCGGGGAACTTTACAGCAGGACGAGATTGCGGCGGTACGTTCGCCTTGCTCATGGGATGGGAAAGAAGATCTATGTGACGGTCAATGTGTTCCCGCAATGAGGATCTGGTGTCACTGCCGGACTATCTGCGCTTTCTTAAGGAGGCGGGGGGCAGACGCTGTCCTCGTTGCCGACCTCGTGTCTTTATGTGCACGCGAGGTGGCACCCGGACTTCCCATCCATGTCAGCACACAGGGCGAACAATGTCAACTGGCGCACGGTGCGCGCGTGGCAGGGAGCTTGGCGCGGCGCGCGTCGTGCTCGCACGCGAGCTCTCGGCGGCGGAGATACGGGAGATTCGGCGGGTGACGGACGTGGAGCTGGAGCTGTTCGTGCACGGTGCGATGTGTATCTCCTATTCCGGACGATGTCTGCTCAGCAGTTACTTTACGGGCGCGATGCGAACCGCGAAGCTGTGCCCAATCCTGTCGATGGAAGTATGCACTGGTCGAGGAATCCGTCCCGGAGCGTACTATCCCATCGCCGAGGATGAGCGCGGTACCTATATCATGAACTCGAAGGATCTGTGCCGCTCCCGTATCTGGACGGGGTCATCGCATGCGGCGTGGACAGTCTGAAGATCGAGGGACGCATGAAGAGCGTTCACTATGTGGCGAGCGTTGTGAAGGCGTATCGCACGGCGCTGGATGCCTGCCTGTCGGAGCAGCCCTACCATGTCGAAACCATCGTGGCTGGAGGAACTGAATACAGGTGTCCCACCGTGCGTCACGACGGGTTTTTCTTCCGGAAAGACGACGGCGGAGGATCAGATCTATGGAGCTTCGTCCTGTGAGCAGACCTCGGAGTTCGTCGGGCTGGTGCGTGCCTATGATGCCGTGACAGGGCTGGCAGAGGTGGAGCAGCGCAATCACATGCGCGTCGGACAGGAGATTGAGATCTTTCAGCCGACAGGGATGTCCTTTCGCCAAATTCTCGATGCCATGTGGGATGCGGAGGGACGCCGATCGACGCCGCACCGCACCCGCAGCAGATTGTGCGCATTCGGCTGGTGCATCCGGCAGAGCCATACAGCATCCTGCGCCGCGATGTGCCAATGAAAAAGGGAGATGGGTTATGAGCACGGTGATTCGCCGCTTTGCGTGTGCCGAAGGGCGCGTGCAGGGCGTGGGCTTTCAGTATGTTTGTCCGCCAGCAGGCGGTGATGCGTGACATCACGGGTTGGGTCAAGAATATGTCGGACGGCACGGTGACAGTGGAGCTGCAGGGTGCGGCGGATGCCGTCGACGCGGCATTTGACGCCATGCGTGCAGGAAATATGTTTATCCACGTGAATCATCTCACGGTCGAGGAACGCGCTCTGCTTGAGGGGGAGCGCAGCTTTGACGTGCGCTATTAGAGGGGTATGATGGGAAAAATATTGGTGTTGAATGGCTCGAATCTCAATATGCTCGGGACGCGTGAGCCTGAGATTTACGGCGCGCTGACACTCGCCGACATCAACGAACGCCTGCGCCGCCGCGCGGAGCGTGCAGGCCTTGCAATCACATTTCTGCAGTCGAATCACGAGGGCGTCTTGGTGGATGCCATTCAGGCAGCGCGGGAACACGGACTACATTATCCTGAATGCCGCTGCCTTTACGCATTACAGTATTGCCATCCGCGACGCCATTTCTGCCGCTGAGGTTCCCGTCATCGAGGTTCATCTCTCGAACATCCATCAGCGCGAGGAGTTCCGGCATCACTCGGTGATTGCGCCGGTCGTTTGGGGGCAGGTTGCAGGGGCTGGGGGCGGAGCTACATGGCGGCACTTGAGGGCAATTATCTGCCGCATGGAGGATACTGATGGAGATTGAGGAGACGAGTCGCGCGTCTGCGTGCGCTCATGGCAGAGAAGGTTCTGGACGGTGTGCTTGTCACGAGAGGAGAGTGTCCATTATTTTAGCGGCTTTTCGCGGCGACTCCACGGCACTTCTCATAACCCCGAGCGGCTTCTTCTCAGCGACAGACAATCGCTATCGGAGCAGGCGCAGCTGCAGGGCACCCAAGCTATGATGTCGTCGAACAGCATGAGGGACTGAGCAAAAGGATTGCAGAGGCGGCGCAGGAGCTTGAGATTCTCGCGCTTGGCTTTGAGGGCGGCGCACTGACCTGTGATCGGTATGAACAGCTGGAAGCCTGTGCTGGGAGAGATCTCGCTGACACGTCGCCTCTCTCGATGCACTGCGTATGGTCAAGGATGCGGATGAGATCGCTGCCATTCGCCGTGCCTGTGCGATTGCCGATGCGGCATTCGCGCACATCATCACCGTCATTCGCCCCGGCATGACGGAGTGCGAGGTGGCTGCTGAGATGGAGTACTTCATGCGGCGTGAGGGCTCGGGCGCCCTGCCTTACGACGATTGTCGCCTCGGGGGTGCGGGGCAGTCTGCCGCACGGCGTGGCAAGTACGAAGGAGATCGCGCGTGGCGAGCTCGTGACGATGGACTTCGGCGCGGTCTATGAGGCTACTGCTCGGACATCACGCGGACCATCTGTGTCGGACGGGCAGACGCGCATCAGCGCGAGCGCTATGATGCCGTGCTCGCGGCGCAGGGCGTGCACTCGCGGCACTGCATCCCGGGGTCACAGGGATCGAGGGCAGACCGCGTGGCACGCGATGCTCTCGCTGAGAAGAATCTTGTACAGTATTTCGGACATGGGCTTGGACGCAGCCTTGGGCTTGAGATTCACGAGGAGCCGCGCACTTCGAAGTCCTGTCCTGTCGCACTGCAGGAGAATATGCTGATTACCGATGAGCCGGGAATCTATATTCAGGCTGGGGCGGAATCCGCATCGAGGATACGGTGCTCATCACGCATGACGGAGCGGAGCCGCTGACGCACGCGCCAAAAAGAATTTATTGAAATATGTATATAAACCCGCTATAATGTAAAGGTATAACAGATATGGAGGAACGAACAATATGATTAACAGCACCGATTTCCGCACAGGCCTGACCATTGAGGTACGATGGGGGCGTCTGGCAGATTGATGATTTTCAGCACGTGAAACCGGGAAAGGTGCCGCGTTCGTCCGTACGAAGATCAAGAACGTCGAGACCGGTGCCGTGGTGGAGCGAACGTTCAACCCGAACGAGGAAGATGCCTGCGGCGCATCTCGAGGACGCATACCATGCAGTACCTCTATCGAGGCGGACGGCGTCTATACGTTCATGAACACGGAGACCTGTGAGCAGACGGAGCTGACGCGTGAGCAGTTGGGCGATGCGCTGAACTACCTCATGGAGAACATGGAGGTGGCGGTGCAGCAGTTCAAGGGCGCATCATCGGCATCCAGCTGCCGAACTCCGTCAATCTGAAGGTCGTCGAGTGCGAGCCGAGTGTCAAAGGGAAATACGGCGACGGGCGCGACGAAGATGGCAAAGGTCGAGACTGGCTATGAGGTGCGCGTGCCTCTTTATCAACGAGGAGATGTCCTGCGCATTGATACGCGCACGGGCAACTACATCGAGCGCGCCTGAGTATAATCATATTAAATTTGGAGGGTATGAACATGGACAATGAGAAGGATGTTGTAAAGAAGGAAACAGGTCTTGGGACGATTCGTGTCGCCGATGAGGTCGTCAGCATTATCGCGGGGCTTGCCACGACGGAAGTCGATGGAGTGCGGGCATGAGCGGCGGTATCGCCGGCGGTATCGCTGAGATCTTGGGACGTAAGAATTTCTCCAAGGGGTCAAGGTCGAAGTCGGTGAGAAAGAGGCTGCGGTCGATCTCTACATCATCGTCAAATATGGCATCCGCATTCCTGAGGGTTGCCCTTGCGGCACAGGAGAATGTCAAGCGCGCCATTGAGACCATGACGGGGCTGTCTGTGGTCGAGGTGAACGTGCATGTGCAGGGGCGTTGGATTCCCTGAGGAGGAGCCGAAGGTCGAGGAGTCGCGTGTACACTAAGTGCAGTCAGGGGGCTATGAACCATGGGGATTCTTAACCGTCTGCTCCTCCTGCCGTATGCGATTCTCGGCATGGCACTCGCTGTTGCCGTCGCAGCGGCGGCACTGCGTATCCTGCCGGAGAGTATCTGGTTGAATGAAGTTCGCTATGCACTGTCTCGTCAGGAACTTCTTGCAGGCTGTGCGGTGTATTTTCCTGTTCAGCCTAAAAGTTCTTCTTTGCGGTGTTTTCGCGTTCCTCATCTTCTACACGTACGGACGAGAGTTTATGGTGATCGAGACACCAGTACGGTTCCGTTCAGGTGGCACTTCCCTGCCGTACAGGGCATTGTCGAGCGTACTACGCTGGTACCATGCAGGAAGTGCGTGAGGCAGCGGCAGTCATTGTGGTGCATGAGCAGCGGGAAGGACAGCGCAGATCCGCCCATGCATATTGAGCTGAAGATCAGTATTGCGGATCACGCAGCATTGGGACAGGTGACAGAGCAGCTGACGCAGAGTGTGCAGCAGCATATTCATGAGGTCCTCGGTGTAGCCGAGGTGCCAGTCAAGATCAGTGTGACGGAGATCAGCGCGTCCGGTGCGGCAAAACGCTCTGTGGCGTAGTGGGAGGTGCGCATGAAAGAATATCTGCTGCAGCTCCTGCAGGGAACAGTGGATGTACCATCGCGGACGGACGGGCGGACTGGTGCTCGGAACCCTGTTCGGCGTCTGCGTCCTGCTGTTTGGGTTTTGGAATATTGTCTTTGTGATTCTCTGCGCTGGTATCGGCATGTATATTGGGTTGCAGTCAGAGCATCGACGCTGGTCAGAGATCATTGATCTGTCGGGACTGCGGAATCTCTTTCGGAGGATGTCATGAGCCGCAGACACGCGCGTGAGGCGGCGCTTTGTGACACTTTTCAGCGGGAGTTCGATCAGGATCGGCCGCCGACTGTTGCGGCAGGGGATCTTGCCAGCGACGCTGTAGACGGATTGACGGAGAAGGATCTCGCCTATGCGAACGGGCTCGTGCAGGGGACGTGCTCCGTTCAGCCGGAGATCGATGCGGCGATTGAGACGCATGGCGAAGGTGGAAGCTCCATCGCATGGCGCCCGTGGATCGCAATCTCATCCGCAGGCACTACTATGAGATGTGCTATCAGGAGGAACGCATTGACCCTCCGATTGCCATTAACGAAGCAGTGGAGCTGGCAAAAATATGGGTCGGACGATGCGGGTACTATGTAAACAGTATCCTGCTGCGCTGCGGAAATCAATGGGATAACTGATGAAAAAGAATCCGTTGCAGTCGGTGCAATGGTTCTTTATCGTCATGGGGGAGAGGTGATTATGACCGTTCACGGTGTCAGTGATGTAACGCGCTATATCAAAGGGATGTTTGAGCATGAGCCAATTCTGATCGGATCTCCTGATTCGCGGCGAGGTGTCCAACTACGACGCTATCCGTCGGGACATGCCTACTTTACCTAAAAGATGCAGGCGCAAGCATGAAGTGCGTCATGTTCAACGGCTATGCGCGAAATCTGCGCTTTGCACCCGAGAATGGGATGCAGGTGATCGCGGGCGGCAATATCTCCGTCTATGAGCGTGACGGAGCATATCAGCTCTATGTCCGCTCCTTGACACCCGAGGCGCGGGGGCGCTCGCCTCGCCTTTGAGCAGATGCGCGACCGCCTCGCCGCTGAGGGGCTTTTTGATGAAGGACATAAACAGCCGCTGCGCGCTCCGCGACGCATCGGGATTGTCACGTCGTCGGCGGGAGCGGTGCTGCGCGATATCCTGATGTCTCTAAGCGACGCTGGTAGGGCGTGCAGCTCATCCTTCATCCCGTTCTGGTGCAGGGGCGCAGGGCGGCGGAGCAGATTGCGGATGCCGTGGCGTTTTTCAATGAAAAATATCCGGTGGATGTCCTGATCGTTGGCTCGCGGCGGTGGGAGTGCAGAGGATCTCTGGGCGTTTAATGAGGAGGTCGTCGTCCGCGCCGTCTATCGGTCGCGTATTCCGTGATTTCGGTAGTAGGGCATGAGACGGATACGACGCTTGTGGATTTCGTCAGCGATCGGCGTGCGGCGACCCCGTCGCAGGCGGCGGGTTTGCCGTTCCTGATGCGGTGGAGATGGAGCGGTTCCTCATGGGGCTGCGCGCACGTCTTGATGCGGGGCGGGAAGCGACAGATCGATCACGTCGGCGCGCCTGAACACGCTCGTTCAGCGGCTTGGTGCACCAATCCGCGCATGTTGCTTGCTCCGCTGATGCAGCGCAGTGACCGCGCCACGGCAGAGCTCCATCGTGCGGCAAAGGAGCAGAGCGTCGCAGCGCGGCATCGCCTTGAGCTCGTGCTGGAAGCGACTGGAGCTGCTCAACCCTGTACGGGTCCTCTACCGTGGGTTCAGCATTGTGGAAGGACGGGCGTGCCGTGAGCCGCGTGAAGGACGTCACGGCGGGTGACCGCGTGAACATTACATTTGCGGACGGCAAGATATCTGCCGTCGTGGAACAGAGCAAAGGAGCAGCAGAATGGCGCGTAAAAAGAGATGGCGTTTGAGGAAGCACTGGGGGCGTTGGAGCAGATTGTTGCTGCGAGATCGAGGCGGGTGATTTGGCTCTCGCCGATCTCATGGCAAAAGTACTCGAAGGAATCAAGCTCTCGAGGTTCTGTGTCACGTCGCTGCGGCGCGCGGAGGAGACGATGGATCTCCTCGTGCGGGGAGACCGCGGACGGCGTCGCACAGAACCGCTGAAGATCGGAGGCTGAGATGAAGGAACGTTGGCGGGCGCGGCAGGGAGCTGGTGGAGCGTGCGCTGCAGGCGGAGCTGGATCGGACGGATGTGCTCGATGATACGCTGCGGCAGGCGATGGCGTACAGTCTGATGGCAGGCGGGAAACGTCTGCGTCCTGTGCTCCTCATGGCGGCAGCGGATGCGGTAAGAGCGGATGGTGCCAAGTTCCTGTCCGTGGCGTGTGCACTGAGATGATCCACACGTATTCCCTCATCCACGACGATCTCCCGGCGATGGACAGCGACGACTATCGGCGCGGCAAATTGACCAATCACAAGGGTCTTTGGCGACGGTATTGCCATCCTTGCGGGTGACGGACTTCTAACGCTCGCGTTTACGGTCATCCTGCGCCAGCAGATGTATCCGCCGATACACTTCTGCGCGTGGTGGATGAGATCAGTCGTGCTGCCGGTGCTGAGGGCATGGTGGGTGGACGGGTGCTCGACCTGCGCGCAGAGGAACATCGCATCTCGATGGAGGAGATGCGCCGTGTCCACATGGGCAAAACAGGGGCACTCTTTCGTGCAGCGCTGCGCAGCGGTACGATCCTCGGCAGTGCGTCCGAGGCACAGCTTGCGGCACCTCGACGTACGCGGAGCAGTTCGGGCTTGCCTTTCAGATCACGGACGACATTCTCGATGTCGTCAGGACGGCAGAGGACATTGGAAAGCCCGTCAGAGTGATGAAAAACCACAAGTCGACCTATGTTTCCCTGACCTCGCTCGAAGAGGCGCGGAACTTGCAGCACAGACGGTGAAGGATGCGTGCGCGGCGCTCCGTGATTTCGGCACGGAGGCAGATTTTCTGCGTGAGCTGGTGTCCTATCTTGTGTATCGGAAGCAGTAGGGGGCACCGTTGAAGAAAGAGCGTTTGGATGTGCTGCTCACCGTACAGGGGCTTGCACCGAGCCGTGAGCGCGCGAAGCGCCCTCATTATGGCAGGACAGGTGCTCGTCAACGAGCAGCGTGTGTGGATAAAGCGGGCGCAACCGTTTCCCGCCGATGCAGTACTGCGCGTCGTGGGAGAGGATCTTTCCGTATGTCAGCCGCGGCGGACTGGAGAGCTTGCAAAGGGGATCACTGCGTTCGGCATTTGCCTTGCAGGGGCGGACAGCGGCAGACATCGGTGCGTCCACGGGCGGATTTACGGACTGTATGCTGCAGAATGGCGCGGTCAAGGTCTATGCGATTGATGTGGGATATGGACAGCTCGACTGGAAACTGCGCATGGATGCACGCGTCGTCAACATGGAGCGTACGAACATCCGCAAGGTAACGCCGGACATGCTGGATCATGCACCGACTTTGCCTCGATCGATGTGGCATTCATCTCGCTGGATAAGGTCCTCCCCGTTGTGCGGACGCTCCTTCACCGGAGGAGAGGTACTCGCCCTCATCAAGCCGCAGTTCGAGGCGGGGAAAGGATCGCGTCGGAAAGAACGGTGTTGTGCAGAGACCCTGCGGTGCACGAGGATGTGATTGCACGCGTCCACTGCCACCGCAGAGGGGCTGGGCTTTGTTCCGCGCGGACTGACCTTTTCTCCGGTCAAAGGGACCAAAGGGGAATATCGAGTATCTCCTCTATCTGGGGAATGCAGGGCGGACGTACGGCTATCGCGGATGAGGAGACCGCCGCTGTGGTGGCAGAGGCACATCGTACACTGGATGGATGAGATGCGGAGCGGATTATGTTGACGGTTGCAGTTTTTCCCTATGTCAGAGCGCCCTGAGATGCGGGATATTGTCCTGCGCATTCGCAGCTTTTTCTTACGGCACAGGGCGCGCTATCATCCCTGCCGCATGCGCGTGCGGCGGAGTTCGGCATGGAGGAGTGCGGTGCAGACGATATCGAGCGTCTGCCCGCCGACTTTGCCCTGAGTCTTGGCGGAGACGGTACACTGCTCGGCATCTGCCGACGCTATGCGAAGAACCCGTGCCGGTCTGTGGCATCAATTTGGGGGACACTCGGCTTTATGGCGGATATTGAGCTCAATGAGCTGGAACGGCGTCTGGGACAGCTCTGTGCGGGAGATTACCGCGTGGAGCAACAGTGGCTCCTCGCGGGCTATGTGACGCATCCATGCGGCGAAGAGCATTTTCTCGGCTATGCGATCAACGACATTGTGGTGACCAAGGGCGATGTGGCGCGCGTTATCACGCTGGGGCTGACGGTGAACAGTACACCGCTGGTTGCATGCAAGGCGGACGGATTTATCGTTGCCTCGCCGACGGGCTCAACGGCATACTCCCTTTCGGCGGGCGGGTAATCGCCATGAACCCGATGGTGCGCGGCATCCTGCTCACGCCCATCTGCGCACATACGCTGAACATACGCCCGCTAGTCATACGCGAGGAGGACGTGGTGCACATCCATTTACTCGATACGCGCCAGAGTATCATCGTCACCATCGACGGGCGGGAGACCACGCCGATCCGTCCTGACGATACCGTGACGGTGCGCTGTTCCGACGTGCGGGCGGGCATCATCAAATTTGAGGACAAAGACTACTATCAGACGCTGCGGACAAAACTCTGGAGAAACTGCTAGGGAGAGCGGAATGAAACGTCGTCGTCACGACCTCATCAAACAGATCATCCGTGAAGAAATCATCGAGACACAGGAGGCACTTGCGGCAGCGCTCTGTACGCGCCATGTGCACGTCACGCAGGCGACGATCTCGCGGGACATCAAGGAGCTCCTGCTCATCAAGGTGCCGGCAGGCGGCGGACGCTATCGCTATGCCGTCGCGCCGCAGGAGGGACAGCGTTTTCCGAGACACGCATGCGCCGTGTCTTCAAGGGACAATGTGCAGAGCTGTGATTTCTGTGAGAACATCGTCGTCGTGCGCACTGCGCCAGGGGCAGCGGGAACGGTGGCATCCGCGCTCGACGCGTCGGCATGGTCGGAAGTCATCGGAACGATTGCAGGGCGACGACCATATTTTTCGTGCTCATCCGCCCGAAGGAGGCAGCGGCGGATATCGTTGCACGCATTCAAAAACTCATGCACTGAAAGGAGGGATGTGTGGTGCTGCACAGCCTACGGATTCAGAATTTTGCCCTTTTTGGAAGAGGTGGTACCGTCGAGTTCGGCACGGGGCTGAACATCCTCACAGGTGAAACCGGTGCGGGCAAGTCCATTCTGATTGGTGCACTGGGGGCAATCCTCGATCAGCGTGTCCCTGCCGATGTCATACGCAGCGGCTGTGATTTTCTGCGTGTGAGGCTGTTTTTCCATCGAGGAAAACTCTGCCGTGTCCGCATTGCTCGCCGCGCAGGAGATTGAATGCGATGATGAGCTGATCATCGTACGCAAGGTATCACGTGCGGGAAAAGCTCCATTCTTGTCAACGGTGCCCATGTGACGCTGACCTTTCTCAAAAACTTGCGCCGCATCTCGTGGACATCCATGGACAGATGAGAACTTGGCACTCCTGCGCGAGGAGGCGCAGCGCAGCCTTCTTGAAGGCGGTGATGCCGATCTCGCGGAGCGTCTGTGCCTATCAGGATGTCTATCGGGACTGGAAGGCGCGGACGAAAGAGCGTGAGATGCGTACGGAGGAAAAATGCAGAGATCGCCGAGCGTCTGGATATGCTCCGCTGGCAGGAGCAGGAGATCGCAGAGGCGGAACTCACAGAGGAGAGGATGAGGAACTCGAGACGGAGATTCGCCGTCTTTCCCATGCGGAACGCTTGGTGGAGCACGCCGCCGAGGCGAGCAATCTCCTCAGTGAGGATACAGAGGAGGGGGCTGCCGTCCTGACGGCACTATCGCGCGTCACACATGCGCTGGAGGAGATCGCGCGCTACGATGAGAGCCTTGCGGGGCGCAGGCGATGATCGAGGAAGCGTATATCTCTGCAGGAGGCATCCCATGAGGTGCGGGACTACCTCGAGGGCATCGACGCGGATCCCGCCTCGCTGGACAAGATCCAGCTGCGCATGGATGTGATCGAGCGCCTCAAGAAAAAATACGGCGGCAGCATCTCTGCCGTCCTATCGCGCCTCGAAGCGCTGCGCACAGAGATCTCCTCCGCCGAGCGCTATGATATGGACATAGAGGAACTGGATGCGGCGATTGCAAGGCTCCGTCAGCGCATGGAACAATGCGCCGCGGAGCTGACGAAGACAACGGCAGAAGGTCGGTGCGGCACTCTCCGCGAAGATTGAACGGGAGCTGCAGGGGCTCGGCATGAAGCAGGCACGTTTTTCACATTGTTGTCACGCCGGAGGAACAGTATACAACCCGCGGTGCAGATCATCTCACGATGCTGTTTTCCGCCAATGTCGGCGAGACGGAAAAAGCCTCTGGAGAAAAATCGCCTCGGGCGGTGAACTCTCGCGCATCGCGCTCGCGATCAAGTCCATCGTCGCGGCACGGGATACCGATGGGACAAGCATGGTGTTTGATGAAATCGACACGGGGATCGGCGGGCGCACTGCGCAGATGGTCGCAGAGCGGATTGCGTTCGTCGCGCAGTATAAGCAGGTGCTCTGCATCACGCATTTGCCGCAGATCGCCTGCATGGCGGATGTGCATCTCTATATTGCAAAATCCGTCGTCGACGGAGCGACAGTGACGCGCGTCGAGCCGCTCAGTGAGAAGGAGCGTGTCCGCGAGATCGCACGCATGGCATCGGGGGACGATGTCACGTGGGCGGCACTTGCGAGATACTCGTACCATGCTTGCGGGCGCAGCGACGAAGAAGAAAGAGTTGAAAGCAGTTGGAAATAGGAATGAGGTCTGGATGAAGTACATAATGTAAAACGTCTGATGATGGTTGGGCTGATTGCTTCGTGTGCAGCGTTTGCCGCAGCGGCGGAGGCAATGCCGACGGCAGAGCCGATGGTCGGAATGCCGTCGCCGCTCGTGGAGTATCCGAGCGTCCGCGATGCATGGGCGAGTGGCAGGACTGCCGGTCTACACACCGACACTCCTTCCTGTGGGCTATGCGCAGAAGAATGTTATCGTAATCGACAAAAAGTCTCGCCGAAATCTTTTTATCGCAACAGTGACGGCAAGGGAGATCCTCTTCCGCATGGCGGCGGGGAATGCAGATATCAGCGGTGACAGCACGGCGTACGAAGTGAACCAGGTCGTTCAGGCCGGACGGCAGTACATCCGCGTCAAGGGGACGGGGCGGATGGTTCGTCTTTGCGCTTTGGTCGCGTGGCGGGTATACATTCTCCCTCTCCTTTGAGGCCGGTTTCCGTTGAGGCAGTGGAGGCAATCGTCACCACGATCGCGTGGAACTAACCCCGCGTCAAAGTTTTTGCGCGAATTGAAAAATTTATTTGCACGCCCGCGATAGCCGTAGTTATACTGTTAAACAGATTGTGTGAGTGGGATAAGAGTCGCCGTGTATTTCGGTATGTGTTGGAGAGGTCTATGGAGGTCATTTGGCGGAACATCTCGGCTTCTGTTATGGCGTCAAACGCGCCATTGAGATCGCCAGAGAGACGCTTCCCCCGATGGGACATCCAGTACACTCGGTCGATCATCCATAATCCGCAGATGGTGGAACGCCTGAAAGAGGAAGGCGTCGGCACGGTCAGCACACTGGACGAGATGCAGGATGGGACGGTCATCATCCGTTCGCGTGGCGTGGGTCCGGCGGTGTATGCACAGGCGGAGCAGCGCGGTCTGAATCTTGTGGATGCAACCTGTCCGCACGTCAAGAAGGCACAGCTTTCAGCAAAGCAGCTCGGAGGAGGGCTATACCGTCGTCATCATCGGCGAAAAATCACCCGGAGGTCAAGAGTATCTTCGAGTGGACAGCACAGCGGGCACACATTATTGAGAGCGAGGAGGAGCAGCGGCGCTGCCAACCTTTGGAAGCTCGGCGTTGTCTGTCAGACAACGTTTTCGAGTGATCGCTTTCGGCGCATCGCGTCTGTCCTTCTGGATACAGTCGCGCGACATCAAGATCCTGCGGACGATCTGCACGGCGACGGATATGCGTCAGTCGGCGGCGATCGGATCTGGCAGGACGCGTGGATGCGATGATTGTCGTTGGCGGGAAGAACAGCGCGAACACGACACGGCTCGCCCAGCTGTGCAGTGAAAAATGTCGAACCTATCACATTGAGACAGCAGATGAACTGCAGTCTGATTGGTTGAATGCATATTAATAAAATTGGTATTACAGCCGGTGCTTCTACACCGGACTGGATTATCAAGGAGGTTTTTAAACAGTGTCAGAGCAGAGCATGAAGGAACTTTTTGGAACAGGAAGATATGCCTCGATATCCAGAGCGTACCGTGGTCAAAGGGGTTGTTGTCCAGGTATCCCGCGATGAGGCGTATGTGGATATTGGCTACAAGCAGGAAATTCCTGTCTCCAGAGGGATCTTGCCGTTCTGCGCCGGACGATGCACGCACGTCGTGAAGGTCGGCGATGAGAGTTGATGTCTCACATCAAGTCTCTCGGCGGCGATAACGGCGGCAGCCTCGAAGGTCGAAGCTGACAAGATGGTCGCATGGAAGGACATCGAGGTCATCAAGGAGAGGCAGAGACCGTCGAGGGCGAAGGTCGCCAAAGAGGTCAAGGGCGGACTTGTCGCCCTACCGTCAGTCGGGACTGCGTGGCTTCATTCCTGCCTCCCAGATGGAGCTTCACTTCGTGAAGGGATCTCTCAGTCTACGTTGACCAGACGGTTGGGGGCAGAGATCATCGAGATCGACGTGCAGAAGCGCCGTCTCGTCCTTTCGCGCCGTAAGCTGCTCGAGCGTGACCGCGCGAGAAGGAAGAGCTGTGTTCTCTGCCATCGAGCCGGAGCAGATCGTGCGTGGTACGGTCAAGCGTCTCGTGGACTACGGAGCCTTCATCGACATCGGCGGTGTGGATGGTCTGGCACATATCTCTGACCTCGCGTGGCATCGCGTCAAGCATCCGTCAGAGGTGCTCGAGGTTGGGCAGGAGCTCGACGTCTACGTAAAGAGCGTGGATCGCGATGCGAAGCGTATTTCCCTCTCGGTCAAGGATACCCTTCGGATCCGTGGGTCGAAGAGAGCAGAAGTACGCAGAGGGTGACTTCATCGAAGGCAAGATCATCAAGCTGACCGACTTCGGTGCATTTATGGCAAATCGAGCCGGGCTTTGATGGACTGATCCCGATGGGTGAGCTTGCCGAGCGCATTGAGCGTGCGGACGAGGCGAGTCCACACGGGCGATGTCGTTGTGGTCAAGGTGCTCCGCATCGACACGAAGCGCAAGCGCATCTCCCTCTCCATCACGAAGGCAAAGCGTGATGCAGACAGTGCTGACGTCAAGAAGTATGCGGCGGAGAGCGCATCCGAGGGCGACGAGACGGTGACGGACTGATTGTCCAATCGTATAACTCGATAGAGATTTGAAGGGTGACGTTATGTCACTCCTTTTTTCATGGGTCGCGACCCAGTTGAGAGAGCGTAGCGAACGAGCAAAAACCCACCCGCTATGCGGGTGGAAGATAAAAAGGATTATACAAAAGCATCTTTCCCGCTTATACTAAGGATGTTCAAGCCAGTAGAAAAAGAAGGAAAAGATGCTAATATCTTACGAAAAGCAAACAGTTTATCCCACACAAAGTGGCTCTGCAAGTACCATATCGTGTTCACCCCGAAATATCGGCGGAAAATCATATATGGGCAATACAAGGAGAGTGTTCGAGATATCCTGAGGCAGCTATGTGCATATAAAGGTGTGGAGATACTGGAAGGTCACCTTATGCTGATCATGTACACATGATGGTGAAAGTATCCCACCGGAAAATCAGTGTATCACAATTTGTAGGATATCTCAAAGGAGTGCCTTGATGATTTTTGATAAACACGCCAACTTGAAATACAAGTTTGGGAATCGGCGCTTTGGTCGGAAGGTATTACGTAAGTACCGTTGGGTTGAATGAAGCAACGATACGTAAATATATCCAAGAGCAGGAAAAGCATGACATTGCCTTGGATAGACTCAGCGTGAAAGAGTACGAAGACCCTTTTAAGGGAAGCGGGTAGTACCACCGCCCTTTTAAGGCAGTGACGAGTCAAGGCAATATGAGCTTGAACAGTGAAAAGCCAGCGCCTAGACGCTGGCGGTATTATCCCCTATAGGGGCGCGTGCAAACCACCCGTTTGACGGGATGGTCATGATTATGCCCACAGTCTACGATGAGACAGGTATAAAGGTATTGGTTCATTGATCATTCCATCGTTTGACGTTTATGACTGATACAGCTTCGTCGGAGATCTTTTTGAAGTATGGCATTGAGTGACCACATCTCACCAGATAAAACAGTAGACTTGCGTGCAGGGGCGGAGCAGGACATGTACGTATGAAATATATTAAGGAAAGTTCTGTAAAGACGACAAAACCGTGATACAACCCCTAAATTTACCATGATAATAGGAAACGACAAAGATTTTTGACGAGAGATCGTGAAGGCTTTTATTTTTCTGAGAAAACAGAGGAAAATGATTGACATAAGAATATAGATGTGCTATGTTGGGACCATAGAACTATTGAAAATGTACGGAATTGATGGTATCGCTGATGTTGATGGGAGGGCGCAGATCAGAGATGCCATGCATGAAAAGAAAGGGGAACATGCATGTTATACGGATGGAAGGCAAAGCGGCATTTGGCACTCTGCGTTTCTGTGCTCTTTTCTTGCGGGGAGGGTACTCTTTTCTCTTCGCTTTTCCGCACGCGTACGCAGATGAGGGTGACGTTGATACGGGAGCACCGTCGCCTGGTCTTTCTGCGGAACCAATCGCTGTGTATGGTGCAACGTCACTGTCTGGTGCGTCCAGTGGAAATAAACTGATCGTCAAGGGAAGCACCACGGCAACAGGATGGTTTATGGGAGGCTGGGCACAGGGCGCCTCTGGTGATACAACAAATAATACGCTAGAGATGACAGAAAACAGCAAAGGTTTATTCGACTGGCGCAGGAGTGTTTGGCGTTACCGGTGTATATGGCGGTTGGTCTCGTGGAGGCAATGCAGACCAACAATACTATCACTTGAGCGCGAAATGTCTGGATATGGCGATACAAATTCTATTTGTGGACACGTGAGACATCAGAAACGGATGTGACCGGCAATCATATGGGTTAAAAAGAGGGAATAGTGCGTGTTCCATCTTTCGCTTTCGAAAATGAAATTCTCGTTGGCTTCTGCCTCCCAATGATGTCAGGCTTAAAGTGAATACGACTATGGCGATTACAAAGGATTCAAATGGTCTGACATTGAGGTAGAGAACTGTCTGCACGCAGAATGGCAGTGGGCTCTAAGCGCGTCACATTGTATCAAGGTCCGACGATTCAGTTAACGAATTATGATGCGACATCCCCAGTCAATGGAACTTCGTGACTATGAGTATGGTCTGACGACTAATACAGCAGCAGCGCTCGAGGCATCAACGGTTGCGGCGACTGAGATCTACTTCTGACCGCAATAAGTTCAAGAACTCGCATGTGACGCACAACAACAGAGACGGCGCAGGCGGATGATGAGATGGCATCTATCATACACTTCCCTTCGGCGACGGGGGTATATTCCGGTGCAGATCTACGCGGGGACATCAACGCTTGGGAAACACGACGACAAAGAACGTGCTGACCGTGGACGGGATGAATATCGGATATCGTACGTTGTACGGCGGCTACGCAGTCCGTAACAGGAGACTCGACGGGCAACGAGGTCGTCCTGAAGGCAACATGGCGGGCATCTCCTATACGACGAACATACGTGCAGGTTGGTCGAAGAACGGCAAGGCGACAGGCAACGCCATCACTTTGGGTGGTGCGACAGAAACCACGGCGGGATGTACACGGAGGCAGAGCCTGCGGCGGCTACGGCGGCAAGACAGGGGCGACGGCGGTGGATCATACAGCAGACAATACTGCAGGTAACAGCGAAGACAAGTCCAGCCTATACCATCAACAACTTTCAGAAGATGAAGTTTGATTTCTCGGTAACGGATCGCATCCGGCGATACGATGCTGTATGTGGATACGGAGCTTGTAAGACGAGACTTTCGACCGGAAGAGAGTCACGGTTGGCGGCATCCCCAGACTGGGTAATTCTCTTCCGGCAGGCACTAATGCACCAACACTTACTCTGTACAATGGCTTAGGTGCTCCGCTTACGTTGACGAACTATGCGCCATCGCTGTTGGGGAACGCTGGCGACTACGAATTCGGTACGTTTGCAAACGGCACACTCTGCATCGGGGACGATGACGAATGCGACACAGATCAAGCTCGCGGGCAATAAGTTCCAGAACGTGACGTTGCCTGTAGTGAATACTGCGAGCATCGTCGGTACACGGCGGCTATTCGTCTACGGCAATACGACGAATACGAATGTGATCACGGTGAACTCCGGCGCGCATACGAAAATGTGCGCGCGGGCTATACGGATGCGGTCAAGGGCGGCTCGGACAAGAACGAACTGACGTTTACAGGCACGGCGTCGGCGACAAATCTCTACGGCGGCTATACGACGGGCACGAGTGCCTCTGCTGTCGACCCTCAAGGCGGATGCTGCCGCAAAAAGCCGACGCGAAGGGCACACCGTCAATATCAGCGGCGGCACGGTCAATGCAAACGGCAAAGATTGCGGGCGGCTATATCGCGCAGAATACGACGCTTGCAACGCCTGCGGCATCGGCGGGGGATGCGGAAGGGCAACACGATCAACATCACGGGCGGAACGTTCGACGGCAATACCGTCATCTACGGCGGCTACCACCGAGGGCACGGGCAGGGCGACGGGCAACACCGTGAATCTCAAGGCGGACAGCCTTGCATTGGCGGTGCGTTCCTCTATGGCGGCGGTTCGAGCGGCTCTGCGTCCGACGTCACGTCGGACAACACGCTGAACGTCGCAGGGAAAGATATCACCGTGCGCGGCGTGGCGAACTTCGCCAAGATGAACTTTGACGTTTCGCATCGCATGCTAGCGACACGCTGCTCCGAGTGTCACGGGCGGCGCGACGGGAGGTCTTGACTGGGCGGGCGTCGAGGTCACGCCGGAAGGACTTTGCCTTCACGCCGAAGACCTACGAGAAGCGTCTCTTTACCCTCGCGGAAAATGCGCGCAGGCATCAGCTTCATGCAGGGACGACGAATACATACAATCCGATCGGCGCGAAGGAGCGCACGAACGGCGACTTTCTGAGTACGTCATCGACACGGACAACATACACGGTCACGCCCATGCGAAGTACGTCTATGTGGATGGCTCTCCGTTCAAGAACGATCGCGGCGGCGAAGTTCGAGACGGCGGACAGGACGAAGGATGCCGCATGGGCAGGACGCACCGCCGCCGGCAACAAGGTCGAAAAGAACACGCTCACCGTCACGGGTGGGTCTCTTAAGAATGCCGGCGTGTCCTCGTCGAGAATACCAAAGCGACAAGACGACGGACAGCCCCTGACGAGGCGATGCCGACGGAAACATGCTCATCCTCAAGAAGGACGGGGCAAATCCTGTTCCGACGATCACGGGGACGGGCGCGGGCAACGCCTACGGCGCGGAGGGTGCGGACGAAGGACGGAAACGCGACGACAATAAAGGCGATCCTCTCGGCAGGCTCTAGTCGCGGGCAGCGTCTACGGCGGCGCGGTCACGGCGACGGGCGCGACGGGCAAGGCGACGGGCAACAGCGTCACCATCACGGGCGATGCGACGGTCGGCGGCGATGTCTACGGCGGTTTGCGCGTGGCACGGGCGCGACCACGGGCAACACGGTGAACCCTCGGCGACGGCACGGCGGCGGCAGAAGATCACGCTCGCCGCCCGGCACGGCGAGCGTCACGGGCACGGTCTACGGCGGCGGCAGGGGCGACGTCCACGAACAACGTCCTGAACGTCAACGGCAAGTGCCACCGCGAAACATCCTGCACTTCGATAGGTGAACTTCAACTACGACAGCAGACGACGAACGCCGCGAGACCCCATACTGACGCTCTCGGACGGCGCGGCGACCGACTTCGACTGGAAGCAGTTCGCCTACAACGGCACGTGCGCCGACGTCGGGACGTCTCGTCCTCCTGCAGAACGCGGCGAACATCAACGTCGCGAACTATACGAGGCGCGAAGGAGCTGCGGGCGGCGGCGGCGACACGAGCGAAGCGACAATCGACACGAACAACTCGTCGGCGACTGCGACGCAGATCATCCTCGGCGGCTGACATTCAAGGGCGCGACTGCGTCGCTGATGCAGGCAGTGCGACGGAGGACGTCTGGGCGGACGCTCGTCATCGGCAACACGACGACGGGCAACACGCTCACTGTGAACGGCGCGACCACCGCGACGCCTGGCGGCCTGGACGGCGGGCACGGCGGGCACGTCGAAGGCGCGAAAAACAACAGCATCGGGCAACACGGTGAAGCCTCGCGGGCGCGCACGGTGCGCAACATCTACGGCGGCTTTACGTCGAGCACGGGCGGCAGCGCCACGAGGGCAACAAGGTCAATATCTCGGCGGCAGCATCGCCCTGCGTCAGGCGTCGGCGGCACGGTCTACGGCAGCTTTGTTTCTCATCCGGTGCGGGGCGATGCGACGGGCAACACGGTCACGATCACGGGCGCTCGACTGAAGGACGTCTATGCAGGCTATACGTACCGGCACGGGCAAGACGACGGGCAACACCGTCAACCTCGGCGACGGCACAAACGCCATGGCGAGCAGCACGAGCATCACGGGGACGCTCGCGGGCGGCAACTGGTACCACGCGACGGACAAACGCTGAACGTCAACACGAACGCCGCCGTCGGCAATATCAAGAACTTCGCAAGATCAGCTTTAAGCTCGACAGCGCCGTGAACGCTCCGACGCACTTCTCAAGCTCACCGACGGCAGCGCGACCACGATGACCTTTGACTGGGCGGGCGTCGACGTGACCCCTGCGAACTACACTTTCACGCCGAAGACCTACGAGAAGCGTCTCTGCACCCTCGCGAGAATGCCGTCGGCATCAGCTTCACGAAGAACGGCGACAACATCTTCCCGCTCGGCGCGAAGGGCGCAATGAGCGGCAGCAATCATGAGCACGCTCATCGACACGGACAACCATAGCGTCAACGCGACGCCGCGCGTATCTACGTCGACGGCTTCCCGGTTCATGACAATCAGGCGGCGGCGATACGGCGGCATGGATCGCATCACGGAGGCATGGGCGGGACGCACCGCCGTCGGCAACAAGGTCGAGGGCAACGCGCTCAAGGTCGAGGGCGGCACGCTGACGGCGGCAGCTCACGGCGGTCTTGTCGAGAACAACAAGCTCGGCGGGCGGACAGCCGCTACTACGGGCGATGCCGAGAAGAACACGCTGAACCGTCACGGGCGGCTCGGTGGCGGACGGCTGCACGTGCGAAAGGTCACGACGTAGATGACGGCGCGGCGAAGACCAACACGGTTGAAAATTTCGAGCGGCGCCGTTACAGGCAGCTCTACGGCGGCGCGATCACGGTTTACGCCGGCGCGACGAAGGACGCGACGGGCAACAGGTCAAGCTCACGGGCGGCGCTGTATGGGCGTCTCGCGGCGCACTCACGGGCGCGGGCGACCGGCAATGCGACAGGCAATACGCGTCACCTCATGGGAGCGGCGACCGTCGGCGGCAAATTTCCCGCGGGCTACACGCAGGAACGGGCGCGACCACGGCACATCGTGAACCTCGGCGACAAGACGGGGACGTTCACCGGCCTGTCACGGGCACGGTCGCGGGTGGCCTCGAACGCGAACAACGTCACGGGCAACGTTGAACATCATCACGCAATGCGAACGTCGGGAACATCAAGAATTTCGAGAAGCTCGTCTTCGACCTCAACAGCACCGTCAACACGGCGAATGCCATGCTGAATCTGACGGGCGGCGCGGTGACGGGCAGTCTTGACTGGAGAGCTCGCGCAGTCAATACGGACAGCCTGACGAGCGCCGCGACCAGACGTATGAGCCGTACCGGTGAAGCTTATGGAGAACACATCCGGCATCAGCTTCCAGGGCACGGACAACGCACACACAGACGCTGGGCGGCGGGGGAAATCCGCCGTGACGGAGGAAAGCTCAGACACGTCATCGATACGAATAACAGCCTCGGCCGGGTGCGACGGCGCAGCATGGAAGGCTACCAGTTCAAGGGGCAACACAGGCAGCTACGCGGCGCGGACGCACGCACGCCGAGGTATGGTCGGGGCGCACGAAGATCGGCAATCGGGTCGAGGCAATCGCTCACTGTCCGGCGGCTCGCTCACGGCGGCGGTACGTACGGCGGACTTGTCGAGAACACGAAGCGCAATATCGCCATGACGGGACAGCTCCTGACGACGGGCAGCGCGGCGGAGAACACGCTGAGCTCGCGGGCGGCCTCGATCAAGGACGGCTACGTGCGGATGTGCGCACGAAGGAGGGCGGCGCCGAGAAAAACACCCGTGACCAGCCGGCGCCGGCACGCGACAGGCAATGTCTACGGTCAGCGCTCACGCGCCGCAGGCGCGATCGGTCAGGCGACGGCAACGCGCGGTCACGATCACGGGCGGCGCTGTCACGGGCAACGTCCATGGCGCGGCGCTCAGCGGGCGGACGCAGCGGGCGAGGCGACGAAGAACATCGTCAACATCTCCGCAGGCACGGTCGGCGGTACGGTCTACGGCGCGAAGAACGCCGGCACAGGTGCAGCGACGGGGAGCACGATCACCATATCACGGGCGGTACGCTCCACGGATGTCTACGGCGAGTACGCGCGGCGTCGGGTGCGACGACGGGCAGCTGACGTCAACCTCGGCACGGCAGATACGCCCGCCGGTGCGGCAGGTACGCCTGTCGCGGCGGGAAACGTCCATCGGCAACATTTACGGCGGCAATCAGGCGCTCTGTCACGCGCAAATGTGCTCAACGTTTATGACTCCGTGACGGCGGCGAATGTCGACAAGTTCGAGAGAAAGTGAACTTCAACGTCACTGCGAACGTCGCGCGGCAGGAGTACGCTGCTGACGCTCACGAACGGCGGCGCTACCGCATATCGACGCTGGAAACACGATGGCGCTGAACAATCTGAACGCTCTCGTCGGCGAGCAATATGACGGGGCATCTTCGGCACCTCGTGAACAGCACGGGCAACGTGACCTCGACATACCGGGCACGGGCGCGATCGAGAGGAAGAAGGACGGCGACTACGAGTATGTCATCGATACGGATAGCACAGCGCACGGCGAAGAAGGTCGACGTGACGGGCTACGTTTCAACAATACAGAACGCGATCGTGCGTCCGGCACAGATGCCGAAGTATGACGCATTTCTGCACAGGTCGGCAATACCGTCACGAAGAACAAGCTCACCGTCACGGGCGGCGCTGACCGCCGTCTACGGCGGCATTGCGGAGAACTTCGAGCACGTTACGGGCGGCACGGAAAAGCCGACGGGCGATGCGGACGGAAAACACGCTGATTCTGGCAACGCGCGCAAGCGTCACCAAGGCGCATACGGCGCAGATGTCCGCACGCTCAGCGGAAATGCGACGAAGAACAGTGTCACCCTCGCCGGGCGGCGCCGTCACGCGAAGTCCCCACGGCGGTGCGCTCGATCAAGGCGGGCGCGACAGGCAGCGCCACGGGCAAACACGGTCACCATCACGGCGGCACGGTCGGCGGCGATGTCTATGCGGGGCGCACGAGCAGCACGGGCAGAGACGACGGGCAACACCGTGAGCCTCGGCGACGGCACGACGTCGCGGTCGCCGCGGCACGACTGTCACGGGCGTCATCTACGGCGGCAGCGCGCGGCGATACAACGGGCAACGTGCGTTGAACGTCAACGCCAAGGGCGTCACGGCGGGCAGCGTCGCGAACTTCGCGAAGACTCAGGTTCAAGATCGACAGCATGTCGCCGACGGCGACGATGTCCTGACGCTCACGCAGAACACCCGCTTGCTCACTGCAGCATCGAGGAGCCGACCCCGCGGTCATGCCTCCGGCTGGCAAACACGATGGAAAAGACGGCGATCTGATCAAGATGAACGGCAGCACACTGAACTCACCGGCATACGCCGGGCAGCAGCCGCAGTCAGCGGGGGCGATGTCGAGTACGCCTACAAGACGGACAACGATGCCGTCTCGACGACGGGATCGCTTGACCCTTTGCTCTACAAGTGGCAGAATGCGGGCGTCGAGATTAACAGTAACGCTTTGCCGATGTTCTGGCGGTAAGTCCACCCCTCGGCACGACGGGCGAGACGCTCGAGAACAAGCTCACGCCCAAGACGGAGCGACTACGAACGCCGTCGCGGGTGACACGCAGACGCATGAACGGTACGGCGACGGGCAACACTCGTCAAGATGAGCACGGCACGGCGACGAATGCCGTCGGCGGCAAGACCCTCGCGGGCAAAGCTCCCGGGCAACACGGCGGAAGCTGTGGCGGCAATGTCACGAACCTCAAGGGCGCAGAGAGCATCAGCGGTCTCGTGCAGGGAAAACCATGCCAAGATCACGGCGGGAACAGTCGGCACGCCGTCGGCGCTGAAAGCACGAATGGCGCTGCCGCAGGAAATGATGTCACCATCACGGGTGGCATGGTCACGAACGCCATGGGTGCCCATACTCTTGCGGGGGATGCGGCGGAGAACCATGCGGTCATCTCGGGCGGCACGGTCACGGGCAGCTCGGAAGGGCGCACAGAGCGCGGGCAAGGCGGTGAAGAACACCGTCGAAGAACGCGGAGGAAACCTCAGCGGCGCGTCGGTTGCGGGTGTAGAGGCAGCCGGCGATGCCGAAAAGAACAGCGTCACCATCACGGTGACGCCGACGTCGAACGCTGCAACCGTCATCACGGGAGCGCTTACGGGCGGCAGTGCTGTCAACAATACGGTGAACATCATGCCAATGTGACCGGCACTATCATGGGCGCACAGGCGAGCGGTGCCGCTACGCAGGACGTCATCAACATTGAGAATGCGACCGTCACGGGCACCGTCACGGGCGGCAGCGGGCGGTGACGGCGATAATATCATCAACCTCAAGGGCGCGACCGTCAACGGCGATGTCGTCGGCGGCGCGGCAGGGATACCGGGGAATACGCTTGCCGTTCGCTACAGTGCAGCGCATCCGACCTCGCACATCAACGATTTCAGCAACATCAAACGGCTGCATCCCATTTGGGCGGGGAGGTCGACAGCATACACCGACGCTCCTGCAGCTCGATGCATTGACGAAGGACATCACAAAACTCGTCTCGGGAAATCGGTGTGTATCGGGACGTGCGAACGTCTCACTGTCGGCGATACGATCAGCCTGGCGAAGGTTGTGCCCGGCGAACGCTCACCATGGGCAGCCGACTGCGGCAACAAGACAACGGGGATGCAGGGGCGTCTCCCTCTACGAGTTTGCATTGACCAACCGCAGCACGGATGAGCTGGTGCAAAGGTGCTCAAAGGTGCCGTGAACGAAAAGAACAAGTCGTTCGCAGAGACGAGCGCGCGGCGACAGATTTCATCAATCGCGGTGCCGACCTTCTGGCGGGCGCCGGATATCCGTGCGCGCAGGAAAGCCGCCGGCGATAAGATGGATGGCAAGATGCACGGCTACCATATCTGGGCAGCGAATGAGTCAGGGCACGATGCGTGCCGAGACCGGCTCCTATGCCGACACGAGGTTACAATCTCAGTCTAGGATGGGCAAAGGAGCAAAATATAAAGGCGGGCAAGCTGCTCTTTACCCTTCGTGGAGGTACGGGAAAGGCTCGTATGACTCTATCTTGACGATCGGAACGCATGGCAGCGGCAAGATTAGCTACCTCGGCGGTGGCGTCATGGGCGCACAGAAGGCAAATGGTATCTGGGCAGAAGCGGCGCTCCATGCCGGACGCGCACAAGAGCGACTATGCCAGGAAGCATCTTGCGGGAACGACCCCGCGCCATGCAGAATCTGGGTCAAGCGGATATCATGCCGCACATTTTGGTATCGGCAAGATGCGAAAGATCGGCGCGAGCGACGGGCTCAACACGTACCTGCGGTATTTTCTATTCGAAGCAGGATGGGATGAGCGCGCAGCTCAATACGGGCGAGGACTATGATTTTGTGCAGTCGCATCGCATCGTCTGGCCTCGGCTTTACCTACTGCACCGCGAGAATGCCGGCAAGAGCTCGCAGGGCTTGCCTATGAGTATGAGTTCGATGGCACGGCAACGGCGTCGTATCAGGGCTTTAATGCACCGAGCCCCTCGCTCACAGGCGGAAGCGTGATGGTCGAGCCTGGCTACCGTTTTGCCGAGGCATGACGTGTCCTATGATCTGCGCCATGACGGGATGGCAGAAACGTCGCAGCCGTACGACGGGCGGCGCACAGGTGAACTGGGCGTTCTAATCGATTGAGTATCCCCGCTTTACGAAGAGAAACCTCTATAGGGTTGTTTGACGAAGCTCCCTGTTTTTCGTCGAATGACCCTATTCTTCTGCGTATGTGCCATATTGAGCGGGTTATTGCTATAATAATACGGTAGATAGGTACGTTATAGGGTCGGAGGTGGCTGTTATGTTTCGTCCATTGCCATTTTAATTTGAAGGAGAATGCCGAGAAGGGCAGGAGATGCTGAGCAAGGCGTTGGATACGGTGATGGAACATTCCTTCAATCCGTTGGACAAGGTCGGCGGCGTGCTCTTCCGTTTCGTGTCGATGATGTGATCGATGCGGAGACGCAGTACGAGATCTTCGCCGAGCTGCCGGGCTTCTCAAGGATGCGATCGAGGTATCGTACAGTGAGGACTACCGGCTGAAAGATCAAGGCAGAGCGCAGTGCACTGATGTTCCGGAGACGCGGTACCTCCTGCCACGAGCGCAGGACGGGGCTTTTGAGCGCTCTTTCCTCATCGACGATGTAAACGATGCGGATGTATCCGCTCCTATGAGGCGGGCATTCTTCGCGTGATCCTGCCGAAGCTGTGCGGAGAAGCAGTCGCGCCGCATCTTTACGATACAATAATTTCGGACGGGAGCAGATCGAGAGAGGTAGAACGGGAGGACGTTATGTCGGAGGATCGCGATTGGGAGCTTTTCAAGCAGAAGCTCAAGGCAAAAGACGGAGATCGATCTGGATCTCTACAAAGAGCCGCAGATGAAGCGCCATATCAACAATCTGATCACGCGCGCCGGCTACAAGGAGTGCAGCGAGTGCTTTGACCGTGTGTGCAGGAACAAGGATGATTTTGCGCGTTTATCGAGTATCTGACAATCAATGTGCGGAGTTCTTCCGCACGCCGGAGAAATTGGCAAGCTCGAGGACGGATGTCATCCTGACCTCCTAAAACGCTCGTCGAAGCTCAATATCTGGAGCGCTGGCTGCTCCATCGGTGCGGAGCCGTACTCACCTTGCCATCATTATGAAGGAGATGACGCCCGGGACGCGTCACCGTATCTCTTGCCTCTGATCTCGATATCGAGATTCTGGCGAAGGCGAAGCGCGGCGTCTATACGGCGGACGGATCAAGAGCATGGCGCCCGAGACGTCGCCGCAAGTACTTTGATGTCGTGGACGGCGACCACTATGCGCCGTCAAGCAGGAGATCAAAGAGTAGATCGAGTTCAAGCGACACAATCTCCTGCAGGATAAGTTCGAGACGGGCTTCGATCTCATCCTCTGCCACCAATGTGGTCATCTATTTCACGGATGAGGCAAGGAGCAGCTCTATCGCCACTTCTTTGAGGCGCTGAGACACGGGCGGTATTCTCTTTGTCGGTGCGACGAGTCGATTCTCAACCTCCGCAAGATGGGGTATGCGAGTTTTCAGCCGTTCTTTCATCAGCGGTACCGCCTGAGTCATGAAGGGCGCACCGCAGCTCACGCAGGAACAGCGGTGCGCTGCTCCTGCGTGAGGTCAAGTGGGCAGAGGAAAAGTCAGCGGCGTACCGTGCCAGCGTTCGACGCGCCAGTGTGAGCTGTGCTGACGTGCAGGATTTCGCAGATGTGTCACGGCTGCCGTTTTTGGATGTCGTGGCAGAGGAGGGGCGAACGCCCTTTTTCATGCTTACGCTGCCCTTGTCGGGGCTTATGCGCGTGAGTGTGCTGCGGATACCGCGGTGCGTAGGCGGGCAGGTGCACTGCTATACGCAGGGGAGTGTGGCTCGGCAGGTCGGCAGCTGACAGATATGCTCCGTACCTGCGGCGTGCACCGTGCGAGTACAGGGTGTTGCTCGCCGGGAATGCTGCGGACAGCCGCACACTTGATCTCCAATATGCGCTCGACGGGCTCGGCGCGACGGTTCTTCCTGTGCCTCGGCGGCAGATGCTGTGCGGCTCATGGACGCTGTTGTGCCTGACTACGGTGATCGCATGGGAGCAGGATCTTCCTCTGCTCGAAGAGATATTGGAAGGACGGCACTCTATCGGCTGATCTCCATCGGTGCACACCACGTCCGCAGGAGCGTACGCATCGGATGGCGGCACGCATGGAGCGCGTCATACGCACATCTTTACGCGCGCCTCGATGGGGGTGCTGATTGGATGCAGCGACGATGATGGTGCGGGCATTCATCTCGATGGACGTCTGCTTTTTGCTGAGAAATCATCGATGCAGCAGTACCAGGGCCCTGCTGCGGATGGGAGCGTGTGGGGAGCTTGGTCCTCTCCTCACTGACGGCTGAGGCTGAACCTGTCCTGCGCTGTCGTACGGGACTGCACGTGCGCCTCTACGAGAGCAGGATCATAGGGGATATGAGCAGGTGCGGATGGTGGAGGAGTGATATGATGGCAGATGAACGGCTGATTGCTGCACTGGATGTCCATACACGCGAGGCTGTAGAGACTGGTCGGACAGTTGGGGGACAGTGTTTCCCTACTACAAGGTGGGCATGGAGCCTTCTATGCGCTCGGCGGTGACGTGGTTACGTGGCTGAAAAGGAGAGGAAAGAAGGTATCTCGATCTAAAGCTGCACGATATACCGAATACGCAGCAGGCGGGCTCTGCTCTCTGCTGCGTCTGCGTCCCGACATTCTGAATGTCCATACGGCGGGTGGTCTGCGCATGATGCGGACAGCAGCAGAGGCGCTGCACCGTGCGGCAGAGGAGGAGAGGGCGTCCCCGTCCGAAGCTGATCGGTGTGACGGTGCTCACGAGCATGGATGCGGAGGACTGGACGGGGCCTCGGTCATGCAGGAACCGTCGCGGATGCAGTGCTGCGCCGTGCATTGCTGGCGCAGGAGGCGGGACTCGATGGTGCCGTTGCCTCTGTAGAGGCGGAGGCGATTCGACGCCTGCACGAGATTTTTGGATCGTGACACCGGGGGATTCGTCCCTGCTGGTGCGGCGCACGACGATCAGCGCAGGGTGATGACTCCGGCGGCAGCCTTCGCGCTGGTTCGTGCGCAGATTGTAGTGGGGCGTGCCATCTATGCGGCGGAGGATCCGCGTGCGGCACGCAGAGGCTGTTTTGAAGGAGTTGGAGGAGATATGATGACGCAGGATGAGGTGCGCGCACTGCTGGTTCAGACGGGCGCGATTATGCGACGGGCATTTTCTGCTGACATCAGGGGCCGCTACAGTCCCGCACTATGTGGAGAAGTTTAACGTCGCGCAGCATCCGCAGCATGCGCAGCAGCTCTGTGGAGGCGATGGCGGAGAAGTTCAGGATGCGCGGATTGAGACGGTCGTTTACCCGTGACGGGCGGCATCCTGCTTGCGCATGAGACGGGAAAGGCACTCGGAACCCGTGCAATCTTCACGGAGCGCGTGGACGGCAAGATGACATTCCGCCGCGGTTTCTCCCTGCGTGAGGGCGAGCGCGTGCTGATTGTCGAGGACATCGTGACGACGGGCGGCCTGATCAAAGAGGTGATCGACGTGGTGAAGGCGGCGGGCGCTGTCCCCGTGGCGGTCTCGATGCTTGCTGACCGCAGCGGCGGCAAGGCGACATTCGGCGATGTGCCTGCCGACCGCCTCCTCACGATGGATGTGGAGACCTATACGCCCGAGGCACCGTCCGCTCTGCACCAAGGGAATCCCTGCGACGAAGCGCGCGGTCGTACGGGCAAGTAAGGGACGCGTATGATGGCGGAGGAGTTTACGAAGGAAAGTAGACGAAGCGCTTGCGCTGCTGGACAGTGCTCTGATACACTGCCGAAGGAATTGGACGGGTTTACGCTCTCCAAGATGCGGCAGGGAACATGAGGGGCAGTATGATTTCTTTCGCTATGACGCGCCTGCAGAGCACCGTGCGATCGTGGGCTTCTATGACGACGGCACAAAGACCTACAAGATGCGTGTTGCGGTCGGGGTGGTGAGTTTTGCCCTGTCCTCCTTTGTCTGTGGGGATTTGGAGACGTTCGGGCGGGAGCTCACACGGAATCTGCCGCTGTGACGGCGGAGCTGCATGCGGAGGCGCTGGCGACGCAGGAGCTCGCTCCCGTGTGCGATGCGATCCGTACGTGGGCGTATGGCGCGGCTCTTGCCGAGGAGATGGAGGGCTTTTCGCCCTTCGTCCGACCTGCGGCTCCGGCACAGCTGACGAACGGTTCATTCCTCATCATCGACTATGTGGACTTTGCCAAGGGGAATGACGTCGGCATCTATTATAACTGCTATCGCAATGAGTTCTTCGGTGAGTACCACGTGGGAGGGATGCCTATGAGCTATGACTTGATGCGTCTGATCTGGAGGAGCTGGAGCAGCGGCTGGAGCTGTATCTCGTGCGCCATCTGCATCTTACAGCGGAACAATGGGCGAGTGAGCAGGAGGAAAAACGCGGATGATGGAAACGGGAGGACATTGTGCAGAGAGCTGAACTGGAGCAGTCTGCGGGCGGATGTACTGGCACGTGCGCGCAATGTGTTTGAGCGCATGGATGCAGTCGCGGAAGAGAACACGAAGAAGGTGCTCGATGCGATGCGGAATCGCATGCTCCGATGCGCATTTCAACGAGCGCGGGCTATGCGTACAGCGATCTCGGGCGCGAGAAACTGGATGAGTCTATGCGCACGTCTTTGGTGCGGAGCGTGCTCTCGTGCGGACGTGCAGTTCGTCTCGGGGACGCACGCTCTCGCGACGGTCTTGTTCGGATTCTCCGTCCCGGCGACCGCCTTGTCTCCATCACGGGTACACCCTACGATACGATGCAGACGGTGATCAGGTGGGCGCACGAAAGCTGCGGATCGCTGAGGGAGTTCGGTGTCTCCTACGATGAACTTCCCGCGTATGAGGGGCGCGTGGATCTGACGGCATCGCACGTATCGTGACGCCCGAGACGAAGGTGGCACTCGTTCGCGTTCGGCGCGGCTACAGTGAGCGTCAGCCGCTCGGCATTGCAGATATCCGTGCCGTCAGCGCGCGCATCAAGGCGGCGAATCTCAAATTGTATTGTCTTTGTGGATAACCGCTACGGCGAGTTCGTGGAGATGGAGGAGCCGACGGCAATCGCGGATGTGGACATTATGGCGGGTCTCTCATCAAGAATCCCGGCGGCGGACTCTGCTCCGACGGGCGGCTATATCGCAGGGCGCAGTGACCTCGTCGAGATGGCGTCCTACCGTCTCACTGCACCGGTATGGGCGATGAACTCGGTGCAAGTCTCATCTCGAATCGCCTCCTCTTTCAGGGGCTGTTTTCGTGCCCCGCGTTGTGGCACAGGCACTCAAGGAGCGGTCTTTGCCGCTGGTATCTTTGAGGGGCTTGGCTGCCGTACGTTTCACGCTTTGACGAGGTGCGCGGCGACATCATCCAGGCGATTGAGCTCGGGGATGCGGCGCGGATGAAGAGCGTTTTGCACGTGCCATTCAGGCGATGTCCCCGGTCGATGCATTTGCCGCACCCGAGCCGTGGGATATGCCGGGCATACCGATCAGATCATCACGGCGGCAGGGACGTTCGTGCAGGGGCGTCGAGTCGTCTGAGTGCCGATACCCGCATGCGCGCGCCATATTGCATCTATCTGCAGGGCGGGCTGACGTTTGAGCATGCCGCGCTCGGCGTGATGCGTATACCGCAGAAGCTATCCTGACGCAGTAGATTTCACTGGGAGGAAATGAATGCGCAGCATGCTGCTCAGAGGCTCGAGTGCCTCATTTTTCCTCTCCGCGGCAGTACGAGCGAACGATTGAGCAGATGAAGCGATTGGTCGCCGACGAGGGCTTTATCCTCGTGGAGGGAACCTGTCCTCTCGGAGAAGAGAAAAAGATGGATGTCGGGTGGACGACATCATCGATCATGTGATTCAGTGTCCGACGTGCGACAAGTCATTCACCTGCGCTGTCAACTACGTACCGCGGCGGGGGATCGTTCCGTCGAGGACGGTAGTATAGTTCTCAATGCGCTGCAGCTCATTCGCGAGGATGAGGGCTGTTTTTGTGTCAGTTCAGTTTTCCGGATATTTTTGCAGTTTTAAGGATATTATTCTATCGCAAATATTTGTATAATACATACAATTAAATAAATAATAGTGTGATCGTGCATATTTTCGATTGGAGGAGTGAAAGATGTGCGTAGCGATAGAGATCGAGAATGCCGTCAAGAAATACGGTGAGCTCACGATTATCCCGGGGATCACGGAGCATATCCGAAATGGAGAGTTTTTACCCTGCTTGGTCCCTCAGGCTGCGGCAAGACGACGCTCCTGCGCATGATCGCAGGATTCAACAGCATCGAGGGCGGCGACATCTGCTTCAACGAGAAGCGCATCATGACATTCCGCGCATCAGCGCAACATCGGCATGGTGTTCCAGAGCTATGCGATCTTCCCGCATCTCACCGTGCGGAGAACGTAGAATATGGGCTGAAGCTGCGTGAGGTGCCAAAGGCGGAGATGAAGGAGCGCGTCGATAAAATCCTCGACGTGGTACAGATCACGGACTATCAGGATCGCCCTCCCGAACGTCTCTCAGGGCGGTCAGCGGCAGCGCGTTGCACTTGCCCGTGCCATCGTCATCCATCCGGAGCGTACTGCTCGTGGATGAACCGCTTTCCAATCTCGATGCAAAGCTGCGCGTGGAGATGCGTTCGCGATCCGCGCAGTACAGAACAGGTCGGCATCACGACGGTCTGCGTCACCCACTGATCAGGAGGAGGCACTCTCCATCTCCGACCGCATCGCTGTCATGAACAAGGGCGAGATTCAGCAGACGGCGCGTCCGCAGACCATCTACGAGCGCCGTGGAACATCTTTTGTCTCGACCTTCATCGGGCACTCCAATCTCTTCCGCGCCACGGTGAAGCGGGCGGGAGAAGACGAGCGTCGTCCCTCGCAGTCGGCTGGGAGATGCCCATGGAGGGCATCGAGGATGCGGCAGAGGACGGAATGGAGGTCGTCGTCTCCGTGCGCCCCGAGGAACTGTCCATTCAGTCCGAAAGGACTCTCGTGCGAGGTGCGTACAAAGGTGTTCCTCGGCAAGTACATCAACTACAGCCTCGGTTTCGCCGATGAGATGATCCTGCCGCATCAGGCATCCATCGAGTTCTCACAGGATCTCTAGCCATGCCGAGCAGCAGCTGGAGGTCGGGATACGGTCTGTCTGCGTCCCAATGCAAAGCGTGCAATGTGTCTTCACGGCAGACGGCTCACGCAATATTTTGAAGCGATGTGGTGCACTATGAGTAAGCATGGCGTGCGCCCTCGACTTCTGACGGGCATCACGGCTCTGTCGATTGCCGTGTTCGGACCTCTTCCTCATCTATCCGCTCTTTTCCCTCTTCATCTCGGCGTTTCAGGATGCCGTCACGGGGAGTCTACGCTTGAGCACTTCACATTTCTTCGAGCGAAAATATTACTTATCAGTCGATGATCAACAGTTTTCAGCGTGACTACCTGTGTGACGGTGCTTATCGCATCGATCGGAACGGCACTCGCGTCACTGTATGAGCACTTTCCCGTGTGCGCGGCAAGACGGCACCAGATCATCATCATCTCGTTGCTCTCACCGCCTTCATCGGCGCGTACTCATGGATTCTCATCGGCGGGCGCAGCGGCATTTCCTGACACAGTGGCTGCAGACGACGTTCCACTATGAGTTCCCGTCGATCTACGGTTTACAGGTATTCTGCTCGTGCTGACGCTGAAGCCTCTATCCATTCATCTACCCCTTGCCGCCGGTGCGATGAAGAGCATCGATGCGGCGCTGTTGAGCAGCAGAGAGTCTTGGCTGCAGCGGCATCCGCAAAGTGGCGACGGTCATTGTACCGCTCATCACACCGACCATTCTCGCAGGGGGCACTCATGGTGTTTATGAATGCGATGGCGGACTTCGGTACGCCGATGCTGATCGGTGAGGGGGTTCAACGTCATGCCCGTCGCGATCTACTCGGAGTTCATCAACGAGGTCGGCGATCAGGCGAATTTCGCGGCAGCGATGGCGGCGATCATGGTCGCCATCACTTCGACGATCTTCCTGCCGCAAAAGTATGTGGTGAGCCGCAAGTCGTTTACGATGAGCTCCCTGCGCCTGATTGCGGTGAAAGAACTGCACGGTGCACGGAATGTACTGATGCACCGCCATCTATCCGCTTTGTTGCGCTGTCGCTCATCCCGGCTCGTTGTGGTCTACACCTCATTCCTAGAGACCAAAACGGTGCGGTCTTTACGGGCGGCTACTCACTTGAGAGCTATACTTGACGATCTTCAGCAGCCTGGGGACGGCGATCTCGAACACCCACCTTTACAGTACGGCTACCATCCTCATCATCGTCTTCCTTGGCACGACGGTCGCTTATCTGACAACGCGGCGCAAGAGCTTGCTCACGGACATCATCGATACGCTGACGATGTTCCCGTACATCATCCCGGGCTCTGTTCTCGGTATCACTCTGCCCTCGCGTTCAATGAAGAACCGCTGCTCCTCTCGGGGACGGCACTCATCATCATCATCTCTCTCGTGATCCGTCGCCTCCCGCATACCCTGCGCTCAAGTTCGCGATTCTCTATCAGATCAGCCTGAGCATCGAGGAGGCATCCATCAGCCTTGGTGCGTCTCCGTTGAAAACTTTCTTTAAGGTGACGGCGGTGATGATGCTCCGGGTGTCATGAGCGGCGCGATCCTCGTGGATTACGGCGATCAATGAGCTCAGCTCCTCGGTCATCCTCTTCACGGGTGCGACCAAGACCATGTCGGTCGCCATCTACACGGAGGTCATTCGCGCCAGCTACGGTACGGCGGCGGCACTCGACGATCCCGACTCACGACGATCGCCGCGATGCTGATCTTCCCGCGTGTCGGGCAGCCGCGACGTTACCCTCTAATGCGTTTCTTTTCGCACGTTCCTGATGATGTTATAGGTTTGCGTTTTGTCAAAGGAGGTCATCTCATGCGATTCGTAAGGTGATTGCCGCCGTCGCGGCATCCTCGTCCTCGGCACCGCGCTCAGCGGCTGCGGCGGCGGGAGCGGTGGTGAGAAGCAGGCGGCAAAGGCGGACGACAACAGTCCGTCATCTACTGCGCTGCATCCGTTTCGTTTTCATCAACCCTTTAACAGGAGTTTGAGAAAGAGAGCGGTGTAAAGGGCTGGAGGTCATCGCCGCTGGTACGGGGCGAGCTCCTAAAAGCGCGTCGAGTCCGAGAAGGCAACCTCCGGGGATATTTTCTGGGGGCGGCTCACTCAATACGATGAAGCCGAAGGCGGCACTCTTGAGAACTATACTTCGGTGAACGAGGATCGCATTCAGCCCGCGTTCAAGAACACCGAGGGTACGGATGACGCGCTTTTCACGGATATTCCGAGCGTTATCATGATCAATACGAACTCATCGCGCGATGTGAAGGTTGAGGGCTATGAGATCCGCTGAACCCTGCGCTCAAGGGCAAGATCGCGTTTGCCGATCCGTCGAAGTCCTCGTCCTCCTATGAGCATCTCATCAATATGCTCTATGCGATGGGGAACGGCGATCCGGACAAGGGCTGGGACTATGGAAGCTCTGCCGCACCTGGACGGCAAGCTCCTCTCCGGTTCGTCTGCCGCCCACAAGGGCGTTGCTGACGGTGAGTACGCTGTCGGTCTGACCTTTGAAGAGGGCGGCGCGAATACGCCGCGACGGCGCTCCCGTCAAGCTCGTCTACATGAAGGAAGGCGTTATCTCAAAGCCGGGACGGCATCTAGTATCATCAAGAATGCAAACACATGGAGAATGCGAAAGTTCATCGACTTCATCACGAGCAAAGAGGCACAGAGCATCATCGCCTCGCAGCTTCATCGCCGCAGGGTGCGTTGACGGTGGATCCGCCTGTCGGACCTCCTGCCGAAGAGATCAGATCAAGATCATCGATGATAATGTAGCACGGTTGTCGGGAAGAACAAGAAGTCGGTGGCTGGACAAAGCTCAAGGGACATCTTCACGAGCGTCCAGTAAACGCTGTGTGAGGATAATCTAAAGATACCGAGGCGCAACACCTCGGTATTTTGCTTTTAGTCCAAACTCTGGTATAATGGGGTCAGATCGTTAATTATTTGCTGTGCTGTAGAGGAGGGAGTGCGCGCAGAATTTCAAGATGAGAGTGCGTAGTGCCACTCCTCCGTATGCCATTGTGCCCGCCGTGCTCATCACGGTGATCTGTCTGTTGCTGGCGGCAGTATACTGGCAACGGAATGTCGTCGCCCACACGGAGGAGGAGGTACACTGCGGGCGACGGGGAAATCTTTACGGAGCTGACGCAGGACTATCGCAGGGCATGCGCCGCAGCGATCACGCGGGCGGACTCGATGGATTCCATGCGGGCGGAAATGGACGTCGCCGCGATGGAGCGCATCGACGCAGCTCAACCGCTGCGTCTCCTGGCCGCATTTCTTTCCTCCCTAGACGCGAGCAGCACGTGCTCTTTCCACAGAGCAGGAAGTTCCGCCTATCTTCGCGTCAATGCACCTGGGGCGTACTCGCGCATGGAGCAGCAGGAGGAGAGGTGGCGAGTTTGTCCCAGACGCAGTCGCAGGATTGGGACTATGTTGTCGGGCAGGCAGTTCGCTATGCTCGAGCACGGGGACGCCGCGTCGACGATCGAAGGCTATGCCGTCTCTGTATCGTGCCCGCTGCGCGGGAACTGGGAGCGGCATTGTTACGAGACGCGGGGAAGTTGCACTTCTACGTCAGTACCGACCGCGCGGAACGTGCACCATTTGTCTGGTGCCCACACTGCGGGACAGTGCGTTTCAAAATCGTGCCCGCGTTGGACGGCGAGACGGGGCTGGTCAGCGTGGATGGGCAGCACTATTATGCGGGCATCTGAGGTGCTGGACGGGATTTACCATCTGTGCGCTTTTCCGCTCGGCAGTCGAATCGCTCCAACTTGCGACGCGGCGATTCTTCTCCGGCGTCTTTTTGCTCATGCTGCCGCTGATTGTCGTCAGTGTGCGGCGTGAGACGCGCGATACATGACACAGGCGGTCAGCGCGAAATCGTGGATGCGCCTCGCGCGGTGCGCCACGGCGATCTGCAGAGGAGACTTGCGATCCGCTCAGATAATGAGTTTGAGGGAGATCGCCGCTTCGCCTATAACCGCATGGCGGAGAGCGTCCGCCTGATGCGTGCAAAGGAACGAGGAGGAGGCGCGCGCACGGGTTATCTCGGAACTCCGCCAGCTTGAGTCACAGTCAATCCGCGCACTTTCTCTTTTAACACGCTTCTTGAGATATCACCGCTCATGACGAAGCTCGCCTCGACGATGCCGTGCGCATGATTTCTGCTCTTCGACACCCTGCGCTACAGCATTGACAATCGTGTGCGGCAGGTGACGTGCCTCGCCGAGGATGCTCCGCCATTTGGAACGCTATATATTGAGATTCAGCGGCTGCGTTTTGGGACGCGTTTTTCCCATCGCGAGGAGATGGAGGAAGGGCAGAGACTTGTCTCGTCGGAAGCTAGTTTCCTTCCAGCCCGTTGTGGATGCCATCCACTATGGTGCGGATGCAGAGAACATAGAATCGTGTCGCAGCGGATGACCATGGAGAGCAGAGCAGCTGCATATTGTCATTGAGGACAGAGGGCTGGGGATGGATGAACGCTGCATCGTCTGCGGACGACAGGAGGGAGAACGCCCAGCATACGGGGCTTTATGTAATATCGACTGTCGGATCAGCCTGCTCTATGGCGCAGGATACGGTGTGCAGATTTCGTGCCCACCATCGGGCGGTACGCGCGTGGAGATGGTGCTGCTGGATTCGGCACAGCGGAGGTGATGAAAATGCAGCGTGCGTTGATTGTCGAGGATGAGGAGATCATCCAAGGGGCTGGCGCGTACCATTGACTGGGCGGCGATGGACCGTGTTGTCGTCGGTGATGCGCCGACGGTGCGGCTGGGCTGGAGCCGTTGCGTACGACGCATCCCGACATCCTTCCTGATGACATCCGTATGCCGCGCATGGATGGGATCACGATGGCAGAGCACGCACGCGATGAGGGGTCTCTGCCGCAGCTCATCTTCCGTTTACTATGCGGAGTTCGACTATGCAAAAGGCGATTGAACCCATGTGCCGCAGATTATTTGCTGAACCGATCAACGAGGAAGAACTAGCAGCGCTTCGCATCGCCTGCAGAGCGCGGAAAGAACAACAGCCTGCTCCGCCTCGGAGGGACTTGATTGGGCACGATATTTTCGATGACGGGCTGAACCCTACGTCCGCCATGCGATGGAGCGGATTCGCAGCGATTATCATGAAAACTCAGCATTGAACAGCTGGCGGAGGTGCTGCGGAGGCAAGAGTTATCTCAGCCGCAAGTCTAAGGAGACGACAGGACAGATATTCTCGAGGCGCTGACGCGAGCGTCTGCACGCAGTAAATCAGCTGCATCAGGTGGTATCGCGTCTACGAGGTCGCTGGAGGCGAATGGACGGCGACTATAAGAATTTTTGCGTGTTCAAAAGTATATGCACACGTCGCCGCGTGCCTTTATGTGAGCGGTAAAAATAGAACCACGTATGAAACGTAGCTTCATTTTCGCGAATCAGTTTCATTCGGGGAATGCGAGACGAGAAGCATCTTAAACGGCACATCTTTTGTCGCATAGACGGAAATGCGGGTGGTTGGCGGGCATGACGATGCTCTCACCTGCGTGGAGTTCGTACTTCACCGTCGATGGTGATGATGCCCGCGCGTCGAGCGCCGTGACGAACGCGTTCCTGGATTCAGGTGCGATGCCTCGCCCTCGGCGAAGGCAAAGAGTGATGCTGAGACCTTTTCCGGGACGAGTCTTGTTGACAACCTGTCCGTTCGCATAGGCAACCTGATCCTGAGCGAGCACTTCTGTGTGCAATATTGTTTAAGATTACAATCCCTCCTTTGTTGGTGACAGTATAGTACGATTTCGTCAAAAAGTCAAACAAAGGAAAAGGAATAATATTTATTCATATAGAGAAAAGCAATACTGTTTCTCTCATTGCGCATTTTCGGTTGTCAAACGACGCGTCATGCCCTATAATGGCGAGATGGATTGTATTTAAGAAAACTGATGGAGGAGGTTATGTCATGGCGCTCAGTCGCGAGGAAGTATCGCAGAGGTCAAAGAAGCTGGCAGAGGCACGGTCTCGGTCTATGCGGGACTGAAGGAGAGGCGTGAGCATTTTCGCGCACAGCGGGCACAGCGAGGAGCACGCTTCCTTCCACAAGCGTGGTCGAGGAATTGAAGGGCGATGCGCTGACGATTGATCAGGTCACTCGGATTTATACTGGATTTCACCGGACGGTGTCAAGGGTCTTTGCATGAAAAGAAGCGCAGGAACCGCAGCTGCTGCAGAAGAAGGCAAAAGGAGCGGGGCGAGGATGCCTGTATATGCCCCGCCCTGTCAGGCAGGCAAGGCGATTCTCGCCAGTCAGGCGGTCATTGGATAATCAGACAGACGGGGAGGAAAGGGAGCTGCCGCACCGGATGTGGGTTCGTGTGACGGCTTCTTTGCGGAAAAGGGAAGGCATGACGCTGCCGACGTCTATGCTCAACTTATTCCTGTTAAGAGCATTGCTACGGCGCTACCCATGTCGTGCCGGACGCTGCCGCAGATCGATGTAGGATGGCGTGTCTTCGTTCCGTTTGGCAAGGTGCGTGTCGAGGGATTCGTCGTCGCCGCACGTCCCTACGATGCGTCAGCGTGGCATTGAAGCGTGATGGCGACTATCGTTTGCGCGCGATTCTGAGCCTGTGGATGAGGACGTGGTTTACGCCGCAGCGTTGCAGCGGCACAGGAGCTGGCGGCATTTTTATCTCTGCTCTGCGGCGGAGATGATCGCGGCTCTTTATGCCGGGTAGAGCGGACTGCGTATTTTTCCGCCCTGCGTACCGGCGGAGGATGTGGATGAAACGCATCCCATCCCTCATGCAGATGCGGCAGCACGCGCTGCTTACGACCGTCTCTGCACGCATGGCGAGCAACGCGCACAGGCTGCGGGCGGCTTTGCCAGCGTGCGACGTGGATGGGGCGTTGGAGCTCCTCCCGCTATGGTCTTATACGCACCGAATACCGTGCCGACGGCAGTGACAAGGCAAACAGTATGAGAAATACCTAGCACCGCGGGTGAGATGACGGAGGAATTGCTCCGTGCATTTCACGCGAGCTGAGCCGCGGCGCGCGTGGAGCTCTTTGCACGGCGCGCGAGCACGCTCGCAGAACTGCAAAGCAGGCAGGGGATTGCGACAGCGACCATCCGACATCTGACCGATGCGCATATCCTCACGGAGCACCTGCGCCGGCAGGTGCGTGACAGCTACGGCAGTAGCGTGCAGACGCGCGGAGAGACGCTGACGGAGCGCAGCAGCGTGCCGTCGCCGCGCTGCAGGCCGCGCTGTCGCGGAGACGTTTCACGGCTATCTCCTTCATGGAGTGACAGGAGCGGCAAGACGCGCGTCTCACATGGAGACGGCGTGCGGTACGGCGCGCGGGGCGGCAGGTGATCGTACTCGTGCCGAGATCGCGCTCACGGGTCAGTCACCGTGCTGTTCAGGAGGGGTTTGCCGGAGATATTGTCAGCTCCTGCACAGCCGCTTTTCGCTCGCCGACGCAACGATGCCATCTTCCGGGTACGGCGCGGCGAGGCGGGGGTCATCATCGGCGCACGGTCTGCGCGCTTACACCAGCTGGGATATCGGCTGCATCATCCTCGATGAGGAAACAGGATATGTCCTATAAAGCAGGATGAGTCCCCGCGCTATCACGCACGCGTTGTCGCAGAGATCCTTGCGCGTCGGCATGGGGCGATCCTCGTTATGGGGAGCGCAACGCCCTCGCTTGAGACGTATGCGCGGGGCGCTCCGGGGAACTGACGCTCCTCCGAATGCCAGAGCGCATCGGTCGCAGCCCCTGCCGCGCGTGCGTGCCGTTGATATGCGCGCAGGCTGCGTCGCGGGCGGCGCACGATTCTCCAACGATCTGCGTGATCCTCCTGACGGAGACGCTGCGCGCGGTGAGCAGAGCGATCATCATGCTGAATCGGCGGCTGTTCGACGTTTGTCCTCTGCCGTGCCTGTGGTCTCGTACTCTCTGCCATGCGTGCGGGCAGCCGTATGGTCTACCAGCGCCAACGGTACCCCTCGTCTGTCATCACTGTGATCAGCGCGCCGATGTACCTAGGTCTGCCCCAAAAATGCGGCAGCCGCTGCATCAAATATTTCGGGGCGGCACGGAAAAGCTCGAGGCAGAGTTGGCACAGCTGCTCCCACAGGCTCGTGGCATCCGCATGGACCGTATACTGACGGACGCAACAGCCCATGAGGAGTCTTGCGCATTTTCGACGCGATTACGACATCCTCCGGCACACAGATGGTGCGGGGCACGACCTGCCCGGCGTTCAGACGGTCGGCATCATCAGTGCGGATGCGAGCTCAATCTTCCGGATTTTCGTGCGGCAGAACGATGTCTCAGCGCTCATCACGCAGACGGCGGGACGCGCAGGGCGCATGGTGCGCGCGCGGCGAGTCATCGTCCAGACGTACAATCCGGAGCACTATGTGGTCCAATCTGCCCTGCGGCAGGACTACGAGGCTACGCACAGGAGATCGTGCTGCGGCGGAGCTGTTCTATCCGCCGCTGTTGCCGCCCTCGTCAGCTCCTTTCACCACATGGATCGGCAGCGTGTACGGGATGCAGCAGCTGCGTTCGTGGACGTGTTTCAGAAGGCGTTTCGCGGCGACTGGGATATATGGTGGTTGGGCTGTCCCCGCACTCATCGCACAGGAAACGTGGGGAGTATCGTTTTTGTCGTACTCATCAAGGCAGCCGACTTGGTCGATGCGCAGGACTTCTTGTGGAAACAGAGGATGCATCTGCGCGATGATGTTGCCACAGATATCGATCCAATTACTATTTTTAATTGGAAACCGCTGAATATAATTCAAAATCCTGCTAACTGAGAGAGAGAAGGAGCAGTACGTTATGTGGTGCAAACTTCCGCACAGTGGAAGAAGGTCTGCTGATGGTGATGGTAAATGGGCTAGCGAAGATCCAACTTGCTGCTCGACATTCCTCGGGCAGCGTGAGGACGGTCAACACGAGAAATCACGACGGTGATGTGAAACCTCGCACTCGCCGATACGCTGACGCTCACCAAGCAGGAGACGGGGATCACGAGACGCTGACCTGCCGGAACTCGAGGCAGAGCGAAATTCAGCTCATCGCAGCGGCGCTTCTGCGCGTGGCAGTCGTGCGGCGGCGTTCACATCCGCATTGACAAGCGGATTCCGTTGCAGCGGACTTGCCGGCGAGTGCAGACGCGGCGGCTGAGGCTGCGCGGCGTGAATGAGCTCATGCGCTCGGACAATCCGATGCAGAACTTTGCCGACTCGGGGCGCAGATCGGCTCGACGTACCGTTCTCCCCTGATGGGAGGGACGGCGCTGCCACGGGACGTGGCGAGGTGCTCGACATCCCGCCCGCCGTCATTCGATCTGCCGGTCGTCGCGAAGCCGCCTGTGGCGGTCTCAACCCCGTGGGGCGTACCGGTCCTCAGATGCGAATCCGCCGGCGCAGCATCCGGATCGTGCGGCATTCCTGCGTGCGCTCCGTGCAGGAGATACGGCGGCGTGCCTGCGTATGGCAGCAAACGTGCTCGAGCCCATAACGGAGGCGGCACATCCCGTCGTCGGCGACTATCGTGCGCGCCTGCGTGCAGCAGCGCAGGGCCATGTGATGATGTCGCCAGCTCCTACGGTATTCGGCATATTTACTGATGCACGATGCAGCGCGTGCGGCAGAGATGATGCGCAGGAGCGATGCCGACGCTACATCCGACGCGCATACGATGGGGCAGATGTGAGGGGTCAGCAGTAAGCAGAGGATGTAGCTATGCAAGGAAAATTATCGCCGGTTGTAGTCAATACGTTATCCAGCCGCTGCGCGAGATCGTTCAGAGGTGCCAGCGCGATGCGATTCGCGGCGGTGTCCCGAAGCCGGGCGAGTGGCTGAAGGAGAACGATCTTGCCGATGAGCTGCTCGTCGCCGTACCCCCGTGCGCGAGGCGATCCGCAAGCTGGAGCAGGAGGGCTACGTCGTCACCGTCCCACGGCGCGGTGCCCACGCGGCGAGCGTCTCCATCCGGTGACATACATCAACGAGATCTTCGAGCATCCGTGCCGCGCGCTTGAGGTGCTGGCGTGTGAGCTGCAGAGCGGCAGCAGCGCACGGAGGAGCAGGAGCGGCTGGAACGCGGTCGCCATCGGACGCGCGATCGAGCGAGCACGATATGGAGCGTATCGTGCAGACGGACATCGAGTTTCACGAGCTGCTCTATCAGGCAGCGCGCGCAACGAGCGCCTGCTCGCGATCATCGGCACTGCGCGAGCAGCTGACATCGGCTCGCAGCACGACTTTATGTCGCATCCCGGCGTCTCAAGGCGACACTGGAGGAGCACCGCTCTTTGTCGATGCCATCGGTTCGGCGATGCCCGCCGTGCGCGCAAAATGGCGGCGAAGCACATGGAGAACTCGAGCAGACGCTGCTCTGTGCGATTGAGGAACAGGAAAACAGCACGGGGACGCCTCGCTCGGCGCGGCGCTCCAAACGGAATGGCAGCGCGATGCCGAATAGGCGGCGATGGAGGAGGCAGTGCTGCATGTTGATTTTATAACGGTGATACCGCATGCGGCAAGGGAACGCGCATGAAATCGAAGTTGCCGAAGGTGCTGCACCGCGCAGCAGAAACCGATGCTGCAGCATGCGCGTCATTGACGCAGCAGATGGCGGGGCGCACGCCGCAACATTGTCGTCACGGGACGGCGGCGAAACGGTGCGCAGGGCAGATTGGGGACAGCGTGGAGACGTTGAGCAGAAAGAACAGCCTTCCGACAGGGCGTGCTGTTCAGCAGACGGAGCCGCCCGGCGGGGAGCACCGGGACGATCATGGTGCCTCGGGTGGCGATACTCCACTCCTCACGGCAGAGCTTCTTGGCACGGGTTCCATCGAGGAACAGACAGCGTGGGCGAAGGCCAGTGTGCTCATGAGCCACTGCATGCCGAATGCCAGCAACACGGACGTGACGTGCGCCGTGACAACATGGCGAGGTTCTGAAAATTGTCGAGGCTGGGCGATGCGACGGAGGAGGAGCGCAGATTCACGAGGTCAATGCCGATATACTGCTTTGACGCACAGGCACTTTTTCAAGCTTGGCCAAGGTGACGAATGAGAACGCACAGGGGCGAGTACTATCTGCCCGATGTGCTCAGCATTCTGCGTGATGCGGGGAGAAGATCTGGGCGGTTACGGCAGACGACTACGAGAGCACACTCGGCATCAACTCGCGCAGTCAGCTCGCCATCGCCGAGCGCATTCTGCGGAGACGTAAGACGGGAAGGAATTGATGGCGGACGGGGTGACGATTATCGACCCGCATACGACCTTCGTGGATGCCGATGTTCGTGTCGGCACGGACACGGTGATCTATCCTTTACCTTCCTTGAGGCGATACGGTGATCGGTGAGGACTGCTCGCATCGGTCCTCATGTGCGTTTCTCAGAACACCGTGGTCGGCAACGGCGTCAAGGCACTACGCCTAGCGTGCACGATGGCACAGATCGACGATGATGTGATCTGGGCAGTTCAATCACATCCGCCCCGACAGTCATATTTCTGCGGACGTTAAGCTCGGGAAATTTCGTCGAGGTCAAAAACTCTCGACATCGGCGTGGGAACGAGCCGCCGCATCTTTCCTACATCGGCGACTGTGATATGGGCGCGCACGTCAACATGGGCTGCGGCACGATCACGGTGAACTACGATGGAAGAAAAGTACCGCACGGTGGTCGGAGATCATGCTTTCGTCGGGTGTAACTCAACTCGTCGTCACCCGTGACGGTCGGAACGAATGCCTCACGTCGCCGCGATCGACCATCACACACGACGTCCCGCCCGACTACACTTTCCATCGCCCGTGCGCGCCAGAAGGAGATTGAGGGCTGGCACGACAAGCGTGGCTAATCAGAAAAATGAAAAAGCCCTGTTAGGCTTCCCAAAGCGTTGCGTGCTATACTAAGTATGAATTGTGTATTCACTAATAACCGCACGCTCGGTATTTGGGAGGAACAAGAGATGAGTTTTCCGCTGATAATGTAGCATCCTGACGTGGGAAATGCCAATCCACAGCTGGCGAAAGCAATCGCAGACCGCATTGGCATTCCGCCCTGTGAGGCATTCGTCGGACAGTTCAACAACGGTGAGATCCAGTGATGATTGAGGAGAGTATCCGCGGGAAGGATATTTTCATCATTCAGCCGACCAGCTCCTGTGAACGACAACCTCATGGAATTGCTGATCTTGACGATGCGTGCAAGCGCGCCGTCGGCACAGCATTACGGCGGTCGTCTCACTATGCTATGCGCGGCAGGATCGCAAGACGCGCCTGCGAGCCGATCTCGGCGAGAAACTCGATCGCCGATCTGATGACGACGGCAGGGGTGACGCGCGTTGTCACCGTCGATCCGCACGCAGACCAGATTCAGGATTCTTCGATATTCCTGTGGATCACCTGCCGCAGCACCGGTACCAGCAAATTACCTCGTGAGCAGAACATCGAGGATCCGTTGTCGTCTCGCCGATCTCAGGCGGTGGACGCGTGCGCGTATCATGGCGGGACTTCCTCCGTGCGCGATTGCCACCATTGAAAAAGCGACGTCCGTGTCCCGGCTGTGTCTGAGGTCATGAACCTCATCGGTGATGTCGAGGGCAAGACGGCACTCCTGATCGACGATATTGTCGGGCACAGCCGGGTCGTCTGCGAGGGCGCAAAGGCACTTTGCTGCGCGCGGTGCGAAGCGCGTACCTGGCAGCATGTTCTCGCTGCGATTCTGACCGATCCCACGTGGAGCGGATCAGCGTCCGTGATCGATCAGCTGGTCATTACGGACTCGATTCCGCTCGCACCGGAGGAAACAGTCGGAAAAACTCGTCGTACCTCGCTCGCACAGTCGCTCGCCGATGGATTGTGCGCATTCAAAGCTCATCGTCTCGGTAAGTCTGCTCTTCAACCATCGACGGAGCCGACGATATCGATGGAGGGAGGAAGGGGCGTCCATGAGACGTCCCTTCGCATCTATAGAAATCACTGATAAAAGTGATGCGTCAGGATGGCTGTGTTGGAACTTATTCGTGCTTCCTATATAGGAGAGAGGTATGCATGTTGTGATTGTCGGCACCGGTCCCTGCCGGTGTCTCTGGCTGCGCTCTATGAGCGGCGCGGCGAGCCGATGTGACGGTAGTCGCCAAGGGATGGCGGGGCGCCTGCGCTGCCGATCGACTCGAAAACTCTATGGTCTCGAGCCTATCTCCGCAGAGCTTCTGCATCGAGGCAGTGAGGGTGCCGTCGTCTGGGGTTGTATTTGAACGCGATGAGGTAGGCTTTGCCATGCCGCCGGGAAGGAAACGGCTCATATCGTCGTCGGACGGCGCGCAGCGTCATGCGGCGGATGCCTTGTTCTGGCGCGCAGGCACAGCGTGCGGGTCTCCCCGTCGCGCATCCGCGTTCGAGGTCACGGTGTCAGCAGCTGTGCGGTCTGCGATGCGTTCTTTTTATCGCGGACGGCATGTGCTGTCATCGGGCGGGGGCATACGCGCAGCATGAGGCGCAGATCCCGTCCGCATGCTGCACGCGTGACGCTCCTGACGAACGGCACGGCACCGGAGGTTTCCTTTCCTCCCGCTGTTACAGCGGGATACGCGCCGCCTGCTTCGTGTCGAGGGGAGCGTCGCGTGGAGCGCGTTGCTGGCGATGAGACGTCGCTGGACGTGGATGGGAGTCTTTCTTGCCGTCGGTGTGGCGAGTACGGCGCTGGCACAAAAACTGGGCGTTCGGCTTGACGGCGGCAGCATCGCTCGTCGATGCGCCACATGGCGACCAATGTCCCTGCGTCTATGCAGCAGGGGACCGCACGGTGGTCTGCTGCAGATCGCCGCTGTGTACGAGGGGCACAGGCGGGATCATGTCCGCTGTAAAAATGGCATAGACGTGGAAAGAAATGAAACGAAAAAGGATGATTATGTCGAACGCGTGTCAAAGGTACATCATTTTCAGGATTATATCGAGACCTTGATCTGTGGAAGCCGCTGACGACAGGCAGCGTGCACTCCTCGCTGCGCATACGCACTATCGCCGCTGTACCAAAGGAGAGATCATTCATCGCGGCGCGCTTGGGCATCTCGGAACACTGCACATCGTATCCGCACACTGCGTCTACGTCGTCACGGACGAGGGGCGCGAGCGACCTCTGCTTCATGCGCGTCGGCGAGGTTGCCCTCCTCGAGCGCAGCATTTCTCGGCAGCGTCTCTGCGAGGTCACGATTACAGCAGATGGAAGATAGCGGAGCTATTCAGCTCGAGATGGGTGTCTGCCATAAGATTCTCGAGGAGAACATCCACGCGCGGTCTGCTGGCCTATGAGGGGCGCGTTCACCGTCTCGGAGATGTTGTGGCGGTTTCAGCAGATGCTTTTACCCCGCTGACCAGCGTTTGGCAAAATTTCGCTGGCAGAGACCGAGCGCACCGCCGGCAGTAGATTCGCTTGACCCATGAACAGACGGCACAGGCACTCGGTACGGCACGTGAGGTCGTCAGCCGTTTGATTGGTGAGCCGCGCAGGAGGGCATGGTGCGTGCCTCGCTGGATGTATTCACATTCTTGACCGTGCGGCACTCCGTCGCCGTGCGATGAAAGGCGATCGTAAGCGATGCTGATCTATGCTCTTGTTGTCCTTGTACTGCTGCCGCTCATACTGTTGTTCCGCCATCTGCCGCATCGGATCTTTTTGTCTTTGTCTGCGCTTGCTGCAGTACTCTGCTATCGTTGTCCACATGCAGCTGCCGGAGCGCACTCCTGCTCCGCTGACGCAGGATGAGCGCGCCGCAATCGCACGGATCAGGATTACCTCTGCCGTGGTGGACGGCGTATCGAAGCAGATCGCTGAGCTTGACCGCAGCCTGGACGCGCTATCATCAAATCCTCTCTGATGCCAAGGCGGAATGTACGCCTGTCGGTCGACGCGCGAGCGACTTTCGTCACTCGAACAGAACATGCAGGAACAGCGTAGCCGCATCGAGAAAATGCACCTCCACTAGAACTGTCGGATGATGTCTACGATCATCTCGCATCCATTCTCAGCAAGACCGATGACTATGCGGCGGCGCAGCAGAAGGCGTGACGCTGACGCGCGCGCTACCGCGTCCGCCGCGATGAAGGAGAAGGATGCTGCGGCGCAGGCACGCCTTTGGAGCTCGTCATGCTGCGCGAATCGCCCAGCACTCTTCATCGAGGATGATATCATTGCGGTTCGTGATCATTTCGCACCCATCTCGGCGGCACATCGCCGATGAGGAGGATGGCGCACGCGCAGAGCAAGATATCGACAAATAGATACTTTTTGCGTTATAATGCACCATGTGCCTTGCGCTCGTAGTCCAGTGGATAGGACGTTAGCCTCCGGAGCTGAAAGCGTGGGTTCGACTCCGCCGAGCGCACCATGACGATACATCAACCCCGCGAAACGATGCGGGGTCATGCAGAGAAGAAAAGGATTTTTCTGAAATACGAAGAATATTTATATAAAGGAATTTTGTTTTTCGTTAGAGATGAATCATCGACGCGAAAAGAGGTGCAGCGACGCGCGTCCGAGCTTAGGCAGCAGCTTACATCTGAAAAAGAATGCATTTTCGGCAATTCTTTTTACGAGCACGCTTCGTTTTGGAAAGCAGATTGGCAGCGATATGCTGCGCTTAAAGATGAGACAGCCTCCATTGTCAATAAGAAGTATATGTTCTCCCTTGATCGGGAGACGAGCGGCGCACAGAGCTCCTGAAATGGATTTCGGACCAACGCCGAGGATGTCTCGCACGAGCAGGAGGAGCGTCTGCGCCGTCTAGTGCGCGGAGTATCCGAAGATCCGTGCTACATCCGCATCGAGGAGGATCAGCTCATTCGACCATGAGCGTTTTGCCGAGGATGTGGTGGCAGGGCGGTTCAAGGAAACGATCTTTGCACGACCTCTTGACATCCAGAGCGTTATTGAGACGGCGACTACGGGCTCGGTCGCTCGATTTTTCCATCGAACCCGTTCAAGAAATCTCCTCTATACCGACCATGTCCGCGCCAATATCCAGCCCTATGCGGAGCGCATCCATCGGATATGAGCCTGGCATTGATTCTCATGAGAACTGACGGATGAGGGGCGTGAGGACAGCGTCTGCCTGCGTCTGCCGCCGACGGATTTCCTCGTGGCACGTCCGCCGCAGATGGACGTCATCATGAACGGAACCTGCGCGCGATCGACCGGCACGACGGCACGTCGTCGTCCGCCGTGACCGTGAGGCATCTCTCTGCGCATCGGCAAGGGCGACTACCCAATGAACCGACGATTCAGGACTGCTGAGAACCCGACGGCGATTGAGCTGATCGCTATTGAAAAGTTTACAACTCTACCGTGCACGTGAGGGGCGTCCTATACGGAGTGGGCGCAGGTGACCGCATCGCATCAGGCGGCGGATGCGATCTTTGACGCCAGTCGACGGAGGGGATCGCTGTCACTACTCCGTGTTCAGCGAGCTGACGCTGGACGCGCGATAGGCGAACTCCCCGATCCTGAGCGATCGGCACGGCTACATTCAGGAGGTCAAGCCGCATGGAGACGCACCGCTCGACGCGGGGCAGCTTCGATCCCATCGAGATCTCGTGCCTACTATCTCGGACTCTACATCAACAATATGCATCGCAGCATCTATCCGACTATATCCTTTCCTTCCCCGTGGGCTATGGGAAGAGCGTACGAGCACATCGCCAGAGCTTTGAGCGCGGTTCGAAAGACGCTCGAAGGCTCTCCTCGACGATGCGGATATGATGCGTCGTTTTCGCGTGTACGACGGTGCAAATGAGCCTGCTGCATCATGCGATCAGTCTTTGAGGCGTATGGGCTTGAGCCGAAGCGCGCGGGCGAGGAGGTCGCCTACGGTGTGTTTGACTGGCGGCGACGGACTTTGACTTCGGCGTGAGTCCCGTGCCGAGGAGAATGGGCGGCGAGTCATCATCGAGCAGTTTGGCTTTCGGGCAGCGATATGTATCTCGGCGGAGAGAACATCCTCGAGCCAGCTGCTCACGAGGGGTGTTCAGGACACCCTGCCTGAGATGCGCCAGCATAAGATCACGTTCGTGCCCGCCCGAGAGTGAGATGTTTGCGGGGCGGAGGCACTCGTACGCGAGACACGCGATGCAGCGTCGCATCTCAACAACGAATCTCGCCGAGCGGCTGCGCCTTCTGGGAGCATGGCGCGGGCTATGAGGAGTTCGCGGCAGGGATGCGTTCGATACGAGACGATACTGTTCTCTCGGAAAAACGGGAATGAACACCGGTGCGCATGTTCGCCTGCACATCGACGTGAAAAAGCTCGAGCACGCTTGAGAACCGCATACGGCGCGGCGTGGATAACTTTCCAGGAGATGGCGGCGCAGTATTCAAGGGGCGCGATGTACGGCAGGTGCTATCTTCCTCGCGGGTAACTCCTGTAAGGCACCCATCGTACGCAAGCTGTTCGATGAGTATATTGATCGTCAGATCGGGCCATAACGCCTGCAGCGAAGACGGCAGGGCGAGAAAACGGACGGAAAGAAGCAGGAGCATACAAAGTCCACACTGCAGCGCAAGGATGCTCTTCATCCTCTATCTCCTGCTCGGCATGGAGCACGAGGAGAAGGAGATGGGCAAAAAGCTCCTCGATGGGCTTTGATCGCCTGCGCACGGAAAGACAGGCGTGGCCTTTGGTCTGCTCCGCTGCCGTAAGGGCGGGAAGGATGTCAAGATCATCAACAAGAATGTCGATGCGCATGACGAGCTGCTGTTCCCGTATTTTCTCGGCAGCCTGAACGAGCATGGCTGCTTCCATGACATCGACGCACGTGCGACTACGGCGTATGGACCTACTTTACGTATGCGGATGAGGATGAGTCTCGAGCTGTACTACACGCAGGAAACCGCGTGCGCCTGGCAAAGTACCGCATGAAGGCGGCTGAGGTACGCATGGTGCGGTGATGGATCGACGACAGCGATGTGAGCGACGACGACGATGTCGGTGTCTATATTCGCATAGAAGTCTCCGAATACGATTGAGTACACGGTTGCTGCGGAAAAAGGCGCTCATGCGGCGAAGAACTACAAGGGAACCATCTATACCGTTCGTCTGGGCTGATACCTCGATGGGGGAGGAATGATGCGATGAATCATCTGCCATTTAAGAACCACATGGAGGATGCCGTCGATCACATGCTGAAGCGTCTTGCGCCGCGGTACCCGACATCTGTATGTGTGATCGCTGCAGAACGGATATGATGATGATTGCCCTCAACACTCTGCTCCCTCGCGCTAGTGTCGACACATATGGGCGATGTCCTGAACCGTGCTGAGGGCATGGAGCTCCAATACGAGGTGGAGGGTGCTCACAGAGATGCAGTGCAATGCAGATCAGTCGATGGGCAGCCGCATCATGGTCGTGATGAGGAGGGGCTCTGAGCGTGCCGACAGCTGTAAGAAAACACTTCGCGGGGCGTGGCTCTGCGGTGTTTTCTCTGCAGTTGCGCAGCAGGTTCTTTTTGATAAAATAAAAAGACACGGCAAAAACCTTCGATGTTATCCGTGTCGTTTTTGTGTTTCATCACAGAGAGGATTCTTTCATGTTCGCACAGATCAGGCGCGATATTCGCGTCGTTTTTGAGCGTGACCCGGCAGCAGAGCGTGATCGAGGTGGTGCTCTGCTACGGCGGGCCGCATGCCATCTGGCTGCACTGCATCGCCCACGCACTTTTTGTGCGCGGCTGGGTGCTGATCCCGCGCCTGATCTCGAACTTCGGGCGCTTCCTGACGGGGATTGAGATCCATCCGGGAGCGACCATCGGCGAGGGACTCTTTATCGACCACAGGACAGGTATTATGTCATCGAGACAGCGGAGATCGGCGGAACGTCACATCTACCAGGGGGTGACCCTCGGCGGAACGGGCAAAAGAAAAGGGAAGCGCCATCCGACGCTCGGCAACAACGTCGTCGTGGCATCGGGGGCGAAGGTGCTTGGCTCGTTCACGGTGGGCGACCACGCCAAGATCGGTGCGGGCTCTGTCGTCCTGCGTCCCGTTCCTGCACATGCCACTGTGGTCGGCATCCCGGGACGCATTGTTGTGATGAAGGGACAGCGTGTCCGCACAGAGGCAGAGCTGCTGAGGGCACGTGCCTACTCCATGGACTGTGAGGAGAGTGCTGAGAGATCGCAAGTGAGCTGGATGTCGACCTCGATCATGCGACATGCTGCCCGATCCCAGAGGCGGAGACGATCGAACAGATGCGTCAGGAGATCGCCGCACTGGAAGGCGCGGCTGGATGTCCTGAAAAGCGTGAATAAGGGAGATACGATGATTACTGTTTACAATACAATGACCCGTAAAAGGAAGAATTTCTACCCGCTGCGGAGGGCGAGGTCAGCATTTACCGCTGCGGTGTCACTCCCTATGATGACCCGCACATCGGAAATGCACGACCCTTTGTGACGTGGGATGTCATTCGGCGCTATCTCGCACACTAAGGGCTATCGCGCGCTACATCCAGAACTTCACCGAGCGTGGACGATAAGATCATCAATGCGGCGAACCGCGAGGGCGTGACGTGGAAGGAGATCTCTGACCGCTATATCGCCGCCTCACTACGGCGATGGATGCGCTGAATGTGCATCGTGCTGATGTGTTTCCGCGCGTCTCCGGAGACGATGGACGACATCATCCACATGATCGAGACGCTGATCGAGCGCGGCTATGCCTACGTTACGGGGCAGGGCGACGTCTACTACAGCGTTGAGGCATTTGCTCCCGTACGGATGCCTCAGCGGACGCAGTCTTGATGACATGGAGGCAGGTGCGCGCGTCGAGGTCAACGAGACGAAGCATCATCCGATGGACTTCGCTCTGGAAGGCGGCAAAGCCGGGCGAGCCCTCTGGGACAGCCCTTGGGGAAAAGGACGTCCAGGCTGGCATCGAGTGCTCGGCGATGTCTGTGAAGTATCTCGGCGAGGCGTTTTGACTCCACGCGCGGCGGTGATCTGATCTTCCCACATCACGAGAATGAGATCGCACAGGCGGATCCGTGCATCGACGCTGACGTGAAATTTGCGCGTTACTGGCTTCCACAATGGCTTTATCACCATCGACAACGAAAAATGTCGAAGTCGAAGAATAATTTCTTCACGGTCAAGGATATCCTGAAGGAATATCCGGGCGAGGTGATCGCTTCTTCATCCTCAGACCCATTACCGCAGCCCTCTCGAGTTTCAGCGACGAGCGGCTGAAGGAGGCACAGGCGGCTCTCGCGCGTCTGAAAGGCGCGAGACGACGCGGGATCGACGAACTCCTGAAACGGGAGGGACAGCGGACACTGCGGCGGATCGTTGCCGTGCAGACGGAGGCATTTCGCGCGACTTTGATGCGGCGATGGACGACGATTTCAACACGGCGCTGGCGATCAGCCAGATGTTTGAGCTCGCGAAGGAGATCAACCGCTATCATATCAGGAGATCGGAGCGCGGCGCGGCGTTTGACATGGCGCATTTCCGCATGGCAGCCGAGGCTATCGCAAAATGGCGGGGATCATCGGCATCTTCGAGCAGGATGAGACGGCTCCCTGCAGACGATGGGCCTGACCAATGCCATCATGGACTTTGTTATCTCCTTTGCGACAGGAAGCGCGCGCAGAAGAAGAACTGGGCGCTTGCGGATAAGATTCGCGACGGGCTGAGCGGAGGCGGGCGTTCCATCGAGGGCACACGCCGACCGTGTGCTGAAGCGGGCGTAACACGCGCATGAAGTTTGAACGCTTTCAGCAGCTTGTCTGCACGATGTTCCTGCCGGATGGCGACGGAATCCCGCCGTGCGCTATGACCATGTGGATGCTGCCCGCGTGCATCCGCTCGTGCTGCCTCACATTGGCGACGCGTATTTTCATCTCTATGTACGCATGCGCCTCCTCTGTACGAACAAGCGCAGGTACAGGGACTGCACGCATTCAGTGCCCAGATCGTCTCGGCGGTCTGGCAGGCACGCGCCTATCGCGGCACTCGCCGCGTATGCTGACCGAGGAGGAGCAGACGATCTACCGCCGTGCACGGATACAAAAGCCATGCGCCGCGCAGTGCATCGGCCGCGATTATCCCATGCAAGCACAGGCTTTGAGGGCGCCTCGCAGCCTCTACATCCGCCATGAGACAGAGCGTCTCGAGGAGATTACGAGCGGCATTTCAGATCATTGCGAGGGCATGATGGAGAGATGCAGGGGAGCATGGAAATTAAACTGATCTCGAAGACGCCGAATTACCTCAAAACCTGCTGGACAGCACGCACTGACAGCGCGGATTCGCCCATCAGAACTGTCACACGAGGAAAAGACGGAGGAGGAGATGCGCTTAGCCTCCCACACGCATTATGACGAGCAAACACCTTTCTGTCGTCGAGCACTGCCCATGACCTTTGCCGTCAAGGATGTATCGCGCACGCTTCGCCCAGTACAGCCGTCATCGCATCGGCGTTTCCGAGCGTACAGAGTCAGCGCTATGTCTCGAGCAGTCCGCAGCAGACGGATGAGCCTTTGACGTCGTCCCGCAGACCGTAGCAGAAAACGCAGACGCGTATGCACGCTATATGGCACGTATGCGGAGATCCAAAAGACATACGACGAGCTTCTCGCGCTCGGTGTCGCGAAAGCAGGATGCGCGCTTTGTCCTGCCGGGCGGAGCGTGTACGAATTTTGTCACGACCCTCAATCTGCGCTCCTTTGATGGACGTCTATGAAAAAGCGCGTCACAACCCCGGGGCGCAGTGGGAAATCAAGACGATGCTGCGGATGCGCGATCTCATCGTTGCAGAGGAGCCGTGGCTTGACGTTTTATCCGCAGCTGATGGTGCAGAAGTGAATCTGATGAAAGAAAACACGAAACAGCGCTATGCTGTGCGCGCAGGAGGAAAAAGACCCTGCCCCATCTTGGCGGGGCGGCATGCCATCATCGAGGCGAATCAAGGCTGGGCGCGGCATCAGCCGCATTCTGCTCGCGCGACGGCTGCGCGGCAGCAGCGTCAACGAACTGCGGATCCCGCACGTGAGCATGCATCACGGTGGACACGGTCGGACGCAGCAAGCTCGATGCCCTCGTTCCGCAGGATGTATGGCATCAGGGGCAGTCGCCTATGTTGCGCCCGTCGCCTACGCTGCAGTGGAGGAGATCATTGGAGCGCGCGGGCGCGCGCGGAGATCCGCTCCTCCGCTCGACGCATCGAGGATCCGCAGAATCTCGGCGCATTGATTCGTACGGCGGATGCCGCCGGCGTCCGCGATTTCTTCTCCCGCGCCGTCACAGCGTCCCCTGACGGAAACCGTCGCGCGCTTCGGCGGGGGCACTCGAATACGTGCCCGTTGCGCGCATCGGCACATCGCACAGACCATGCGTGCGCTGAAGCGAACAGGGCTGGATTGCGGGTCGATATGAGCGGCGAGGAGACCGGCGACCGCGCCAATCTCACGGGGGCTCGTCCTCGTCATCGGCTAGCGAGGACGCGCACGAGCCGTCACGCGTGACCTCTGTGACTTTACCGTCGCCTGCCCATGGAGGGGAAGATCAACTCTCTCAATGCCTCCGTCGCGGGGCGATCTCGCTACGAGGCACAGCGGCAGCGCAGGGCAAAAGGCTGCGGTGTGACATGGCAGCGCAGCGGGAGCCCGCGTACTACCTCATCGACGGCTACAATGTCATCAACGCGTACTGGAGCTCATCTGCCTGCGCAGCAACCTCGATGAGGCGCGATGTCCTCATCCGTATTTTTGACGGAGTACGGTGCGTTTGAGAACTACGAGATGACCGTCGTCTTTGATGCCTTTTGCTACGGACGAAGAGGAGCATACGCTGGAGATCAGCAGTCGTATGCGTCATCTATACGGCGACGGGGAGACGGCGGACAGCTGCATCGAGCAGCTCGTCTATACAGCGGTGCGCATGGGACGTGAGGTACACGCGTTACGTCGGATGGAGCGGAGCAGAGCCCTTATCCTCGGGGCAGGCGCGTATCGTAACATTACTCACCCGAACTGCGGCGTTCGCAAAAAGGCAAATTGATGCGTGCGGAGTACATCAGTACGCACACGAAACCGCTCGGCGCATCGAGGTGCATGAACGGATTGACCAAGCGACACTGGCGCGGCTCGAAGAGCTGCGGCGATAGGGACTGTCAGCGTAGCTGTTTTCGCTGACAGTCCTCACACACTCGATACGTCCTGCGCCAGAACGACGGCTGCAGGAGAATGAGCAGGTGAAGATCTCTGCGGCTGAGGAGCATTGTGAGGGAGAGAATTGCCTTTGAGAAGTCGGAGAGCGCATAGAGAGTCGCACCACGATCCCGAACGCGGGACCGATGCTGCCGATGGTCGTGATGGCGACGGCGACAGCGTCGAATGGGAGGAGGTCAGTCCATCGCGAGCAGGAATGCCGTGACGAAGATGACGGCGAGGTAGAGAAAAGAAAATGTCCCGACGCGCAGCAGCAGTGCGCCGTCCACATGTGCGCCTGTGAGCGTAATGTCCACCACGCGTTCGAGTTCAGCTTTTGGGAGGACGACCGCGTGCGTTGCGCACGAGGAGGGATGAGGCGAGCCACCTTGATGCCGCTTGCCGTTGAACCTGCTGCAGCCGCCGATCACGCGAGAAGGAGCAGCACCATCTTGGAGAAGGTCGCCACGTCTCAAAGTCCGCCGCACACGAATCCTGTCGTCGACAGCGAGGTCACCTGAACATTGCGACGCGCGCCATGTCGCCGTCCATCCCCATCGAAAGGATGAGGTTGAGCGCGATGAGGAGCATCGCCGTGAATACGATGCCGAGATAGGTGCGAAACTCCGCATAGTGCAGAATGACTGCAGGTCCTCGATATAGGCACGGTAGTAGAGAGAAACCGCACGCCTGCGAGGAACATGAAGAGTGCCGTCCACTAGCCGAATGGGAGATCGTGAAAAGCGCATCGTGCTGTCGTCGTAGGTGGAGAAACCACAGGTTCCGATGGTGGACATTGCATGGGCAAGAGCAATACTGAAATCGACACCGCACACCATAAAAAGCAGCCGTTGTTATGACGGTGAAGATCGATAGATCTTAAAGAGCGCGACGGTCATCTCATGCAGGCGCGGCATGACACGGTCGAGCGTCGGACCGCTGCCCTCGGCACTGTACATATAGATCGTGCTTTGCCCCGGACTGCGGGAGCAGCGCGATAAAGATCACGATGATGCCGAGGCCGTTGATCCACGCCGTCATCATCCGCCAGAAGAGGATGCTGTACGGCACCCCATCGAGTGTGACAAAGACCGTCGCGCCCGTACCGGTAAAGCCTGAGATACTCTCAAAGAGTGCGTCGAGAAAACCGAGGTAGATGGTAGAGGAGGTAGGGAAGCATCGAGAAAATGTCCCCGTAGAACCAGCCGAACGTGTAATGACGATCTCGCGCGGGGTCAGATCGTCGGAGGGCTCCTGTAACGGCGAAAGGCGATGCCGAAAAAGATGCTGACGAAGACGGACAGCATGAACGCCTCGCGCTTGCCTCCTCTGCCGACGATGGCGGGGACAAGGGGAATCGCGAGTGCCGCCGCCATCGCAAAGGAAAGGCGTGACAGGATATAGTTGACTGCATAGATATTCATAGTGTCTCTACCAGTTATGCCCTGTGTCCTTGAACAGCGCACCGACGAAGAGGAAAAAGGCAAAAGATCTCGATGCGTCCGAGGATCACGAGAAGAGGCACAGATGATCTTTGTCCATGCCGGGAGTGCTGCTACAGTCCATAGTGTACCAGCCCAGCGACACCGCCCGTCGTTGTGAGACAGGAGACTGTTAGGGCAATCGTCTCGATGGGGAGTAGGTTCGCCAGAGAAATGAGGAGGCTGCTGACCGCAAAAGACGGCGGCGAAGAAAAAGAGAGGACGAGCACCCGTCCGACCGAGTGGATGGGGATCGGTATTCTCTGCCGCACGCGGCGAATACCATACGCGGGTGGAGGGTGCGCAGCAGCTCTGTCCACGAGCGAGAGCAGTACGAGCAGTCGCGAAATGCGGAACCGCCCGCCGCCGAGCTGCGCAGCCGCCGATGGTGGCGGAAGTATCAAGAGCAGTACGGCACCGCCGTGGTCAGGGATCGCTCCCTGCGAGCAGCAGCCCATTCGTGGGAGAAAGGAAATAGCGTAGAAAAATCCGTAGGAAATCGCATCCATGGGGGCGGATGTACCGCGCAACAGCGGGCGGCATGGTGAGCGCCAATCCAGTGGCGAGAAAGAGCAGGCAAAAGGCGTGCAGCTCCGTGTGGCGCACACGTCCACATCACCGCGTCGGCGCAGGAGCTGTCGGATCGTGAGGAGCGAGTGCTGGAGAGCAGTGCGCTGAGCCCGCCCGCGATCATCAGGGATGGTGTTGGAGGGAGGTCACCAGCCACCTACTGCCCCGAGGCAATCGTATAGAGGGGCGAGCAGCAGAGCAGAGAAGACCGTGTCGCCCGCCGCGAGATAGAGGAGAGCCGCAGCAATCGTGATGGCGATATAGAGCAGCGTCATCTCGTGCATAGGGCGCGTCACACAGGTCTCCAGAGCGGACTGAACAGCAAAGCCCGCTGCACCGAAAGTCCACGCCGAAGCAGCCGCCGACGACGGGCTCAGCACCGTCACGAGGATGACGACAGAGCAGACCGCGAACCAGCTCATCAGTCCGCGCCAGAGGAGGAGCGCAGGCAGGCATCCGCGGCAGTGCCGCCGACCCGTGTGTCGTGAGCGCTGAGACATATCTAAAGAAGGTGTTGACTGGCAGATGGAAGCCCTGCCAGATGGAAGCGCAGCACATGCCGAGCAGCGCGAGGAAAACTCACACAACGAGCAGAAAGAAGCATTCCTTCTCGCACCGATAGTTGACGGGCCGTGGTCGCGCCCCATTGCGCCGAACACCATGCCGAGGATAAAGGCTGCACGCTGGAGGACGGGAAAAACCGGTCGAGGTAGTCTCGCCAGACGATTATCCCATAGGCAAAGCGGAATGAGACAGAGCGGAGCGAAGACACGCCGTGCGCATGAGCACCCAAAAGAGATCAAAGCGCATCAGTCAGTCTCCGCAAAGCAGGTGAGCCGTATTGGCAAAACTCTTCAGAACGAAGAGACGACACGTGGTCGCCCGGCTGCAGCTCCGTCATGCCGTTCGGGATCGCTGCTTGTCTCTCCGCGCACATAGGCGCAGGACGAGAGCATTCGCGCGGGAGCCGTGCGTCCGAACAAGGTCTTCTGCGACGGGAGCACCGGGCGGACTGATCACCCGAGCGCTCTGCACGTGCGCCCTCGAGCAGTGACGCGCGCCACATCGCCGCCGCGTGCAAAGGCGAGCACCCGCTCGCAGAGAGCAGAGGCGCTGAGAGCGCAGTCAGGTCACGCCGACCTTCCATGAGATCAATATACTGCAGCCAGGTTGACGCGCACCAATGACTTGATGCTGCCAGTTTGAGAGATGGCGTGCGAGGAGGGCAAGCTATCAGATCTGCAGCTTTGTCGTCCTCCGTCAGCACAGACGATGGCATCCGCCTCGGCGATCCCTCCTGCATCAGGAGATCCATGTCCGTACTCGTCGCCGCAGATCGCAAGCCCCTGTCGACACATCCTCGCGAGCAGCCCACAGCGCCTCGCGGCTCGCGGTCGATCACCTTTTACCTGTACCCCTGGCGCTCCAGCATGAGCGCCAGAGGCACGTCCCGTCCGCCCTGCGCCGATGATGGCGACGCGTGCGAGCTTCTTCGTGTCGCTGGGCACGAGGCTCTGGCTGAACTTCCTCGATTCCGTTCCTGCAGACGATGAAGTAGGGCATTGTCGCCCGAGGAACATATCGTCGCCGTGGGGGAGTAATCATCCGATGGTCGCGTGAAGATCAAGCTCTTCCGCCAGAACGCTCGGCAGTGTCAAAGTCTCTGAGCGAATGCGCGCAATCCGTGCATGGCGGCGGATGTGTCTCGAAGAGCTGACCTCGCTCCTGTGCAAAATCCTCCACATTGAGTGCGCAGGGTCAGCGAGTGTGATGCGGTTGATTTCATTCGCTGTGATGAGCTCTGCTCAGCACGAGATCAATGCCGTCAAAATTTTCCTTGAGGTACTTTCTCCGCTTCCACTGTGACTCGCACAGTCGGTGGATACGGGCAATCGTATGACGAATGCCGTGACTTCTTCGCGCGACACAGGCGACACAATGTTCACCTCGTCGCTCTCTCGTCACCGCGATGAGAATGCCCGCGCTGTTGATATGTCGATCGCCCATCGTTATGTCTCGCGATATTTGCCTCGGACCGTGAGTACGTCGAGCGTCGTCTTTGCCGCCTCCAGCTGCTTTTGACACGCCGTCCACCACGACGACGTCCGATGCCTCCTCCTGAGAGCAGCTGAGGCACATACTAGACATCCAGACTAGTCCTGCGCCTGCTACTACACACCGCACACATCCTACCCTGCACACGATAAATCATGGCAAGTATACCACACCAAATGGCATGACCATATTTTTACCGATTCCACCATGACAAATGCTATGGTCGCAAATGAGACGGTTCATTGAATTGTCGCGAATCGGCTGACAATGTCGGGCATGACACATAATATAGTAGTGTTGCGAATGGGACGAGCTTTTCGCCCATAGAGAGAATCTGGCAGGCGTGGAGGTGGATGATCGACAGCGATTACCTATGAGATCTGGTCTCGAAAGATCCCGACGGAGCAAGCCGGTGCATTCACACAACCGCATGGGAGTTTTCCGACACCGACCATGCCGGTGGGGACGCAGGCGTCCGTCAAGGGCGTTTCACCCGACGAGCCGCGATCTCGGCAAAGCGGGATCATCTGGCACACCTACCATCCTCTCCGCGCCCCGGAATGGAACCCGTGCGAGGCGGGCGGACTGCATCGTCACTGGCACTGACGGTGCGATCCGCGCGACAGCGGAGGATTTCAGGAGCTCCAGCCTCAGAGCGATCTGCGTAAGATCACCGAGGAGGCGACGTTTCCGGGCTCGCATATTGGACGGTCGAAGAAAGTTCCTCTCGCCCGAGGTGTCGATGGAGGTGCAGCGTAGCACTCGGCTCGACATCGTCAGCGGCGTTCGACGAGTGCATCCGTATCCTGCCGATCATGACTATGCGAAGGCCTCGACGGAGCGCACAGCAGCGCTGGCTCATCCGGGTTGCCGCAGGTGCGATGGCGGCGCGCGGAGGGGCAGCTTTCGGCATCGTGCAGGGGCGGGCATGTGCGACCTCGCGTGCATGGCACGCCGCCGACCGTAACGGAGCTCGATCTGCCGGGCTGCGCCATCGGCGGCCTGAGTGTCGGCGAGCCGCATGAGCTGATGGAGGAGATCCTCTCTACGACAGAGCTCCTGCCCGAGGAGAAAGCCGCGCCACCATTTAGGGGCGTCGGAACGCCGACCACCTCTCTCACGGGGTGACGGCACGGCATCGACATGTTTGACTGCGTATTCCACGCGCGTGGCGCAAACGGCATGGCGATGACATGGACGAGGCGGCTCGCATGAAGAACGCGCGTATGCGCACGACCATACCGTCCGAGAGGACGGCTGGTGACTGCTACGCCTGCCGCAATGGGTACACGCGTGCGTACATCCGTCATCTCGTACGGGCGCAGGAGATCTTCGACTGCGGTCTGCGCTCCTGCACAACTCTACTTCCTGCAGGAGTTTCATGCGCCGGATGCGTGCGATTCGATGGGACATTCCCACGATTTTATCAGGACTTTTAGGAGTCACTATCATAAAACATATCTCGAAAGGAGTTGTTTTATGATGCAGAAATGATGGTACAGCTGAGTTCGTGGGGTCGATCTGTTATATCTGGTGCTCTTCTTTTACTTCCTCTACCGCCCGCAGAAGCAGGCACAGAAGAGCGTGACGAGATGCTCGCCGTGCTGAAGGTCGGCGATGACGCTCAATACGCCTGGCGGAATGCACGGCAAGATTACGGCACTGATGAGAAAACCGTTACCCTCAGTGTCGGCGAGAACTGTCAGCATCGTCTTGAGCGCTCGGCGATCGCCCGTCAATGAGGGGCAGAGTAAACTGCCAGACACGAGGTATACGTGCTGCAGAAAAGGCGCTGCGGCGGGAGATGCTTGAGCGGCGCCGTGCTTTCACCGGAGCAGCGGGCCGATGCGTGCAGCGTCTATCACGGCGCAGGGCCCATGCGAGCTGAGCAGGCAGCGACGGTCATGTTTCGCCGCATCCGAGCGAGGAGATCGACCTCTTCCGCTGATGGAGGAGCTGACCCTCTGCTGGGAAACGCATTGCTTTGCCCGAGATTACGGGGCGCGGCACGATGGAGCCGCGGAACCGCCCGCGGATGCCTGACCCACGGCATTTGACATACCGACGCCGATCCCGCACGCGGGGCGCGGATTCGTCCGAGGAGATCGATGTCGTCACCGTCCCGGGTGCGGCGTTTTGATGCGGCGGTGGACGCGCTGGGACTGGGCGGCGGATATTGCGACCGCTTCCTCGCCGCGTGCGACGCATGCGGAAACGCCCCGTTCTGGCATTCGATTTCAGATCGTCCCCGCCGTTCGATGGCGGCATGGGATGCACGCGTCGATCGGATTTTCAACCGAGCGGCGAGATGGACTGCCGAAACGGCAGAGTGAAAAGAGGGGTAAAGGCTGTTGAGACAACATAGTTCGTTAGAGCTGGTGATTACGGTCACCGTCATCATCGCAGCGTCGTGTGCGTTCGGCCGCTTGCAGAGCCCATCCGACAGGGCTTGACCTGCAGGGCGGTACGCACGTCGTTCTGGAGGCGGTCGATACGGAGCAGGCGCAGGTCAACGACGATGCGACGAACCGCGTGCATTGCGATCATGGAGAAGCGCGTCAATCGCACTTGGCCTCACCGAACCGATCATCCAGCGCGAGGGGGAGCGGCGCGTCATCATCGAGCCGCCGGGCGTCAAGGATCCTGATGCGGCAATCAAGACCATCGGCAAGACGGCGATGCTCGAGTCTCCGTGATGAGGACGGCAACACCGTCCTGACCGGTACCGATCTGAAGGATGCCAGGCATCGACGAATCCGCAGACGGGGCAGAACGTCGTCAACCTCGAGTTCTGGATGAGGCGCACAGAAATTCGCCGACCTGACGATGAAGAACGTCGGCGTACGATTGCGATCCTGCTTGACGGAGAGGTGCTCACCGCGCCGAACGTACGCGAGCCGATCCTCGGCGGGCGCGGGAGATCACGGGACAGAAGACGCTTGAGGAGGCACAGAACCTCGCCGTCGTCCTGCGCAGCGGCGCGCCGCCCGTGAAGGTCGAGATCATCGAGACGCGTACGGCCTACCCGGACGCTCGGACAGGACTCGAAGGACAAGTCCCAGTCTGCCTTTTGCGGTTGGCCTCTGGTGGTCGTCATCTTCATGATTTTTCTATCACTTTCTCGGGATTCATCGCCGACGTGGCACTGATGGCATATACGATCATGCTCGCTCGGCATCCTCTACCTGATGGATGCAACTCTGACCCTGCCGGGCGTCGCGGGATACCATCCTCCATCGGTATGGCGGTGATGCGAACGTGCCTCATCTTTTGAGCATTTCAAAGAGGAGTATCAGATCAACGGAAAGTCTCTGCGCCTTTCCACGGACGCAGGGGTTCAAGCGCATTTACGACGATCTTTGACTCGAATGTCACGACCTGATCGCGGCGGGCTGCCTTCCTCGGAACGGGACGATACGCGGCTTTGCCATCACGCTCGCGTCGGCACGATAATCTTCCATGTTCACGGCGATCACGCTGACGCAGTTCATGCTCAAAGCTGATGATCAACCTCGAAACTGTCCGAGAATCCGCGCCTCTATGGTGCGCGACGGGCTTCATGCTCGGGGAAAGAAGGGGGCTGAGAAGAATGCCTAAGTTCGATATCGCAGGACATCGCAAAATATGGTTTCTGATCTCGCTGCTCGTCATTATCCCGGGAATTATCTGCATGGCGTGCGCGGCTTCAACTTCGGCATCGACTTCACGGGCGGCACGATCAGTCGGATCTGCGCTTGAGCAGCCCTGTGACCTGCAGGAGGGTACGCAGCAGCCTCGCAAAGTACGATCTCGGACGGCAGTACGATCCAGTTTGCAGGTGCAGAAGCGGGAATTGATGCTCTGAGAACGTCATCGATCCGCACGATCGACCTCGAGGAGAACCAGCGCAAAGAGGTCGAGCGGCATCACTCACGCAGGATGCTCATCTCATACGGTGCCGCGCGAGGAGAAGGTCGGTGCGACCATCGGCGGCGAGCTGATCACGAATGCCGTGCTCGCACTCGTGATCTCATGGGCACTCATCATCCTATCGTCGCATACTCGCTTTGAGTGGCGTTTTGCGTGTCGGCAGTGCTCGCGCTCATCCATGACATCATCATCGTCATGGCAGTCTTTTTCGTTCACGCGCGGCAGATTGATTCCTCGTTTATCGCCGCTCTGCTGACGATTGTCGGATACTCCATCAACGATACCATCGTTATCTCTGACCGTATCCGTGAGAATCTGAAACTCCATTTCCGTCGCGGCGGGGATGTGAAACGAGCTGGTCAACCGCTCCATCTATCAGACGCTGACCCGCTCGCTCTATACGGTGTTCACCGTGCTGTTCACGACGTTCGCCCTGTACTGGTTTGGCGGTGAGACGACGAAGGACTCTCGCTTTTTGCACTGCTCATCGGCTTTGCGGTCGGCCGCTATTCCTCCATCTTTATTGCGAGCCAGCTCTGGATTGAGCTGCGTAACCGGACGGAGCATCGCCGCCCTGCGGTAAAAACCCTGCAGCGGCGGAGTGATTTTCATAGAAAGAGCCTCGCTCGGATCGCTGAGCAGGCTCTTTTGATGAGGTGGGAAGAGGGAGAAAAACGATGCTGAAAGAATGGATCGTCGCACAGCACGGACGAGGGGACGCGCTCGCTGCAGAGATCGGCGTCGCGCCCATCATCGGACAGTCCTTTGGCAGCGCGGCATCCGCACGGCAGAGGAGCGCACGCCTTTCTCCACCCTGCGGATACGCCGTTTCACGATCCCTTCTCGTGGCGGATATGGAGCGTGGGGCGGAGCGTGTCCTGCATGCCGTCCGCCGGCGAGCCGATCGTGATCTACGGGGACCATGATGTGGACGGTACGACGGCAACCGCTCTCCTGATGCGGAGCATCCGCGCACCGGGCGAAATGTCTCTCTACATTCCGGAACCGTTTCACGGAGGGCTACGGGCTGAACGCAGATGCCGCAGGAGATCGCAGGGAGGGCTGCTGCCTCCTTGTGACGGTGGACTGCGGCATCGCCTCGGTGGATACCGTGGCAGAGGCGGCGGGCGGTATGGACATCGTCATCACGGATCATCATCTGCCAGGGGCAGATGCTCCGCCTGCTCTATGCCGTGATGAATCCGCATCGCGCGGACTGCAGCCTATCCGGAGAAGAATCTTGCAGGTGTCGGTGTCGCGTTAAAGCTCGTTCAGGCACTTTGGCAGATGACGGAAAGCGAGCCTTTGCAGATCATCTGGACATTGCGGCATCTCGGCACGATCGCCGATCTTGTGCCGCTCGTCGGCGAGAACCGAAAAATCGTGCAGATGGGGACTGCAGCAGATGGCAGAGCATCCCTGTGTCGGCATACGCGCTCTCATCGAGGTCGCGGGACTGGCGGACAAGAGCATCAACACGGGGCAGGTCGGGTTCCAGCTTGCCCCGCGTCTCAATGCGCAGCAGGTCGTATTGAGACAGCGCGTCATGGGGGCAGAGCTCTTCTGACTGAGGATACGGCGCTGCCGCCGCATGGCAGGGGAGCTGGAATGCACTCAATACGGAGCGGCGCGATCTGGAGCAGGACATCTCTAGCGGAGGCGGAGCTGCAGCTGTCGGATTTCACCCCGATGTTCCCTGCATCGTCGTGGCAGGAGAGGAATGGAACGCGGGCGTGATCGGCATCGTGGCATCCCGCCTCGTCGAAAAATATTATCGCCCGAGCATTGTCCTCACGCGTCGGGACGATGTCTATAAAGGTTCGTGCCGCAGCATCGCGGACTGCATCTCTACGAAGCACTTTCCGCCTGTCGTGACACACTCATCCAGTTTCGGCGGAGCACGCAATGGCGGCAGGGCTGACACTCTCTGTGAGCGTCTCCCGGACTTTTCGCCGTGCCTTTCGCGAGGCAGTCGCACCAGACTGACCGCGCAGGACTTTATCCCGAAGGTCGACATTTCGGCTCTGCTGCTCCCGCGGACTGCACTATCGAGACAGTGGAGGAACTGGCTCTGCTCGAGCTGTATGATGGGAAAATCCACGCCCGATCTTCGGCGTGCGGAACGTGCGTCCGCAGAAGGCATCGTCCATCGGTGCGGAGGAAAGCATCTGCGCATGGACATCGGCACACACGGGCATCATATCACGGCTCTTACTGGAACGCGGGGCGATCTCGCGGCAGTGCTGACGGAGGAGGACAGGACCTCGCCTATACGCCGAGCATCAACGATGGCAGGGCGAACGCTCCGTGCAGTGCATGGTGGATACCGTCACGCCCGCCGCACACGAGCGCATCTTTCCGGAGCGGAACTGCTGCCGCAGGATCTATGTCTTTCTGCGTTCTCTTGCGACGGAGGATGGGACGATACGGGGAGTGCACCGCGTACTTACCCACCGTTTTTCGTACATGATGGAACACATCTCACACTACACGATGGACTGCGCCCTGCAGATATTTTTGGAGCTCGGCGTGCTGAATCGTATCGCCTGAGGGGTGGAATTTTATTCCGCCGCAGAGTAAAATGGAGCTGATGGATGCAACGACCTATCGTCGGCATCACGAGAGAAAGGGGCAGCAGCAGATGTCGGATGAACTGAAACCCGTGACACTCGATATGATCTTGGAGAAGATTGCCGCGCCTATCAGCCGAACGCGGATATCAATAAAATCGCGCGCCTATGAGTTTGCGGCGAACGCCCATCGGGGACAGGAACGTGTCTCGCGAGCCGTATATCGTCCATCCCATGCACGTCGCCTCATATCCTTACGACACTCCATCTTGACGATGAGACGATATGTGCCGCGCTCCTGCACGATGTGGTGGAGGACACCAGACCACCCTCGAGGGAGATCGAGGAGGTGTTCGGCAAAGAACGTCGCTGACGCTCATCGACGGCGTGACGAAACTCGGACGCATTGAGTCCATCGTCCAAGCGAGGACGTCAAACTCGAGAACTACCGCAAGATGTTTCTCGCGATGGCGAAGGACATCCGCGTCATCAGTGATAAAGCTCGCCGATCGTCTGCACAATATGCGCACGCTGAAGCATATGCGCGAGGACAAAACGCCAGCGCATCGCGCGGGAGACACTCGAGTCTCATGCGCTGCTCGCCAACCGCCTCGGCATCTCCGGCATCAAGGCAGAGCTCGAGGATCTCTGCCTGCGGTACTGAACCGGAGGCATACTATACACTGTGGAGGAGGTACAGCAGAAGCGGCGTGAGCGGCAGAATTTCATCCAGGGATGCCGTTCAAAAATCCGTGCTCAGCTTGAGGCGGCGGGCATTGAGGCGGAGATCAAGGGGCGCGCGAAGCATTTTTTACAGCATCTATCGCAAGATGAAGCGGGACAACAAGAGCATCACGAGATCTACGACCTCTCAGCCGTGCGCGTCCTCGTCTCGACGGTCAAGGACTGCTATGCGCGTGCTCGGCGTCATCCACGCGATGTGGAAGCCGATCCCGGGGCGGTTCAAGGACCATATTGCCATGCCGAAGTCCAACGGCTATCAGTCCCTGCATACGACCGTCATGACGGAGGGATCCGCTCGAGATCCAGATCCGCACCAAGGCTATGCACCAGATCTCCGAGTTCGGCATCGCGGCGCACTGGAAGTACAGAAGGCGGGGCGGAGCGTCGGCGCGAGCGATGAGAACGATCAAAAGATGCTCGTGGCTCGCGTCAGATGGTCAGCCCCAGAAGCAAAGAATACGACGATCCGAAGGAATTCTTCGAGGCGCTGAAGCTCGACGTGCATTCTCCGACGAGGTCTTTGTCTTTAGCGCCGCGCGGCGATGTCATCGACCCGCCGAAGAGGCTCGAACCCCATCGACTTTGCCTACATCACATCCACACGGAGATCGGGCATCACCGCGTCGGTGCAAAGGTCAATGGGAAGATCGTGCCGCTCGAATACAAGCTGAAGAACGGTGACATTGTCTCCATCGTCACGAACAAGGCGAGCGGCGCTGAGTCCCGACTGGCTGAACACCGTGCCTCTCGGCGACGCGCGCGCAAGATACGCGCATGGTTCAAACGGGAAAACCGCGAGGCGAACGTCGAGCGCGGCATGACCTCATCCGCGACGAGGCAAGCGGCTCGGCTGTGCGGCAAAGGAGCTCATGACCGATGGACGACTTGCCAGGTCGCGGAAAAGCTCAATGTGCAGAGCGAGGACGATCTGCTCGCCGCACTCGGCTACGGCGGTGTCACCTGCGCGGGGCGATGACCAAGCTGATAGAGCTCTACCAGCAGGCGATCGACGACAGCACCCCCGAGGTCTCGCAGATGCTCTCGGAGCTCAAGGCTCCACGGCGCGGCAAGCGGAAAAGGCGAGTCATGGCGTCCCTCGTCGAGGGGAGGGCGGCTACCTCGTGCGCCTCGCGCGCTGCTGCAACCCTGATCCCGGGCGACCCGATCACGGGCTACATCACGCGCGGACGTGGCGTCTCCGTGCACCGTCCGACTGCCCGAACGTCTTCAACGACACCGAGTTTACGCGTATGATCGAGGTGAGTTGGGACATCGGTCTGGACAAGGAGTACACCGTTGGCATCGAGATCATCTGCAACGACCGCAACGGGATGCTCGCGGGATCCTCGCCGTGCCATCTGAGATGAAGATCAACATCCAGACCATCAACGCAACACCGAACCGCCGCAATAAAACCTCCACCGTCCAGCTTGACTCAGCGTCAGCAACATCGACCGCAGATCGAGCGCCGCGACGCGTGTCCGCCAGCTCAAGGATGTCTACTGCGTCACACGGCACCCTCGTGCAGGCGGCGGTGAGGGATAACAGATTAAAGCCCGCATATCGGCAACAGAAACCGACCTGCGGAGTCTGTTTATTGAGCAGTGCGGAGCGGGGGAAGCTATCCATCAAATTTTGCACAGAGGTTACAGATTATCCTGACCATCACGCCACCGACTGTCACCGTATTTTGCGACTTTGCCCATGATGTCAAAATTATGGGAAATTGTTGGTTCGTACGTTCTGTGCCGCCATGAGGAGAGCTTAAACAACGGAAGAATTCATTGGTTCCGAGGAGAATCGTCGAAAAACCCTTTTTCGGCAGCCAGTAATTTTCTTGTTCCAATTCGTATAAACCTTGATAAAAATTATTTGCATGGGAGATAAGATGTATTTCGCACGGACATTCTCAAAAACTGCACACCGCTTCACCCGTGTGCAGGCATTCATCCACCGATTCAGCCATGTTATTCCACAACACGTCGATGTAATCCCACTCGTGTAACGTCAATATGTGCTGATCATAATAATCCAGCAGAATCGCTCCTTCGATGTCCTCATACCCAATGTATTTTGCAATTTTACGCAGCGCTTCTGTATCATGAATGGAGATGAATCGCTGGCAGTGAATATTGTCCAAAGCGCGCTTTCTTTTGGAAAGATATAAAAATGATTGGCAGGAAAACATGTTGTCGATATTCATTTTACCTCCAGCAATTCTTCTTATGTATTCGCCATAAAGGCGCGGTAGGTATGCTCATCTCTTGCGGGTTTTGCTCGCAGGCCAGAGTTCGCCGAGGCGCCTTCGCGCATCAGCGGCGAGGTGACTGTAGAGGCTTGATTCTCCGCACCGAGGCGTGCGATGAGCTCTTTTGACGGTCTGCCGTGGTGTTTCCGTTGTGCGACATGGCGACGGGATGGGGAGTGAAGCGTACGGGGAATGGCGTCGATGATCTCCCCGCTCACGCAAGTAGACGAGCGGACGGATGACGGTGATGCCCGTCTTGTCGAGGTAGGTCTTGGGGCGGAAGGTGTTGAGCTGTCCTGAGTAGAACAGGCTCATGAGAAAGGTCTCCACGCATCATCATGATGGTGCGCGTAGGCGACCTTGTTCATGTGATGTTCCTTTGCGTAGCGGTTGACTGCACCGCGGCGGAAGAAGGCACAGGTAAAGCGAGGGCTTTTTCCCTGCTCTGCGATTGCTCCGGCAGCGTCAACGTCAACGACCTCGTACGGAACGCCGAGGCTCTGGCAGAACGCCGCAATCGCATCGGTGTCAAAGCGGATCGTCGAACTGTGGGTTGACGGTGAATGCGGCGATGGTGAAGTCTCTCTTCAGCCGTTCGCGCAGGATAGCGAGTGCATAGGTGAGAAAGATGCTGTCCTTGCCGCCGGAGACACCGATGAGGATGCGGTCACCGTTGTCGATGAGTTCAAACTCGACGACGGCACGCATGAGTTTGCTGAAATAGGTCTGCGGGATGTTGATGTTCATGAATTGAGTTGCTTCCTTTATTCTTATGACAGAGATAGACACCGAGGATGCCGCTCCCGAGGGCGACGGAGAAGCGATGCTCTGTGTTGCCCTCGGCGAGGACGTTGCTGATTGTCGTGAAGAGTGCGTGTATCTGTGCATGGTTCCAGCTCCCATCGCAGTCCATTTGTCGTGATGCCGGTGCACCCTCGGTGAAAGGGAGAAGGAGATGGCCTGCGAGGACTGTCACATGTGACGGTTAAGGATTCGTCACCGTGCAGGAAGAACAGAGCCTCACATTCATCAGCGAGGATACAGGGGAGAGCAGCGTGCGCCGCGACGGAGGCAGCACTCATGAGGTGGTCGAATCTGCCGCCGAATGCGCCAGTCAGGATAACGAGCGCACGGGCATGAGCTCTGCGGCGATCCTCGAGCGCAAGCTCGTATCGGTAAAACTTTGCGGGTGGAAAGGCATGCACACGTGCGCCGTGTCTCTCGCCCACGCCCACGCATCATGCAGCAGCGCCGTTCTATCGCCAATCAAATGTGCAGGGGGAGCGAAAGAGCCCGGCAGATATTTACGCCGCGATCAATCGCCCAGATGGGGCGGTCGGTACCGCCCTTTTCGGGTTTTTGCACGAGCTGCGCCATCCAATCTTTTGCCGGTGTTCGTCCTCCGCCGATACAGACGATCTCCTGTGACGGCGGGAGGGTAGTGCTGCGTGGAGCGCTGGGAGGATGAGATTGTGCTTTGTATTCATGCATGACAATAGTTCCTTTTGTCGAGTTTTATGATAGAATATGATTATATCCACTGTTTTTGACGAAAAGCGAAAAACGAAAAAGAGGGGTTGACGGGAGCTCGAGACGTGTTATATTATGACAGTCGCGCCGATGAGAGCGCGGGCGAGCGAAAGCAAGCCCTGAGCACTAGAGCGGCGCAGGATGTACCCTGAAAAACTACATTAATGCAAAACAGTTAGATTTCGAATCTAACAAGCTAGATGCAACATCGTTGAGAAGGAGCAAATCCTTCGGTCAACGAAACAACAATTCTTTACAAGAATGACATTTTTGAGCCAACAGGCTCTCAGATAGACTACGGTCTTTTATGGAGAGTTTGATCCCGGCTCAGGACGAACGCTGGCGGCGTGCTTAACACTGCAAAGTCGAACGGATTAAAAATTATCATTGAGCTCTCCGATGAGACGAGAGCCAAGCGTCGTGACCGCACAGCGGGCACCACGCGTTCAACAAGTGCAACACCAGTCGAAGGGGTTGAATGGTACTTTTAATCTAGTGGCAAACGGGTGAGTAACACGTAGACAACCTGCCGACAGGATGGGGACAACATTCCGAAAGGAATGCTAATCACCGAATGAAGTCAGAGGAGGGCATCCTCCTCTGATGAAAAGATGGCCTCTGAATATGCTATCACCTGTTGATGGGTCTGCGTCTGATTAGCTGGTTGGTGAGGTAACGGCTCACCAAGGCGACGATCAGTAGCCGGTCTGAGAGGATGAACGGCCACATTGGGACTGAGACATCACCAGACTCCTACGGGAGGCAGCAGTGGGGAATCTTCCGCAATGGGCGCAAGCCTGACGGAGCAACGCCGCGTGAGTGAAGAAGGTCTCGGATCGTAAAGCTCTGTTGACGGGGACGAACGTGCGAGTGCGAATAGCGCTTTGTAATGACGGTACCTGTCGAGGAAGCCACGGCTAACTACGTGCCAGCAGCCGCGGTAATACGTAGGGTGGCGAGGCGTTGTCCGGAACTCATTGGGCGTAAAGGGAGCGCAGGCGGGGCTGGTAAGTCTTACTTAAAAAGTGCGGGGGCCCAACCCCGTGATGGGAGAGAAACTATCGGTCTTGAGTACAGGAGAGGAAAGCGGAATTCCCAGTGTAGCGGTGAAATGCGTAGATATTGGGAAGAACACCAGTGGCGAAGGCGGCTTTCTGGACTGCAACTGACGCTGAGGCTCGAAAGCCAGGGGAGCGAACGGGATTAGATACCCCGGTAGTCCTGGCCGTAAACGATGGATACTAGGTGGGAGGTATCGACCCCTACCGTGCCGGAGTTAACGCAATAAGTATCCCGCCTGGGAGTACGGCTGCAAGGCTGAAACTCAAAGGAATTGACGGGACCCGCACAAGCGGGTGGAGTAGTGGTTTAATTCGAAGCAACGCGAAGAACCTTACCGTAGCCTTGACATTGACTGAAAGCGCTAGAGATAGTGCCCTCTTCGGAGACAGGAAAAACAGGTGGTCATGGCTGTCGTCAGCTCGTGTCGTGAGATGTTGTTAAGTCCCGCAACGAGCGCAACCCCTGTTCTTTGTTGCCAGCACGTAATGGTGGGCACTCAAAGCGAGACCGCCGCGGAGAACGCGGAGGAAGGCGGGGATGACGTCAGTCATCATGCCCCTTATGGCCTCGGGCTACACACGTACCACAATGGAACGGACAGAGAGCAGCGAACCCGCGAGGGCAAGCGAACCTCAAAAACCGTTTCCCAGTTCGGATTGCAGGCTGCAACCCGCCTGCATGAAGTCGGAATCGCTAGTAATCGCAGGTCAGCATACTGCGGTGAATACGTTCCCGGGTCTTGTACACACCGCCCGTCACACCACGGAAGTCATTCACACCCGAAGCCGGCGCGCCCGTCTAAGGTGGGGAAGGTGACTGGGGTGAAGTCGTAACAAGGTAGCCGTATCGGAAGGTGCGGCTGGATCACCTCCTTTCTAAGGATTAGGATGAACTACGGTTCACAATCTTAGGTCGGGCATCTGGGGCTGACCTGCCCAAGAAATCGAGCCGCAAGGGCGAAGATGATTGGCGCGCAGATCGTCTGCGAAAACGTCCCAAGAGCGCGAGCGCAAGCGAAGCGTGATTGGCAGACGTTGACCGCCAAGTTTTGCATTGTCTAGTTTTTGAGGGCGCATCTACTGAAAAGGCGAAAGCCTTTTGGATAGTCGATGCACCCTTATTGTTCACTGAAAACTGCACAGAAGAAACAAGAAAAATCTAAAACAAGGGGGACTTTATGTACTCATGTCATGAAGTTTTCCTCATTGAGGTCTTCTCCGAAAGCAGAAAAGAACAGAATAGATTTTCCTGCCAAATTAGGATAAAGCGAAAATACCTTGAAGTCGTGAGACGTTAAGTCAAGCGAACAAGGGCATATTGGCGGATGCCTAGGCGTTTCTGAAACGAAGAAGGACGCGATAAGCTGCGATAAGCCATGACGAGCTGCAAGTAAGCTGTGACCTCATGGATTTCCGAATGGGGCAACCTGGCAAAGAGTAACGTCTTGTCACCCTACCCTAGAGGTAGGGAGAAAACACCCGATGAACTGGAAACATCTAAGTAGTCGGAGGAAAAGAAATCAAAGAGATTCCCTGAGTAGCGGCGAGCGAAACGGGAGGAGCCCAAACCTGAGGACTTCGGTTCTTAGGGGTTGCGAACTGCAACAAGACATAAACTTTAGTGGAAGCATCTGGGAAGGTGCGGCGAAGAGAGTGAGACCCTCGTACACGAAAGAGCGAGTGTTGGGCAGGAATCCAGAGTACCACAGGGCACGAGGAACCCGGTGGGAAGCAGGGCGGACCACCATCCAAGGCTAAATACATCGAAACGACCGATAGCGATGAGTACCGTGAGGGAAAGGTGAAAAAGAACCCCGGGAGGGAGTGCAATAGAACCTGAAAACCGTATGTTCTACAAAACAGTCGGAGCACTTTAGATGTGCGACGGCGTGCCTATTGAAGAATGAACCGGCGAGTTAATTTATGCTGCGAGGTTAAGGGAGACGCGGAGCCGAAGCGAAAGCGAGTCTTAAGAGGGCGAAAGTAGCATGGATTAGACCCGAAACCACAGTGATCTATGCATGTCCAGAGTTGAAGCTCAGGTAAAAATGAGTGATGACCGAACCCGTGCGTGTTGAAAAACGTTGGGATGAGGTGTGCATAGGGGTGAAATGCCAATCGAACGTGGAGATAGCTGGTTCTCCCGAAATAGCTTTAGGGCTAGCCTCAGGCGAATAACCATAGAGACGGTAGAGCACTGATCGGGCAAGGGGCGTAAAGCCTACCGACCCCAGTCAAACTACGAATGGCCCATAGGGCAGCCCGGGAGTCAGAATGCGAGTGATAAGACCCGTATTCAAGAGGGAAACAGCCCAGACCGCCGGCTAGCATCCCAAATGCTGTGCTAAGTGGAGAAGGATGTAGGACTCGAAACAACCGGTGATGTTGGCTCAGAAGCAGCCACCATTAAAAAGAGTGCGTAATAGCTCACTGGTCGAGACGCCCTGCGCCGAAAAATATCCGGGGCTCAAGCACAGAACCGAAGCCGCGGCAGTGTGTACCACGGTACACACTGTAGGGGAGCGTTCTTATCTGGACGAAGGCAGACCGGAAGGACTGCTGGACGGGTAAGAAGTGAGAATGCCGGTATGAGTAGCGAAACGACAGGTGAGAATCCTGTCCACCGAAAGCCTATGAATCCCGGGCAACGCTCGTCGTCCCGGGGTAAGTCGGACCCAAGCCGAGGCGAAAAGCATAGGCGATGGACAACTGGCGAAAAATTCCAGTACCGGGCGACTTCGTTTGAGGATGGAGTGACGCAGGAAGGAAGCTGAGCGCGCGACTGGAAGAGCGCGTCGAAGGCGGTAGGCTGGTATGGAGGCAAATCCCCATACCGTAACGGCCGAGAACCGATAGATAGGAAGGGCTGCTACCGACTGAATCAGCCGCACTAAACTGCCAAGAAAAGCTTCTAACGAGAAGTCGTCCGCCCGTACCAAAACCGACACAGGTAGGCGGGGAGAGAATCCTAAGGTGCGCGGGAAAACCCTCGTTAAGGAACTCGGCAAAATGCATCCGTAACTTCGGGAAAAGGATGGCCGTTGAAGGTGAAGACATATACTGTTGGAGCTGTTGGGCGGCGGCAGAAAAGAGTACCCAAGCGACTGTTTACCACAAACACAGGTGCCTGCGAAAGCGCAAGCTGAAGCATAGGTGCTGACGCCTGCCCGGTGCAGGAAGGTTAAGGAGAGTTGTTATCCCTAGAGGATGAAGCAGCGAACTGAAGCCCCTGTAAACGGCGGCCGTAACTATAATCACTCCCTAAGGTAGCGAAATTCTTTGTCGGGTAAGTTCCGACCCGCACGAAAGGCGTAACGATTTGGGCACTGTCTCAACGAGGGACCCGGTGAAATTGAAATACCTGTGAAGATGCAGGTTACCCGCGACTGGACAGAAAGACCCCATGGAGCTTTACTGCAGCTTGGCATTGGTCTTTGGCATATAACGTACAGGATAGCCGGGAGACTGGGAAACCTTATCGCTAGATGAGGGCGGAGTCACCGTTGGGATACCGGCCTTTATATGCTAAGGATCTCAACCGGAACGTTAACCAGCGTTCGGGACAGTACCGTGCGGGCAGTTTGACTGAGGGCGGTCGCCTCGAAAAAGAGCAACGGAGGCGTCCAAAGATACCCCTCAGCGCGGACAGAAATCGCGCGAAGAGCATAAAGGCAGAAGGGAGCTTGACTGCGAGACTGACGGGTCGAGCAGGTACGAAAGTAGGGCTTAGTGATCCGGTGGAAAGAGAGTGGAATTGCCATCGCTCAACGGATAAAAAGCTACCCGGGATAACAGGCTAATCTCCCAAGAGTCCATATCGACGGGGAGGTTTGGCACCTCGATGTCGGCTCATCACATCCTCGGGGCTGAAGCATATCCCAAGGGTTGGGCTGTTCGCCCATTAAAGTGGTACGTGAGCTGGGTTCAGAACGTCGAGACAGTTCGATCCATATCCATCGCGGGCGTAAGATACATGAGGGAGGCTGCTCCCTAGTACGAGAGGATCGGAGTGGACGGACCAACGGTGTACCGGTTGTCCTGCCAAGGGCACGGCCGGGTAGCTGCGTCCGGAAGGGATAAACGCTGAAAGCATCTAAGCGTGAAGCCTGTCCCGAGATGAAGTATCTCATTCCTATAAGGAAGTAAGACCCTTGAAGAAGACAAGGTAGATAGGCTGGATGTGGAAGCACAGCAATGTGTGCAGCTGACCAGCACTAATCGGTCGAGGGCTTGACTTAAGTGAGAGCGGAAGATCGTCGGAGCATAGCGACAGACAATCTATTGAGATCACTTAGTCGACGTTGACGTAGTCACTGTCGCCGAGTGTTTAGCAGAGAGCTTTCTTAGGGTAATTCACTTTCACACAAAACAATTTGCTGACGTTTCTTCTGTGAAGTTTTGAGTGAGCAAGACTCATTCAACAAGATGCGGTGATGATGCCCGACGGTTCCACCTGTTCCCATTCCGAACACAGTAGTTAAGCGTCCACAGGCCGAGGTACTTCGTTGAGACGACGGGAGAGTAGAAGTTGCCGCACAACCAAAGATTCGTGATGATTCACGGGTCTTTTTGTTGTGTATTACGGCATATTAGCTTCCCCGTCGAAACGGGGAAGTAACACGCGCAGCGTGACGAAAGGGGCGCTTGTACCCTTGTTTGGCAGAATATATTTTTAGCGCTTATTTTCTCAATTTATTTGATAATTGATTTTCAAATTGTACTGGAAAAATGAAAAATTATGATATAATATTTATTAGAATGATAAACAGAATCATTCTATTGATTCTCCTTTATCATTCGTGTACTTTCGAGGACAGAAAGGTGTTTTTCCATGAAAACAAGGGGCAAGAGCCGCATTGACATGTGTCGTACTGTTTCATGTTATGGCATCCGTATCACTACATTTGCGAACGAAAGTTCGGAACGGGGGTAACTACTCCACCGCAGATGTTCAGGTAGATGGAGATGCCGCAAAGGAAGAGGCGAAGATGAATCTCAGTCCACGACGATTATCACGGCAGGAGGACATCGCATAGCTAGCGAAGTCTGTCGAGGATATTATCTTTGACGAGACGGGCATGACGCGTAACATTGACGCGATGGGGCGTGTAACGGTCTCTATTCGCGGCGCAGAACCGCGTCATACACTCATCTTGGATTGACGGTCAGCCTGTGATGGGTGACTTTGCAAAAGTATTCGGGTGCCGGCGATGAGCTGCGCTGTCTTGGGACGGAGAACGTTGCACGCATCGAGATCATCCGTGGCGCGGCGAGTGCGAAGTATGGCGCGGATGCCATCGGCGGTGTCGTCAATGTCATTACGAAGGAGGCGGCGAAGAAGCCGACCGCAGCTGAACCTTGAGGGGCGGCGGTACAGTAAGGGCGACAGCGACGTATTCCCTATACAAACTTTTTTTCCCGCGTGCGGATGCGGGGCAGGTCGGGAAGCTGCGTCTTGCGGCGTACGGCGGAAGCGGGATATTCTGCCGATCTACAGTACAGAAACCTTCGGCGGTCTTATCAAGAGCGGCAGCTCTATGAAGATGAGGAAAGCCGCGTGCGAAACTGCTGCGCTACTATGGCGACATCAAGAATATCGGACCTGTCGCCTCCTCACGACCTCGACAAGAATCACAGCGTATTTCTCTGAGTGCAGATCATACAGCAGAGGATATGGAGTCCCTTTGTCGAGCGATCCATCCAGGGGAGAAGGCTGCAGCACTTTGGCGTGAAGTACCGCACAACTATCGCCTCTCCTATCAGGGGCGCGGCAAGAGTTCAGACCGGAATGTCTCCCTGACTGGCAAAGATGAACGAGGACGACATCACGCTGACTCGGACTCATATCAATTTCTATGAGGGAAAGAACACGCTCAACTACATCGACGACCCCCATGCATCAGCAGTGGAGTTTCAAGCATCGGCGAATACGCAGTTGAGCAGCGATCATCTGCCGACCCTACGGCATTGGCACACGCAGGAGAAGGGGGAAGGCAAATGCCGTATCAAAAATGCGCCGAACAGCTATACGCGCATGATTGATCCGTGGGATTACGATAAGAACCTTTTATACGAAAGGCGGCGCGGGTGCGCCATCTTCGCGTGTGCACGACTATGCGATGACGCGAAATGAAGCGAGTACCGAAGTATGACAATGAATACGAGTGGTAGGGCCATAAGGACGCCGCCGGGCGCTCGCTGGCACCGCCCTCATACGTATCAGGACCATCTGGAAATACCACCTGTATGGAGTTGATCCGATGGGAATCCGGCGCCGCCGGATGTTATGGAACTGACTGGCATTCCGTAAGCAGCTGGTTGATGATCCTCGAAACCATGATCTCGACATATTATTGATGCGCCGGAATTGGCAATCAATAACTACTATGACCAGAGATTTTCGATTATGATCGTATATGTATGGACATGCGGTGCTTTGGAACGGAAAAAGCGTTCAATGAGGAATTCGAGGCGCGCAGAACCGATTGACGATTGGCACAGCGGAGATCAAGAAGCAATATGTGTTTTGCAGGACGCATGGCAGGTCAATCGAAATACGCTGCTTTCGCCAATTCTACGCATCGATCACAGCAGCCTTTTTCGGCACACATGCGACGTTCAATATCGGCATGACGCACAACATTGGCGGAAAGTCGAACCAGCGCTTCAAGGCGAATGTCGGCACGGGTTATACAGAGCCGGGCATGGGCGAGCTGTACCACAATTGGAGATGTACGCAGGTGCGCCGATGGGGCTGGAGCGTGCGTCTTGGCTACTACTGGGTCGGAAACCCCAATCTGAAACCGAAAAGTCCGTGAACTGATATTGGGGCTTGAGGGTGAGAGCAAGGATGGCAGGGATAGCTACCGTATCAATGCTCACAATCGCATCCGAAACTATATGACAACGTACTTCTACGGGCTATCTGATGGATTTTTCATCCGGAAATTTCCGCTGATGGCAGATGGCTCCCGCCGCCCGATATGATTTTACAGCTTTAAGAACATCGGACGGGCGGAGATCACGGGCTCGAGGCGGATGAGCAACCATCGTTTTGACCGTCACTGGTCAACGAAGTCGGCTATATCATTCATGCCATCAACAAGAGCGACCCGATGATGCCCGACCGTCTGCTCAATCGGCCGCAGCACAAGCTCGACCTCGGCGTGACTTACGAGAATGCGGGCGGCGCGCGACGCTCTGGGGAACTATTACGTCAAGATGCTTGACAGCAACAGTGTTGCGAACAATGGCAACCATTACGACAGCGACGGCGTGACAGGAAAATGGCACTACAACTTCGCCGAAGGCGGTAAGCGAGACGTACGAGACAAAGACCTTCGGTATCTGGAACTTCATCCTGCAAAAAGAATCTCGGCAGCGATTCGAGCGCCTATATCGGCGTGGACAACATCCTGAACCACCGCGACGACGACCGCGCGTTCCAAGAGCGGATGTACCGTATCGGTGTGAATATGAAATTCGATCCCGATTCAGATACCGTTCCGATGACTGCGGAGGAGCGCGCGGCACGTACGGCGGCAAACGAAGCCACGTTGGAAAAAGACAGGCACGCTTTATCATCCCACCGTTCGACATGGAGAAGGAGCTTGGTCTGCGTGTGATTGGGGACTACCGCTGGCGGTGGAACAGCTTCACGGGAAAGGAAAAGCCCTCGGAAGCTATCGCGTCACAACTATCGCGAGTGTCGGCGACAGCGCGTATAAGAACTACCTTGAGAGGCGGGGCACGGATTCGAGCAGCGTCTGCGGGCGGGCGGTGGATGCGCGCCTGACGAGAATACGAACATCACCGTCCTCGGCGAGTCTCGCGGGTACGTCGGGCGTCGATACGGAGACGGACGCGGCGCAGTCGAAGGGGGCTGAACCATGCACGCGCCTCGATACGGCGGATGTGACGCATCATGCAAAGAGTGGGATTTCTCCCTCGGGCGGCTGACTGAACCGATGGGTGTGACGGGCTACTACTTCGGCAAGGAGTACGACGGCGGACGTGTCGTCTGGACGGGCGCCCATACGCAGGTGCGTCTCGGCTACGGCGACTTCCGGCACTCGACGGGCGTCACAGACTCGCCTATACGCATGCGACGCGCCAGAGCTTCGTGCGCGGCGTGACCAGGAGGAATGGCTGGGCTATAAAGCGGCCGCGATCGACAGCCGTACGACGGACGCCATTCCGTATTATCCGAACTACAGCACTCTCATCAAGGATACCCCGGGCTTTGACGGACTTTATCAACGGCTCGCCAAGGCGCAGAGTCTGGCAGAGGAAAAAGCAGATTCTTGATGAGTATCTGAATGTTGTCAAACAGGATAATCCCCAAGCATATCAGGAATTGATGAACCCCATGCAAGGGCAAATAGTGCACGATGACTTTGCGTGGTACAAGGTGACAGTGAAGGACGAACATGGCAACGTCGTCGGGACATATCTTTCGCAGGAAAGTCCGCAGCTCGATGCATTGCACGTGTACGAAAGCTTTTTCCTATCAGGACAGGTTTGATCGCGCGAAGATGGAAGGAGCTGCCCGGGCTGTGTGGAATTCAGCAGAGGCGAATTTGGAAGCGACGCAAACCGAGACGAACAAATATAAGAGTGATATGGTGACTTCCCGATGGATACTATACTATGACCCATGAGTTTTACGGTTACGGCACATATCATGGGAAGAAGCCAATATTTGACTACAATTTGAAGATGAGTGATTTGCAGCCCGGAGATTTCAAACCAATGACAAAGGATGAGGCGAAAGAGCGCACCATTCGTTCCTCGTGGGATAAAAGCCCTTACCACGTGGTGCAGTCAGAGAGAAGATATCCGGACTCTCCCGATGTCTCATTTACAGCAAAAGGGAAGATTCCGGCGGGCAATCAAAGAGGGATCTCGCATCTCGGTCAAACGATTATCAACTATCTGATTGATGATTCTAATTGGAGGCCGGAGGACGCGAGCGCTCTGCCGCTCAAGCTGCTGAAACGCGCAGGATATTTTTGTCCTGCAAGTCGGCACTAGTCCTCGAGCGCGACCGCATCCCCGCGATGAAGCAGGCGGCATATATGCAGGTGCGCCATGAGGTTTCGCCGAATATCGGCGTTGCGGCGTTCTATCTGCGCTCGCTCGGCGGCAACACGCACACGTCTCCGCGCGGCGAACGGCACAGGGAACGATGTCGATACGTTCGACACGCTCGCGAATGTCGTCGGTGTCGGCGCACGCTATCGGCTCACGAAGAATGCCGCACTCTCCTTGACTACGGTGCGAACTTCACCGACTTCGGACGCTATATGAATGGGCACACGCGCTATGAGCATGCGTCGGGCACGTCGGACTTTGCCGTCAAGGGACGCGAGCGCGGTACTACGCCGACGTTCTGGGTGATGCGCCCTCGATGTCGGGCAGGCGGATATGGATGTCGCGGCAGCTGGAACGCCTTCATCGACTACAAGCGTTTCGAGCACGGTTCGTTCTTCGGCGGCAACGGGACGGAGTCTCTGCCCGACCGCTACCTCGACGGCATCAGAGCTTTACCATCGGTGCGGGCTATAGTCCCCGTGCAGAATCTCATGGTCGAGGCGTTCTACACGTTTTGGTGCGAAGGGCATCAATGCGCGTGATACGCTCTACGACCCGAGCATTTCCGCCTCGGTGACTATGCACGTATGCAGGTGACATATCGGTTCTGAGGTGCTGACGAATCACTCGTTGCGTCGTATAATAAATATAAGAAAAAGGTGCTGTCGGTAAACGGTCAGCCCTCACATTAGGAAATAGCTAAGATTAGCCGCCTAAGTTCGGTCACTGCGGGCGGCTCTTCTTATGCTCTGAATGCTACAATACAGATTGTAACGAGGGAAGACAAACAGAAAGAAATTCGTGCTATCGTCCATAAGCAATACCCCTTTCGGGGGGCGTGAATTGACCGCCTACCGTTATGACACAACACCTAGGCACATTATAGCACGAGAAAAGACCTTTGTTAACCCTCAGTATTATTTTTCTTTGAAAGGGTGACGATACTGTCTCACGATCCAAAACCATTCGATTTTCGGACGATGTTATATCTGAATCTGCTGCTGATGTTCGTTCTGATTTTTCGGGACGGCAGGAGATCCTGCTTCTCGTTTGCCCTCTCGATTATCGTTTTTGCGACGGTTGGAAGTGCGGCGCAGACGGTGAAGTTTATTCTCGGCTTTCTCGCGCTGCTTGTGCTCCAATATGGGGCGGAGCTGCTGCGCGGTACGATTTGCCGCGCGGGTTGATTCTCGTGCCGCAGCTGATTGCTCTTTATCGCGCTGCGCATCTATCCGTTCGTCGTGCTCGGCATCGCGCTCAAGAAGAGCACGAATATCGCGGAGATCACGACAGCACTCTCGCGTCTGCGTCTGCATCGGGCATCATTCTCAGCATTGTGGCGATGATCCGCTATCTCGCCGGCGATGAAGGACGATTTTCGCGTGATTGTGGATGCAATGCGTCTCAAGGGGATTCCTGTGTCGCTCGGCTATGTCGTGCGTCATCCGACTGAAGGCGATCGAGTATTTCGTTGTGCCGATGCTGTTTCGCAGTGAGAAGATCACGGAGGAGTTCTCGGGCGCGGCGCTCGTCAAGGGCTATGAATACAGCGGGTCGCGCACGTCCTATTTCGATGTCCGTATGGGCGGCAAGAGTTGGGCGATGATCTTCCTTGCGCCGCTTGCCTTTGCGCTCTGTCTTACCGTTGTTTTGAGGGTGTGCGCTATGATCGAGTTACAGGATGTAGGCTTTCAATATCAGGACAGGGCGCAGCGGAGCATCGGCGGAACTCCTGCACGGCAGGGGCGGGCGAGGTGATCGTGATTGCGGGGAGAGCGGTCGCGGGGAAGTCAACGCCCTGCGCCGCATCAATGGTCTCTGTCCCGGCTTCTACGAGGGCACGGCGGAGGGAAGGTTCTCCTCGCCGGACAGGATGTGCAGAACCTCCGCATTGGGGATATTTCGCGGATTGCAGCGACGGTGTTCCAGAATCCCGACAATCAGTTCTTTACGCTCGATGTGCTGTCCGACCTCGTGTTCGGCTGTAAACTTCGGTGTGCCGCGTGATGAGATTGAGCGGCGGCTGCGCTCTGTCGTGGAGACACTTTCGCTTGAGCGTTTTCTTGGACGAAGTTCTCGGAGCTGTCGGGCGGGGAGAAGCAGAAGATTGCGATTGCCTCGGCACTGATGCTGGAGTGCAAGATTTCTGCTGCTGGACGAGCCAGATCGGCAAATCTGGACTATCCGTCGATCGCACTTCTCCGCCGTACGATCTCACGAGTTGAAGCGAGCGGATATACCATCGTGGTGGCGGAGCACCGTCTCTACCATCTGCACGGCGTATGCGACCAACTCATCATCATGGAGCAGGGGACGATAGTGCGCGCTATCGCGGTGCGGAGATGAATGCACTCAACAACGAGGCACTGAACGCATTCGGGATACGCGGCTTCGATCTTTCCGATACGCGTGCGGCGTGTGAGGAAAGCTGCTCCTGCGGTGGGCGGTGCAGAGCTGCTGTCACTCGAACATATTTCGTTTGGCTATGTGCGCGGGCAGGATGTCCTGCGCGATGTCTCGCTCTCTGTACGGGTGGGTGATCGTCGTATCGCTCTCCTCGGGCATAACAGGTCGCGGCAAGAGTACGCTCGCGAAAAATCATCTGCGGGCTGCTTTCGCGGGAGCGCGGCGGTCGTCTCTGCGTCAGCGGAGTGGCTCTTGCCGCACGCAGACGCTATACGGCGGTCAGCTATGTGATGCAGAATGTGGATTTTTCAGATCTTCGGCTCAAGCCTATACAATGATCTCCCTGCTCGGCAATGAGGAGGCGGAGGGACATCGATGTGCGCATTCGTACGGTGCTTGCGCAGTTCCGCCTACTGCCGCTGATTGACGAGCATCCGATGCGGCTGTCGATGGGGCAGAAAGCAGCGGCTCGTGATTGCCGCCGCCTGTCTCCTGCACAAGCGTATCGGCATTTTTCGATGAGCCGACGAGTGGTCTGGACTATGCCAATATGCGGACGGTCTGCACGCTCATTGATGAAGTTTACAGAGCGGAGAATGCCGCCATCATCGATTACGCGCATGACTACGAGTTCATCATGAACTCGATACCAATCGCGTCATTCTCCTCGAGGATGGGCGGATTGCAGAGGATTTTGCGCTGCGCGACGCAACTGCACTAGAGAGGCTGTTTCGTGAGCGGATTGGATAAAACTGGGTACTCTGCGAATTCACCGGAAAATCAGCGACTTTGTCCTGATCGGTATCCTCTCGGCACTGTACGGCGTGCTCGTGTTGGGCATCGGCGCGCTCACCGTGCTGCTCTCGCCCGCGATGCACGCACTCAGCCCCGCGCTGATCGGCGTGCTGCTCGGTACGGTATTTCTGTTCGTGGTGAAGAAGATTCCGAAGTTCGGTGCGATCACGCTGTTTGCGGCGATCAGCACGGCGCTCTTGCTGGAGTTCTCGGGGATGATGCATGTGCCGTTTGTCGGCTCGGTGACGGCGGTGGCGCTCATCATCGATCTGATCCTTCGCGGCTCAGCTATCGGATTCCCGTGCTCGCGGCGGGCTATGGGCTGATACAGGCGGCGTATGTCTTGGCGGCGCAATCCCGCTCCTCTTCTTCCTCGACCGGGAGATGATTCGCTGGCAGGAGGCGGGCACGGATATGGAGCGGATTCAGAAGTTCGTCGAGCACAGTACGGGCGTATTCCTCGCGGCGGGCATGGGGATTGCCTTTCTCGGGGGCTTTATCGGCGTCTATATCGGCAAGCGGATTTTTGAAGAAAGCATTTTAAAGAAATTGCATAATCGGTGTGCATCTCTCGTTTCGACAGGGGGAGATTTTTATTTAGGACTAGAAATTGAGGAAATAATGTGTATAGTATTATAATTATAGTGATAATGAATATTGTTCCATGATAGAAAAGGCGGTCTTTGTGAAGATCAAAGGGAAGTCGGCTCTGGCTTGCGCCGTGTTAATTCATCTGATGATGCCTGTGTCGAGTGTATGGGCGGATGAAACTCAGGGAATGGGGTTTCCACGGAAGATATTCAGTGGAAACAGATGCCGCTAGGAAGAACGCGAAATATGAATCGCAATCGACGACGATCATTACGGCGGAGGATATTGCGAAGAAACAGGCGAAAATCGGTTGAGGATATAATTTTCAGCGAAACGGGCACGACACGGGTGTCGATGCGATGGGGGCGTGTGACGCTTTCGATTCGTGGGGCAGAGCCGCGCCATACACTCATTCTCATCGACGGGCATCCTATTATGGGAGACTTTGCAAAGTACAGTGGACAGGCAGATGAGCTGCAGCGTCTCGGTACAGAGAATGTTGAGCGCATCGAGATTGTTCGCGGCGCGGCGAGTGCGAAGTATGGAGCGGATGCGATCGGCGGCGTCGTCAATATTGTTACGCGCAGAGCTGCAGATGAACCCGTCCTACGATTTAATCTGGAGGGGCAGCGTGTGCGCTTGGATGACAGTGCTGTTCCCTATAAAATCTACGGGCGGACAGTGGCAAACTCGGGAAATTCCAAGGGGCGATCTATGGCGGTAAACGGGATATCATGCCGATCTATAGTGAAAAAGATATTCTACAACAGGGGTGAATACGAACGGCGCGATTCGGAATTCCGCCGCTATTTCTGGCGATATCAAAAATATCGGTTTTTGGGGACGTATTCATTTGATGACAAACATGCGATTGATTTCTCCGTAGATCGTGCCGATGAGAGATGGATCGCTTACGAAGCATTCGGAGGATGCACCGGATCCCGTGGTTCATTACAAGCGAAGCATCAACCGCGATACGTATCGTATGAGGTTACTACGGGCGAAGCGAAAATACAAACTGGAAGGTCGACTTCAATCATGCAAAGATGATGGAGGATGATGTGACGCTGTCTTCTGTCGCGACGTTCTCAAAAATACGAGGGAAAAGAATACGCTGCGTTATCTGGATCATATTCTGCATAAGGAATGGAATCTCAAGGCAAAGTGCATGGACACAGCTGGATAGTCGACATCTGCTGAGCTACGGATTCGGGGTCAGCAAGGAAAGCGGAGAGGAAGCCGCCTGAAAGGTGCTCGAAATATCCGAACACGATATATTGATCCGTGGGATTACGATAAGAATTTACACAGCGAGGAGGATGGTTCACCTGGCTCGCGCATCAAAGACCATCCGATGTATCTGAACGAGAACGGATTCCACAGTACGATAAAGGAATACGCGCTCTATGGTTACAAGGATGCCATGGATGGGAGACACAAGTTCCACCATATACACTTTGAGGACTATGAAAATGGAACTAATGAAGATAAAATTCCAGACTTTGTGGCGGAGCTGCGCAGAGATAATCCAGCCGAGCTCTTCCTCGATGAGGACGGTGATCCTCTGGATGATGATACGATTATGCGTCGGTATTACAGCACATATAACAGGACGCTCACGTGGCACGGCGAGAAATTCGAACAGGAGGAGACGGATCAGAAAAGACAAAAGTCAGACCATCAGGCAGGCGGATGTCAAGAAACAGCACTTCTTCGTCCGAGTTTCTGGCAGATGGGGAAGGATACGATCTTTCATGCCGAGTGTGCGGCTCGACCACAACAGATCTATTCGGTTCGCATGTCGAGCTTTTAACATGGGGCTGACACATTCGCTCGGAGGAAATACCAACCGGCGGTTCAAGGCGAATATCGGTACAGGATATACGGAGCCAGGGGATGGGGAACTCTACTATCACGCGGGAGATGTATGCCGGTATGCCGTACGATATATCGGCGTCAGGAAGCTCGGTTATTACTGGTTCGGCAATCCCAATCTGGAAACCCGGAGAAATCGCTTGGTACGACTTGGGCTTTGAAGCAGAACAGGGGAAGAGCCAGATCCGCATCAATGCGTTCCACAATCGGATACGAAACTATATGACGACATATTTTACAGGAGAGCTGATGCACTTCACCCAGAAGCGGATGCGAAGAAGGAGACGTGGATCACGCCGCCCGATATGATCTCGCAGTTTAAGAACATCGGAAGGGGCGGAGATCACGGGGATTGAGACAGAGCTGTCGCAAAAGATGGATGAACATTTCTCTTGGAAACTCGGCTATACTTATCTCCATGCGATCAATAGAGTGATCAAGTATGCCGCGTCAACTTCTCAATAAGCCCCAGCACAAGATTGATATCGGCCTGACCTATGAAAAATAAGAAAACGGGATGGCGGGCATCTCTGGGGCGACTACTATCTACACATGCTTGACAGCAATACCATTGCAAACAATGGGAATTATGTCATAACGATCTCGAGACGGAAGTACGCGGTATAATTTTGCAAAGGGGCGGGCAACAGACCTACGAGCGCAAGTTTCGGTATATGGAACCTCCTTGTTCGAAGCAGATCGACAAGGATTCCGTCGTGTACTCTGAGGATCGATAATCTGTTCAATCATCGGGACGACGATCAGGCAATGCGGGAGCGCGTATATAAGCTCGGCATCAATCTGAAATTTGATGGCATCTCAGGACGTGGGTCAGCTTGTGGGGAGGCTCTTGCCAAGGCACAAGAAGACGAGCATTCTCAGGAATTTTATCACGCCTCCATACGATACAAAACGCGAAGTGGGCACTACGATCTTTGGAGACTACCGTTTGCGCTGATTCGTTCACCGGAAAGAACAAGCCCAGTGAGGCACGCGTAACAACACGTTCTAGTATCGGTTCAGCATATAAAAACTATTTGGAGAAGGGAGATCAGGGATTTGAACAGCGTCTTCGTGTCGGTGCGGATATGCGCGTTGGTACAAATACGAATGTCACGCTAATCGGCAGCCCTCCGGTACAAAAAGATGTTGATACGACGCAGGACGTTGGTGCGCCTGCCCTCAAAGAGAGCACGTGTTGAAAATGTCGATGTGACGCAGACATGCGAAGGTATGGGATCTCAGCCTCGGACGCCTGACCGAGCCAATGGGGAGTAACGGGCTAGTGGTTTGGAAGAGGAGTATGATGGTGCGCGTGCCGTATGGACGGGGCAACGCAGTCAGGTGCGTGTCGGCTTCGGTGATTTCAGCAAGAGCACGGGGTTCGGACTCTGCCTATAGCCGTGCGGTGAACGAGGTGTTTCTGCGTCCGCCGACAGAAGAAGGAGTGGCTCGAGATATGACCGCGATCTTGTGCAATGATGAGAACTACAGTGTGCCCAGTGTGCAGACGGCGGGCTTTGAGTCTCTCTATGACAAATTGAGGGCGAGCCTCCTCGTTCGAGGAAGAAAAAGAGCATCCTAGACTCGTACTTTAATCTGATCGGCCGGGATGATCAACTGCCTATAACAAGATCAAGCAGGCAGCGCAGTATGAAACAAACAGTCACATCTGGCGTATTGTCACGGCGCGGGATCGGAATGGGAATGTCAGGGGCGTTATCTGATGACCGATCTCTTTATGACTGTTCCCGGGCAGTGATCCATTTGATAAGAACAATCTGCGTACCGCAGGCGAAACTTCGTGGAATACAGTCATGACGCGGGCAGAGGAGAATCCTGAGACATGGCGGCGGTATGTTTCGAGTTCGGCTCTCTTGTCGTCACAGCAGTATACGTTCACTTCGAGTTCTATGGTTATGGTGTCTATAAGGGAGCGAAACCCTGCAAGCACTGGCAGCGGAACCACATATAATGGAAAGAACTATGCGGGGATTCCGCTGGAGAAGTTTAATCCTGCAGATTTTTCAGACGATAACGCAGTCGGAGGCCAAGGAGAAGGCACTCTCATCCCTGTACGAAAAAGTTCTGCGCTGGAACCGCTCTATAAGAAAATGTCGAATGGAGACAATGCAATCGGCTACCGTCGTACATCGCTCTCGCCTGTTGCACAGCGCATCCTCGCGCTTGCGGCATCGGATAACTATTGGAGCTAGGAAAAGCAGCAAATTGCCGCTCCATCTGCTCGCCCGTGCAGGATACCTCTTCCCACAGCTTGGCGTTGTCCTCCATACGGATCAGATTCCTGCGCTCAAGCGAGAGCAATCTTCATGCGAGGCACGACGTGAGGTGACGCCTCAGGTCGGTATTGCTGCATGGTATCTGCGCTCGGTCGGCGGTAATTCGCATCGCTTCCTGACGGCGAACGGGACGGGGAATGATGTCGATGTCTTTGATACGACGGCGAATGTGATTGGAATCGGTGCAAAGTGGCGGCTTGGGAAGAATCTTGCACTTTCGGTTGACTATGGGCAGAACCGCAGCGCTTTTGGCCGCTATATGAACGGAGCTACACGATGGGCGCATACAGCGGGGACTTCGGCATTTACGCCGCAGGGACGTGCGTGTGGCGGCACGCCTACGTTTCGTGTGCTGCGCGTCTCGACGTAGAGCCGCGCGGATATGGATGCGACGGGCAGCTGGAATGCCTTTGTCGAGCTACAAGGCGTTCGAGCATGGTTCTTTCTTTGGCGGCAATGGAACGGAAGCTCTGCCGGATCGCTATCTTGACGGTATTCGAAGCTTTACGGTCGGAGCAGGATATGTGCCTGTAGAAATTTGCTTGTCGAGACATTCTATACCTTCGGTGCGAAGGGGATCTTCATGCGCGTGACACATTGTATGGGGCAGAGAACTTCAAGCTCGGAAACTATACGCGTGTGCAGGTGACCTATCGATTCTGAGGAAATCGGAACAATATGATAGAGGGACTGTTGTACGGAGGATATAGCTCCTGCAACAGTCCTTCTTTGAAAAAGGGATCTCAATTATTTGCTTTGTTTATAGATCGTGTCTTAGGTTATTGACTTTTTATATGAAAGTAAATACAATGATGAAAAATGTCAATCCCGAGAGTATTTTTGTAAGGATTAAGCCATAGATTATTTTAAGGAGAGTTAGCATGGCAGATGTATTGCTGCAGATAAAGGATCTTCACGCAGGCGTGGAGGGGGTAAGGAGATTCTGAAGGGGCTTGACCTCACGATCCGCAAGGGTGAGGTGCACGTTATCCCTTGAGCTGAACGGTTCGGGCAAGTCGACGCTGATGAATGTCATCATGGGGCATCCAAAGTATGAGATGACGGGCGGCAGTCTCGTGCTCGAGGGCGAGGATATCGGTGGATGCGTGTGTTCGAGCGTGCGCGGCGCGGGCTGTTCCTCGCATTCCAGACGCCGGAGAGATCCCCGGCATCACGGTGGAGAATATGATCCGCACGGCGCGTCAGATGATTACAGGTAAGAAGGAGAAGCTGCTCGCCTTCCGCAAGGAACAGGTGCGATGATGGCCGAGCTGAAAAATCGATTTGAGCTATGCACAGCGTTATCTGAACGTCGGCTTCTCCGGCGGCGAGAAAAACGCAGCGAAGTTCTGCAGCTGCTCATGCTCCAGCCGAAGCTTGCGCTTCTCGATGAGACGGACTCTGGGCTCGATGTCGATGCGGTGCAGATTGTCTCTGAGGGGCGTTGCAAAAGTTCCATACGGCTGAGAATGCCTGTCTGATTATCACGCATAACGCACGCATCCTCGATAAACTGAAGGTTGATTTTGTCCATGTGCTCGCCAAAGGCGAGATCATTCGTGAGGGCGGCGCGGAACTCGTGGAACAGATCAATGCGGAAGGCTTTGCCCATATCCTTGCAGAGCACGATAGAGTGGGGTGAGCAGGAATGGGGGATTTTTGTACCAAAGAAAACCCCAGATCGACGATATCGAGCGCACAATCTATGATATCACGAACGAGGATCGCTCTGCGTATAAGTCTGCGTCGGGACTGACGGAGAGATCATCCGCGATATTTCTGCGCGCAAGCACGATCCTGCATGGATGCTTGATTTTCGCCTGAAGTCGCTCAAGGTCTACCATGAAACACCGATGCCTGCGTAGAGTACGGATCTGTCGGCGCTGAATATGGATGAGATCGTGACCTATGTCCGTCCCGATGCGAAGATGGTCGGCGACTGGAATGAGGTTCCTGAGGACATCAAAGATACGTTTGACCGTTTGGGGATTCCCGAGGCGGAGAAGTCCTCGCTCGCGGGCGTCGGAGCACAGTACGACTCCGGGTGGTCTATCACTCGATTCAGGAGTCGCTCGTGAAGCCAGGGGGTCGTCTACACGGATATGGAGACGGCACTGCAGGAGTACGGCGATATTGTTCAGCAGTACTTCATGACGCTTGTGCCGCCGAAGGCACTATAAGTTTGCTGCACTGCACGGTGCGGTCTGGTCGGGCGGCTCTTTCGTCTACGTGCCCGAGGGGATTCAGGTGGACATTCCGCTGCAGTCCTATTTCCGTCTCAATGCAGCAGGGGCAGGGGCAGTTTGAACATACGCTCATCATCGTGAGAAGGGCGCCAGCCTGCATTTCATCGAGGGCTGTTCTGCACCAAAGTACAATGTGACGAATCTCCATGCGGGCTGTGTCGAGCTGTTCGTCAAGGAGGGGCGCGTCTGCGCTACTCGACGATCGAGAACTGGTCGCGCAACATGATGAATCTCAATACGAAGCGCGTGAAGGTGGAGAAAAACGGTGCGGTGGAGTGGGTCTCCGGCTCGTTTGGCTCACACGTCTCGATGCTCTATCCGACGAGTATCCTGCAGGGCGAGAATGCGACCTGTGAGTTCACGGGGATCACCTTTGCCTCGAAGGGGCAGGAACTCGATACGGGGGCGACGGTCATCCTCGATGCGCCCAATACGTCAGCAAATATCAGCACGCGCTCGATCTCGAAGTCGGGCGGTGCCGCGATCTATCGCAGCGGGGTCAAGGTGACACCGCGCTGCTGTCGAGGCAAAGTGCTCCGTCAACTGTGAGTCGCTGATGCTCGACTCCGCGTCACGGAGTGACACGCTTCCCGTGATGGATGTCGCCTGCGATACGGTGGACATCGGACATGAGGGCAAAGATCGGCCGCATCAGCGATGAGGCGATCTTCTATCTGATGAGCCGCGGTATCGACGAGGAGGAGCGCGCGCGATGATCGTGCGCGGCTTCGTTGAGCCGATTGCGAAGGAACTCCCGCTTGAGTATGCGGTTGAGATGAATAATCTGGTCAATATTGAATTGGAAGGGGCGATGGGATGATGGCAGCAGCCAATGTGATTCAGCCGCATCCCTATGCCGACATGGCGTTGGCTGGGGGTCAACGACCTGCCTGTTCCCGATGGGCTCACACTTCCTCGCTGCACCAATACAGCTTTCTGCGGCGGCAGGGGAGCGCGTGCATCATGTGGTGGAGCTGCGTAGAGCGGTGCACAGGAGATTGAGGTGACGGTTGCCGATGGCGCAGAGCTGTCGCTGACCCTATATCCAACTGGCTCCGACAGATGCGCCTGCCGCTAGCCGCATCCATGCGGCGGTGGGAAAGGGCGGACACTTTTTCCTGCACCCTCGTCGAGGGCGGGCGCACAGCATACCGCCTCGGAACTGCAGGGTGACACTCGCAGGCGATCAGGCGTGTGCTGATGTATGGGGGCTCTATTTCGGTGATGATGCACGCAAGATCGATCTCAACTATATCATCCGTCAGGGAGGGCAGCACACGGATGCCAATATGCAGGTGCGCGGTGCGCTTCTCGGGCACTGCGTCAAAAACTTCCGTGGAACACTGGACTTTATCCAAGGCGCGCGCGGTTCAGTCGGCAAGGAAGATGAGGAAGTTACCATCCTTTCCCCGCATGCACGCAATCGCAGTGTCCCGCTGATGCTCTCCCATGAGGGGGATGTAGACGGGCACCATGCCGTCAGCATCGGGCGGATGGATGCGGACAAGCTGTTTTATTTGATGAGCAGGGGGACTTGACGAGCGTGCGGCACAGCAGCTCGTCGTCGAGGCATCCTTTGCCCCCGTGCTGGCGCGCATCACGGATGAGGCACTGCGCACGGAGATTGGAGACTATTTGGAGAGGAGACTGTTGGGTGGAACGCAAGGTGAATGAGTATCTGCGGGATTTTCCCATCCTGCAGACGAAAATGAACGGCCGTCCCATTGTTTATCTTGACAATGGTGCAACGACACAGAAGCCGGAGACGGTCATCCGCGCGGTCGCTGACTACTGTACGTACTGTAATGCGAACCCGCATCGCGGCGCGTATGAGCTCTCGGTCAAGGCGACAGATATCTATGAACGGGCACGCGTGCGCACGCAGCAGTTCATCGGTGCAGCGCGTCCGGAGGAGGTCGTATTCACAAAGAATGCGACAGAGGCACTGAACCTCGTAGCGTACAGCTATGGTCTTGCGAACGTCCGTGAGGGGGATGAGATCGTCATTACGATCTCGGAGCATCACAGCAATATCGTCCCGTGGCAGTTCGTGGCAAAGTCGCGCGGTGCTGTGCTGAGGTATATCTATCTGGGCGAGGACGGCAATCTCTCCGAGGCGGATATTGCGCAGCAGATTACAGAGCGAACGAAGATTGTCGCAGTGACGCAGGGTATCCAACGTGCTCGGTCTCGTCAACGATGTGCGCCGTTGCCGACCGCGCTCATGCGGTCGGTGCAGTTGTCGTTGTCGACGGCTCGCAGAGCGTGCCGCATATCAAGGTGGATGTGCAGGCGATGGATGCGGATTTCTTTGCGTTCTCGGGGCATAAGATGCTTTCCCCGATGGGCATCGGCGTCCTCTATGGCAAGTACAATATACTCGATGCGATGCCGCCGTTCCTCTTTGGCGGGAGACATGATCGACTATGTCGGCGAGCAGGAGACGACGTTTGCCGAACTGCCGGCGAAATTCGAGGCGGGGACGCAGAACGTCAGCGGCGCATCGGGACTAATTGCGGCGATTGACTATCTGGACAAGATTGGCTTCGACCGCATCGAGGGCGATTGAGCGCGATCTGCTCAGTTATGCACTGCCTCAGCTGCGTGAACTGCCCTTTGTGGAGCTCTACGGATGCGATTCAACCCGTGGAAATAAGACGGGCATCATCACATTCAACGTCAAGGATGTCCATCCGCATGACGTATCGACGATTCTTGACAGCTACGGCGTTGCGATTCGCGCGGGACACCACTGTGCGCAGCCGCTCATGCGCTATCTCGAACAGAACGCTACCTGCCGCGCGAGTTTCTACCTCTACAATACGCATGAGGACATTGACCAGTTTATCGCTGCGCTGAAAAAGGTACGGGGGTGCTCGGCTATGCCGACTGAAAACACGGCGCTCGGCGATCTCTATACAGAGGTCATTGGCGAGGCACAGCCGCTCGCCCGAGAACAAGGGCGAACTCGTCAGCGGCGACCGTGCGTGAGCGCGGACACAATCCGAGCTGCGGCGATGAGATCACACTCGAACTCCAGATTGAGGGCGGCATCATCAAGGATGCCGCATTTACAGGGAGTCGGCTGCGCGATCTCACAGGCGAGCACGGACATCATGATCGACCTCATGCGCGGCAAGACCGTGGAGGAGGCACAGCGCCTCGCCCAACTCTTCACGTCGATGATCAAGCGCGAGGGTGACAGACGATGCCGCCCTGAGAGGAGCTCGATGAGGCAATCGCACTCAAGAACATCTCCAACATGCCCGCGCGCGTCAAGTGTGCTGTGCTGGCATGGCATACGCTGGAAGACGTGCTGAAGAAGGATCAGTGAGCTTGAAAGAGGACTGTTTTGAAATAATGCGTTCGAAGCGGTCCTCTTTCTGCTGATTGGATTTCTTTTACAATAATGCGCATCGAGTACTTGCGGAGTGCATAAAAAACATGGTATACTGTCCCTTGTCGCGTGAGTGCGTATTTCGTGCGCGCTCGCAGAAGAATAACTCTGCCGCTGTAAAACGGCGGCCATAGACCAAAGAGGAGGTGATTTCGTGAGATTGTACGAAGTCATATTTATTGTGAAGCCGATGGAGGAAGATGCGACAAACGCCGTCATCGAGAAGTTCACAAAGCTCATTCAGGCAAATGGCGGTAAGATCGAGAAGGAAGACCGCTGGGGCAAGAAGCGTCTCGCCTATGAGATCAAGGACATGACCGAAGGATACTACGTTCTGCTGTACGTCAATGCAGAGCCTGCCTGTGTTGCTGAGTGCGACCGTGTGATGAAGATCACCGACGATCTGCTCAAGCACACGATCGTCCGCGCAGACGGCATCGAGGAGTAAGGGGCGTACGGAGTCATCCGTACGTTCTGTATGCGTGACGGGATTCATTCAGGAGAGAGAAACCCATGAACAGAGTCATACTGATCGGTCGCCTTGCGCGCGACCCTGAGATTCGCTACACACAGAGCGGCAAAGCATTTTTGCCGTTTCACGGTGGCGGTTGACCGCCGCTTCTCGCGTGCAGCACAGCAGGAAGGCCAGCAGACGGCTGATTTCATCCCCGTGACATGCTGGGAGAAACTCGCCGAGATCTGCGGCAACAATCTCACTAAGGGACGCCGCATCGGCGTCGAGGGGCGCATTCAGGTGCGCAGCTACGACGGCGAGCGACGGACAGCGCAAGTACGCGACGGATGTGGTGGCAGACAATGTGGAGTTCCTTGATTCCAAGAATGCCGGCGAGCGCGCAGGGCAACTATGACGCATCTGCGCCGCGTTCTGCCGCACCTGCTGCGGGCGGCGGAGCTGCACCGGATATGATGGGACCCGTCATTCCCGATGACGACATTCCATTCTGAGCATGAAGATGATCGAAATATCCTGAAATGAGGAGGGACAGCGAACATGATGAAACGAGATCGAGCGCAAGCCTCGTCGCAAGGTCTGCCTCGTTCTGCGTGGACAAGGTAGACCATATCGACTATAAGGATGCCGCAAAGTTGCGTCGCTTTACGACGGAGCGTGGCAAGATCCTGCCGCGCCGCATTTCCGGCAACTGCGCAAAGCATCAGCGTCAGGTGACGCTCGCCATCAAGCGCGCGCGTAATATTGCGCTTCTTCCGTTTACGGCGGAGTAAACGGATCGCACGACCGCACCTTCGGGTGCGGTTTTTGCATGGGTCGCGACCCAGTTGAGAGAGCGTAGCGAACGGGAAAGCAAAAACCCACCCGCTATGCGGGTGGAAGATAAAAAAGTTATACAAAAAGCATCTTTCCCGCTTATACTAAGGATGTTCAAGCCAGTAGAAAAAGAAGGGAAAAAGATGCTTATCGGCACAGAAAGCAAACAGTTTATCCCACACAAAGTGGCTCTGCAAGTACCATATCGTGTTCACCCCTGAAATATCGGCGGAAAAATCGCTATATGGGCAGTACAAGGAGAGTATTCGAGATATCCTGAGGCAGCTATGTGCATATAAAAGGTGTGGAGATACTGGAAGGTCACTTTATGCCGGATCATGTACACATGATGGTAAGTATCCCACCGAAAAATCAGTGTATCACAATTTATGGGATATCTCAAAGGGAAAAAGTGCCTTGATGATTTTTGATAAACACGCCAACTTGAAATACAAGTTTGGGAATCGGCACTTTTTGGTCGGAAGGGTATTACGTAAGTACCGTTGGGTTGAATGAAGCAACGATACGTAAATATATCCAAGAGCAGGAAAAGCATGACATTGCCTTGGATAAACTCAGCGTGAAAGAGTACGAAGACCCTTTTAAGGGAAGCAGGTAGTACCACCGCCCTTTTAAGGGCAGTGACGAGTCAAGGGCAATATGGCTTGAACGAAAGTGAAAGCCAGCGCCTGAACGCTGGCCGGTATTATCCCCTTATAGGGGCGTGCAAACCACCCGTTTGACGGGTGGTCATGATTTCGGTATTTTTGTTGGCATCTAAAGCATCCTTAACGCGGCTATGTTACTGTATAGGCACTGTCATAGTAAGGAAAGGAGCAACGCATGAAGAACAAGAAGTATATTGCCGGAGTGCTGGCTCTTGCCCCTGGGACTCGGCATTGCAGCAGTACCGAGTGCAGAGGCTGCGCCGGCAGTTCAGTCGCTCGATTACATCAACGGGGCGACGAATGAGTACAGTTTCCGCATGAAGGAAGAGGCTCGTGTCCATGAGCAGAACGTGCGCAAGATCCGCTTCGAGTTCCGTCGGGACGGCGATCAGGAGAAGTATGATCGTGCGATGAAGGAAGAACAGCGGCGTCACGACCGCGCGGTAAAGCAGATCAAGCGGGACTACGACCAGCGTACGCCACGGCGTCGCTGAGGATGTGAAACAGCCCTGCAAGGCAAGATTATCTTGTCTTGCAGGGCTGTTTTCATCTATATGCGTCTAGGAGACTCTCGACCTTCGTCGTCGTTCTGCAATGCTGTGGCGCCCACTGCGTACGCAGTCCGAGGCAGAAGGCTATGCGTATTCTTGGGCTCGATGGCATGCGGGCAGAGATGGGGCGCATGGCGGACGTATCAATCATTCATTCCCTTATTACAAGGATATCATTCCTCATCATTGAATTTATTTTCCAAGAGCCGCATAAGAGCAGCCTTGTCCGGCAGAACAAGCTCATACTTGCCCTAGCAAAAATCTGCGTATTGTCCTCCGGCAAGGTCATCTCCACCACAGCATTGTTCTTCTCCTTGCAGAGCAGGAATACCAACGGTGGGATTCTCGGTCGCCAGTTCACCTTGCGATCATAGTAGTTCACATACATCTGCATTTGCCCTAAGTCTTGATGTGTAACCTGCCAATCTTGAGATCGATGAGGACAAAACATTGGAGCAGGCGATTGAAAAATACCAGATCCACATAAAAGTGCTGTTCATCAAAGGTCAGTCGTTCCTGCCGACCTACGAAGGTATAGCCCTTTCCCAGTTCCAAGAGAAAATGCTGTAATTCATCAATGATGCGTTGTTCCAAATCCGACTCCGAATAGCGGCTCTTCGGGGATTCCCAAGAACTCCGTGATGTACGGATCTTTCACGATGTCCTCGGACGTTCCACAATCATGCCCTGTTTGGATATCTCGGCGACAGCTTTCTTATCACGAGAAAGTGCCAGCCGCTCATAGAGAGCGAGTTGAACTGTCGCTTCAACTCGCGCAGACTCCATCGCTCGTTTGTAGCCTCATTTTCATAGAAGTTGCGTTCTTTGTCATTTGTGATGCGCATGAGAAAACAAATAGTGTGACCAGCTCAGAGTGAATTGCGCAGATAGCGTCTGTAAATTGGTCGGAGACAGTTCAAAAATCCGAGACGATGTTTCGGATTTTTGTGCAGCAATTCGAGACGATGTTTCGGAAATCACCTCTTTGCTATATGTAATGTAAAAACGACGCATATTCTCGAGATTATCTACCGAGAAACCTCTGCCAAAGCGATTCGTAAGATTTTTCGAGAGTTCTTTTAAGACGCTCTTTCCATATTCTGCACGCAGCTCACCCTTTTGCTCGTGCTCCACGATCATGCGGCCAATTTCAGTAGTAAGTAACGATCATTGTAGAGTTGACCACAGTGACAACATGCTGCTTGGCGTTCTCAATAAGAGCGGGCAATTTGCTCCACCAAATGATCATTGCTGTCCATATTTTGCTAATTCTTTGCTCATACTCACACCTACAAAGTAAAAATGCCCCCGTGTGTGCACAAAAACATCGAGCTTCCTTAAGAAGCACTGATAAATTCGGTACAACCATCTTGACGCATCTTTTTGCCCGCACTTCGGCGGAAAAATCCTCCACAGAGCACCACTCTGCGTCCGGTTTTCCACCTCGTTCGGACGAAAAATCTACGCCAATCTGGCAGACCTCATTTTATCAGTGTTTCCTTAACTACTGAGAGAATTTCCTTGTCTACTTTTGCAGCGCAGCCGTGTCGATCACCGTTCCATCCAGTGCCTCACAGGCGATGCGGAGATGATGTGCATCCGCCTCCAGATAGAGGTAGTTCGATGGTGCGGGATTCGCGGAGGCGGCGAGGTCGTAGGGCTCCGGAGGGACATCGAAGTACTCATCGCCGCCCGGCCGCCGAGGAGATAGAGCGTCCCCTGAGCGTCCGTCTGCCCCGCGCGGATCTGACGCCGCCGATAGGCGTGGACGTGACCCGTGACAACGAGGTCGATGCCGCACGCATCGAATGCATCCATAAAGATGCGCCCCACATCACTGATGCCGTGCTGCGTCTCCTGTACAGTCTGATACTCTCCATAGGCGAGAATGTCCTTGTGCATGAGGACGATTTTCCATGGGGCGGAGGATGTCGCTGCATCGCGTTTCAGCCAGGGCGAGCTGCTCCTCATTCAGCGCCACACCGCGCGCGCCGCACCTCAAAGGAACTGTGTATCGAGGACGATCGCTGCACGGCACCAAGATCAAAGGAATAATAGTGCCCACGAAACGCCGTACTGCCGTTTTCGGGCAGGGCAAAGGTCTTTAGATAGCGCAGCGGCAGGGGTGTCTGTCCACGCGAGGCTGTAATACTCGTGATTGCCGAGCACGGGGACATGAGGAGCGCGATGCGAGCGAGGGAAGGATTCCCTCCATCGCCGCGAAGAAGCTGTCCCAATGCCACGTGGATTCGCCGTTGTCGGTGAGGTCACCGACGAGTGCGGCAAAATCCGCATCGCCGTGACGCCGCCATGCTGCCTGATAGAGGTCGTTCCAGACACTGTAATCCTCCCGCATTGGCTGTCCGAAAAGAGCAGGGCACGCACGGGCGTACGGACTGCATGTGGGGCTGACAGGGGAATCCAATCGGATGTCCCTGCCGTATGCGTGACACGGTAGGCACCGCCGCCAGCGGGCAGAGGGATCTCTGCGTGGTAGACGAACTGCTCTGTGTCGTCTATGGTGAAAATGCGTGTAAGAGGGGACGAATGCCGTGATATGTCCGTCTCTTCCGCTGCGCAGCTCAACATGTGCACCGTGCAGGAGAGTGGGTGCGTCCCACTGGATCATACGCGTGCTGCTTTGGCTGTGCCGTAATGGTCTGGCGCAGGGTGGCGGATGCCGTCTGCTGCGGGCTGCGGCGCGGGATGAAAAGAGACCGCCGAGTCCCATTGTGAGAATGGACTCGAAGGGCGGTCTGGAAGGAAATGGCGTCGTGTCATGATTTTTCTCCACATCCTGTACGGCGGTCTCTGTGCGCATCATGCGTCGTTCAAAAACGGATGGCAGTGTAGATGAGGATGGCGGCACAGATAACGACAACGACGAGGCGCGTCTTATCCTCCTGCTGCATGATGAGGGTCATGTCCGATGATTGCCCTCGATGCCCGTCGAGGGGAATTTTCCGACGAGAGAGGCGAGGACATAGTCGCGCAGGCGGATCGAGGAGAGAGCACCGACGGCATTCATGACAGCGGAGGGCAGGGTACGGCACCATGCGTCCGATGAGCATCGATGATGAAGCCCTTTGCTCGCCAGCTGTAGTGATCGACCTTCGCGAGAAAGGGGCTCTTGGCGATCGCCTTTTTCCGCCGCATCGCGGAAGTAGAAGCGCATCAGAACGAAGGCGACCGTGACGCCGACGGTCTCTGCGACGCAGGACAGGGATGATGCCGGGGCACAATGCCGAAGAGAATGACGTTTGCCGTCGAAAAATGACGGCGGGCGGAAAGCCAAGTGCATTGGTAAAGAGGGTGAGCAAAAGGCGAAGAGGACTGCGCCCTCGCCGAAGGTGTGAATGTACTCCACCGTCGCTGAATATCACCGCTGGCAAAGCTAGGGTGAAGAGCGAGGGAGAAACTGCGGTGCAATGAGATGGATGATGACAAAGGAAGAATGATGGCGAGTGCCGCACCGAGTTTGAGGATGCCCATGCCCTGTGGTCGTTTCACGTGAGTACCTCCTCCTAAAGGGGGTCAGTTCATAACAGCATGGCGAATGCGCCGAGGAGCAGGGCGAGACTAAAGCCCTGCATGGCGTTCGCAATGCCCTGCCGTAGGCGGCGGGAAAAATGTGCTGCGATTTTGCGCAGCTCGAAGATGAGGAAGGACAGACAGAAGAAGACGAGAGCCGTGTCGTCCTGTGTCCACCCGTAGGCGAAGATCAGTGCCGTGAGGACGATGCCGGTCTGCTCCCCGCGGGAGAAGAGACGCTGTGGCTCCTGTGCCCGCTCGCGCTCGTCGATCTGTGCGCGGGTCAGCGGGATGCCCATCTCGTCCATTTTTTTCCTGATCGCGGTCAAACCATCGGTAGTGGAACCCATGGATCTTCACCTCCATCGTTTTGTTCGGACTAATTGATGCGATGCGCCGCATGCGTCGGCAGATTGCCGGGCTTCGGCAGGTCAGGACGCTTGCTTGGACGCAGTGATGGCTTCTCGGGTGCAGGCTGTACGGGCGGATTAGGCGCGCTCGGCGTGGGATGTGACGGGCGGCCGTTCTTATTCTGCGACGCATCCATACGCGCGCGCATGCGTGCCCGCTGCTGTTCCTGCTCCGCGCGTTCTTGCTGCATAATGCGCAGCCGCTCCGCCTGCAGCTCATCCGAGCCATAGTAGACGCGTGCCTCCTCCACGATCTCCGGCAGCTCTGCATAGAGATAGTGGCCGGGACAGGCTGTCGCGTTAAAGTCTCGGTGCCCCTTCACCGTGACACCCCAGATGGGATCCAGTTGATAGACGGTGCAGAGTGCGGCGATCAGATGCGCGGCGCTGTGTTTCTGTGCCTCGGTCGGGACAGCGTCCTCGAAATTCCCGACGATATTGATGCCGACGGTATGTCGATTCTCGCCGTAGACATGTGCACCGACGGTGCCCATGGGGCGTCCCTCCTCGATCGTGCCGTCCTTGCGGATGAGGAAGTGGTAGCCGATGCCCGCCCAGCCATTGTGCAGATGCCACTCATGCGGACAGTCGCAGCGGAGACATCTGCGTTCGTGTTGCCGATGTGATGAATGACGATGCAGTCCGTGACAAAGCGGTTTTCGAGTGCGCCAAAGGAGAGATACGTCGGCTTTATCGTCACGCCCGGGAAGGGCGGAGGGGAATGTACCATGATGCTTCTGCCGCATCGGTGGAAAAAGGGGAAAAGGGCTGCACCGATGCCGACGAGGGTCATGCGGCGCAGAAAGTCTCTACGGTTCATGTGGAATCTCCCGGGAAATGATCGTGTGGTCGTGGATGCGCAGCTCCGTCTCATGCAGCGCATAGAGGGTCGAGCGATGCCCGACGCTGATGATGCCCGACGCAGGAAGCTCCTGTCGGAGCAGCTCGTACAGGGCGCGTTCGCGCGGCTCGTCGAGGGCGGACGTTGCCTCATCGAGAAAAATCCAGTCAGGGGCGGATGAGCAGGGATGCGTGCAAAGGCAAGACGCTGCTGCTCACCGAGCGACAGGATACGGCTCCAGTCGTCCGTGTCGGATAGGCGCGGTGCGAGGTGGGGAGTCCGACCTGCGCGAGCACGCGCGCGCCATCTCCGTATCGAGACGGCCGCCGTGCACGGGTAGGAGAGTGCGCGGCGGAGTGTGCCGAGCGGCAGGTAGGGATGCTGCGGGAGGAAGAGGCGCGACGAGCCCTCCGGCATCGTCACAGTGCCGCTGCCCGCGAACCAGATCCCTGCGACAGCGCGCAGGAGCGTGCTCTTGCCGACGCCTGACTCCCCCGTGACGAGCGCACGGCTGCCCTGCGGCAGGGTCAGTGCGGAGACGGCAAAGAGCTCCGCACCGTGCGGGAGCGCGACGTGTAGATCGCTGAGACGCAGTGCGTCCTCCGCATCGTCCTCGTGGACGATCATGGGCGGCACGGCAGCTGCCTCGTTGATATGCGCCGTAAAAGCCCGACAGTCGCTGGATGACGGCGGACAGCTCGGCGATGGAGCTGTAGGAGTCAACGAAGAAGGACAGCGCATCCTGCACCCGGCCGAATGCCGAGATGGTCTGCATCAGACCGCCGAGGGCGATCTCGCCCGCATAGTAGCGCGGCGCCGCCATGATGAGCGGGAAGATGATGGCGAGCTGCCCGTAGCCGTTCACATAGAAGTTCAGCAGCTTCGTCCGCCGCATCAGCCCCCCAGTAGTTTTTAATGACATTGGCAAAGCGCTCCTTGAACCCCTGTGTCTCCGCCATCTCGCCGCGATAGAACGCGATGCTCTCGCTGTTCTCCCGCACGCGCATCATGCTGAAACGAAAATCCGCCTCGTAGCGCTGCTGATCGAAATTCAGCCGGATGAGTTTTCGCCCGACCAGATGGACGAGGACGCTGCCAACGCCCGCATAGAGGAGGGACAGCCAGAACATATAGCCGTAGATGGTGAATGTCTCACTCCCGATGGGGACGGTGAGCGCCCCAGATAGATCTCCACAGCACGACGGCGAATGCGCCGAGTGTCGTGAGCTGTTTCAGTGCGCCGACGAGGAGCGTCAGCGTCAGCGTGACGAACTGATTGATGTCCTCGCTGATGCGCTGATCGGGGTTGTCCGTATCGCTGCGCAATACCTGCAGACGGTAGTAGACCTGCCCACGCATCCAGCGCGCTAGATACGCCTCCGTCATCCATGTGCGCCAATTGATCGTCAGCATCTGCCGCAGATAGACGGCACAGACGGCAATGACGATGTAGAGGAGGGCAAGCCCCGTAAACGTGCCGATGAGCGGCCAAAAGGAAGCCCAGTCATACGCTTGGAGTGCATCGTAGAAGTTGCGGTACCAGTCGTTGATGCGGACGAGCAGATAGACCATGACGAGATTGAGCACGATCACGGATGCAAGCAGTCCGCGCGCTTTCCACTTTTTCCGCAGAGCTCCAATATCCCTTGAACAGCTGCCAAAAAGCCACGGATGAGGGGCAGTTTCACACGTATCCTCCTTTTTGAACGAACGGTATTTATTATAGTATTTTTTTCATCAGAACCGCAAGGGAGCGCATCGGGAAATGAAAGATGCTATCATTGACGGATACATCAATATATAGTAGAATACAGCCGTATCAACTATATGGTTATCGAGCGGAAAGGACTTGCCATGGATTCTATCGCGCAGGGCATCACATTTTTAAGCAGGGCGGCATCGTCATGTATTTCTTGGCGATTGCGTCCATTTTTTTGTTGTCTTTATTGGGATCGAGCGCGCATTTTACTTTGCACGCGCGGATGCAGGACGTGCGTTTGCGCACGCCTTCATGCTCCATATTGCCAATGCTCGCTATGCGGAGGCGCTTGCCCTTGCACGCGACCAGCGCGGCGCGATTGCCGACATTCTGTTCAGTGCGATCACCAAGAACAGCGGCCGCGCCGATCGGATGAGCGCCTACATGGAGATCCAGTCCGGCATCGCCCTCTCCAAGATGCGGCGGCGCATCTACTACCTGAGCGTGATCGTGACGATGGCGCCGCTCCTCGACCTCCCTAGGGACGATCAGCGGCATGATTACGACGTTCAGCGTATTCAACATCCGGGCGGGCGAGCCGGCGGCGATCACGGGCGGCATCGGTGAGGCGCTGATTGCGACGGCGATGGGACTCTGCGTTGCCCCTCGTTGCCCTGATGGTGCATGCGTATTTCTCCCAGCGGATCGAGAACATCGTCACGGATATGGAGATGTGCTTTTCCGCTGCTGAGAGCAGCTCGTCTCGCTTCGCCGACGCTGCCGGCGTCACGGCGGACGATGCAGCGGAGGGGCGGCACAATGAGACTGCGTGACCGCAGGGCATTCGGAAAAGCCTGAGGTCGTCATCATCCCTGATGATCGACATCATGTTCTTCCTGCTCGTCTTCTTCATCATGAGTACACTCTACATGGTCAACGTCAAGACCGTGGATGTCAACCTCCCCAAGGCGCAGTCGGCACAGACCCAGCTGAACGTGACCTATCTCGTCACGGTGCGCAAGGATGGCTCGCTCTGGCTCGAGGATCAGCCGATTGATGCGGATACCCTCGTGCAGCAGGCACGCATGGAGTCACAAAAATCCGCGCTTTGCCGTCGTCGTGCGTGCGGATGGGGATATGAATTACAGCGGCGTCATGGAGCTGCTGGATCGCTTCCGCCAGGCGGGGATTACGCGTTTTGGATTGGCGGCGCAGTAAGGGAATAGGAACAGGGGCTGCCTGTACGATTTCACTTCGTGCAGCAGCCCCTATCTTTATGGCATCTTTCGTTCCACCACGGGCGCAGCCTCCAGTCGCACCTCGAACGTGCGCGGGCCATGGGTAGTACGCTGTGATATTGCTCCGCACGACACGCAGCGTCATGCCGTTTTTGGTTCACGGGCGTGCGGAATGCGGCGGTCGACTCATAGCTCCCTCATGCGCCGGCGCAGATCGTTCATCAGGAGATCGTTCGCCCAGCGCCAGTTTCGCGTAAGATCGAGATCGGCACTGTTCGCATAGCCCGCACGGCGGAGCGCGTCGTTCACGCGGTCAATCGTCCCTTGAGATAGAACTCGTCCTCTGCCATGCGCCCCGTGAGAAAGGCGAGATTTGCAGCGGCGGCGCGTTCCCGCTCCTCTGCTGTCGCGGCATTTTTCATGGCGCAGTGATAGAGAGTGCCTCCGCGAGTGCCGTACCGATGGCGTTGCTCGCAGTATTCCACCCCGCGTACGCCGTCAGAGCGTTCACGGGGACATTTTTTCGGTCAGAATGGGAGCAGCGTCTCCTCCGCGCGGAAAATGGCGCGAGAGATCGACGAGTGCGACGGATTTTCCTGCGGAAAGCAGTCCGGTGGATCGCGGCGGCAGAGGGTGTGCGTGTGCCAAGCGTATCCGCGTCGCTGTCGCCCGCCGCGATGAAGAGCGTCAGGTCGCTGTCCGCATCATCCGCCGCGAGCGTGCCGCCGAGCATGGTGATCTTCTCTCGTGCCGTCACATCGTTCGAGACCGCCATAAAGGGAAAAGACGGCATCTGCCATATCGTCACGCGCATAGCGGAGTGAAATGCGCGGAGGAGTGCCGCCGCGCGCACGCAGGTCATCGACGGCCATCCGCGCGAGCATCGAGAGCGCGATCTCATCCGCCCGTGCACAATCATCGCCCGCTCCGGGGCGATATTTTTTTGTGCCAGCAGGGCGGAGAGCTCCGCCTTTTTCAGATTGCCGACAGAGAACTCCTCGCCGTCGTCCTGCCTGAGCACAAGGCGCGTGAGCGTGCCCTCCTCGGTGAGCGTAATGAGCATGGCGGCGAGTGCCGTGCTCTCGTCGAAGTGCGCAAGATACCTTTTGCAGATCCGCATCGGGGATCTCGGCGCGCAGACGTGTCATTTCCTCCGCATCGACCGGCAGTCCCGCGCCCGCGCGCCCCTAGGAGACGTGCATAGGAGAGGAGCGCGCGCCGCTCGCGCCAGCCCTCGATACCGTCCTGCGGGATCGCGCGCGGCAGAATATAGAACGCGTGCAGGGGGACATCGGGATGCGCTGCGTGCAGGTCACGGAGATACGCGGCCAGCGCATTGATGTCCTCCGCCGAGATATGTGCCTCGCGTGCGGCGAGAAGCCCGCCTGAGAGCAGCTGATCGACCGAGAGAATGGCGGCATCCGTCTCATGGATATGCGCAGCCACCCAGCTTCCGCATCGCCGCCGTATCGCCTGCCATGGAGTAGTAGTCCATCAGCTCGGATGGCGGCATCATGACCTCCCGTCCGATGATTTTACCGCCGTTTACGACAAACGTTTCCCGCACGGCGGACGTGAATCGAGTGGGACGAGCAGAATGGGGCGCTGCACCGCCCCATCCTCCATAGCGGCGGAGAGCGGCGCCACTCTCCCGCGTACGTGGGATGGAAGACAAAATGAAAAGAGGAGGAGAGTTCCGATGAGAAAGGTCGATATTCCCTAGAAAAATATTTTTCACCTGATTCCTCCCGTCCATTGATTTCTACATTATATCATACGCAACAAATACAGTGGTACAGATCGAGGAAATATCTGTGTTGCGATACGGACTTTCATTTTATTGACGATTCCTTGAAATGCGAATGCGAATTGTGGTAAAATAGGAAAGTCTAATGACTGGCAGGAGGAATGCGATGCGGATCATCACGGGGAGCGCACGCGGTACGCGCCTGAAATCTCCTGCGGGGGATGGGACGCGCCCGACCGCCGACCGCACGCGTGAGGCACTTTTCAGCATGCTCGGCAGCCGCGTGGTCGATGCGCGCGTGCTCGATCTCTTTGCTGGGACGGGGGCGCTCGCGCTGGAGGCACTCTCGCGCGGAGCGGCGTCCGCCGTACTCGTCGACCGCACGACGCATGCCATTCTCGCGGAGAATGCGGCACGCACGAAGCTCGCGGGGCGCGCGAGATCCGCCGCGGCGATGTCTATGCCGCCGCCGCAGAGCTCGCGCGTGAGGGGCGTACGTTCGACCTCATCTTTGCCGATCCGCCCTATGCGCACGGGGACAATGCCCGCGTGTTGAGGCGGCGGCACGCGGCGCGCTCCTCGCTGCGGGAGGTCTCCTCGTCCTCGAACAGGGGGCGGGAGAGGAGATCGTTCCGCAGGCGGGGGCACTCCGCATGATGCGCGAGCGGCGCTACGGTGCGGCGCGGATCTGTTTTTATGCAGAGGAGGAGCAGGGATGAGACGGGCGGTTTTTGCCGGGAGTTTCGATCCCGTAACGACGGGGCACATTGATATTGTGGAGCGTGCAGCGTCCATGTTCGATGAGCTCATTGTCTGCATTTTCCACAATGTCGCCAAGGAGGGATGTTTCCCTCTGGAGCAGCGCGTCGCGTTTCTCCGCACGGCGACGGCACATGTGCCGAATGTGCGCGTGGATGTGTCCTCCGGCCTACTGACCGACTATATGAGACGGGAGGGGCACACGTCGTGGTGCGCGGCCTGCGCTCGGTGAAGGACTTTCGAGTATGAGGAGAATCATGCGGCGATGGTGCGCCACCTCATGCCCGAGAGCGATACGATTTTTGCTCACGCGCCCGGATCTGACGTTCATCAGTTCCTCGGGGGTGCGCGAGCCGATCCGCTCCGTGAGCTCGGTGCAGGGATTGTCCCGCCGCCTGTGGAGCAGGCGATTCTGAAACTGTATGAAAAACCCCGCCGGGGATAACGTGCCGTATGGTGCGTAGGAAAAAGGAGCTAGATTTATGGCGGTAACGGATACGCTGAAGAAACTGGAAGACCTCGTTGCGGATGCCTCGCATCTTCCCTTTAGCGATAAGGCACTGGTGAATGATGATGAGATTGTGCATCTCGTGGAGGAGCTGCGCATGGATCTCCCCAAGGAGTTGAACCGTGCGGCGGAGATCATGCAGGAGCAGGAGGGATCATCGCCCGCGCCAATGAGCAGGCGAAGAATATCGTCAGTGCCGCTGAGGCGCGCGCCAATCAGCTCCTCGAGGAGAGCGAGATCGTCATCCAGGCGAAGGGAGCGTGCGCGGGCGATCATGCAGCAGTCGCAGGATCAGGCGCGCGAGCTGATGGAGCAGTCGCAGGCGAATGCCACGCGTCTGCAGAGTGACGCGGATGCCTATGCAAATCAGGGTGTTCGAGCAGCTGATCGCTCACGTCGGCAGTACGTTCAGGGGCGTTCAGCAGGCGGAGGCCGGACTGAATCAGGCACTCAATGTCCTGCGCACGGCCAAGGCACAGATGAATGCGCCGCAGGGCGATGGACAGGAACTCTGAACGGCATGAAAACCAGCCTTGACAATGGGGAAAAACCACCGCTATAATGTGAAAGGTCATGCGTCATGATGAAGCTGGATGTCGCCGCTTTGGCATCTGCCCCGGGGGAGCGCCGTGAATTCACATTTTGCGGTGACGCCGGAATCGCTGGATCTCGGGGACAGCGCCGCTGCCTATCGCGGGGCGGTGCGTGTCGAAGGAACGGTGATGGATACCGGAACGTCCTTCCGTATTGTGGGGACGGTGCGGGCTGTCCGTGCGTTTGTCTGTGACCGCTGTCTTGCCGAAGGCGAGCGGGAAAAATACGTATGATTTTTCTGAGGACTATGCGAAGACTCCGGGAGAAGCGGATGAGACGGAGGGCTACGATGGTGAGACCATCGTCCTGACCCGCTCGTGCGCGATACCCTCCTTGTGAGCTGAGCCGCTGCGTGAGCTGTGTAAGTCTGACTGTAGGGGGCTCTGTCCAGTCTGTGGACAGAGCCTGAATGAGGGGACATGTACGTGCAATACGTTTGTCCCCGATCCCCGACTGGCGGCTTTAGAGAGCCTGCTCAAGAACGATTAAGGAGGTGTATCCAACGTGGCAGTACCAAAGAGAAAAGACCTCGAAGGCACGTCGCGACCGTCGCCGTGCCAACTGGAAGCTCGAAGCACCGCACTATGTATCGTGCCCGCAGTGTCATGAGCCGAAGCTCCCGCATCATGTGTGCATGGAGTGCGGTTACTATGACGGAAAAACCTGTGGCCGAGGCGGCTGAATGAGGACGAAGCGAACAGCTGCAAGAAGTCGAAGGGCTTTTGCAGCTGTTTTTGCGATTTTCTCTTGCTTTTCTTTTTAGTACCTAGTATAATGCTTTCATACTGATAGCAGTAGGTGCTAAAATGAATGTGGGCGAGAGGAGGGAACGGCGCGATGACGGAGAAGAAGCGACGGCGTCAGGAGTCGTTGGTGCTTGCCGTGCGCAAGGAGCCGTTCCTGACCGATGAGGCGCTGGCGCGGCGGCTCTCTGTGAGGTGTGCAGACGGTGCGCCTCGACCGCACGGAGCTGGGGATCCCGAGCTGCGTGCCCGTGTGCGGACGCTCGCCGAGAATGCGCGCGAGAAGGTGCGTGCCATCCCGCATGCGGGAGGTGGTCGGCGATCTGCTGTCCCTCGAGCTGGGTGTGTGCGGTACGTCGGCACTGAAGGTGACGGACGATCACCTCTTTGCCGACTCGGAGATCGCGCGTGGACGGCGCTCTTTTCACAGGCAAACTCACTGGCACTTGCGATTGTCGATGCACCGCTCGCGGTCACGGGGGTCGCGAACGTCAAATATAAAACCCCCATCTACAAGGGGATACGGTCATCGCGCAGGCGGAGATCGTGAAGATACGCGGCAATAAAATTTTTGTCTGGGTCAAGACCTACCGTGATGGGCGGGAGGTCTTCCGCGCCAAGTTTATCGTGGTTTCACTCGGAAAAATGAGGACGACAGGGGCGAAGGGAGTGCAGGATGCGGCTAGCAGTTGATGCGATGGGCGGCGATTTTGCGCCGAAGGAGATTGTCCGTGGGGCGATTGATGCGGCGAAGAAATACGACTGCGAGATCGTACTGGTCGGCGATGAGGCAAAGATTCGCGCGGAGCTGGGCGGAGCGGATACGGACGCCCCGCACATCTCCATCGTCCATGCGGCGGATGTGATCGGTATGGACGAGGGCTCCGGCGAGGCAGTGCGCTCCAAGAAGGACGCCTCGATTGTCGTCGCGACGCGCATGGTGAAGGATGGAGAGTGCGACGCCGTGTTTTTCCGCGGGCTCGACGGGCGCTGCGGTCACGGCGGCACAGCTCATCCTCCATCGCATCCGTGGGGTCAGCCGCCCCACAATCGCAACACCGATGCCGACACCGGACGGTGTGACGCTGATGCTGGACTCGGGCGCCAACGTAGACTCAAAGCCCGAGCATCTGGTGCAGAGTGCGGTGATGGGCTCGCTCTACGCCCAGTATGTCTTCGGCGTCGAGCGTCCGCGCGTCGGCCTGCTCAATATCGGCGAGGAGGAGACGAAGGGAATGAACAGGCAAAGGAAACGTACCCGCTCCTGGAAGACGGATCCGAATATATACTTTTGCGGGAATGCCGAGGGGCGCGATGTGCCCAAGGGGAATTTCGACGTGGTCGTCTGCGACGGCTTTTGTCGGAAATGTCGTGCTGAAGTTCGCCGAGGGGCTTGCCAAGACGATTTTTGGGACCGATCCGCGAGGAGATTCGCGGCGCAGGCCTGATGGCAAAAACTCGGTGCACTGCTCCTCATGCCGACGCTGCGCCATCTGGGCAAGCGCCTCGATGTCCGTGAGTACGGCGGCGCGCCGCTCCCTCGGCGTGAACGGCTGCTGCGTGATCGGGCATGGCTCTTCGGACGCAAAGTCCATCGCGAGTGCGATCGGTGTGACCGTCAGCTATGTCAACGGCAAGGTGCTCGATCAGATTCGCGATGCGCTCGCAAAGGAGGAGGAGGAAACAGGCCGTGTCTAAGATTAGTGCAGGGCATCCTCGGAACGGGGCTACTATGTCCCCGAACGGGTGCTGACGAACTTTTGATCTGGAGAAGATGGTGCAGACGAACGATGCCCGGATCGTTGAGCGGACGGGCATCCACGAGCGGCGCATTGCTGCGCCGGACGAGCCCGTCTCGGCGCTGGCACAGCGTGCTGCTGAGATGGCGCTTGCCGATGCCGGTGTTGCGGCAGAGGATCTCGATCTCATCATTATGGCGACGCTCACCTCCGACCGCATCATTCCCTCGACGGCGTGCGTTTTTGCAGGATCGTCTCGGCGCGAAGCACGCGGCGGCATTTGATCTCTCGGCGGCGTGCTCCGGATTCGTCTATGCTGCATCCATTGCGACGCAGTTCATCGAGAGCGGCGTCTATCGCCACGTCCTCGTGATCGGCGGCGAGACCCTCTCGAAGGTCATTGACTGGACGGATCGCAATACCTGTATCCTCTTTGGTGATGGGGCGGGGCGGCGGTCTTCGGTGCCGTCGAGGACGGCTACGGCATGCGCGCATTCGACCTCGGCGGCGACGGTTCGGGTGCGGATGCGCTCGATATTCCATCGAGCGGCAGCCTTTTGTCCCGTTACGCCGGAGACGATTGAGCAGCGGCTCAACTTCGTCCACATGGACGGCAAGGCGGTGTTCCGTTTTGCCACCAAGGTCATGGGAAAGACTGTTGAGACATCCCTCCATCGTGCAGGAATGGAGCGGGAGGAGCTCGACGTATCTCGTTCCGCATCAGGCGAATATCCGTATTATCCAGGGCGGCAGCCAAGCGATTGGCGATGCCGATGGAAAAAGTTATTATAAATATTCATCATTACGGCAATATGTCTGCCGCGTCCATCCCTGTCGCCCTTTGCGGAGGCGGCGCACGCACATCGTTTCAAAAAGGGAGACAATATCGCCCTCGCGGGGTTCGGTGCGGGACTCACATGGGCATCGTGTATTATGAAGTGGGCGAAGGAGGAGAACGGTTACGTTTGAACATAATCCGATCTGTCAGATGCTTGGCATCAAGTATCCTATTTTTCAGGGAGGCATGGCGTGGATCGGCACAGCGGAGCTTGCCTCCGCCGTCTCCAATGCCGGCGGGCTGGGGCTCATCGGCGCAGGTCACATGCCGCCCGACGCACCCGCGCCGAGATTCAGAAGGTCAAGGGATGGACGGATAAGCCCTCGGTGTCAATGTGATGCCTCATGAGTCCGTTTGTCAAAGAGGTCATGCAGGTCGTCCTCGAGGAGCGCGTGCCGGTTATCACGACGGGCGCAGGCAATCCCGGGGAGTACGTTCCCCGCGCTCAAGGAAATCGGCTCGAAGGTTATCCCCTGTCGTCGCTTCTGTGGCACTCGCACGCCGCCTAGAGCGTACGGGGGTCGATGCCGTGATCGCTGAGGGCACGGAGTCCGGCGGTCACATCGGCGAGATCACGACCATGGCACTCCCTGCCGCAGGTGGTGGATGCGCTCCACGTTCCCGTCATCGGCGCGGGCGGCATCGGTGATGCACGCGGCATGGCGGCGGCATTTGCGCTCGGCGCACAGGCGATCCAGATGGGCTCGCGCTTCGTCCTGAGCACGGAGTGTATTGCACATCCGAACTACAAGAACGCCGTTCTGAAGGCGAAGGATCGCTCGACGGTCGTCACGGGACGCTCGCTCGGCATCCCGCGCGCGTCCTCCACAACAAAGCTTCGCGCAAGTACGAGGAGATGGAGGCGGCGGGTGCGTCGCACGAGGAGCTCGAGCAGCTCGGTGTCGGCAGCCTGCACCGCGCCACCCATGAGGGCGATGTCGATAACGGCTCGGTCAGCGATCGGTGAGATCTCGGGCATGCTCTCGGACATCAAGCCGGTCAAGAGATCATCGAGGATATTGTACGGGATCCGCCGGGGCGCGATGGATGCCGCACGCAAGGTCTGCGACTAAGGAGTACCAGAATGGGAAAAACTTGCATTTTTGTTCCCGGGACAGGGGCACAGGGTCGTCGGCATGGGCAAAGACTTTACGATGCCTATGATCTCGCGAAGGAGCGTTTTGCCGAGGCGGACGAGGCACTGGCTACTCCATCAGCAAGCTTTGCTTTGAGGGACCTGCGGATCAGCTCCAGCTGACCGAGAATACCCAGCCTGCCATCCTCACTGTCTCCGTGATTGCGGCGCAGCTGCTGCAGGAACGCGGCGTTTCCCCTGCGATCGCGGGCGGACACAGTCTCCGGTGAGTATGCAGCGCTCGTTCTCGCGGGGCGCGCTCCTTCCGTGACGCCGTCGTGCCTGTGCACAAGCGCGGTGCCCATATGCAGGGAGGCCGTGCCCGTGGGCGAGAGGGCGCGATGGCGGCGATCATCGGTCTGGACGACGCGACGATCATCGACGCCTGTGCCGCGGCAAGCGCACAGGGGGCAGTGCAGGCTCGTCAACTCCCAACCGCCCGGGACAGACGGTCATCGCCGGTGCGGAAAAGGGCGTCTCGCTGCGGTCGAGCTGCTCAGGGCGAGAAGGGCGCAAAGAAGGCGGTCATTCTCCCGTCTCCGCACCGTTCCACTCGACGCTCGCGGCACCGGCGGCAAGAAGCTTTCGCCGCAGAGCTCGACAAGGTGGCGCTCCATGACGCGGCGCGTTCCCGTCGTCCCTCGAACTACTACGGGCGGCTTGCGCAGACGGCGGCGGAGATCAAGGAGAACCTCGTCGCACAGGCGGATCATCCCGTGCGCTGGATCGCGTGCGTTGCGACGATGCGCGACTTCGGTGCGGATACGTACATCGAGTGCGGACTGGGCAAGACGCTCGCGGGCTTCAACAAGCGCATCGACAAGACGCTGACGAGCCTGAACGTCGAGGATGAAGCATCTCTGCAAAAACACTTGACACACTTAACAAGTAATGATTAAAATAAATTCGTTATGATGAAGGAGGGCTTTCTGCGTCTTGATGGGAAAATTGTTTTGTTACGGGCGGATCCTGCGGGATTGACGTGCGATTGCACTTCGTCTTGCCGAAGAGGGGGCGAAAAGTCGCGATCAACTACGCCGGCAATCAGACGGCTCGCCGAGGGAGGGTCAAGGCGATCATCGAGCAGCACGGCGGTACGGCGATGATCATTCAGACCGATGTCTCCGACAGCACGGCGGCGGCCGAGATGGTCGCACGCGTGCATGAGGAGCTCGGCGGCTGGACATTCTCGTCAACAACGCGGGCATCACACGCGATACGCCCTTGTCCGTATGAAGGATGAGGATTTCGATGCCGTCATCAATACGAATCTCAAGGGATTTACGCCTGCACGAAGGCCGCTGCCAAGTTCATGACGAAGCAGCGCGCGGACGTATTGTGAATCTCTCCTCCGTTGTCGGTGAGATCGGAAATATCGGACAGACGAACTACGCAGCCGCAGAAAGGCGGGCGTGATCGGCTTTTCCAAGGCGGCGGCAAAGGAGTTCGCCGCGCGGCACGTGACGGTCAACGTCGTGGCGCCCGGCTTCATCGACACCGATATGACGGCTGTCCTGAAGGACAGCATCCGCGAGAAGCTCATCGAGGGCATCCCCTCGGAGCACTCCGGCAAACCGGAGCATGTTGCCGATGCCGTTCTCTTCCTTGTAAGCGATGCGGCGTCGTATATTACCGGCCGTACTCAACGTAGACGGCGGCATGGTGATGTAGCATATAACATCCTATTTAAAGGAGGTGAGAACACATGGCAACGTTTGACAAGGTTCGCGACATTGTCGTTGAGCAGCTTGGCTCGGAGGCTGATGAGGTCACCTTGGAGTCGACGTTCATTGACGATCTTGGCGCTGATTCCCCGATATCGTTGAACTCATCATGGCTTTTGAGGAAGAGTTTAACGTCGAGATCCCCTGATGAGGCTGCTGGAGAAGATCAAGACGGTTCAGGATGTCGTCAATTACATCGACCAGAACAAGTAATGGACTGCGGCTGCGCTGCGGCACTGCACCATATCGGTCTTTTTGGGAAATCCCGTGACAGCTGAGGCGCACGGGATTTTTCTCAAAAAGGCTGAATTAATTATGACAAAACCAGGGCTTCTGTGTGCCCCTGCATGAATAGATCCGCCTTCCATCCGTGGTACAAACGAACATCAGTGGGTGGAGGGGGAGCTGAAACTTCTACGGAGAGCTGACGAAGGCAGTACACTCTCCCGATTGGAGGGCTTATATGAGACTACCCTGAGGTGAGGATCGGCAAGAAGGCTGCCACGATCCCCACTCATTCAGGGCGGCATGGCGATTCGCATCACGACAGCGCGTCTCTGCTGCCGCCGCTGCAAACGAGGGAGGGATCGGGCTCATTGCAGCATCCGGCATGAAGCCGAAGGAACTGCGCTGCGAGATCCGGCTCGCACGCTCACTTTCTCCCCATGGGATCATCGGCATCAACGAGATGGTCGCGGCAAAACGACTTTGCTGATGCCGTTAAAATTGCCATCGACGAGGGCATTGATCTCGTCGTCGCGGTGCCGGATTCTCCCGTGATATGTTCCAGTACGGCAAGGAATCGGGGACGCCGATCGTGCCGGATTGTCTCCTCGGCAAAACTGGCGAAGATCTCCGAAAAAACCTTGTGCGGCTGCCGTCGTGGTCGAGGGCAAGGAGGCGGGCGGGCATCTCGGTACGGATCAGTCGGTGCGCAGCATCATCTCCGATGTCCGCGCCGCTGAAGATCCCGTGTTTGCCGCCGGCGGCATTCTGACGGGACAGGATATTGCCGATCTGCACAAGATGGGTGCGGACGGCGTGCAGCTCGGCTCGCGCTTTGCTGCGAGCATTTGAGTCCAATGCGGCACCGTCGCTGAAAGAGTACTATCTGAAGACGAAGCAGGAGGACGTGGTCATCATCCACAGTCCCGTGGGCTTCCCGGGCGTGCTGTGCGCACCCGTTCTCCGCGCGGATCATGGAGGGACCCGTACCCGCCGAAGGTCTGTGACCACCGCCCTCAGCGCGACCACCACTTCTGCATCATCCGTGCGCTCGCGTGCACAGCAGGGCGACGTGAGACAGGGGCTTGTCTTTACCGGTGAGTTTATGCCGCGTATTGATCGGATTATGAGTGTTCATGAGATATTTGAGGAGCTGAAACAGCAGCTCGCAGCAGCGGACTAGCGGAAAGGAGTCGGTTGGTTTGAAACAGAGGATTGTCGTTACGGGGGTTTACCTGATCACACTGATCGGCATCGGCAAGGAGGCGTTCTGGGATGCACTTCTCGCAGGAAAGAACGGCATCGACCGCATTACCCGCTTCGACGCGACGCGCTACGCCGCGCAGATTGCCGGCGAGGTCAAGGATTTTTCCATCGACGGTTACATCGACAAGAAGCGAAGCCAAGCGCATGGATCGCTATGCGCAGTTTGCCGTCGTCTCGGCGGGCATGGCACTGAAGGATGCGGGCTCGATCTCGATCAGCAGAACCGTGACCGCATCGGCGCCTATGTCGGCGCGGGCATCGGCGGCATCGAGACGATGCACAGCACCTACGAGCGTCTCTTTGAAAAAGTGCCCCGAGCGTGTCAGCCCCTTTTTCATCCCCATGATGATCGCCAACATGGCAGCGGGCAGGTCGCGATCAACTACTACCGTACGGTCCGGGCTGTCCTGCATCGTGACGGCGTAGCGCCACGGGCGCGAATCTGTGTCGGTGACGCCTATCGCGTCAGTGCAGCGCGGCGAGGCGGACGTCATGATCGCGGGCGGTACGGGAGGCGAGCATCTCCGAGGCGGCGAGTGCGGGCTTTGCGGCGATGAAGGCACTCTCGCACGGATCACAATGACGATCCTGCGCATGCTTCGCGTCCCTTTGACAAGAACCGCTCGGGCTTTCGTCATGGGAGAGGGCGTAGGGGCTGGTCGTGCCGAGACACTCGAACACGCCGAGGCACGCGGTGCACATATCTATGCAGAGCTCGTCGGCTACGGCTCGAACTCGGACGGCTATCATATCACGAGCCCGAAGCGCACGGCGAGTATCAGGCAAAGTGCATGCAGCTGGCACTCGATGATGCAGGGCTGCACCCCGAGGACGTCGACTGGCGTCAATGCACATGGCACGTCCACGCACATGAACGATCTCTGCGAGACCGAGGCGATCAAGACGGTCTGGGGGCAGCGGCGAAGGATGTCGCCGTCTCCTCGATCAAGTCCATGACGGGACATCTTCTCGGTGCGGCAGGCAGTGTGGAGCTGATCGCGAGCGCTCTTGCGGTGGAGAACGATATGCTCCCCGCCGACGATCAACCACGAGACGCCGGATGAGGGGCTGGATCTGACTATGTTCCGAATAAAGCGCGTGCCAAGACGGTGCGTGCGGCGATCTCCAACTCGTTTGGCTTCGGCGGACACAACGCCTGTCTCGTCGTTAAGAAATACGCGAAATAATCATGACATATCCTATGACGGAAAAAAGGCGCGCGGAACTCGTGCGCCTTTTCTGCGTCTCTCGGCGCAGATTTTGCCGATCTTTCCCTTCTCGACGAGGCGCTGACCCATCCCTCCCATCGCCAACGAGGCACGGGGCACGCAGCGCATAACGAGCGACTGGAGTTTCTGGGCGATGCCGTCCCTCGAGCTCGCGATCAGCACGTATCTCTACGACGCCCATCCACGCTGTGCGGAGGGGAGCTGACGAAGATGCGTGCGAGTCTCGTGCAGAGCGAGACCCTCGCACGGCTGGCGCGTCAGCTGCATCTCGGAGCACATCTGCGTATGGGGCGCGGCGAGATGCTCGGCGGCGGAGCGGAGCGACAGAACAACCTCGAGAACGTCTTTGAGGCGGTGATCGGTGCGGTCTATCTCGACCGTGGTTGGGATGCGGCACGCGCCTGTGTGCAGCGTCAGTTTGTCGACGAGCTGCCGCACCTACGGCAGGAACACGTCGCACAGGACTACAAGACGATGCCGCAGGAATACGTGCAGGGACATGATCATGAGACCATCGCCTATGAGCAGGTCGCTGAGAGCGCACCTGACCACGACAACGTTTCTACGATGTGCGTCCGCATCGGCACGATCACCCTTGGGTGAGGGGACAGGACGCAGCAAGAAAGAGGCGGAGCAGCACGCCGCCGCGCAGCACTGGAACGTTTGAGGAAACGGTAAAAATACGGTGAAAGCAATCTATCAATCTTGAGGAAGACTCGATACTAATTGGCATCATCTTCAACGCAGCTTCGCCTGTTTTCGTTAGCAAATCCTCCACATAGCCTTTGCTAAGCGCGTCCGGTTGCCGCCTCAATCGGACAAAAATCTACGTCAATCTGGCAGACCCTCATTTTATCAGCGATCTTTCGACTTTTGCCGTGGATTTCGATAAGATAAACTTACTATGGCAGGGATTCCGATCAGGATACCTGCCTCTTCTATGGAAGGACAGAAGTATTTTTGTACCCTCGTTGCGGGAAATGGGAAGAGGAGGTTATTCACTTGTTTGAAATGAGGAAAGGACTTTGCGATATTGCTGCCGCTGTCGCTGGCACTCAGTGTGGTGCCTACGGGCTGCGGCGGAGAAAAAGCAGGGGCGCACGTCCCACTGCCGTCAAGGCGATGAATGTCCTGCGGCAGGACGCGCCGCTGACGCACGTCTATGCCGGACAGATCATGGGCACGGACGAGGTGAAGATCCAGCGCGCGTCTCCGGCAACATCGTGGAGAACATATCACCGGCGGCCAGCCTGTCACGTGCGGGACAGCCACTCTACCGCATTGACGCACGCCAGTATGAGAGCGCACTTCTGCAGGCAAAGGCGAACTCGCACAGTCGGAGGCGACGCTCGCCAACGCGCGGCATGGATCCGACCGCTACCAGCAGCTCTACGCAAACGCGGCGATCTCCGAGCAGACCGTGAGCAACCAGCAGGTACAGGTAAATGTCGACGAGGCTGCGGTTGCAGCGCATCAGGCGATGGTGCAGCAGGGCGCAGGAGAACCCTCGACGATACGACGATCTACGCGCCGATGTCGGGACAGCTCTCCGTCAATGATGTCGCTGTCGGCACGTTCGTGTCGGCAGGCACGACGACGCTGGTCTCGATGGGCGCATCGAATCCCATCTATGCACAGTTCAGCCTCTCGGAGAACGAGTATCTGAACTTTTGTCGAGCAGGAAGCAAAGCAGGCGGCATTGGCTCTGTCGTCGTGGAGCTGACCCTCTCGAACGGCTCAAAGTATCCGATCACCGGGCGTATCGCTACGGCTGACCGCGCGCTGACGGCACAGACGGGCACGCTGACGGTCAAGGCACTCTTTGACAATCCGGACGGACTCCTCCTGCCGGGCATGTTCAGCGCGTTACGCTGATCGGCGATACGATTCCAAATGCACTCTCGTTCCCGAGCGTGCGTGCAGCAGCCTCGGCAAACTCCTTCGTCATGGTCGTCGGCGCAACAACAAGGCAGAAGCCCGCACGATCACCCTCGGGGACAAGATTGGCAGCTACTACGTCGTAAAGGACGGTCTGGATGCCTCGGATACGGTCGTTGTCGAAGGGCTCACGACCCTCAGTGAGGGCGGCGATCTCGCGGTGACGATGGTGACGCCGGACGATATGGGATTCACGCTTGAGGGAGATTCCTCTGACTTTAATGCGAGCGCACCGACGCCCGCGCAGTAAGGAGGAAATCCGTTGGCAAAAATTTTTCATTCACCGACCGATCTTTTGCGATTGTTATCGCACTGATCATTGTCATCGTCGGAACGCTGGCTGGGTTTTCGCTGCCGATTGCGCAGTATCCGCAGATTTCTCCGCCAACGGTTTCGGTGTCGGCATCCTATACGGGCGCGAGTGCCGCCGTTGTCAATGAGACGGTCGCACAGGTCATCGAGGAGCAGATCACCCGGCACGCAGGGGATGGACATCGCAGTTCCACCTCCGATGATACCGGACGCTACAGCCTCTCTGTCACCTTTGATGTCGGTACGGACGGCGATATGGACGCGGTCAAGGTGCAGAACAACGCCGCCGGTGCCAACGCAAGCCTGCCTCCTCGGTGCAGTCTGCGGGGTCACAACGCGTAAACTCGGGGCAGATGGCGTACTTTTGTCTCGCTATATTCCGAGGACGGCACGTATGACCGTGCCTTTATGAAGAACTACGCGACGCTCTACTTCCCTCGATGCGATCAAGCGCATCAGCGGCGTCGGCGACGTGCAGGTCTTGGCGCGGACTATGCGATGCGCGTCTGGCTGAATCCCTGACCGCCTCGCTGAGCTCCGGTCTGACCGTTGCGGACATCACGGCGGCGATCAGCGAGCAGAATCGTACAGGCTCTCGCCGGCACCGTCGGGCGGTATGCCCGACAGTCAACGGGCAGGAAAAACAGTTTACGGCGCAGGTGCAGGGACGCCTGACGACGCCTGAGGAGTTCGGCAACGTCATCATCGCCTCGGGCAAGGACGGCCTGTTTGTCCGCCTGAAGGATGTTGCACGCATCGAGACGGGAGCGCAGCAACAATATCGTCGCGAAGTTCAACGGCTATCCTGCCGTCGGTTTCGGTATCCAGCTCACCTCGGACGCGAATGCGATGATTACCCTGCCGAGGTACGCAAGAGCTTGCGGAGGCGGGAGAAGACGTTCCCGCCCGGGCCCGAGATGAAGTCGGTCTTTGACAGCACGGACTACATCAATGCGTCCATCAAAGAGGTGTTCACACCTTCGTCGAGGCACCGCTGCTCGTCGCCCGTCATCTTCGTCTTCTGCAGAGCTGGCGCGCAACGATTATCCCGCTGCTCGCCGTGCCGGTCTCGCTCATCGGTACATTCGGCACATCTCGTCCTCTTGACTTTTTCCATCAATACGCTGACGCTCTTTGCGATGGTGCTCGCCATCGGTCTCGTCGTCGATGATGCCATCGTCGTTATCGAGAACGTAGAGCATCACATGGAGAGCGGACTCGCCTGTGGACGCAACGGAGCGTGCCATGGCAGAGGTGCAGGGGACCGGTTGTGGCGATCGCCCTTCGTCCTTGCGGCTGTCTTTTGTCCCCGTCGCCTCTTGGCGGCGGCATGATGGGCGTGTCTCATAAGCAGTTCGCTCTCGACCATTGCGATCGCGATGGCCTTCCGCCTTTCGTTGCCCTGATCGCTGACGCCCGCACTCTGTGCGCTGATGCTGAAGCCGAAAGAAAGAGAGCGATCTAGAAGGCGTACTCGACCGCTTTCTTTGCTTGGTTTAACCGTGTCTTTGACCGTACGCGCAAAGGGCTATGTCGGCATCGTCTCAAGATTCATCCGCAGGCGCGCGTATGCCGTCGTGTTCTCGCTCATCGTCTGCGGTCTGACTGCCATCATCTATCGCAACCTTCCATCGACGTTTGTCCCCGATGAGGATCAGGGCTATCTGCTGATCGCCATCCAGCTCCCGTCCGGGGACATCCACGAATCAGACGCAGAAAGGTCGTGGACAAGATCCAGCAGGCGGCACAGAAGGAGATCAAGGGGCGAGATGCCGTCATGTCGATCAACGGCTTTTGACATTCTCGCCGGCGGTGCAACCCAACGGCGCGGTTGTCTTTCGTCGGTACTGAAGGATTGGTCGCAGCGTCCCCGGATGGGCGAGTCCGTCGCCGCCGCCGTCGGAACGATGTTCCGCGTGGGGGCGATGGAGGCACCGAGGCGACCGTCGTCGCCATCAACCGCACCGGCTCTGCCGGGCTCGGCAACGTCGGCGGCTGGTCGCCCAGCTGCAGGATATGAGCGGGTCACTCGATACCGAGCTGAACGACATCGTGAATGCTGTCCTCGCCGAGGCGCGGACGCGTCCTGAGCTCGCAGGGTGTGCGTACCACGTTCAAGATCAATGCGCCGAGTTATCAGTATGAGATTGACCGCGAGAAGGTCAAAAACCTCGGTGTGCAGCTTTCGGACGTGTTTTACGGCACTGCAGACCAACTTTGGCGGCTAGTGAGGTCAACGACTTTAATCATTTACCGCACCTATAAGGTCGTACTCCAGTCTGCAACGCCGTATCGTACGGAGGCAGAGGCGGCGAAGTTTATCTTTGTCCGCAATCGGCGGGGAGATGGTACCGCTCGATACCCTCCTCAGCCGAAACTCACGACGGGTCCGACCCAGATCAGCCGCTTTAACGGCGCACGTCTCGATCAACATACAGGGAATGCGGCATCGATACAGTTCAGGCAGGCGATGAACGCCATCACCGAGGTGGTGCAGCATCACATCAACTCCGGCTTCGATCGCATGGTCGGGACAGAGCCGCGAGGGAGCAGAAGTCGGCGAATCTCGACGATGCAGGTTCTCGCGCTCTGCACTGCTCTTTGTCTTCCTCTGTCTGGCGGCTCTCATGAGAGCTGGAGCGTGCCGTTGCCGTACTCTTCACCGTGCCGACAGGCATCTTCGGTGCGCTCTTTGCCGAGTACATCTCGCCGCGATCTTCGGGGCGATCGGCATTCCTGCGCCGGGCTATCAGAACAGCGTCTACATGCAGATCGGTGTCATCATGGTCATCGGTCTTGCTGCAAAGAATGTCATCCTGATCGTCGAGTTTGCAAAGGTACGCGTGGATCGCGGCATGGATCCGCTGAAGGCGGCCATCCAGTGCGCAGGTCTGCGTCTGCGCCCGATCCCCGCGACCTCGTTCGCGTTCATCATCGGCTGTCTGCCGCTCGTAGGTGGCGTCCGGTGCGGGTGCAGCGGCGCGCAACGGCATGGGCTGTTGCCGTCGTCGGCGGAATGCTCTGTGCGACGGTGTCTCGGCGTGCTCCTCATCCCCGTGTTCTACGTCATTGTCGACCGCATCTCGCGGATGCTCGGCATCAGTAAGAAAGCGAAGACACGCACGGCGGACGATTATATGTAAAACCCACCTCGTATGACGGGGAAGGGGCACGAAAGATAAGAATCACCGATAAAACGAAGTCCGTCAGATTGGCGTAGATCGTCCGAACAAGGTGGAAAACCGGACGCAGAGTGGTGTTTCTTGGAGGATTTTCCGCCGAAGTACGGGCAGATGCGTCAAGATGATGGTGCTGGAATTTATCAGCGATTCTGAGATAGGCCGTCGCGCACGAAGTTTTCACGCTCGTCGCAGCAGCTGTCTTTTATTATCTTTATGCGGCAAATATAAACCGGACGAGGAGCATATAGACCGCCGTTCCGCCGCCGATGGAGAGGAGCATCTGACGGAATTTCAAATGCAGGAGTGCCGTGACGGCGATGGCAATCCCCTCAGGTCAAACTGTGCGTCCCGCTGAGGAGAGACACATCCTTCAGGCAGTATACGACGAGCATTCTGAAGACGGCGGCGGGAGGACGCTGCCGGGCGTAGCGAACGAGCGGCGGTGTTGGCTTTTTTCTCCGAGAGGAGGAGAAAGGAGTGCGCGCGTGAGGACGCTCGCGACGCGCACAGAGCCCGATCGTGACACACTGTTCGGTAAAAGCCCGCGTCGTTTCCTCCTCTCGATGATGGGGCGCAGGATGAGGCAGCCGCGAGGAGCATTCTCAGCGGTCGGCAGCATGAACGAATCTCTGCCGAAATATTACGAGCGCGAGTGCAGCAGCGGCGATGCCGAGGATGCCCGCCAGATGCTGCATGGATCGTTCTTCTTCCACTCGTCTCGATAAAGATCACGGACAAAAGAGTGCGGCCGCGGCAAACGGCAATGCCGGATGTGTTGATGGGCAGCGCAGCTCGATCAGTCCGCCGAGCGTGGCTCCACGACTCCAGCAGAGCTGGTTCAGCAGGGTGACGAAGAACATGAACCAGCCTGCGTCGATATGCGGCGGACCTTGCTGCCATAGTTGATGGAGAAATGACTCGCACGTCACGGCATTCCGTAGATCAGGTACGGTCCATCCCGTTCCACGGTATTTCTCAAACATGGAGATGCGTAGAAGATACATGCCGCCCTGCAACCAAGGAGGGCGAGCAGAAATGTTCCAAGCGCGCGGGGCAAGCAAGAGAGGAGCCGCAATGAACCTGCGACAACCTGCCGAAGATGATCGCACTCATTGCCATCGGGTAGAGGGAAGGAGGCCCAATGCATTCATGTAGATGCCATAGGCAATCCTGAGGATTGCGAGGATGGGGACGGTGGTGGGAAAGGCAGGCGCGCAGGGCAGCGAGTGGAACGTTCGTCGGTGCTTTCATGGCTGCCTCCAGTCACAGTCCTCTGCGTGTGCGGAGAGCACGCCGATTGCCCTGCAGTGTCGAGTAGATCGACGTCGAGCCGACGAAATTTCATCCCGCGCCGCTTCATCCTTTGTGATGCGATCGGAGAGGGGGATGTAATGCGGAGTTCCCAACTCTCGCGGATGGACTTTCCCTCAGTGAAGCCCCAGATATAGGCGTCGAACGAGCCGTATTCACGAACGATGTCGAGAAAGACGCGGCTGTTCGTGATGCTCGCTTCGATCTTGCGGCGGTTGCGGACGATGCCCGCATCCCGCATGAGCGCGCATCTATCTTTGCTGCGTCGAATGCGGCGACGCGCTCCGGTGAAATCCCTCGTAGGCACGGCGGAAATTCTCGCGCTTGTGCAGGATCGTCGCCCACGAGAGTCCCGCCTGAAACGTCTCCAAGAGGAAGAGCTCATAGAGTGCGTGATCGTCGTGGAGCGGGATGCCCCACCCTCGTCATGGTACTTGGATATAGATGGGATCATCTGGATTGACCCATGCACATCGTCTGCATCTCCATACATCCTCCCTGTTGTCCTCTGCTCCTGCCTTGCGATACGTCGTATTCTAGTAATCTTTGAATATGTTGTCAAGGAGAGAGATCAGCCCTCTTTCGTGGATAGCGATAGATCTGATAGATTCGATAGATTAGCGTATCATTTGACGCCATCCCACCAGCTTTTTCTTGTTGTCCATGTATAATGAAAAAGATTCAAAAATTTGATAGGAAAGAAAAGGTGGAGATTCGATGCGGATGAAAACGGCAATGAAGGCAGTTGCTCTTGGCGTCGCCGCCCTCGGGCTTCTGTCTCTTGCAGGCTGTGGGAAAAGTCAGCAGGCGAGCGGGGAGAAGACCCTATAAGATCGGTGTCGTTCAGCTGGTGGAGCACAATGCGCTCGATGCGGCGAACCGTGGCTTTGTCGACGGGCTGAAGGCACGTGGCTGCCGAGGAGGGAAGAACCTCACGATCGACCGCCAGAATGCACAGGCAGATCAGTCCAATCTCCAGAACATTGCACAGCGTTTTGTCAGCGACAAAGGTCGATCTCATCTGCGCGATTGCGACGCCTGCGGCACAATCGGTAGCGAATGTGACGAAGGATATCCCCATCGTCGGACGGCAATCACGGACTATGTGAGCGCAAAGCTCGTCCAGTCGAATGAGAAGCCGGGCGGCAATGTGACGGTACGAGCGATCTGAATCCGATCAAGAAGCAGATCGATCTCCCCATGCAGCTCTCATCCGAATGCAAAGGTCATCGGGACGGTGTACTCCCTCGAGCGAGATCAACTCGAGACGCAGACTGCAGGCGATGAAGGAGTACGCGGAGTCGAAGGGGCTGACGGTACGCGCTGCGACGGTATCGACGGTCAATGACATCCCGCAGGCGGCGCAGAGTCTTGTCGGGGATGTCGATGTATTCTATGAGCCGACGGACAATGTGATTTCTCCTCGATCCCGACCCTCGTCAGTGTTACGGATGCGGCGGGCAAGGCGGTCATTTCGCGCTGAGCCGTACATGGTCACGGGCGGCTGTCTCGCGACCTACGGCATCGACTACTACAAGCTCGGCGTGCAGACGGGCGATATGGCGGCCGATATTCTCGACGGCAAGGCAAAGCTCGCAGATATGCCGATTGAGACGGCACGTGACTTGACTCTGGTGGTCAGCAAGGGCAACGCAGAGCGGCTCGGGCTGACGATTCCGGAGGAGGTTCTGAAGCGATGCAACACTGGTGGACTGATGAATGGATGATGATGGGACGTTGATGCGGATGAATACTGATGAAATGTGCCGCTCTTGGACTGACGGCACTTGGACTTCAGGGCGGCGGGCTGCGGACAGCAGGCGCAGCAGGGGAAAAAGGCCTACAAGGTCGGGATTGTTCAGCTTATGAGCACAGCTCGCTTGACGACGCAAACCGCGGGTTTGTTGACGGGCTGGAAGGAACGCGGCTATGAGGAGGGGAAGAACCCTCACGATTGACCGCCAGAATGCGCAGGCGGATCGGTCCAACCTCCAGAATATCGTTCAGCGCTTTATCAGCGACAAGGTTGACCTGATCTGCGCGATTGCGACACCGGCAGTACAGTCTGCCGCGAATGCGACGAAGGATATCCCCATCGTCGGTACGGCTGTGACGGACTACGTGAGTGCGAAGGTCGTCGCATCGAATGATGCCCCGGGCGGCAACGTGACGGGGACGAGCGATCTCGCGCCCATCGCAGAGCAGATTGACCTCCTGATGCAGCTCTATCCGAATGCCAAAGACCATCGGCACGATCTACTCGTCGAGGAGATCAATTCGGAGATCCAGGTCAAGGCAATGACGGAGTATGCACAGTCCATGGACTGACGGTGCGTACGGCGACGATCTCGACGGTCAACGACATCCAGCAGGCAGCTAGAGCATGGTGAACGACGTGGATGTGTTCTATGAGCCGACGGATAACGTGATCGCGTCGGCGATTCCGACACTCACGAGCATTACGGATCCTGCGGGCAAAGGCGTGATCTGCGGCTATGTCGGCGGTGTTACGGCAGGAGCGCTTGCGACGAAGGGCATCGACTACTACAAGCTCGGCGTACAGACGGGCAATATGGCGGCGGACATCTTTGAAGGAAAGAAGCTGGCCACGATGCCGATCGAGACGGCACATGACCTCACAGTGGTCATCAACAAGAAGAATGCAGAGAAGATCGGGCCTGACGATTCCTGCGGATGTGTTAAACGGTGCGACCATCGTCGAGTAACAAGCAATCGACACAAAGAGGAACTATCGTATCTCTCATCGGCTCGCAATGCTGCCACTTCGTAAACGGGGGAAGCTAATTAGAAAAGGTCGTAAAGCCCTTCCCGTATGACGGAAGGGATCGCAGAAGCGGTGAAGGGGCACAGAAAGGGCTGTTATACGAGGTGAATACCTTCGTGCAACAGCTCCTTTTACGGAGTTTGGGAGTGACATTATGGATCTCGTTGTAGCGACGGCTGCGCAGGGTGTCCTTTGGGGACTCTATGCGCTGGGCGTCTATCTGACCTATCGCGTACTGGATATTGCCGATCTGACTGTGGAGGGCAGCTTCCCGCTCGGTGCGGCAGTCGCCGCCTCGATGCTGATGGCGGGCTATGCGCCGATCACGGCGATCTTTGCCGCCTGCATGGCAGGGTGCGTCTCCGGATCGTGACGGATTTTTCTGTACGAAACTCAAGATTCCCGCGCTGCTCGCCGGAATTTTGACCATGATCGGGCTGTACTCCATCAATCTGCACGTCATGGGAAAGGCGAATCTGCCGCCCCTGCAGCGTGAGACGCTGTTTACCCAGTGGAATATCTGGGGGCTGGATGCCTCGACCAATATCCTCCTCATCGGGACGGTCGTCGTCGTTCTTGCCATCCTGCTGACGTACTGGTTCTTCGGCACGGAGCTCGAGACGGCGATCCGCGCGACGGGCGCGAACCCGCACATGATCCGTCGCAAACGGTGTGAACACGGATGTGATGATCGTTCTCGGGTTGCTCCTCTCGAACGGGATGGTCGCGGTCTGCGGCGCCCTTGTCGCACAGAGCAACGGCTTCGCCGATGTCGGTATGGGGACGGGTACGATTGTCATTGGACTTGCCTCCGTCATCATCGGCGAGGTGCTCTTTGGCACGCGCAGCTTTAAGAACTGGCTGATCTCCGTGGTGCTCGGCTCGGTCGTCTATCGCGCCGTCATCGCGATCGTGCTCCAGCTCGGTATGCAGCCGAATGACCTCAAGCTCTTTTTACGGCGATCCTCGTGGCGATTGCACTCTCGCTCCCGCTCATTCAGGAGAAGTACCATGCGATGCGAAGGGGGCAGAGTGATGCTGCAGATCGAGGATATCAAGAAAAACATTTAACCCCGGGACGATTACGGAGAAAAAGGCGCTCTCGGGCATCAGCCTTTCACCTTCGCCCCGGTGATTTCGTCACCGTGATCGGCGGCAACGGCGCAGGAAAGTCCACGCTGATGAACGCTATCGCGGGGGCGATTTCGGTCGATGCGGGGAAGATCTACATTGCGGGCGAGGACATTACGAAGTGGCCGGAGCACCGCCGTGCAAAGTTCATCGGACGCGTTTTCCAAGATCCGATGATGGGGACGGCGGCACGCATGATGATCGAGGAAAATCTCGCCATCGCGAGCGCGGCGCTGCCAGACGCCGACGCTCAAATGGGGCTCGACGAGTGAGATGCGCGATGTGTTCCGTGAGAAGCTCGCGCGTCTGAAACTCGGTCTGGAGGATCGCCTTTCCTCGCGTGTCGGGCTTCTCTCGGGCGGACAGCGGCAGGCACTGACACTTCTCATGGCGACGCTCGTCAAGCCGAATTTGCTCCTCCTCGATGAGCATACGGCGCCCTTGATCCCGAAGACGGCGGCGAAGGTGCTGGAACTGACGCAGCAGATCGTCGCGGGAGGATCAGCTGACGACGCTGATGATTACGCACAATATGAAGGATGCGCTGCGCTATGGCAACCGCCTCATCATGCTGCACGAGGGGTCGCATTCTCTTCGATGCCACAGGAGAAAAAGGAGGGGCTGACCACGCGCGACCTGCTCTCCATGTTTGAACAGGCGGCGGGCAGCGAGCTGGCGAGCGACAGCCTCCTGCTGAGCTAGGGAAGCACGGATAAATTCGGCATAGCTATCCTGGGGAGCAGGGGATAGTCGGTACAGCCGATTAGGTGATCGCGCTTTTGGCGTGAAATCCCGGTCCCAGCGCGTAAAACACAGGCAAACGATAGTTCTTAATTAAAACCTAACGCGCTTCACAAGGCGTTTTAAAATCGCTCCGTTATAGTAATCACTGTAAGCGAGAGCGACGCAGAGCATGCTGAACGGAACGCTTACGACCGATTTCGGTGAATCTCCTGCGGTCTTCCTTCCGTAGGGTTCACACACATTCCTACATTTCTTTCTCTCTATCGAAAAAGCGTCTTCCGCTGCCCGGCGGAGGCGTATTTTCTTTGCGTACACTCTTGCCTTTTTCGCTAATTCGTAGTACAATAAAAAGGATAGATTCGAAACGCATGAACGAGAGGGGGCGCACATGGTATGGGAGTGGAGGCTTGCAGACGGCAGGCGTACGGGGCGGAATCTCTATGGAGATGAGGCGATTCCACCGCAGCCGCCGGCGGAGAAAACGCCGAAACTGCTCCGTGCTATGCGCCTCTCGTCAAAACCTCGACGAACTTCTGGCAGTCACGTTCGAGCTCTTTTCTCAAACAGGCATGTCATGGCGAACTACGAGGACGACTATGACTATCAGGGGACGGTCAATCAGTATTTCCTGACGTATGATTCGCTTACCGATCCCGAGCTGCGTGGGTATTTTACTTGGCGGACGAAGGTGCGGCGCGGGGAGGTGGAGCGGCGGGGGATGTCCTACGCGGCGCTCTACGTCTATGAACTTTTACCTCGTTGTGCGCACATCGCCGATGGACGCCCTATGAGCGCCTGCACTCTTCGGGTCAGCGCTATGGTGCTCTGGATCCGCAGATTCTGCGCTACCTCAGCGACTGGGAGCGTGCACTCATCATTCACTACGGGCTCAGCCCTGCGCTGTTGGAGGAGCATGACGGGGCAGTGCAGGAGCGCAGACAGGATGATGCTGTCTGATGTGATGCTACATCAAGAGGAGCATACGACAGAGGAGATCATGGCGGCAGTCTGTACGCTTTCCTCATATCGTTTGGAGCGCTCCAAACTCTATCGTGCACATACGGCGGAAGCAGATGCCATCGTTCTCCGCGTTCTTGCGCGTGCGTCAAAGAATACTATGAGAAGCATCGCATCTGCGATTTCTTTTCGGACTGTATCGCACGTTCCTGTACGAGGTCGGTGGATCTCTTTGCGTCGGCTGTGTTCCATCCGCCGCACGCGGAGGAGGATCGCATCATGCCGTGCATCCGCTCGCGGCAGTATGAGTGTACCGGCGGTGCATGGCAGCCGTGCATGCCTATGAGCGTACCGATGGTGCGGCGCAGCGTATCGGTGGGCTCCTGCGCGGGGTGGATACGCAGCTGCGCGAGCACTATGCGGGTTCACGGAGATTCGTCTGCCGCAGCTTCTCAAATGGCGAGTGGAAGATCATCCGTGAGGAGACGGCAGAATTTTTCGCGGCGCAGCGCGAGATCGAGGCACGCCGCGTTCATTTGGATTTTCAGTCAGCTTGACCGCATCCGCGCCGATGCCGCTGTCACCGAGGAGCGTCTGATTGTGGATGAGGATGATGAATTGCTCCCTCGCCGCAGGGGCGGACATATCACCTCCTATGCCGGAGCAGTCTCCGCCGCCTCCTGCACCGCAGAATGCGGCGGCAGCGCCATATACGAATCCGCAGCAGGATACACCGTCCAGCCGATCATGACTTTCACAGGGCGGAGAAGCGACTCCTCTGTGCGCTCCTCACTGGTGGGGCACTGGACTGGGTGCGTGCGGAGGGACAGATCCTCCGTGCTCGTGGACGGCATCAACGAGAAGCTGTGTGGGATTTTCCGATACGGTGATAGAGGGCGAGCCGCCTGCCGTTGTGGAGGACTATCGGGAGCGAATTGGCAGGGAGGTACAGTCATGGCATCGAATGAACAGCGGAAGGTTCCACGCCGTATCGCGCAGACGCTCATCAATGCACTCAAGGGGGCGTTGTGCCGCGTGTCAGGGCTTCCCTATATCACGGTGGGGCGTCGACGTGAGGATCGAGGCGCTCCCTGTCGGATGTGGATATGATTGCAGAGGGCGGCGCATCCTTTCGCTTTTTATTATGGGGCGCTATGGGAGCGGCAAGAGTTTCCTCCTTCAGACCCTGCGCAGCTATGTGATGGCGAAGAATTTTCGTCGTGGTGGATGCGGATCTCCCGAGCGCCGCCTCAGGGGACGCGTGGGCAGGGGCTCGCAACCTATCGTGAGCTGATCCGCATATGGCGACCAAGACGACGCCCGAGGGGAGGCGCTCACCCTCATCCTCGACCGCTGGATCAGCCGCGTGCAGCAGGAGACGGCGGAGGAAACGCCGGACCGTGCGGACTTCTCGGCGGCGGTGGAGCGGCGTATTGCTGCGATGATTTACGGGCTGAATGACCTTGTCCACGGCTTTGACTTTCATGCGGCTTCTGACGCTCTCACTATCATGCCTACCGCGACGGTGACGATGCGTCTGCGTGCGCAGGTGGCACGATGGTTCCGCGGGAGTATACGACCAAGACGGAGGCGCGTCATGCGCTCGGCGTGAATATCATCATCACGGATGATGACTGGTATGAGTATCTCGAAGCTGTTCGCCGCATTTTCTGCGGCAGGGCGGGCTATGCGGGATGCTCATCTTTATCGATGAGCTGGTCAATATCTACAAGATCCCCATGCGATTACGCGCCAGTACAATCTATGAGAAGATCCTCACGATGTATAACGATGCCATGCGAGGGACGCGCCAAGTATCTCGGGATGGTGCTCTGCGGCACGCCTGCCTGCATGGAGGATACGCGCCGCGGCGTATGCACAGCTATGAGGCGCTGCGCTCACGCTCTCGCCGAGGGGCGATTTGCAGGGAGAGCACCGTGATCTGCTCTCGCCCGTCATCAGCTGTCGCCCCCTGACCCACGAGGAGATGCTGGTACTGGTGGAAAAGCTGTCAGGCATCCATGCGGAGCTGTACGGATACGAGACGACCGTCACGCAGGAGGATCTGGCGGATTTTTATCCACATCGAGTTCGGACGCATCGGCGCGGATGACCACATTACGCCGCGTGAGGTGATTCGTGACTTTATTCAGGCACTGGACATCATCTATCAGACACCGACGCTCAAGATGGCAGATTTGCTCCTGTCAGAGAACTTTTCCTATGCCGCCAATGCGGTGGAGGGGCGGAGGTCAGCGCGCAGTTTGCGGAGTTTGATCTATGAACGTGTTTGACCGCTATGCGCCCTGTGTCCGTGAATACATCTACGGGCAGGATTGGCGCAGTCTGCGCGGGGTTCAGGTCGCGGCAGGCGAGGCGATCTTTGGGTCGGAGGAGCACGTCCTCCTCACTTCCTCCACGGCGTCGGGGAAAAACGGAGGCGGCGTTCTTTCCCATCATCACCCTGCTGCTAGAGAGCTCTCCCAGCTCCGTCGGCTGCATCTACATTGCTACCGTTGAAGGCACTCATCAATGACCAATTTGAGCGGCTGACGCCGCTCTGCGCGACGGTCGGGTATCCCCGTGTGGCATTGGCACGGTGATGTCGGCCAGACGCACAAGGCGCGGCTGATGAAGCACCCGTCGGGCATTTTGCAGATCACGCCCGAGTCGCGAGGCGCTCCTCCTGCATCGGCATGCGGCGATTCCAGCTCTTTGGCGATCTGCGCTTCGTCGTGATCGACGAGGTGCATTCTCTCCTGCGCGGGGATCGCGGCGGGCAGACGCTCTGCCTGATCGAACGTCTCTCGCGGATCGCCGGTGTGCAGCCGCGTCGTATCGGGCTATCGGCAACCATCGGCACGCCCGCAGACGGGGCGCTCCTTGCAGCAGGGGACGGGGCGCGGGACACTGGTGCCGGAGATCGCGGCGAAGGGGAGCCGATGGCGGCTTTCCATGGAGCATTTCTACGTGCAGGACACGCAGGCGGGAGAAGGCCGTACGGATATTGATCTGCCCACCGCACCGGATACACCGACCGATATGGCTCCGGAGGGGCGGATCCGGGGATTGCCTATATCTTTTGAGCATACGCGCGGGAAAAATGTCTGTCTTTTGTCAATTCGCGTGAGGAGTGCGAGGCGGTGACGAATACTCTGCGCTCATATTGCGAGCGCAGGCATGAGCGGATCGGTTCCTCATCCACCATGGCAATCTCGGCTGCCTTTCGGGAGACGGCAGAGGCACGCATGAAGGATGAGGAGAGCTGTCTCACGACGTGCACGACGGCGACGCTTGAGCTCGGCATCGACATCGGCAGACTGGAGCGCGCATTTTCAGATCGATGCGCCGTGGACGGTGTCATCCTTCCTCCAGCGCATGGGACGAACGGGGCGGCGCGGGCAGCCGCAGGAGATGCACTTTGTCGTGCGCGAGGATGTGCCCGATGCACGCGCTCTCCTGCCTGCGACGATCCCGTGGAAACTCTTGCAGGGCATAGCCCTGATCCAGCTCTACCTTGAGGAGCGCTGGGTGGAGCCGCCGCGCCTTCATCGTCTCCCGTTTAGCCTCCTCTATCATCAGACGATGAGCACCCTCGCCTCCTGTGGAGAGCTCTCTCCGCGCGCACTGGCGGAACGGGTGCTCACACTGCCTATTTTTCACGCGCGCGACGCAGGAGGACTATCGCACGCTCCTGCGCCATCTCCTGCAGGAGGAGCATATCCAGCGGACGGAGCGCGGCGGCCTGATCGTCGGCTGGCAGGGGAGCGCGTCGTGCAGTCCTATCGCTTTACGGTGTCTTTCAGGAAAACGAGGAGTACACGGTTCGCTGTGAGTCCCAAGAGATCGGAACGATTGTCCACCGCCGCCGGTCGGTGAGAAAATTGCTATCGCGGGGCATGTATGGCGTGTACTGGAGGTGGACTGCAAGCGCATCACGTCTACTGTGAAAAGTGGTCAGGGGAATGTGCCCGCGTATTTCGGCGAGTGCCCCGGGGATATTCATACGCATATCCTGCATCGGATGCGGCAGGTACTCGCCGAGATCTTCTTCCTCCGTATCTGCTGAAAAATGCCGCAGCACGCCTCATGGGAGCGCGCGGAGGGCGGCACAGATTCAGGGGCGGCACGGGACGTGCTCATTCCGCTGGGCGGAGCGATGTATGCACCTCCTGCCGTGGCTCGGCAGCTTGCCTTCTCGCGTTGGGCGATTTCTGCGAATCCGCTGTGCCGCGCGACGGCTGCACGTGGGCTGGAATCCATGCGGCCGTATTTTTGCGCAGTTTACGATGAAGGCGTCTCCGCCGATTTTTCCGTATTCTCGCGGAGGAGGCTGCGGCAGGTTTTTCGTCGATGGAGCTCTATCCGGATGAGGTGCCTGTGTTTGACAAATACGATGAGTATCTCCCTACGGAACTGGTACGGCGCGGATTCGCGGAGGGCGTGCTGCATAGTGGCGGAGATGCGGGAAACCGTTCTCTCGTGGCGGGGTGCGCGGATTGACAGTATGGCGCGTGCATGATAGAATGATTTCCATGCGGATGTGGCGGAACTGGCAGACGCGCTGGACTTAGATCCAGTGCCGCAAGGCGTATGGGTTCGACCCCTTCATCCGCACCATTTTTGGCTTATTGGAACCGTTGACGAGATAGGGATCAGGCTTCCTTTCATTTGTTCTCGTGGGTTCGCTGCAGGTTTATCTCGCCTTCTTTTTCCTTGGCAGGACGAAGCCGCACCCATGGTGCACAGTTCCTTCCGACTGCAGTGCAGTCGGTATTTTTAGGGAATCGCGGATAATATGAAGCCATCTTTCGTTGTATAGGAGTGTGAATCTTATGTCTGTTCTTGCTGCTTATGCTGTACCACATCCGCCGCTCATTCTTCCCGCGATCGGCGCGGGACGCGAGCAGGAGATTGCACACCGTCGCCGCCTATCGATGAGGTCGCGCATGCGGCGGCAGAGCTCCGTCCCGATACCGTTGTGTGTCATCAGTCCGCATGCTGTCGTCTATGAGGATTACTTTCATATCTCGCCGGAGAGCATGCGGAAGGAAATTTTGCGGCATTTGGACATCCCGCGATCTCCGTCGGTGTCGACTATGATGAGGATTTTGTACGGGCGCTCGCCGCGACGGCGATGGATCACGATATTCCGGCAGGAACCCTCGGCGAGCGGGCGGCGGCACTCGATCACGCGACGATGATTCCGCTGGCCTACGAGCGATTATCTCGGAGATGCGCCGGTCAAGGTGGTGCGCATCGGTGTTTCGGGGTTGTCGGCGTATCTGCACGCGCGGCTCGGTCAGTGCATTGCTCGCCGTGGCAGAACGACTGGGGCGGCGGCACTCGTGTATCGCGAGCGGCGATCTCTCGCATCGGCTCAGCCCTGCGGCACCGAATGGCTTTGCGGAGGAGGGACTGGAGTTTGACCGCCTTTGTACGGCGTTTATGGGGACGGGGGGATTTTTCTCCCTGCTGCAGATTCCGGGGAGCTTTTGCCGAGGCGGCAGGGCACTCGTGGGACTGAATGGGCTCTGGGTGCTCGCCGGTGCTCGACGGCAGTGCAATAGAGAGCCGTCTCTGCAGCTATGAAGGACCCTTCGGCGTCGGCTGTGCAGTGGCTTCCTTTACGGTCACGGGAACGGATGAGGACAGCGACTATACGGCACAGCTCGTTCGTGCGGAGGATGCGGCGATGGAGAAGCTGCGTGCATCGGAGGATATGTATGTACGTCTCGCGCGGGCGAGCGTGGAGCACTTTGTGCGGACGCATAGCTATGCCGCTCTGCCGCCGGATATGCCGGAGGAGCTGACAGAGGGGCGTGCAGGGGCTTTTGTCTCCATCAAGAAATATGGAAAACTGCGCGGCTCAGCATCGGGGACGTTTCTGCCCGCGCAGCGAGAGTCTCGCCGAGGAGATTCTCTACAATGCCGTCTCGGCAGCGGCACAGACAGCCGATTTGAGCCGATTGCCGTGGAGGAACTGGATCGTCTCGTCTACAGCGTGGATGTGCTCAGTACGCCTGGAGCCGATCACGTCGGCAGAGGAACCGGATCCACATGTCTACGGCGTTATCGTAAAAAGCGTGGCGGACCGTCGGCGCGGTCTCCTGCCGCCCGATCTCGCGGGGATCGACACGGCGGAGCAACAGATCGCCATTGCACGGGAGAAGGCACATCATGCCGAAAAGAGCCAATTTCCCTCGCACGATTTACCGTCGTTCGGCATCATTGAACAGGAGCATTTCGCCGCGGGAGAGGAGTATTTGCATGGGAGATAAGCCGGACTTTTCCTTTTGGAATGCCTGGTGGAAGGAGAAATTTCACGAACGCGTGGAGCACATACGGGCAAACCCGCAGGTGGATTATTGGGACAAGCGCGCACGAGATTTTCTCCGCCATGCGCCGCAGCAACGATTATGACTACGGGCGGAAAACCTATGCGGCATTGCGGCACATTCCTGAGCGCGGACGCGACGATGCTCGATATCGGCGCGGGACCCGGCTCCCTTTATCATTCCCTTTGCCGAGAAGATCAAATTCGCTACGGTACGTGGAACCGTCGCATGAGATGGTACACCTCCTGCGGGAAAAATGCCGCTGAGGCAGGGGTGTCCAACCATGCGGTGATCGAGGAGCTGGTGCAGGATCTTCCCTGTCGGTGGGGGCACTCTGATCGCACATTTGATCTCGTGACGGTGTCGCTCGTCTTCTGGATGTATGCGGATGTAGGGCCCGCTCATCCTGCAGATGGAGGCATATACGAAGGCATACTGCGCCATCGTTGCGGAGATCCCCGACAAGAAAAATCCGCGCTCGGCGAGCAGCTGTGATGTGGAGGAGTTCCAGATTCTCTATAATATGCTTGCTGCGCAGGGACGGTTCGCCAACGTGCATACGATTGACTATCGCTGTGAGCGCAGTATTGAGGATGAGCTGCGGTATCGGCTGCTCGCCGCCTACGAGCAGTATCGAGGGCGATGTCACGGATGCTGCGTGAGGAACTGCGCCGCGCTGTCTGCGCGGAGGCAAAGAACGGAAATGCGTACCGTTGCGACGCGCTCGTACCGTGATTTGGTGGGATGTACGGAGCTGCTCTCATCAATCTGCATCAAAAAGCCGCCTCATTGTCGTGAGGTGGCTTTTTCGTGCGTATTTTGCTTAGAATTACTGAATTTATCGGTGCTGCCGTACTGTGCTGCGGCTGTCTCGCCGACCGTCTCGTTGAGCTTGTCGATGAGCGCGTCGATGTCGATGCCGTGTGCCAGTGCACCCTGCTCGATGTTCTCGAATGTGCCGCCGCGCAGCCGAGGCAGCCCATGCCTGCGTTCATCAGAACCTCGACCGTGTCGGATACTTCTGCACGATCTCGATGATGCTCATATCTTTGGTAATCGCCATAATGACCTCCTATGGGAAAATACAGTGAAAGCAAGGAAATTCCTTGACTTTTTCACATTTATAGCACAAGATATAAAAATTGAAAGTACCATTTGCAACATATACGTTCATGCTGTGAAGAAAAAGCGTCGGAAAACTGTGTTGGAATTGACCTGTGCATGGGTTGTGTGCTATAACATAACGTGTATATCTGTCATAACGTGTTTTGGAGGAATATCTGTGAGCAATCTTGAAGTCGGAATCGTCGGTCTGCCGAATGTGGGAAAAAGCACGCTGTTCAACGCTATCACGAAGGCGGGCGCAGAGGCGGCGAACTATCCGTTCTGCACGATTGAGCCGAATGTGGGCGTCGTGCGCTAGTGCCGGATGCGCGCCTCAAGGTGCTGACGGATCTCTATCATTCCAAAAAGACGACGCCCGCCAGTGTGCGCTTTGTCGATATTGCAGGCCTTTGTGAAGGGTGCCTCGAAGGGCGAGGGGCTGGGAAATAAGTTCCTCGAGCACATCCGCCAAGTGGATGCTGTCGCCCATGTGGTGCGCTGCTTTGAGAGCTCGGACATCACTCATGTAGAGGGCGGCATTGACCCTCTGCGCGATATTGACATCATCGAGACGGAGCTGTGCCTTGCCGATCTGGAGGCGGTGGAAAAACGCCTCGTCAAGGTGACGAAACTGCTGGAAATCGGGGAGCAAGGAGGCAAAGGCGGAGCACGCAGCACTGGAGCGCCTGAAGGAGGCGCTCGATGCGGGGCGGCCTGCGCGCGAGGTGGAGCTTCCGAGGAGGAGCAGGGGATCCTGCGTGAGCTGAATCTCACGCGCAAGCCCATTCTCTACATCGCGAACGTCGGCGAGGATGAGGCGGCGACAGCGGATGCGGAGAATCCCCACGTGCAGAAGGTGAAGGAGTATGCTGCGCGTACGGGTGCGCAGGTGGTGACGGTATCGGCGCGCCTCGAGGAGGAGATTGCCGAGCTCGATGACGAGGAGGCAGCAGCGTTCCTCGAGATCTCCGGCCTTGCGGAGAGCGGGCTGGATCGCCTGATCCACGGTGCGTTTGCCCTGCTCGGCACTGCAGACCTTCCTCACGGCGGGAGAGGATGAGTGCCGTGCGTGGACGATTACGCGCGGAACGACCGCGCCGAAGGCGGCAGGAAAGATTCACACGGACTTTGAGCGCGGGTTCATCCGTGCGGAGATCGTGAACTGCGACGATCTCGTCTCGCTCGGCAGTGTCGCGGCAGCGCGTGACAAGGGGCTGGTGCGCCTTGAGGGCGCAGGGACTATGTCATGCGCGACGGTGATGTGGTGAATTTCCGCTTTAATGTGTGATGCAGGGGAATTTCTGAGCACGATGAAAGGAAGTGAAGAGCATGGACGATACACCTTTGCAGCCTCCGCCGCATACGTGTATTTTGTCCTCTCGCTGCGCAGCTATGATGCGGTGACAGCGGGGAGGACGATCGGAAAGGAGCGTTCTCCCTTGCTGCAGATTTATAAATCCATGGAATCCTACGCTTGCAGGAGCTGTCACCAAGACGCTGTCCAAAGGGGCATGGATCAATATCGTCAATCCGACGCCATACGAGCTGAAGGTCGTCAGTACCCTCACAGAGGTTGATCCCGATTTCCCGCGTTCTGCTCGACGATGAGGAGCGTTCGCATACGGATGTTGAGGATGACTCCGTCATGATCCTGACCAATGTCCCCTGTCTATCGCGGCGAGGACAGCTACGATACACTGTTGCTTGCGATCATCCTCAACGGATGAGCATGTCATCACCGTCTGTCTCGAAGAGACGCCCGTCATCGCGGGAGTTCAACGAGCGGACAGCGAAGATGTTCCGCACGTACAAGCGGACGCGGTTCCTCTTTCAGATTCTCTATAAATCCGATGTGTTCTACCTGCGCTATCTGCGGCAGATCAGCAAGCTGACCGAGGAAATCGAGGATCGGCTGCGGCATGATATGAAGAACAGCGAAATCCTGCGTCTGCTGCAGCTGCAGAAGTACCCGACGTATTTCAATGCAGCACTGCGCTCGAACGGAGCGGTGCTCGACCGCCCTGATGCGCCTGCGGACGAATACCCTCCATCATATCTTTCGCATGTATGAGGAGGACGAGGATCTCCTGGAGGATGTCATCATCGAGAATAAGCAGGCGCGTGAGATGGCGGATCCCATACAGCACGATCTTGGCGCGTCTTGCCGATACGTTTTCGTCCATCGTCTCGAACAATCTGAACCTCGTGATGAAGTTTCTGACCGCGATTACGATTATTCTCGCCATCCCGACGGTGATCTCAAGTTTCCTAGGATGAATGTGCCGGTGCCGTATCAGGATGATCCGACGGGCTTTCTGCGCGTGCTCATCTTCGCTGTCTGCGTATCGACGCTGGCGGTCTACCTGCTCTGGCGGAGGGATATGTTTTGATACGCGAAGCACAGCTGGATCGCGGCATCATCTTTGGTGATGCGCATACGGCGGAGTATGTATATGCCGGGCAGCGAGGTCGGTGCGGAGCATCCGGTCTACGTGTACGAGAACGGTTCTGAACGTAGAGACATTGATCTCTCGGAGGCACTGCATCTCATCCGCGTGCGTGACCTGCGTCCGACCGCACATCCGCTCCTTGGCAGGACAAGTTGTTGAGAATGTCCCGCTCGCTGCCAGAGCGGGACATCTTCCTTTGTGTATCCCGATAGGAGGTTTCCCATGTATCAGCATATCAAGCAATCCATTCAGGATGGCATCGCGCAGATCGTTATGGATCGTCCGGCGTCAAACAACGCACTGGACGCGCAGATGTTTCGCGATTTGATTGCGGCTGTGGAGCATTGTGATGCGGACGAAACGGTGAAGGTGATCATCCTCACGGGCGCGGGCAAGAATTTCTCTGCGGGCGGCGACATCAAGGAGATGGCGACCTTTGAGTTCATCAGCTATGAACTCTCCATGCTGACGGGGCAGGCGTCGCTCGCTCTGCGGAAAGTGCCGCAAACCCGTGATTGCGATGGTGAACGGCACAGCGGCGGGCGCGGGCTGCGGGCTCGCACTCGGTGCAGATTTCCGCATCATGACGGAAGAGAGCTGTCTGCTCACAGCGTTCTCGAACGTTGCCCTGCCCGGGGACACGGGCTGTATCTACCACCTGCATCAGATTGTCGGCCTTGCGAAGACGATTGAGCTCATGGCACTGAGTACCCCTGTCTATGGTGAGGAGGCGCTGCGCCTCGGACTGGCAACGCGAATCGCCCCCGAGGGGAAACTGGAGGAGGAAACGCGTGCGTTCGCCGTAAAACTCCCGCACCGTCCGCTCGGCGCTGTCGCCATGCAGAAGCAGCTTTACTACGAAGTCTTTACCGTGACTACATGGCACTATAGCCGCATCGAGGCGGAGAATCTGGGAAGGCGGGAGCCTCTGCGGATCATCGTGAGGCTGTGACGGCATTCCTAGAGAAACGCAAACCGAGGTTTAACCAATAAGATAGGCTGTTCAGATATTTTCATCATAAAAAACAATGGGAAAACACTGTAATTCAGGTATAGAAAACACCCGCCTTGTTTACAAGGCAGGTGTTCCGTTGTATACATAAACAGAAAGTATAGAATTGATGCTCCTCCATAGATATTGTTTCTCGTTCGACGGATGAGCAGGAATTCTTGCTCATGTGTATATATTTTTAATATCCGATGAAGTGCAGGAGCATTTTAGGGAATCGCTGATGAAATCCGGTCTGCCATATTGGCGAAAAAGATGCGTCAAGATGGTCGTGCCGAATTTATCAGCGCGTACCTAAAGAGAGGGGAGCAGTACTATGGCAAAAAGATGAAGACGATGGACGGAAACACCGCCGCAGGCTATATTTCCTATGCCTTTACGGACGTGGCGGCGATCTATCCGATCACGCCTCGTCGCCGATGGCGGAGTATGTCGATAGCTTGCTGCCAAAGGAATGAAAAATATCTTCGGTACCAGAAGCTGCGTCTGATTGAGATGCAGTCAGAGCCGGTGCTGCGGGGGCTGTCCACGGATCTCTGCAGGCAGGCGCACTGACGACGACCCTACACGGCGTCGCAGGGCCTCCTGTTGATGATTCCTAATATGTATAAAATCGCAGGGTGAACTGCTGCCGGGTGTGTTCCATGTCAGTGCGCGTGCCATTGCCGCCTCCTCGCTGAATATCTTCGGCGACCATCAGGACGTCATGGCTGCACGTCAGACGGTGTCGCCATGCTCGCCGAGTCGAGCGTGCAGGAGGTCATGGATCTCTCTGCGGTAGCGCATCTCGTCGCCATCAAGGGACGGTGCCGTTCATCAACTTCTTTGACGGATTCCGTACCTCGCACGAGATCCAGAAGATCGAGGTTGTGGACTACGCCGACCTCGCGAAGATCCTCGACTGGGATGCCGTTGAGGAGTTCCGCCGCCGTGCGCTCAATCCGGATCATCCGGTGGTGCGGCACGGCACAGAACCCCGACATCTACTTCCAAGGGCGTGAGGCGGTCAACCGCTATTATGATGCCATTCCTGCTCTCGTTGAGGAAGCAATGGCGCAGATGGCAAAGATCACGGGGCGTGAGCACCATCTCTTTGACTACTACGGTGCGCCCGATGCAGACCGCATCATCATCGCCATGGGCTCAGTCTGCCAGACGGCAGAGGAGGTCGCGGAGTATCTCAACGCACAGGGCGAGAAGGTCGGACTGCTGTCCGTTCATCTCTATCGCCCATTCTCTGTCGAGCATTTCTTCAAGTATCTCCCGAAGACGGTGAAGAAGGTTGCTGTTCTCGACCGCACGAAGGAGCCGGGTGCTCTCGGCGAGCCGCTCTACCTCGATGTCAAGGCGGCGTACTATGGCTCAGGCATGGATCCCGTCATCGTCGGCGGACTGCTACGGTACTCGGCGGCAAGGATACGACGCCGGATCAGATCTTTGCCGTCTATGAGGAGCTGAAGAGGATGCGCCGATGCACGGCTTTACGCTCGGCATCGTCGATGATGTAACGAACCGCAGCCTGACGCCGATTCACAGTGATGTCAACCTCACGAAGGAGGGGACGACGGCGTGCAAGTTCTGGGGGTCTCGGCTCCGGACGGTACGGTCGGCGCGAACAAGAGCGCGATCAAGATCATCGGCGACAAGACGGATATGTATGCGCAGGCGTACTTTTGCCTATGACTCGAAGAAGTCGGCGGCATCACGATGAGCCACCTGCGCTTCGGCAAGTCGCCGATCATCAGCCCGTATCTCATCAACCGTGCGGACTTTATCTCCTGTTCGCAGCAGTCCTATGTGCGGCAGTATGACCTGCTCGCAGGACTCAGAAAAGGGCGGTACGTTCCTGCTCAATACGTTCTGGTCGGATGAGGAGCTGGACACGCATCTGCCCGCATCGATGCGCCGCTTTATCGCACGCAACGACATTCAGTTCTATACGGTGGATGCCGTTCACATTGCGCGCGATCTCGCTTTCGGCGGACGCTTCAACATGGTTATGCAGTCGGCGTTCTTCAAGCTCGCCAACATCATCCCGCTCGACGATGCGGTCAAGTACCTCAAGGATGCGGTTGTCACCTCCTACGGCAGCAAGGGCGAGAAGGTCGTCAACATGAACAACAGGGGCGATCGACAAGGGCATCGAGGCTCTGCACCGCGTCCATGTTCCTGACGCGTGGAAGGATGCTGTGGACGAAGAGGTGCCGGTTAACGAGAAGACGCCTGCGTTCATCACGAACATCCAGAACGTCATGAATCGCCAGGAGGGTGACAAGCTCAAGATCTCCGAGATCCTCAGCATGGAGGACGGCACGTTCCCCGTGGGCGGCACGGCGTACGAAAAAGCGTGGTACGGCGATCTCCGTTCCCGCATGGCGCCCCGAGAAGTGCATCCAGTGCAATCAGTGTTCCTTTGTCTGCCCGCATGCGACGATCCGTCCGATCCCTGACGACGGATGAGGAGCTTGCCGCGGCACCCTGAGGGAATGCAGTCGGTAAAGTCGCGTCCCGCGAAGGGGATGAACCTCACTATCGCTGTCTCGACGCTCGACTGCCTCGGCTGCGGCAACTGTGCGCAGGTCTGCCCGGGCAAGGCACTCGACATGACCCTGCTCGATGACAACCTCCGCGATGCGCAGAAATACTTTGACTACGGCGTTGATACGACGAAGGTCGCAGTCAAGAACGTCCCGATGAAGAAGACGACGCTGATCGGCTCGCAGTTCGAGCAGCCGCTCTTCGAGTTCTCGGGCGCGTGTGCAGGGCTGCGGCGAGACACCGTATGCCAAGCTCATCACGCAGCTCTTCGGCGACCGCATGATGATCTCCAATGCAACGGGCTGCTCCTCATTTGGGGCGCCAGTGCACCTGCCATCCCCTACACGAAGAACCAGAAGGGCTGCGGTCCTGCATGGGCGAATTCCTGTTCGAGGACAACGCGGAGTACGGTCTCGGCATGCTGCTCGGTACGAAGTCGGTACGTGAGTCGCTCGCTGCTGCTGTGACAGAGGCACGAGGCGAAGAAGGGCTCGGCAGAACTCCGGGCGGCGATGCAGCTCTGGCTCGAAAAAGCGCAACAGCGGTGAGGGACGCGCGACCGCGCCGATCTCCTGCGTGAGCTGCTCGAGAAGGAGAAGGGGACGGACGAGCTCCTCTGCCGCATCTACAGCGACCATGACTACTTCGTCAAGCGTTCACAGTGGGTCTTCGGCGGCGACGGCTGGGCATACGACATCGGCTACGGCGGTGTGGACCACGTGCTCGCTTCGGGTGAAGACATCAACATCAGGGTCTTTGACACCGAGGTTTACCCAATACGGGCGGTCAGGCGTCGAAGTCCACGCCGGCGGCTGATTGCAGAGTTTGCCGCAACGGGCAAGAAGACGAAGAAGAAGGATCTCGGCATGATGGCGATGTCCTACGGCTACGTCTACGTTGCCCAGATCGACATGGGTGCCGACCAGAATCAGGTGCTGAAGGCGATCAGCGAGGCGGAGGCATATCCCTACCCTCGCTCATCATTGCATACTCGCCGTGCATCAATCACGGCATCCGCAGGGCATGCGTGCCCAGCTTGAGGGCAAGCTTGCTGCCGCGTGCGGCTACTGGGTGAACTATCGCTACAACCCGCAGCTCATCGAGGCGGGCAAGAATCTGTTCAGCCTTGACTCGAAAGAGCCGGACTTCTCGAAGTTCCGTGAGTTCCTGCTCGGTGAGAACCGCTACATCAATCTCCAGCGCAGCTTCCCGAGGCGGCGGATGCGCTCTTTGAGAAGACGCAGAAGGACGCGGAGACGCGCTACAACAACTACAAGAAGCTTGCAGGGGAAAGGCATAGGGCGTATCGGATTATTCCGTACGCGAGACTGCTCCCTGCTGAGAAAAAGCTGCCGTGAAAAATTCACGGCAGTTTTTACTGACAGCTCATTAACATAGCAATATAATATGCAAACAATGTTTAAAGACCGCTGATCCGCTCAGTATCATCGTATCAGCGATTTCTTACATCTTGGGATATGGAGGGATTTTTCTATGGCAGATCAATATGAACAGAAGCCGCATGATGAGGTGGAGCAGCAGGCACAGTACCGCGCTCTCTCGCCGCAAGGCTCAGCGGGCAGAAGCGTCAGCTCGCGCTGTGGATCGCAGCACTCATCGTCGGCGGCATTCTTGGCTGGGCGAACGTGCCCGCACTGAACGACCTGTTCAGCTTTATCGCAACCGTCTTTACGCGCCTCTTCCAGTTCGTCGCCGTGCCGACGGATTGCTCTCGCCGTCATCACGACGCTCGCTGCACTTGGGACGAAGCGCGACACGGGGCGCATCTTTGCCCATGCCGTCACCTACACGCTGTTGACGACGATCTGTGCGGCGGCGGTTGGACTGGCACTTTTCTCCTGGCTCGCCCCCGCGAACCTGCCCGCCGATGTTGTCGGCGCAGGCGCATCGGAGGTACCGGGCAAGCTGGAGGGCTGTCCCACTACGATCGCTTCCTTCCATCGTGCCGAACAATGTGCTCGCTCCGTTTGTCTCGGGCAACGTCCTCTCGGTCATGCTCGTTGCGGTGGCGGCGGGGCTTGGGCTTGCCTTCGCCCCCAAGACGGAGAATCGTGAGATGCTCCTCAAGGGAGATCCATGGTCTGCAGGAGCTGCTCTTCACGCTCATTCGCGCGCTGATCACCGTCCTGCCTGTGGGAATTCTCGCCTTTGCCGCACAGCTCGCGGCACAGATTGAGGCGGGCGTCATCATTGGCCTCGCTCGGTGTCTATACCGCGGTTGTTATCGGCGGTCAATCTGATTCAGTTCTTCGTTGTCATTCCGTTCTTCCTCGCCGTACGCGTACCTGAATCCCGTGCGCGTGTTCCGCCAGATGATGCCGGCGGTCGCGGTCGCTCTCTTTACGAAGAGCTCGGCGGGTACACTCCCCGTGACGCTCGCCTCTGCCGAGCAGCGCCTCAGGCGCATCCGTCGGTCGCACGTTTTCGTTCCCGCCGATCTGCACGACGATCAACATGAACGGCTGCGCTGCATTTATCCTCGTGACCTCGCTCTACGTGATGCAGAATGCAGGCATGGAGCTCTCCTCGGCACGATGATCAGCTGGCTCTTCATCGCCGTTCTCGCCGCCGTCGGCAACGCCGGTGTGCCGATGGGCTGCTACTTCCGACACTTTCCCTCATGGCGTCGATCGGCGCGCCGGTTTACCTGATGGGCGTCATCCTGCCGATCTACTCCATCATCGACATGATTGAGACGGCGGAAAACGTCTGGTCGGATTCGGCGGTCTGTGCGATCACGAACCACGACTTTGAGGGAACACTCTCGGACGAAGATGTGCCGGTTCCGAGCATATAATGTGTTTTTATACCACGCCTGTCGTGTAGGCGAAAAGCCTCTGAAAGGAAATATTCAGAGGCTTTTTCAGCGTTTTATCCCATATTTTTATTCATAATGAAATAAGGAGAGAACGTGATGAACTTTTACAGCAAAAATCGCAGGATTGGCTCTTGGCATCAGTTTCCTCAGTATGACCGCTGTGCAGGCATCGGTGCCGCAGGATGCGCTCGCTGCCGGCGGGATTTCCATACGGCGCGTCGGAGAGCTATGTGCGCAGTATTTACGGTGCACCGCGCGAGGTGGAGACGAAGTATGACTCCATGTACGCGGGCAGTCATGTGACAGAGTGGGAGTACGGCAGCGATTTTGACATCACCTTTGTGGACGGCGTCGTTCGGCAGATTGAGGTCGGTGCGCGCAACGGCATCTATACGCAGGATAACATCACGGTCGGCAGTGATCTGAGTGCACTGATTGCGACGATACGGGCAGCCGGATGCAATCCATGGGGACGACTACATCTACCGCGTGGATGGGGGATAACAGCGTCGGTCTTACCTTTGAAATCGAGCACTAGCCGCGTTGCCGAGTTCTGCGTGGGCACAATCCGCTGAGGGAGAGATGGTCGGTGAAGATGCGAAAGAACGCAATGTATGCGGGAATTGCCATCGCAGGAGCCGTAGCTGTTCTTACCGCCTATTCTATGTTTCCGGGCTGTGCGGAAGACCCGCAGGACAGTACGCACAGCGGACATGTACCGATTGCACGTGAGTCCGTCGAAAAGACGCTGATGGCAGATGATGCGGCAAAGCGTGAGCGCAGCTGCTGTCAGCACCACGCACCGGAGGAGCAGACCTCGTAGCGCGGCTGGAACGAAAAATCGCTGCTCCTCGGCGGCATCGCGATACGGTGCAGGGACGCAGAGGTACACGCCAGCTAGTGGAACACCGCAGGAGACGACATCGCAGAAATCCATGCGCTATGCGGGCAAGGATATCGTTGCGTGCAGATATGAGGATGGTACCTTCTCGTCGAGACGGTGGACGGTACGGTGCGCATGGTGCGCGTACGGTCGCATAATTCCATCGCCTCCGGCAAAGGTGTGCGCATCGGCACACCCGTCGAGGAGCTGCGGCGTGTCTACGGCGAGCCGAGCATGATTTATGGAAAAGGACTACATATATTTCCTTTCGAGGAGGATCCCACGGTCGGATTTGCCTTCTCCATCACGGATGATCATGTGTCGGAGATGCGCATGGGAGATCTGCTTTAAGGAAGCACTGATAGTTTCAGCACCGCCATCTTAGCGCATCTTTTTGCTCGCACTTCGTCGGAAAATCCTCCACATAGCTTTGGCTATGCGTCCGGCTTCTCTCCTTGTTCGGACGAAAAATCTACGCCAATCTGACGGACTTCATTTATCAGCGATTCCTTACTACGGCATCGGACAGCACGTTGCGGTGCGGTTCGTGCCGTATTTACACTTTGACGCTGTCTGCCTTTTTGATATGATGCAGGGTATATATGTACAGCCCGTGCGCGGGCAAATGGATGAGGGGGCAAAGATGAAGCTGGTTGTAACGATAGTCGGACGGGACTCAGGTCGGTATTGTGGCGATGGTGAGCGGGATTCTTAGCCGAGCAGCGCGTCAACATCATGAATGTGAACCAGAATATTATGGACGGTTTTTCAACATGGTGATGATTGCCGAGATGCCGGATGATGCGGAGATCAAGCTCAAGGAGCTGCAGGAGATTCTGCGAAAAGAAGGGCGAGGAGCAGGGACTCGAGATCAAGGTTCAGCATCAGGAGATTTTCCAGGTCATGCACAAGATTTGAGCAAGGAGCGGCAGATTGATTACATTTGAGAACATCCGTGAAACCAATCGGATGATTACAGAAAATCGCCTCGATGTGCGCACCATTACGATGGGAATCTCCTGCGGGACTGCGCCCATCCGAATCTCGAGAAGTTCTGCCAGAATGTCTGATGAGAAGATCACGCGCTCGGCGGAGTATCTCGTTCAGACGGGCGAGGATATCGAGACGGAGTACGGCATCCCCATCATCAATAAGCGCATCTCGGTCACGCCCATCGGGATTGCAGCGATGCGTGTCAGACGGATTCCTTCGTCCCTGTAGCGGAGGCACTCGACCGCGCGGGCAAGGCGGTCGGGGTCAACTTTATCGGCGGATTTTTCGGCACTCGTCGAAAGGGAATGACGCACGGCGACCGCGTGCTCATCGACTCCATTCCGCAGGCGATGGCGGCGACGGATATTGTCTGCTCGTCGGTCAACATCGGCTCGACGAAGGCGGGTATCAATATGGATGCTGTGCGCGAGATGGGCGATGTGATCAAGCGCACGGCGGAGCTGACGCGCGACGCGAGCAGGAGCTCGGCTGCGCAAAGATCGTCGTGTCTGCAACGCCCCGGAGATAATCCCGTTTATGGCAGGGCGCATTCCACGGCGTTGCCGAGGGCGACCGCGTCATCAATGTCGGTGTCAGCGGTACGTGCTGGTCAAGCACGCCCTTGAGGATCTGAGGGCGCGGACTTCACGGAGATCGCCGAGACGATCAAGCGTACGGCGTTCGACAGATCACACGCGTGGGACAGCTTGTCGCGCGTGAGGCGTCACGCCGCCTTGGCGTCCCGTTCGGCATCATCGATCTCTCTCTGGCACCGACCTCGGAGGTCGGAGACAGTGTGGCGCGCATTCTTGAGGAGATGGGGCTTTGGAGGGCGTGCGGAGCACCCGGCACGACGGCGGCCGCTCGCACTCCTCAACGATGCGGTCAAGAAGTGGTACTCGATGGCGACCTCCCATGTCGGCGGTATGTCGGGGGCGTTCATTCCCGTCAGCGAGGACGAGGGCATGATCGACGCCGTTCAGCGCGGCAGCCTCTCCATCGAAAAGCTTGAGGCGATGACCTGCGTCTGCTCGGTCGGACTGGATATGATCGCGATTGAGGGCGATACGCCTGCCAGTACGATTGCCGGCATCATTGCGGATGAGGCGGCGATCGGCATGGTGAACAACAAGACGACAGCGGTGCGCGTCATTCCCGTGCCCGGAAGAAGGTAGGGGAGACAGTCTCCTTCGGTGGGCTCCTAGGCTACTCGCCCATCGTTCCCGTCCGCAGCGCCTTCAGCTCGGCGGTACTATCGTACGCGGCGGGCGCATCCGGCGCCGACGCGCGCTCTGGACGAACTGATGCGCGTCACAAAGGCAGTTAAGGCAGAGCAGCTGCGCATTCTGCGGTCCCTCTATCCAAATGCAAAGCCTGCGCTCACATTTCAGACGCCGTTCGAGCTCCTCATTGCGGTGATTCTTTTCGGCACAGTGTACGGATGCGCGCGTCAATGTGGTGACGGGGCGGCTCTTTCAAAGGCAAATACGCCTGCTGCGATTGCCGCGCTCGGGCAGACTGCACCGAGGCGGAGATTCATGACTGTGGATTTTTCCGTATGAAGGCGAAGCACATCATAGAGACCTGCATGCATCCCGTTGGATGACGATGCGGCGAGGTGCCGGCGGACTTTGAGGCGCTGCAGAAGCTCCCGGGCGTCGGACGCAAGACAGCGAATGTCGTGATGAGCGTTGCCTTTCATACACCTCGCCATCGCGGTGGATACGCACGTATTTCGCGTGGCGAACCGCCTGCGTCTTGCGGTCGGCACCACGCCGCTCGAGGTGGAGAAAGGGGCTGCAGAAGGCGATTCCACGCGCGGATTGAGCCGACGCACATCATTGGCTGATCCTGCACGGCAGGCAGGGTCTGCTAAGGCACGCAAAGCCGCTCTGCGATACGTGTGCACTCGCAGCGGTCTGCCCGAGCAGTACAGCATAGGATACGAGAGAGGAGGTATATGCGTGATCTATCGCAAGGCGAAATTTGACGATGTTGAGCCAATCTATCAGCTCGTACGGGATTATGCGGCGCAGGGGGATATGCTGCCGCGCTCGCGTAATACGCTCTATGAGAACCTGCGCGATATTGTTGTCGCTGAGGAGAACGGCACCGTCGTCGGTGTCGGGGCGCTGCGCATCATGTGGGATCGTCTCGCCGAGGTGTGCATGATGGCGATTGCACCGACGCATATACGACAGGGGATCGGCGCAGAGATCGTGCGCCGCCTCCTCGACGAGGGGGATGCACTGGCATTGAGAAGGTTTTTACCCTTACACCCTACAAGCCGGAATTTTTTGAGACCCTAGGCTTCCTCCGCATCAGCAGGGAGGAGCTGCCGCAGAAAGTTTGGAAGGAATGCATCGACTGCCCCAAGTATCCGAACTGTGATGAAATCGCCATGATAAAGGTATGACGGAGGTACACTATGATCGTCGTTATGAACGTGCAGGAGCTACGCAGGAGAACATCGACCATGTGATCGCCAAGATTGAGCAGGGCAGGACTGCGCACGCATCTCTCGAAGGGAGAGGATCGTGCCATCATCGGGGTGATCGGGACAAGCAGCTCATCTCGAGGCTCGAAATGAATATGATGGAGGGCGTCGAAAAGACGGTGCGCATCACGGAGAAGTACAAACTCGTCAGCCGTGAGTTCCACCTCGAGAGCAGCATCGTTCACGTGTCGGGCTTCCCTGTCGGCGGTGAGCAGCTGGCGATCATGGCGGGACCGTGCCCGTCGAGAGCTACGATCAGGTCTATGACGCCGCGGTCAAAGTCAAGGCGGCGGGGCACAGTTCCTGCGCGGCGGCGCGTTCAAACCGCGTACGAGCCCATACGACTTTCAGGGCTCGAGGAGGAGGGACTGAAAGATCCTGCGCGATGTCGCGGATAAGACGGGGCCCGCGTTGTGACGGAGGTCGTGGACAAGGATGACATCGGACTCGTCTCGAGTATGCCGATCTCTGCAGGTCGGTGCGCGCAATATGCAGAACTTCCAGATGCTCAAGCGCACTTGGCAAGACGCAGAAGCCTGTGCTCTTCATGCGGGCTCTCCGCGACGATCAGCGAGTGGCTGAACGCGGCGGAGTACATTGCGGCAGGCGGCAACGAGAATATCATCTTCTGTGAGCGCGGCATCCGTACGTATGAGACCCATACGCGCAATACGATGGATCTCAACGCGATCGCAGCACTCAAAGAGCTGACGCATTTCCGTCACGTTGCTGACCCCAGTCACGGGACGGGACGGTGGCGGATGGTGCGCCTGCTGGCGCGTGCCTCCGTCGCCGTCGGCGCGGACGGGCTCATCATCGAGGTGCACTGCCGTCCCGAGCTGGCACTTTCCGATGGCGATCAGAGCTTGATCCCGCGCAACTTTTGAGATGCTGATGGATGAGGTGCGGCAGATTGCTCCTGCCGTCGGGCGGCGCGCATGACGCGGACGAAGCTTGCCATCATCGGAGTCGGACTGATCGGCGGCTCACTCGCTGTGCCTCAAAGAGGCTCTCGGTGACGAGATCTACATTACAGGGCTCTGCCGTTCGAGCAGTCCATGCGCGGCGATGGACTGCGGTGCAGTGGACTATGCAGGGGCGGATCTGGCGAAGGGCTGTCGGGGATGCGGATATCGTATACCTCAGTCCGCCCGTCCTCCAGATTGTTCCGATGGTACAGCGCGATCCCGCCGTATCTGAAGCGCGGTGCGATCCTGACGGATGCAGGCAGTACGAAGGGCGAGCTCTATCGGCAGCTGCATGAGATCCCGCCGGCGGATATCTACTATATCCCGGGACATCCGATGACGGGTCGCGAAAAGAGCGGCGTTGCGGCGGCGACGAAGGATCTTTGCTCATAAGGCGTACGTCATCATCGACGATCCAGCTCGTACCGCAGGAGGTCAAGGACCGTCTGATGGATGTTCTGCGCCTCACGCGTGCCCGCTTTACGACACTTGATCTCGCACAGCACGACCGCTGTGCCGCGGTCATCAGCCATGGCCGCATCTCGCAGCGGCAGCCCTCGTCACCCTCCTCAACCGCAGCGGGGATGATCTCTTCCTGCCTGAAGCTCATCGGCGGAGGGTTCGAGCGACACGACGCGCATCGCCTCCTCGAATGCCGATATGTGGGCGGACATCTGCATGACGAACGCGGCGGCGATCACGGATGCCCTGCGTGAGCTGCAGACGATCGAGGTCATCACTACCATTGATGCAGGAGACCGACAGGCGATCCACGACTATGTTTTCCGCCTCGAAGGCGCGCCGTGACAGTATTCTCCACGATGCAGAGCAGAAATTTGATACAAATTAGTGGAATTTCTTCTCTACCCTAGAACGTATAGTATGCTATGATATAAATACTAGTATGTATGCGAACCCGTCAGGGGTATCACGGTGAAGAAGACAAGAATATCCACGCGGCGGCAGTCGGAGCATCTTGGACTCACATCAGGAGTTCTGGTGGAGAAGGGGTATCCGCCCCTCGGTTCGTGAGATCGGTACGGCGGTCGGTCTGAAATCCAGCTCGACGGTGCATCGCTATCTGTCGATGCTCGAGGAGAACGGCATGATTCGCCGTGATGCGACGAAGCCGCGCGCGATCGACATCATGGGGGGAAAAATCCGTGGGGCGTACGATCCCCGTACCGCTGGTCGGTGTCGTGACGGCGGGCGAGCCGATCCTCGCCGAGCAGAATGTGGAGGATGTATTCTCCTTCCCACGCGGGCTCCTCGACGGCGGAGGATGTGTCATGCTCCGCATTCAGGGGACAGCATGATCAACGTCTGGCATCTTCGACGGTGATTTTTGAGCTTGTGCGTCAGCAGCCGACAGCGAACAACGGCGATATCGTCGTGGCGCTTGTCAACGGCGAGTCGGCGACGGTGAGCGTTTCTTCCCGTGAAAGACCTGCATCCGCCTGCAGCCCGAGAATGATTCCATGGAGCCGTTCTCACGAGACGGATGTCCAGATTCTCGGCAGGTGATCGGGCTCTATCGTAATATTTGACTAAGATACTGGGGAGCACTGTGTAAAATGCACGGTGCTCCCCTTTTCATTTCTGTCGGCAGAGTGTTATAATAAACCGGCTTTTTCTCGATAAAGGAATCACTGATAAAAATGAGGTCTGCCAGATTGGCGTAGATTTTTTTCGTCCGAACGAGGTGGAAAAACCGGACGCAGAGTGGTGCTCTGTGGAGGATTTTTCCGCCGAAGTGCGGGCAAAAAGATGCGTCAAGATGGTTGTACCGAATTCTATCAGTGCTTCCTTAAATTTCTTTGTTTTGACGGAGACGATGTATGTCGACAGGAAACTGCGCAGCGGATATACGACAGGGTGCGCGGCGGCAGGGACCTAAAGCGGCATTTCTTTTTGCAGGGAAGCCGTGGCAGGAGATTTCACGGCACTGGACGGAACGCCGCCGACGATTCCCGTCAATGCGGTCACACGCACGGGGACGGAATCTGTGCCGAGGTCGTCAAGTTCTCGGGCGATGATCCCGATATCACGAACGGCGTTTCCGTCTCACACGACGATCCGGCTCGCGCGATGATGCCGATGGGTTGTGTTCCGTGCGGGCGAGGGGTCGGCACGGTGACAAGGCCGGGGATGAGCCTTCCGGTCGGTGAGCCGATCGATCAATCAGGACCACGCTGAGCTGATCCGGACGCGTTGTCGCCGAGATGACGGGACGGGAGGATACCGCAGAGGTGACGATTGCCATCCCGGCTGGGACAGAACTGGCAAAGAGAACGCTCAATCCCGTGCTCGGCATAGAGGGCGGCATTCCGTGATCGGTACAACGGGCGTAGCTTCTCCACATGTCTGAGGAGGCGCACCAAGGACTCCCTTGTTCCACAGATCGATGTGGCACGTGCGGCGGGGAGGAGGTGCTTGTCTTTGTTCGGGAAGACGGGCGGCGGATTGCCCTCTCTCTGGGGGATTTCGCAGAAGGCGATTATTGAGTATCGTAGCAACTTTATCGGCTGTGTGCTGGCGCCGCCGAGCGCCGGACAGAGCGGCGTACTGATTTCTGGTCATACGAGCGAAAGCTCGTGAAGATTGCTGCCGGTATTTTATCATACGCATAACCGCATGGCAGATGCGCGCTGGAGACGCTCGCGGCGTATGCGTTGCCGCCGAGGGGCTCCGCCAGACAGAGTGCGCGCCGTACTGGCGGCGAATACGACGGAGGATGCGCGGCGGTGATCGCGTCGGCGGGCTCGCTGAGCGGGTCTGCGCGGTGATCGCCGCATGCGCGCGTATCCGTTCAGAGCGGTATCTCTTCGGCAAAATGAAGGTCAGATGCCGTCATGGTGAATTTCGCGGGGAGATCCTCGGGTGTGGATGAGCAGGGCGCGGGCTTTTGCCGATGCCTGGATGGACGACGTCGCCGGACATACGATCACCGTCGTCGGCGTCGGTACGCGCGCACCCGCCTATCTTCTGCCGCAGGCACGGGCGGCGATTCATGACGCGCGCGTCCTCGTCGGCGAGTGCGGCGCGCCTCGCCGATCTTGCTCCTGCTGCGGGAGGTAGCGTACGCATGCGATCGGAGCGGATATTGCTGAGGTGCTGACCTTTATCCGGGATGCGCTCCGCGACGATGTGGTGGTCATGGTCTCGAGAGATCAGCTACTACTCGATGCTGGATGCTCTGCGGCGGACGTTCCGCCCGAGCAGATGGCTGTGATCCCGGGCATCAGTTCGCTCCAATTTGCCTTTGCGCGGCTCGCCCTGCCGTGGCACGATGCGTCTGCTCAGCTCACGGGCGTGAGCCGCGGGCAGAGAGCTCGCGCGTACGGCGGATGCCGTGCTCAGGATACTGACGGACGAGGCACAGCTCGCAGACCATTGCCGCGCGCCTGCTCTCCTCGGGCTGGCGTGCGGATGACATGATGTATATGGCGACGCGCCTTTCCTATGCTGGATGAGAACATTGTTCCGGACGACGCCGAGATGCGGCGCGTGATGAGGACTGGGCACGGCGTGATTACGTCGTGTGCGGTGAAGGAGGATGATGCATGAATCGGCATAGTATGACGCTTTTGCGCGCGCGGAAATGGCCCATATGACAGGAGGAGATACGCATTCTCACGCTCGTCAAGGCGCAGATTGCCCCCGATGCTGTCGTCTATGATGTCGGCGCGGGGACGCCTCGCTCGGTGGAGGCGGCGCGTCTTGCACCGCAGGGGCATGTCTACGCCGTCGAAAGATCGAGGGAATCGCCCTCATCAAGGAATGCGGCACGTTTTTCCGCACACGGAACCTCACGGTGATCGAGGGCGGCTCCCCGCCGCTGGGATGGGCTTCTCCGATATCGCGCTTTGATCGGCGGCGCGGACGGCGTCTGCCTGAGTTCCCGGACATCATCGGAACGCGGATGCACAGCGGCGGACGCATTGTGCAATAATGCGATCACGATGCAGACGGTCGCCGCCTGTCTGGATTGTTTCCATGCGCATGCGAGCTCTCTACCTGAGCCAACGGGTGCGAGATCAGATCGGTTTCCGGGAACGCGTCGGTCCCCACGATATGGCGAGCACTGAATCCGATTTATATCATTGCGGCGCAGAGAAAGTGAGATACATGAGGTTCATATTGTGGTGCGGGTCCCGCGTACTGGGCCTCATCACGGTGAAGGGCGCACATGGCTGAGGCGGATGTCGTTATCTATGCCTGGCTCGCTCTGTCAGACCGCACCCTCGCTCGATTTCTGCGGAAGAGGAGGCGAACTTCGGCACGATGACGCTCGCTGAGGTCATTGCGGTGATCGAGCGCGGAGACGGCGGGAAGATGACCGTGCGTCCACATACAGGTGACCCTGCGATCTGTCGCGATCAAGAGCAGATGGACGCGTGCAGCGCGGCTTTTCCTATGATGTCGTGCCGGGTGTCGTTCCTTCCTCCGGGACAGCGGCGCTGCGGCGGGGTATGACCCTGCCCGGCATCTCACAGACGGTCATCATCACGCAGCGAGGGGCGACGCCCGTGCAGCGCGAGAGCTGCGCGACGCGCTGCGCACCATTCGACGATGTGTATTTTCCTCTCGATCACGATGATCGAGGAGGTGGCGAGCAGAGCTGACAGCGGGCGGGTGTATGAGCCGACGACACCTGTCGCATTTGATGCAGCGCGCAACATGCTGGAGCAGAAGATCACCTGCGGTACGCTGCGCACGACGATTGCCGGAGCAGGTGAAGGCGGAGGAGATCGACCGCACGGCGATGATCGTGGTCGGTGACGCTCCCTGATGCGGTGTATGAGCCGTCGCGACTCTATGCCGCCAATTTCTCGCACATGTTTCGGGATGCCAAAGCAGTGAGAGCTGCCGTCTCGCCCTGACGGACGGCGGGAGCTGCGCTCGCGGCGCGTCTGTGTGCCGCCCTTGACGAGAGGTACAGCTCTATTTGCCGGAGCGACTCGGAGGCAGTGCATCTCACGGCAGGACACACTGCCTATTTGCCCATCTGTCCGCGGCGATGACGACGGCGTTTCACGCCATGATGCACTCGTCTGTGTCACTGGCGACGGGATTGTCGTGCGTACGCTTGCCCTGTGTCCGCGGCAAACTGTGTATGACCCCGCCGTGATCGTCTTTTGACGAGCAGGGGCGACATGGAATCAGTCTCCTTTCGGGACACGTCGGCGCGGGCGGATGATCTGAGCACGCACGCTTTGTCGCGGGCGGTGGGCGCGGATCCCGCCATTACGCGACGGCAACGGATGTGACGGGGTACTCGCTCCCGATGCCGTCGCCGCGGACTTGCCCCTGCGCCCTGCGCCCGAAAGTCTGCCACAGGTGCTGAATACGGCGCTCGCGGCGGGCGAGGAAGTGCGCACGATATCGACGGTGATTCGCGCAGGCTGCCTTCTATGAGGCGCAGCTGCGGGAGCAGGAGATCGGCGCACGGCTCTTTTCGCGGCGAGGTTCCCCCTGCGGATGGAGCGAGCTGTCGCGTTGTCATCGTTGGGGCGGGCATGCGTCCTGCCACTGCGGAGGGCGGACACTCTATCTCGTTCCACGGCAGCCGATCGCGGGCGGATGCCGATGCCGGTGAACGGAGGCCCAGATTCTCCGCGCGTTGACGGGAGGCATGTGGGATGATCGGACGGGAACCATCCGCGATCGATTGTTTTGCGAGCACCGAGGTCAAGCGTAATGAGGCAGGGGCTTCTCGCAGCGCGCGGACGCTCGGTCGTGCGATTGTCTTTTTCCGCAGGAGGCGCTTCGGCAGATGATTGAGGACTATGGTCTGACCGAATCGGATTTTGTGCGGAAAACAATCGGTGTCGGAAATGTATGCGAGGCGGCGGCACTCATGCAGCAGGCGCGGAAAGGCACCGCATGGCACTCAGGAAAAACAGTATTTGGGAAAGTGACGGTGCGCACTCCTATGGGAAAAATAAGTGTTGTGGGCATTGGTACGGCAGTACGGATGATATGACCTATCGTGCACATCGCACGATTGAGGAAGCAACGGCAGTTGTCGGCTACAGCCGCTATATCAGCTGATCGCCGATCTGGTCGAAGCGAAGAAAAGGTGCTCGATACGGGCATGACGCAGGAGATCGATCGCTGCCGTGCGGCACTGGAGGAAGCAGCGGGGAGAATGTTGTCGCGATCTCAGAGCGGCGATGCCGGCATCTATGGCTATGACCGGGCTGGTGCTCGAACTCCTCATGAAGATGGATGAGGATCAGCGTCCCGAATTCGGCGGTGTGATCCCGGTGTCTCGGCAATGAGTGCGGCGGCAGGGCCTTGGCGCACCGATCGATGCACGACTTCGCCGTCATCAGTCTTTCCGATCTCCTCACGCCATGGGAGCGATCCAAGAGCGTGCAGAGCCTCGCGGCGAAGGGAGACTTCGTCACGGTGCCTTTACAATCCGCGCGCAGTCATAAGCGCGTCGGACGAGATCCAGGCCGTACAGGAGATCTTTCCTGCGTGAGCGTGCGTCTGAGACGCCCGTTGGTATTACGACGTCGGCGAGCCGCGAGGAGAGAACGTGGTGATCTCAACCCTCGGTGCGTTTACCAAAGAGGACATCAACATGTTCTCGATTGTGATCATCGGCAACTCGAGGGACAAAGCAGAATGGGCAGTGGATGATTACGCCGCGCGGCTATCAGAAGCGGGAGCCGGGACTGTGATCTTCACGGCAGCGGGGACGCAGGACGGGCGTGCCGTCGTCCGCCGTCTCTGCGAAGCGGGATACGACGTGACAGCATCTGTTGTGAGTTCCTACGGGGAGCAGCTGCTCGAGGCGCAGCGTGCGGCAGGCGGGCATCTGACGGTGCATGATACGCCGCTCGATGCGGATGAAATGGCGGCGTATTTTAGGACACATGACGTTCGCGTCTTTGTCGATGCGACGCATCCCTACGCCGCCAATCGTTTCGCGCAACGCCATGGCGGCGTGTGCGGCGGCAGCTGTTCCTACATCCGCTACGAGGCGCGATCTGAGCGATATCTCGTAGAGAAGGTGCATCTCGCACACTCCTGAGGAGGCTGCGGAGACTCGCGGCGGGCTTGGGGGCGGCATATCTTTCTGACGACGGGCAGCCGCAATCTGGAGCGTTTCGTCCATGCAGCAGCGACGTTTGACTGCGTGCTCACAGCGCGCGTTCTGCCGACGGCGGAGGTCGTGGCACTCTGCGCGGGAGCTGGGGCTGACGCCGCGCAGATCATTGCGATGCAGGGGCGCTTTTCCCGTGCGCTGAACCGTGCCATGTACGAGAAATACCGAAGCAGACGTGATTGTGACGAAGAACAGCGGCACTGTCGGCGGGACGGATGCGAAGTTTCAGGCGGCGGAAAGATCTCGGTCTGCCCGTCGTGGTGATCGACCGCCCGTGCTTTCCTATCCGCATCTGGCTACCATACGGCGGAGGAAGTTCTGACATTTGTTGCCGATATTTACGATAGAGAAAATAGGAGACCTTCATGGATTTTATCAAAGAGCCGATGACCATTGAAAATCGCAGCATGGAGCTGATCGCACCGCATCTGGCAGAGCTGCATCCTCGACGAGCGTGGAGACGAAAGCTCTACTCGCGCCTCATTCACGCATCGGGAGATGTGGGATATGCGCCGCGTACACGCGTCCACCCGCGGCGATCGACGCGGCGATTGCCGCTCTGAAACGCGGGGTCGATATCTCATACGGATGTCGAAGATGGTGCGACGAGCATCAACAAGAAGAAACTTGCCTCGTTCGGCGGTACGGTGCACTGTCTGGTGGCGGATCCGTGTTGCCGCACGCGCAAAGGCGGAGGGATTACGCGCTCAATGGTCGCCATGCGTACGTTTGGCGAGCGATATGGACGGCAGCATCGTCGCCATCGGCAACGCACCGACGCGCGCTCTTTGAGGTTCTGCGCCTGGTCCGTGAGGGAGGGGATCCGCCCCGCCTGTATCGTCGGTATTCCCGTCGGCTTTGTCGGCGCGGCAGAGTCAAGGCAGAGCTCGCCGCAAATGACATCGTTCCCTACATTACGGTCGAGAGGGTCGAAGGGCGGCAGCCCAATTGCGGCGGCGGCAGTCAATCGCGCTGATGTATATGATCGACAACACCCGTCCCTGAGGGGCACATCATGCAGTGGAATATTCCGCGCATTGTGATCGCAGCAACGCAGTCGGGGGCAGGAAAGACAACGCTGACGGCAGGACTGGCACGCGGCACTGCGGGCGCGCTACCTTTCCGTACAGTCCTTTCAGGTCGGACTCGATCTACATCGACCTCGGCTATCACCGCATCGCAGGCGGGCGTACGGGGCATAATCTGGATACATGGCTTGTGCCCGAGGCTCGGCTCGCGGAGATCTTTGCCCGCGAGTGCCGCAGCGCAGACATCGCCGTGATCGAGGGCGTGATGGGGCTGTACGACGGCGGTCGGCGCGGCATCAGTTCGACCGCCGCCATCGCAAAGGTTCTGGATGCGCCCGTGCTCCTCGTCATGGATGTCAAATCTGTCGGGGCTTCCCGCAGCGGCGACGGCACTGGCTTTCGCAGCTACGATCAAAGTGTAAACCTCGGCAGGTGTGATTGCTCAACCGCCTCGGCGGCGGGACACATGAGGCGATGGTTCGCACGGCTATGGCGGGGATTGATATGCCTGTCTATGGGTCGCTGCGCCGCGATGCTTCTTTTGTCCTTCCCGAACGTCATCTTGGTCTGACCCCGTGGGAGGACGCACGAAGCGCAGACGATGATTCAGAGTCCGGTGAATGCGTTGAGACGGGCTCGACATCGACCGCATTATGGCGCTGGCTAAGACGGCACCGCCTCCTTTCGGCAGCAGCTGCGGGGAGAAATGCTCGTCGCAGTATCCGTGCCGCACTGCTCGTTGCGCGCGAGTGAGCGTTTTTCGCTTCTACTATGCGGCGAGTCTCGACGAACTCCCGTGCGTGCGGCAGTGCGAGCTGGTGGAGTTCAGTCCGCTGCAGATGCGGCACTGCCGGATGTGGACGCATCATCATCGGCGGCGGCTTCCCGAGATGTTGCCGCAGACCTGAGCGCAAAATGCGGCGCTGCGCTCTGCGATACGTGCAGCGTCGGTGCGGGGATGCCCATCTACGCCGAATGCGGCGGCTATATGTACCCTCATGCGCTCCTTGCGGACTTTTGCGGGAGCAGAGCACTGAGATGGCGGGGTGTTCGCGGCACGGGCGCGCATGACCAGAACGCCTGCAGATGGTCGGTTACGTGGAGGCGAGCAGACGGAGGATACGCATACTCGGTACGGCAGGGGCTTATCCTGCACGGGCATGAGTTTTCACTTTTCCGTCGAGGAAACGCGAGGCAGGGAAGAGACGGATCGCCCTTCCGCTTTTACGAAACTGCGCAGCGGCGCGCGCAGTATGCGACAGCGGGACATCGTCGGGGAATACGCTCGGCAGTTATCTGCACCCGCACTTGCAGGATGCGCAGCGCGGCGGGAGCATTTTGTGAGGCGTCATCAATGGGGCAGATCATTCTCGTAACGGGCGGCGTTCGCTCAGGAAAATCTCGTTTGCCGAACGCTGTGCACGCGCCCTTTAATGCCGCAGAGAGAGGCACAGCCGTCGCCTCATGTTTGCGACCGCGCAGATCTATGATGCAGAGATGCAGCTGCGCGTCGACCCTTTCTGCATCAGTCCGCCGTCCGGCAGACTGGACGACCTACGAGGCACCGTTTTCCTCCGAGAATGCCATCCGGGAGGCGAGGAAGGCGCACGGCGTCATCCTCTTTGACTGTGTGACGATGTTTCTCAGCAACGACATGCTCCAGTATTCGGAGGAGGAACAGGGGCGTGACTCCTTTGCACGCCATGTCGAGGCGCGTATCCATGCGCTCATTTGTGCCGCTGAGGAAGCCGATGCGACGACCATTTTTGTCACGAATGAGGTGGGGACGGGATCGTTCCCGCAAAATCGCCTCGGGCGGCTCTATCGGGACATGGCGGGCTTGCCAATCAGCAGCTCGCCCGCCACACGCGGCAAAGGTCTATCTCGTCACCTGCGGCTATTCGGTGATCTCAAAAACTGGCGGAGGCGGGTAACGGCGATGAGCATCATGCTGATGGGACGAGTTCCCATGTCGCGCAAGAGCATCCTGACGACGGCACTCCTGCCGTATTTTCATCAGCAGGGCAAGCGTGTCGTGCCCTTCAAGGCGCAGAACATGGCGCTGAATCCCTATGTTACGCTTGACGGGCGGGGAGATGGGAAGGGGCACGGGTAGCTGCAGGCGGAGGCGGCGGGTCTTGCCCCCGAAGTCGATATGAACCCCGTCCTCCTCAAACCGACGGGGAACGCGCGCAGTCACAGGTTGTCATCATGGGCGAACCGGTCGGCAATATGAGTGCGCGGGGAATACCACACGAGGCTATTCGCTCAAGGCGTGGGACGACCGTTGAGGTGTCGCTGGATCGCCTGCGTGCCGCGTACTGATCTGCTCGTGATCGAGGGGCGGGCGATGTCCCGCCGAGATCAACCTAAAGGCGAACGATATCGTCAGCATATGCGCGTGGCAGCATCTCCGTGCGCCCGTCTCCTGATCGCCGACATCGACCGCGGCGGTGCGCTCGCTCTCGTGCGGGACATTGGAACTGCTCGAGCGCGGAGAGCGTGCGCTTGTCGAAAGGCGCTTGTCATCAACAAATTTCGCGGCGATGTGCCTCCCCGCGCCCGCCCTTGACTCTGAGCAAAAGACGGGAAAGCCTCGTCCTCGAGAGTCATTCCGCACATCGACGCGCTCGGCATCGACGAGGAGGACTCGTCTCCCTCGACGAGCAGCACTACGGCGATACTACCGCCTTCGATGGACAGCTGCGCATTGCGGTCTTCGCACGCCGAAAACCATCGAACTTTACGGACTTTGATCGCGTTGCTATATGAGCCCGGATGTCGCGCTCTACGGTGCGAACACCTGAGGAACTGGGGCATCCGGATCTCATCCTCCTGCCGGCTCAGTATCACGACGGAGGATCTCCCTCCCACATCCGACAGGTGGGGCCTCGCGGATGCGATCCGTACGTGCGCTCACGCCGGGGGACGCCGCCTCTGGGGATCTGCGGCGGCTATCAGATGCTCGGGGAGAGATCCCGACCCGCTCCACACCGAGTCAGACATGATGCGGTGGAGGGGCTGGGGTATCTGCCGCTCACGACGACTTTGCCGCGCAAGCATCTGCGGCAGGTCACGGCGACTGTGCAGGCTTCCTTCTTGGGGAGAAACATCTCAGTGCACGGGATGCGCTATAGAGATTCACATGGGCGACACCACATTTGCCGCAGGAGGTATGCCGTCCGTTCCGCATCGTCCGCGCAGGAAATGCGGAAAGAGTCGGTACTGGACGGTGCGGTCCTGCAGAACGGGCGGAATCGCGGGCACGCTAGTATCCACGGTATCTTCGACGACGATCATTTCGTCGGGCGATGCTCAACCGCTCTGCGCGACGGCGCGGCATGGAGGAGCTTCCTCCAGTACCGCTACGGGGCGGAAAAGGAGCACGCCTATGACCGCCGCAGCTGCGACGGTGCAGCGGTCTCGATATGGATAAACTGGCGGCGATCATTGCGGCAGGAGATGCACGATGATCGCCTCGCCGCTACGCCGCCATGGCGGCGTTTTTTCTCGATACGATGGCGGGAGATCCGCAGGAACTGCCTGCATCCGCTCGCCTTCTCGGGCGATTTATCGGATGGCTGATCGACACCTCATCCGTCCCATGGGGGAGACGGCAGAAATTGCCATGGGGGATGCTGCAGGTGCATGGTTCTCGATTTCCCACGCTGCGGCGGAGGGCTGATCCCCGCCGCGCGGCATCTGCCCGTGGCGTGCGGATGTTCTGAAATCATCCTGCTCTATTTCTGCATCTCTCACGATCATTGCAAAGGCGGGGGCATGAAAATCTGATGCCCCTGCTCGACGGGGATAACCTCGTGGGCGCACGAGCGTGTCGGCTATATCGTTGGACGGGGATACGGCGGAACTCGACGAGGAGAACGTGCCGCGCGTGCGGCGATTGAGACCGTCGTCGCGGAGAATACAGTGGACGGGGTCATCTCGCCGCCTTTTTCTTTTCCTCGGCGGTGCGCCGCTCGCCGTGCTCTATCGGGCAGCGAAGTACAATGGATTCCATGCTCGGCTACAGAATGACCGCTATCTCTACTGGGCGCATGGCGGCACGTGTGAAGCCGTGCTGAACTATGTTCCGCGCGCATCACGGCATCCTCTCTGTCATGGCGGCGTTTACTCCCTGCGCTATGATGCGCGCAACGCATTCTTTATCCTGCGGCGACGCGGCGGGGCATCCCAGTCCGAACGGTGGATAGCGTGAGGCACCCGTGGCGGGCATATATATCCGCCCTCGCGCTATCAACTACTACTTTGGACAAAAGCACTTGCGCCTATATGGGTGGACGCTCATATGGACATTGCCCCCAAACATATCGCGCGCGATAGTATGATATACGGCAACAGGTCTCTTCTGCTTTGCCATCTGTTCTCGCCCTATCGTTAAGGGACCGGTTCTATGCATTCTTTTTGATTTACCTTCAGTTCTCACACGGATTCGTTTTTGTCCGACAGACGGCGGACGGCAGGAGGACTTTTGGGGCGGCAGTGCGCGGTTTTTCCCGTTGGTGGGGCTCAGCTCGCTCTAAAGCTACATGCTTGCGCGGGTGCTCATCTATTTTCTCGGGATGCGGTCGTCACGTGTGTGCATGATCCTCATCCCGCCGATTCTTTTGACGGGCGGCATCCATGCGGATGCGGCTTTTATGGATGCAAGCGGACGGCATCTTCTCGGGGCGGGAGCGCGCGCGTCAGCTCGAGATCATGAAGGACAGCCGCGCGGGCGCATTTGGCGTCGTTCTTTCGTCATGCCCATGTTCGTGCAGTTTGCCCTGATCTCCGATACGGCATCCGCCCTCTTTGTGCCCGCACTCTTTGTCATGCCGATCATCGGCAGGCTTGCCATGGTGCCGCGATCGCGCTCTTCCGTACGCCCGTCCGGAAGGCGTCGGAAAGACCTTTGCCGATATGGCAGACCGACGTACTGTTCTCATCGCTGCCGTGACGACAGCGGTCTTGTCCCGCCGTGTGCTGGCGGCGCTCTCGCGCTCTTAGGCGTGCTCTTTGCACTTCCTCTGCCGCACGATCACCAACATCCTCGGCGGCGTGACAGGTGATGTTCTATGGCGCGGTCACCGTGATTTCGGAGACTCTGGTTCTCGCCGTATTTTCTCTAGCATCAACACATCCGAACATTTGGGGTTATTATGGAAATTATAGCAAAAGGCACCTGCGTCCTGTGGGGAGTTGATCGAGGGCGCGCTCGCGGAACGCCGTTTCTCGTCACTGCACCGATCAGCATGTATGCGACGGCGACAGTTCGGATGCGTTCACGGGGATGTATGGACTGGGAACGAAGGCGCAGGGAAGCATTACGTCGGACGTCGCCCACATCGGCGAGGAGGCGTTTCGCTTTGGCATCCGCACAGAGACGGAGCATCCCGCAGGAAAGATGGCGTCCTCGAGTGCGGATATTAGCAGCGGTCTCCTCATGCCGCAGCACGCGCACGGACGGGAACCGACGGGGACGAGATCAGACATCGCCAATCGCCATCGAGCCGAGTGACGGCACTGCCTTTGCGGGGCTTTTCGCATGTCAGTCATAATGACGGGGGAAACTGTTCGGTCAGTACCATAATGTTCCGCTGCTCGGCATCTCCATCTTTGATGCGGGCGGTGAGGTCGATACCATCGCCTCACTATCAGAGCACAGGGCACGCAGGCGACCAGGACGACGCCCACCGCGCGCCGCTGCATACGGTCGATCAGCATCGCCGTGCGTGCGGGCAGAAAAAGCAGCGCCTCGGACAGGCGGCGACCGAGAGCGCACGGCGCAACCAGCAGCACCTGAAAAGCCGGAGCGAACGCTTCATCACGGCAGCGCAGAGCAGAGGGGCGCTCGGTGTACTGGTGGCAACAGCGGTACGGTGGTCAGTGCACTCTGGGCATCCGATCTGTCGACGGCGGCGATTGACGCTGCGTACGCAACAGCTGGCTACAGGAATTTTGTGCGGCACAGTGCCTTATGCGTCAGAACGGCTGATCTCGGGCGGCGTTGTCTGCGAGATTCGCGCATAGAAAATCATAGGAAGGGGAAGGGAAATGACGGAAATTATCGCTCATACGTCATGGGGAGACCGAGTGGAATAAGACGGCTCTCAGGGACAGCCCGGTGTCGCCGCCTCACCGGAGAGTGACATGCACAGGCGGCACTGCTCGGACAGCATCTCGACGTCGACCATGCAGATGCGTTCTATGCGGGCGACCTCATACGGACGATGGAGATGCGGCACCGCTTGCAGCATCGGCTTAGCTGACCGTCGTCCCGATCCTGCCCTGCGCTGAACTTCTACTGCAGGAAGCTTCTTTCAGGATCAACACCGAGGATCCCGAGACGCTGAAGCATTTTTACCGTGATCCGGAGCACGCGAATATCCCGGACAGTGAGGATTTTTCGTATTCCAAAAGCGCATCGCAGGGCGCGTGCGCTCGATCGCCGCAGAGCATCGCGGTGAGCGCGTCATCATCGTCTCGCACGGGGGCGGCGATCCGTATTCTGATCGCCGACATACCAGCCATGCCGATCCGCTCGATCTGCACGTTTCTAGCTCAATACGGCGGTCAATCTGCATCCGCTTCGAGGACGACGGTTTTGCTGTATTGACGCGCATGAACGATGTGGCACATTTGCGTGCGACGGTCAGTGAGCGTCCTCGCCGTCGGGCTTGGCGGTGCGGTCGGAGCGATTCTGCGCTTTTGCTGGGACAGGTCGTGCCGAAACTCGGGAGCGGTTTTCCTCTGCTACGTTTGCTGTCAACGTCCTTGGCTGTTTCGCCATCGGCGCAGTCGTCGGTCTGCGCGGGACGTCAGAGCATGCTTTGACCCGCGCCTTGTCCTCTTTCTCCAGACGGGGATATGCGGCGGCTTTTGACATTCTCCACCTTTTCGTTGGAAACGCTTCTCATCGAGAACGGAAAGCTCGCCGTCGCCCTTGCCTCATATCGCGCTGAGCATCGTGCTCGGCATCCTTGCCCTCCCTGCTGGCAAAAGCATCTGGTGAGCGGGCTGGGAATAGGAAGTTATATCCATCGGATCAATCGGCTCGAAGGAATCAAACGTTTATTTGCGTAAGGATTCTCAGTTTAATTAAGGAACACACTTCGTATCCCAAGCGGTGCAGTGGGTTTGATGGACTCGATTCGTACAAATGAGGATTATACAGACGTTCATGGCTGCTTGCTTTCACCTCTAACGGCCAGTATCTTGAATGGCATCTGTGGCCGGATGGAATGAACCGGGTACGGCTTGGGAAAGAAGATTTGACCGAGCCGGATGTAACGGATGTAGAAACTCCATGAGGTTCTTTCTTGTATTGCCAAGGCAGAAAACGAGGATGCCACCAGTCGTGCTGAATTAAGGTATTTTTCATCACACCCCAAATGGCGCAGGTGATTCTTTCCAATGACAGGTATGCTGATGCGGAGCCCCCCATCAGAGAAAAAGATAGAATTTCCTAGGGATACATAATCAACATAGTTTTATCGACAATCTTCAAGAAAAACGACCAAGCCATGGACATAAAATTCTGGCTCTACTCAAAACTAGTGGAAAAGTTATTTTTCAGAACAGAACGAATTGTCTCTAATTTCAATTTCCTGCAACCGTGAATCTGCACACATTGCGGCATAGCCTTCAAAGGTATGAAAACCTCTTGCCTTGCGCTTCGCCGCTTGAATCGTCGCGTTGATTCCTTTGCAAAATCGCGTTCGTCAGGCGTATGGAAATAATTCAGTATTTCTTTGCTGGCGATTCACAGGCGTCAAGGGCGGCATCCTTCATCGGTTTCCAGTCAGCAGCGTCGCATCCGCCGAACACAACGTCCAGTCGCTCCTGCGCTTTTTCACCGGAATCGACGCATAAAAGTCGTGAAGTTGGACAATCCGAGGCGTCCATGTTGCGCCTGCTTGGAAGTTCCGCTACCATTGTCCGTTGCTTGTCGGTCATGCGTATGCGGCACCATGAACAGTTGCGGCGGCACTGCCGAGAAAACTTCCTCCGACACTACACTCCTGGGTTTGGATGCCTTACTCCAAAATAAAGGGGTCTCATCAAGGCAGCTTTTGAGCGTCGAGGGAGGCGAACTATGCGCTGACGGAGGGCGGATTACTTTCGCATGGTTTCACGGAACCTCACCCCCGGAAGCGTATCGTGCCTACGCTGATTTCATCGGCAAGTAGAACTGACACTATCGACAGTGCTCACTATCAGAACTGTGGGAGAGGAAGCTGCTTTTCTCAATAATACGAAAGCCATCGGCGTAAGCCTGATGAACGCCAACTTCAATCTGTTGCTTCATAGGCGAATATCCAGATGAAGAACAACTTCTTGTGTTCTTGTCCGACAACATACGAATTCAGTTGTCATCCGCTCTGTTATCACAATATAGGACATGGGAGCATAGATGTCGGACTTGGGGGATTCGCGCCAAGAACAAATGCGAGTACAGTTCGCGTTCTTTTCATGTGGAAAGTGGCCTGAATGCGTGCTTACTCTGCCGTTCCGGGTGGGAACGAAACACACCGTGTTCCATCAGATGCTCGATCAGAGAAATGCTCCATGCGGTGCTTGATTCCGGCGAACGGTACGTTCGTATCTTTGGAGTCTTTAGCGGTGAATTCCCGGAGCGTATGTGTTCGTAACCGCTCCTGCCGATATAGCGATTATTCATAATATGCTGGATGCCAAGCAGATGTGAGCGCTTCCCGATGAAAGATAACCTCGGCACCGTGCCGTTTGTTTAAGGCTGTACTGAAAGACTCTGTCACATAAGTTTTGCTCGTAATATTGTTGTATCTGCTGTAAATCTGTCGCACCGCACCGATTTGTCCACGAAGAAAGTAGAGAACACCGAAGCAATTCTCTACTTCCGAGCGCAGCAACGAGTTTCCCTACCCTCGCCGACAGTCAACTCCGCTGTATCTTTATTGTCCCCAAACGGAAGGGATGGCCATAGCCGCTCGTAACAGCCATATATTCTCTTAACCTAAAGATACATGATGGTGTCTTCTGTCAAAGTTTTCTTGGGAGAGACTTTATTCTGAGTGAGGTTTCACTATCGTCAAGACTGTAGTAATATCGGTAACTCAGGCTTCGCACATCAAAACGTTCTACAGACCTTGAAAACACTGACTTTATGCCAATGAGACACTCTCCTTATGCACATCGTGGTTTTGCGACAACAGTACGGCAGCTCTTTCAAGAAGCCTTGCAGCTGCTTACACCAGCTCCCCTTCATCGCATGGGCTTCTCTTGGAGTCGTTCAGCAAAGCAGCAGCAAAGGAGGCGCATGGCTTCCACGAGGCTTACCCCATCCGGCAACTCATCACGAATGGGTAGAACAGCTCCCACAGACTTCGGTAAAATGCGCGCACTCGCGCTCACGCGTACCATCCGACCAGCAGGCGTGAGCGTACGGAAGCCATAGGAGAACTCTATGGCGTAGTCGTAGAGACGGGCGAGCTCCACCTTGCGAAAGGCATGGCGGCGCTTTGGAGATGCATCTGCGTGCAGACGGAACGCTGCTGGAACGCCATGCGGAAGCCAGCGGGAGATGCTGAGGACGGGGACGCCGCGGCTTCGTACGCATTTGCCGCACCGGAGGATGCGACTGACTTGATAGCGACGGAAAAGACCTGCATTTTCTTGAGAAGCAGTTCCTCGTCTTGGTGGTTTTGTGTTATGCTGTTCCTTACACGCCAGGCACCATTGGATGTTTTTGGTTTGACACTTAAAGATTATACCAAATGGATGTCGCTCATGCTATTTTTATTTGCCAAGGCGATAGATATTTCAAGGGTTACAGCAGATTATTCATCTGCGAGAAGTTTGAGATAAAATATTTTAGAACAGGCAGGAAAATCCACGGGGGGAATAATATACTTGGAGTAAAGACGGGTGGAAAGGAGATCTATGGAATATTGTTATTGTGGAATTTTTCGTTTGCTGTGCTATGCGGCGCATAACACATATAGTGAAAAAGGCGAAGAAAAGAAGACCGTCTAATGGCGATTGCACTTGTGTCGTTGCTCTTTCTCCTTCTCATTATCTTCATGGAGACGCTGCGCACCGCGCGGAAGCGTATGCGAGATGGTTGGACAAATGCGTTGCCGGCAGTCGCGACGTTTGCTTCTTTGTACGATTTTTCCTATGTGGGAAGTCAGATAACAGAGAACTGGGACTCGGTTTTATTGGGCTTGTTTGTATCAACAGTTGCGTTCGTATTCGTCACCGGAACAAGAATGGGAAAATTTATCCAAAAGCAGCTGATATTTCACGGCGCTTTCGATGGGATTGATATTGGGATGGTTGGATTTTTCCCTTCCGTAGGGCGTGGGCGGCGTTGCCTAAAATAGCGCATAGGCTTAATGAAATTATGTGTATTGAGGTTTGAAACGCGAAAAGCGCAGCGAACCTTTCCATACGATGGGGATGAACTGTATTGTTTAGAAAGGATGTTTATGATGGTAAAGATGGGTCAATTTTGAGGCTGTTCAGTTTCATCGCGGCGTTTGCGCTCTGCGTATTCGGCAGCTCCCGGCGCAGGCAATGACGATATCAGACCTGCAGGGCGTTATCGGATTGTGGGGCAAACGTACACATGGGGGCTAATGCAGGCAGTATGGTATTCAATCTGCATATGGTAGACGGAGGAAACTCTCCAGGACGATAAAAAGCAGTTAAATGGCTCAAAGTGCTTTGATAATGTTGATGTTGGACGAACGATTGCCCAGAGAGGAAGGCTTCTATGTGGATGAGGGACGTTATATTGTCAGTGGACGGCTGGCCAGGATGTACTGCCGGCTTTCCAAAGTTAATGCTTATATAACAATGGCGCAGGTTAAAGGTTTTCGAGGGCGGATGTCCTTCCAGCTTCTATTGGAAGGTCAAGCGCATATCGCAGCCAATCCGGTAGTTTCAACTTGCTGTTCATCCCTAAGCTTCGATTGGAACAATCATACCGGACATTATACCGTCCTGGATCGAGGGCGTCGATGAACTCCTCACATGGGGATGGCATCGGCGCTTTTATTGAACACGCGAGCCGTTCGAGATGTGGGCGGGCGGGTTCGACGTGGGCCTTTGCGTTCGTGCAGATAGAGATTGGAGGAACGGCGCCGATTTATGCTATACTAGGCGGCCAGCATGAACGCCGTAGGTTCACGCTCAGTTTTGCGTTTCTGTGCGGGGGCTGAACCGTGTCGGCGCAAAAATATTCCTCGGGAGGAGATTGGATGACCTACACCGCGCATTATATATTACGATGACAGCTCGAGGAACAGTTCGACAAATTTCCGCCACCGCAAAGGAACGAGCGTTTAAGTGTTTTGCGGCCGTGGAGTCATAGAACTGTCGACGTTTCACCATCCAGGGAGGGAAACCCCACCGTTTTGATGAACAAATTCGACGGTTGTTCCAATAGCTCATGAAGTGTCGCCACACGAGCTTCGCTCCTCTGTTTGTCATCTTCTTTGTGTCATGGCGTCCATAGAAGGCTCCGGCTTTCATGCGCGCCCATACTCTCACGACCGCGCGTTATCGCGTGACAGCGTCCACCGGCACTGTTCATCGCTGACGTAAGTCCATAGATTTGGGTGCCTCCCGATACGGCTGACTCGTGCCGCGGGCTGCCGCGATCCGGGCCGGGTTGCTCCCCTGAGCATCGAGTGCGAAACTCGCGGTTATCAAGCATCTGCACACACACAGAGGCCCTCATATTCGTATCCATGAAAGTCCGAGCACGGCGACACGCATAGCGGTCAAGTGCTGGAAGAATATAGAGTTTTCCGTCACACGCCGGAGATCTCTGTCATGTCGGTGACGCACCTGGAAAGAGGCGTGTCGGCATGAAAATCACGGTGCAGGAGATCCTCCGACATCTGTGCCTGCCGATCTGCTTTGGTGATGCCGTTCGGCTTATGATTGGGACGATGACTTAAGCCGATCTCTTCCATGATACGATGAAACGGTGCGTTCCTCGGAATTCTGGATGCCCTCCGGCTGCTTACGATCTTGAGTGCTGATACATGCAGGTTCTTCGTAGGTATCTGGTGCATTCATCCTCTGCGTAGGATCTGCATCGCCGCGTCCGGCAGGATTCCTGATATTTCCGAGGGCGGTCTTTACTCACCAAATACTGATAAAATCCTGCCTTGTGACATGGAGCAGTCACAATAATAAGCAGTATTCCTTTGTGTGTGCGTCTGATGTTTTGAACGCAATAAACCATACGTTCGTTTTAGTGACTTCAGACGGCTCGCGGCGAAAAAAAGCGCACTTCTTCAAGAAAATCGTTTTCTTTCTTCAGTCGCCGAATTTCCTTATCCTGTACCAGGCTGGGCGCGTAGCTGCACGAGAGCTCTTCGTGTAAACTCAGAGCACTCTGTGGTGTTTGCGTTCCACTTGCCCGAGATCGAATGCAAACCGATGGTACGTGTCCATGCTATGCATCGTATTCTTGAAATTCCTAGCTCTTTGGCGGCTTTCGCTTGACCGATTTCCTGCGCCAGCTTGACTGCCTGCACCTTAAACTCGTGATCGTATTGCTGTTTGCCGCCATTTGAAGCCTCTCTTCTCCTCTTTGGCTTTATCAAAATCCTTGCGAAAGTTGTCAACTTTTATTTATACAACATCAAATGATATGTCAAAATGTGATGTGTTCTCCATAATTAGAGCTGCCACCTGTTTTGCGTTTCTTATTAGGAGGAAATAGAGGCAATATCAATGATATGACAATCCTTTTCTTGATATAAACCGCTATATCTTGCAGTAATAGATCATGCAAATATATTTCTGAAATTTGGAAGCTCTGACGTATCAGCCTGTTCTATCTGTCTCCTTTCAACGGATGAGTTTGTCTTACCTATGGAGAGAGACTTGTTGTGCCATGAGGACATCTGTCTTCTATAATCCCCGCTATGTGCCTGTGTGGGTCAGCGGAGGCCAGCAGAATAGAGGATGTCCAATCTCCGCCCGACAACTGCCCTTTTAATATGCTATTATCCGCAATAGGCGCATAGCCTGCTTAAGCAAACCCATCACCAACCACGGCAGGTCATACAACGGCCGCCGAACCGCCAGCAGAACATAAAGGAGGTGCCTCCATGTATGCAATCGTAAAGAGTTCGGTAAAAATGCGCCCCCATGTCGATGTCCCACCCGGCACGATTTAATGATGAGGCGACTGGAGGTGCTTGCCGACCCGCAAGTCGGATGGAGGCGGTGATCGCACGCAGGACGCGCGCGGAACGCCAAGCTTGCACTCTGACCGTGCACCGTCCTTGCTGAGTTCAACGACCGGGAGGGACGAAAGCTTCGTCTGAGCTGAAGCCGCCGCCGATATCGGACTGGTCGGCTATCCGATGTCGGGAAGTCGACCTTCTCCTCCTGCCCGGCGGCGCGTCGAGATCGCTGATCACCATTTCGACGATTACGCCTGTCCTCGGGGTTGTCCAGACTGACCATAAAAAAACCGCCGCTACGGACATCCCGGGATTGACGAGGGCCGCCGACGGCGTGGGCTCAGGCAACACTCTGCGCCTACGAGCGCACGCCCTGATCCCTGCACATTGGATGCGTCCGGGATCAATACCGTGACCTGCGGAGGATTACCCAAGATCAATGCGGAGCTGGCGCTACAGCAAGTTGCATGGCGCACACAGTCCTCGTCGCCAACAAGATCGACTCTCCCTCTGCGGCGGAGCATCTGCCCGTCTGAAGGAGCTTGCCACCAGGAGGCTCCGCTCTTGCGATCCTCGGCGACGCTTTAAGGCGCAGGAGCCGATCGATCGGGTCGGTGCGGCTGACGCCCATGTCCCTGAGCCGGAGGCGGAGGAGGACGATGTCGTCGTTCACGATCAGAATGCGGACGATGATGAGGTGACGGTCCTACGCAACGATGCGGGCGATTTCGTCGCCCCGAAAGGCGATCGAAGCCAGTCGCCATGACCAACCCCAACAATGATGAGCCGCCCATCCCAGTATATAAGCCGCTCAAGGCTGGAAGAAGCCCGCACGCGGCATCAAGGAAGGCACGACCGTCCACATCGGTGATATGGCGTTCGACCATCAGGATTAACGGAGGAAAGACGTTGCTGCAAAATCACTTCCAAGTAACAGACACAAGCTGCCTACCTCGGCATGACGGAAGAAGGTCGCCACGATCGGCAAGGAGGAGCAGTCCCGCTGTGGTGGCATCCGAACGCGAGGCAACCAAAAGCGCGAGCTGATCAAGGCGCGTTCTGCACAATGCCCGAGGAACCCGCGGACGCGATTACCATCTGCCGAGCGCGCCGACGCCAATCTCGTTCAGGTGATCGGCACGAACCCCGTTCAAACGAAACTTTGACAAGCCGATTGAGCTGTGAATGCGCGGGCGTCTCCCGAGGCGAAGCGCATTGTCGTAAAGGTTGGAACAAGTACGCGACGCACCCCGGGCGGAATGAATCTGCGCCGCATCGAGCATCTTGTCGTAGCTGATCGACGAACCAATCAGGCAAGGAGATTCTCCCCGCTCCTCCGGTTAACGCGGCGAAATGAATGCGCCCGGAAGGAACGTCCCAGCGAGAGCCCGCGCCCCTTGCGGCGATCGGGGATACCCTCCACATCCAAGAATCCTTCATGAGCATGGACGAACGATGGCACAGGTGCTCCTGACAACGAGAACGCGCGTCATCATCAGTACATCAACCGCGGCGCCCTTCTCGCCCTGCTCGATATGCAGGTCATTCCCCATCATCAACGAGAACGACGCCGTGGATAGATCAAAATCGAGACAACGACAATCTCCGCGGTGGTTGCAGCACTTGTCGATGCCGATGCGCTCACCACCTCTCGGATATCGACGATAATATACGGCAAACCAACGGACGGATGAATCGGCGCAGCTGATCTCCGAGATCGCAGAATTACGCCAGATTGACAACACGCGGCAGCCGGATCAGCGCAGGGCACGGGCGGATGCAGACGAAGATCGAGGCGAGATTGCGCGCAACGCCGCAAAAGATAGGTGATTGCGCGCTGTGATGAGGACGCACATCCGCAACATTCTGCGTGAGGAGATCACGATCTTCCCGCGTGAGGCGCATCTCATGACACGCAGAGCTGGCTTGCTCTTCAAGAAGCCGCGGAGATCTCTGTCGATGCCGGGTGCGCCGGCAGCGCGGCGCGAGTGTCTCGCCGTGACGGCAGTGGATGGTGACTTTGCCGCGGGCGAGATGGTGCGTGCTCAGCCCTCTCAGCAGGAGATTGCCTGGGATCACCGCCTACGGCGCGGCGGATCAGCACGGCTGATGGGGCATCAGACACAGGACTCAGGTCTTGTCTCGGACGCATTCAAGAGGAGATCACACACCGATAATTTAGTTGATGCAAAGAGCGATGGCGATGATGACAGCAGCGGGCACAGGCAGAAGCGGCAAGGCACCATCTCTGCAGTCCTCCAGCGATGTGCGCGATGGCGCCGTACGATGGCGACGGCATCACGGATCGCAGCGGAGATCCTGCAGAGAACGCCGCTGATGACAGATGCCGAGGCGGCAGGCGCTCCCCCACATCGACCCTGCGGCTCACGTCGGACACACATGCGATGAAGGAGGGCCGCGGCCGACGCTTCCTGACCCACAGGAGTACCGCCGTGCGCCGTCCGAATGGTCTGGAGATTCACCGTCCCGCACCGCCCGGGTATTCGGTATGATCTACGAGGCGCGTCCAATGCTGACGGCGGATGCGATCGGCCCCCCTGAAGTCGAAATGCCGTGCCCCGCGCGGCTCGGATGCACCGCGCTCCAACGCACACGCCGATGTCCTTCACGCGCCCCATGCGCCGGTATTCCTCAGGAGCCGTTCAGATGCTCGCGATGAAGGGCGCAGAGCCGTGTGTGATGACGCATCTCACAATGCTGATCCCTCATTCCACGCGGCGGGGCAGGGCTGATCCGCCACATCGTGAAAGCAGCAGCGTCCCGTGATCGAGACGACCGTATCTGCATATCTATGTTAACCGCGCAGCGATCTCACGATGGCGCGTCGTATCGTGAGGAATGCCAAGGTCTCGCCCCTCGGTCTGCAAAGCGCGGAGACCGCGCTCGTACACCGTGATATTGTTGCCGCATTTTGCCGCAGATGGCAGAGAAGCGCGTCCGATGGGGTGGGCCCGTGGCTTAACAGAGACACATGCAATCCTCAGCCACGGGCTGCGGCAACGGAGGAGGACTGGGCGACAGCACAGTGACCTCATCCTCTGTCCAAATCGTCGCAGATATGGATGCACGCGCACATCAATCGCTATGAACGGGGAAAACCGAGCTATTACGACGAATGACATCCGTATGGCACATAACTTCAGCAGAGGCTGATGCCTCGACGGTTTATGCCAATGCCCCGACGCGGTTTACGTACGGCCAGTTTGGCTTTGGCGCGGAGACCGCATTAGCACGCAGAAACTTCATACGCGCGGTCCGATGTACCAGGCTCTATGAGTACGAAGTATCTTGTCATGGCGGCGAGGGCGGATACGCCTGTCGCATCGGAGCCGTGCGGCGGATGCGGCGCCGATCGGATATTGCGCACCATGCGGCAGTATCAGCATCACCGAAGGGACGGCATGATCTCGTGACTATCTGTATGCAGGCGCGACCTCCCTGCTCACCGTTCTCTGCTGGCAACTGCATCCGAGGTGAAACTGATGGAAAAGCGCACGGAATCATGGCGTAAACGTCTGACCTGATCTATACGGGACATTGATCACGGCAGAGATGGTGCGCGGAAGTAGAGCTGATGAGGTGCCTTTATCCTGTCGGCACGCCCTCCGCACAAGGACGCACCCGTGCGGCGTCCATCGCGGATCGTTTTGCCATGACGGCGTGCGCTGTTACAGGACAATCCGAACTTTCGGACATGGAACTGCGTCGAGGGACTGTCCTATACGGTGGATACTGGCAGCGGCGCGCCTACGACCAGTTTGACGGCGGCGCTTTTCTTTATTACGGGCGTGATGCGATGAATGATCTGTACCGATGGCATGAACTGCACCGTCTGGCTGCGTTCCTGCCGTCTATCGCAAGGACGCGGCAGGACGCCGCTGATGAGATACCGTAGAGCAGTTTACAGCGGAGGAGCGCTGCCACATCTACGCCGTTCCGACACCGCATCACATCTCGTCGATCCCGCACGCGTACCGCAGAAAAAATCCGCATCGCGCGTAGAAATTATATTGTAGGACGAACGCGCGCATAACATGACGTGAGGAAAGATGCAAGCCCGTCTGGCAGAAAACGTCTTGCGCCTGACGCACTGCATTCGCTCGGGTGGCGGATACGCAGCGAAACCGGCACGCTTCGGCATGGACGAGGAACGCGCGTACCGCAGGGCTTCTGCACACCGCGGGCGCACCTACGCGACAGCCGAGCTTCCGAGAGGCCCGGCGCGGGATTCCCATCGGCAGGATCGAGGCTGCGATGCCCTCCCCTGCACGCCTACCGGGCGCCTATCTCATCTATGAGGACTATGGCGCGATGACGCGGGAATCGCAAGGCAATCTGGCGCATACGGTTGGGGAAGAGGTGACCGCGCCTCAATCAGATCATCTACAGATATGATTGAGCCGTCGCGCGACTATCCGAGTGGAGCATCTGCGGAGCCAGCACTACATCACCCACACGCGATGTCGCTGACCACGGACTCACCATCCAATTCGTTCTGAAAAAGAGTCCCATCCATCCGGACGGTGCGGCACGGAACAACTGCCTCGCGGCAGCGCTGACAAGAGGAAGGGAGGGCGCGTCCGATTATGATACGGAGGATCTCGCGCTGGCAGCAAAACTCGCGCGAGAACATAAAGCGACGCCGCACAGCTCACGCCGCCGACGCATTCGGCGGACTTCATCCGCCTGATCTGCACGGTCCTCTCCCCGTCTTGTCGGCATCCGCTATTATCTGATACGAAGCGTTGGGGTATAAAATACGGAAATGTATGAACCATATCTCCGTCAGGAGAAAATCCAGCGAGGTCAATGCGGTTTGATTATTATACGAATGCTCACCTACCGACGATCAGAACCATCGACGAAGCACCGAGCGTCGGATGCCAATTCTGCCAGACATGGAGAATGCGACGGCAAGGTACCATCCTCAATATCCGCGTATACGTGGCGCCCATGGCACAGGGAAGGGGGCACGCCTTCTCACCTATACATGGCGGGCAACGCTGATGGTGCGGACGATCAATCAGATGTTTGACATCTCGATTCATCAATACGTTATCACCGATATGGATACCGAGAAGATTGACGATGCCGTCGGCGGAGTTGATCTCACGTTGAGCGGATATGATATGACGATCCGGAGGCGGACTTCCATTCATGCGTCAGGGCCAACTCCTCTACGGAGCGGAGGCGAGATACCCACGCTATCGCGGATGATCCCCGACCACAAATACGCAGCGGCAGCAAATTTTTTAAGGCGTTCCAAGCCGCTCCGTGTCGATACGCCGCCCAAGATTCCGCAGCCTGCTGATATACAAAACAGATGTCACCACGTGCCGAGCCTTTGACTCGGTGCACATCGGGAATGTGGTGAAGCTGAATGCATAGCCGCCGCGTACCATCATGCTGCCGGGCGATTTCATGGATGATGACACGTGAACGGATCGTGCGGCACCGATAAGACATACGTGAACCCTTCCCCTCGGAGGAGACGGAAGGTGACAGAAGAAGGAACAGACAGAGCAGGAAAAATGCCGCGTGATCAGGCGGCATCGAACAAAAGAAGGCGCGACATCGTACAGATGGATATGGTCGGACTGATCCACCAACGACTATTTCATTATATATCCGGCGAATACACGACGCAGGTGCGCGCATCGCATACAATAACGAGGAAAAGATGGAGGAGGCGAGGAGCTTCACACAAGAAGCTCCACGAGGGCGAGGGTGCCGCTCGACCACGGCGATACGGTGGCGCAACATACCCAGCAGGATGCACGAAAGCACTGCGCCGGAGCGGTTCAAGCGATACCCCACGCCCCATGAGGAGAGTGACGGATGGCAAAACCGGCCCGTGCACCGTACGGCCCAAGTCAGGTGGCGGAACTCCCACCGCGCCCAATCAGGCATCTTTCTGATGCGGAGACGGCAACAGAATGATGATATTCTGCTACGATGCAGCAGACTGAACCCGGTCAAGGGGCGACCGCATCCGCGTGTTTCACCACCTCGACCCGAAACGGCGGCTGACGGCGAGCATGCGCTTTACCGCGCGGGAAGAAGGGCAGGTCGCACGCCTGCGCGTCATCAACGTGACGAAGGAGCGCCTTTCTCTCGATAAGTCAGCAGGAGCGCTGGTACCTTCCTGCCTTATGCAGGATGCGTGGGACGGTACCGCCGGGTCGGCGGTGCCGTCTCGAGCGAAGCTCCTGCGCACGTACGCGCACGCGCCTTTGCCGCTGCTGATGCGAGGTGGAGGATGAGCTGCGCCGCGCTCGCGTCCCGCCGAAGGGGTGCGCATCGGCGACCGCCGCCTGAAGGGGTCCGACGTCTACTAACTTTGATTACGGAGCGTGGCATCTTCTCTCTTTACCGAGGAGCGCTATATCGCATCTCATCGATCATCAGGAGGTGCATGGCGACACACGCGTCAGCGCGCGGACCGTCGAGTCCGCGTGACGTATCTGCGGAGGACGGCGTTGAAATCGTGCGTCACTGCGCCCCCGAAAGAGGAAGCGCGCGCACGCTGGATGCGCGACGCTGCGCGCACGCCTACAGAGGAACATGGCGGAAGATGCCGTGTATACGGACGCGACATCTCCTGCGGTGCTCAGGATCGCTGGGATCAGCAGGCTACCGCATTTAAGCTGCAACGCTTAGGCGACGCGACGCTGATGAAGGAAGGCACGTCGTCACGCAAGAGTGATGGATGGACGTATTTATTGAAGAACAAAAAGAATTAGTTTTTCTTAATCAAGGATTTTTCCTCGGGCGAATAAAAGCATAGCGAAGAATATTGACGATCGGGGAAGAAAATTGAATACGGTAACCGAGAAAGAAGGATCCTGCAGAGACAGAACAAACGAATTTAAGATTATCGAGTTCAGCAAAGGAAGGTGAACTACAGCATCAATGTCCAAAGTGCGCGAGGTCATTACGTGTGCCCTGACCACTATCCCCAGGCGCATCCATGTCACAACTGTTAACACTGCGCGGCAAGAAGCAATCCCTCTTGCCCATTCGCGCGCTGCCTCAACCCCAGACAGCGGATGAGCTGCAGAACACATCGTAGCAGAGATCAACAACTATGACATCGGGTTCCTCGTCGGCAGTGTTTACCGCATTCACCACACTCCGGGAAGAATACGGCGCCCGAATGTCGGCGATGACCGCGTGGTCGGCATCATCAAGATGGAGGATCGTCTTGTTCTCCTGCTGGACTCGAGACGATCATCGCGAGATCAACGAGATCAATCAAACTCACGACCGTTCAGAGCGCAGGATGCAAAACGCGGCGCAATACGCGCAATCGTCATCACATGACTCAAAATCCGTGAACTCCCCGTGACGACGCTGCACGATCAGCAAAAATTCACCGTGACTTTGGCAATGGACAGGACGCATTAAAATATCTACAGATCTTACGCAAAATGGACAAACATAATCATTCCGCATCATCATCTCTTGTCGATACCGAAGATACGGACATCGTCCTGCTGAAGCTCAAAGAAGACAGCCGCCTCAGTGAGGTTCCATCGTTCTCTCTCCTCCCATCAGCGAGGAGATGAAGCGCAGGTGAGAGCCTTGGCGCGTCAGGACAGGTGTCAAAACAAATCACTGATCGATCTCCTCGATACTCTGGTCTTGGCGGCACCCGCAGACACGATCAAGAAAATTGAGACTTCTTTTGGGACTGTATCCTACCATGGCCCTCTCACGCCCAATGACATGGATTTGAAATCCCGCCTCATAGGTACACGAGATGATAATATGAAGGTAGCAGTCCAACGAAGCGATTCTGATTTACAAATTCTAAAGACCAGTTGAGCTCCTGAAACATTTTGGCATAGAACCAGTCGAAAGGTGGCATCGGCACACCTTCCATCGTTCGTGATTTGTCATAAGCCAAATCACGACAAAGAATTTACCGCATTTATCGTGGCGGCGGGGCAGCAACACACTCGCAGGTGTCGTGGCAAGCTATGATCAAACAGCAACGGTTCCGGTCAACACGACGCCTCTGAACAGGATGGATGCTCCGCTCAGCACGGTCAGATGCCGCCCAGGCGTACCCGCAGCGACGATGGCGGTCAATAGTGCGAAGAATGCGCGATCTTGCGGCGAGATCCTCGCCGTATACGATACCACCATCGCCAACTAGGACCATCGGGAAAGATGGTGCTGGTGCGAGAAGAAGGGCGGATGACAATGGGCGCAAAGACTCTTTATGAAATTAAACAAAGATCATCTATGCGACGGACAATCAAAATTAGTATCGTCCAATACAAGGACGATGCGACGGCGGGAACGGCGAAGCGCCAGGAACGATCGTCAAGAGGCATCATGAACAATAAGACGCCATCTTCTCCGATCTGCTGGCGAAGAACATCGCCCATCACATAATCTCCATGCCGAGCGAGCGCAGAAGATCTAAAACACGATTATCCCGAGTCATCATCCGCAATGTTACACAGCCTCGCTCCAAAGCATCTCGCTCGAGGGCGTACCGATCCGTTCCGGTCATCGAATACCGCTAAAGAACGATGATCAGCGATCGATGCTCAACCGCTATCACATCCGTACAAAATCGCGGATGCGGAACTGATGAGATCAAACGCATGTCCCGAAAATCAACGATATCCCCACCAAGTTCCCCCAAGCCCGAATGCAGATCATTGACTTCAAACAGGTTCGGCAATGCGACGGAAGATCATTCTGCCGAAGATTCCCGGACAACTGCCGCTCCAACAGCGACACGAAGGAGAAACAAAGAACCGTTTCCCGCACACCTCAACACATAAGGATGCCTAAAGAGATGCTCCACAGGCTGACGGAGAAGCATAAAGACGATGTACGAAAAAGCGCCCAAAGTGGAAGAAGAGCGCGCATCCACGGCGTATCCTCCGACGGAGGATGTGAAGATGACGTATCTTCTCTCTCGAGCCCATCATCGCGCGCAGGAACCGCAAAGCACTGACGGATGGGGCATGGATTGACGTCAAAAAGGATGAACAGACCGGGTGTTTCGCTCGAACTGCCGCATCCCGACCATGCCCAAATTCCATCCACCTAAGCGACGACGTCCAATCTCGCCGCGAATGCAGCCGCCGCGCTCAACCATGCTGGCGGTGCGCTCAAACCGGCGCATAATGGCGACCTCACCAAGCCGCAGGATCGCCGCGACCTAGATAAAGGACGGTGTTCCAGACGACGATCGACTCGGAGTCTTTGTCCATCTGATCGCACGCTCACAGAAAGCGACCATCAAGAGCGCATTTGAGACCACGCAAGGTGCGCGGCGCATTCTGCCAACCATCACGACGAGAACAAGCTTATCGGTGTACCGCGATCCACTAGGCTTTCGTCCCACATCAGACGGACGGAGGAGCGCTGCGTCTCTCCAGACCTGCGCTCGATATCAACAGAGCTTCCTTCGTGCGCGATATGCTGCCAGAGAATGGTCGTTGTGAAGAACAAACGCACAGATCCTACCTCTCAACCAACGGCATGTCGCTCCCATCACCGATACATTTATTTTTGACCCGATCATCGATGGACAGAGTATTCACGCAGCGCACTGAGATGGGGCGTGTTCTAACGCCCGAATCCCGCTTCGCGGTGATATGGTCATCTCGCGCGGACTCACAAACGACGGCAACGACAGGATTCGCCCGACGGGCATCCCGTTTCCGAGAACTCATCAAGAACCGCCACATCGGACGGACGTTCATCGCCAACTCAGAAACGCGCGATACGGCGCAAGCTGAAACGCCCCGTCGCTCTGTTGTTGAGAAAGTCCGTCATCATGGTGGATGACTCCATCGCGCGCGGCACGAGAGCGGCAAGATCGAACGGCTCCTGCGGAATACCGGAGCGGATCCATGTCCATCCAGCAGCCCGCCGATCCCGATCCCCTACTACGGCATCGACATCGGTGCGCAAGCTGATCCGGCGACGAAGAGCCTTGAGGAGATTCATGATTCACCGCGATTCCCCACATCTCCATAAAGACTGCGGACGTGTTCCACCCCAATCCGGACACATACTACAGCATACTTTAATAATCATTACGGTTCCAGGAGGATGCCGCCCTCGACCTATGGCACACGATCACGCGTGAGCAGCAGCGGCCCTGACACGAAAAAGGGGATATAGTCACGGAAAGATGACCCATCGTGATGCGGGGTCGACATTGATGCGGCAACAAACCGTATCGCTGATCAAAGACAGCGTGCGTGCGACCCATCGTCCGGAGGTGCTCAGCGATCTGACGCTTCGGCTGTTTGCCCAGCGTGCGCAGGACATCAATGAACCCGTGCTCGTCTCCGGAACAGATGGGCAGGACAAACTGCAGCACCTTCTGCAGATAAGCGATACCATCGGCAGGATGCCGTGGCGATGTGCGTCAACAACACCCTCGCACAGGGGCAGAGCCTCCATTTTTCCCCGACCACCCGCCTTGCAACAGCCGACGCAGGTTGCCGACGCGGTCTCGGTGTTGCACGTGCCTGCAGTAATCCGGCTGTGCATATCCGGCGGTGAGACAGCCGAAGCAGGGTTCTACCAATGGTGGTACGATATCGCGGTTTTGCCGTCGGTGTCGTCGAGCGCGAACGCCTCATCACGAGTGCGAAGAAAGAGCAGGATGTCCCGCCGGATTGCCTTCGTCGGGCACATTCAATGGCCTACTCGTGCGCAAGATCGTCACTAGCACAAGGGCTCCCGCAGTGATGAGCATGGAGATTGGGACCCAGCATCGGCGAAGCCGCCACGCCGACGTCCCCATCCGCAGGTTTGCCAGCCGCCGATTCTTGACTTTGATCTTCACGGTATGGTGCACATCACAGGCGGCGGGTTCTACATCCATCCTACCCCCCCCGATGAGATGGGCGCGGAGGTCGTGCCGCTGCGTGGGAAGATGCCCGCGGTCTTCCGCCTTCTGCAGGTAAAGCAACGTTGACTGGGCGGAGATGTACCGCACATCATGGGGATCCGCATGGTGCTCATTGCCTCTGAGGAGAGGCAACGCATCGAGCATCCGGTGCACAAAAAGAGACGTTCCCGATCGGACGCGTGACCGAGGGCGCACGGTGACGATCAAGGGCGGTGTCTTTGATGCCAAGGAAAAAACCGGCGTGCTCGATCTGACACGCTCTAACCTGCGTCCATCATCGACGCCGGAGCGCGGGACATCATACGGAGATTACCGTCGTCTGGCGGACAAGGCTGACCTATGCGCTTACGCGTGCGCGGGAACATGGCATCCCCCATCGCCGTTGTGCAAAGCGTACCCCGAGCGAGACTTTGAGCGTGCCCTGCCGACACCGCATGCGCACAGATCACACCTCGTGCTGGCAGGGTTATACGGATCCTGTCGCCTTTCATCGCGACTATGGGACGCATCCTCAATATCCACCCTCTGCCCGCAAGCTCCCAGGGCACATGCCCATCAGGATACTGTGGTGACCTGGAATGAAGGTCGGCGGGTGTACGGTGCACTGTGGATGAAGTTGGACTCGGTACATCATTCTTCAGGCGGCTGTTCCTGTATAGCCGAGGATCTACGGAGGACAGCAGTCTGCCGCACGCGTTAAAGGAGAACATCGGATCTTTTCCTGCAACGCAATTCGACTCATCGATACAGACTTCACACAACGGCAGACAGTACACATCCTGCCCCCGCCGAAGGAGGACATTATGAAGATAAAACGCACTAATCAGCGTATCCGATAAAGTGGTATCATCAATTCGCACGACACCAAAACACTGGATGTCTCCACGGGCGCGATGAAGGCACTGCGTGAGGCGAGGGATTCCGTTATCTATGTCAGTGATGTCACGGTTCCGAGATCATGGATAAACCGCATCAAGACGAATCCCCTCGTGCATGCGAATTCTCCCAGCACGCAACAATCTGAACACGAAAACTGCGGGAGCTGAAGAACCACCGATTGATCTCGTCGGTCAACTCATCCGTTTGGAGACTGTGCCAAAGCCTGACACACTTGCCAAGTCGGCGAGCAGATCGATATCGTGGTCCCGCATAATTCCCGCCAGCCAAAGAACTTTAAGTTCATCAACACACAATCCGTCGCGCTACGCAAAATCCGCGATGATCGAAAAGGACGGCGCGGTGGCACCGGCAACCGGATGCGCTGCACAAGTAGTTTGCTCATACGGCAGAAAAACAGCGCCATCGGCACATATCTCCACAGCAGATAGAAAAATGAAGACTACTTCAATATTCTGTCATCGGCTCAGCGGCGCGAAACGCACCCTATAACTCTCAACCCACAGACAGACAGATTTACCACCCGGAAATCCAAGATAGGCGCGTCGGCGCCGACACGACACATGCGGCAATTCCGGCCAAGGAGCCAGACCGTCGTCCACACGAGGTGCCGATATGAACAGGTTAGTAGATGAGCGAGGCGGCAGATCCCGCTCTGGACCGCGCGAATACGGCGGAGATCATCGAAGTCCCCCGCCAATGATCACGAAAAGTACGGAATCCCGACGGCACCATAAGGTCCTCGCAGCAAGCCACGCACCTACACGTCAGAGGGCGCCCCATCATCATCAAGGCGGATGGACTTACGGCGGGCAAAGTTATCGTCGCCGCGACGGGCAGGAGGCCTCGATGCCGTCGATGCCTCACGGAGGATCACTCGGCACTGCGGGCACCGTCATCATTGAAATTATGGAAGGACGCCTCCATATCCCCACCGATGGGACGACGATCCGTCCACAATCAGCCAGGATCCAAGCGTCCTACGATGAACCTGTGAAACACAGACGGCATAACCCATACGCCTGCCCCATCATCGACGCCGAGATGACGGAGCACTGTATAGAGATCTAAAGCCGACCATCGCCGCCATGGCGAAGGAAGGACGCACCTATCGCGGCTGTCTCTATCTTCGAAAGGTAACAAGCCATACCTGAAAGTCGTGGAGTTCAATGCGGTTCGGTGATCGAGACGCAGTCGCTTCCTCTCTCGACACATCCAGCGACCACGTGTGCCTGTGCGGACGGAACTCTCGCCGACGTTCCCATCCGTTGAAAGACAGCGCAGCTCTCGCCGTTCTCCCCTCCGCGGCTATCCGAGACATTATGAAAGGCAGAAGATCCACGGGCTCGCCAACGCCAGGCGATGGGCGCACTCGTCTTCCATGCAAACAACGATGAAAGACGGGAAACCATCACAAATGCGGACGCGTGCTCGGCTTGGTCGCGCGCCGGATATATCCTCCGCCGTCGATGCCCCCCATGCTGCTGAGATTTCCCAAAGATGCCACTATCGCAAGATATCGCATCGCGCACCTAAGCGATAACACAACAAAGAGCTTGCCGTATTCAGCAAGCCCTTTTAATATTCCTCCTATTGAAGGCTTCCTTCAGTACTTCCATATTCTTCTTCATGGTGTCGATGTATGCCTCTACCCAGGCGTTAGCCCCTCCACGACACAGGTCGAGCGTATACATCTTCACACCATCTCACGCGCAATCGTCTGGCAGGGGAAACCAGTCGAAAAAGTACCTTGGTCAGGAGCGCTACCTGCTCGATATTTCCCGCAGCTCGCGGTCGGCTCCGTCCCACCACACCCACAACGACACCAATAATGTTAGATGGAACCCTCCGCAAAGCAGAATGCCTCATGGAACATCACGACGTATGCCGAACATTCAGCGCGGCGTGCATCTCTGTTTCAGTGCCGTGACCACCAATTAGGCGGCAGCATCCTTTCATAAGCGTCTGCGTGGGCAGGATCGGCTTCCTTCAACCGACGGCAATGTTGCGCACCTGTGCATAGCATCGGTGACGCTCAAGCCAGACGTGAGGGTTGTCGCCCTCCTCGTCGTGGATCAGCTCGATGCCGCGCGACATCGATGATCTTCATTTCCTTCTGTGCGCCCATCACCATCAGAATCCCTCCAACGCACCGTTGATGAACAAAGGCATCGGCGTGTTCAGTATCTTCAATCCTCGATCACGAGCTGGTAGTCCCAAACACCCGTCTGCGACTTCGCCACGTTGGTGACCTCACGCCGTCCACTCCATCCATGATGATGGTCGCAAACACTAAGAACGAACGACGCGATGAAGGGTTTCTCCGCATACCCCACGATGCATCACCAAAGAGAGCCCTGTCGTGAAACGACAGCAGGGATAGATCGTTGTGATTTTCATGGATACAGCTCCCCAAACACTGAACATTTGCCACATTGCAAAACGATGATAGGAAATGATACCCACAGTAGATAGATTCAATAGGTAAAACAAAACATAGAAAATTTTATCGATAGATAATATATAAATAAATATTCAAATGTCGATGGAGAAGCACCTCATTTGAAAATTTACTACATGAATTGAATTATCTCCAATAATAAAACAGCATCATTATGGATGCAAAAATACCCCACATGAAGGAGGGAAAATGCATAGCAAATAAACTCAAAGTCGGCAAAAATAAGTCGATCGATAGTGCTCTCCACCCTTTAAGCGTATGTCACAGAAACAGTACTCGCCGAAGTTCGTAAGCGTGAACATTACGAGAAACCGAGCGTTCGCCGCAAGAAGAAGTCTGGGCGCAAACGCAAATCAGGGGCTGATTACTACAAGGCATCCGCGGCGCAGTGCCACGGATGTTTTCTTTATTATGAAAGGATGAAGCATTTCACCACGGAACTCACAGCGGATATGAAGGAAACCATAAACAGGGAAAGGAGCCCTTTCCGTCATCGCCCGTGCGCGGCGCGGCGTCAAGCGGAGATCGACGGAAGAAGACGCTCACGGACGATGAGTGATCGGTGTCATCTCAGAAGTGAAGAACGCCGCGACTCACTGAGGAGCCTGCACGAAAAGCGCGATGACACCTCGCCAAGACCAAGGCGGAGATAGACTCCTCATGCCGCATCACCTGCTCAACCCAGCGTCGATGAGCTGAAAAGATCAATGCGACATTTTCGCAGGCTCAGCGCAGGACAGCAAGATATGGGCAAAGGTGATGGCGTTCTCATGCCGCGCGTAAAGGGACGCGCACGACAAGCTCATCAAGAGATCGTTCAGCCCAAAATAAATTTTCCGAACATATCGCATTCTTCGACAAAGGCAGGATTTTAAAATTGAGGGAGAACAGTCTTTCACAGGAACGAACAAGAGATACAGATGAAAGGACAAGCGGCACAAAACCGATAAGCTCGAACGCGTGAGGCACCCAGAATGCCTGCGAACATCGAGAAGGCGCACAGCAAAGGCGATCATGCCCCTTGGTGAAACAAGGCGAACATGAACGTCAGTGATCACGGGTATACCGCTCGATATCGACCCGGTGTCGGCGGCATTCCGCGCGGACATCGGTGTTTGGTCCCGAGTCTTCGGGCAAGACGACGATCACGCCGCACACGATTGCAGAGCGCGAAATAGGCGCATTGCGGCGTTCATCGACGCAAATGCCCAGACAGTAACGCGCTCGGCGTCAACATCGAACCCTCATCTCACAGCCAGATACGGGCGAGCAGGCACCAGAAATCGTGGATGCGCTCAACACAGCCGCAATTGACATCATTGCCGTGGACCGTTGCGGCTCTCCAGCCGAAGTCCGAAACGACAGCGATATGGGCACATCAGTGTGGCCCGCCGCGCTCACCAGCCAGGCGACGCAAGCTGACGGGTATCATCATAAAGACCGTACACGCCGTCTTCATCAATCAACTCGCAGAAGATCGCCACCTCAGGCAATCCCGAGGTGACGACGCGACGCGCTGAAATCCATCGATGCGCAATGTGCGCATCGCCATCCATCAAGCCAGGTACGGAATCCCTCGACAACCGCACGCGTGCCAGATTGTCAAGAACAAGGTCGCACCGCCCTCTCAAGACACAAGTTCGACATCATTTATGGGAAAGTGTCTCAAGTCTCGCAGCACCATCGACATAGTTGTAGACCGGACATCCGATAAGAGCGGCGCATAGTTCTCCCTACGAAGGAACACCTCGGACAGGACAGGAAAACGCCAGGCGACCCGCGAAAAACCCGAGATGATCGCCGATCGAGGAGAAGATCGCAGAAGCTCCTCGTCGAGAAAGGAAAAAGAAAAGGGCAGTACGACAAGCACTGTTGGCAATCAGCCCAGACTCTCGGATTGCCGGAGCAGGAGCCGCCGATGGGAAGATGAATACGCCCAGCAGGCCGAAACAGGCAGGAAAAAAGCAGGAGCGCACAGCCCACGCGACAGCGGTGGACTATCTTCGCGTCAGGCACACAGCGAAAAGCTGCAGAAAAAACTGATGCTCAGGCTTTCCAAAGGAGGAGATCGATGCGGCAATCTCACGCCTGATCAGCGCATTATCTCGATGATGCCAATCTCTGTCCAGCAGTTCATGTACCTCTATCAGGAGGCCGTGACTCGGTGCGGCAGATCTGCAACTCATCCATCGCGCCGACCACGATCTCGTGTGGACATCGTCGAGGATACGGATGAGCCGAGACGACCTGTGGGCGCATCCACGCCTGCAGCACAAAGCGGGCGACAGGAACAGAAGATGATGGCAACGCTCAACCAGCGGGCTTTCGGTCGATGTGGCACACAGCCATTCGGCACTAGGGATTCTTTTGCCAAGGATATGAAGAACAACGAGAAGAGAACCAAGATGAACAGACCCGATGCCGCAGAAATGATCTTGGTGTTGGACTTTGGCGGACAGCACAATCAGCTCTTCACGCGCCGCGTGCGAGAACCATGTCTCCTACGGTGCATCCCATACGCCATTGGAGCGGATTCGTCACCCGCTCGCCTGCATTATCCCACACGCCCTAACCCAAATCATCGCATGACGTCACCGCCCAAACGATCTCTTTGCCTCAGCATCCCCGTACTCGCTATCTGCTACGAGCGCAGCCGATGGCGCATCTCTGTGGTAGACGCCTGGAACAGCGCCGACGAGCAGTACAGACGTACGGGTGGAATCGTCGACACCTCGTCCCTCTCTCGAGGATACCAGACGAACCTGCTGGATGAAGCCATACGGACACATCAACGGACTGCCACACGGCTTTCACGTGACGGCACGCACGCCTCTGCCCATCGCGGCGATAGAACCACCGAGCATCTCTATACCGTCATTTCCATCCAGTTGATACACACGGAGCACACAGAGACGCCCCAGCTTCTATGATGTCCGCGGATGCACAGGAACGGGCGCAGATTCCTTCTTGCAAAAGACCATTGAGGAACTGCGTCAGCAACAATCGGCGATGAGCGCGCTCTCGTCCCTCTCAGGCGGTGTGGACCCTCGCCGCAGTACACCTCCAAGGCAATCGCATCAGCTCAACCCGCGTCTTTGTCGATCATACCCTCCACAAGAATGAAAGCGATGAGGTCAAGGCCGTCTTCGGGCGCGGCAGCACCTGACATCAATTTGTCGCATCAACGCCCGTGATCACAACTATACTCGGCTTAAGGGCGTACAACGAGCAGAACAGAAGCGAAGATCATCAGCGAGGAGTTTATCCGCATCTTTGAGGAGGCACGCAAGATCGGTGCGATTTCCTCAGGACACAATCATCGATACATTGAGGAGGACCCGGAAAATCTGCGGTGATCAATCGCATCACAATGTTGGCGGAACTGCCCGATCATATGGACTTTAAGGAACTCGAGCCTACATCCCTCTTAAGGACCAGGTGCGACGCGGCGGGGCGTGAGCTCAGAATCCTTACCATCTCGTCGACCGTCAGCCGCTTCCGGTCTCGGCATCCGCACATTAGAGGTTACGGCGGAGAATATATCGTTCAGGACGCAGACGCCATCACCGCAAGGAGATCGAAGCGGGCATCCGCAAAAATCTCCACGTACTCCGCCGCACTATACGTTCCGTCGACTCACGGGCGACGGGCACGTATGACAGATTGCCCGCGCCGTTGAGACCACAACCACCGCGGGTCCCAGCTCCATGGAACTTCTCGCACTTGCACGCGCATCACCACCGAAGTCGCGCGGCGTATCCGTCTGACGATACGTGACGATTGCGCTGTTCCGACGTGCGGGCGGGCATCGCATCAAATTTGAGGACAAAGACTACTGTCAGACGGCGCGGTTCAAACTCTGGAGAAACTGCTGGGAAGGCGGAATGAAACGTCGTCGTCACGACCTCGTGAACAGATCATCCGTGAAGAAGTCATCGAGACACAGGAGGCGCGCGGCGGCGCTCTGTGCGCGTCATGTGCCGCACGTCACGCAGGCGACGATCTCGCGGGACATCGAGGCTCCCTGCTGCCATCAAAGGCCCGCAACGAGCGGCGGACGCTATCGCTTATGCCGTCAGCGCCGCAAAGAGGACAGCGTTTTTCGAGACGCGCGGCCGTCGTGTCTTCGGAACAATGTGCAGAGCTGTGATTTCGGTGAACATCGTCGTCGTGCGTACTGCGCAGAACGCAGGAACGGTGGCATCCACCCGCGCTCGACGCGTCGGCATGGTCGGAAGTCATCGGAACGGTGCGGGCGACGACCATATTTTTCGTGTCATCCGCCCGAAGGAGGCGGCGGCGGATATCGTTGCACGCATTCAAAAACTCATGCACTGAAAGGAGGGTGTGGTGCAGCCTACGGATTCAAATTTTGCCCTTTTGGAAGAGGTGACCGTCGAGTTCGGCACAAGATAACATCCTCGGGTGAAACCGGTGCGGGCAAGTCCATTCTGATTAATTGCTGAGGGCATCCTCGGTCCAGCGTGTCCCTGCCGATGTCATACGCGGCGGCTGTATTTTCTGCGTGTGGAGGCTGTTTTTCCATCAGGAAACTCTGCCGTCACATTAACTCGCCAGCGCGGAGATCGAATGCGATGATGACTGATTATTGTGCGCAAGGTATCGTGCAGAAGCGCCATTCTTGTCAACGGTGCCCATGTGACGACCTTTCTCAAAAAACTTGCGCCGCATCTCGTGGACATCCATGGACGAACGAGAACGCGCTCACGCGGAGGCGCAGCGCGGCCTCCTTGAAGGCGGTGATGCCGATCTCCGCGGAGCGCCTACAGCCCAGTGCCTATCGGGGATGTCTATCGGGACTGGAAGGCGCGGACGAAGCGTGAATGCGTACGGAGGAAAGTACGGAGATCGCCGAGCGTCTGGTAATACTCACTGGCAGGAGCAGAAATCTGAAGCGGAACGCTCCAGAGGGGATGAACTCGAGACCGAGATTCGCCGTCTCTCCATGCGGAACAACAGTGGAGCACGCTGCCAGGCGAGCAATCTCCTCAGTGAGGATACGGAGGAGGGCTGCCGGTCTGACAGCACACTATCGCGCGTCACACATGCGCTGGAGGAGATCGCGCGCTACGATGAGAGCCTTGCGGGGCGCAGGCGATGATCGAGGAAGCGTATATCTCTGCGGGAGGCATCCTGAGGTGCGGGACTACCTGGGGGCATCGACGCGGATCCGCCTCCGCTGGACCAAGATCCAGCTGCGCATGGATGATCAGGCGCCTCAAAGAAAAAATACGGCGGCAGCATCTCTGCAAATCCTGTCGCGCCTCGAAGCGCTGCACAGAATCTCCTCCGCCGAACGCTATGATATGGACATAGAGAGACTACTGGATGCGGCGATTGCAAGGCTCCGTCAGCACATGGAACAATGCGCCGCGGAGCTGACGGTAACAGCAGAAGGTTGATTGTGCTTTCTCCGCGAAGAATTGAACGGGGCTGCAGGGCTCGGCATGAAACGAGCACGTTTCACATTGTTGTCGCCGGAGGGAGCAGTATACAACCCGTGGTGCGAATCGCCTCCGATGCTGTTTCTGCAAATGTCGGCGAGCAGGAAAAACCTCTGGAGAAAATCGCCTCGGGCGGCGGTGAACTCTCATATCGCGCTCGCGATCAAGTCCATCGTTGCGGCTGGGATACCAAATGGGACAAGCATGGTGTTTGATGAAATCGACACGGGGATCGGCGGGCGCACTGCGCAGATGGTCGCAAGAGCGGATTGCGTTCGTCGCGCAGTATAAGCGGGTGTGCTGCATCACGCGTTTGCCGCAGATCGCCTGCAGCGAATATTCATCTCTATGCAAAATCTGTCGTCGACGGGCGACGGTGACGCATCGACCGCTCGGTGATGAGAAGGGGCGATCCGCGAGATCGCACATGGCATCGGGCGATGATGTCACGTGGGCAACGCGCGACTCTTATACCATGTGCTCGCGAGCGCGGCGACGAAGAAAGAAGTTGAAACGGTTGGAAATGAATGAGGTCTGGATGAAGAATAATGTAAAAACGTCTGATGATGGTTGGGCTGATTGCTTCGTGTGCAGCGTTTGCCGCAGCAGCGGAGGCAATACCGCGGCAAACCAATGGTCGGAATACGTCGCCGCTCGTGAAATATCCGGCGTCCGCGATGCATGGGCGATAACGGACGCTACCGGTCTACACCGACCCTCCTTCCTGTGGGCTAGGCATGAAGAATGTTATCGTAATCGACAAAAGTCTCGCCGAAATCTTTTATCGCAACAGCGACGAGAGATCTCTTCCGCGGCGGCGGGGAATGCAGATATCAGCGGTGACAGCACGGCGTACGAAGTGAACCGGTCGTTCAGGCCGGACGGCAATACATCCGCGTCAAGGGGACAGGGGCGAGATGGTTCGTCTTCTTGCCCCTTTGGTCGCGCAGCGGGTATACCTTCTCCTCTCCTTTGGGAGCCGGTTTCCGTTGAGGGGCAGTGGAGGCAATCGTCCACCACGATCAGCGTGGAATTAAACCCTACCGTCAAGTTTTGCGCGAATTGAAAAATTTATTTGCACGCCGCGATAGCCGTGTTATACTGTTAAACAGATTGTGGCCAGTGGGATAAAGAGTCGCCGTATTTCCGGTATGTGTTGGAGAGGTCTATGCAGGTTATTTTAGCGGAACATCCTGGCTGTTGTAGCGTCAAACGCGCGCCATTGAGATCGCCAGAGAGAACCTTCCCCGATGGGACATCAGTACACTCGGTGGGTACATCCGTCGCAGATGGTGGAACGCCTGAAAGAGGAGGGCGTCGGCACGGTCAGCTGTGGACGGGATGCAGGATGGACGGTCATCATCCGTTCATAATTTAAGTGATGGCAATTGTATGCACAAGGCGAACAGCGCGGTCCTGAATCAATGGATGCAACCTGTCGCCGTCAGAGGCACAGCTTTCGGCAAAGCAGCTCTCGGAGGCTACCGTCGTCATCATTGAAAGAAATCACCCGGAGGTCAAGGTATCTTCAGTGGAATGCCTGGCAGGCACGATAGTGAGAGAGCGAGGAGGCGGCGGCGGCGCAGCAGCAACTGGGAAGCTCGGCGTTGGCGCAATCAGACAACGTTTTCGGTGATCGCTTTCGGCGCATCGCGTCTATCCTTCTGGATAAGTCGCGCGACATAAAGATCCTGCGTGATCACGGCGACGGATGCGCCATCAGTCGGCGATGGATCTGGCGAAGCACGTGGATGCGATGATTGTCGTCAGCGCGGGAAGAACACTTTCATCTACGATGCGACTCTTGCAGCTGTGCAGTGAAAAATGTCGAACCTATCACGGTGAGGACAGCAGATGGTTCTGATCTGATTAATTGAATCATGTAATAAATTAAGTACTTCTGGCCGGTGCTTCCACCGGACCGGATTATGAGAGGTTTTAAACAGTATCAGGAAAGGCAAACGCGGACTTTGGAACAGGAAAGATATGCCGATGTCAAGAGCTACCATCGATCAAAGGTTGTTGTCGGGTACGCCCGCGATGGGGCGTATGTGGATATTGGCTACAAGCGGGAAATTTCTGTCTCAAGAGGATCTTCGTTCCTGCCGGACGATGCGCACGCGACGTCGTGAGAGGTCGGCGATGAGATTGATGTCTTACATCAAGTCTCTCAGCGACGATAACGGCAACCTCGAAGGTCGAAGCTGAGCAAGATGGCCACATGGAAGGACGAAAGCTCGAGGTCAGCATCAAGGAGAAGGGCGAGACCGTCGGGGCGAAGGTCGCCAAGAGGGTCAAAGGGTGAACTTGTCATACCGTCATGGGACTGCGGCTGTTCCTGCCTCAGATAAACTTCACGCCGTGAAGGATCTCTCGGAGAATCCGTTGGCCAGACGGTTGGGGTGAGATCGCATCAGGATCAGCGTCTTAGAAGCGCCAATCCTCGTCCTTTCGCGCCATCGCTGCTCGAGCGTGACCGCGCGGAGAAGGAAGAGGGCTGTGTTCTCTGCCTCGAGCGGAGCAGATCGTACGCGGTACGGTCAAGCGTCTAAATGATTCACAGGCCTTCATCGACATCGGCGGTGTGGATGGTCTGGCACATATCTGATCTCGCGTGGCGTAGCGTCAAGCATCCGTCAGAGTGCCGAGGTTGGGCAGGAGCTCGGCGTCACGTAAAGCGTGGATCGCGATGCGGCGTATCTCCCTCTCGGTCAGATTACCGCCCGGATCGGGTCGAAAAGGCAGAGAAGTACGCAGAGGGCGACTTGCATCGAAGGCAAGATCATCAGCTGACGACTGGTGCGTTGCTGAAATCGAGCCGGGCTTTGATGGACTGATCGATGGTGAAACTCGCCAGCTGCGGTGGCGTGCGGACGAGGCGATCACGAGGCGACGTCGTTATGGTCAAAGGTGCTCGCATCGACACGGCGCAAGCGCATCTCCCTCCTCCATCTGACAAGCGTGATGCGGACGGTCTTGACGTCAAGAAGTATGCGGCGGAGAGTGCATCCGAGGGCGACGAGACGGTGACGGACTGATCGTCTCATCGTATAACTCGATGAGACTTGAAGGAGTGGCGTTATGTCACTCCTTTTTAATATACAGTCTACGATGAACAGGTATAAAAGTATTGGTTCATTGATCATTCCATCGTTTTGACGTTTATAACAGAAAAATTATAATAAAAGCAGCGACACTTTATTGTGGAAGTGTGCGTTATGATACAACTGCCCAATGTAGCAATAAATATGCTGCGTGCCGGAACTGCAATTCGATGGTGGCGCAGATGACGAAACGGCAGAGAATACTGTGCGACAGATGGCGAACGCGGAATGGATGTTACGTGAAATCGATCATGCGGACGGAAAGTTTAACGCATTGAATTGACATCCTATTCAAATTCATCTTTGGGCTGAAGAGAACAGGATATAACACTGTCCTTTATCAATGCGGTACTTGGACTGGAGGGGAAAGGGCATTTATTTACAGTTTGCCGATCGAAGTCGATCCCGATGAGGAGGTAGCGAGGCCTCGACATGATCTCCTTTATTGTGACGAATGACGAAGACACAGATAAATATAGAAGTTCAGGTACAGAAGCGGCGAACATGGGACAGCGGAGCCTGTACTACTGGGCGGCTCTACCATGGTACACTGGGGCGGGGAAAGTTACGCACATCTGGGCGAACCATTTCAATCAACTTGCTTGGCTATATCTCCCGCTAAAGACTTTCATCATGTATGGACAGTGAGACAGAGAGGCATCAGCTGACAGAGGATTTGAATCCACTTTTGGGCTGCACCGAAGGTGACGCGTACGGATATACGCCAGATGCGGACGTGGATAAATGGATGGCATTCATTGGGGAACAAATTCGACGTGAGAAATGAGAGCTTACTGTGGTGGCTGGCGATTAACATGGCGTGGGGATCGGATAGAACTTCTGCGCGACGCCGGAGATGGCGCAAATACGAGCAACGGGAGAAAGTATGAGCATGATCATGTGAGCGGATGTGAATGGCTCGCGATGGCGCGTTCTTGCCGGTAGCCTGCTAGAGGCCTATGCCAAGGGCGTGCTGGAAGGGTCGCGCTGAGGGGCGTGCTGAGGGCGACGATGATGGGATCGTCCACGCTGGCATCGATGTTATGCCGTGCCGGAACCCAATTCCGATGGTGGTGGCGCAGATGACAGAGCTGACGGAGAATGCCTGTGCGACAGATGGCGGAGGAGCATGGAAATTGAGATGTTGCAGTGAGGAGAATAAGTCATTTAGAGATCCACCTGCGGGCTGTCGCGAAGGTGACGCGTACGGATATACGCCAGATGCGGACATTGGATAAATGGATGGCGTTCATTGGGAACAAATTAGGCAATGAGGAAATGGGAGGAGATCACGCAAGCCAGGCGAAGCGGCGTTAACATGGCGTGGGATCGGATAGA